>SKEW01000024.1_pt1 | contig 191627 bp, 139 predicted proteins | sample 4841441 | NCBI WGS metagenome assembly SKEW01 (sample SAMN11008799, study PRJNA524170) | human gut metagenome | isolation source: fecal sample from pouch patient p41 | place: Israel: Tel-Aviv | reverse complement strand
GTCCGCAAAAACCCCGTCCCGTTTGACCGGCCTCCCGGCACCCACACGCGAACAACACGCGCGCGGGCCGTAAGACGGACTGGCAATCATTGACTATAAAGAAGTAGTACAAATACGCTCTTGAGTTCTCAAACCACCACCGCACCAGCAAGCCGCCCCAATCTCCAGGAGCGAGGCCGCCGTGCCGAGCAGCGAGAAGTAAACTTACACGAACCTGCCGATCCACGCAACCCGGCCCCTCACGGACACCCCGCGAACCCTTGCAAAACAACGCATCCACCGGCGTGTCGAAAACACGGGAAAACGGGCGGCGAACGCCACCGCACGGCACAAGACCGCCGGAAAAACCCGAAACACCCCACAGTAAAACAACACCCGGGCGTGTCGCAACCACGGTGAGTAAATGCGCACGGCTAAAGAACAAATACAAGACGACCAGCAGTCAAAACATCCAGCGGGAAAATAACACGACTACGCTTGGCACACATTCAGCAGCGTAAATTCGCCCATCCAGCTTGCGTCTTGCCGCCCCATTTGCGAGACACTCCGCCTACCGTCTACCAACGCTTGCCGCACCGTTTACCGCCATTGCCTGGTCTTCCGGCTGCGCTCCAAGGCCCGCGACCCTCGGCATGCAGCACACCAAGATGATGCTTCATAGCGACCAGCATGATATGCGTATCTTCCAAGCCAAGATGCCGTTCGCTTTGGGAAGCGTCCAACGCACCCTGACGTTTGGCATACGCATCCAACGTGTTATTGCCATACGGATGCTCATCATCGGGAATCGACCCCTCATCCCAACGACGGCTCATCGGCAACGTGTCGATGATCGTAATATTGCCAGCACGATAGCTTTCCGCATATCCGGCAACGTTCAACATGAAAAAGCTGTGCTCGAACCGGGCGTTGTGTGCAACGTACGGCTGCTGTTCAAGCCGTTGCAGCAATCCGACCTGTGCTTCGGGCCATTCGTCAAACAAACGAAAGTCCATGCCGGCACGATCGCGCACATCAATACCGGTAAGGTCGAGAATCAGAGGATTGCCGAGCAGTGCGTTCTGTGCAGGAACTCCGAAGGAAAGACGCGCCTGGCCGTACGCGTCGCCAGCCTCGTAATAGCCCTGTTCGTAGCAGTAGCCCGAGGGCTCGCCGGCCGGACGTGGCGAGATCATATTCATGAATTCGAACCCGGCGTCGATGATGTACACGCGGGCCGGATCCGTGCCTGTGGTTTCAATATCAATGCCCATCACCGTGTCGAGGTCACGTCCAGGGAGGTAGGCGTCACGCCAATCCGACTTTTTGTAATCCGCCAAACGTCGAGACTGCGCGTCCTCCGCCGAGTCAGCGGAACTTCCAAAAGAGCCAAAAGAACCGCCTGAACCCTTGCCAGTAGAGTCAAGGGCCCCATAATCGAACACGCGCGAACCTCCTGGACTCGTCACCCCGCTCAAGTTCGCGCGCGACATGGCGTAATCGCTGGCACGCTTCTGTTCACGTTCTGCGGCACGACGTTCGGCACGGCCATTGACGATCTGTGCGGTGCGATCCTGAATATTGTCGAGGTTCACACGGTTGTCCGTTCCGGCAACAGGCTGCAGCACGGGAACCGTCACCCGTTCCCGGCGTTCTTCGGTAATAGTCCACAAGCCCATCGCAACGCCAATTCGACGCAACATGGCGATTTCGTCGCACAACCGACGGTTCGCATATGCGAGCGCACGAGGCAAACGGTAAGAGGCGATCAAACGGTCGAAATCCGTCATGAAAGCGGTGTTACATTGCGCGATGATGGATTCGAGACGGTCGCGTACCGCCAGATCCTTTTTCAGCAGATTATGCAGCTGCTGGGCGGATAATACCGAATCCTGTATGGAATCCGTTGTCTCCGGAGTCGGCAAAAGCGCGGTATCGGCGGCGTTCAATACGGCAATCAGGTCAATGCTTTGGCTTTGCGCGGCTCCAATGCCGTGTTCCAAGTCGAGGGATGCGACCCACTGCCAGTCGATAAGCTGGTTGTCGGCGTTTTTTGGCATCGATGCCGACCATTGGTTGATGTCTTGCTTGGCTTCAGTAAGCCAGGAACGGCCCGTCTTTGCTTCGTTCATACTTTGCATGGTAGCCGAGAGGGGGCGCAGTACACGTCGACGCCCATGAAAAACATACTGCTTCTCGGATGGCGCAATCTCCTTTTTTCAAGATTCGAAAGCGTATCTTAAATTCGTTTATTCCGCTAGATTCAATACAGGAAAGAAATTAATGTTGCGAAAAACGATTATGTTCACAAAAAATACCATGCTTGACTGTGTCCATGCGCGTTGCGCACGTAGTACGACGTCACGTACGAAATCGTTTCGCCATGATGATGACGCAGATGGTGCTGAAAATATCACGCGATATAACGCTGCGAAAAATAATCTTGCGAAATGCAAACATGGTTACTTACATACGTGCGTGTGCCGTGGGGAATGCGATGCGTGCGCGCATCGCACGGGATATACGAACGATGGCATGACGAAAGAATGATGGTATGACAAAAAAGGGAGAGGCTCGTAGGCCTCTCCCCCTTGTTAGGTATTCACGGATTTCCGCAAAGATCGGATTCGTAACAACCGGATTCCGTGTTGATTGGATTCCGCAACGCCTTTGCCGCACATTATGCGCTTACAACGGCACGTACCCCCCCCCCTGGTTTACAGCTCGAATCCGAGTTCAGCTGCGGCTTCGTTAGGAACCGGATCGTCGCACCAGAAATCCTCAAGATTCTCGTTGGTGGCGAGGCTGCGGATTTCCGCCTTGTCGATATACAGTTCACCGCTTAAATGGTCGGTTTCGTGCTGGAAGATGCGGGCCGGCCAGCCGTGCAGATGCTCCTCGTGCTGTTTGCCGTCTTCATCTTGCCAGCGGGCTGTAATGTCGAGCCAGCGTTTGCGTACCGCCTGATAGCCGTCGAAACTCAGGCAGCCTTCGTAAAAGCTTCGGGTTTCGGTGCCGATCGGCTCATAGCTGGGGTTGATGATGACATGGAACGGGAATTCAGCCGCTTCACGCGGATCATCGTCATCGTCGTCACGCACATGGTCTTCCACCACGGCGAGAGCCAGTCCAAGACCGATCTGGGTTGCGGCAAGGCCTACGCCCGGCGCTTCGATCATGGTGACGCGCATGGTCTCGATGAGTTTGTCGAGCGTTTTGCGGCTCAGCTGGCCTTCGTAGGCTGCGGTCTGCTGACGTAGTACCGGTTCGCCTGCCTGCACGATGGGGAGCAGTTGTTCCTTGCCGTCGGTTTTGATGAGTTTTTCAACCTCGCGGTTGAGTTCGAGGTTGACTTTCGAGTTGCGTCCAAACATGGGTTTCCTTCGCGTATTGGTTCGGGATTTTGGATTGCCGAATGATGTGTATCGGCAGTTTGGTTACAGGGCAAGTTCTTCGGCTACGACTTTGGCGAGACGGTCGCAGACCTCGTCGGCCTGCTGTTGGGTTTCCGCTTCGGCCATGACGCGCACGAGCGGTTCGGTGCCGGATGGGCGCAATAGCACACGGCCGGTGTCGCCGAGCATTTTCTCTTCGTGTTCGACGGCCGCCTGCACTTTGGCATTGGTTTTGGCCGCGAGCTTGTCGACGTTCGGCACGTTGATGAGGGTTTGCGGCAGTTGCGGGAAGTCGGATGCGAGTTCTTTGAGGCTTTTGCCGGAGTTGACCACTTCGTTGCATAGGGTCAATGCGGTGAGGGTGCCGTCGCCGGTGGTGGCGAATTCTCGGTTGATCACGTGTCCGGACTGTTCACCGCCGAGCGAGTAGTCGCCGCGCAGCATTTCCTCAAGCACGTAACGGTCACCCACGCCGGTTTGCACGGTTTTGATGCCCATGGAACGCAGGGCGAGTTTCAGGCCGAGGTTGCTCATCACGGTTACCACGAGGGTGTCGTGGTTGAGCTTGCCCGCATTCTTCTTGGCACGCGCAAGAATGCCCATGATTTGATCGCCGTTGACCATGGTGCCGTCTTCATCCACGGCGAGGCAACGGTCGGCGTCACCGTCGAAGGCCACACCCAAATCGGCTCCGGAGGCCTTGACCATGGCCTGCAGCTGTTCGGGGTGTGTGGATCCGGCGTTCTTGTTGATGTTGTAGCCGTCTGGCGAAGCGTTGATCACGATCACGTCTGCACCGGCGCGACGCAACGCTTCCGGCGCGACCACGGAGGTGGCGCCGTTGGCGCAGTCGGCCACGACTTTCAGTCCTTTCAGCGGTGTCGGCTGGGACTTGTCAGGCCCAATGGGGGCGATGGTGGACACCAGATGGTCGATATACAGGTTGGTTGCGGTTGCCGTGTCGTGGCTGATGCGGCCCACACCGGCACCGGTCGGACGTTCCCAATCCTGGCCGAGCACACTTTCGATTTCGTCTTCTTTGGTATCAGGCAGTTTGAAACCGCCACGTGCGAAGAATTTGATGCCGTTGTCGGGCATGGGATTATGGGATGCGGAAATCACGGCACCCATTTCCACGTTCAGCACGGAAGTCAGGTATGCAACACCCGGAGTTGGAATAATGCCCGCGTCGATCACGTCAAATCCGCCTGCGGACATGCCTGCGGACAGTGCCGCTGCAAGAAAATCGCCGGAAACGCGAGTATCGCGGCCGACCAGTGCACGGCGACGACCGTCGAATTCGCTTTTGTCTCCGTCATCGCCAAGCACGCGCACCGCAGCATCGCCCAAATCCAACGCAAGCTGTGCGGTCAAAGCCCTATTCGCCAATCCTCGAACACCGTCTGTTCCGAACATACGTGGCATGAGTCTCAAGTCCTCGCTATCTCAAGTTATATTGCCGTGCACCATCGTACTCAACGGGTTCACCATTCAACGAAATAGTCGACAGCATGTTGCGATACCTGCAAACCGCAGTATGTGATGTCAGGCAAACCGCAGTATGCAATGTCGTGAGATTTCCACAATCTCAAGTTTCTTGCAATCTCACTCCCATCCTCCGATTCCGACCGACTAGGCCATTATGGGCCCGAAAGACCCACTGTCCATAACCGTTATGGGACTGGCTTTTGTTTGGGATGGCTTGTCTGGAAGCAAACAAGCCCGGACTGGCAGCGAGATAAGTCACGCCGTCAGTCCGGGCTTGTGATGCAATATCACAGAGTGATATCAGATGCAGTTATCAAAAGTAGCTACCAAAAACAACTACTGTAGTGGTGTCAGGAACGGCATCAGAGGGACGCGTTGAAATCGCGCACCTTGAGCGTGCGATGCGACGATTCAACATTGCCGCGCACAATGCGCTGCAACGCGTTGTCGGCGTCCGCATGCGAAGCCAGCCAAGCATCACCGAGATCCACCAGCGTGGCCGGATCGGCATAGCTCGGATACAGGCCTTCCAGCAGAGCCTCAGCCATGTGGAAGGTCTTGTTCTTCCAAATCCAGTCAGCAACCTCGAAATACTTGGCCGCATACGGTTCAGCCAAGTCGGCACGTGGAGTGGATGCGAAGCCACGAGCCACGGATTCCAACTGCATGTTGGTCAGCTCGTCGTTGTGCAAAGCCTCGTTCCAAGCCCATTCCTTGGCTTCCGCAACGCCTGCGACCGCACGTGCACCCAATGCGAACTCACGGTTCTCAGTGGTTTCGCGCTTGGCAAGTTCCGCGTCGATGTCGCTCTGGCCAATGGCGTTAATCGTGCTCAACGCGTTGATGATGGTCCAACGGAAATTATTGTCAATCTCCAAGCCGTCAAGCTTCACGGAACCATCGAGCAGACCCTTCGCATTCGCTTCGAACGCAGCATCGCCCGGCTCACCATAACCCAAGTAAGCGGTGATCAGCTGGAACTGCTCGTCGGAACCGGCTTCGGCAGCCTGAGCCAGCTTGAACAGTTCGGCAGCCACATGCTCCACCACTTCGGCACGGTCGGCCGGAGCGGTGTAATGCCATGCGGTGGTGCTGACCTGCGCCAAAGCGTAACGGAACGTAGTGGACTCATGTTCCGTGGCGAGCGCAGCCAAAGAGGTTTCGATGAACTGCTTTGCCGGCAATTCGCCGTCACGAGTCATATCCCAGAATGCAAGCCAAATCACGGAACGAGCCAACGCATCGTCGAAACGATACAGGTTCTCCGCAGCGAACTTGAGGCTCTTCTCATCGAAGCGCAGCTTCGTGTATGTCAAATCGTCGTCATTCACCAAAATCAGCGCCGGACGTGCCTTGCCGGCAGCCGCTTCGACAATCGTCAGTTCGCCGTCAACATCAAGTTCGAACTGGTCGGTACGCACGATCTTGCCGGTCTCCGGATCCTCATTGTAGAAGCCGACAGCTAGACGATGTGCACGCAGCACCGGATGTTCAGCCGAAGCGGACTGGCGCAACGCAAGCTGGCGAATCGTACCATCCTCGTTTTCCTCAACTTCGGTGGCGATGGTGTTGATGCCGGACTGTTCAAGCCACTGGGCGCTCCACGCCTTGAGATCGCGACCGGACGTCAACTCGAGTTCAGCCAGCAGATCGGCGAGCGTAGCGTTGGAGTACGCATGCTTGTCCAAATAGTTGTTGATACCCTTGAAGAACTTCTCACGACCCACATAGAACACGAGCTGCTTCAGCACGGAAGCACCCTTGGCATAGGTGATGCCGTCGAAGTTGACATACGTGTCGTTCAGATCGTTGATCGGCGCGACGATCGGGTGGGTGGTGCTCAGCTGATCCTGGCGCAGTGCCCAGCTCTTCTCGCCGGAGCTGAACGTGGCCCAAGCGTCCTTCCATTCCGTGGCTTCGGCAGTGGCAAGGGTGGATGTGAACTCAGCGAAAGACTCGTTAAGCCACAGGTCGTTCCACCACTTCATGGTCACGTAATCGCCGAACCACATGTGTGCAAGCTCGTGCAGCACGGTGACGACACGGCGCTCGGCATACGCGTCGGTGACCTTCGATTCGAACACGTACTGGTCGCGGATAGTGACCATGCCAATGTTCTCCATAGCGCCGGCATTGTATTCCGGCACGTAAATCTGGTCGTACTTGGCGTACGGATACGGCACGCCCCAAGTCTTCGCATAGAAGGCAAAACCCTTCTTGGTGATGTCGAACAGGTAGTCGACATCCTTGGCGAACGCTTCGGAGAGCGCCTGACGGCAGTACATGGCCATCGGCACGGTGCGGCCGTCTTCGTTGGCGTATTCGGTATGCCATTCGGCGTATGGGCCTGCGCAGATGGCGGTGAGATAGGAGCTCATGGTCGGCGTGGATTCGAACACCCACAGTTTGGTGGTTTCGGCTTCGTGCGTACCGAGCGTGCCTTCTTCGGTAACGGTTTCGTTGTCGGTCACGGATGCGGCAGGCATGTTGGAAGTGACGATCCATGACTTGGCCGCAAGCACGGAGAAGTCGAACACGGCCTTGATGTCAGGCTGGTCGAACACGGCGTACACGCGACGGGCATCCGGCACTTCGAACTGGGAGTACAGGTAGATGTTGCCGTCGGACGGGTCGACGCTGCGGTGCAAGCCTTCACCGGTGTTGGAATACTGGCACAGCGCCTTGACGGTCACTTCGTTGTGCGCTTCGAGGTTCTTCAGTTCGATACGGCTATCGGCGAACGCTTCGGCCGGATCGAGAGTTGCGCCGTTGAGCACGATTTCGCTCACTTCGGTGGCAATCAGGTCAAGGAAGCTGGTAGCCCCCGGCTCAGCGTCGAACGTGATGGTGGTTTCAGAACCGAAATTTTTGGCTCCACGGGTCAGGTCAAGTTTGACCGTGTAATGAACCGGTGCTGCGATAACGCTTTTACGTTCTTCCGCTTCGATTCGGGTGAGATTTGCTCCTGGCATGTCACTCCTTTTTATTGTGAAATTCCTATTTGTGGAATAGGAGACGGCGCAACCGATTGTGCCGGTTACGCCGTTCTTCTTTTGATTATGTAATCAACAATTATTGACGATCTGTCGATTCATCATTGCACTGCGTTCAATCCCATCGCTTCGTCAACATCCTGTGCGATATCGGCAACGACCGGAACGATCATCGGCTTGCGATGCAGCTGACGTGCGACCCAGCTACCCAATGTACGACGCATGATCTGCTGAAGCTTGTACGTATCGTGCGTGCCAGTCATCATCGCATCCTGCAATTGTTCGACGATCTGATGGCGGACCTTGTCGAATTCGCTTTCGTCTTCGGCAACCGCGTTGAGATAGATCTTCGGACCGGCGACAACGTCAGCCGTTTCCGTATCGACAACGACGAAGCTCGACACGAAACCTTCCGTACCGAGAATACGACGCTTCTCAAGTTCTTCCTCGGTAAGTTCGCCAACGGAATCGCCGTCAACGTACACGTAACCGCATGGAACGGAACCGACAACGGCAGCCTGGCCGTGGTACAAATCGACCACGTCGCCATCTTCAGCGAGCACCACATTCTGCGGATCGACACCCGTCTTAACCGCAATCATGCCGTTCGCCACCAAATGGCGGTTCTCACCATGAATCGGCATGGCGCACTTCGGCTTGACGATGTTGTACATGTACAGCAGTTCACCCTCATTGCAGTGGCCGGACACATGCACGGCGGCATTGTCTCGATTGACCACGCGGGCGCCAAGCTGCACCAGCTTGTTGATGATCTTGTACACGCCATGCTCGTTGCCCGGAATCAGGGAGCTCGCAAGAATGACCGTGTCGAATTCGTTGATGGTGATGTCGCGATGGTTGCCGTCGGCGATGCGGCCAAGCGCGGCCATCGGTTCGCCCTGGGAACCAGTGCACATGTAGACGAGCTTGTCGTCTTGCACGTCATGAGCCTTCTTCAGGTCGATGACCGTGTCTTCAGGAAGCCTCAAGTAGCCCAAATCCGCAGCAATGGACATGTTGCGAACCATGGAACGGCCCACGAACACCACCTTGCGGCCATACTTGTGAGCGGCGTCAACAACCTGCTGCACACGGTGCACATGGCTGGAGAAGCTGGCCACGATGATCTTGCGCGTAGCCTGGGCGAATGCCTGATCAAGCGCTGGACCAATGGTGGTTTCCGGTTTGACAAAGCCTGGAACCTCAGCGTTGGTGGAATCCATCATCAGCAGATCCACGCCCTTTTCACCAAGCTTGCCGAACTCCACCAAATCGGTGATGCGATGGTCGAGCGGCAGCTGATCGAGCTTAATATCGCCGGTATCGATGAGGCTTCCGGCCGGAGTCTGCACGAACACAGCCAGAGCGTCCGGAATGGAATGCGTGACGTTCACAAACTCAAGATTGAACGGACCGACCTTCAGCTTGTCGCGTCCCTTGACCTCAACCAGTCGCGGATTGATGCGATGCTCCTTGCACTTGGCTTCGACGAAAGCCAACGTGAGCTTGGAACCGATCAGCGGAATATCAGGGCGAAGCTTCAGCAGATACGGCACGCCACCGATATGATCCTCGTGGCCGTGGGTGAGCACCAGAGCCTCGACCTTGTCGAGACGATCCTTGATGTAATGGAAGTCAGGCAGGATCAAATCAACGCCCGGCTGCTCCTCTTCAGGGAAAAGCACACCGCAGTCGATGAGCAGCAGATGGCCGTTGTATTCGACCACGTTCATGTTGCGGCCGATTTCACCAAGACCGCCAAGAGGCACGATGCGCATGGAACCCTTGCGGTACTTCGGCGGAGCGATCAACACGTCATCCTGCTGCGGTGCGGTGGTCTGCGGAGCAAGACGAGAATTGCGGCGGTTGCCGGCAGAAGAGCTTGCCGCATTAGCACTCTTGGAGTTCCTAGAAGGCTTGGCGCCTTTTGCATTCTTGACGTTCTTCGTGCCCTTGGATGAGCCGCTGCCATTGCCACGGGAACCACCACGGGTGGAACCGGACGTATCGCCCGAGCGAGTGCCACGGCCACCGCTACGGCCAGAAGACTTCGCCTTCTTGGAAGTCGTTTCAGCCTTGTTGGCTTTCTCGGAGCTTACAGACTTCGCGGATTTCACATCCGCGGTCTGGGTGTTCTCAGTGCGCTTGGCAGCTTTGCTGCCGCGCTTGTGCGTAGTTACTGTTTTGGTTTCTTCTATAGCCATTTCCTAGTTGGATTTCTATTACTAATTGTCTCCGCCTGTGCGGAAACGAGGAATTCAGTAGGTTTGCCGCATTACGGCAAACGTATTACGGCAAACCGGTAGTCGCAATGCTTGCCGTAATAGCCATTGCAAATCAGTGTGCCGTGAACCTCGCTGCTGCAGGTACGGCAATCATCGCAATCACAGCAAGCCGGAAGCACGCATGCCATCCTCCGCGCGCTTAATCTCAGCTTCGCCCGGGCCGACGTTCGGCAAACGCATCGTAGTGGAATCGAGAACGCCACGCACCTTCAGCGACGCCTTCGCCATAACAGCTTGGAAACCGTTGCCATTCATCGCTTCGACCAGCGGGGCAAGCTGCACGGCAATGCGCTGCGCCTCATGAATGTCGCCGCGATCGAACGCAGCAGCCAAATCACGCATCGGACCGGATGCGGCATGCGCGATCACGGAAATAATGCCGACCGCGCCAACCGAAAGGAACGGCAGGAACAGACCGTCATCGCCCGAATACCAAGTTAAACCGGTTTCCATACGCTTACGCACGGCACCCGCGATATCTCCGGTAGCGTCCTTGACCGCCTTGACATGATCAAGTTCAGCCAAACGACGGTAGGTTTCCAACTGAATGTGCAAACCGGTACGGCCAGGCACATCGTAAACGATAATCGGCTTGTCGGCGGAATCATTGACCGCCTTGTAGTGACGGAACACGCCTTCCTGCGACGGGCGCGAATAGTACGGAGCGACCACAAGCACCGCATCGGCGCCCGCCTCCTGAGTCTGCTCCACCATGCGCACGGTGTGGGCGGTATCGTTGGAACCCGCACCGGAGATGACCGGCACGTCCACGACCTCCTTGACCGCTTGTACCAGCTCGACCTTCTCCTCCATGTGGGTGGTGGGAGACTCGCCAGTGGTGCCATTGACCACCAAGCCATCCGCACCGTCGGCAACAAGCTGCTTCGCCAGCTTTTGCGCGGCTTCGAAATCGACAGCTCCGTCAGCCTTCATAGGGGTGACCATGGCCGGAAGAATACGTCCGAATGGAGCGGGGTCAAGAAGATGCATAGTACCGTCAGTCATAGTGCCAACGGTACTTCCCGCCACGGACGCCGAAGCGCCCGAGTTCGTGACCATATCGCAATATGAACTGCCTCCCAGAGACCAAAATCCCCCACCCGCTGGAACAATTCTCCCGGCAACCAGCCTCCCAGAGACCCAAAACCTCCAGTTAATGGGACAATCCTCCCGCTGTCAAGCCTCCCACAGTCCAAAATCCCCCAGCAAGTGGAAGAATCGGTACGCTTAGCCGCATACTCAGGTGGATTCAAGCCAAATGACTTCACGATTTTGATCCGGTAACCGCACGATTTTGATTTCCTGACCGCACGATACTCCAAAACAGTACGGTCACCAAGAGGGAAACAGTGCGCTCACCGGAACAAACTCAGGCAAGGTATTGGGTGGGGTTCTGCTCGAACTTGGCGGCGCAGCCCGGGTTGCAGAAGTAGTAGGTGGTGCCGTTGTACTCGCGGGTGGCTGCAGCGGTGGCCGGATCGACGCTCATGCCACAGACCGGATCCTTGGCGGGCGCGCTCTGGTCGGCGCCGGCGGTATGGCCGCCGCAGCAGGAGTGCGAGCCGCCCATGCCTTCCATACCCTCGTGCATACCTTCCTTCTTGGCCTTGTGATCGCTGAACAGTCCCATGATGAATCCTTTCTGACTATGGTTGTTGTGATTATTATCGTTCGGGTTCGGCTGGCGAACCTGATACGTCCTGTTTGCGGCACACACCGCCTTGTCTGGATCGAACAGGCGCAGTCGGCTCGCATTCGTCACCACGCACAGCGACGAGAACGCCATGGCAGCGCCCGCGATCATCGGATTGAGCATCATGCCGGTGAACGGGTAGAGCACGCCCGCCGCAATGGAAATACCAATGCTGTTGTAACCAAGAGCGAATCCAAGATTCTGCGCGATATTGCGCATGGTGGCATGGGTCAGATCAAGCGCATGCACCAAACCCATCAGAGAGCCATTCATCAATGTCACATCCGCGGACTGGATCGCCACATCCGTGCCCGTTCCAATGGCGAATCCCACATTCGCACGGGCAAGCGCAGGAGCATCGTTGATACCGTCGCCTACCATGGCCACCGTATAGCCTTGCGCCTGCAGTTTTGCAATTTCGTCCGCCTTGTTTTCCGGTCGCACTCCAGCGATCACGTTGCTGACGCCAACTTGATTTGCCACGGCATGTGCCGTTGTCTCGTTGTCTCCGGTGAGCATCACCACGTTGACGCCATGCGATTTCAAAGCTGCGATGGCCTGTTGTGAATCGGGTTTTACCGTGTCGGCAACGGCCACGATTCCCGCAAGCTCGCCGTCGACCGCTGCAAGCATCGGCGTTTTCCCTTCCGCCGACAGCCGTTCCATAGTCTCGATGATGTCATCGAGATCCTCGTTGCCGACGCTCGTCATGGCCACGTCAAGATCGTCGATCAGATCGGTATTGCCAACAGCGACACTATGTGACGCGACGTGCGCAGTGACTCCCTGCCCGGAAATCGCACGGAATTGCGTTGCCTCGCCTAACGTAAGATGCTTTCCTTGCGCTCCGGCAACAATCGCGGCGGCAAGAGGATGTTCGGAATCCCGTTCGGCACTGGCTGTGATCGCCAGCAAATCATCGGGTATTTCACGCCATTTTCCAAGCGGAAGCACGTCGGTCAACGACGGTTTACCAGCAGTGATCGTACCTGTTTTGTCAAGCACGACAGCATTGATTTTGCCGCACGTCTCCAATGCTTCGGCGGAACGAATCAGCACACCCATTTGCGCGGCGCGACCGGTCGAAACCGTTACGGAAAGCGGTGTGGCAAGACCCAATGCGCACGGGCATGCAATCAGAAGCACTGAAACCGCCGCCACCAGCGCATGCATCACGCGCGGTTCCGGCCCGAACGCAAACCACAATGCGCACGACCACACGGCGATCAGCACCACAATCGGTACGAAAATACCGGAAATCTTATCCGCCATGCGCTGTACCGGAGCTTTGGAACTTTGCGCGGATTGCACCAATCCAATGATCTGCGCAAGCACCGTATCTTTGCCAACTTTTGTAGCACGATACCGCAACGATCCGGTGCCGTTGATCGTGGCACCGGTCACATTGCCGCCAACCTGCTTCAGCACCGGCATGGATTCGCCGGTAATCATGGATTCGTCGACAGACGATGAACCGGAAATAACCGTACCGTCAACGGGAAGTTGTTCGCCAGGACGAATCGAAATAATATCTCCGGTCAACACCTGATCGACCGGAATTTCCTTTTCGATTTCATTACGCACCACGCGAGCGGTTTTCGGCTGCAGTTTCGCCAATGCACGCATGGCTTCTCCCGTACCGACGCGAGCGCGCGCTTCAAGCAATTGCCCGACCAGCATCAGCGTGATGACCACACCAACCGCTTCAAAATACGGTTCTCGAGCATTCTCAGGCAGAATCTGAGGCACAAACGTGACCACACACGAGTAGGCAAACGCAAATACCGTACCCAAACTGACCAATGCGTTCATTTCCGGAGAGCGGTGAATGATCGCAGCGAAACCGCTACGAAAAATCGGCAATGCAGCATAGCACATCACCGGCAGCATCAGTATGAACTGCACCCAATTCGGCATCGGATACAGCATCAACATCGTAGAAGCGAATACCGGAATCGTAACGATGGCAGACACAATAAGCCGCGTAACCAATGCTCGCATTTCACGAGATGCGGAAGAATCATCTGAAGAATCAGCATAAACAGAAGAAAAATCAGAAGAAGTATCAACGGATTCATGCGATGTTTCATCAACAGCAGTTCGCTGCGATTGCACAGGAACATGAGATTCTGCATTATTCGGATTTTCTTCCGACGCTGAATGCTCGTCCTGCATTACATCATGATGCTTTCCCGGCAACACACGCAACGTGCCATGCAGCATGTTCATACCGCATGCAAAACCGTACTCCCCCGGCCTATCAGGATGAATCGTCAACGTCGTTGTACGGAAAGGAGGTAATGCAAGATCGACGCCGAAATCGGAGAACACTACGTGCGACGAGCATTCGCCGTCTTCTTTTCGATCGAAGATCAACCGCAAAGGCAAACCAGCCTCGGCTTCGATGACTGCCGGACTGTACCCACCTTTGACTTCGACGACCGCCTCTTGCACGCCGTTGTCGACACGGGCGCGGAACGCTTTGCGCGGCGCGAAAAAGAACCACAAAACGGCTACCGTCACAGCCAATGCGACGATGATGGCAATCAGAGCCTGCATGTTTCACCGGTTTCCATACTGCATTCGTTTCGATTCGGACAGTCACACTGTATAACAGCACTTGAGCTAATTGCCAAAAGTCAGCGCACAGCTTTATTACGTAGGCACAGATTGTATTGCGTAGGTATAAGACGATACAAATAATCCCCAAATCGCCGATGCCTGAAATAAGCCAACATCAGCGGTTTGGGGACCATTTACCGTTCAACCGTAAGGATTTACAGGTCGAGGAAGTTGTCGAGGCCGACGGTCACACCCGGGTATGCACCAGTGGAGACCTTGCGAACGGCCAGCAGCACGCCCGGCATGAAGGAGATGCGGTCGAAGCTGTCGGCGCGAATGGTCAGCTGCTCGCCGTCGTTACCGAACAGGGCTTCCTCATGGGCATTGAGGCCACGCAGACGCACGGCGTGCACATGAATGCCGTCAACCACCTGGCCACGGGAACCGCCATCGGTTTCGGTGGCATCCGGAACAGGGCCAAGACCCGCTGCCTTACGAGCTGCGGCAATACCCTGCGCGGTATGGAATGCGGTGCCGGACGGAGCATCCACCTTGTTCGGGTGGTGCAGTTCGATCACTTCGGCGGATTCGAAGTACGGAGCCGCAACCTTGGCGAAATAGTCGGCAAGCACGGCGGAAATGGCGAAATTCGGCGCAATGAATACGCTCTGGCCTTCGCGAGGCGCGGCAGCGAGCGCGGCACGCACCTGATCGAGCTTCTCTTCGGTCCAACCGGTGGTGCCCACCACCACGTCAACACCTTGCGCCACGAGTGCGCGCACATTGTCAAGAGACACGCTCGGCACGGTGAACTCCACCACCACGTCAGTATTTTCGGGGGTAATTTGGCTCAGGTCGTCGCCAGCGTCAAGCGCGAGCGCCAGTTCGGTGTCGTCCGCGTTGTTCACAGCGTCGACCACGTGGGAACCCATGCGCCCTTTGGCACCAACTACAGAAACCTTGATCATTGCAACTCCTTCAAGCGTTCTGGCTGCATCTATCTGCAACAGCTTTCTACGATTCCAACGAATCCAACAATAGAATACAATTGCCCGAACATAATCCTCACGATCATTTTCGGGCAATTTCTGGAATGCTTAATCCACATAGTATCTATGAATCACAGATCATCTATGAATGCTGTGAAACATTTCGACGCGTGATCACCCAGCCGAGCAGGGCGAACGGGATCGAGGCGAGCACGAAAATCCACGGCAGCATAAGGCTCACGTCGGGCGTGGCGTGATCCAGTATGATACCGGTGATCATCGAACCGAATGATGCGCCGACAGTTCCCGCAGTGCTTACCCAGGAAAGGCCTTCGGTCAACGACTCTTCAGGAACGGTTTCTTTCATCACGAGGTTGCCCGATGCGAACACCGGCGAAACAGCCAGACCGGTGAGAATTTCCATAATGCCTATGACGATCAGATTGCCTTGGCACAGGTGAATTACAAAGAAGCCGGCTGTGATCGCCGCAAGGAACATGATCATGTAACGCCAACGGGATCCTTTGAGCTCAAGCGTTCCGAAAACCAGCGCGCCCATACACGAACCGACCGCTAGCATCGCCAGCTGCACGCCGAGCACGGAATCAAGATGCAACGATTTCATGACGGCTGTCATGGACGTGTCGAATGCGGTGAAACTCATGTTGAATATGATGAAAACCAGCAGCAACGGAATCACGCCAGCATAAGTGAATATGCTGCGTTTCTTGCGATTACCACTCGTCTTCAATTGCGCAATGGTCAGCCTGTTGCGCAGTGCGGAACCTGAATCGCCGGTATTGCTGGCATCGCCATCGATAGTCAATCGCACATCGGCATCGTCTAAAGAGGCCGAAACGACCTTGACTTCATGCACGACCGGCGGCTGCGTGTCTTTCAATGTGAAGAAAATGGTACCGCCAAGGGCGCAGGCAATCGTTGGCACGAACAACTGCGAAACAGGGTGCACAGAAGCTGCAAGGAACGCTGCGAGAATCGGTCCGAAAATGAATACGATTTCGTCAATGGCGGATTCCATGGCGTATGCGGTGTTCAATAGTTCGCCGTTGCCGGTGCGGTCGAGCACGTACGCCCAGCGGGTACGCACGAGCGCGCCGAACGAGAATTGCGTAAGACCCATCACCACGGCCAGCATGAACAGCAATGGAATCGGCACGCGCAACAGTGCGGCGAATGCGAAACCAAGCATGGTGATGATTTGCACGACAAGCACCATCGAACCGACCCTACGCTGGCCGAATCGGTCGAACAGTCGCGCGTACAGTGGCGTGACCGCTGCGGTGGCGAGCACATATGCGGCGCTCATCACGCCTGCGATCGTCCAATTGTCATACAGGTGGTTGAGTGCGAGAATAATGCCGAGGCCCATCATCGACATCGGCAGTCGCGCCAAAGCTCCGGAAGCGCAAAACGCTTTGGTTCCCGGAATGGAGAACAATACGGAATATGGCGACTTCGGGGTTTCGGTTGCGCTGGTGGCAGCCATGCTTATCGCTCCTTAACTTTCGTTGCGTCCGGCACGTGTGCCCACCCACACATGCTGCACGAGGGTAGCGGCGCTCCTCCACAACGCTGCACGTAGTGCGTTACCCTACGAGCAGGCTGGAAAGCGCCGCTTTTCAACGATGATCAAGAACAAGCAGGATGCATACACGCGTCCTTTGGCGCACCAGCACTAGTCGTTGTCGGATTGTTTCGGAATTCCGTAGCTCAACTCGGCAAGGATCTCTTCTTCTGTTTTGTCGGCGGCGTTCAGCTGCCGATTGCCCTCAACGGGCTCACTCAGATAGTAGAGGCAGGCGTCGATAGCATCAAGCGGTACGCCTTCCATTGCCGACAGCAACAGCCGATACATATCCAACTGTACTAATTTTTCTTGTATTTCTTCTTTTTTCCTAGGTTTTTTTCCAGTTTTCCAATCAACTATCGTATATTGTTTCGATTGGTCCTTTTCGTTGAGACCTCCAAAGAACACCGCGTCAAGCTTGCCGTTGACGATGGTGCCCAATTGCGGCACATTGACGACGATTTGCCGTTCCGCCCACGCGGGCTTACGTTGTGCCCATGCCGACGTGGCAAGACGCTGCTGCCAATCGAACAATGCATTGTTTTCCATCGCATTTTCCGTTGCATTTTCGACCACCGCATTATTTTCTTGAGATTGCATCCCATTGTTGCGTTCGATTTCGGCAAGCATCGACGATCTCAATTCAGCTACGCGCGTATTTCCGTCGCCTTCAGCACCGCCGACGATGCAAGCAATATCCACGTCGGCCATAATGAACCGTTCCGCCCACGCATGGAACTGCGTGCCCAACTGCGCGGCTGGCGACGCGACATTTGGAATCGGACGCACGAGCCCACGCCAGTAGGCGCGGGCGCCACGATCGTTCATCATGCCCGCGCGCGCCTGCAGGGAGGTGACGTTCTGACGGCCGGACGCAAGAATCTTCTCGCCTTGCGCACGCACCGACCGGTCGAACGCATCCTGCGATGCGTCAACCAACATGTCGGGCATGAGATTGCCATCATCGACCAACAGCTGCGCGCAATGCAGCAGCGAACCGGCCGAACCGAGCGCAGCGTCATCAGCAACAGCATCCGTGCCCACACCGGCATCCACGTCCGCAGCGCCGGCGACCATCGCATCACACACCTGATCGGCGGACGAACGCAACATTTCGCAAGTCTCTTCAGTCAAATCGCACGGCCATGGCAGGAATCGCTCACCTTCCAGAGACTCAAGCGGTGCGTTCCAGGCGTCACCGACCACCGCATCCTCAAAATCGCATGCATGCTCGCCCACGAAATATCCGCTTGGCAATGGCGCGCCAATCGAATGCAAGCTGGAAATGCCATTTTCGGAAGCATTATTCCCGGAAATACCATCTCCAGAAAAAACGGCATCCGCACCATCCTCAACTTCCACGATATCGCCCAGATTGCTCGGTTCATCTGCTCTGGAAACGATATTGAGCATGGAGTCATACACTTCCTGCCAGAAATTCGACGGTTTGGCCACTTGTTTACGCTCACCCACGGCACGCGGATCACGGCTTTCCACATTCGTTTCGCTATAGGTGAGCAGCGCCTCATGGCGGGCGCGGGTCAACGCCACGTATGCGAGACGACGCTCGTCGGCATGCAAGCGACGGCCATATTCCTCGCTCTGCGTCAAATACAGTCCGTCCGGATCGACGCCTTCCATGTCGTCAACATTCATGGTGCGCAGGGTGCCGAACACTTCATCATCGATGATTTCCGCATCTTCCAACGCTTCCAATGCCTCCAATGGATTCCAGCCGACGAGCGCGTCATGGGGGAATCGCGGCAGAATATCCGCATCCACGCGCACAGGAACAGGCACCGCGGCGGGATTCGTCAGCCACGTTTTGGCGTTTTCATGGTATTCAGGCGGCGTCCATACGCCATCTTGGAAACCATTGAGATGCGTTTCGTCAACGACAACGCTCAGGTTATCGCCCTTGTTACTGGGAAATCCGCCATCGGTCATGCCGACCACGGCCACGGCATCCCATTCAAGCCCCTTCGACTGGTGCACGGTCATCAACACCACGTCGACGGGCACATCGGGGGCCACCGCGTTCTCTTCGGAAGCGTCGCGCAGCGAATCCACCCATGAGATGAACGCACGCAGGCTCGGCAAGCCTTGCGATGCGATCTCCTGCATGTACGTGTCGACGAGTTTCATCACAGCGTCGATCGGCGACTTGGCGAGCGCCACATGGGAGGCGTCAAGCATGGCCTCGGCATGATCGGCACGCATATGCCGAGCCAACAGCATGTCGATGTCAAGATTCAACGCCGTAATGGCTTCGCGCACCACTTCCGGCAGCGGGTGGCCGAGCACGCGCTGCATTTGGCGGAGCGTATCCGCGGCACGAAGCACCGCCTGCACTCCCCTGCGGCTCAGCCTGCCATCTATGAGTTGTTCAAGATCGTCTCGTAGCATGAGATCCACCAGAAAAACAGCATTCGGCACTTGGTCGCGATATTCGCGCACAATGGATCGGATTTCAGCATTCGACAGACCAGAATCGGAAATCGTTTCGCTATTTTCGGAATTACTGGTTTTCCTGGAATCACCGGAATGTATAGAATCACCGGAATTCCCAGCTTCTGCGGTCTGCGCCGGAACAATTCCCGCCGATACGAGCGCACGATACCGGTACACCGTATTCACCCTCTCCGCCGTGTCCGCAAGCGCCTGCAGATCGTCGGCTTCAACGGCGAATCGTGGCGTCGCCAGCAGTCGCATAAGCGCCGCGCTATCGGTATGGTCGCTGACCACGTGCAGCAGGGCGAACACGTCCTGTACCTCCGGGCGTTCCAGCAGGGCCGCCTGCCCCACGACCAGCGTGGTCAGCCCGGCCTGCTCGAGCGCTTCCGCGTATTTCGACATGGTTCCTTTGGATCGGAACAGCACCGCCACATGCGGGCGATTGTCTTTCGCGCCATGGTCGAGGTCACGCGCAGAGGGCGTATGCAGGGCGATCGCATGTTTGGCGAAGCGCACGACCGCGTCGACTTCCTGGCCGAATGTGGCGAATCCGAGCACGCCAATCGTGCCTTCGGGGGCTTCTTCGATGTTGGAGAGTGCAGGCACGTCGACTTCGCGCATCAGCGAGCTGCTGAGGCGTCTGGCTGGCAGTCGCAACGGTTTAGTGAGATTGTTCGCCGCTTCGAGCACCATGCGCGAATTGCGCCGTGTCACCGTCAATGCGAACGGTTTGCTGGTGGCGTCCATGCCGAAATCGTGTTGCAGCATGCGGAATGCGCCCGGGCTTGCGCCTCGCCATGAGTAGATCGATTGGAAGGGGTCGCCGACCGCGTTGACCGCGCTGCGATGCGTATTGTCAGCGTGAAACAGCGCGCTTAGCAGTGCGGCCTGCGTGGTGGAGGTGTCTTGGTATTCGTCGAGAAGCACATGCGAGTAACGTTTGCGGTACGTTACGCCGATGGACGGGAATCGGGAGACCAGTTGGAATGCCGCGATGGTGAAATCGCTGAATTCCGCCATATTGCAGGTGCGTTTTTCGGCATGATAGTCAAGCACGAGGTCGAGCAGCAGATTGCGCTGCTTGGCGACGGATGCGAGTTGCGTACTGTTGTATACGCACATGCTGTGCCCAAGTTCGCGGTATTTCTCCAGTTTCTTTTCGTAATCCGCATCGGAATCCTTTTTCAGCCGTTTCGGCAGTTTTGGGGATTTCGGCTGCTCAGTTGGCACGGTTTCGCCGTCAAGCGCCTTATCAACCTGTCTGATGAACGCTTCATCCCAGTCGCGCACGCGTTGCACCGCCTCGTCGAAGCTGGTGCAGCCACTGCCGATCATAGCTCCGGAAATGGCGTTGGATAGGGCGAATACGTTGCCCGCTATGGTGTTGAACGATTTCAGATCGCCATCGAACGCCATGAGATCGCCCATATGCTTGTCGAGCACGGTGTGGATGAGCTGCATGGCACCGGCTTCGCTCAATGGCTGCGTGTTTTGGTCGAAGCCGACAAGCAGTCCGTATTGACGCACAATGGATTGGAAGAAAGCGTCGTACGTGGAGACTTCCGGTTTGAGGAACGTCATATTCGCCGATTTCAGCCCATGTTCACGCTGGTTGCGGCTCACGGCCGCGGACACGCGCGACAGCAGTTCCGAAGCCGCTTTGCGCGTGAAAGTCAGTCCGAGGATTTTTTCGGGGCTCACGCCTTGTTCGATCAGTGTGATGATTCGCCTGGTCATTGTGTAGGTTTTGCCCGATCCGGCACCGGCGACCACCACCACATCCTCATAGGAGGGCGCTTGGATAACGGCGGCCTGCTCCGGACTGTCGATGAATTTCATGGTTCCGCTCATGCCGTTCTCCTTTCGAATACGGTGTTCTGTTCTCCCGCGCAGGCCGGGCAGACCGCAGTGTTCCTGCAATATTTCATATGTTCCGATGTTGGCCTTGCCGTGATTTCGTTTGCCCTGCTGGCTGCGGCCGCGTAGAAGACCCTGGCGATCATGGTGAGAGACCATACCGCCATGGTGTTTCGCAAGCCGACGAATTCACTCCAATGCTCGTCGCTCACTTCCATCGGTGGAAGCATCTCGTCGAGTCCGTCTTGGAAATCCTTGTCAAGTTTTTTGACGTAGTAGCGCGGCACGAATACGCCCGTATTTAGACTTCCGTTCGCGAACAACGCCTGCTGCATATGCGATTCGGCGGCGGTGTTGCCATATGGTGCCGGGAATGCATGCTTCGTTACGTGGAACAGCGCGCTTTGCGTGATGTTCGGCGCAGCAGCCACCGCCTGTGCCCCATGCAGACCGCTTCCTTCGGGGAACACGAGTCCCAGCTGGTAGCAGACGAGCTGCAGATCATTGAACAGGCCTTCGCCGTTCGGACTTGCACCGGTTTTGTAGTCGATCAGACGCACTTGCTGCGTGCCGTCCGCCATATCACGACGTTCCACACGGTCGATTCTGCCGGTCAAGCGCACGGTGAGATGTTCGCTCATGCCTGTTTGAGGCCATCCTCCGACCAACGTTCCCATAATGGCGATCAATTCGTTTCGTGAAATCGCATGAATGCCGTCCATCGCATTGTAGGCTGCGAGAATATCGTCGAAATCGAATTTTGCGGTGAATTTCAGTTCAGGTTCGGCTTTCGTGAGTTTTCCAACGCTGAACGCATCATTGTTTTTAATTGGATAATCACCATGATTCGATTGAACGAAATACGTGGCGATGTTACGCAACGCATCCTTCGCCTGTTCATCTTTTTTCAATGCCTGATATCGTTGCGCAGGATCGGTGATGCCGTTCAGATCGCCGCGTAGACGCTCATATTCGGCATACATTTGCTCGGTGATCGCGTCGATGTTGTCCATATCGCTGATGGCGGTGTGCTGTTCCGGCATGTCAAGTCCGGCTTCGGTGGCTTTCTGCGCCACCGTGTGGATCAGCGAGCCGAAATTCGTGGCGACGCTGCCCATGCGCGGGCCGGAGAAACGGTTTTCAAGCATCCAGCACACCGGGCACGCCCACAGATTGTCCACCGCGGACGGAGACAGGGTCACCACGTCGGATTGCCGTGCCTTGCCATCTTGGATCGTTTCCCGTTCAGCAAGTGAAACAGGCTCCTCCACGAACGGCCAACAATCGGGATCAGCCGCCCTCATACCTCGGGAGGCCAGCAATGCCAATGTTTCAGCGGCGTCACGGGCCTTCGAGCTGTCCGGCGGTTCCATCGCAAGCACGCTTCGCGCGGCCGCGATCAAACCACGGGGATCGGATTCAAGTCCCGCATAATCGCCCTGACTGCCGATCGCCGCATATTCGCGCCGTTCCATATCGGCGTCTCTATCGCGGTCAAACCATTCCGGCACATATCCGTACAGAAAATCAGATGGCACGTGGTCGTCGTTCAGCACGGCGCTCATCACCGCGCACTCATCGGCACGGGTCAACGCCACCAGAAAGCTTTTCTGCTCGGATGCGAGCACGGCAGCCAATTGCGCATCCCGCTTGCCCGCCGAAGTGGTGACGGTATCGGACAGTTCGCCGTGCAACATCACATCGGCGAGTTCCTCACCGCCGAACAATGTGTTGCGTGGCGTAAGATTCGGCCATTGCCCTTGCTGCAAGGACGGCAGAAACACCAGGTTCCAATGTCTTCCCGCCGCGCCTGCGGGCGTGGTCAGCGTCACTGCCTGGTCGATGGGCGCGGTGTGAGCCAACGAATCCGCCTCGATAGTCAGCGAGCGCACCTGTTCCATGAACGCTTCAATGGTGCGTGCGGCGAACTCGCCGCTTGATTCGCCGCCGGAAGCGTAGTTGAACAAGCGCATCGCCGCATCAAGTCGGTCGTTCGCGGCACGGCCGGCCGCCGAATGCTCCAAGGCTACGCGCTGCCATATTTCCGCTTTTCCGCAGGCACGCCATGCGCAATCCAACACGTATTGCGGTTCACGCAAAACCAGCTTGCGTTCCGCCTCGCACGTTTTGTCAAGCACTTTCCACAATGATGCGAAAGCCTTGACCTGTGGATCCGAGCCCGTCACGGAGGCGATCGTGTCGATCACACGATCGGTGTTTCCTTCCAAAAGAAGCACGTATAGAGCGTCCATATCGAACACGGGATCATCCTGGTCTCCATCATGCCCACCATCATGTTGACCTTCGTCGGAAATCGCATGGCATTTCGCCATGTATTCATGCCAATCCGCCATCAAACGCAGCAGCGACGACTGCTGTTCGACGTCCGTCTTCGCCATGTTCGCAGAATCCTGCGCGCGAATCTCATCATCGCCCACAATCTCAGCGAGCGAAGCCAACGCATGCATCGCGGATTCCACGGACGCGAGACGGGCCGGGCGCCCTTCATGCTGCCTGTCGCCGCCGACCGTAATCAGCGGGGATGCCATGATCGACGCCACACGTGAACGAATATAGGATCCAGCCGCCTGCGGGTCCATACCCGAAGCCGCGATCGTCCGCCTTTTCAATTCCGCCAATTCAACCAGCGCGAACAGGCCTTGCACGAACGGTTCGTCCTTCAACGGTCGCGTCACGCTCGAATAGCGCACGGGAACGCCGTCGGCACGCAAACGCTCGCCGAACGCGCGTACGGTGGCATTGTCGTGCGCGATCACAGCCATGTCGTTCCATTCGCGGGAACGTTGCAAATGCTCGGTTTTGATCTTCCACACCACGTCATCGAGCTCTTCGGACGAGGAACGGTACAGGGCCGTTTCCACACTGCCGTCGGCAGACGTGAAGCAAGCATCCGTATTGCCGGACGGCAATGCTTCGATAGGCATCGCGCCTGGTATGTTCCGCATTTTGCCTGGGCGCTCCGGCAGGGGCACATCAGTCGGTTCCGTGCTTGCGATCGACAGGCTTACGCGGGTCGCGACAAGCGTGCGATAGTCGTCATGCGCGTTTTGCCTGTTCGACGCGTTTCGCATGGTGTGCGCGCCATCATTTTCGCATGCGGCATGCAGGTTTTCGATGCGCTCCAATCGCGCTCCCATGCGCGACTGCGCCTCGTTGAACAGATATTCCGGATACGATCCGCGGAACGTCTGCACGGCTTCGTCGGGATTGCCCACCAACAGCAGGCGCGTCCCGCGATTATGCAAGGCCTCAAGCAGGGCGAAGCCAGCCAACGTCGCATCTTGGAAATCGTCGACGATCAGCATGTTTGGAATATCGGCATCCCGTATGTCAGACACGGCCTCGGTGGCGTCGATCATCAGTTGCGACGCATCAAGACGGTATTCGCCGGAATAGGCTGCACGAATCGCCGCATTGTATTCCTCACGCAGCGCGAAGGCGAGACGCCATTGGGTGCGCAGACGTTCGCGACGCGCGTCAAGCTCGCCATTCCTGCTGGCCGCGCGGGCGATGAGCATGTTTTCAAGCTCCGGTTTCGCACCGATCTCGTTCATGCGCGCAAGCATGTCTCGCAGTTGGTTGGCAAATGCGTCGGTGGAATCGTCGGCCACCAGTCCGGACCATTCGGAAACAGCGAAATAGACGCGCAGCAGATCGCAGGTGGCGCACTCGTCGCCATGCTGCCTATGTTCCACATGCGATGCAAGCACCTTGCGGATAATCACATCCTGTTCGGCGCCGTTCAACAGTTTCGGTAATGGTTTGCCCTGTGCGGACCTTGCGGCCGCCAGCAGACGGAATGCGACGGCCGACAATGTGGTGACCGGTCGAGCCTGCGAAACCGCCGACAATTCACGGATCGCGCGATCGCCCAACATGTCGGCGATCTGTCTGCCGGACACCGTCATCACGGCATTCGCATCACCATACCGCTTCATCGCGGCGATCAGCATGTCCAACGCAAACTCGGTTTTTCCACTGCGCGGCGCTCCCGCAACCAACGTGACGTGAGCAAGATCTTCCAAATCCATCATGCCTCCCAACACTACTAGTCTCGCCCTCCCTTACCTGACAAATTCGGCAATGGAGGAAACTCATGCTGGAAGGCTCGGTGGCCGCGAAAGCGGCAGGAGGCATGGGAACAGCCTCGAATGCCCGTCTTCGTATGCGGACATTCGACTCCTTACTGGTAGGTTTCTGGGTTGGTCTTCGGATAGCATGGCCTTCAGAGAGGGCAGTGAACAGCATCCGCATTACGAGGAAAGAGAACATATGGAAGCCATGGATGGCATTCCCCCTCAAATCCCTGGGTACACATTCGTCCAGAAGTTGGGGTCCGGTTCCGAAGCGAACGTGTACTTGTACCAGCAGTTTTCCCCCAGCCGTCAAGTGGCCATCAAAGTCAGCAAGGGAATGCTCGACCCGCGCGCGGCGGCAAGATTCCGTTCCGAAGCGAACTTCATGGGCAAGATCTCATCACACCCTTACATTCTTTCGGTGTACGAAAGCGGCGTCACCACCACAGGCAACGGCTACACCGTGTTCGAGTACGCTCCGGGAGGCAATTACAAGACTTTCCTGGAATCCAACCGTCTCAACGCAGACCAGATGCTCACCGTCGGCATCAATCTGGCAAGCGCCCTTTTCACTGCGCATCGCGAAGGCATCATCCACCGCGACATCAAGCCCAGCAATATTCTCATCAACACGCATGGCATGCCCATGCTTTCCGATTTCGGCATCGCGGGAACGATTTACGGACGCCCCGGCATCGGCTACACCATCGCGTGGGCTCCGCCGGAAGTGCTTGCGAAGAACGGCGGAGGCAACGAATCCTCCGACATTTATTCTCTGGGGGCGACGCTGTTTGCCATGCTGACGGGCCAGTCGCCGTACGAATACGGCTATTCCGAAGCTCTTGGCGCAACCCGAGGCAAAGAACGCGGCACTCTACTGAGGAACATCATTCTCACCAATCCACTGCCCAAGCTCAACAGTCCGGATATTCCTCCACAAGTGGAGCGGATCCTGCGCAAGGCGTTGAATGAAACGCCGGAGGACCGATATTATTCCGCATATGACTTCGCGCGCGACATGCAGCGTGTACAGCAGGAATTGTATGGACATGCCACGCCGACCACGGTTGAGGGGGAACCGCCGTTCCCGCAGAACCTGTATGCACAGTCGCAGGCGAACATTCAGGTTTCGCCAACTGCCCCAAAGCAGCGCAGCATTTGGGTCAAGCCTCTTACGATCGTTGTTTCGGTGGTCGCCGCGATTGCAGCCGTCGAGCTGGCGTTCGCGTATGTGATCATGCCGAATATGGATTCCGTTTCAGACAACAGCAGCGTGCAAATCAAGAATCCGGAAACGTATGATCCGGAGAACGATTCGCCTGATTCGGCCATCACCACCGGCAGTGTGCCCAGTGTCGAGAATCTGACCGGGGCATATTCCGCCGATGGCGGCAGTGTACAGTTCACTTGGGCGAATCCCGACCCGCAGAACGGGGATTCATACGCATGGTCGATGGTCGGCGATGCCGGTGTTAATCTGAATACCCAGGGAACCACCACCACCGACACGCATATCAGCATCGAACCCGCCGACGGCTCGCAGACCTGCATTCAGGTGAGCCTCATCCGAGCCGACCGTCAGATGTCGCAGAATCCTGCGATCGCGTGCGCAGCCAAACCATAAGCATCACAGCACTTCATAACAGGGTTGGCCAACGGCATTATTCAATCGCAGGCGATGTCCGGAACGAACACAACGACCATCGAAACGCTCAAGGAAGAACCGGAAAATGGGCAAACGCAAGAACGCAGCCAATCAGTCGGCACAATCGCACGAACGACAATTGCGCTTTGGACCGATGATGCGCAAACTGCTGTTGCCGTCGGGAAGCAGACGGTGGATCACACCGATCGTCATGCTGTTTCTGCTGCTGGGCATCATCGCAGGCGCGTTCATCGTCAGTTCGGTGACGCAACAGCATGTGCAACTTGACGATGGCACCGTGTGGATCACTTCGCTGAAGGACCGCAAGGCCGCACGATTCAATGCGAAAAACAAGGATGTGGACGCTGGAGTCTCGTCCACAGCTTCCCGTTTCGACGTGGCCCAACATAATGGCAGCACCGTGATTTCCGAAGGTACGAAAGCCAGCAACATCGCAGCTTCCACAATCAGCGAAACCGGCAACACCGCCATCAAAACGGATATCGAAACCATTGTCGGAGGCGACACCGCAGCGTTCATCAACGTCACAACCGGCAATGTGTGGGTGGGATCCGCTTCCGACGTGAAATCCGTCAATCCAACCACCGACAAGCCAAAAATGAAACTGGGATCCGGTGGAAAAATCACGGTGACGCATAACGGAACCGTATACGGATACCGTGCTTCCGATGGCGCGGTGCTGAGCATCGACGAGCCGCAGGGCGCGCGCGAGCAAGTTGGCACGATAGGAGGCGCACCGCATGCCGAATCGTTCACCGTCATCGGCAAAACCCCGGTCGTGGCGGCGAAAGGCACCGTGTATTGGCCGCAGGGAAGCGCAGCCATCAATCTGCAGGGCGACATGACCTTGCAGGCCCCTTCCACGGACGGCAAACAGAACGGATGGGTGGCCGTGGCGACACCACGCGGGCTCGCAACGGTGAACCTCAGCACCAAGAAAACCTCTGAAACACCGAATTCCGGCAAGGGCGAGGCCGCCCAGCCGGTATCCACAGGCGGATGCGTATTCGCCGCATGGGCGCAGAAAGCCAACAATTACGCCAAAGTATGCTCCGCCGACGGTTCGGACATGGCATTCGACACCCTGACCAACATCAATGCCACTTCGGAACTGATATTCCGCACCAACCATCGTCTGGTCATACTCAACGACGTGGTCAACGGCAATGTCTGGAATCCGCAGGAATCCACCAAAGTCATCAAAATCCAATGGAACAAGGTGGAAACCAAACAGTCGAAGCAGCAGGAACAGAACAACGACAGTGCCAACAACCAGCATAATTTCAGCAAAACCTGCTCGTCGCAATCCGGGCAGATTAAAGCGGAAGACGATTCGTTCGGCGCGAGAACAGGATCGCAGCAGATCCTCGACGTGCTTCGCAACGACGAGCAGACCGACTGTTCCGTGCTACGCATCACCTCGGTAAGCGCCCCGGACGGAGCCAACATCAGCGTCTCGCCCGTATACGACGGACGATATCTGCAGCTCGACGCATCCGCGGCAGCCGAAGGATCGGCATCGTTCAGCTATGAGATTTCCGACGGACGCGGACAGACATCCAACGCTACAGTGAACCTCACCTTGGTCGGAGGTGACAACAACACGCCCCAGCAGACCGATACGCCACCGGAAATCGACGTGGAGCAAGGAGCCACCTACACCACCAACGCATTGGGCAGCTTCTCCGACCCCGACGGCGATCCGCTCACGCTCGTATCCGCAACCCCGCAAAACACCGACCAGGTGACCGTCTCCACGCGAGCCGACGGGCAGCTCGTATTCAACGCGGGATCCATGTCTTCCGGACGCGCCGGCATCGAAGTAACCGTTTCCGACGGCCAACAGACCGGCACCGGCATGGTGTATTTCTCAGTGAAACCGGCCAACACGTTGGCCGTGGTAATCGATCCGGTAGTCAAGCAGACCACGCCAGACACGCGCACCACCGTTTCGCTCAAACAATACGTGCACGGTACCTCGGCCGAGCCCGCGCAGCTGACCGCCGTGGAAACCCCATCCGGCGCATCCACCACCATGAACGCCGCCGACATGTCGTTCACCTTCAGCGCATCCAACCCCGGCACCTATTATGTGCCCTACACCATCACGCAAGGATCCATTCCCGCGACAGGCCTGGCCCGCATCGAAGTGCAGGCCGTGGCCGGAGACTCCGCCAAGCCCATCGCCGCCAACGACGTGGCGCTGCTCGGCGCCGACAACACCGCGATCGTGGAGCCCCTGGCCAACGACGTCGACCCGATGGGCGGCGTATTGTCCGTGACCAACGTGACCACCGACGCGGCAAACGGCATCAAAGCCGGCGTCGTAAGCAACAAACGCGTCTACATCACCGCACGGCAGATACCGACCGAACCCGTGCAAATCAAATACGGCGTAGCCAACGCGGCAGGCACGTCGACCGGCGTGATCGTACTGCAGCCGCCGGCATTGACCACCTCCAACTCCGTGCCGAAAGCCGACAACATCACCACGCAGGTACGCACCGACGGCATCGTCTCCATCGACGTGCTCGACCACGTTACCTACGCCGACGACACCACGGTAAGCCTGCAAAACGACCTGCAATACGACAAGAACACGTTCAAAGGACTCGTATTCGTATCAGGCAACACCGTACGATACCAAGCATCCGACCAAACCGGATCCTTCCCCGTAACGTACACGGTCAAAGACAATCTCGGCAACGCGGCATCCGCCACAATCACCATCAACGTGCATCAAAAAGACGCCGAAAACAAGGCGGCGCCAACACCATCCGACGTTGAGGCACAGGTTGCGGCAGGGCAGAAAGTCCGAATCCCGATCACCTTGACCGGCATCGACGCCGATGGTGACGACGTGCAGCTGCTCGGTCTCGGCAACAAGGCTCCGACGCTCGGACGCATCAGCGAAGTCGGAGCCACCTACCTGGTATACGAGGCATATGCCGACTCCGCAGGAACCGACACCTTCTCATACGCCGTCGAAGACTGGACCGGCCAACGATCCCAAGCGCAGATCCGCGTGGGCGTGTTCAAATCCGGCACTGACTCGGGCGTGTACGCGCGCGACGACGAAATCACATTGCGCCCCAACACCGCGGCAACCGTACCCGTGGCACAAAACGACATTTCCGGAGACAGCACCGACCTGACCGTCAGCGAAGACATCGAATCGCAAGACATCAGCAATGTGACCGTAGCGGATAATGTGCTCGCCTTCACCACACCGCAGCAGGTGGGCACCTATTACATGGTGTATACGGTCAAAGACAAAGCCGGATTGTCTGACACCGCAACATTGACGGTGAACGTCGATGGCAACGCCACCATCGAACCGCCGACCGCATACGACTATCGTGTGCCTTCTTCGGCGACGATCGACAAGAAATCGGTCGACGTGGACGTTTCGCAATGGATCGCGAACCCTTCCGGCAGCGCCGACGAACTGCACGTGGCCGTTGATGATTCGGCCACCGACCATGCGCATGTCAGGGGCGGAGACAAGTCCACGACCATTACCGTGGAATTGACGGACGAGGCGCGAGCCGTGTCATACACCGTGACCAACACGACGTATGACATCACATCCACGGCGTTCATCCAAGTGCCCGCATACGGCGTGTTCCCGCCGATCCTTCGACCAAAAGCGCCGGCTTTGAAGGTGAACGCACGCGAGACGATCACCATCAATATCGCCGATTACGTGCGTGTGGGCGCAGGCAAGACCGCGTATGTGGATGGCGCTGATTCGGTGAGCGCCACGAAGGCTGCGGACGGCGACGTGTATGTGAACGACCAGATGTTGAAGTTCACCGCGCCGAAGGATTACTCCGGCCCCGCGTCCATTACCTTCACCGCGGTGGATGGCAAGCGCGACAAGAACGACAAGGTGAAAATCATCAATTCGGCGGTGCTGACGTTGCCGATCACCGTAATCGGGCGCGACGTGCCCGCGCCAACATTCTCTTCGTCCACCATCGACGTGGTCGCCGGCGAAAGCGCCACCACCATTGATCTGACCGCATTGACCCATTCGGCGTCCGACCTGTACGACGATGAAAAGCGGTACACGTATTCGGGTGGCGCTGATTCCGACCAGGTGAGCGCCAAGGTGAGTTCGAACGGCAAGCTGACCGTGTCCGCCGACAAGACCACGTCGCCGGGAATTACGGTGAGCGTGCCCATTTCGATCCAATATTCGAAGGGCACGGTGAGCGCAGGCGTCACGGTTCGTGTGACGGCATCCAACAGGCCTTTGGCGCGCATCAACGCGAAAGCCATGAAAGTCAAGGCGGGAGGCAGCGAGGAAGTGAACCTGCTTGCCGACGCGTACAATCCGTTCCCCGATTCCACGTTGACCGTGATCGGATGCACGTCCGATGGCGCGTCGAAGCTGACCGTGGACTGTCCGGCCAACGGTGTGGTGTCGATCAGCGCAGCTTCCGACATCGGCGCGAGCACCAACAAGGTGATCATCAACGTGCGTGATGCCACCAATACGAAGGAACGTGAGGTGACAGGCACCATCAGCGTTTCGGTAATGGACAAGCCGGATGCGCCTCTGCTCTCCCCCATCGCGGGAGACCCGCAGGATGGCGCGGTAAATCTGAGTTGGACGGCCGGCTCTTCGAACGGCAGCCCGATCAGCGAATACAAGGTGACGTGGAGCGGCAACGGTTCCGGCGAGAAATCGTGCGGTTCCGTGACCTCCTGCCAGATTATCGGTTTGAAGAACGGCAAGACGTACTCGTTCAAGGTGCAAGCCAAGAATGAGGTCGGCTGGTCGAAGGAGTCGAACGGCGTGGAGGGCACGCCTGACAAGCTTCCGGACGCGCCGACCGACGTGAAGGCCGAAGCCGGAAAGAACACCGTTGTTGTCACATGGAAGGCTCCGGAAGGCAATTTCTCCGCCGTCGACGGCTATGAGGTGACATTAAATGGGTCCAATATAACGAATCCGACGCAAAAGGTTGAAGGTACAAGCTTCATGTTCAAATTCAACGACAATGCGATTACCAATGGCGCATCCTATACAGCCACGGTCAAGGCGCATAACAAGATGAACTGGAGTCAGCCCTCCGTCGCATCCAATGCCGTTTCGCCTTGGGGCACGCCCGACAGACCGACCATCTCAGCAGTGCAGAATAGCGACAAGATTGTGGTGAGCGGGCGAATCAATGACGCCCGCAACTCGAAATACCAGTCGATTACGGTAAGTATCAGGAACGAAGACAAATCCGTGGAGGCCAATGCCACGGACTATTCCGTCGAATTCGACATCAAGAACGAGTGGTATTACAAAGAGATTAAGCCGACGATTACCGTGGTCACGGAACGCAGTGGCTCATTGAGCAGCGAAACGTCCGTTTCGCCCTTCACGGCAGTCGATCCCCCCACCAATGTGAAGCTGGAACTCAACAACAATATATGTGTGGCGTCCTGGTCCAAAAAAGGACGCGTCACGGGCTTTGTTGTAAAGGCCAAGGATTATTACAATGATGATGTTCACGAGAACAGAGCAGAGTGGCCGCTTTCCGGTAATTGGAGTACCTGCGATACCGTGAACGTCCAACAGTATTTCCAAGACATCTCACATATCAGCGATCCTGCGACCGCTCACAGCACTATCGTCGGCAACAAAACGCCCGCGGAAATCACACTGCCATCCTCATTGACATGGGATACGCAGAACACCAACATCATTCATGTCAATGGCGGTAGTTGGAAGGACTACGGGCGAAGCGTCAAAGGCCAGATCGTCATCACTCCGGCAGGAGAAAATTCACATACCTACGATTGGCCAGCTAACGGCACACTGGATGTTTCCGATATCACCAGTCCTTCCGGTACCAGATGCGATTGGGAGGTCCGCGTGATCACCACTGCCGGGGAACCAGAAATCAATGCGACCAAGAAAAGCTCTGATCCCGTAACCGGAGTCCGATATGAGGAGAAACCCCCGACCCGGGACCGGAGTCAACCCCCCGATACTGGAGAGACACAATCCTCGACAGACACCAATGCTTCAGCCATCTCATTACGAACAGGGTTGGCTGGAAAACAGGCGCAAGGCATCTCGTTCACCGTCAAATAACCAAATCCACTAATCAAAAAACATCAATACGACCAACAGAAGCAAGCAAGGAGCACCTATGAGCAACGAAAACGACGACGCCACCCAGCTAGGTTCCATCGGGCACCATATGAACAATCCGCAACAGCCCGGCAATCCGCAGGCGCGACCCGCATTCCAAGCTCCAAGCCTGCCAACGCATCCGCAGGAGCAAAGCGGCGACGATGAAGGCACAGTACTCAGCACACATAATGAGAACCACTACGCCACCAACACATTCGATGCCGACAATGAAGGCACCATGCTCAGCGCATACAATGCAATGCCCTACAGGCCTGCAATGCCTACGCTTCCAACAACGCAACCCTTGAAGGCACAACCGGCACAGCCTGTGCAGATGCAACAACCGTTACCGCAATCGCAGCCAATTCCGGCAGCGACACCGCAAGCCAAGCCCGCGCAGCCAGCCGCAACCTCGTCCATGATGTCCGTCCCACACGCCGACATCACCGAATTCCACAACCAGTTCACCAAATTGGTCGACAGCGTCTCCCAGGTTGTGGTCGGCAAGGAGCAACCGATCCGCCAATGTGCCACCGCCATGATCGTTGGCGGCCACATTCTGCTTGAAGACAACCCCGGAACAGGCAAGACACAGCTGGCCCGAGGCCTCGCCAACTCCATCGACATGTCGTTCAAGCGCATCCAGTTCACTCCGGATCTGCTGCCTTCCGACGTGGTCGGCGTAACCTACTACGACCAGAAGAACAGCGAATTCGAATACCGCGAAGGCCCGATTTTCGCATCCATCGTGCTTGCCGACGAAATCAACCGAGCCTCGCCGAAAACACAGTCCGCACTGCTCGAAGTCATGGAAGAGCAGAAAGTCACCGTCGATGGCGAAACCCACGCGGTACCGCAGCCTTTCATGGTCATCGCCACCCAGAACCCCATAGAACAGCTCGGCACCTACAAACTGCCGGAAGCGCAGATGGATCGTTTCCTCATCAAAACAACCATCGGCTATCCGAGCCACGACGTGAGCGTGAGCATTCTCAAACAGGTCAACGTCACCGACCGTGCATCCACCGTACATGCGGTGCTCACCGGCAACGACGTGCTGCGCATGCGTGCCATCAGCGAAACCGTGCATCTTGACGACGCGATCCTCGAATACATCGTGCGCTTGGTGGAAGCGACGCGCCACAACGAACGCATCCAGGTCGGATCGTCCATGCGCGGCGCACTCGCGCTGACCCGATGCGCCCGCGTGTGGGCGGCGTCCAACAATCGCGGATATGTGGTGCCTGACGATGTAAAGCAGCTGGCTGTCGCTGTGCTCGCGCACCGCATCACGCTCACCGCAGAGGCCACGTTCGCCGGATCTACCCCCGAAATGATGATCGAACAGATCCTCGAAAACGTACCCGCACCGACCGTAGGCGCCACCGCCTGAAGCGCATACCCGACATAGCTGCACTACACGCGCAGCAAGACAGAAGCACGCAATCGCACGAAACGTTCGTAAGCCCCCGAAAGGTCAAGTATGCGACAATCCAAAACCATGCAACGCAGGAGAACCATGCAACGATCCCTGCGACGCATCAAGCATCGCATCAAACGACTGGTCACCTCATGTGTGTCACCGCTCGGATGGACCGTGACCGGACTCGCCATCGCCTCACTCATAGCGTTCACGATTCTCGGATGGCATGAACTGTTGGCCATGGCGATCGTGTTCGCCTGCATGATGGTCGCTGCCATCCTGCTGTCACTCGGCAACACGTCGTTCACCGCCACCATAGACGTGTCCAGCAGACGAGTCACCGTGTCAGACACCGTGAAAGTCGGCATGCGCATCGACAATCCGGGACGTACACCAACCACATCCGCACGAGGCGACCTGCCTATCGGCGACAACCACGAACGCTTCTCCATCCCCATGCTCGCCGCCGGCCAATCACGCCAAACAACAGTGGAATTCACCGCCGTCTCCCGCGCGGTGCTGCCGATCGGACCGCTTTCCATACGCAAAGGCGATCCATTCGGACTTGTACGGCACGAAAAGAAACTCGTCAACCAAATCAACGTGTTCATCCACCCGCAAACCGTCATGCTGAACACACTCAACGCCGGAATTCCGCGAGACCTCGAAGGTCAGCCCAGCGGCGAAATCGTCGACGACGACCTCGACTTCTACGGACTGCGCGAATACGAGCCGGGCGACGACGTGCGCAACGTGCACTGGCTCAGCTCCGCAAAAACAGGAACGCTGATGATCCGCCAATACGAAGCGACCCGACGCACCGACACCTCATTGACCATCAGCGTGAACCCAGACGACTACCTCAGCTCCGACGAATTCGAACTGGCGGTATCCGTCCACGCATCCATCGGTGTGCAATGCCTGCTCCAAAACCGCCCGGTAACCGCACATGCAGGAAACGAACACGCCGTGCCACGCAACTCCACGGAATTCCTCGACGGCTGCAGCGCCATCACCCCCGACATCAACGACGATCCGAACCTCGCGCAAACCACCCTCACCCACACCCCCGACTCATCGTTCTACTACATCACCGTCGGCAGACTCAAAAGCATCGACGAGATCAAACACATGGCGCTCGCACTCCCCCGATCCGCAACCTGCGTGGTACTGCAAACCACCATCGGGCAACCACGTGCCATCAAACGATACTCCGACTTCACCCTGGCGACCGTAGGAAGCCTAGACGACCTCCCAATAATCATGGGGGTACTGGCATGAACACCACAGAATTCAGCCAACAAAACGCCAACGCCAATACCGACGAGACCGGCACTGGACACACCACCGGATTCGGCAACACCTTCACCGGATCATCCACCGGCACCTTCACGGGAACAGGCACCGGAACCTTCACGGGAACAGGCACCGGAACAGGTTCATGGGCCGACTCCACACACTCCGTCATCTGGATGTCACGAGACAGCAAATCGCAAGCCCTCCCCTACCTATGCCGACTACGCACCTCACAATACGCAAGCCTGCTCGTAGCAGCCCTACTCACCCTCGCCGCAGCCAGCAACCTCATCGACGTCTACGGATCAGTCGCATCCTGGACCCTCGCCGCCATTCCAGCCACCATCATCGGATCACTCGTGGCGCTCGCAGGCACGGTTCCCGCGCTCCGCCTCTGGTGGCAGATACTGTTCATGGCCGTCGCGCAACTGGTTGTCGGCCCGGTTCTGTTCCTCAACGACACCACCATCACACACTTCATTCCAACCCTGCGTACGCTTACGCAAGGTTGGATGCAGATGCTTGGCTCCTTCAAATTCATTCTGTCGGTCGAGCCTCCAACCGGTACCGCGGACGGCTGTCTGCTTGCCGTATGGACCATCTGCCTGTGGTTCGCGCTGCTCACCGGTATTTTCGCAGTGACGGAAGATGGACGATTCACCATGATCGCCATCGTTCCCGTCATCGCCAATCTTGCGATCTGTGCATTGCTCGGCTCATCTTCCGGCTATTACCGCATATTCGTCGGCACCGCGATGGCGCTTGTGCTCGTGATTTGGATCAGCGTACGTTGGAAATTACTGGAATTGGGACGTTGGATCAGTTCCGTGACAATCGTGGTTGTTTGCATCGCATTGGCGATTGGAGGATGCCTTGCCGTCGGTCAGGACCGCACCATTCTGCGCGACCATTACGATCCACCGCTCAGCCCGTACGATTACACAAGCCCGTTGAGCGGCATACGTTCGTACATCAAAAACAGCAAGGACGACGTGCTCCTCACCGTCGAAAACCTGCCCGCAGGATCGAGCGTGCGACTAGCGGTCATGGACCGTTTCGACGGCAACGTATGGAACCTGTCCGATTCCACCATGTCGTCGGACTCCTCCAATTACCATCGCGTCGGCACCTCCATGACCGACAACGCCGAAGGCAAGAAATTCACCGCAACATTCACCGTGAACAAAGACCTGAGCGACTACTGGCTACCCATTGCCGGAGCCGCATCCAGCGTGACCTTCGACAACAGTGAAAACGTCGACTCGTTCTATTACAACAGCGACACCATGTCGGCCATCTACCCCTCACGCACCTCCGAAGGCCTCACCTACACGGAAACCGGCATCATGCCAGCAGTTCCCACCGACAAGCAAATCACCAAAGCCAACGCAGCCTCCATCAGCCAGCCTAAAGCCGAAGACGTGCCCGACTGTGTGGACAAACTCGCCACAGCCATAGCCGGCGGCCAATCCAAAGGAGGCGAAGCAGCCCAGACCATCGCCGAAAAACTCAAGGAATCAGGCTGGTTCTCGCACGGCTTGAGCGGCGATTACCCGTCTACCGCCGGCCACGGCAACTACCGTATCGACCAGTTGCTCACCGGAACGGCCATGGTCGGAGACAGCGAACAATACGCCTCCGCAATGGCACTCATGGCACGCAGCCTGGGACTTCCAAGCCGAGTGGTGCTTGGATTCCTACCAAAAGACGATGAAGGCGAAATCAGCGAAAACCGCACCGAAAAACAAGGGAAAAACACCGTCACCGAATTCACCGGCAACGACGTGACCGCATGGGTGGAAATCAAAATGGACGGCTACGGCTGGGTGGCGTTCTACCCGACGCCAAAGGAAACCAAAGTCCCCGACGAAAACCAGAACCTCACCCCACCGAACCCGCAAGCCTTGGTGCGTCAACCCCCAGTACCCCTCACCGACCCGCTACGCGACGACGCCCAAGCCAAAGGCAAGTCCTCAATCGGCGGAAGCATGGCTGATGAAACGTCAATCAGCCTCTTCTGGCAGCATTTCGGCAGAATCACAAGAAAAGTAGCCGTCTACGGAAGCCCCCTGTGGACGCTGCTCATCGTATGCGGCCTCCTGCTCGCCATCAAAGCGATCGCACTGGCACGGTCAAGAAAACACGGCAGCGCGCAACAGCGAGTGGCGGCAGGATGGCAATCCGTGGCGGCGCTCGCTCGGCAAAGCGGACTTGACATTCAAGGCACGCGCAGCGAACAGGCGGTCTCCATCGCAAGCCAGATGGATATTTCCAGTGAAACGTTGCTTGCCTTGGGCGCACAAGCCGATTACGCGGCCTTCTCCGGTAATACCGTCAACGAGGAGCATGTGCAGCAGTATTGGCACGATATTGCGCAGGAACGCAAGTACATACTCAAGTCATTGCCGACATTACGCAGATGGCGTGCCAAACTCTCACTTGCCGACGTTTTTCATTTTCGAGGCAAACACGGCGGCAGCGTACGACAATCCGCAAGTCGCCGCGGAAATGCTGGTGCAGTCCACGCTCGATGCCGGCGGCAATGACAATGTCACGGCGATCGTACTTGACCTGCGCGACGATTCAGCGAATAACGCAGCCGATACGGCAACAAATACTACGGTTGACATCGATTGGAACGTCAGCACAATCGGAGATCATGAGGATATCGGCGATTTGCAGGAAGGCACATTGCAAACGTTGCGAACCGTTCAATAACGCGCATGTTCCCGCAATGGCAATCGTCGATCATCAGATTGACCACTTTATTATCAGCGCATTCAATACAATATTTACAGAACACGAGATAAGGAGATCATGATGGTCGATTTCGATACCGCGGCTGCAGCCGTGCAGGATCCGAACGCAGATCCCGTGTTTCTAGCGAAAATCGCTTACGAAAATCCGGAATTCGGCGCGAATGTGGTTGCCAATCCACGTGCGTATCCGGGTCTGAAACGTTGGGTCGCCCAATTCGGCGATGAGCGCGCACGCCAGCAGCTGGTCGCAATGGGGTGGCCGGTTCCGCAGGAAAGCGTTATGCAGAGGAATACCGAAACCGCTCCGGAACAGGCACAGCAATTCCAAACGCAAGCGCAGTATCAGCAGCCGCAGCAAGCGTCGGAAGTGCAGTATCAGATGCAATACCAGCCGCCGGCAACCGACCAATACCAGCCTGAATCGTCCTTGGAAGCGTCGGCATCGAATAGGGCGAACGACGTTTCAACGGAATATGCCGACCCGTACACCAATCCAGCGGAATTGGCCATGACCACGCAAGACAAGATGCTGATGGCCCAGATCGCGAGCGAGGCTCCGGAGCTGCACCCCTTCCTCGCACGCAATCCGAACATCTACCCGGATCTGCTTGACTGGCTTGCCAGTCTCAATGATTCCGCCGTCAACGCGGCCATCCGCCTGCGCAAGTAGCAAATAGCCCGTCAGCAAGCGCCAGTCGGTAGGCAACGAATCGCAACACAACATCTCAATCAGCGCTGTTCGAGCGTAAAGAACTGATCTCCGATACGAATCGTGCAAGGTGCCTCAAACTTTATCGGCTTGTGCTCGACCTTGGTCTCCTCATTGCCTTGAATAATGTACGTGCCATTAAGCGATCCGTAATCCTCAATCCACAACGTGCCATCCTGATCGAAGCTGATCGCCGCATGATTGCGTGAAATCGTGCGCGTCGGATCCTCCAATTTCACGGATTTAGCACCTTCCGGCACTTCAACGGACGGCTTGCGTCCCAGCAGCACGCCCATGTCGATAATCACTTCCTGACCGGTCTGCTCATTGTAAAGCGTGTATTCCAGCTTCGGCTGCTTCATAGTGAAGGCCGAAGACAGCACCGTGCCATCCCAATCGATCTCATCATCGTTGGCCGGTTCGTCGTTGACCGACTCGTCATTGATTGGTTCCAGCAACATAGAAACCTGCTCCATCGGCTGAGATTGCACCGTTCCCGGCATTGCAGAATCGGCGAAGGAAGGCATTACGGTGGCGTCATCGTCGTACCAGCCTGGTTCAGGCGGCGGCGGATATGGAAGAAAGCTCATACCCTCATTGTAATTTGACGTTTGATTTGCGTCATTAAATTCGCTCTGCAATACAGGCAGTTTCGTAATATGCCGACTGTTGGCATAATGATCGCAACAATCGTGTTTTTTCGTATTAAAAATGGGGATCAGCTGTTTGAAGCCAATCCCCATTTTTATGTTTATCGGATGATTTCAGACGTTACGTCATTCCATCATCGCCTTTCGGATCACAGGGTGTCGCCCAAATCCATCTGGCCGCCATTGTCGTCCAAGAAGTCATCCGGATTGAAGTCGTCGCCTAGCTTCAGATCGCCGAAATCAATGTTGGAGAAGTCGACTTCGGACAGATCCGCGTCACCGAAGGCAGCATCGGACTCGTCGCCGCCCAAACCGAAGTTCGGGTAGATGGTGTCGCGAATGGCCTTGTCGGGCTCGACCACGGCGTTACGGTAACGGGCAAGACCGGTGCCGGCCGGAATGAGCTTACCGATGATGACGTTCTCCTTAAGACCCTTCAGGTCGTCGACCTTCTGGCTCAGGGCGGCTTCGGTAAGCACGCGGGTGGTCTCCTGGAAGGAGGCTGCGGACAGCCAGGAATCGGTTGCCAGCGAAGCCTTGGTGATGCCCATCAGCTCCGGACGGCCGGCGGCTGGCTTGCCGCCTTCCTTCACAGCCTTCATGTTGGAAGCCTTGAAGCGGGCCTGATCCACCAGTTCACCCGGAAGCAGGTCGGTGTCTCCGGAGTCGATCACGGTGATACGACGCAGCATCTGGTGCACGATGACCTCGATGTGCTTGTCGTGAATATCCACGCCCTGGGAGCGGTACACAGTGTGCACTTCCTCCACAATGTTCACTTGGGCGGCACGCGGGCCGAGGATGCGCAGGATCTTCTTAGGATCGACGGAGCCTTCGATCAGCTGGGTGCCAGCTTCGACATGCTCGCCGTCCTTGACCAGCATCGGAGCGCGACGGGTCACCGGGTAGACGATCGGCTCGACGGATTCGTCGTCCGGCTTCAGCATGACCTGACGACCGCGCTCGGTGTCTTCCACCTTGACCACGCCCGCGAATTCCGCGATCGGAGCCTCGCCCTTCGGGGTACGGGCTTCGAAAAGCTCGGTAACACGCGGGAGACCCTGGGTGATATCGGAAGCGGATGCGACGCCGCCGGAGTGGAAGGAACGCAGCGTCAGCTGGGTACCAGGCTCGCCGATGGACTGTGCAGCCACGATGCCGACGGCTTCGCCGACGTCCACCAGCTTGTTGGTGGCCAGGGACCAGCCATAGCACTTGGCGCACACGCCACGCTTGGATTCGCAGGTCAGCACGGAACGGGCCTTGACCTCTTCCACACCGTGGGCGACAAGGTCGTTGAGCACATCCATGGACAGCGCGTCGCCTGCCTTGTACAGCACGGTTTCGCCGTCGGCAGGATCGATCACATCGGAAGCGAGCAGGCGGGAGTACGGGCCGCCATCAGCGGCCTTGACGAGCACGAGGTTGCCGTTCTCGTCACGCTCGCCGACCTTCATGGGCAGGCCGCGCTTGGTGCCGCAGTCCTCTTCGCGCACGATCACATCCTGGGAGACGTCCACCAGACGACGGGTCAGGTAGCCCGATTCAGCGGTACGCAGTGCGGTATCGGCCAGGCCCTTACGCGCACCGTGCTGGGAGATGAAGTACTCCAGCACGGACAGACCGTCGCGGTAGTTGGACTTCACCGGTCGAGGAATGATCTCGCCCTTCGGGTTCGCCACGAGGCCTCGCATACCTGCGATCTGGTTGATCTGCATCATGTTTCCTCGTGCACCGGACTGCACGATGATGGCCAGGTTGTTCTTGGAGTCGAAGTGTTCCTCGACCGCCTCGGACACCTCGCTGGTGCACTTGGTCCACAGGTCGATGAGTTCCTGACGGCGCTCCTCTTCGGTGAGCATACCGATTTCGTAGTTCTCGTTGACCTTGTCAGCCTCGGCCTCGTACTTTTCGATGTACTCGTCACGCTCGGGCGGCTGGATGACGTCGGAGAACGCGAAGGACACACCGGACCACGGTGCACGGGTGAAGCCCATATCCTTCAGGGCGTCCAGCGTCGCGGCCACCTGGGCGGTCGGATAACGGGTCGCGATGTCGTCGACGATCTTGCTCAGACGCTTCTTCGGAGCCTGGTCGTTGACGAACGGGTAGTCCAGCGGCAGCGTGCTGTTGAACAGGATACGGCCGTAGGAGGTGGCGAACAGCACGGAACCGTCGTGGAAGCGCTCTTCCTTCACCACGTCCGGGCTGCCCGGTTCCGGGTCGACGACCTTGAGCTCGCTCGGCTCCCAATCCTTCGGCAGCACGAAGTCCTGCGGCAGACGGATGAGCACCTTGGCCTGCATGTCGATCTCGTGCTTGTCGAGGGCCATTTCGGCCTCTTCCAGCGAGGAGAACACACGGCCCTGGCCCTTGGCGCCGTCGATGACGGTGGTCAGGTAATACAGACCGAGGATCATGTCCTGGCTCGGCATGGTCACGGTGTGACCGTCCGCCGGCTTCAGAATGTTGTCGGACGCCATCATCAGCGAGCGGGCTTCGGCCTGAGCTTCGGCGGACAGCGGCAGATGCACTGCCATCTGGTCGCCATCGAAGTCGGCGTTGAATGCGGCGCAGGCAAGCGGCGGCAGATGGATGGCCTTACCTTCGACCAGAATCGGCTCGAAGGCCTGGATGCCCAGACGGTGCAACGTAGGGGCACGGTTCAGCAGCACCGGATGTTCGGCGATGACCTCTTCGAGCACGCCCCACACCTCGGAATCGCCACGGTCCACCAGACGCTTGGCGCTCTTCATGTTCTGTGCATAGTTGAGGTCCACCAGACGCTTGATGACGAACGGCTTGAACAGCTCGAGGGCCATCGGCTTCGGAAGACCGCACTGATGCATCCTCAGGGACGGGCCGACCACAATCACGGAACGACCGGAGTAGTCCACTCGCTTACCCAGCAGGTTCTGGCGGAAACGGCCCTGCTTGCCCTTGAGCATGTCGCTCAGGGACTTGAGCGGGCGGTTCGAGGCACCGGTCACCGGGCGACCACGACGACCGTTGTCGAACAGGGAGTCAACGGCTTCCTGGAGCATGCGCTTTTCGTTGTTGAGCATGATTTCCGGGGCGCCGAGCTCGATGAGTCGCTTCAGTCGGTTGTTACGGTTGATCACACGGCGGTAGAGGTCGTTGAGATCGGAGGTGGCGAAACGGCCACCGTCGAGCTGCACCATCGGGCGCAAGTCCGGCGGAATGACCGGAATCACATCGAGCACCATGGCCTCCGGCTTGTTGCCGGTGGTCAGGAAGGCGTTGACGACCTTGAGACGCTTGAGGGCACGGGCCTTGCGCTGACCGGTGCCGGTGTCGATCTCCTCGCGCAGCTGCTTGGCAGCGGCGTCAAGGTCGAAGTCCTGCAGACGCTTCTTGATGGCTTCGGCGCCCATGCAGCCTTCGAAGTAATCGCCGTAGCGATCCTCCATCTCACGCCACAGGTCCACATCGCCTTCCATGTCGCCCGGCTTCAGGTTCTTGAAGCGGTCGAACACGGCGTTCAGACGCTGAATCTGCTCGTCGAAGCGGGTACGGATGGCGGCCATCTCACGCTCGGCGCTGTTGCGCAGCTTGGCGCGTGCGGAGCCCTTGGCTTCACCTTCGGCCTCCAGCTGGGCCAGATCGGCTTCCACCTTCTTGGCGCGATCTTCGATCTCGGCGTTGCGGCGCTTCTCCAGATTGGTGATTTCGGTGTCGAACTCGTCCTGCAGATCGGGCAGATCCTGATGACGCTGTTCCTCATCCACGCCGGTGACCATGTAGGCGGCGAAGTAGATGACCTTCTCCAGATCCTTCGGCGCGATGTCAAGCAGGTAGCCCAGTCGGGACGGCACACCCTTGAAGAACCAGATGTGGGTCACCGGGGCGGCGAGCTCAATATGGCCCATGCGCTCACGGCGCACACGGCTCTTGGTCACTTCCACACCGCAGCGCTCGCACACGATGCCCTTGAAGCGCACGCGCTTGTACTTGCCGCAGGCGCACTCCCAGTCGCGGGTAGGTCCGAAGATCTGCTCGCCGAACAGACCGTCCTTCTCCGGCTTCAGGGTACGGTAGTTGATGGTCTCGGGCTTCTTGACCTCGCCATAGCTCCAGTTACGGATGTCGTCGGCGGTGGCCAGGCCGATCCTCAGTTTGTCAAATGCGTTGACGTCCAGCACTCTATTGTCCTGTCTATCGTTTCTTTTGATTATTCACGTTTCGTGGGGACCGCCACGCTTCGGCGACGTTTGCCTCCGGGGGCGTGACGGTCCGAGGAATCACTGGAATTCAGGGGCTTCCACTACCTGTTCTTCCTTGGCGGATGCATCAGGGCGAGCACCGATGTTGAAGCCCAGGTCGTCGGAGGCGGAAGACGGGTCGTCGTCCTCGTCCTTCATGTCGATGGCCACGCCTTCGGCGTTGAGCACCTCGACGTTCAGCGACAGGGACTGCATTTCCTTGAGCAGCACCTTGAAGGATTCCGGGATGCCTGCCGGCGGCAGGTTGTCGCCCTTCACGATGGCGCCGTACACGCGCACGCGGCCGTCGACGTCATCGGACTTGGTGGTCATCATCTCGTGCAGCGTGTAGGCGGCACCGTAGGCCTCGAGGGCCCACACTTCCATCTCGCCGAAGCGCTGGCCACCGAACTGCGCCTTACCACCCAGCGGCTGCTGCGTGATCATGGAGTACGGGCCGGTGGAACGGGCGTGGATCTTGTCGTCGACCAGATGGTGCAGCTTCAGCATGTACATGTAGCCCACGGAAATCGGCTTCGGGAACGGTTCGCCGGTACGTCCGTCGAACAGGGTCGCCTTGCCGTCGGGTCCGACCAGCTTGTTGCCGTCACGGTCCGGAAGGGTGCAGGAAAGCAGGCCCTTCAAGGTGTCCTGGCGCACGCCGTCGAACACCGGAGTCGCCACCGGAGTGCCCGGAGCGCCCTTTTCGGCGCCCCGCGGCACGAACTTCTTCCAAGCGGCTTCGGCATCCGGGTCAAGGGAGATGTCCCAACCGGCGTGGGCGATCCAGCCGAGGTGCAGCTCGAGCACCTGGCCAAGGTTCATTCGAGAAGGTACGCCCAGCGGGTTGAGCATGATGTCGACCGGGGTACCGTCGGCCAGGAACGGCATATCCTCTTCCGGCAGGATGCGGGAGATGACGCCCTTGTTGCCGTGACGGCCGGAGAGCTTGTCGCCTTGGGTGATCTTGCGGTGCTGTGCGATGTAGACGCGAATCATCTGGTTCACGCCGTTCGGCAGCTCGTCGCCGTCCTCCTCGGCGTCCTCGCGGGTGATCTCCTTGACGGCGATCACGGTACCGGTCTCGCCATGAGGCACGCGCAGCGAGGTGTCACGCACTTCGCGGCTCTTCTCGCCGAAGATGGCGCGGAGCAGACGCTCTTCCGGGGTCAGTTCGGTCTCGCCCTTCGGAGTGACCTTGCCGACCAGGATGTCGCCGGCCTCGACCTCGGCGCCGATGCGGATGATGCCGCGCTCGTCAAGGTTGGCCACCGCATCCTCGCCGACGTTCGGCAGGTCGCGGGTGATCTCTTCGGCACCCAGCTTGGTTTCACGAGCGTCGATCTCGTATTCCTCGATGTGGATGGAGCTCAGGGTGTCATCCTGCACGAGACGCTGGGAGATGATCACGGCGTCCTCGTAGTTGTAGCCATTCCACGGCATGAAGGCGATGAGCAGGTTCTTGCCCAGGGCCATTTCGCCCTTCTGGGTCGCCGGGCCATCGGCCAGCACGGTACCGGCTTCCACGCGTTCGCCGTCGTGGATCAGCGGCACCTGGTTGTAGCAGGTGGTCTGGTTGGAACGCTGGAACTTGGCCAGCTTGTAGGAGCTGGTGGTGCCATCGTCGTTCATGGTGCGGATGATGTCGGCGGAAACATAGGTCACGACGCCGGGCTTCTCGGCCAGAATCACGTCGCCGGAATCCACTGCGGCACGCCATTCGGCGCCGGTGCCCACGAGCGGACGCTCGGACTGGATCAGCGGCACGGCCTGACGCTGCATGTTGGTACCCATCAGCGCTCGGTGGCCCTCATCGTGCTCCAGGAACGGAATCAGGGAGGCACCGACGGACACCATCTGGCGCGGGGACACATCCATGTAGTCGACGGAGCTGACTGGCACATCGACTGCCTCTTCCTCGCCGACTCGGGCAAGGGCCTGGCTCTTGACGAAGTTGCCGTTCTCGTCGAGCTCCTGGTTGGCCTGGGCGATTACGTGCTCGGCATCGCGATCCGCGGTCATGTATTCGACCTCGTCGGTCACATGACCGTTGACGACCTTGCGGTACGGGGTCTCGATGAAGCCGAACGGGTTGATGCGGCCGAAGGTTGCCAGGGAGCCGATAAGACCGATGTTCGGGCCTTCAGGGGATTCGATCGGGCACATGCGGCCGAAGTGGGACGGGTGCACGTCTCGCACTTCCATGGAGGCACGGTCACGGGACAGACCGCCGGGGCCCAGTGCGGACAGACGGCGCTTGTTGGTCACGCCGGCCAGCGGGTTGTTCTGATCCATGAACTGCGACAGCTGGGAGGTGCCGAAGAATTCCTTGATGGTGGCGTTCACCGGGCGAATGTTGATCAGGGACTGCGGGGTGATGGCCTCCGGATCCTGCGTGGTCATGCGTTCGCGCACCACGCGTTCCATACGGCGCAGACCGGTACGCAGCTGGTTCTGGATCAGCTCGCCGACCTGACGGATACGACGGTTGCCGAAGTGGTCGATATCATCGACATCCACACGCAGATCCACGTCCTGACCGTCACGCTTGCCCGGGAACTTGGCCTCGCCCGCATGCAGGGTGACCAGGTACTTGATGGTGGCGATGATGTCTTCGCGGGACAGGCTGCGGTCGTTGACGTCCTTCTCAAGACCGAGCTTGCGGTTGATCTTGTAGCGGCCGACGCGGGCCAGATCGTAGCGCTTGGTGTTGAAGTAGAAGGAGTCCAGCAGATTGCGGCCGGCTTCCGGAGTGGCGGTGTCGGCCGGGCGGATCTTGCGGTACAGATCGGTGAGGGCCGCTTCCTGGGTGTCCACGGTCTCCTTGGCGAGGGCGTCCATGACCAGCGGGTAATCCTTGAACGCATCCGCGATCTCCTGCTTGGTCATGCCGATGGCCATGAGGAACACGATGGCGGACTGCTTACGCTTGCGGTCCACACGCACGCCGAGCACATCGCGCTTGTCGATCTCGAACTCGAGCCATGCGCCACGGCTCGGGATGATCTTCGCACCGAAGATCTCCTTGTCGGAGGTACGGTCCTGGCTGCGGTCGAAGTACACGCCGGGGGAACGCACGAGCTGGGATACGATCACTCGCTCGGTACCGCCGATGATGAAGGTGCCGTGCGGGGTCTGCAGCGGGAAATCACCCATGAACACGGTCTGGGACTTGATTTCGCCGGTGTCGCCGTTTTCGAATTCGGCGTTCACGTACAGCGGTGCGGAGTAGGTGTAGTCCTTCTCCTTGCATTCCTGCACGGTGTGACGCGGCTCCTCGAAATACGGATCGGAGAAGGTCAGGCTCATGGTCTGCGCGAAGTTCTCGATCGGGGAGATCTCCTGGAAGACCTCGTCGAGACCGGAGGTATGCGGTACGGTGTTGGTGCCGTTTTCCAGATCCTCCTCGACGCGCTGCTTCCAGCGTTCGCTGCCGATGAGCCAATCAAAGCTGTCGGTCTGTACACCCAGCAGGTAGGGTACATCAATGGGCTCGCGGATGGAGCCGAAGTTCACACGGTCCGACGCCTTATGCAGATCAATGTCATGCTGGTCGGCGCGTGCGATGATGGTGGTGGTGTTCGTCGTAGCCTCAGCCAATGGACGTTCCTTATCGCTCGCTTAATCGTATCGATATGTTTCCCCGGAAGCGCTCTCATTGGCCACCATATGCCTAATACGCGGGCGCTTCTTCCTTGTCAGCATGCCCGCTATATGACATGCATCTTACGCAAAGTCAACAGAATACCATATCCTAAAGATTTTCCGGATTCGTACCCGATGCCGTTTTCCCTCGGATGAGCAAGCCGGCACGAAGCCGCGGAGGGAGAATCGCGCGAACTACTCCACGGTGACCGTGACGGGGTCGGATTTGGCCTTGGCATGGCCGGCAAGGGTCAGCTGCGCCACGTACGTGCCGCGGTCGACGCGAGGCAACGTGGAATCATCCGCGCATTCGGATCCGGTGCGATCGCCCGGCCACGTGATCGTGCCTTGGATTTTGTCGCCCGCGGCGATCAGCCGCAGATCCTGATCAGCCGGGCATACATTGGATTTCCAGATCACGTCATCGCCGGATTTGATCGTCAGCACCACGCCGGAGGTCGACGCGTCGACCAGACAGCCGACCTTGCTGGAACCGTCATACTTGACCGTCGTCGTGAAATCAAGGGTGCCGCCGACACCGAAACTCTGCGACGCCGGCGTCAACGACAGCGACACGTTGGATGCGCCGCAATCCGGCACTCCGCTTTTCTTCTCGTCCTCGGAAGGCGACGGCACCTCTTTTTTGGAGATCGCATAGACGTCGTCGTGGTGAATCTCACGATTGACCGCGACGATGCCCTGCGAGACCGAGTAGATGCAGAATACGACGAAGACTATGGCGATCAGCGCCGCGATGCCGACGACGATACGGCGACGACGGAACATCGCCTGCTGCTTTTTGCTGCGTTTGCGTTTGACGGTCGTCTTCGCGGAATTCTTCTGTGCCATGATTCCCCAGTCTACCTTGCCGACGTTCGGTTGCTCGGGTTTCCGTCATTGCGGACGGAACCACGTCCGTCCACGAAGGTCAGCACGGCAGCCGCACACTGCCGTCCGGCAACATTTCGATCAGGCCGTCATCGTCAAGCGACGCAATGCATTTGTCGAGCTGGATATGATCGGACCACAGTGCCTCGATGTCCTTGCGATCGATTGCGATTCGCCCATCCGGCAGTCCCCGCAACGCGTTCAGCACCAGCCCGCGCACCTGCCGGTCGGTACCTTGGAACCGTTGACGGGGACGCGTGCGCCGTTCCCCCAATCCCGGACGGCCGTTGGCGAGGAACATGCACTCGGCAGCGACCGGGCACTGTTCGCACAGCGGGCTTTTCGCCGTGCAGATCACCGCGCCCAATTCCATGACGCTTTGATTCCACACCGCGGATGGCCGGTCGAATCCACGACATCGTGCAGCGGAATCCTCAGGCAACACCTTGTTCGCCAACGCACGTTCCGCAGGGCTTGCCGCCCCTCCTCTCGACTCGGCGCCGAGGAACACCCGCGAGAGCACACGTCGAATATTGGTATCGATCACGGCGATCCGCTCACCATAGGCGAAGCTCATCACCGCGCTGGCCGTATAGTCGCCGATCCCAGGCAGGGCGACCAACTCGTCGTAGGTACGCGGCAGATCGTCATGGCAATCGTCCGCCACCATTCGCGCGCATTCCTGCAGACGCAAGGCCCTGCGCGGGTAGCCGAGACGACCCCAGGCGGTAATCACATCGGCTTTGGACGCATCCGCGAGCGCGGCCGCATCCGGCCAACGTTCCATCCATGCCTGCCAATACGGCACGACGCGACTCATCTGGGTCTGCTGGCTCATCACTTCGGAGACGAGCACGCCCCACGGCGTGGCCCGTCCGAATCGCCACGGCAGATCGCGAGCGGATTCATGCCACCATTCGGCAAGCGATTCGGCCACCATACCGGCATCTCCGTCATGTCCGTCTTCCGGCATGGAGGGCATGGTTTCGGCTGAAGTGTTCGTGTCGTTCATCGTTTCTATTCTTAGCATTTATGACGAATGAAGAGCGTGCCCTTGAAGCTCAGGGCGCAGAAGCTGCACAGACCGCCACGCGGAACGCGGAGGCCAAGGTCGAGAAGATGTTCGAATACGGCTACCGTAAGTCGAATTACGGTCCGGATGAGTTGGTGACCGACGCGCATGGCAATCCGATTTCCGTGGTCGACGCGATGCTGTCGGCCGAAGACGCGGCCAAGGCCGAAACCTCCACACCGCATCTGTGCTACTACTCCCCTCGTATTCCGGGCAATACCGGTTCCGCGATCCGCCTGTGCGCGGTGACCGGCACGATCCTGCATTTGGTGGAGCCGCTTGGTTTCAATCTTCGTGATACGAAGCTGCGCCGTGCGGGCCTTGACTACCATGACATGGCACATGTGGTGCTGCATCCGGATTTCGACAATCTGGTGCAGTCCATGCCGAATTCGCGCATCATCGCGTTCACCGCGCACGCCACCAAGCTGTACACGGAAATCGAATACAAGCCGACCGATATTCTGCTGTTCGGCCCGGAGCCGGGCGACATTCCCGATCCGATGGATATTATGGCCGGCCCTCACGTGGCCGAACAGGTTCGCCTGCCCATGCGGCCGAGCCTGCGCTCCCTGAATCTGACGAACTGCGCCTCCATCGCCATCTATGAGGCGTGGCGTCAGTTGAATTTTATCGGCGGTAAGTAAAAACTGTATATGAACGCAACAGAGCCCGGCCCTCCGCATAAGGAAGGCCGGGCTCCGTCGTCAGAGAACGTCAGTTCTTGAACGAGTGGATCGGCGCGGGAATTCGGCCGCCGCGGGTCACGAAAGCCTCGCAAGACGTCTGGTTCACCGGGATGATCGGCGCGTAGCCCATCAGTCCGCCGAAGTTGGCCATCTCACCGACACCCTTGCCTTCGACCGGAATCACGCGCACGGCGGTGGTCTTCTGATTGACCATGCCAATGGCGGCTTCGTCGGCGATGATGCCGGAAATCGTCGAAGCGGTGGTATCGCCCGGAATGGCGATCATATCAAGGCCGACCGAGCATACGCAGGTCATGGCTTCGAGCTTCTCGATCTTCAGGCAACCGTTGGATGCCGCATCGATCATGTTCTTGTCTTCCGAAACCGGAATGAACGCGCCAGACAGGCCGCCAACATAGGAGGACGCCATGATGCCGCCCTTCTTCACCTGATCGTTGAGCATGGCGAGCGCCGCAGTGGTACCCGGAGCGCCGACCTGCTCCAAGCCGATCTTCTCGAGCACTTCACCGACGGAATCGCCCACGGCCGGAGTCGGCGCGAGCGACAGGTCGATGATGCCGAACGGCACGCCGAGTCGACGGGATGCCTCCTGCGCCACCAGCTGGCCGACACGCGTGATCTTGAACGCGGTGCGCTTGATGGTTTCGCACAGGAATTCGAAATCCTTGCCCTTGGCCTCGTCGAGCGCACGGGAGACCACGCCCGGACCGGAAACGCCGACGTTGATCACCGCATCGCCTTCGGTCACGCCATGGAAGCCGCCGGCCATGAACGGATTGTCGTCCGGAGCGTTGCAGAACGCCACGAATTTGACGCAGCCATAGGAGTCGTTGTCGGCGGTGGCGTGCGCGATGTCCTTGATGATGTGGCCGAGCAGTTCGACGGAATTCATGTCGATACCGGTTTTGGTGGAGCCCACGTTGACGGACGAGCATACGATGTCGGTTTCGGACAGCGCCTTCGGCAGGGAGCGGATGAGCATCTCCTCGGCCGGGGTCATGGACTTCGACACGAGCGCGGAGTAGCCGCCGATCAAATCGACGCCGACCTTCTTGGCCGCCCGGTCGAGCGCGTGCGCAATCTTCACGAAGTCGTCGGAGCTCTTGCAGGAGCTGGCGCCGACCAGCGAGATCGGGGTGACGGTGATGCGCTTGTTGACGATCGGGATGCCGTAATCGCGTTCGATGGCCTGGCCGGTCGGCACGAGATCCTTGGCATAGGTGGTGATTTTGTTGTAGATGTTGTCGCAGACGGTATCGACGTCATCGGCCGCGCAATCCAGCAGGCTGATGCCCATGGTGATGGTGCGCACGTCGAGCTTCTCCTGCTCGATCATCTGGTTGGTCTCGTGGACCTCCATGATATTCAGCATAGGTGTTTCCTTTTCTCCCCTATCAGACGCGGTGCATCTTGGTGAAGATCTCTTCGCGCTGGCAGCGGATGCGCACGCCGATCTCGTCGCCGAGCTTTTCGAGGTCGTCCACGACCTCGCCGAATTCCTTGTCGGCATTGGAATAGTCGACAATCATCATCATGTTGAAGAAACCGTCGATGATGGTCTGAGAGATATCGAGCACGTTGACCTGATGTTCGGACAGATAGGTGCAGACGCGTGCGATGATGCCGACAGTGTCCTGACCGACGACGGTGATGATTGCCTTGTTCATGGAACTCCCTAAACGTTAGGTACGAATATCCAGCTGCCGCCTCGGCAAATGCCGGACGTGACCCCAAGTATAGAAAAGGCACGTGCCAAAACACGTGCCTTTCAAGCGATCGCCTTACATTGTGAGACGGCTCGTTTCGCCATGCCGGCCTCGTCGGATCCTAGCGCGAGGCATCCTTGCCTTCCTTCAGGAAGAAGGAGAACGCGAGCACGACCACGATCAGCACCAGGCCGAATACGTAGCCGTAGCGGGAACCGGCCACGAAGCCCTCCGCCTCGCTTGCGCCGGAACCCATGCCGAGCAGGCAGGTGGCGATGGACGTGCCGATTGCGCCGAACACCTGCTGCATGGTGTTCAGAATCGTGGAACCATCGGCGGCAAGCTCACGCGGCAATCCCTTCAGCGCGGCCGATTGTGCGGACTGCTGCATCAACGGAATGCCAATCATGAACACCACATGCGCAAGAATGAAGAACACCGGCGCCGTGGTCACGCCGATCGCAAGGAACAGCAGGGAACCGACGATACCGATGACCGCACCTGCGCTCACCAGCGGACGTGCCCCGACACGGTCGTACCAGCGGCCCGTCAGGAACGAGCACACCGCATTGACCACACCACCGGCGAGCATCAGCATGCCGGCTACGGAGGTATTCAGTCCCAGGCCACGCTGCAGCTCCTGTGGAGCAAGGTACATGATCGCCAACGTGCAGGCGAACGAGCAGGTGACCATCAGGGCCGGTGTACGGAACGAAGCGATGCCGAGTGCACGCAGATCCAGCACGGGGTTGGCAATGTGCAGCTGACGGTATGCGTAGCATGCGACGACCAGTACGCCAATCACCAGCAGCGCCACGACCAGCGGTGAGAATCCCATGTCGGCGACGAGGCTCACACCTGCCACCAGGCAACCGAACCCGATCACGGATGCGAGCACCGACAAGGCATCGACCTTCGGACGGGTCGTTTCGATCGGCGTGACGAACGTGGCCGCAGTGCAGGCGATGGCGACGACGGCGACGACGGCGAACAGCATGAAGATCGCACGCCAGGAGAAAGCTCCGATGATCAGGCCGGCCAAGGTCGGGCCGATCACCGGAGCGAACATGATCACGAGACCCGCCACACCGTTGGCGGCGCCGATTTTCTGCGGAGGGAACACACGCATGATGGCCGCATACATGGTCGGCAACACGATGCCGGTGCCGATGCCTTGGATGATTCGTCCGGCAAGCACCAGCGCGAACGCCGGCGCCACTGCGGAAAGCAAGGAACCGACGAGGAAGCAGGAGAGCGCGACCAGCACGAGGGTCTTCGCCTTGACCCACTTGAGCAGGAAGCCCACGCACGGCAACACGATGCCGATGGCGAGCATGTAGCCGACGACCATCCACTGTGCGATGCCGGTGGTGATGCCGAACGTGTCGCACAGATCCGGCAGCGCGATGTTCATGGACGTTTCGGACAGCATGCCCAAAAACGCGCCGACGTATAGGCCGAGCATCACCCTATGCGGGTGTGCGAAGCGTTCTTTCTCCTGTGATTGCGCATGCACCGCGATTCCTTGCGGACGCATGATGACTTGCGATTGCTGCGTTGCCATGCTTTCGGACAACGTCTTTCCTCTCTCGACGGCAATAGGTGTGATTGGCCCGTGTTGCGGGACGGTCGTTCGATTCGCGAACCGCCCGTTTTCGGGCAACAAAAAACCGCATGGCCAAGCCTGATATTTCGGCTAAGCCATGCGGTTATTCAAACAGCCGTCAAGCTACCATGGATCCCGATTCTTCGTAAGTTCGCCCGGCGTGTCGCCTGCGTTTTCCATTGATGCCTCACGCGTTGTACAGGCGTTCCGGCGACAGGGTCTCCTGTGTGGCGAGCACGATGCCGCCTGCCAGACCGGCGAAGCGTCCGAGCGGACTGCGACCGATGCTCAGGTTGCGCGTGGTCAGCGGGCGTGCGGTCCTGTATACGGTGGTGCGGATGGCGGTGAGCAGCTCGTCGCTCGCCTCCACGATGAGCCCGCCGACGATGACATGCCTCGGATTGAGGACGTTGCACAGCGTCGCCACCATGATGCCGATCGCCTCGCCTGTCTCACGCACCGCCTGCTCGGCACCGAGATTGCCGTCGCGCAGCCGTTCGATGAGCTGTTCCACGCTGTCCGGCTCGTCGGCGGTCGGCGAAAGCGCCTGCATGCGCCGTAGCATGGCCGGTACGGATGCCTGTGTTTCCAAGCATCCGGTCTGCCCGCAAGCACATCGTTTCCGATTGCGCGGATCATATGACGTATGCCCGATTTCCCCGGCGGATCCGTCGAATCCGTGGAAGATGCGCCCGTCCTTGACGATGATGCCGCCGCCGATGCCGGTGCCTATCTTCACTTCGATGATCGGCCGCTCGTCTTCGGGCAGTATCGCCGCGTCGCCCAGCGCGCGGATATTGGTGTCGTTCTCCACACCAACCGGGCAGCCAAGCGCGTCCTGCATGTGCCGCACCGCATCGAACGCATCCCAGCCGGGCATGATCGGCGGACGGATCGGCGCATCCTCACGAATGTCGATGCGCGCAGGCAGCGACAATACGGCATGCCGCAACGGCAGGTCGGCATTCACCGCCGATGCCATGCGCCACAGCTGTTCGCTCACCCAGGCCAGAAAATCCTCCGGAGTGTAGTCGGCTATCGAAATCACATGCCATTCGTGTGCAAGCAGCCGCATGTTCATGTCGGCGATGCCGAGCATGGTGTGCCGGGCGCCCACGTCGGCCACGGCGATCAGACCAAGCCGATCGTCGATCACCAGTCGTTCCGCAGGGCGTCCACGGTCCACTGCGATCACGCCGGAAGTCGTCAGCACTCCCCTACGCAGCAGCCCGTCCACGCATGACGACACCGTCGATCGGGCCAAACCGGTTTCACGCACCAACTCGGCCTTGCTGTTCGCCTTACCGGAGGAGACCAGCAGCGCGACTTCGCTCGGCAGCTCGCTGCCGGTAACGGCCAACGTCCACGGCCGGTCCGGCAGGGTGAAACGCCACTGTTGTTTCGTCGACGATATTGCAGACCGCTTCATCGCAATCCTTTCAAAAATCGTTGAGATTCCAATGCTTTCGACATACGACAGATTAATGTCGAATTGCTGCATAAATCTGTCGTTGAACCACATTAATCGAAATCGTATCGTAAGAACCACCTTAAGGAAAACGGCGCAAGCGCAGCAGCTTCCCCGTGTTGGTACCGACGAAGACAGCCATCATAAGAAAGGACCCGATATGGAAACCCCAAAGTTTGCGGTCTCGCTGATGTGCATGGACTTCTCCATCGCCGGCGAGCAGGTGAGCACGCTGAGCCAGCATGCCGATTCCCTTCATCTCGACATCATGGACGGCCATTTCGCTCCGAACCTCTCCCTGAGCCCAGAATGGCTCAAGTGGGTGCTGCCGCATAGCTCCGTACGCAACGAAGCGCATCTGATGACCACCGACCCCGACTATTGGCTGGAGCCGCTCGCCCAGGTCGGCGTGAACGTGATCTCACCCCATGCCGAAACGCTCAACACGCATGCCTTCCGCACCATGAATTCGATCCGCGCACTGGGCTGCGGCACCGGTCTTGTGGTGAACCCGCTGACCACGTTCGAATCGATTCTGCCACTGATCGAACGCGTCGATCTGCTCACGCTGATGACCATCGACGTCGGCTTCGCCGGCCAGCCGTTCATCGACGAAATGCTTGCCAAGATCGAGCAGGCGGCCAAGTACAAGTCCGACCACGGTCTGGATTACGAAATCCAGATCGACGGCTCGTGCAGCGAAAAGACGTTCGCCAAACTACGCAACGCCGGCGCGGAAACGTTCATCCTGGGCAATTCCGGTCTGTTCTCGCTCGACCGCGATCTCGACAAGGCCTGGGCCAAGATGCGCGCCAACTACGAACGCACCACCGGAGAGACGCTGCCGGCCGAAGACTGATTCGGTCCGTCGAATCCGTCGCGGCGGCTCCTCCCCATCATCACTTGGCGCAGGGCCGTTCCCTCTCCTTCATACCTTTCATCCAAATTCGGAACGGTTCTGCGTCACCCTCAGCCGTAGCGACATCCCGGTACGGCCACATCGATTCCACCAACCCTTCCCTTGCAATGGAGCAACCATGAACAACATCGATACAACTCCGGCAACCGCAATCGCCAACAACGAGCCGATCGTCGCCACCGCCGACAGCCCGGTCAATTCCGCCACGTTGAAGACCCCGGTCGTGCTTGGCATCGACATCGGAGGCACCAACCTGCGCGTCGGCCTGGTCGACGCTCTCGGTGCACTCGTCGATTCCCGTCGCGTCAGTTCGCAGGAGGCTCTGAGCGGCAGCGATCCTATGACCAAGCTCGCCGATTATCTCGAAGGCTATCTTGCCGAAATGCTCGATGGCAAATACGAGCTGAAGGCGATTTCCGTCGGCTTCCCGTCCGTCGTCGACGCTACACGCACCGTAGTGTTGCAGACCACGTTCATTCCGGGATTGAACAACGTGAACGTGCCGGAGCGACTGAGCCGCTTCGGCGTACCGGTGTTCATCGACCGCGACGTGAACATGATCATCCGGTACGACGCGAAGCGCCTGAATCTGCAGAATCTCGAAGGTGTGACCTTCGGCTGCTATGTCGGCACCGGAATCGGCTGCGCGCTGGCGGTGGACGGCAAGATTCTGGCCGGCCTGCACGGCGTGGCCGGGGAACTCGGTCACATCTACGAAGCGACCGGCAGGACCTGCGGCTGCGGGTTGGAAGGCTGCTCCGAAACGGCCGCCTCCGGCAATGCGCTGGTACGTGAGCTCGAAGCGCACCATCCGGGCGCCTCCATTGACGACGCGTTCAGCGAGTATGGCGATGAGCAGTTCATCGACGACTGGCTGGAGCATCTCGCCTGGACCTTCTCGACCGTCATCAATCTGCTTGATCCGGCGAAAATCATCATCGGCGGCGGCGTGACGCAGATGAAAGGCTTCCCCAAGCAGCGGCTCGAAGAGAAAATCAAGCGCATGTCCCGCAAACCGTACCCGGCCGAGGATCTGCCGATCGTCTACACCATCCCCGGCAAATACGACGGCGTAATCGGCGCGGCCCTGTGCGCGCTCGAGCAGATCTGACGGCCTCCCTCTCATCATTCTTCCGGACGGAACCCGTTTCATCCTTTCTTACGGGCTTCGTCCGGGCATAATAATCACAGACGATCACCAACCGACAATATAGAACATTCCTGTTGTAAGGACGCAACATGACCAACGCAACCTCTTCCATGGCCGGCACCTCCGCCACCCGTAGCGGATATGGCCCGCTGATGAAATTCTCCCTGCTTTCCATTTCCCTGCTGCTCACCTCGTCGAACGCGATTTCCGGCGTGATGCCGGCGCTCATCAAGCAGTTTCCCGACCAGCCGCGTGCCAACGTCGAACTGTTGAGCACCGTGCCCTCGTTCTCGATGATCATCATGATCATCGCCTCCGGTTTCATCGCCCGTAAAATCGGTGACAAGGCCACCGTGACCGCGGGTCTGGTCATCGCCGCCATCTTCGGTATCATCCCGTTCCTCTTCACCGGCAATTTCTGGGTAATCATGGGTTCACGCATCGGCCTCGGCGTCGGATTCGGCCTGATCAACTCGCTGGCCGTCTCCATGATCGCCAAATTCTTCTCCGGCGACGAAAAGGCCACATTGATGGGGTTCCGTTCCGCCTTCGAATCGCTGGGCCAGTCGCTGATGACGCTCGCCGCAGGATTCCTGGTACTGCTCAGCTGGAACAGCTCGTTCCTCGTCTACCTGCTGGCCGTGCCGATTCTGATTCTGTTCGTCGCCTTCGTGCCGAAGGAACCGGACGCTCCGGCGGACGCTGCCATGGATTCCGCCGACTCCGATGCCGTCAAGCAGTCGGTGAACGGTCCGATTCTGCTAATCACCGTCTTCCTGATCGCCGCCGTGACCATGTACGTCGGCCTGACCACACGCCTGTCATCGGTAATCGCCGACTCCGGTTTCGGTACCATCCAGCAGGCCTCCACCCTGCTGAGCGTTATGACCATCGGCGGCATGCTGATGGGCTTCGCCTTCGGCTTCATCAATAAGGCCCTGCAAGCACAGACCCTGACCGTCGGCCTCGCGGCGCTTGCCGCAGGTTCGCTGGTGATCTACTTTGCACCGAATTTCGTGGTGCTGTGCGCAGGCGCAATGATTGCCGGAATCTCCTACCCGACCATGATTTCGTATACGTTCAACCAGATTTCCGAGGTCTGCCCGAAGGGTTCGGATACGCTGTGCACGTCGGTGGTGTTGGTCGGCTGCAATCTCGGCGCCTTCACCGCTCCATACACGTTGAAACTAGTCGGTGGTTCCGCCTTGAGCCAGCCGTATCTGGTGTATGGCATCGTGCTGTTGGTCATCGCCGCCGCTTATGCCGCCTATCATCTGATCCGCAAATAGCCGCAGCTGATTTTCGTGCACGGTCTTCCGAAACGAGTTTTTCGGAAGACCGTGCGCGATTGCGCTTCGCCTGTCACAGGGAGTCGCCCCGGCAATGCCCGACAATGCCTTTATCGGAACGTATCTACCGGGAACAATCCCATATGATTGCGGCCTTAGATTTCGCGGCTCGCGGCGGCTGCGGCGAATGCCGGCAGGGCACGCGGGGCATTGAAGCCCTTGGCTTCGAATTCGTCGGCTATCTTCTGGGCGATCTCATGACCACGACCCTTATCGACCAATGCGATGATTGAACCGCCGAAGCCGCCACCGGTCATGCGGGCGCCGTACGCACCATTGGCGCGGGCCACATCGACGGCGGTATCGAGCTCTGGCACGGTAACCTCATAATCGTCGCGCAACGAATCGTGCGAAGCGTTGAACAGATCGCCGGCCGTCTTGATGTCACCTGCGGCGAAAGCATCCACGAACTGGTCCACACGGCCGATTTCGGTGATGACGTGACGTACACGCTTCTTCATGGTTTCATCTTCCAGCTTGCCAAGCACCTCCGCCAATGCGGCATTCGAATCGGAAGAGGAGGCAACGGTTTCGGCGGTAACGCGCAGATTGGCGACGCCGAGAATCTCGGCGGCCTGCTCGCAGGTGGAGCGTCGCTGCGCATACTGGCCATCGTTAAGCTGATGCGGGGCGCGGGTGTCGAGTACGAGTAGTTCCAGACCGTACCTGTCGAGATCGAATTCCTTCGGTTCGACGCTTTCCACGGCCGACAGGCCCGGCTTGCAGTCAAGGCGGATCGCATGGCCGAACGAGCAGCGCATGGAGGCGTTCTGATCGAGACCGCCAGTGGATGCGCCGGCCATGTCGTTCTCGGACTTGATGGCCGCATTGATCAGGGTCACGCGGCCGGCATCGGTGGATCCATAGCCCAGACCGTACACGTCATCGAGCGCCAGTGCGGTGGAGCAGGTCATGGCGGCCGAGGAGCTCAGGCCAGAGCCCAGCGGCACACAAGACGAGAAGGCGGCGTCGAAGCCCTTCACCGCATCGAAGCCGGCTTCTCGCAATGCCCAGGCCACGCCTACCGGATAGGCGGCCCATCCTTCCACGCCGCCGGCGGTCAGGCCATCGAGGTCCGCTTCGGCGACGGCATCCGGCGCCACGTCGGAAACCACGCGTACCTTCGTGTCTTCGCGCGGCTTCAATGCGATGAAGGTGCGATGCGGCAACGCGATCGGCAGGCACAGGCCCGCGTTATAGTCGGTATGCTCGCCGATCAGGTTCACACGGCCCGGGGCCGCCCATACGCCGGTCGGCTCCTCTCCGTAGACGGCCTTGAACAGATCGACGGCGATCTTCACGCCCTCGTCGTGCGAGAGCGGCTCAATGAATTCAACATCAGTCATTGGTGTGTCCTTATGCTCGTATTGGTTCCGGTCAGCCTTCGATGTCAATCGGGCCGAGCTCGTGGAAGCGCTTGGCGATGAGTTCCGGCGTGGTGTCGGAGACCCAGGCGGCCATGCCGGATTCGGAGCCGGCCAGATACTTGATCTTGTTGGCGGCACGGCGGAAGGAGAAGAACTGCAGGTTCAGGCGGTAGTTCTCGCGACGGGCGTCGTGGATCGGAGCCTGATGCCATGCGGCGATGTACGGCAGGTCCATGCCCTTGCCATCGCCCTTGTCGAAGAACGCATTGCCACGCTTCAAGAGGGTGGAGTACATCACGGCGAGGTCCCAGCGTTCCTGATCGTTGAGCTCGTCGAGGGTGAGCACGTCGCGCACCGGGGCCACATGCACCTCGAGAGGCCAACGTGCGGCGGCCGGCACATAGGCGACCCAGCTGTGGTTGCGCATGACGATGCGCTCCTCGGCTTCGATTTCGGCATTCATGAGATCCTTGAGCAGATTGCCGCCGGTCTTCTCGTGATAGGCCTCGGTATGCTGCAGCTCGGCTTCCATCTTCGGTGCGATGAACGGGTAGCAGTAGACCTGACCATGCGGGTGAGCCAGGGAAACGCCGATCTCCTGCCCGTGGTTTTCAAACGGGAAAATCTGTTCGATGCCGTCGATCTTGGAGATTTCGGCGGTACGGAAGGCCCATGCCTCCACGACGGTGCGCAGACGGGAGACCGGCAAATCGGCCGGCAGGCCATCCTCGTCCGGATCGAAGCAGATCACTTCGCAGCGGCCGGCGGCAAGCTTCTTCTCCCACAGCGGGTTGCCGTCGACGTATTCCACGGCCTCGGAACGGCCCGGCACACGCACCATCGAGGGGAAACGGTTCTCGAATACGACCACGTTGTAGTCGGTGTCCGGCACTTCGCCATCCTGGTACGGGTCGCCCGGCTTACGTGCGGCCAGCGGATTGCCCTTGGCGGTGGCACCGGGGCCGGCGGTGATCGGACGGTTCATACGCGCGGTCGCCATCGGAATCCAATCGCCGGTCAGCGGGTCGCGGCGCATCTCCGGAGCGGCGTACGGCACTTCCTCGCCGGCCGCGTTGAGCTGATTGGAGAAACGGTAGGCCAATTGACGCGGATCGTTCAGTTCGCGGGTCTTGGCACCGGAAACGTATTCCGGATCGTCATCGAGATAGAAGAAGTCACGGCCATCGGCAAGCGTGGTCGGGGTGATACGGATGTGTTCCTTCGCATATTCTCCAGGAGCATAGGTTGCGAATTCACTCATGGTGATTACTCACTTTCCTGCATCTGCTCGGTCTGGTGCGCCAGCACGAGCTCTTTAACCAAATCCCTTGTTTTCCCAACCGAATCGGGATCGAGTCCATCATCGGTAATGACCGTGTCAACCTGGTCGAAGCGTGCAAACAGCGACAACGACGTGCAGCTCCACTTGGTGTGATCGGTCAAAATTATCGTCCGATCGGCAATGTCCATCAATGCCATATCGGTCGCGGCCTCAAGCGAGTTCGGCATGAGGAAGCCGCGTGGAATGGACACGGAATGCGTGCCCAGGAATACGGTGTTGACGCGCAGGGAGGCGACCACCTTGTCGGCGATCGGGCCTACCAGCGAGTTGGAACGGGTGGTCACGCCGCCGGTTACGATGACTTCCACGTCTTTCGATTCCAGCGCCTGCACCAGTTCCGCCACGGGAATGGAGTTAGTCAGGATGGTGATTCCGGAGGATTGCTGCGATTCGAGCAGATGCTGTGCGAACACGTAGGCGGTGGTGCCGCCGCCGATGGCGATCACGTCACCGGGGGCCACGTATTTGACGGCTTCCTGCGCAATGGCGTCCTTGAGACCGATGTCCATCTGCGACTTTACAGAGAACAGCGGCTCACTCAGCAACGTGCTGGTGGTGACCGCACCGCCGTGCACGCGTTTGAGAAGGCCCTTGTCGGCCAGATCGGCGATATCGCGGCGAATGGTCATGGCGGAAACGCCCAATTCCTTGGATAACGCGGTAATACGCACCGCACCACGGGTGCGCAACCGGCTCAGTATCAGATGCTGACGTTGTGACGATATCATTCGAACATTATCGCACACGTTCACTCAAAATAAAAACCGGAATGAGCGTTTCGCGCGTTTTTCACGACGAAACGGTAAGCAAACATGGTTGAATCGCACAAAAGCGCACGCGGTATCCTGAGTTTCACACTCACTCCGCCGCACTGGATGCAGGCATATCCGTGTATCCACAGAGTCCCGACACCCGACCGATCGGCAATATTCCACCCCCGCCCGTACGAAGCCCACCTTGACGGGAGCAGCTTCCCGGACGGCGCCACGATTCCGCCCTCTCGCCCGCGCGAAACCCGCTCCTGCGCCCGTAACCGTTCCGCCGCCGTTCACTCCATCCTGCGTGCACACCAAATCCACGGACCGCACACCCGTGCAGCCAAGCGGCTCTCGCTTCGCACGCGAATCAAATGGCTTGGGGATGCGGATCACTTATGGAACAGTCGCTGCAAGCCCCAGACGGTGACGCGACGCATCGCCTCGATAACGATGGCGTTGCTCATCTTCGATTTGCCTCGCACCCGATCGGGGAACACGATCGGCACCTCCACGATTGTTCCACCCGCGGCTGCCACGCGACGGGTCATGTCAATCTGGAACACGTAGCCGTTCGCTTCAATCGCGTCCAAGTCCAGGGAACGCAACATCGATGCACGGTAGGCTCGGAAACCTGCGGTCATATCGCGCACGCCAATCCCCAGCATCGTCCGCGCATACCATGATCCGCTACGTGAAATGAAATCACGGAAAGGCGACCATCCTTCCGTACGTCCGCCGTCCACACGACGCGAGCCAATCACCAGATCCGGTACGGCACCGGCCGCAATCCCACGATCGCGATCAATCGATCGCCCGCGATCGCCCGGTTCCGCAACAATGTCATCGCACGGCCCCTCCACCGCGAGCGCTTCCAATAATTTCGGAAGATCCTGAGGCCGGTGCGAGCCGTCCATGTCCATCTCGCAAACCACGTCGAAGCCACGCTCCAGCGCCCACGCAAAGCCGGCCAGATAGGCTGGTCCGAGACCGTTCTTTCCTGCGCGGTGCAGCACGTGGATGCGCGGATCTTCCGCAGCCATGCGATCAGCCTCCTCGCCGGTTCCGTCCGGAGAGCCGTCGTCGACGATAAGGATTTCGACAGACGGTCGGCATGCGAAAATCCCGCCGACGGTCGGATGCAGGTTCTCCAACTCGTTATAGGTGGGCATTACCACGCAGACCCGTTCCGCCATAGCCGCACCTCCTCACGCAACATCCAACTCACCATAGCATTGAACATCGGAAACAACGAGACCATTCGGCTCACGCCTGAGAGAACCAAACCATTACCCAACAACCAGAGCCCCACAACACCCAACCAAAGGCCCACACCCGAGAGAACCAACACACTACCCAACAACCACACCCCCACAAACCGTCCGCCGCCATACATCCAACCCAAAATGACGTCAAGCCCGCCGCTCTCAGCCATATTTATCCTGACCTAGGTTGAAGAATCCTCCCCAACGGTGCGAAAATAGTGAACCATGGGATATGTTTCTGAGAATTTTTGGCACGACGCGGTGAACAAGGCCACCACCGATCTTTTCACCTTCGGATACAAGCACGTCATCAAACCGTATTTCGTCTTCAACCACCAACCCGACGTGGCGCATGATCAAATGATCGAATTCTGCAAAGTCACCAAAAACATCCCGCCGCTCATGTGGCTGTGCCGCGAAATGCTCAACTACACCGATCCGGTGCTCGAAACGAACGTGATGGGCATCGACTTCGCCAATCCGTTCGGCCTTTCCGCAGGCCTTGACAAGAACTGCGAAATGCCCGTGCTCATGGATAACGTCGGTTTCGGCTTCGAAACGGTAGGCTCCACCACCTCGCGCCCTTGCCCCGGCAACGAAAAGCCGTGGTTCCATCGCCTGCCTGAGTACGATTCGATGATGGTGCACGTCGGTCTCGCCAACGATGGTTCGGAGCAGGTGATTCCACGCGCCGAGCACGCCTGGCACGACGCGAAGAGCATGCAGGTGTCGATCTCCATCGCCCGAACGAACGACGATAAGACCGGCGACCTCGACGAAGGCATCGAGGATTACTGCATGTCGATGCGTCGCGCCGCAGGCCGTTCCGCCATGGTGGAGGTGAACATTTCCTGCCCGAACACGAAGGCCGGAGAACCGTTCAACGAAAGCCCGGAAGCGCTTGACAGGCTGTTCACCGAGCTTGACAAGATCGATCGTCCCCAGCCGACACTCGTAAAGTTGCCATTGAACAAAAGCTGGGCCGAGTTCAAGGATCTGCTTGATGTGCTCGCCGAGCATAACGTGCAGGGCCTGTCGATTGCGAACCTGCAGAAGGACCGCACCGGTATGGAAATACCGCGTGATTGGGAGGGAGGCCTGTCCGGCTCCCCTTGCTATGCGGCCAGCAATGCGATGATCAGGCAGACTTACCGTGAATACGGCGAACGTTTCGCCATTGCGGGCATTGGAGGCGTCTTCACGCCGCAGCAGGCTTACGAGAAGATCCGTTCCGGATCAAGCCTGGTCATGTTCATCAGCGCCCTGATGTATCGCGGTCCACAGCAGATCACCGTGTTGAAACGCGGCCTTGCCGAACTGCTGAAACGGGACGGCTTCGATCACGTCAGCCAAGCCGTCGGCATCGATGCGTAGATAAACACGTATGTAGGCGAGTACGTGCAATCGCGGGAGGACGGCATGCCCTCATAGCGCTTGTCGGAATTGTTCGGACGAATCCCTGATTCCGACATGCCTACGGGTTTTGTATGGGGTATGCCGCCCTCCCGTTCGTCTGTTCGCACGCCGCCCATCCGTACGATATCCGTTCGTGCGTCTGCCCGCGCGCATTGGCGGTTTATACGTCACCTATACGAGAAGGCGGGATCAGCGGAAGGCTCCGCGCACATACTGCGCCGGATACGGCGCTTCCTCAACCGGCACGCCCAGCTTGTTCGCCGCGCGTAGCGGCCAATATGGATCCCGCAATGCCGCACGTCCGATTTCGATGGCATCCGCCTGCCCGGCTTTCAGCACCTTCTCCGCCTGCTTCGGTTTGGTGATGAGTCCCACCGCCGTCACCGGAACATCGGCACGTGAGCGAATCTGCTCGGAGAACGGCACTTGATAGCCTGGCTTGAACGGAATGGTCACGTCGGGAATGAGACCGCCCGTGGATACATCCACCAGGTCAACCCCATGCTCCTTCAGCACCTTCGCCAAATCGACGCTCTGATCAAGATCCCATCCGCCTGCAGCCCAGTCGGTGGCGGAAATACGCACCAACACCGGCATATCGTCGGGAATGACGGTACGTACCGCATCCACCACTTCGACCAGCATGCGAATACGGTTCTCGAAGCATCCGCCATATTCGTCCTCACGTTCGTTGATCAGCGGATCAAGGAATTGCGACAGCAGATAGCCGTGGGCCGCGTGGATCTGCACCGCGTCGAAACCGATGGCATACGCACGCCATGCGGCATCGCGGAACTGCGCCACGATCGCATGGATTTCGTCCACGCTCAATGCACGCGGGGTACGCAGCGATCCGTATGCGTTCGCGCTCGGGCATACGGTCTGCCATCCGCCGAATTCCTCCGGCACGCTCTCATCGTCGAATCCTACGGCGAAGCAACCGGTGGAGGCCTTGCGACCCGCATGGTTGAGTTGCACGGCCATGGTCGCACCGGCGGCCTTGGCATCCGCCACGATCCATCGCCATGCTTCCATCTGATCGTCGCTCCACAATCCCAAGTCGCAGGGCGAGATACGTCCTTCCGGCGCCACGGCGGTGGTTTCCACGATGATCATGCCGAAACCGCCCATGGCACGCGATACATAATGCTGGTAGTGGAATGGCGTAGGGAGGCCATCCTGTGCGAATGCCGAATACGTGTCCATCGGCGGCAACCAGATGCGATTACGCATGGTCACTCCGCGCAGGGTCATCGGTTCGAACAGCCGCACCGAACCCTTCTTCTTGCCTTTTTTCTTGGTTTTTTCGCCGTCGCCCATGATTCCGCCTCTCTCTCGCACAGCATCACCGTTCGGATATGATGATTGTCAAGGTCCTGCCGGAAATCCACCCGGCATTACCTGCATTCTAAGCAGAACGCCCGCCGGTTGGGGCGGGCGTTCATGGACTGTTCACTTTCACCAAGCAATATCGCACCAAGCAATATCGGCATGGTGACTATTGTTCCTGCTGATTGGCATCCTGCTGAGCCTGGGCCTGTTGCTCGGTCTGCTGCTGTTGCTCGGTCTGCTGCTCAGTCTGTGACTGAGTCTGCGTCGTCTTCTGCTGCAGTGTGGAGGAGGCGCTCTTCGCCGTGATGTACTGTGCCGCGGGTTGTCCGTAATCGTTATCCATCGGAGCGTTGATCGCCGCCAGATAGGTGTTCATGAACTCCTTCCAGGCCGGGGTGGCGATGTACATGCCGTACCAGTTCGAATGGTATACGCCGTTGATGGTCTTGTAGTCGAAGGTGTTGTGAATCGGATCCTGCGCGTCGGCCACGGCCACGAATGCGGCCACCTGATTCGGCACGAAGCCTGCCGTGGTCATCACCGTGTTCTCGTTCGTACCGGTCTTCGCAAAGGTCTTGCGGCCGCCGTCGAGCTGCGTGGTGGCAGCCTCGCCGCCCGAGACCACGACACCTTGGTTCAGGGCGTATGCGGTGGTCTGTGCGATTTCCGAGCTGATTGCCTGATGGCAATTCGCGGATGGCACCTTCACATCGGAGCCGCTGCGATCGGTCACCTTGGTGATGGCGATAGGCGTGCATTCCACGCCGTTGGCGCCAAGCGTGGCGTACACGTTCGCCATGGTGAGCGGCGATGCCTGCACGGTACCGATGGTCATTGGCGGCTGGAACGAATTCGCCGAATAGATGTCGGTGGCGTTTGCGGTCGCGTTATGGTAACCCATCTGCTTGGCGGCGTCCGCGATGGAACACAAGCCGATCGTCGAGGCCATCGAGGCCTGCGTGGTGTTGTGGGATTTGATCAGACCCTGCAACGGGGTTTCCGGTGAGGTGGTGCCGCCGCCGGAATTCTGTACGCTCCATGCACGACCAGTGAAGTAGTAGTCGTTGCAGCTGAACTTCGACATCGCATAGCTCGTGGAGGTGACCAGCGACTCGTTGATGGAATGGCCTTGTTGCATCCAGGCCACCAAGTTGATCGGCTTCCATGTGGAACCGACGTTGAAGCCCATGCCGCCGCCGTCTTCCTCGTCGACCATGTAGTTCATCGAGGTCTTGGTCTCGTCGTTCTTTGCGTCATCGGTCGCGTCATAGGTGCGGTTGATGCCGAATGCCAATATCTCGCCCGTACCGGGTTTTATGGCCGCTATCATCACTTCGAAGCCGGTCGGATCATCGGCAGGCACGGTGTCGTTCGCCGCCTTCATGGCAGCATCGTTGGCGTTCTGGTCGAGCGTGGTCACGATCTTCAGGCCGCCTTCCTTCAGCAGCTTTTCTCGTGCCTCGCTATCCTTGCCGAAGGCCTTGTTCTTCAGAATCTGATTGACCACGTATGAGCAGAAGAAGCCGGTGTTGTTGGCGGCCGCCTGGCATCCGGAGCTGACATCCTGAATGTTCAACGTATCCTTCAGGGGCGTGTTGACGGCTTCCTTGTATTCCTTCTCACTGGAGATGAATCCTTGGTCGTACATCAGCTTGAGCACGATGTTGCGCTGATTCTCGGCCTCTTCCTGATTGGCTTCCACGGAAGGGTCGAAGTTCTGAGGATTCTTGGTGATTGCCGCAATGGTCGCCGCCTGCACCACGTTCAAGTCGGCGGCGGATACGTTGAAATAGCGTTTTGCGGCCATTTCGACGCCGCATAGGCTGTTGCGGCCGAACTGCGCGATGTTGAGATAGCCCTGCAGAATTTCCGCCTTGGAATACTTCTTCTCGATCTGCACCGCGATGAGCATCTCTCGCAGCTTACGTGCGATGGTATCTTCGGATGCGTGGTATTCGGCGATCGGATCGTCATCCTCTCGGGCCTGCGTGGCCAGCACGTTCTTCACATACTGCTGGGTCAGGGTCGAACCGCCCTGCTGGTCGCCGCCCTTGAGATACGTCTGCACGAATGCGCGGAGTACGCCCTGTACGTCCACGCCGGAATGGTCGAAGAATCGTTTGTCCTCGCGGGCCACGACCGCCTGCTGCATGGCCTTGGAAATCTTCTTGAGCGGCACCACTTCGCGATTCTGCGTATAGAAATCGGCGAATTCGGTTTTGCCGTCGTTGTAGTAGAAGGTGGAGCGCTGTGGAAGGCTGGTCACATCGAAATCAATGCCCTCCACCGTCAGTGACGGAATCACCGCCTTGGCCACGCTGTTCGCTCCAAGCACGGCAGGCAGGAGGAACACACTGGTCGCCACGCCGCCACCCACGCATAGCGTGATGTAGGCGAGCACCAATGTAAGCACACGTCGAGCAGTCAAAGTCTTCTTCTTGGGCATGTTGCCCATTCTAAAGTGGCGGGTATACTAATCAACTCCACGCCCATAGCCGTCACGTGTTCATCACATACCGGCTCTAATCTCAAAAAATACTGAAAACAAGCCGAAAGACCGTTACCTTCGTGATCTGCGGATCAGCATGCCCGGCTGATAGATGACGATCGACCGACCTTCACGCGCGATCCACCCACGATTGGCGAAATCCATGAGCGCCTTGTTCACCGTTTCACGCGAGGAGCCGACCAGTTGGGCCATTTCCTCCTGTGTCAGATCATGCGGTACCTTCAGACCCGCCTCCACCGGTTCGCCGAACCGCGAGGCCAAATTCAGCAAGGTCTTCGCCAACCGGCCGGGAACATCCATGAACACCAGATCGGAGATGCGCTCGTTATTGGCGCGCATACGATGTGCCAGCACCTGCAGCATATCCACGGCCACGCGCGGATGCTCATCGAGCCAGGCGAACAGCGCATCGTGCTCCAACCAGACCACCCGCGTGCCGTTCGTCATCGCCACCGCGGAGGCCGTACGTGGTCCGCCATGCGGGTCGAAGACCGGAATCTCGCCCAGCAGTTCACCGTATGCATGGATGCTCAGCAACTGCACGCGCTTGTCGGAGGATTGTCTGATCAGCTTGACGCGGCCCTCTTCCAGCACATACATGCGGTGGTCGGTGTCGCCTTCGCGGAAGATGAAATCGCCTTTGCCGTATTCCGCATGCTGCAGATGCGGCAGCAGCTCCTCGGCCTCGTCTTTGGAGACCTGTTTGAACAGTGCGGTGTGCAGCAGCGTCGTGCTTTCGTCGTAGATCCCGTTCGGCGTAACCACACCCATCGCACCTCCATCTCCGATCGGATCGCCCTCGACCATTCGCGCTATATTGTAACGCGCCTGGCCGCGGCAATCAGATGATTCACCACCACATCACGGCTCATGCCGGTCTGCGAGCGCATCGGATCGACGCACTTCACCGCTGATTTCACGGCTTTATCCGACATCTTCTCGCGTGACACGTGCAACACGCGCATCATTTTTTCGCCGTCGATGTCATAGGCGAGCGTCACATGATGCAGTATCGCGCCGGGGCCCGTATCGATCGGGGGGAACCTGCGCTGCGCCGCTCCGCCGATCTTGCCGTATTGCGATGCGATGTCGTTCAATCCGGTGAACCGCACGTCCAGACCAAGTTCGCGCAGTGCCGTGACAAGCCAATAGTCACACAGCCTATAGGAGCCCTCGATGCTCACGCCTTTGGCGAAATCCAGCGGCGCGTACAGCGAGTAGGTGATGGTGTTGCCCGGTTCGATGAACATCGCGCCGCCACCGGTGCATCGTCGCACTATCTGGATGCCTTCGGCTTGTGCGGCCTGCTCGTTGACCTCGTCCGGCAATGATTGGAATCGGCCGATCACCACGGCCGGAGCGGCCCATTCCCAGATGCGCAGGGTCGCTTTGCGACTGCCTGCCGCCACTTCGCGGGCCCATTGCAGGTCCGTGTCCATCTGTTCCTGCGGGCTGCGTGGTGCATCATGCAGGACCGTTGGCTTGAGACTGCGCCATCTCGCCGCGCATTCCACTGCCGTCAGCTCGCCGAATTCGTCGCCCGTCGAAGTGTGATGCGATGCCCGCGACGATGCGATTCGCGGCAGTGACGTTTGCGATTCCCGCTCTTGGGGAACGGGGTCATCTTGCGTAACGGCCCTGCGAAAGGCCGTTTCAATTCCCTGCATGGTCATGCCGACCAGTGCAACGTCCGGATATTGTTGCGGAATGTCGCAAATCGACCGTCCCGCGACTAACGTCCGTTCGATGTCAAGCAGCATCTCATGGGCACGGTCTTCATTGCCGTCAATGAAAAAATCGCCGTCGATATGGCAGTACTCATCACGAAGCCGGGCGGTAACCCCCACGAGTTTACCGCCCGGCTGCTTGTATACGCCTCTGCCCATCAATCGCGCAGCTCTACGCCGCGACCGTCGCGGTGCCACGGGGAACCGATGTCGGAGCACAGAATCAGAATGCCTTCGACAAGGCCCCAGATGCTGGCCACTACCGGTCCGATGAGGATGATCCATCCGACCACCGTCAGCAGTAGCTGAACAACGGCCTTGGTGGTGTTGCCGAGATAGAAATTGTGGATGCCCAGGCTACCCAGGAAGATGCCGAGCAGGCCGGCCACGATCTTCTGGCGGGGCACGTATCCCGGAGGCAACGGCTGGCCGTTCGGCTGATAGTACTGCTGTGTATACGGGTTCGGCTGAGTGTAGTTCGGCTGTCCATAGCCCTGCTGCGTGTATGCGTTCGGCTGGGTATATGCATTCTGCTGCGTATACCCGTTCTGCTGGGCGTTCGGGTCATAGGCCGACTGGCCCGTCTGCCCGGACTGTGCATAATAGGAGCCGTTCTGCCCGTAAGTCTGGCCGGATTGTTGCCCATAGGAACCGTATGAGCCATACGTTCCATCCGCGGTTTGACCGTAGTTCTGCTGTGCGGAGGACTGCTGCCCGTAGGAACCATAGTCGGCGGCCGGCTGCGTGTTCGTGGTCTGGCTATGGTCGGCGGCCGGCTGTTCGGCACCGTATTGGCTGTAGCTCGACTGCGAATCGTTTGATGGGGTCGATCCGTCAGCCGAAGCGGAACCATTGATGTGGTCGGGGTTGGTGAAATTAGTGTTGTCGTCGTTCATGGTTCAACAATATCGCATAAATCGTATGGCTACCTTGGCGACTTCCCCGAAAAGCCCCTGAGTCATCCCTGAAAAAATGTTCCCTCCGACGAGTGGCGCCGTCGGAGGGAACATTCGCTATGAGCAGACTTACATACGTGCCAGAATATCGCGGCCGACCTCGTCGGTGGAACGCGTGGTGGAACCCAGCTCCTCGATATCCGCTTCGACTGCGGTGTCGATGCGTGCGGCGGCCTCGTCGAAGCCGAGGTGGCGCAGCAGCATGGCGGCCGACAGGATCGCAGCGGTCGGATTGGCCTTGTTCTGACCTGCGATGTCCGGAGCGGAACCGTGGATCGGCTCGAACATCGACGGATACTCGTCGGAGGCGTTGATGCAACCGGAGGCGGAATAGCCCACGCCGCCTACCACGGCACCGGCTTCGTCGGTAATGATGTCACCGAACAGGTTGTCGGTCAGAATCACGTCGAAACGGGACGGGTCGGATACCATGAAGATGGTGGTCGCGTCGATGTGCAGATAGTCGTGGGAGACTTCCGGATACTCCTCCGCCACCGTATTGACGATGCGCTGCCACATGTCGCCCGCGTTGACGAGCACGTTCTTCTTGTGCACGAGCGTCACGTGCTTCCTGCGTTTCATGGCCAACTGGAAGGCGTAGCGCACCACACGTTCCACGCCGTAAGCGGTGTTGATGGACACTTCGGTGGCCACTTCGTTCGGGGTGCCACGGCGGACCGCGCCACCGGCACCGCAATACAGGCCTTCGGTGCCCTCACGCACCACCACGAAGTCGATGTCGCCCGGATCGGCGAGAGGCGAGGTCACGCCCTTGTACAGTTTGGAGGGGCGCAGGTTCACATACTGATCAAGATCGAAACGGAGTTTCAGAAGCAGGCCGCGCTCCAGAATGCCGGCCTTGATGCGCGGATCGCCGACGGCACCCAGCAGGATCGCGTCGGTCTTCTTGATGCGCTCCTCTTCCTCTTCCGGAAGGATCGCACCGTCACGCAGGTAGCGTTCCGCTCCCAGATCGAAGCGCTCATACTCGAATTCGGCGACGCCTTCGGCCGCCTTCTCCAGAGCCTTCTGGGCCCACGGGGTTACTTCCTTGCCGATGCCATCGCCCGGAATGACGGCGATGGTGTACTTCTTCGTTGTTTCACTCATAGCACGCGACTCTACTCAGCGATTCATGCTTCGAACCGGAACCGCTCAGCAAGTGGACATCCGCCCGTCACACGGCGAATCATGGCGCGAATCATGGGCGAATCCAAAGATGGTCCAGTTGATCCGGGCGGATATGGGCGGCCTGAGGCCGCCTAGGCTGCGATCAGCTGGTAATGCCCATCACACTCAGGCACCAGGCGTTCTCATATGAGACTTCCTCCCACTGCTTGTAGCGACCGGAAGTGCCGCCATGTCCCGCTTCCACCTCGATCTTCGCCACGGCGTCCACGCCGGCGCGCTGCAGACGGGCCAGCCATTTCATCGGCTCCACATACAGCACGCGCGTATCGTTCATCGACGTGGTGATGAAGATTCTCGGAAACACCGCCACGCGCACGTCGTCGGTGGATTCCGGCGCATTCTCATACGGCGTGTATCCCTTCATATACCGGTACACATCCGCATTGTGCAACGGATCGCCCCATTCATCCCATTCGGTGACGGTTAACGGCAACGACGGATCGAGAATCGACGTCAACGCATCCACGAACGGCACATCCGCCTCTATGCCTGCATAGCATTCCGGCGCCATGTTGGCCACCGCACCCATCAACAGGCCGCCGGCCGAACCGCCATTCGCCACGGTACGCGACGGCGAGGCCAGTCCGGCTCGTTGCAGGGCCCGCGTGGCATCCACGAAATCCTCGAACGAATGCTTCTTGTTCATCAGATGTCCCTGCTCATACCAAGCGCGTCCCATTTCGCCGCCGCCACGGATATGCGGCACGGCATACAGCACGCCTCGGTCGAGCATGCTGATGCGCGACACCGCGAACCCAGGGTCGGAACTGATTTCGTACGCACCATAGCTGGTGATGAACATAGCCGAATCGCAGGTCGGCACGTCGCGCCTCCACACCAGCGACACCGGAATGCGTTCGCCGTCGCGTGCGGTGATCCACACACGGCGTTCCATATAGTCGCGCGGATCGAAATCACCCAATACGGTGGCGCGTTTGAGCAGACGGTCCTCACCGGTGGCCGGGTCGATGTCATGCAGTTCGCCCGGCCGCGTGTAACTGGAGAAGGAATAGCGCACGCGCGGTGCATCGTATGAAGGATTGCCACCCACGCCGATCGAGTACAGTCTGCGGGTCTCCCCCGGCATGTCGTCGGCGGTCGCACCGTCGGAAGACGTCATGGCCTTGCGTGAGATGCCGTGTACCGCGGATCCTTTGCCCTGCGCCGCCTGCAAGACGTCGGCATGGCCATGCAGATTGCGCGCGTGGGGTCCTGCGGTATCGTCGGCGCCCATGATGTCGGAGCCAAGACCGCGGTCAAGTGCGGCCCACACTTCGGCCCGCTCCTCATTGACCTCATCCACGGATTCGTCTACGTCCCAATCGTCTTCGAGCGCATGCGGCACGAGCTCGGTGAAACGCCACGGCCGGCCTGCCAGAAAATCCTCGGCTGCGGCCGTCTTGGTCATTACGGCCACGTGTGGCAGGCTTTCCGCACGATACTGCAATGCCACGAAATGCCGATGAATCGCGATACCCTCGATGCCGAGGCCGTGCGCGCCCTGCAAAATGGCGGGATTGCATGGATTCGAGTATGCAGTGCCGATCGGTCGGGCGAAGGCGCCAGGTTCGACGGCGTCGCCATGCTCGCAGCCGTATGGCGATCCGGAAGCCACGCACACTCCCTCACCCAAGCGGTAAGGCGGCTCATGCGAACGCATGTCGATGACGTCGATTTCGAAATTCGGATTCAGCGCATTGTGGTACACCACGGCCAGCGGAATATCCTCACCATGCTCGCCGGCGCCTTCGAAGCACGCGAAGCTCACATCATATTCCACATCGGCTTCGCGCGGAATGAACGCCCGGAACTCGCCTTCAGGCGTATCGGTGGGCAGCAGCAGCACCTCCGTGGTGGTCTTGGAACCGGTACCGATCACGATGTTGCGCTCGTCGAACGACAGACCGACGCCCACCCAGAAACGCTCATCGGCTTCACGGAACACTTCCACATCGTCGGCGACCGGCGTTCCCACATGGTGGCGCATAATCACATACGGACGCCACGCATCGTCGAGCAGGGTGTAGAAGACCCAATGCGCATCCGGCGTAAAACATGCCCCGGCGATCCCCTCGAACACCTCCGGCAGTTCTTCGCCGGTCTCGAGATCGCGTATACGGAAATCGTAGCGTTCATCGCCACGCGTATCGATGCCATAGAGCAGCCAACGGCCGTCCTTGGAGATATCCATGCCGCCGATGCGGAAGAAATCGTGTCCTTTCGCCTCGGCATTGGTATCGAATACGATTCGTTCACCATCGATCGGCACACCGGCTTCGATATGCGGCGGATCCCAATCATCATCGTCGCGAATCGGCAGGCGGCACTGCACTCCGTATTGCTCGCCCTGCTTGGTACGGGTGAAATACCAGTAGCCGTCCATGCGCGTCGGTACCGACATGTCGGTTTCCTGCACATGCGACTTGAATTCCTCGAACAACGTGGTGCGCAACGTTTTCAAGGGTTCCATACGCGCCGCGCAGTACCGGTTCTGCGCGGCCACATATTCCCGTACTTCTGGCGAATCCTTGTCGCGAAGCCATTCGTAGTCGTCCACGAACGTATCGCCATGAAACACGCGCTCCTGAGGTACCCGCTTCGCGCACGGAAATTCCAGCCCACTCTGGTTCCGGCCCAGCCCACTCTGGTTCTGCTCTAATACGCCCTGCGCACCACGATTTTCACTCATGCACGCGATTATACCGGCATGATTCTCCCAATCTACCGACGCTGAGTCGGGCCTAACCGTCGGCAGATTGAGAAACCACCTAAACTGCCGACACTGAAGGCCTCCCACCGTCGGCAGATTGAGAAACCACCCAAACCACCGACACTGAAGGCCTCCCACCGTCGGCAGATTGCGAAGACCTTACTTGTCGAGTTGCTGCTTCAGGTACGGCATCATGGTTTTCATCAGATTGGACCCCGTGGTGCCGGTGAAAACAGGCACATCGGTGACCGGCACCGGCTGCGTGGCCGCAAGTCCCGCCATCGTACCCAGACTTCCTGCGGATTCACGCGGCGAAAGCTGCCGTATGCCTACCGCAAGCACACGCCCCGGATAACGTTTGGCGATGGTTGCGTATGTGGTCGGATCCTTCTGACCGTCATCGCCTATGAGAATGAATTTCATGTCCGGAAAATCGGCCATCAGCTGTTCCGCATACTCGAGTTTGTGCTGCACACCGGAAGGAATGAAAGTCTTCGGTCGCGGATCGAGATCGCGTAGCAGAAGCGGTCCTTCCGGGAATCCGTGGTAGGTGATGAAGTGTCGGATCGAACTTTCCACGTTCCATGGCGATGTCGACAGGTAGAAGAACGGTGCATCCGGAAACATGTCGGCGATGCGGTTGAACAGTAGGTTCATGCCCGGCACCGGTACTTTTTTCTTGGGATCAAGCAGCAGCAGATTGTAGGCCGCCTTCATCAGGCTCGGTGCCTGCGTGACCATGATCGTGTCGTCAACGTCGGAGATTACGCCGACTTTTGTGCCGCTTGGTATCGTGAAGAGATTCGCGGCGACCGGTTTGCGGCTACGCACGCGATACGACACGTTGTGGATGCCCGGTTCCAGCGAATGTTCGGCAACCAGATCGAGATAGCCGGCGGAATCGGAAGCGGCGAATTCACTGGAGATGTCACGTGACCTGTCGACGTGGTCGTACACTTCGGATATGCCGACCTGCACCGTTTCCAACGGTACATCGTCGATGGCGATGCGCACTTTCGTATGCGGTGACGGAATGGTGAGCATGCCTCGAATGCCGCGGGTCAGCCGTCCGGACTGACGCTTGAACGGACCGAACACGGTACGGCAGATCAGTCGGGAATAGTGCTCGGTACCGTAACCGACATACGGCTCGACGCGCGGATACCAGTTGAGACGGCGCACCAATGCGGTGGAAAAACGCAACCAGATGCCGAATCCATACGTGATGGCGCGACGGCAGAAACGAATCAGCGGCGGCTTGATTTCGATGCGCTCATGCCGTGAGGCGGCGTCGAACGTGGTGACGACCTTATGTGCGGGAATCGGCACGGTAGGCATGTCGTCACTATCACTCGCATCAATCTCGCGTTGGGGCAACGGCTGTGGTTCGTTCATATCCTCACTATAAAAGGCCCGGAAGAACAACCCGTTACCCAAACGCGAAAATCAGGGAACTTTCAGGGTACTTTGAGCCTCGCACAGTCAACTGTTCGGCGGCTATTCGGTGACGATTCTCGCGTATTCCCCGGAACTGAGCAGATCCGGCTCGTCGTCTTCGAGCTCGATCTTGAAGATCCAGCCTTCGCCATACGGGTCGTTCGTGATGATGCTCGGATCATCCGAAACCTCGGCGTTCACGTACCGAATCGTGCCCGCCACCGGGCACACCAGAGGGGTCACGGCCTTAGCGGATTCAAGCTCCGCCACCTCATCGCCCGCCTCGACCTGGGCACCGACCTCAGGCAGATCCACGTACACGAGCTCGCCGAGCTGTTCGGTGGCATATTCGGTGATGCCCACCATGGCGGGTTCGACGGAGGCGTCGACCCACACATGCTCGTCGGAGTATTCGAGGTGCTCGGGCACTTCGAGATTCAACTTGTTGTCGTTATCTTCGCTCATGTGCCTAGCGTACCGCACCGGACGGCATGGCGCCTACCACTTGCACCACGGTACCTTCGGGGCAGTTGTCGTAGATCCACTTGGCATCCGCCTCATACATGTTCACGCAGCCGTGCGAACCGTAGTGCACCGGATCGCCATGCGCAATGCCGTAACCATTCCAGCTTGCCGTGTGGAATCCTTCGCCGCCGTTGAAATAGCCGACCCATTTCACGCCTTTGGAGAGGTAACGCGAACCGTCATCATTCAGGCCCGTCATATCCTGCACGTTGTATTTCAGATAGATGTAGTAGGTGCCCAGATCGGTTTCATGCTTGCCGGCGGTTCCCGTGCACACCGGGAAGGTCCTGACCGCCTGATCGTTCTGATACACGGTGGCGGTCTGAGAGGCACGGTCCACCACGATGCGATACTCCGACTTCTTCTGCACGGTGTCGAATGCGTCCACGTCGCTTTCAACGGGAATCGTCGCGCCTTGGCCACCCTGCAGGGCGTTCACCACCTTCGGGGTAAGGGCGGACACGTTCTTGACCTTCAGCCCATCCACACCTTTGACTATGGTCACCAGCACCGTGCCGTTGCTGTCGACTGCGTCTTCCTGTGAGACTTTGTCTTGGTTGAGCTGGTTCGGCACTTCCTGTTCAAGATAGTTGCCGATTGCCTGTTCGTCATAGGTCAGGGAAATCGTGCCCTTGTCCAGATCGGCATTCGGCTTGATCCAGGAAGCGACGACATCGACCGGCAGTTCGAAGGTCTTGTCCTTGCCGTTGTCGAGTACGATTTTGCTGTTCAATCGGGCGTTCGCTTCGTCGGTGGCCCGCTGTGCCGCGCTCACGCTGACCGGCATATCGACGTTCTTGTAGCTGATGGACGCGGTGCTGTTGCCACCCGGTACGTTGATGGCGTTCCGTACGGCGGTCAGTACCTTGTCGGTTTCAGGAGTGCGTCCCTCCCGGCCTTCCACGGTGGTGAAGGCCTGCTCATCGGAGTCATAGGAGATGGTGGAGGCGACCGCACGCTCATCCTCATCCACGAACTTGTCGGTCACATACGTGGTGAGATCAAGCTCGTTGGTCTGCGCCGCAAGCGGCACCTCGCTTTTGTCGAAGGGATTCACGGCATTGATGGCGGCCAGCACGCCATCGTCATCATGCTTGGCGGCAAGCAGATTGGAGACGGTTTTGTTGATGTTGACCGTCACGCCGAGATCGGTGAGCTTTGCCGTATCGGTGTTGCCATCATTGTCTTTGATGGTGATGGTGGTGCTTTTCACCGCGTCGCTGACGGTGTCTTTCAGCTGCTCTCTGGTCTGCCCGGCAACGCTGGAACCGGCGAAGGTCACGCCCGGAGCGGCCTTATCCTGAAAATACCAACGCGCAACGAAGAATCCGGAGACGGCAGCGAGCAACATCACCCCCATCACGATGAGGGTGATGATCAGCGGCCACTTGTTTTTTCTCTTTACTTCCGGCATGGCGATCTCTTCAATAGGAGTGAACACCGCCGGTGCCACCGGAAGCGGTGCGATCGTAGCGGTATCGTCTCCAGCCAGGGCTTGCTCACGCTCGTCAGACATGCTGCTGTTCCTTATATTCTTCCCCTATTCACAACAACCCCCAACTATACGCCGTGCGATGACCAATTTCGGTATCTCGCTCACGGCAGCTCGTGTCCGAGCCATTCCTCAATCATATACCGTGCGATCGTCGCCTTGCCGGGAGCCTCCATATGGCCCGAAATCAACTCGTTCATGTATTCGTCACGGGTCACCCACCGTGCGGAGAGCGTCTCCTCGCCGTCCACTCGTATGTCGGTGGTCGTGGCAAGCCCTTTGAACGCCATCATCAGCGACGCAGGGAACGGCCACGGTTGGGAGCCGAGGTATCGCAGCTCCCCCACTTCGATGCCGACCTCCTCCCTGGCCTCGCGACGGCAGGCGTGCTCCAGATTCTCGCCGGCCTCCACGAATCCCGCGGAAACGGAATACAGCCCGGCATTGCCCCATGCGCTGTTGTGCTGCAGCAACAGGCGGTCCTCATGGTCGATGACCGCCGTGATCACAGCCGGTTCCACACGGGGGAACAGAAGTCTCCTGCCATCCGCCTCGTTGGTGCAACGTTGGGCCCAGCCGCCGAGCGCCGGTTCGGTCAGCGCTCCACAGGTCGGGCAGTGGCGCTGACGCGTATGCCACATACCCAGCGAGATGGCGGTGGTCGCCTGCCCGGTCTCACGGGCGTTGGCATGCGGTGCGAAGGCGCGCAGATCCACCCAGTCGAAGCGTTCCGCGGCGGATTCGAGCAGCGATGGCTTTCCTGAAACGGCTTCGACGGCATTGCCTTCGTCGAAGGCGTCGTCGGCACCTTCGTAGGCGCTGTCGGCCACGGGAGTTTCGATGGTATGCACGCGGGTCACGTCGACGGCTACCACATGCTCATCACGGCAACCGCCATACGAGCCGAGGAAGATGGCGAGCGCCGTCGGATGCGAGCGTAGCTCGGCGGCGACGTAGCCTCCCGGCAGTTGCGCGAGTCGCATGTTCACGTTGGCATAGTCGGCGATGGCGCCTTGCCCGTGCGGTACCGCCACTTTGCCGTCTTTGACGAGGATGACTTTCGTGGCCGGTTCCGGCAGTACGTTCGCGAATAGGTCGGGTTCGCCTCTGCGGCTCACCTCATAGTCGATGTCACCTTGTGCCAATGGCAGGAATGGCAGTGCCTGCGTCAATGCCAAAGGAGAAAACACGCTCATCGCATTCCTTTCCCCGTATGAAATATCTGAATTCCATATAGTATCCGCATCCGGCAACCCACGTCATCCGAAGCGCGCAGCGAGTCGGCGATGGCGCGGTGAGAAACGGATGCTATTGAATTCTACGCACGAGCTGACGCAATGCTTCGGCCACCGCTTCGGGATGCTCGTATGCGCTGAAGTGTCCGCAATCACTGATTACGGTGAAGTCCACGGTCGTGCCGGTCATCGCATCCGCTACCGGACCCATCACTTCGGGCGGACTTGACGGGTCCTTGTCGCCGCAGATCACCGCGCTTGGTGCGCTTACCTTCGCCAGCACGTCGTTCAAGTCAGGGCGTCCTGCGGCCATGCGTTCGCGCCAGGCGATGCCGGCTGCCGGCTGCTCATTAATCCACAGCGTGAATTGGCGAGCGTATTCGGCGGATTGCTTGATGCTGGAGTCCGTCTCGTTTGCCACGGCGAATCCCATCACCGGATCATGCGTGCCGGTGGCTTCGCATTCGTCGGCGATGGCGATGCGCCTGCCACGCATCGCCGCCGAATCCGCATCGCCTTTCGTGTCACACAGGGCGAGGCCCGCCACCGCTTCGGGATGCAGTCGCTGAATGTCAAGGATCAGATAGCCTCCCATGGAAAGCCCTACCCAGATGGCCTTCTCATGGCCGGCCTCACGAATCATGTCCACGTATGCGTCCGCCATGCGATCAAGGGCATGCGGGAACGTGCCGTCCGCGTCCTTGCCTCCGCTGGCTTCGTCACTCGGAATCGGGCTTTCGCCCGCACCGGGCATGTCCGGTGCCCAGATCGGGAAGCGTGTCATACCGTGCTCGTCGCAGATTCGCGCGAGTGCGGCGGCGCACTGGTCCCACATGCGGTGATCCACCGGAAATCCGTGCACCAACACCACGGGAATCCCCTCCCCTTCGCGATACACGGTGTTCTTCAATTCAATCCCCATGTCATGCTCCAATCCGTCTCGCGTCATCTGCCGGCCCATGCCAGCGCCTGCCTCACAATCGTTCCATACCCATTGCCCATCTGCCCGAGGAACGTGTCAAGCATCGCACCGTTCGGATCGACCCATTCCACATCCAGCGTCTCGTCCTGAGGTCTGCAGTCACCGGCGATCGGCACTACGTAGCACAGTGCAATCGCATGCTGCCGGGCGTCGAAATAATCCGAGATGCCGGGCGTGGGGAAGAATTCCGCCACCGTGAACGGCTGCAGGCTGGACGGCAGCACCGGCAAGGCGATATCTCCCAGATCCTTGGCGACGTTGCGGGCGATCGCCTCACGAATCGACTCATGGTAGAGCACGCGCCCGGCAATCAGCGTCCGTTCGATGCTGCCGTCATCGGAGACACGCAGCAGGGAACCGACCTGCGCGACGCGGCCGAGCTCATCGGTGCGCACCGGCACGATCTGCACGTAGGGAATCGGCATTTCGCTGCGCATGCGGTTGATTTCATCGGAGCCGAGCCACCCGGGAGGATTGCCCGTTCCGCGGATGAAATCCTCCGGTGTGATGTCGTCGAATTCACCGCGCCTGCGTCCGGCATCGAAATCGCCCTCGTCGGGCACCTCATCATTCATCACTGGCATGCCTCCCATTATCGCGCACCTCGCGTAACGTTCAAGCCTTTTTCGTTCCTCCCATAGCGGACACCGGAATGCAAGACGAATGCCGGAGGTTATATACTGCACCACACGCGAATGTAAGGAGCAGCTATGGCAACGCATGCAGTCACCTCTGAGAACTTCAACGAGGTCATCGAGGGCAACGATCTCGTATTCGTGGATTTCTGGGCCACCTGGTGCGGCCCGTGCCGCGCGTTCGGACCGACTTTCGAAAAGGCGAGCGAAGCGAACCCCGACATCTATTTCGCCAAGGTCGATATCGATCAGAATCCTGATCTTGCTCAGGCAGCCAAGGTACAGGCCGTTCCGACGCTGATGGTCGTCAAGAAGCAGCAGATCGTGTTCCAGCAGGCCGGCGCCCTGCGCGCCTCTGATCTGGAGGATCTGATCGGACAGGCCAAGGCGTTGGACGTGAACGCCGCAGCTTCCGGCCGCACCGGAGCCGAACAGTAGGCGGAAGTACCCCCACAACGGCAATGCACGCCCGTCGCGATCGACAAGACATGATTGCGACGGGCGTTCGCATGTACCCCCGTGTATCTTCGGCTGCCGATAATCGAGCGCTTAGGGTAAACTGCTCTTTTAGATGCGCGCATTCCGGCGAAGCCTTTGCGGCCGCGTGCAGAACCCGAATTCGTCGAGGCCCATGAAGTCGCTTTATAGGAGCAGAATGGCTAACCACAGCAAGCATGGACGCCCGTTTACCCTGAGCCTGCCGAACAGGTCCCAGTGTGTGAAGATCGTCGCAACGTTCGCGGCGGTGGGGCTGCTGGCTACCGGTGGCATTATTTCACGTAGTTTCTATACGTCATCCACCCAGGCGGAGCCGACCACGCGTGTCACCGCCTATTCCGCCACCGATGCCGAAGCGTCCCGTGGCAACGCCCGTGAGGCTCTCGGCGGTGATACCGCATATGTCACCGTGAAGATCAACGGCAAGTCTCGCGTGGTACCGGGCACCAATTTCACCAACGTCAAGTCCGTGCTGGAAGCCGGCAACATCACGCTTGAACCGGAAGACACCGTCTCCCCGTCGCTGACCACCAAAGTCGATGAGAAGACCGTAATCACCGTCAGCCGTGCAGGTGCTTCCGTCGAGGTCTCCGACTCGTCGATCGCATTCAATGTCGTGAAGAAAGAGACTTCCTCCCTGCCGAAGGGCCAAGAGAAGGTCGAGACCGAAGGCGAGGAAGGCGTGATGGAATCCACGAACCTCGTAACTCGCTCCGGTGACACCGTCATCTCCTCGAATATGATCAGCTCGTACGTGAAGAAAGCTCCGGTCGACAAGGTGGTTCTCGTCGGTACCGGCTCCACTTCCACATCATCGTCGTCTTCTTCGTCCTCGTCTTCGTCCAGCAGCACCGCTTCGGTCGGTACCACCGTGCCGGCTGGCGAGATGCAGCAGTGGGCTCATGACTATCTGATTTCCAACGGCTATACCGAGGCCGATTTCACCGCGACCGTGTACATCATCTCGCATGAATCCGGCTGGAGCGTGTCCGCCACGAATCCAAGTTCCGGCGCGTATGGCCTGCCGCAGGCACTGCCCGGCAGCAAGATGGTCAGCGCCGGCGCCGACTGGGCCACCAACTACCAGACCCAGCTCAAGTGGTTCTGGGGTTACTGCGCCTCACGCTACGGCTCCATTCAAGGTGCCTACAGCTATTGGCTCGCCCATAAGTGCTACTGATTTTCACATCAAAGACCGCAAATCCCGCACGCGCAAACGTGCGGGATTTTTTCATACGTCGATCGCAGGTCCGGTCACCTCACCCCAGGCGGCGGAGACGATATCTTGCGGAACCGTGCCGAAAATGGCACCCCTTCTCGATATACTTGAGGCGTTTATGCCGTTTCTCGAGAGTTAAGGTAACCCGCATATGCGCGTCTTGTTCGTATGCACCGGCAACATCTGTCGCTCCCCCATGGGGGAACTGCTGTTCCGTATGTATACTGCCGGAACGTCCATTGAAGTGGATAGTGCGGGCACGCATAGTCTGGTCGGTCACGAGATCGACGGTTCAAGCGCCGCACTGCTTACGTCGGCCGGCATCGACTCCTCTGCATTCCGCTCTAAGCAACTGACCCGCCAGATCGCACAGGGATGCGACCTGATCCTCTGTTTTGAGGAAGATCAGCTCCATAATATCGTTGGCATTGCGCCTGCCGCCGTGCACTATACGTTCACGTTGCCGGATTTTTCGAATATGTGCGCCTATTGTGCCCAGCAGAACATGATTGAAGGCTTCACGTTGCCGGAGCGCCTGCAGTCGGTAATCGCACAAGCCACGACGATTCGACCGATGCTGCCGCAAGCCGCCACCATCGCCGACCCGTATCGCAAGGATTTTTCCGCTTTTCGCAGGGCCGTGGATGCCACTGATACCGCCATCCGCAATATTATGAAGTCGTTGAGCTTCGGCACGTCCGCTTCCGCGATGGATATGCTACCGTTGACCGCTTCGCTTGCCGATGCCTCGAATCCGCCATATTACCGTGGTGACGTGGTGGCCGGAAACTGGTCATGGCCGATCATGCCGTTCGATAACGCCATAGTACCGGTAGGTGTGGCTGAAAAGAGCGACGGCACCGAAACGATCGCCGATTCTTTGAAGACAACAATGATCAGGCCGGACGGCAACGATACTATCGCACTACCGACTGAAGTTCCTTCCGAGGCCGGTCATGCCAGCAATACCGATGCGATGCCGCAAATCACCGAAGATACGTCTATTCGCGACGTGGCGGTGAATGCGGAGTCCCGGAGCCGCAAGCGGCGAATCATCCTGATCGTGTCTGCGGCCGTCGTACTGGCTTTGGCCGCAACCGGCGGCACCGTATTCTGGCATCATACGCAGACCGTGGCCAAGCAGAACGCGTTCAGCTCCTGCAAGAAGTCGGCGTCCCGTTATGCGAAGGTCAAGAAGCAGTATGATTCCGCGATTCAGAGCGCGAACCTGCTTACCACGATTCCCACAAGCGAACTGGCCGACGCAAGCACCGTCGACATGTTGAAGTCGGAACTCTCCTCCACATACGATTTCATTCCGACCACACAGTGCGTGGTTTCGCTTTCGACCGCGAATCTGACGCAGGCTGCAGAGCAGAACAATAAGAACGCTTCCGCCATGGAAAAGTCGTTGAAGTCGTTGACGAAGGCCTCCGATGCCGTAACCAAGGCACATGATACCCAAACCACTTCCATCGTAAGCGCCGCCAAGCAGGCTCTCCAGACTGCCATCGAGCAGGCCACGAAGCTGTTGGAATCCAGCAAAGGCAACGTGGCCGACGAACAAACCCGGACCGACCTGCAAAAGACGGTGGACGACGCCAATGCCCTCCTGCAGAATGATGATGCGACCATTGAGCAGCTCACCGAGGCGCGTGAGGCGATGGGCAAGGCCATGCAGGCCGTTACCGATTCCGTAGCGCAGTATAATGCCGATAACCAGGTGTACGAGAAGCCGCAGCAGACCACAAATAGTTCGAACAGCGGGCAACGAACCTACTACAATCCGAGCGAATACAAGACGGACACTTCGACGGAAACGCCTGGTACCAATGACAACAATGACACAAACTCCAGCTCCGGAAACAAGCTGACGCCGACCAGTAAACCGACCACATCCCCGACTGTGCAACCGAATCCATCCACCGATCCGACACAAAATCCCGAGCCCACTCCGGAGCCTACGACCGATCACACCGAGAAACCGAATCCAAGCCCGACCGCGTCCCCGGATTCAGGTTCGGACACTCCTTCTCAGTCCTCCGCAGACGCAGAGAAATAGTCGTCATACGTACCTAAACAAAAGCGAGTGGTGCGGACATCGCAGAATTGAGCCGCGCTCCGATTATCAGGCTGACAAAATTCAAATTCGATGATTGGGGATGCGGCTCAGATAAACCGTACTGTCCTCGCATTCCCCACCGTACAACTACTCGGAAATAGCTGTCGCACTATATTTGTCGATGGCTTCCTGAAGCTTGTTGAGCTGATTGATGTATACGTTCGGATCAGCGGAAGCGGACGTGGTTGCTGTCTGCTGAGCATCGTTCAGAGCCGCGGACAAATCCTGACGGGCGTTCAAATCGTTGGAACGCACGGTACCGAGCACGCTCTGGCCATCATTGACCCTGTTGGCCAGATCAGCCTTTGCCACGGCAACGTCACGGGCGTTTTTGGAACGTTCCACCGCAGTCTTGGCGCTGAGAATGTTCTCAATTTTGTCCCCCAATTCACGTGTGGCTGCAGTAATCTTTTCATCACTGGCCTGATTGCCCTCAGCCGAGGCCGACGCGTCGCAGCCGGTGTCGATCTTCGTCTTCTCATTGCCCTTGTCAACTGCAGTGCGCAAGTCAGCCACCGTCTGCGGATCCTGCACCTGATTTTCCGCAATCTGCAAATCGTCGGCCGCACCATCAACGGTCTTCTTCAAACGTTCCGTATTGGATTGATAGATATCGACGGACTGTTGACAGGAGCTCAGCACCTCCTGGTTATCGACATGCTGACGAAAACCAAATGCAAGACCCGTCACCACTACGGCGACTGCAACGATCGCGGCGACACCGACCAGCTCGCGGCGATGTCGGTATACGAATCCCTGCGGCTTCACTTCCGCCACGGAACCCCCGATAACACTAACCGAAAGTCCTCTGGAAGCCCCTTCTCCGGCAAGTCGATCCTCCTCTGTTAGGGGAAAATCATACGTCGTCGTGACCTGTGCTCCGTGAGCCCCACCCGGAGCATGCACATCCGGCCATTCCTTGAACTCATTTCCCGTCATACTCCACTAATCCCTTCTGACGTTTCCGACTGTCCTCCCGCACATTATACGGATGTCCCACCACAAAAAGGGGAGTCCGACAGCAACCTTGCGCACACATTTAAAGGTGAATACGAAAACATACTTAGGGGAAAGTATCATACGTGTAACGGGGGATGCGGAAACCACCCTAGCATGCAAAATTTTGGAGACCATTCAAGGGGAGAGCATGACCGAGGCCAAGAAGAAACTGCTCATCGTGCAAGAGGCCATGGGTGGCTGCGGTCGTAACGTCGTGGATATCGTCACCGGCATCGACCACAGCAGGTTCGACGTGACGGTCGCCTACGGAACCGGCCGACTTGATGATTATTATCGCAAGGCCCTGCCCGAAATGGAAAACCATGCGACGCTCATCCCCATCCCCGAACTGATCCGGGATATTTCCGCACCGAACGATATCAAGGCATGGTTACGCGTGCATGCTCTCATCAAGCAAATCAAGCCCGACATTCTGCACTGCCATAGCTCGAAAGCGGGCGTCATCGGCCGCTCCGCAGTCATTGGAAGCCATGTGGCGAAAATATTCTACACACCTCACGCCTACGCGTTCCAAGCTCGGGAATTTTCCAAACCCAAAAGGCTGCTGTTCGTGATGCTCGAGCGAATATTCAGCCACCTATTCACTACCTGTACATTCAACGTCTCTACCGGCGAACGCGATATCGCATTGCAGTATGGGATTGACGATCCAAATAAATTCAAGGTCGTCTATAACGGCATTCCCGATATCGCATTGCCGTCGCGCGAGGAGGCGTTGCAGTCGCTGGGATTGTCCGGTTTGCCGCAGGATGCGATTATCGTCGGTTCGACCGTACGTCTGGCGGCACAGAAGGATCCAATGACATTCGCGAGAATCGCCAAGATGGTCGTCGAGCGTGATCCGCGTGCGCATTTTGTTTGCGTAGGCGACGGAGATCTGCAGGATGATGTGGCAAGGTTCGTCGAAGACAACGATCTTGGCGGTAACGTACATTTGCTCGGCTACCGGGATGATGCGGAGCGTGTCGTCACGGCGTTCGACGTGTACCTGTTGACTTCACTGTATGAGGGTCTGCCATATTCGTTGGTTGAGTCATTGCGTGCCGGCGTGCCGATCGTGGCTACGAATGTGACCGGCAGCAACGAAGTGGTGAGGCCCGATGTGAACGGCTACCTGTTCGAGGTGGGGAATGTGGAGGATGGCGCGCGCCAAGTGGAACGCGTCATCGCTGAACGGTCTTGCAATGGCAGGTTCTCTCCCGATGCCGTTCGTAACACGTATCTCGACAAGTTTACGTCGGCACGCATGCTTGGCGGCGTGCAACAAAGCTATCTAGATTGAATGGTGACCTGTGGCGTTTACCCAAGCTTGCTTCGCACCAGTCCGAACACCCAGCACACGGTCTCTTCCCGCAACAGAAGGCCGACGGCATTAATGCCATAGAAGAAGAAATTCGTCTCGTGCAAGAGATTTCTTATACACTAACGGACAAAGACAAAGGATAACATATCATGCAATCTTCTCGGCGCATCGCATGGGTGGACTATGCCAAAGGCATCGCCATTATCGGCGTCTTCATATTGCACAGCAACGCTCCTGAAGGCGTCATCCACGTGGTGGATGCGTTCTGCATGCCCTTGTTCTTTCTGCTTTCCGGCTTTGTTTTTTCAATCCGCAGGTATTCTTCGTTCCGGTCCTTCCTGTGGAACAGGCTACGGACGCTGATTTTCCCGGGAATATTCTTCGCAGTCATACCGTTCGCCATAGAACGCGTCATCGGAATGTTTTCCGGCAGAGTATGGACGGCAAAGGCCTATGCTGAATGGGTTCTGGGCATTGTCATCAATCTTCGCGGACATGAGGGTTTTGGAAGCATTCCATGGTTCCTTGCCTGCCTGTTCGTGGTCGAAATCGGCGGATATATCCTGTTGCGCTTGTCCAAACGCGTTTCCCTCCCCGAATGGGCATTCATCGGAATAGGCGTCGTAAGCATGCTCATCGGTTACCTGTACAGCTCATTCATCCATATCGTCCTGCCATGGGGAATGGATATCGCCCTGTCGATGTTCGGTTTCTTCGTTTTCGGATGTGTGTTGCGTAGCCATCGGGAAACGATGGAACATGTAATGCATCCTTTCACCGCCGTCATCGCGGTGGCGCTACTGATGGCGGCAACCATATTGAACGCGTGGCAGCCAGTCAACGTGTACATGAACACGTACGGCAACATCGGCTGCTACCTAGTCGGGGCGTTCGCCGGCATATGGGCCATACTCGCAATATGCATTGTCTTGGGACGTATCCCCGCTGACAGGTTCCTCTTTCCGGCAATCATCTATTGCGGACGCAATACTCTAGTGTTTTACTGCGTGAACGCACCCATCTATGGTAGCTTGATTCCGTCCATTTTGGGATGGGTCGGACTCGATACCAATGGTGGCTCTGTAACGAATCAACTGCTGTGCATGCTGGGAGCGATTGTCATCAATCTAATCATCTGTTCCGCCGTAGCAGAAATCATGAATCGTTGGATGCCCGAAGTGTTGGGCAAAACGCGCACTTGTCATTAATTCTTTCTTGCACTAAGCAATATGAAGTTTTCTCTTCACCATACCAATCAATAGAGAACGCTCCTTCCTCCCTAACAACAGGAACGTATCCAAGCACAACGTGACCAAAGCATACAGACAGCATGTCAAAATCAGTGAGACCCAATTATCTGCAATCAGACCGAATACACATCTAATTCCCCAACAGACTGCGGCCGCTACCGAAGTGGAAGCAAAATAACGTATGTAAATTGGATAGAACTCGAATTTCCGGACATGCAAGCACTTGGACGCGTATATGGGCACGAATGTTACATTGGCCAGAAACTCAAACATAGGGGGAATCGCTGCCACAAGGAACACACCCCATCTCGGTAAAATCTCAATGGAAGTGATCAGCATAACCATAGATACTGCACTGTAAACGAGCCATCCAATGGAGTACTTTTTCAAACGGTTAACAATCAATGGCAGGTTCTGCAATGTCACGGCAACACCAGAGGCCAGTAATCCGAGCATAGTCATTGTGAGCAGCTCGTACAATAAAGTCGTATCCTGCCCATGTTGCCACAGACTCATGAAATCATTTCCCACAACCAGAAGAACCACAAAGATGATGTTCGTGAAAAAACCGGATACTTTCATACCAGACTTGATGTCATCAACCAATTCTTTGCACTTGCCCTGCGCATAATATTTCGTCTGTTCGGGATAGAATAGACTCGCCACAGTGATTGTCAGGCTGCTAATCTGATTCGGAATAGTCTGCGCGACGGAAAGCATGCCCATGAGGTATGGGCTAACCATGAGGTTCGCCACCAACAATTGTAGACCGAACATCATGATCTGCTGTAGCCTAGTAACGACATTCCAAATTCCAGCCGCAAGCATCTCGCGGACACTCGTCCATGACACTGAATCCCAATGAAAAGATATATCAGGAAGCAACACATGTGTATAAACACGATTCATCGTCGTCAACACCGTAGATGCCAAGCACACGGCTAAGCCCACATAGCAGACTTTCGGAGGCAGTATGCCGAAGAGTATAACCATAACTGCCACACGTACAAAGGAAAAGACCAGATTGGCGATGCTGTTCAGATAAAGTTTGTTCTTCACGAATGTAGCCACAGAGTATACCGTGGATATCGTCGTAATGACAAACTGCAGAAATATGAAAATGAACAGCATCTTCACATCGCCTATAAGGTGAGGGGAGATATTCACCAGTTTGTCAAGAAACACTACCACTGGAATCGCAATTATCGTAAGTATGAGAACCATGACGGTATTGGCGGCGAGAGTGGACGAATAATACCGGTTCGCCTTAGGCTCATCCCCCTCATGGTACGCAACCGTAATGAAACGCCCTGCCACCGAGGTAAGTGCAACAGTAAGAAGCTGCGCATAACCTACAAACGTATTGGCCAATCCAACGAATCCATATGCCTCCGCACCAATATTATGCACGATATATGGAGTGAGGAACAAACCGATGCCAATGGAAACCGCGAAATTCACCAAGCTCGCAGCCATGTTTACGAACAGTTGTTTTTTATCTCCCACAATTCTGCCTATTACTCATCAATCATCCGATTCTATTCAGCAATACTTTACACTTTTCGACTACTCGTCGACGCCAATATATCGCTTTCACTGTCCATTCCGGATTCACACAAAGCAATACAATATGCTTCCATATCTCATCAGGAATCGCATCACGAACAGCATCCGCCAAATCATGCAACCCAACTACTCGAGATACTACTGCGTTCCTATTCTCCGGATCTCGCCAATCCAATTGAGCACTGAGAGCCAAATCGTCCAGAATCATTTGAATTAACGGAACAATAAGCCCGCCCCCTTCACCATGTTCGACGAATGCATCCAGCCGTTGCAGCCACGCATCAATCCGGTCAAGGTAACGAACGTTATACCGTGCATGCATGATGCTTCCCTGATGCTGCACATAATGGTAAAGCTCATCGGCCATGACAACGACCTGATCGCATTGGTACATGATTTCGTGGAAGACGAACTCATCCTCATGAAGCCGCCCTTTCGGGAAACGCAGTCCTTCCCAAAGGGAGCGGTGATACAACTTACTCCATGCCGTCACGGCATTCGGATCAACGTAGGTCAGCCCCAAACACTGACGACCTGACATCACACGCTCCTGCGGGCGCGCCTTTCTGGATTTTCGCAGAGCATTGCCGCTCTCATCCTCACGAACCACATCGCATATGGATAATGTGGAGGAATGCCTGCTGAGCGCGTCAAACATCCCCTCAATAAACCTCGGATCAACATAATCATCGCTGTCAACAAATGCAATATACTCACCAAGACACACATCCAATCCGGCGTTCCTCGCATCCGACAACCCACCATTCACCTTATGGATAACCGAGATGCGGTCATCTTTGTCTGCCCAGGAATCACACTTCACCGATGACCCATCCGTCGAGCCATCATCCACAAGAAGAATTTCAATCCTCGAATAAGTTTGGGCAATGATGCTTTCCACGCACCGATCAAGGAACCCCCCGACGTTATAGACAGGGACAATAACACTTATCAGGGGCTGATTCTGCCGCACTCCCAATATCACCTCGAATTATTCAACTCACTCCACGGAATTGCAGGCTTCATTTCATCAATCCAAGGACCCAGAAATTAACCAATCTTTCTCATGTTCATTGTAAAGCAACCGGTATGACTTATCAGCCATGATTATTGCGTAGTGCTCCACATCTCACCTAAAATATCTCCGACATGAAGTTCAGTACAATATCAAGTTAGACAAGGATGGCCTGCGATTATCTCGGGAAAAACGTCCGCACCAACCTACCCTGACATAACCAAAGGAAAACATTATGAGTAAATGTACATTTATCATTCCTTACTATGGGCATTTTCCAAATTATTTTCAGTTGTTTTTAAATTCTTGCAAAAATAATCCGAATTTTGAGTGGCTAATTTTCACGGACGACCATACCAATTACGATTGGCCGGCGAACGTCCACGTTCATTACGAGACATTCGCCGACATGCAAGCACGTGTCCGTAATGCCTTCCCCTTCCACCCGGAACTGAGGGCTCCATATAAATTGTGCGATCTCAAACCAATGTACGGATATCTCTTCAGCGACTATCTGAAAAACACGGGTTTCTGGGGATACTGCGACTGCGATCTCATCTTCGGCGACCTTGATGCGTACATCACCGACTCCATGCTTGAGAACCATGACAAAATATTCTTGATGGGGCATTGCTCTTTGGTACGCAACACCGAAGAAATCACCACAAGATTCATGCAGCCATTGAACGGTAGACTTCTATACCAAGACGTGCTTCAATCAGATCGGATCTTCACCTTTGACGAAAGTTATCTGCCAACGAATGTCAACAGAATCTTCGAACAAAGCGGAGCCCGAATTTTCAAAGAGGACTATTCAGCGAACACCAGAGCCCGTTCCACGCACTTCCAACTGACCCGATATCAGGACGACCTACATTCCTATATGACCGAGGCACCAATGCGAGCCGTGTTTACTTGGGAACATGGGCATCTCTACCGATACAGCAAACCGCTGAACGCATTCACCCGTCAGGAACTCATGTATATACATCTTCAGCGCCGTCATATGACCGTCGCGGATCAGAGCCTCGACACAGCCGATTCCTTCAAAATCATCCCGGGCTCCTTCGAAAAGCTCGAAGTCGAAACCGTGACTGAAGAGAATTTCGAAACCATCCGTTGGAACAGTAAGAAAAACGACGCACGGCACCGCAGGGATATCTTCAAAGGCGATGTCAAATTCTGGTCGAAGCGAATCATCGGCAAGCTGAAGAAGTAAGAAAAAACGAATGGGTATGCGAGGAATCAGCGCCCTCGCATACCCGTTCAACACGTTCAGTTAGCTTCAAAACGACGAATCAGGTTCCCAGATATTTTTGAATCGATTTTTCTGGCGAACAGGCATCCAGACTCAAGAACCTTTTCATAATCACTCTCGTCCAGATACGCGGGCAAACTGCCATTACGCCTGTGCCAATCAGAGTAGCGCAGATTATTTGGGTCAATATCGTCCTTAAAACGCGACACACCCAGAATCGTCTGGAAAACAAATTCTTCAGGTACCTGCAACCGGTACACGTCATGCATGAACTTTGGATTATTCTGAATATAATCAAGCACATATCGCATCGGTTTTCCCGGCATGGACATCCATACCAGCCCCTGCGCTATATCATGAATACCACCGATATTATCGTTCAATAGTCCAAACGTACGCTGCACCCAATTGTCCGCATTTCTTACGGCATGCACGATCTTGTTCCAGTAATTGAATCGCCATAGATGATTCTTGTATTGGAAGAATTTCTTCTGATGATTCTCCATATGAGACAGGTCACGATAATCCATATAGATTTTTGTATTTCCTGTAAAGAAATCCTTAATATATTGATTGCCATACACGGGATAATCCTGTCCCGAAATCAAATGCAGATAGCCGTCATCCGCCGTCCACTCGCATGCCTCGCGCACGAGATCAATCAAGGCCAGCAAATGCTTATAGCTTCCCCAAGTAATGTCATATACGGACACGGCATGGACTCCAGGCAATTCCTCCAACTGCTTCACATCACCCTCACCCAGCGCAGTCGACGACTTATCGATGTGAACGAACACGTTGAAATCGGCACGCAGCCGATTCACTAAGCGATAGAGATTATCTGGATCTTTGTATGCGGTCACGACAAATGAATGGCTTCTGGTTTCGGTAATCATATCGTACGCCCCCTCACTTGGATTTTTCCCCGAATGCCGATACCGAGGCAACATAAACAGTGGGAACATGCGCCATCATCCATATTTTCACTTTATGGGAGATGGCCAGCGTTCCATCCTTATAAACCTTCTTCGCGGCATAGGCCAGTTTTTCCCGCCAAACGGCAAGCACTTCCGCGCCCATATGCTTTGAAGCCAAGTCATAGACAATGTCGTATCTGCCTTGCATGGCGAAGAACGCGAGCGCATTTCGGTCAGCATATCCGCTTTCGGAAAGGTACTTGCAGCATTTGTCGGCAATGATGGCACGATCAAAACTATGTTCGTTCAAACTGGCGGTCGTAATGGAGTTCTTGCGGATCCGGTAACGGTACAGCGCCTTCGGGTTGAAGTAGATTCCGTTCATCGTACGATACACATGGGCAAGCACGTAGTAGTCCTCGTTGTTCAGACCTTCGGGGAACCGAATGCCATCCTCTCGGAAGAAGCGCGCGTCGAACAACTTGTTCCATACCGCGCTGGCCATACGATCCCGATGGTAGAGGAAGGAACGCAACGCTTGGTCAGATGTGAAGACACGCGCCGGCAGATGCCCGTCGATATGTTCAGTGTCGCCATCTTCAAAGTTCTTCTCCGTGCCGCACATCACCACGTCAACTTCATGTTGTTCCTGCATCCACTGCCACATGGTACGCAGCATGTTTGGGTCGATCCAGTCGTCGCTGTCTACGAAAGCGATACAATCACCCCTCGCCTGGTCAAGTCCGGCATTACGCGCGGAAGATAATCCTCCGTTCGCTTTATGAATGACGCTGATGCGATTATCTTTCGCCGCCCACATATCACATTTGCCCGGGCAAGCATCGCGGGAGCCATCATCGACGAGGATGATTTCCAAGTTGCGATAGCTTTGCTCGACAATGCTCTTGACACATTGATCAAGATACCGTTCCACGTTGTAGACGGGAACGATCACGCTGATCAGTAGCTCATCGGGAACCTCATTACTCATGCGTGCACCGTCACAATGCTTTCGGCGTCAAAACGCTTGGACATACAGGTTTCAACTTCCGGGAGGAAATGCCCGACCGCAATGTACATCACCAGGAATTCGCTATCCGGCAGATTCAACAACTTGCGGGTGGCCTCATCTCGCTTCATCGGCAGCATGGTGTTCAAAGGGCATGCGGCAAGCTGCTGCTCCTCAAGCGCAAGCAGTAGAGACATTCCGAACAGTCCACCATCCGTATATCCCTCATTGCGCTCATCCTGATTCATGAAGGCCTGATTGTCTGCGGTGAGCAGAATAAGTGCCGGTGGCATCTTATATCCACGGAATCCGCCCTGCAGCAGCATCAGCTTGGCAATCAAATCGGCATTGGTAATGATGTGCACACGCGTGGGTTGACGATTGCATACCGATGGGGTGCGCATGGCGATGGCCACGGCTTGCTCGATGTCTTCGGCACTGACCGGCTCGTCGCTGAATTCACGTACGGAATGGCGTGCTTGAGACAGCTGGCTGTACGTAAGCTCCGCATTATGCGTTTTATCGGCGGCTTTGATGGTCAACACACCTCCGACATGCCCCTGCGCTTGGCCTATCTCATTCCACAGGTCATCCGAAAAGAGGCAATGCATGTAAGCAAGATCATAACCATTGCGTTCATGACGCGTACGATATTCGTGCAGCGCGCAAATCGCGGATTGGAAGATCTCGTTGTTCGTATATTGCGTGTCAACGTTGCGCAGAGCCGCCAACAAAGGAGCAAATTGAGCAAGTACGCCTTTGCCGAATCCGAAACGAAAGTCCCGATGGCTCAATCCTTTTTCAATCTGATGGGTGAAAAAGATGATTCGGGTTTCCAGATGTGCTTTCTTCACGGATCCACGCCTGGCGTAGTTTCGTCTGAAACGCCTCATCTGGTGAATGGTCTCATGGCTCAGTTTCAGGGAGGATTGCACCCCGCGCACCCACGCAATCAGTGACTCGGGGACAATGCTTTTCAGCTTCTCTCTCATGTTTCCGGTCCTTCTAGTCCTTCAGCGCATCATGCAGGTATGCTCTGGAGCGTTCGACTTCACGCCCCAGTTTTTCATTGGTAGAACGATAATCGATGGTTGAATCGTCCCAAGCCTCGCCCTCGATGAGCTGCCTGCTGTCCAATCCACACAGCTTGAGCAGCGAGCTCATACGATCGTCCATGTTGACTTTGCCGTTGTGCTTGCCGCGTACCACATAGAACTGCTTCTCGAATTTGATGGAGAACGCCGTGCCGTGGAAGGATGCGGACAACACGTAGTCGGCGTTCTTGATCAAGCTGAGATAATGGTTTGGCGCAGCCACTTCAAGCAGATGGAAACCATACTTCTTCAGGCCATAGGACTTATTGCCAGTGAACATCACATATACCGGCAGCCCCTTGCTCTGTGCAAACGCCTGGACCGCCTTGGCCGCGGAATCATTGAGTTCGATGGAGTCAATGGCGTAGTAGAAGATGTACGGCTCATGCACCAAAGGTGCGTCGGTGATGGGATCATACGCATCGGCATCAATCAGCAACGTCGGATCGAGTACCTGTTCCACATGCTGCGGCACCAACGGCTGCAGATATTCCTGCGCGGTCAGCTCACGCACCGCGATGGACTGGTAGCCGGACAACAGTTTGGCATAATGCTCGGCAAGAGCCTTGTCTTCCTTTTTGTCGAGGATATGGCCGCCCATGCTGGAAGCGTAGGAAATCTTACGTCCTTGATGCACGAAGCTCAACAGGTAGGCGTCGGAGTAATCCCAGGCGTCCGTGTTCCAGATTTGATCACTGCCTGACACGAAAACATCGTACTTGCCATTGAGTTCCTCCAACTGTTCGACGGTCTCATAGAACTTCGGAGTGAGGCTCAACGCCTTATGCTGCAAATCCACAAAGTCATCGTGACGTTGCTGAATCAGCTTATGGTGGAAGAAGGCATACGCGTTCTTGGCAATGTCCTTCGGACCGGACACCTTCTTATACACGTCATACAGATACTGCTGGCGCGGCGTGGAAAAATCAATGACGTCGCATTCATGCCCAAGCTGCTCAATAGCCTTCTGCGTGGCGAACGCCTGCAAGAACGAACCATTGTTATGGGCTGCATGGTAGGTAATCAGTGCTGTCTTCATTGCATCACCTCATGTAGTAATCGAATCCAAGACTGCGCAATTAGGCACATTCCATATCGTTCGGCATTACTGCCGCTCATAGATGAATATTCGACACGCTTGGCCCTGTCATCAATCAGTGTGTTGATGGTTGCGGCCATGGTGTCAATGTCCCCCACCGGCACGACCGTACCGTTGATTCCATCTTCAATGACTTCCGATGGGCCTGTTGGACAATCGAAACTTATCAGCGGCAGACGATACGCCTTGGCCTCAAGCAGTACCATCGGCAATCCTTCAAAACGGGATGTCATCACGAACATGGCAGACCGTCGGTAATATGAGTCCATGTCGTCAACCTGTCCCTTAAGAACCAGCTGGTTATCCAAGCTCGCATCGTGAATCATTTGCTCTAGGACGGGCCTATCCTCGCCTTCTCCGAGAACCATCCACTGCCAATCTGGATGATTCGGCAAAACCTTGCTCGCAACCTTGACCAGCAAATCGAAGCCTTTCTGGTAGGTCAGCCGTCCGGAGCTGAGGATCAGGCGGGAGTCAGCATCATAGGAAACCTCAGTAGGTGTTCCCATGGGATTCGCAATCGCCATGATCGGACATTTCAGCTTGAGGTTGCCTTCATAGAGCTTTCTGTCGGTTTCGGTCAATGTCACGATGGCATCCGCACGTCGTGCCGCCCAACGGCGGGTCAGCTTACGGTAAGGCACTCCGGGATTCTGTAGGTAATTGAAGTGTTCCCATGACACCACCTTCACGCCGGTACTATGCTTGGCCGGTAATGAGTACATATCCAAGATACCGTCAATGTCAATCAACACATCGATATGCTGGTCATCAACAATGTTCCGCAATCGTCTGCAGGTATCGAAATAGTGTTGCATGCCATGCGTGACCGTCGGGTACAGCGCAAATCGGTGGATACTCGGATCAATCGAGAAGAACGGACTATCGCACTCCTCGAACAAGCTAACGAACGAAATCTCGTAATCGGTCCGTGCCAAAAGCTCGTTGGCAATCATGATGGATACGTTTTCCGTGCCACCTGATCGGGTGATGTCGCCGGAGAAAAACCCAATATGCATCAGGCCTCCATCTTTCCAGCCACATTCGCATGTCTACCAATGCGTCCCTTAATCTTATTGATGTCCTGTTTCCATTGGGACAAGCGCTGATTCTGTGAAAATACCAGCAACTGCAACACCGGGAAGGTGGCTGCCTCATGACGAACCCACGAACCAAAATCCGGTTCGAACAACACGGACGCAAGCACATAGCCCAGGAAAATCGAAATGGCCAGAAACTGCGTCTCATCTTCAATCTCGTCGAGTTTGCCGAACAAGTGCGCCAGATATACGGTCACGGCGACCTGGAAGCAGAAGAACGGTAGATATTGTATACCTTTTACCGCCAACTCGAGGGGAATCATCATGCGGAACGCATTGATCAGATAATTCAGCAGGAACAATGGCAGATTCGAGGAATTGTCTCCACTAACCCAGTTCTTGATGATGGTGACGCTGTCGACGTCATCTTCTCGACCGTTCAGGCTGTAGTCGCGGATGCCCATGATCTGCTCGTACTCGTCGTGCATGGCCACACTAGTCACCACCATCATCACGCACACCAGCACATACATCGTCACCGTCGTGATGATGATCTTGACCGCAGGAGGAAACTTATGATTCTTGCGGAACATCGTCAAAATGCAGTAAATGGCAAGCACAAGCGCGGCAATCAGCACATAGTAGGAACGGAATACCTTGCTCTCGAAATACAGGATTACCGTTGCAAAAGCAATCTTCATGGTAGAACTTTCAATCGGCATCAGTAACACCAGATAGACCGCCATGAAGAACAGGAATTGAATAACATCCTTACCGATGTTGAACACGTAAATATTCAATAGGCCGATGCAGGCCAGCAAAAAGATGGCTTGTACCATGTCGGGTTCGGGAAGTTTGAGCACCATGAAAAACACGATTACGGTCAACAGCATGCCTAGGAACCAACTCCATTGGCTGATGGAGGTGAACCCAAAGATGTTGATGGCCTTGAAAAAGTTCGCCGCGACAATATAGCTACCGGCCCAAGCCTTTACCCTCATATCTTCATTGACCATGCCGACGATGCGGTTATTATCGTAGAAGTATTTTGCCGGAAGCATCATGGTCAGCAGCTTGGCTGCCAGCATCACAACGAAAGTGAGAACCAGAACAGCGTTCTTGTTACGGCTCTCCCACCAGCTGCCTTTGCTCCCAAGTCCAAGCTCATTGCTCATGAATCGTAATCACCTCAAACACGTGTGGATTCGGCCAACGCGTCCACATAGAACCTTTGCAACCATTCCGCGTTGGCCTTGATGTCGAACCCCGCCTTGGTCACCTTGCCCGCGCCTTCCGTGCGATTGGTTCCGGCGTATTCGGCATGCTGGTCCAGAATCCGTTTAGCCCATTCCGCAGGAGTAGCATTCAACCCGATAATCTGCACATTCCCCGTCACATCGCACTGTTCGGGCACACGATCGGAAATAGTGCACGGCAAGCCGGACGCCTGTGCCTCGATCATGGTCACCGGCAAGCCCTCATACAGGCTTGGCAAGATAAAGGAATCCATACCTTGCAACAGTCGGTTTACATCGCCGCGCACGCCAAGGAACTCCACGGCATCAGACAAGCCGAAATCGTCAACCTTGGCTTTAATTTGGTTTTTCAATGCGTCGTTCAGCTCTCCGCCGCCTACGAGCCACAGCACACTGTTTGGATGACGCTTATGCACCTCTGCGAAGATGTCAATCAGAAATGTATGGTTCTTTTGCGGGAAGAAACGCCCTACATGGCCGAGCACGAAAGTCCCCGAATCGGTGACGCCAAACTCCTCACGCACCTGCGTTGCGATGGAAGCATCGTATCGGTAGGCCGACGTGTCGATGGCGTTACGTTGCTGAATCACTCTGTCACGGTTCTTCTCACCGTACAGCCAGTCTCCCGCTTCGGTTCCGCATGCAAACATGTGCGTCACATACTTCGGCAGACGCATACGGAAGTATTCTCGGAAAATGGATTTCAGATTGAAACCGACCGGGCGATTATGCGCATGTGCGATACGTACCGGAATGCCTTTTTCAGCCGCGATCCGTAACGGGAAGTAGCTACGTTCCTCAAGATTCGAATGAATGATCCGATATTCCGTGTGCTGCTCGAGGAAGTTGCGGAATTCACGCTTGTACCGTCCGAAATACTGCGGGTACATTGGGCACATGCGGTAGATGCGTCCGCCAAGCGCCTCGATTTCATCCTCGTATGCCGCACGGTAATCGCGGTTCACCAGAAAATCGTAGGTAACTTTGCTACGGTCGAAATGGCGCAGATAATTCATCATCATAGTTTCGGCGCCGCCACGATCCATCACCGTGTCAAGCACCAGTACCCGAAGCGGAGCATGCTCAGTCATGGCGGACCTCTTCTTTGAGCAGCTGCTGTTCCAAGCGGACCACGGTATTGGAAGGAATGTTCTCGGCTATCACGCATCCGGCGCCAATCACGCAGTTGTCTCCGATGGTGGCGCCTTTGAGAATCGTCACATTGCTGCCGATCCAGCAATGCTCGCCGATTACCACCGACGCCGTGGAATAGCCTTGGCCTTTGATGGCTTCCTTCTCGTCGGCAAAACGATGATTGTGATCGTACACACGTACGTTCTCCCCGAAAATCGTTTCGCTGCCGATCCTAACCTCCTTGATGGCATGCACCGCGCAATCGTTGTTGAAGAAAACATTGTCTCCGATGGTAATGGTGCCACCCATCTCGGCAGTCAACTGCAACCCCTTGCGGAAATGCAACGATTTGCCCCAGTGGACAGATTTGCCGTAAATAACCTTATAGAGAGACTTCAGCAGCACTCCGGTAAACCGGTACCACAGCTTCACCACTACCATCGGAGTCCCCTTACTATGCGGACATGAACCAGTTACGTAAGCCGTTGCTTACTTCTTGGAGCGAGCGGCACGTGACTTGGACTTCTTCCTAGAGGAGGAGCCGTCTTCGTGGTCTTCGTAGTAGTAATAGCTGGAACGGCCGGCGTTGTTCACAGAGACCATATTCAACACCACACCACGAATAGCGGTCTTGGACATGCGGAATTCCTTCACCACTTCACGCAATGCCTTCTTCTGTGCAATGCCCTGCCCCACGACCAACAGCAGTACACCACCTTGTTCCGCAAATACGGCTGCATCGTTGGCCACGGTCATAGGAGCAGTATCGATGATTACGTAGTCATAACGTTCAGCGGCCTGATCAATGAGCTGGCGCATGACATCAGACCCCAAAATAATGCCAGACGGTGTCTTCTGTTCTTCGGCAGGCAACACATGCAGGAAGGATTTCCAATATGGCTGGATGGCTTCTTTGGCAGAAACTTCGCCGGCCAGCAACGAAACTAGGCCGACGCCACTGTTCATGCCCAAGGCCGGAGCCACGGAGGGATGACGCACATCAGCATCAATAAGCAGCACACTCTTGCCTTTTTCAGCAAACGAGGCAGCCATGTTCACCGACACCGTCGTCTTACCCTCACGGGGGTTGGCGGAGGTAACGATGATAACGTTCGGCTGCTTCAAATCTTTCGGAGTGACAAAAGAGATGTTTGTGGTCAGACGACGGATTTCCTCTGCCGCACGTCCCCGAGGCTTGGCAATAACAGCAGGAACGCCGTCGGACACCGTGTGTGTTTTTGGCACGGAAGCGAGTATCGGATCACGAACGATGGATTGCACATCGGCAGCGTCATTAATGCCTTTATCGAACATCTCACGGATGACAGCACCCAACATCGCGATGATGGCACCCGCAACAATACCGATGGCAAGGTTTGCCTTCACGTTCGGAGAAGAAGCGGAGGTAGGTTCCACCGGGGCTTGGATAACAGCGAAGGAGACGTTAGTGCTGACGCCAGCCATCGCATCAGCTTGTTTTTTCAGCTGCTTCACCAGCTCATCGACAATACGCACGGTTTGTTTCGGATCGGAATCCGTAGCATAGATATAGATAATGGACGAAGCGTCGTTAGACACTGCCGAAACGTTGGAGCGCAAAGCTGATGGTGTGGTGTGGAGTCCCAGATTGTCTATGGTGGCTTGCAATACCTCATCGGACTGCACAAGATTTGGGTACAGGCTGGTCGGAGATGTCCCATTCGAATACTGCTGGTTCGAAGTAGCCGTATCTCCGCTGGACAATGCGGAACTATACTGTGCCAGTATCTCGGTGCTCGCCGTATACACCGGCGTGGTCGTGAATGTTTTTCCCGCGACAACGCCCACCACCGCGCAGAACAGCACAATTTCCACGATCCAGTGCTTCTTGATGGCTCTCAGCACGTCCGATATAGTCATGTTCCCTCTCATTCTCACACTGAAGCGGGCACTCCACCCCACTTGCCGAGAAACGCTCAGTCTTTCGTAGGCTATCTTACCGGCCACTCTGACAAGAACAGACCCCTATTTAAAAATCGGATAAACCCCCTCTCATACCACTTCAGCATGCACCCTTACGACCGAGTGCTGCACCGACGGTACCGAACGGCAGTGCCATGTTGCCCAGCACGGACCAGTTCCACACGTAGCTCATATCCAACGCCTCGGACTCTGCAGCACTCAGATCAGAACGGCCAGACACCTGCTATGGACCGGTCATGAGAGATGACAGCAGAATTGCGATGGAAGAGATAACTAGGTTTAAACACGCGTTTAGCAATGGAGCCCTACCGGACACAGTTCAATCCGGTAAGGCTCCGTCGCTAAAAAAGCGTCTCGTCTGTCAGATGATCAGACAGCGGAATCGAGCATCAGGCTTCTTCCGATCCGGACTTCTTGCGGCCACGCTTTTTCATCACACCCGCCTTGGCGTCAGCCGCAGAAAACATCGCCACACGCTCTTCCGGATAGAAGGTTCCCTGCATGGACTGGAACGTCACCTGTCCGTCCTGAGGCTCATCAAGCTTGAAATACTTCAACACGGAGTCGAGAACCATGACATCCTTGATGTTCACGGAGGCGGTCTGCTTGCCTTCCGGCTTGCTGAACTTCACGGCATTGGCATCGGACTGCTTGCATGGTTTGACTGCGAATTGCTTGGTCTTGTCGTTGATCAGCACCTTGACATACGCCGGATATCCGAGTGCGATTGCGGTCGCCTTATTGAAACGCACCACATCCTTGGTGACTAGCATGGAGAGCTTGCCACGCGGCGCAGTCATATTAACTTCCTCAAAACCCTGTAATACCGACATGCTTTGCTCCTATTCGAAAACGGTTTTAAACAAATTTATTAATAAGTGTACTGCTTAATAACGGTAATTCAAATCCGAATAGGATTAATTTTTGCATTTAATATGATCCCGTTCCGCGGAATACCACTAGAACTGTTTTCGCAAGAATGGCTAAATCGCCTGTAATGGACCAATTTTCGATATAGGAAACGTCCAAATATTCACTTTGCTCTTGGGAAAGATCGGAGCGTCCGGAAACCTGCCACGGTCCAGTGATGCCGGGCTTGACCAACAGTCGCGCCGAATATAATGACCCGTACCGTGCCACTTCCTCAGGCAGTGCTGGGCGCGGCCCTACCAACGACATGTCACCTTTCAAGACGTTGAAGAATTGCGGGAATTCATCCAGTGAGGTCTTTCGAATAAAATGACCGATTTTGGTAATGCGCGGATCGTCTTTTATCTTGAAAATAAAACGATCGGACTGGCCATTTTCCTCTGCGAGTTTCTTCTTCAACTCCTCGGCATTGGTAACCATGGAGCGGAACTTATACATTTTGAACGGGCGGCCATGCAATCCGATACGTGTCTGTGAGAAGAACACCGGACCACCATCATCCAATTTGATGGCAATGGCCACGCCCAGCATCAGCGGAGAGGATATGATCAACGCAAGCGCCGAGCAAACGATATCAAGTACACGTTTGACCGCATACGCAGAGTTGGTGTATTGCGGCAGACTGGCCAGCAGCACGGGCTGTTCCGTGGTGTTACGTAGGTACAGGCGATGGCCGCTGATGTCGGCTAACGATACGGACAACGCCAATTCCATACCCAGGGATTCGATGGCCAAGGACATGCCATGCAGCATTTCGGAATCGCGCGACAACACATCGGCTATGTACACCTCCTGAGCACCAAGGCTTTCGCAGGTACGAGGGAATGCCGAATTGAACGGAATCACCTTGAGTTTGTCGGCACCGGGAATGTTGGGATCCGGTACGAATGAGGTGACCACGTAGGCGTCGGGCTCGTGCAGATCCGCTTCGATCGGGCAGACTGCGATCGGTTCATAGCCCCAATTGGAATAGTCGGCCATGGTGCGCAGGGCGGCATTGATGCCGGTAGATGATCCGACCAGCACGGTCTTGTATTTGCACCGCCCGTTCCGACGGTTGCGATGCAGGCTCATACGCATCTGCCAACGTTCAATCACCGCCAGAAAGAACGCGATGACCGGCGCCGTGATCAGTGCGGTACGGGGCAGGTCGAGATTGAGTGTGAACGACAGGCTGCAGTACAGCAGGACGGTGAGCAGCGAAGCATTGATAATCTTCGCATACAGTTCATAACCATCCGCCATGAGATGTCGATGGTACGTGCCGGCAAGTGCCAGGCACAGCACCCAAATCAAGCTGAAGCAGAACAGGAACAGCTCGAACGGCATGGATCGTACGATGGTGACGTATGCTTCGCCGTTGACCAGCAGGCTGATCAGCAGCGACAGCAGCATCACCGCGATGTCGAGGACGACCATGCAACTTACGAAAGCATATCGCCATCGTGGGCGCCGATCCGCGTTGCGTGCCCTCCGACTCCGCATACCACCCTTGTCTCCGGTCGGGAACGGCGTATTGGAGAAGGTCATTGGTTCGAAAGACGTGGAAGGTTGGCCGGAATATACCTGATTCTGAGTTTTTGCATATGTCTGACGGTTCGTATGCGAGGAAATCATATGAATCTCCTGCGTACGGGCATGCTCGTCGAATTCGATTGCCTCACCCTGCATGGGCATACGGTCCTCTTCTCTTCGCCTCATTCATCGAACGGCTGGTATCACAGTATCACATAGGTCCCCTGAAATCGGGTGCCTCAACGGTATACGGGTGTATCATCTAAGGAAACACAACAATCCTGCAAGAAAAATACCCCCCTGAAGTCGGTGGTGTGCGACTATGTATCGAGCAAAAAGGGAGGCAGTCGGAATTCATTCACCTTAATCCGAAGTGTCGGATTCAGAGGTGTCGTTGGACGTGCCTGAGCTCGATGGTGTGGTGGGGCTTGGAGACGGATCCACAGGAGTCGTTGACGAACTACCGTCATCCTTCGGTGTTTCGGTGCCACTTTGCGAAGGCGATTCGGATTCGGTGGAGGACGACGGTTCAGGTACGGTTGTAGTGGCGCCACGTCTGTAGGTGTTCGTGTTGCCGTTCGTATTGGTGTTGGCCTGGTTTTGCGCGTCAATGGAGGCGTTCACACTGTCGGAAGCGGAGGTTATGCCGCTGACGGCGTCCTGCATGGCCTTGGTGTCCGTGCTGTTGCCGTCAATCAGCGCCTGTGCGGTGTCGATGGCGTTTTCCAGCGCCACGCGTGTGGAATTGTCGGCCACCTTGTACAGGCTGCCATCCAGTAGCTTCTGCGCGGCATCGATGGCGTCCTGCAGATTCTTACGTGCTTGATCGATGGTGTCCTGCTTCGTTTTGGCTGCCTTGCTGTCAGTCACGGCCGTGGTCGCCGAAGTCAGCGCTTTGGTGGTCTCTTTGATGCCACTGATCTGTTTGCTCATTGAGCGGGCATGCTGACGTAGCACTGAATCGGACTGTGATGCTTCGCATCCGCCTATGGTCTTCATGTTTTGCGCTTTGGTGATCGCATCGTTGAGCTTCGTCAACGTCTGCGCGTCCATCACTTGATTGGCGGTGGTGCTCTGCAATGCGGTCGCCTTCTTCAGCGCAGCGGCCATACTTATATTGGCGGAATCGTACTTGTTTTTGGCTCGTTCGCATGTCGTGACGGCAGCGCGACGTTCCTGTGAGGTCTGACGATTATGCCATGTCAGAATCAGACCGATAATCACCGCCACCGCAATAATCGCCGCAATTACTCCTATGATGATCTTTTTGGCATTCGATGGCTGTTTAGGCAGGATTGGAACGAGTTTCAGCGGATCATGTTCAGGGTCGTTGGAAATGTTTTCGATGGAGCCAGCCGTCTTGGTTGCGGCATCCGCAGCGTTGTCGGAGGACGGCACATCGAACGCCTGCGGAATGGATGAATCCGCCAACGGCATGGTTTCAGCGGCATCCGTGACCTTGGTGGTCACAACCGGAGTTTCGACGGCAGGTGCCGTGATGGTCATCACAGGTGCGGCGTTCTCGGTCTCCGCGTCAAGTTCGGCTTTGCCCATGGAAGAGATGACCCGTCCACTCTCGGTGAGTGGCTCTTCGATGACGGATTCTGATTCGGAGAAGCTCAGCGGCGGAATATCCCAGAACGTATCGACGATATCACGGGAGCGGCTGGCCAACGCACCTTCAACAGGCTTGGAGTCATACTCGTCGTTACCCATACATCCTCAATTCCGTATGCATCTGCCGATACCAGCTCTTAAATCACTAGTTTATATTCCGTTGCTCACAATATGCCAGAACGCATATGAAAGGGCTCCCGCCAATCGACGGGAGCCGCAACAACGGCAATCAGTGCCTCTTGCCCTTATGGGTACTGCGAGGCGCTCCGTCTTCGTAATAGTAGTAATAATTCGAATGCGAGTGGGCCTTCTTCGGATCGGCGAAGTTGAAGATGAAGCCGAGCACCGGCACTTCAGCGGTATGAAGCGTATCGGCGACCTCCTGCAACTCCTTCTTCTCGCACACACCACGACCGGTGACGAGCACCAGGCCTTTGGCCCAACGACCGAATACGGCACCATCGTTGGATACGCTCAGCGGGGCGGTATCGATAACCACATAGTCATACTGGGTGAGTGCCTGCTCCACCATGAGCTTCATGGTTTCGGAACCCAGCAACACACCAGCATTGGCCGGGCGCTTACCCGCAGGCAGAATGTGCAAGCTCTGCTTCCAATAGTTCTGCACCACATCCTTCGGGGTCATCTGGCCGGAAAGCACGTGCGCCAGTCCGGCAGTGCCTTCGAGTCCAAGATGATGGGCCACGGATGGGTGACGTAGATCGGCGTCGATGAGCAGCACCTTCGCGCCATCTTCGGCCAGAGCGGCCGCAGTGTTGATGGCAGTGGTGGTCTTGCCTTCGGACGGCGACGTGGAGGTGATGACGATCAGTTGCCCGACGCCACTGGTCTTGTCGGTCTGCAGGAATTCGATATTCGTGTGGATGCGGCGGAATTCCTCGGCAATGGCACCGTTCGGCTGCGATACGATGACCGGACGCTTTTCGGTAAGAGATTCATCCTGCGGCACAGAGCCCAATGCGGACGAACCAACCACGCTACGCACGTCGGAGGCATCCTCGACCTTGGTGTTCAGCAAATCCTTGATCAGTGCGGCGAATACACCCACGATAATGCCCAAAACCACACCGACTGCAAGATACAGCGCGGTCTTCGGCGAACTCTTCGAGGTCGGCGTCTGGGCCTTCTGCACGATGGACATCTTCACCGGCGACTTGTCGGAGGTGGAGTACAAATCGTTCTGGATGACGTCCTGCAGGGATTCGGCCACCGCGTTGGCGATGTCGGCGGCCTGCTTCGGATCGCCGTCCACTGCTGAGATATTTACGAACGCCGTATTGGTGGGGTTGGTGACGGTCAGTTGACCGGCCAGTTCCGCAACGGTCTCATCAAGACCGAGCTCGTTGATAACGGGCTTGAGCACCTTTTCGGTGGTGGCCAGCGTCGGATATGAAGTGATCTGATTGGAAATATAGCTGCCGCCGGTGCTCTGTTGGCTGATGTCGGCGCCTTCCTGCGAGGCGTTATAGGTAGCCATGGTCTGAGCCGTCGCCGTGTATTTCGGCGGAGCCAGAAAGGTGTAGGTGCTCACACCAGCGACTACCACCACGAATGCGATGATCGCAGTGACGATATGCTTACGAATGATTGTCAGCAGACCCATAAGGGTGATGCCGTTATCCGTCTCTTCAGATGCCCCTTGCGGCACGACAACCTGCTGAGCGTTAGTGTTCTCTGCAGAAATCACTGGATTCTCCATCTCATGTGTGCAAATCAAAAGCCTATTTTGGAATGTCCCCTCACAGGGGGGAAGTCACCGCTTGTCGGTGTTGGGCACGAGCATGATCTCACCGTCGGCAATACCCTGCAAGTGCTGGCCGTACGGGCTTTTACCGTACCGTTCGGCAGATTCCACAAGCTGCCCACGACTAATCCACCCGTTCTCGTAGGCAATCTCCTCCACGATGGCGATTGGCAGGCCCTGCGCGTGCTGCACGGTACGCACGAACTCACCCGCCTCGAACAGCGAATCCATCGTGCCCGTATCCAACCACGCATACCCGCGGCCCAGCGTACGCACGTTCAACGCGCCCGCATCGAGATACATGCGGTTGAGGTCCGTGATCTCCAGTTCGCCACGCGGACTCGGCTTGACCTGCTTGGCGAAATCGACCACACGTTCGTCGTAGAAGTACAGGCCTGTCACCGCATAATGCGATTTCGGCTTGGCCGGCTTCTCTTCGATCGAGATGGCCTTCTTGTTCTCGTCAAACTCAACTACGCCGTAACGTTCCGGATCGTCCACATAATAGCCGAATACACTTGCGCCCTCGCCGGACTCCGCCTTGCGTACCGCACCGCGCAGCGTGGCGCCCAAACCATTGCCGTAGAAGATGTTGTCTCCCAGTACCAGCGCGCACGGTTCGCCGTCGATGAACTCTTCACCCAGCAGGAATGCCTGCGCCAGACCATCCGGGCTGGGTTGCACCTTGTAGGAGAAGTTCACGCCATAATGCGAACCGTCGCCCAGTAGCTTTTCGAAGTTCGGCAGATCCTTCGGCGTGGAGATGATCAGGATGTCACGAATCCCGGCCATCATCAGCACGCTGAGCGGATAGTAGATCATCGGCTTGTCATACACCGGCAGCAACTGCTTCGACGTGACCGTGGTCAACGGGTATAGACGGGTTCCGGATCCGCCCGCCAGAATGATGCCCTTCATTGACTTCTCCTTACCTATGGTGTCCCTTCGATGAAGGAGACGGGTTCAGTTCTTCAGTTCCTTGGCGACGTATGCCTTCAGGGATTCTTCCCAATCCGGCACGCTCAGATCGGTCCGTTCAATCTTCGCGAGGTTCAGCGCCGAATTGGTCGGGCGCGGACTGACCGGGTTCTTCGCATTCGCGAAATACTGGTCGGTCGAAATCGGCTTGACCTTGTCGCCGTTGCCGTTCGTTTCGTCGAACACCGCCTTGGCAATGTCCGCCCAGGACTTCACCGCACCGGAACCGGTCAGGTTGTACGTGCCGTATTCGGCGTTCGTGTCCAGCAGGTGGAAAATCGCCTCGGCCATGTCTGTGGTGAAGGTGAGCCGGCCGTACTGATCGTCCACCACGGTCACCTCATTGAGCTGGTCGTTCGGGTCGGCCACGCGATTGGAGAGCATCATCATGGTCTTCACGAAGTTATGACCTTCGCCGATCACCCACGAGCTGCGTACGATATAGTGGCGAGGCGCGTTCGCCACGGCGATGTCGCCGGCGGCCTTGGTCTGCCCGTACACACCCAACGGCGCGAACGCCTCGGTCTCGCTGTGCTCTTTCTCGACGCCGTCGAACACGTAGTCCGAGCTTACGTGCACGAGCGTGATGTTGTGTTCCTTGGCGATTCCGGCCAGCAGGGCCGGTCCTTGCGCGTTCGCCTTCCATGCGATGGGTCGGCCTTCGTCGGTTTCGGCCTTGTCCACGGCCGTGTAGGCACCGGCATTGATGATCGTACCGTACAGGCTCCAATCGAACTGGTCGTATTGGGTCGGGTCGGAGAAGTCGAACGTGTCGATGTCGTTGAATTCAAAGCCTTGCAGACCGTGGGTCTCCACGTAGTCGCGGATTGCGTGGCCGAGCTGGCCGTTGCAACCGGTCACCATCGTGCGACGCGGCGCCATGGGCTTGGCGTCCTTGAGCATTGGATGATGCAGGTCGGCTTCGCTTCGTTCGGATTCCTCAAGCGGAATCGGCCACTGAATGTTCAGTTCCGGGTCGGCGAGATTCACGAAAGTATAGGTCTTCTTCTGCTCCAGACTCCAGTGGGCGTTCACCAGATACGTATATGCGGTGCCGTCTTCAAGGGCCTGAAAGCTGTTGCCCACGCCACGTGGCACGTAGATCGCCTTCGACGGATCCAATCGGGTCGTATACACCTGACCGAAGCTTTCGCCAGGGCGCAGATCCACCCACGCGCCGAAGATCTCGCCCGTCGCGATGGAGATGTACTTGTCCCACGGTTCGGCGTGGATACCTCGCGTCACACCCTTCTTCGCGTTGAAGCTAATGTTGTTCTGCACCGGTCCGAAATCCGGCAGGCCCAGTTCCAGCATCTTCGCTCGCTGCCAGTTCTCCTTGAACCAACCGCGATTGTCTCCATGCACAGGCAGATCAAACACCAGCAAGCCCGGAATGTTCGTCTCCGTGACCTTCAGTTTCTTCTCAAAATTCATATTTCCCATCTCTCCATCAGACCATTCGAATGCGGATACGACGGATTGGGCGATGAGGGACTCGAACCCCCGACACCCAATCCTTGCCAAGCCTCACTGACCTTGGGCCTTGTAGCGCGCTTCGGTCGCGGCCTTGGTCTTCTCCCACCACTGGCGGTTTTCGGTGTACCAATCGATTGTCTGGCTGAGTCCCGATTCAAAATCCGTGTGGGTCGGGGTCCAACCCAACTCCGTCTGCAGCTTCGTCGAATCGATCGCATAACGACGGTCGTGGCCCGGGCGGTCCTTCACCCAATCGAACGCATCCTCACTCTGCCCCATCATCTTCAGAATCATGCGCAGCACGGTGATGTTGTTCTTTTCGCCGTTCGCACCGATCAGATATGTTTCGCCAACACGGCCTTTGGTCAGAATCGTCCACACGCCGGAGGAATGGTCTTCAGTGTGGATCCAGTCACGCACGTTCTCACCCTTACCGTACAGCTTCGGGCGAATGCCTTCCAAAATGTTCGTAATCTGACGCGGAATGAACTTCTCAACATGCTGGTATGGACCATAGTTGTTCGAGCAGTTCGAAATGGTCGTGCGCAGTCCGTACGTGCGAGTCCATGCACGCACCAGCAGGTCGGATGCCGCCTTCGTCGACGAATACGGCGAACTCGGATGGTATGGGGTGGACTCGGTGAACTTCGCCGGATCATCCAGCGCCAGATCGCCGTACACCTCGTCGGTGCTCACGTGATGGTAGCGGATGCCATACTTACGTACTGCTTCGAGCAGACGGAACGTGCCCTCCACATTGGTGTGCAGGAACGGCTCGGGATCGGCGATGGAGTTGTCGTTGTGCGATTCCGCCGCATAATGCACGATTGCGTCGTGCCCCGGCACGATGCGATCCAGCAGATCCGCATCGCAGATATCTCCTACGACCAGCTCCACGCGGTCTTCCGGAAGTCCGGCGATGTTCTCAGGATTGCCTGCATACGTCAGCTTGTCCAATACGGTGACATGCACATCCGGATGATTATTGACCACGTAATGTACGAAGTTCGATCCGATGAAGCCGCAACCACCGGTCACGATGATGTTCCTAGGGGTAAAGGTCTCTTCTGTCATGCCCCCGATTTTACAGCGTCCTATTCCCACACCACCCTACCGTACTTTTTTCAACAACGTGATATTTCGCGCAAACCATCAAAAGCGATATTTCATTCCACCCAAACGTATTTTCATGAGAGAAATAGCCAGATAATGATACGAAATGAAATTCTCACCCTAATCTAAATGGCGCCATCACCACTCCACTCTCAAAAACGTTTATTTTTCTGAAAAAAATAGAAATATAAACCCCCGTAATTATCCCCCGTCAACCATCTTTTGATATACTTAATTCAAGCACAGCGCTGTACTTACCTTTCCATTCCCTCGCTTTTGCGAGCACATTACCATCAATTCGACGCACGAATTTGATTCATGAATTCATACTTTCGTGCGCCATACAGAAAGAATAATCATGCAACGATCAATCAATAGTCGTATGTTTTTCATGTTCATGATGCTGTATTGCACCCTTGCGCTGTTTCCTGGCCATACGGTTGCCGCATGGGCCGACGCTCCTCCATCAGCCGTGGCACAGGTCGGCGACAACACATATGCCAGCCTGCAGGCGGCAATCCAACATGTCGGCGACGGCGCCTCGACCATCACATTGCTTACGGACATCACCGAAAGCATCGACTTTACACTTCCCGATGATGCCGATACCGCAATTCTGAATCTCGACGGGCATACGCTTGCGGCAAGCGGTGGCCCCGCAATCAGCATTCCCGCCGATACCACGCTCACCATAACCGGCTCCGGCACTGTCGCCGGAGGCACCGAGTCGGCCATACTGTGCTGGGGCACGCTGATCGTCGAGAACGGTACGTTCACGTCCAGCCATACACTGATGCAATTCGGCGAAGACAGCGAAGGTACGGCGGAAGCTTACTTGGAGCACGGCACGTTCAGCGCGCCCACGATTGTCGAACGCGTCGGTGCTGCCGATTATCTCGGATACGTACAAATCGGCGGCGGCATGTTTCACGGAACGTTTCCCGCAGGATTGGATACGTTGGAGATACTGCATGGATCGTTTTCCGACGTATCGAACCTAACCTCATATCTGCAACTTGCCACCGGTCTGGCGCAGACGGAGAATGGCATGTACGAGACCACCGCATTGCGAATCATCAGCGATATTCCGCAACTCGAGCTGACCGCGAGCGCGGATATGCCCGAGTTCACCGTCTCCAGCTTGCTTGAACGGACCGGTACGAGATTGAATGCACTGGCTGATTACCGACTTGATGTCGATGAGGTTCAGCTTGTGGCTCTTAACAAGCAAATCGGCTTGGCTGCGCAAGCGGTGCAAGGCGGTACCGCATTCGCCGGAGCGAGTCAGGATGTCGACATCACCGCCGCACGCATCATCTCCGAAGAGATGCAGTCGCGTACCGCAACGGAAGACCATATTGCCGCCAAGGTGAATGTGATCATCAAGCCGGTCGAAGTACCAGCTCAACCGGAGGAACCCGAGGAGCCGGCGAACCCGGGGCAACCCGAGGAGCCAACGACTCCCCCAGCCGAACCCAGTGAAACTCCTAAGGAGACGCCCGTAGCTTCATCTCAACAATCCATCAGCCGTAGCATGCCGAAAACCGGCATATTCACGCTCCCGATGATCTTTGCGGCCGCGCTTCTTTTGTCCGCAACCGCAATCGTCGCTGTCATCCGATCCCTCATTCCCCGCCAAAGGCTGAGATGATACAGCCGGACGGCCGGTCAGCAGTATGCATTACGCATACGTTGCCGGCCGTCAGCGCTTCCCCGACTATGCATGAGAGGTGGAGGCGCCGGCGTTACCATCGAATTCCACAAAGCATGCCCTCATCGGGGCCACCCTATTTTAGGAAAAATTCCGGTAAAAAAACTAACATAACTGCCGTTATCGGCTAATTTTCACTTTATTTAAAAGACTGATGAAAAAAATTCTACAAACTGTAGTTTTTGACGAAAATCATTGTGTTTAAAGATGTTTGATGAAGTCATTCGTTGTGGTCTCGTTCAGGAAAACTGGAACCAGATTCACCCGTCTATAGGGGAAACCATAATGGACATAGTTTACTGAGAGAAGTGCAGTCAGGTCTGGATAGCCTTTGGGGGCAAGGGGTTGAGCGCTTTTCTAAGTATGAAGCAGAGGTCGAAAGGGTTACTGTATGCCGAGCAGCGCCGATAACGGCCGCTATGTAGAGACATCAGCCGGCGTTCAACATGTGTTCGTTGTGGGATCAAAGGGCATCCCGGGTAACTATGGGGGATACGAGACCTTTGCGGATCGGCTGACCGAGTACCATCAAAGCGTCCCCCTGCTGAAGTATCACGTGGCCTGCAAGGCCAAGGATTCCAAGACCTTCAAATACCACAACGCCGACTGCTTCAACGTGAAGGTACCTGACATTGGCCCGGCGCAAGCCATCTATTATGACGTGGCCGCACTGCAGCATTGCGTCAACTACATCCGCGCGAATCGCATCCCGCATCCGATTGTTTATGTTCTCACATGCCGCATCGGACCGTTCGCAGCCCACTTCCATCGCGTGATCCGCAAGCTCGGTGGCAAGCTGTACATCAACCCGGACGGTCACGAGTGGATGCGCGCCAAGTGGAGCGCGCCGGTACGCAGGTATTGGAAGATCTCCGAACAACTCATGACCAAGCACTGCGACCTGCTGATCTGCGACAGCAAAAACATCGAGAAGTACATCCACGACGAATACGGTAAATACGATCCGAAAACCACGTTCATCGCATACGGCGCCGAGACCCGCAAGAGCTCACTGGCGGACGATGACCCGAAACTGCTTGGCTGGTATACGGAGAAAGGCCTCAGCCCGAAGGGCTACTACCTGGTGGTCGGACGTTTCGTGCCGGAAAACAACTACGAGACCATGATCCGCGAGTTCATGCAGAGCGGGTCCGAGCGCGACTTCGCGCTCATCACCAATGTGAGCGACAGGTTCCTGGAGGAGCTCAAGGAAAAGACCCGCTTCGACCGGGATCCGCGTATCAAGTTCGTGGGCACCGTATACGACCAGGAACTCCTCATGAAGATCCGCGAGAACGCGTACGCATACTTCCACGGCCATGAGGTCGGCGGCACCAACCCGAGCCTGCTCGAGGCGCTCGGCTCCACGGACCTGAACCTGCTGTTGAACGTCGGCTTCAACCGCGAGGTCGCCGAGGATTCCGCCCTCTATTGGAGCAAGCAGCCGGGCGATCTGGCCGGGCTGATCGACCGCGCCGACCGCATGAGCGCTGCGGAGATCACCGAGCTGGGCAGACTCTCCACGCAACGCATCCGGAACGCCTACAGCTGGCAACACATCGCAGACGAATACGAACAGGTGTTTACGAGTAATTCCATGGAGCAACATCAATGAGTCAACAAGTGGCAATCCTTCTGGCGAGTTACAACGGCGAGCAATTCATACGAGCGCAAATCGACTCAATCCTCTCCCAGAGCTGCAATGATTGGCATCTATTTATCAGAGACGACGATTCCACTGACAGCACCTTCGCCATCGAACAGGAATACGCCAATCGCTATCCCCAACAGATAACGATTGTGAACACTCCCAGCGCCAAGCACAGTTCCAAACATAACTTCTGGACACTGTCCCAATACGTGTTAGATAAAACCGATTCCGAATACGTTATGTTCTGCGATCAAGACGATGTCTGGACACAGTCGAAAGTCGAAGATACGCTCCGTGCGATGAAATCCGCCGAACAGAGGTTCCAAGATCGGCGAATCCTAGTTCACACGGACCTCGAAGTGGTGGACAAAGATCTCAATGTCTTAGGCGATTCCTTTATCAAGTACCGAGCTTTAGATCCGTCTTGCACCGAAGTCAACAGGATTGTTGTGCAGAACAACGTCACGGGCTGTACGACAATGCTCAGCAGAAAGCTCCTACAGAAAGCACTCGAGCTCAACGACATCGAGAAAATCGCCATGCATGATTGGTGGTTTTCTCTGGTGGCATCCGTATTCGGTCATATTGTCTTTCTCAACAAATCTACAATTAAATATCGCCAACATGGTGGCAATGTTGTTGGAGCAACAAAAGTCAATAGCCCGTCATTCATCTTAAAAAGACTCTCCGGAAGCAACCACGTCAAAAAAACATTACGGATGGCCGTTAAACAAGCAGGGGTTTTCCTTGATACGTACCATGACATACCGTCAGATGATCGAAATACGTTATCTGAGTTTGCAAATCTGTATAAGAAATCAAAGATACGTCGAGTTTCTCTCATCATAAGAAAACGATATTTAAAGCAAGGCCCTATTCAAATTATCGGTGAGCTTCTCTTTATCTAATAATGGTAAAACAATGAGCACCAATCAATTCAGATTTTCCTCGACCAATCTATTCAGCCATCTCCTGTTCTTCATTGGGATTTTTTCTTGCATCCCGGTTCTCAGAATTGGGCATTACAGCATATACGTATGGCTCATGGCGCTTGCCGTGCCCCTGCTGATCATAACCGGCAGGTTTAGGATGAGGTGCACACCCTTGATGCCTCTTCTCTTTTCCGCGTGCATTACTTTCTTTTTCACATATTCAACGCTTCCCGAAGCATATGGCGAAAATAATTTTAAAGGTTTACTCAGCATACTACTTGTCTTCATAGTTTCGGCATCTCTTCTTCTAGACAGCAAAGATTCTGAAAGAGTCATATCTGGTGTTCTGATTGCCGGAAAAATAAATATAATCTGGATATTTCTACAAACCATATTCTGGGGCATCCTGAAAACCGATCTTAATGATCTTGTTTTCAACCAGACCCTCCATATGGTCGAAAACGCATCACAATATAAAGCATCTGGGTTAGTATCAACCGGGCTCTGTTGGAACGCCGGAGGAATTGCGGCAGCGATCATCCTAGTTTTCGCATTTGAAAGCGTTCAATGGAAAATCCTTGCACTAATCTCAGGTTTTTTAACACAAAGCAGCACAACAATCATTGGCGTCGTTGTAGTTATGCTGTTTTTCTTTTTCCAATACATCACGTCAGAGAAGATCAAAGAAAAAATCAAACTTCGAAATTTTCTTATCTCTTTCACTATTATTGGCATGGGTATATCGTTACTTGTTTTTGTCCCAAAAATTCAAAGCATGCTTGATAAGGTCATAGGAACATCTATAGATAGATTAAACATGATATTCAACGAGGGATCCCAGTTGGATTCCAGTGCGGCCGCCCATTTTAATTACTATTCCAATCTCCCGGATTTAATTCACCAGATGAACAGTGGGCAATTATTCTTCGGACATGGAATTGATTGTTCAGGCTTACCGTACACGAAATTGACTCGTCAATATTTTTGGCTAGATTCTTGGTTCCTAGAAAGCGATATAGCGAACACTTTTCTTGGAATGGGACTTTTAGGTATCACATCACTTTATTTTTTCCTTTTCTACATAGCAGTTAAGAGATGGGCTGACTCTAAAATCGTCTTCATAGTCATACTTTCTTATATCATATGCGGATATTTTTACGACGTTCAATCTGTAACTTATTATTGGTTGCTATTTATAGAATTTGCATTACTCAATTACAAAACACACATGAAGGAACGCAAAAAGGAGTTACCGAATGAATAAAAACGCTATCCGTATCGTTCTATGCGGTTTGAGCTTCAGTTCCCCTAATCTTGGATGCAGCGCTCTGGCATATGCTTTCCGTGAACTGCTACTGGAGATGTTTGAGGGTAGCGGAACACAACTCAAACTCGCCGTTCTATCGAATGTTGATTGTGCTGACTATGTTGCCGTCAAAAAAAGCTGGGTAACCGAAGAAGTAATCAGATACTCATTCAAAAATCTAGCCTCAATGAAACTAGCAAGACAAAAGATCGCGCACAGTGATGTGGTCATTGATTTCACGGAAGGAGACAGCTTCTCGGACATCTACGGGCTCAAGAGATTCGCTCTAACCTCATTCTTCAAGGTCGTGGCCATCAGAAAAGCAGGATGTCTTGTCTTGGGTCCACAAACATACGGCCCATTCAACAGTGGGCTGGTCAAAAGGATCGCCCGATGGCTCATAGTATCGGCGGATAGAGTTTATGCGCGCGATAAGAAATCCGCAAGATTGGTCAAAGACATGACCGGCACGGACGTAATTACCACGACAGATGTGGCTTTTGCCCTGCCAAAAGATCAAGTGCAGCTTAAGGACCATGGCCCGCACTTCGGTCTAAATGTATCGGGATTGCTTTGGACTGGCGGATATACGGAGTCCAACCAATTCGGCTTGACGGTTAACTACCGTGAGTACATCAAACAGATCATTCCCGAAATCACCAAGCGGGGCTATACCGTTCACCTCATCCCGCACGTGGTGGGTAGCCTGTATCCGGAGTGCGACTCTCCCATATGCAAAGAACTGTCAGAACAGTATGAGCATTGCATCCTAGCACCGGACTTCAAATCACCGATGCAGGCAAAAGGCTATATCTCCAACATGGACGTTTTTTCCGGTGCAAGAATGCATGCCACAGTCGGTGCATTCTCTTCCGGAGTGGCGACCCTGCCCTTCTCGTACAGTCCAAAATTCGAGGGGCTGTATGAGTCAATCGGATATCCTTTCTCAATCAATGGCAGAAAGCTGTCCACAGAAGAAGCCATCAAGGTGACGCTGCAATATCTCGACAACCCTTCGGAATTGCGCGAGGCACAACGTTTCGCTCTCGACAAGGCGAAACAGAATCTTGACGCGTTCTCCACCGACCTCAAAACCTGGCTGGATCACTCCGTATTAGCCGCCGACTCAGGGCGTTAGATTGGGAATCGCATGATCAAACAAGTCGGTAAAGCCGCCCTACGATTGTCACGCGCCTGCTCTGCGTTTGTCCAAACGCTTAAAGCAGGCGGAGTCAACACCATCGCGCTCAATCAAATCCAAAATCATGATGCCTTATCGGGAAAACGCATTGTCATCACCGGAGGAGGATCAGGCATCGGATTCGCCATTGCGAAGCAGTGCGTCGAATCAGGTGCGACAGTTCTCATCACAGGCCGGAACGAGAAGAAACTCAAGACGGCCGCAGCGAAGTTGGATGAAAAACGGATGCGCTATCTCGTATGGGACATAGCCGACTCCTCACAAGCCGACGCCAAAGTCGCGCAGTGCGTCGATCTGCTCGATGGACATGTTGACGCAGTCATCAATAATGCCGGCATGCAACCGCATGAGTTCTTTCCGAACGTAAGTGTCGATGAATGGAATCGGATATACGAGACCAACAGCCGCGGTACGTTCTTCGTTTCTCAGGCTTTTTGCAAACATTGGATGGAACACCCTTCACATTCCTACCGTCATCTCGTCAATATCTCTTCACAGGGAGGATTCGTCGGCGCCATCTACCCTTATCGCATGTCCAAATGGGACATACGCGGCCTGACGGTAGGACTCGGTCTTCAGATGGCCCCTTATGGCGTGCTTGTGAATGGCGTTGCGCCAGGCGTGGTGAAAACCGCAATGCAAGGCTTTGCCATGAAGCAGGGCGATAACGGCTACTGTAATCAGAACCCGCTCGGGCGGGTGGCGCTTCCCGAAGAGATTGCGCAATTCGTTGTATTCATGTTGAGCGGCGCCTGCAATTTTATGGTGGGGCAAACCGTTGTGCTTGACGGCGGCTATTCGCTGAAAAACTGATTCTTTTAGGAACAATTGGAGAACGCTATGCCAAATAACATGGAAAACATCAGCATCGTAACACGTCTGCTGAAAGCAAACGGAATCAACCACGTGGTCATCAGTCCCGGAGGAACCAACATCGCCTTCATCAAGGCCTTGCAGAACGATCCGTTCTTCACCTGTCATTCCGTTGTCGATGAACGGAGTGCAGCATACTTTGCCATTGGCATCTATCTTCAGACCGGCATCCCGGTCGCCTTGTGCTGCACCAGCGCCCAAGCAACGCGAAATTATGTTCCGGGGCTCACCGAAGCCTACTACAAACGCGTTCCGCTGTTTGTCATCTCCATGCAAAAACATCCTCGTTTCACCTATCAGGAATACATGCAGGCACCCGATCAAGGGTCATTGCCCGCCGACAGCGTCAAGAAATCATTTACGCTACCGTATATTTCTGATGTCAACGATGTCTATCACAGCATTCGAATGGCTAATCAGGCCATCCAAGAGCTTACTCACAATGGGTTTGGACCGGTTCAATTGTGTGTTCCGTGGCTTGACTTTCCCTTAGGAAACGAGGAGCCGATCCTGCGATGCGTGCAAAGGCACGGAACGGAAGACCGCTGGAATCTGCCGCTGAAGGGGAAAAAAGTGATGGTCATCATTGGCGAGCATCGTCCTTTCAACGCACGCACACACAAGCTCATCAACGATTTCTGCGAGCGCTGGGGAGCGGTCGTATACGCGAATCTGTTGTCGAACTTCCATTCTCCATACTGTGTCGCCACGAACATGCTGATGTCTTCGCTGAGCATGGAGACATTCGTCCAAATGGCGCCGGATATCATGATTACGATTGGTGGCCAGACCGGCGACTACCCGTTGTACAGAATGATTTCAAAACCGGAGTTCGCCTCCATTGAGCACTGGCGTATCGCCGAAGATGGCAACGTCGTTGACACATACGACAAGCTTACCGAGGTGTTCCAGTGTTCCGAAGATTTCTTCTTCGAAAGGGCATGCTCTGTCGAGGATGATCAGGCTCGTAACGACGATGCGTATATCGATCAGTGGCGTGGTCTGCTTTCGAACGTTACGACTCGTGTTCAGATGCCGTTTTCGAATGCCGCCATCGCGCAATACATGTCATCGTGTATTCCTGTACAAAGCACCATCCAGCTTTCGATCCTCAATAGCCTGCGCGTATGGGAACTTTTTACGTTCGATGATTCCATAACGTTTTTCTCGAATGTGGGAGCATTTGGCATCGATGGCGGCATGTCCACGCTTATCGGCCAGAGCTTTGCAACGGAGGATCTGTGCATTATGGTCACCGGCGATTTGGCATTCCTGTATGACATCAACTCTCTGTCGATCAGGGGCGTGAAACCCAATGTCAGAATACTGTTGATCAACAATAATGGCGGATTCGAGTTCAAATTAGGCGTTGGCCATGACGAGGATGCGGATCGTTACATCGCAGCCGGCGGACATTTCAAGACCGCCTCAGGTTGGGCTAGCGACTGTGGATTCACCTATATGAGCGCTTCATCGATGGATGAATTCGAACAACTGAGCGAAGCGTTCCTCGCAGATTCCTCCAAACCCGTTGTTTTGGAGGTGTTCGTGTCTGACGACAATGAGAACGAAGCATATCAGAGATTGATTGAGGCGAATCAGATGCTTTCTTTTTCTGAATCGGTAAAGAAGCGTATGAAGCAATCAATCAAACGGGTGATCGGTGCCGGGAACGCACGTCAGGCCGCTTCGTTATTCACCGGACGGAAATAAGGCGTTGAACGAGTAACTCGCAATGTCGGATGATCGTGACGCATGACCAAGAAGCGAAGCATGCATGCTTTCGAGTGTTCTGACGCAATACGTCGACGAATGTTACTGGCTTAATCGACGTTTTATCTGGAATGGCAAGGCTTTAGGATGGGCAAGTACAGACGGCTGGTTCTCAATACCGTTTTATTCGCGATCAATGCCGTGGCGACAAAACTGATTACTTTTTTCCTGGTTCCCCTATACACCTACTACATGAGTGCCGGGGAATACGGTCTTACCGACATGTCCCTCACGGTCATCAACCTTGCAATGCCTCTTGCGACATTCTCCATCGCGGAGGCAGCGGTTCGTTTTATTGTGGGTGACCAAGATAAAAAGGATGAATATGTTGCGATATCGATTTCGATAACGCTTCTCTCCGTAGTGCTGGTAACGCTTTTCTCTCCGATTCTTGACTTGGATGCTTTTGGAGGCCTCGGTAATTACAAAGCATGGTTCATCCTTGCCTATGCGACCAGCGCGATTATGAATCTTTGCGGCGAAGTCGCCCGAGGCATGGGTGAGGTGAAACTCATTCCAATATGTGCCGGGGTTTCCTCTGTCACCACGCTTGTTCTTGCTTGTATTTCCATCGGGCAACTGGAAATGGGCATCACCGGATACTTTATTTCAGTATCAGTCGGCCCAATGCTTGCAATCATGCTCTACATGAGTTTTGGAAGGCTGGCAAAGGCCTTCCTGAGCGGAGCCAGGCGTATGACGAAACTCGCCGTGAACGATTCATGGAAGATCATTCGCCCTATGCTCATCTATGCGCTCCCGTTGATCCCCAACAATCTCTTTTGGTGGTTGAGCTCGGGCATCAATCGACTGTTCATTACCGGAATGCTGGGCATTGCAGCATCGGGCATGTTCGCTGCCGCTTCTAAAATCCCTGGTCTTCTCAACACTGCCTACATGGTGTTTCAGCAAGCATGGCAATTATCCGCATATCAAGAATCCGGCAGCAAAGGACTTGGAAAATTCTTCTCTTCAGTATTCTGCGCCCTGCAAGCCGCACTTACCGTGATGTGCGCGTTGCTATCGCTTTTCGCGCCTTTCATAGCATCCATCATGCTGCAGGGAGAAACCTATGCTGCATGGCCGATGATCAGCATCCTACTGATTTCCAATCTCTTCAGTGTGTTCGCGTCGTTCTATGGAACGGTCTATTCGACCACAATGCACACCTCCTTTGTCATGAAAACCACGATGTTCGGGGCAATTGCGTGCGTAGTCCTAACTCCTCTCCTCATTCCCGTATTAGGAACAACGGGAGCGTGTATCGCCTCTGCCTTAGGGCAGATGCTGGTGTTCATGATGCGAGTCGTTGATGCCGGACGATATATCCGGATTACAGTTGGATGGCGCTATCTGGCACCCACTCTCGCGCTGCTCGTCTTTCAGGCATCGGCAATATCTTGGCAGATTACCGGCTGGAATATCGTTTCTTGCGTATGTACGGTATTGGTAACAGCAATTCAGATAACCCACGTTGCCACTAGCCTTCCTCAAATTAGAGCGATCCGCGGGAACAAGACGCGGGCATAATTTCGGCAGCACCCGCCTCTCGATCTTCGTCGACACTTTATCCGACATCTCAGTGCCGAGTGCAGCCCTGATCCAACCATAACCGGAACGCGTTTGAACACGTCATCCATCGACGAATCAGTCCGGCTCTCGCAAACAACAAGCAACGAACTATCGAATGTTTGGATAATCAAACAAAAAACGATATGTTCGATTATCCAAACATCAAATATATGATAATGTTTGATTATTCAAACAACAATATGGATGTACGGAAAATCGAACAGGACGGAAGATGACCGATTTTCAAACGGAGATCAGCTCTCTCACACAGCTCTCCACGTCACTGCAGGATGCGCGAATCGCCAACAACATGACGCAGACCGAGCTCGCAACAGCCACAGGAATCCCCCGTCCTTGGATCAACCAGCTGGAACACGGGCATATCGCCAACCCCAGCTTCACCAGAATCCTGAAAATCATGGCCGCCCTCAAAATGAGCATATCCGTAAACTATGTCGTCACCGACACCCCACAAGACGGCCCAAGACAGGACGTCAAACAACCTGCACCAACCGAAACCAGTCCATCAGGCCAAACCTACGCGCAGGTTGCAAAAGGCCTTTCGAGCTCCGTCGAGACACTTCCCATGACCCAATTGAAGGAAGCCCTGACGAAATTCAACAGTTCCTTACAGCCACATTTCACTGAAGAACTTAGCAAAACGATGCAGAACGTCCTCGCATTTTATGACCGCGACTTCTTCGACACCTACAGTGTCATGCTAGACAGATCAAAACAGGTCACCCAGCAAGCCAAAGATCTTGAGAGAAGCACCCACAACGACTTGGATGACGGAGAAACGCGACAATGACCGACAAAACACTTATCGTGCTACTTGAAGGACAAAGAATCGGCGTTTTACAGGAAAACGCTGCCGGGAAACATTCCTTCATTTACGACAAACATGCACCGGGGCAGCTTTCTCTATCCCTGCCAAGAAGATCGGAACCATGGACCGGCAATCCGGTCGAAGCCTATATAGACGGCGTTCTACCCGATAATCCAGAAATGCGCAGGACAATTGGCCGGCTTCACGGAGTCAACGGCAACAATCCTTTCGCTCTGCTCACCGTAATCGGTCTGGATTGCGCCGGTGGAGCACAATTTGTACTACCAGAGCAACTTGAATCAGTTGAGAATAGCGAATATTCACTCACCCCGATCTCGGAAGAGGAAATCGAGAAACGTCTCAAAGCCATCACAGATACACATCAAGCTTCTTGGCAGGTCTCAGACGAACATTGGTCCCTGAACGGTGCACAAGACAAAATCGCACTTCATCATATCGATGAAATTTGGTATGAGGCAAAGGGAGCCGCACCGACGACACATATCATCAAGCCGGGCATACATACCTTGCATGAGCAGGCGTTCAATGAATACATCTGTTTAAAGACCTTAAATGAAATGGGAATCCCTGTTGCGCAAACTTCGTTTAAAACGTTTGGCAGCACTCCGGCACTCGTGAGTGCGCGCTGGGACCGTAGGGTCGTGGACCGCAACGGCCGCTCTGTCGTCGCTCGAATCCATCAGGAAGATTTTTGCCAAGCGACGGCGCATCCAACCGCAAACAAGTACCAATCCGAGGGAGGTCCTTCCGCTCAAGATATCATTCAGTGCATGCGGGCCAACGGCCTCGATGAAACAGAAATAAAGTTGTTCTACATGGCGCTTGTCATTAATTTCCTCATTGCGGGAACCGACGCCCATGCGAAGAATTACGCATTGCTTGAGCCGGTTGGCGAAAAACCGACATTTGCGCCACTCTACGACATAGCATCCATGTTCGCTTATCAAACTCAGCGCAAACAGCGCAAACTGGCCATGAGTATTGGTGGTGAATACAACTACGAAAGAATCGAGCTCAAACATTGGGAAAAACTCACTGCCCCGTTTGGAGCGGATGATTGGGAATTCTGCCGTTCCGCACTTAAAGCACTCAGCCAGACCCTGCCATTCGCTTTTATAGTAACGGCGCAAAACTGCTTACAAGAAATATCATCTTTTGACCCATCCCCAGAGACAAAGTCAAATAGAGGAATGCTGATACGGCACATAGCAAACGGAATCATTGGTCAATGCCAACGAGTCGAAGCTTGGTTCGAATAAAGTATTCGCCTATTGCCGTAAGGCGCTGAGATCCAAATCGAAGATCATCGATTCCGGTCGACGCTCCGGTTCGAGGAACATGCTCATATACAGCGGAAGGTAGGTAATCCGGCCATCCTGCCGAACGTTGCCTTTGCACAGCACATATGCTTTGTTCAACGCCCAATTATCAACCGCAAGCACATTATCCAACGCTTTGTGCTTTGTCCAATCATTGCCTGACTTCACTTCGACAGGTAACACGATTCTGCCACTCTGTACCATGAAATCGACCTCGCCAAGACGATTCGTATTGAAATAATACAGGTCGAAACCATGCGCATGTAGCTCCTGGGCCACGACATTCTCCATGATTGCGCCCATATTCACGTCAAGGTTTCCCTGCAGTAGATCATATTGGATGCCGCCCATGGATGCCGTACATAGCAGACCGGTATCACTGAGAAACAGTTTGAACAGGCTGTGATTGCCGTTGCCTTCCAATGGCGGAACCGGCTCCTTGACGTTGTAACAGGGCAAGGCCACACCAGCATCCGCCAACCATAGGAAGCTACTGGCATAACGATTCTGCCGAGCGTTTTTAGAAAGATCCGCAAGCACGAATCGACGATTCTTGTCATCGAGTTGGGAAGGAATGGCATCAAAAATCGACCGAATCTTCGTCCTGTCCTTATCATCCGCATATTTGGCGATGTCAAGACGATACAAGGCCAACAGGTCGGACTGCAAGGCGATTACCTGCGCGATATCGTGAGTATCCACATACCTTTGAACCACGTCAGGCATGCCACCCACTACAACATACGCCTGGAACAGGCGCATCATGGTGTCATGCACCGAATCGCTGACGGGTTCGTTCCCGTTGAAGCGGTCTCGAAGCATATCAATGGTCGATTCCTGCACACCATTGGCCAAGCAGAATTCTTCGAAGTCCAATGGATACATGCGCAGTTGCTCTTCAAATCCCACCGGGTAAGAAGCCACTTGCTTATTCTTCACGCCCAACAAAGGGCCCGTTTCCACATAGTCAAAACGACCATCCTCCACCAGGAACTTGATGGCGGTACGCGCCGATGGGCACTCTTGGATTTCATCCAACAGAATCAATGTATGCCCTGGCTCCAGTTGGGTCTGCAGATACGCAGTGAGGTTGGAGATAACGGCATCCGCACTCAGAGATCCGTCGAACACCGATGCGGCTCTGGGATCTTCCAGAAAATTCAACTCGGCAAAACGCCTGTAGCGCTGTTTAGCGAACTCACGAACCAACGTCGTCTTACCGATCTGCCTGGCACCGGTAATCATCAACGCTTTCCGCGCATCGGTCCGCTTCCAGTGCTCCAGACGTTCCCACGCCTTGCGTTTCAGCATCACTCCACCTCACAAAACTCGACTACCGTAACGGAATCCGTGTCAACCAGTATATCAACTGCCACGTTTTCCGTAACGTTTTACATGTTTTTTGAGTGGCTTTCCGTAACGTTTTACACGGTTTTTAGGTGGCATACCGCCACGTTTTACAAGAATGGCTGCCGTTGAGGCGCTTGCATCTAGCCTTTCGACCGTCGTGCCCGGGTTCGGGTACGCTTCCGGCGCTTGCGAATCCAGCCGACCAGGCACGCAACCACAAGAATACCGACGGCGGCCAACGCTCCGGCAATCGCATAGACCCAAAGATGACGCGGCAACTCGGCAGGCGGCGTCACGGAACGTACGGATGGTCTTTCGGAGGCATTCCATCCCGCAGGCACCGTGGTGCGTTCGGCATGGACGAGCAGACGATGGGTGTTCACACCGTAGGGCGTACAGGTCACGAGCGTCACCAGATCGCGGCCCTCCTCCGTAGTGAGGCTATCCACCTCACTCGGCAGCACGACTTCGGTGGAATAGACCTTATAGGCATGATCCTCCCCCAAAACGCGGACGATGAACCAATCACCCTTCTTGAGTTCGTCAAGCCGATCGAACAGTCGCGCCGTAGGAAGCCCCGTATGCCCGGCCAAAACACTATGGGTGGAGTCACCTCCGATGGGTACCGAAGTGTTCACCACATGCCCCACTCCATGCGAAAGCGGCTCCTCTGTGGTGTAGTGGTAGATGGGCAGGTCAACGCTGATGGAAGGAATGATCAGCTCCGCCATGACTCCATCACCGGCGACGTTGAGCACACTCTCGTACTCGTCGTTGCCAGGGGAAGCATCATCTTGGTCGAAAGGGTCGACCACTCGCGAACTACCGTCGCGTAAATGGGCGTTGTATGCTTCCGCCTTCGCCTTTTCCGCGGAGAGATCCGCGGGTTTCAAGGCAGCGACCGTCTGCTGCTGAGTATTGCTCACAGCATCCTGCGCACGCTGATTAAGCCAGTCACTGACGAATGGGTAGCTTATCAGCGCAAGCCCCGCTAGCAGAATCAGACTGGCGGCGGCAAGTCGCAGACGGCGCCTTCGTCTCAAGCGTTTTTTGGTACCGGACACGGCAAAAGCAGGGGAGCCCGAAGGTCCCCCTGCTTTCACGGCGTGCCTTGCATGTTGTGCAGACGACAAGGTCTTCAGCCCGCCTGAGTGCTTCTTAGAGCTCTTGCTTGCGAGAGCGCAGGAAGAAGACGATACCCACTGCCAGCAGGGCCACACCGCCGGCGGTCAGGGCAAAGGTGCCCGCCGCACCGGTGATCGGGAGAGCCGGCTGCTTCGGATCGACGACGTTCACCGACGAAACCAGATAGTTGTTTTCGACAACGGCGGTGGCCGGGTTGTCCTGGGTGCAGGACGCCTCGTTCAGCGTGAACGTCTGGTCGGCGACCTTGCTGAAGCCTGCCGGCACCACGGTCTCGGTAACGGTGTAGGTACCTTCGCCGAGATCCTCGAAGTACACATAGCCGTTCTCGTCGGAGGTGGAGGTCAGCGTAGTGGTGGAACCATCCTTGTTGGTGACCTTCAGCTCGAAGACGGCACCCTTCAGGGCGTTGCCATCAGGATCGGTCTTCTTGAACACGAAACCGTAGGTCTTGACCTTAGTCTTGCTGTCCGGGGTGACGGTCGTAGAGGTGTACGGGTTCGGGTTGAAGGTGACGGTGGCGGTGTTGCCGGTCACGTCATTGGCATCGTGAGAGAAGGCAGCCGAGGTGAGCTTGGCATTGTAGGTGACCGTGATAGCCTCACCCGGGTGAGCCAGCACGTAAGCCTTGGCGAACTTGATGGTGTAGCCGTTGGTAGCCGCAGTGATGGTGTAGTCAGTACCGGAAACGGCAGCCACACCATTGATCTTGATGGACGTGGTGTCGATTTCAAGACCGGCGGTCGGCTGATCGTTGATTTCGAAGGTGGCATCCTTGGAGTCGGCCGGGTAGTTCGGAACGACGGTTTCCACCTTGAATGGGACCATATCGCCCACGCTGTACTTGTCGGTGGACTCCTTGTATTCGGAGCCGACACCCTTCTTGATGGTCACATCGGTCTTCTTGACGTCGATGGTCTGGGCCGGGTGAGCATCATAGGTTCCGGAGGCATTGGCCACCGGGCTCGCGTCGACGACCATGTTCTGGTAGACGCGGGTCTGGCCGCTCGTGCTCGTCACGCGCACAAGGTAGTAGCCGCTACCAAGCGTAAGCGTGGCCGAGGTGCCGGAAGCGGTGGCGCTGGCCGCCGCAGTCGTACCGGCGTCAGCGAACGCCTTCGCGATGGCGCTGGCGGCATTCTGCATGTCGCTACCCTGATGGAATGAATTGCCATCGGAAGCAACAACCTTGATCTTATCGATCGAGTCATAGGCAGACGGCAGATTGGCGGCCATCGTGTAGGTAAGGTTGTTCGACGCATCGATATCGGCATCGGCGATGAGGAAGGCCTCCACCGTGTCACCGTCAATCAGATTGTTGATCGTTACCGTGCTATCGGCCACATCGGTCGGGCTCGTCGGGGTAGCGTGCGCCGCGACCGGAGTGAGCACGAACGCCATGGCGATCGCTGCGAGCAAGCCTACCAGCATGCTCATCTTCTGCTTGAGAACGGTTCCCATATCCTTTTCTCCTTTTCTCATCGGGGATGGGAAGATTACATTGATTGCTCAGACCCGGCTGTGCAGTCCTGAGCCTGACCGCCGACGAAGCATGACCGCACCGCCGCCTCCGATGGCCAGAAGGCTTCCGAGGAAGAGCAGTATGGCTGTCGCACCCGAGCCTGCCGTATGGGGCAAGTTGGGAATGGATTCGTCAGCGATAGTAATGGCGGCCACCCCGTCTTTGAGGGGCAGCGCAGCGGTTGTTCCGCCGCTGTCTTTGGTACTCACCGTTCCATCATGTGCAACGGAAATTAGATGAGCCGCAGTATCAAGGTTGTAGCCGGCCGGGGCCTTGGTCTCTTTGAGCCAGTAGTCGGTACCCGGCATAAGGCCGTAGTAGTGGGCCTCTCCGTTGCCATCGGTCGTAACGACGGCGCCCGGAATGGCTGCGGTGAGATTGGCATCGGAATACACGGTAGCGGGCTGATCATTATCGTCGTAGACACCGTTGCCGTCATCCTTGTAGAGCGTAAATTCCGCACCGGGAAGCAGACTGCCGTCAGTCGACTTCTTGATGACAGTCAGAGGAATCTTGCGCGTGTTCTTGAATACCGGGACGTTGTCGCCATACGACGGAGTGAGTTTCAGCTTTCCTTCGCCGGCATCCTCCACCGTGACGGTGACGGTCTCGACGTGGGTATCGTACACAACGCCCGGGGTGTTCTCCGCCTGTTCCTCAATGGTGTAGGTGAAGGTCTTACCGACATCACTCAGGGTGTAGTTGATCTCTTCGAAGGTGACGTTGCCAGAGGCGTCGTTCTTCTGCGTGTCGAGCTCGGTTCCGTCCTGATCCTTCAATGTGAAGGTGAACTGGCCATCCTGCAAGGTGCCACCTTCAAGGTGCTTAATGGCCTTGAGCTGAATCGAGCCTTTGGCTTCGTAGGGTACGAACACGTGCACGGTGTTGGTGACCTTGGCGTTGTTGTTGATCGCCACGGAAGCCTGGTTGGGTACCTTCCAATAAGAGATCCCATTGATGGTCTCACGTTCATACGAATTCAAGTCAGCTGTAGTAGAAACCGGCACCGTGATATGGAATACATGCTCGTCTTCGGCATATCCATGCCCAGTATTCTTCGCCGTAGCCGTGATGGTCTGACCGGAGATGGCAATGGTCCAGTTGTCCGTGACGTCAACGTTGTTCCCCGATACCTTCTTCAATACCTTCACCGTGGCGTGCGATGCATCCAAGGCATTATCCAAGGTATCGGTCATGACGATGGAAGACGCCTTGTTGGTGTCAGCCACATAGGGGAACTTTTCGGTGACATCGAAAGTAGCGATCTCACCACGATTATGAATCTGACGTTCCGGTGACTTTACCGGGGCTGGCCATTCAGGATAGACGGTGACCGAGGAATCGTACCCCATTCCGGTATCGCATCCTTCTCCAGACCACTCAGTAACGAAACTGGGTCCTGCTTTTGCCACGACGGTGGAGATGTCATCCGGTACTTTTGAATCATCCTTTTTACTGGATTTGAACCATGTGGTCCCGCCCTCTTCAGAAACCTTAAGCGTGGTGTTGTTTCCAATCAGCGCAGACTTGTATCCGCTGACCAGTCCTACGCCCTCTCTTCCTGGATGGGTGAAGTCGGCGATTCGGGGGAAAGCATTGGCGCCGTGATGAATAGGCTGGTCGATATCCCAATACGTGACATTGAACTCATTGTCAGATTCGATCGGAGTATCGGTCCCGTCTTTGACCAGCGTGGTCGTGAAGCGCGATTTGATGCCAACATCAAATTCAGAGCTTCCATATCCGGTAAGTGACACAGGATAGCTGTTGGCAACCGCAGCGGCTGCAGGACCAAAGCGGTCTCCCAAATGGAATGGGCAGACAAAAGCGGGTTCCTTAAGGCCAACGGAGTCGAGCTGCCATGCATGCACTGAGTTAAACTCAACGATGGAGCTGATCCTCTCACCGGAGGTGGTGTACCCGATATTGTTGAAGCGCATCTTGAAGCCGCTCCATGTAGAGCCCGAAAGTGTCACTTTGCCGTTATCCGGAGCCCGGTACACCATGTACACACCGCTGTGATACGTATGTATCCAGCGCATTTTCCAGCCGTTTTCCAAATCCACAGGATTACCGTCCTGGTTGGCGGGATCAGCAGGCGTCAGATCGGACACATTGTGCCACGATCCGTTAGCGTAATACTGAGCGGCGCTTTTCCAGTCGATGTTCTTATCGATGTAGACCGTGCCACCAACCGAATTCAGCAAATTATTCGTAGTGGTATACGGCGTGCCGGCATGCGCCGGAGCAGTCGCAAACAAGCAGGAACCCAGCGCCACGATAAGGCTGATGAGTACAACAATGATGTGCTTGGATATTTGGAAGGGTATTCGACTACCGAGGTGACGCTCGCCTGCGTTCATCGCTTCTCTCCTTGCATAAAAAAAGCAGTCATTCATACCCACCCCCCCCCCGCAAAAATCGGAGAGGGAGGAGGTACGACTGACTGCCAGTCACACCCGCAATTCTGTTTCTCTACATAAGAGAAGTTGAATTATTTTCTCTATGTAAGAAATATACCCATAAGATTTTCAGCTCCCCCTCTGCATAATTACAGCATTGACATCTTATTTGCCGTATAAACCGTCATTCAAGAGTGATTCCCGACGGAAAATCGAAGCACCGTCAAGGGTGTAGCTAGGGGTATGGCACGGCTTGTCGTTTTAGCTCTCAGCGCAACATACTGGCCATTCAAACGCGAGAATACGGAAAATTTATCGCTAGGCACAGTATCCACAAGGTCATGATGCATAAGGTTTAGGGGTCCCCACGAAATCACCGGCATCTTCGCCGGCAGAACACCCTCCAACTGCGTACACTATCCGAAAATAGAGGCGTATTGCTCAATCGTGCACGGCAATGCCATCCCCAGCACTAGTGCGGCAATCACGACTCATTGGAAAATGGCCATCTGAACATCATTAAGAAGGTATGAAAGGCACAACAAGCATCGTCTTGAAAACACGAATCGGAAAAACGTTGGTCAGTCCGGATTGTGCGCGAAAGAAGGCATTCCCACGAAGCGGCATATCAACAAAAGTGACTACAGCCGAGCTTGACGAGAAACTCCCCGAGAGATGCAGGGCATCATCACGAATACCCTTAATGTACGAATCCAGGATTCGGTTTATCAAGAAAAAAGGCACCGCCGACGAAGCCCACAAACGTAAGTCCTAAAAACAGCAGGTATCAAGCCTCCCTGCTTCACGAGAAACGAAAAGCAGGGAGGCTTGATACCTGAATGCATGACGCAATGCCGCACGATGTGTTGGCTCCCGTCATGGTTCACGGGAGCCAACGCATTAGCGCGGCATGGACCCCAAACCGATCAGTTAACCGGCATCAGTGGGCCAGCATCTCCTCGACGATCTGGTCCTTGTTCAGGCTGGACGGATAATACGTCGGCCAGTTGTCCATCTCCTTGAGGGTTTCCTCCTGCGAATCGCCCGCGAAGATGTGGAAATGCGCGGCCTTGCCCGGGGCGATGCCATGGTCGGAGAACTGCACGACCTTGGGGGCGCCGTCAGGCACGTCACCGACTGCGGAGAACAGGTAGCGTACGCCACGATTGCCCTTCTTGTAGTCGAGGATCTTGTATCCGTCGTACTTGTAGGTGGCGGTGGTGTCCTTGCCATTTCGGGTGAAGGTGATCTGGTCGCCCTTGATGGTGATGCGCTCCACATCGGTCTTGTAGCCTGCGTCATAGTACTTCGTATACTCTTCGGCGCTCATGGTGCCCTTCTTGGCCTTGGCTTCCATGACCTTCTTGAGGCTGCCGTCCTTCAGATACGGGTAGACGGATTGCCACTCCCCCTCATAGTCGGCCATCGAACGGTTGGCGACATCCTGGGTGAGGAACCAGCCGTTAGTGGTGTCGTTGGCCAGCGCCTGCTTGGCGATGGTCGTGAGCCAGCCCAGCAACGTGTCCTGGTTCTCGGGCAGCTGTTCAGTGGCGGAGATGATCGTCTTGTTGCTGCTCTTGGCGGCATCGTTGAGTTTTTCGGCGAAACCGTCCATCTCCTGCGGGTTGACGACCAGCAGATCCACGTCGGATCCGGAAACGATGTCGAGGGTGGATTTGAGATCGGCGGCGGAAGGCTCGCCTTCGCTGTTCATGGCATTCGTATAGGATTCCGGCGTCTTGTCGGTGGCGCCGAGATAGTCGAGCAGGTAGCTGATGATCGATTCGGTGGCCACATACGAGCGCTTCACGCCGGCGGCACGAGCCTTGTTGACCATGGCGACGAATTCGGCATAGTCCGCATTCCAGGCATTCGAATGACGCTGTGCGGTGGCCGCGGTATCGGTGCCTTCACCGGCCTTAGCGGTGTAAGCGTCCGTAATGGCGGTCGCGGCTTTGAGTACGGCTTCGGGGCTGAACCACAGGTGAGGGTTCGTGGAACCGTGATGATGGTGGTGGCCGGACTCGCCATCGCCGTCCTCATGCTCATGCTCATGCTCCTCGGTGGCGGTGATACCCATGAGATCACCCACATTGACGATGGTCTGCTTGCTCTTGTCGAGCTGCGCCTTCTCGGCCCAACCGTCGTAGCCGGCTCCGTTGATCACCACGATGTCGGCCTTGGACAGCTTGGCCAGATCGGCTGGCGTAGGCTCATAATCATGCGGCTCCACGGAGGTGGAATTAATCAGGGATGTGACCTGCGCGCATCTGCCGCCAAGCTCCTGGGCGAGCGCACCCCACTGGTTGACGGAGGCGACCACGGTGAACGTGGTGCTGCACGAATCGTTGGCGTCGCTGACCGTGGAGGTCGAACCGTGAGATGCAGCGGAGGCGTTCCTGCCGTTTTTTGCATTGAGGAACGCGAATCCGCCGACGACGAGTCCGGAAACCAAGGCGCCCACGATGAACGCTACGATGATGGCGATGATACCCTTCCTGCCGATGGCATCCGTGCTCGCTTTCGTCACGGCCATGGTATCGGATGCATCTGCGGACGGTTCGGATGCCGTATTCTCCGGATTTTTGCTTTCGGGCTGGCTGAGATTGTTCTCGGTCATGCTCTTCTCTTTCTATCTATTCCTTATATATAGGTGACAATCTGTGTGATGCCTTCAATCGACATGCATGTATCCGCGACGTGCCGCGGCCGCAAGGTTCGAGGGCACCTGGACCGTGCGCCCGTCGGGCGTGGTGACGGTGGCCAATTGCGGCGCTTCGGTTTTCCAATGCGCGCGTCTGGAACGTGTGCGGGAGCGGGATGTCCTGTTTTTCGGTGTCGCCATCAGCCTTGCCTGCCCTTCCACCGCGGATTCTTCTTGTTGATGACGTAGAGGTGACCGCGGCGTCGCACGATCATCGATCCTTTTTTGCGAGCCAATGAGCGTATCGAAGCCCTGACTTTCATCGGTCATTCCTTTCCATAGGTGTCGTTTGCTGTGTTTTGCTGGCGTTCGCTTGCCGTATGTTCGCCGGCGAATCGTCCGAAGCGTCCGGTCACCAGCTGGATTTGACGACTCCGGGCAGCTCGCCCGCATGCGCCTTGTTGCGCAGATTGATCCGCGACAGGCCGAATGCTCGGATGAACGCCCGAGGACGCCCGTCGATCGCATCGCGATTGCGCAGTCTGACGGGGCTTGCATCGCGGGGAAGCGCATGCAATCGACGCATCGCCTCCGCCCGCTCCTCTTCACTCAGCCGCATATTGACGGAATCCTTCTTGTATCGTGCGCGGCGTTCCGCGTATTTCGCCACGATGGCTTCACGCTGGCGTTGTTTTGCGATGTTGCCGGTCTTCGCCACGTCAGCGGACCTCCCGAAACATCACGCGTTTCCTGATTACGGGATCGAATTTCATGAGCTCGAGTCGGTCGGGATTGTTACGACGGTTTTTGGTGGTGGTGTAGGTGGATCCGGTGCCTGCCGTGGATCGCAGGGTGATAACCGGTCTGATTTCCGTGGTCTTTGCCATACGGTTGTTGTCCTCTTTCTATTTGAGATGGCCGATCTCACCGGATTCGATGAGTCGCGCCGCCACTGCTTCGATGCCCTGCCTGTCGATGGTTTTCATGCCTTTCGGCGTGAGCGTCAGGGTGACCGTGCGTCCAAGCGACGGTACGTAATAACGCTTCCTTTGCAGGTTCGGGCTGAAGGTGCGGCGGGTTTTTCTATGTGAATGCGACACCGCGTTGCCGACGTGGGCGCGCGTGCCGAGAACTTGACAATGTTTGGACATGTCGGTAACTATATCATAATGATAATCATTATCAATAAAAGGATTGTGGAAAGAGCCTGAATATGCAGCATCCAGTATTGCCATCATTGGGAAACGCCGAAACGGACAAGGAGGCGATCTCCGTAGTATTGCTGACCGGCGTACACCGATTGGCGTTGGACGCCACATCATTCTCATTGGCGGACTCATGCCCGTCGGTCTGCTGCGTGACATACGACTTCACCACCGACGACACCGCCGAAACGGGCTTCAGCATGACCCGCACCATCCGTCGACCGGGCGGTCTGGGTCAGTTAAGCGAAGGCGACTGCACGACCTTCCCCATGGAAGCCTGCTGCCCGACCTGTTCGGTCAAACGGGATCTTGTCGCCGCCCTCGGCCATCTATGCAACCGGGCCGACATGTTCCTCATCACCCTGCCGATCGGCATCGAAGGAGCACCGGTCGCGCAATATCTGCTGGAATGTTCACTGCTGGGCGGCACCGCGCGCCCCGTGGATGCAGCGACGATTGCCTCCGTGACCGATCCCGAAGGCTTCGCCTCCAGACTATGCGACGACGAACAGCTGCTGTTGGCCGGAACGGATGAACACGACGGCGTATTCGATCCGCGATGCGTGGGCACGGTCCAGGCCAGACTGATCAGCGAAGCCGAGCATGTGCTGCTGCTTCCCACTACGCGCACCAACCATCCCGACACGAAAGCCGTCGCGCCGGAACGCAACCACGAACGACCGTCGAGATCTCATGATCTGATAGCCGCCCTGGCCTCGCCCGAAACGGTCATCCATCCGAATGCGCATGCCGTCAGCCTGCATACGTTGCTGGAAACAACACCCGCGGCAACGATCCCCGAAAGCGCCGATGCATGCGGCCGCGGTAACGGACTCGTCTAGTCATCACATCATTCCATCGCATCATCGGAATCGTCTTCACCGTTCCCTATGACGTGTCCCTTCTCATCCCACGGGCATGAGTAGATGACACAGGGCGTCGACGGGGGACGGTTGACGAAAGTATAGATCAGCTCCAGTTGACGACGTGAAATGCCGATGCGGGCATCCGGTGAGATCAGCAATAGCGGCGACGCCAATTGCGTATGGATGAGCGCAGTAATGGTGCGATTATTGATCGCACCATCATCCACCCAGATGATCGCGTGGGCATCATATCCCCGTTCGACACGTTCACGCTGCTTGATGATCTCGTTCATGATCAGGTCGAGCTTCTGCATGACCCTGCCTTCATGGGTGTTGGGATCATGCCAGAACACGCTGGATACCACGGAATCGTCCCACCCCAAGCGATCGCCGAGCATCTCCGTATACGGCTGCCAAGTGGACAGCCAACGCAGATCCAGCATTCCACCCCTCGCCAAGGCATACAGTTTGCCGGCCAGTTCATCGGACCAATGCAGTTCATGGAAACCGCGCCGCCCGAAATCTATGACCGCCGTCTTGTCCAGCGGGAACGCCCTTTTCGCCGAATACAGGTCCGTACGGTACCCGTCCGGATCGGGAACCAACTCCACATGCCCGACATCGGAATAATTGACGATTCCGGTGTTGGGGAACGCGTTCAGCACGCCATCAAAATCCAGATACATCACCGGCTTGTTCGCACGACTCATCTCCGTCTCACGATTCGCACCATGGACTATCTTGACCATCTTCCTCATGACTACTCCTCTCGTTGCGTTTACTTGGCGAATGCCATCGTTCAGCTTCCGGAATCGGCCTGTCTCCAGATCTGTTCATCCTTGATGAGCTGGGTGCCGTAACGCATCTTGAGCTGGGATACCAGATCGTCGATATGCCGCTGCGCTTCGATGATCTCGGCACTGTACTTCTGCATTCTCGCCTGATTGAAGGCGATGCCGGTCTCCTCCGGCATCTCACCGACCACATGAGGCTTCTCACCGGACAGCGCATATTCCGCCGCCTCATCCATCAGTTTCCGGTCGCCGCTCCACCTGCTGATGCAACGCTCGATGCGCTTCGCACCGATCAATTCAAGCGGCATCCCCACACTGGAGAAAATCTGATAGGGGCGCAATCCGCGCATGTACCAGTACATGCAGTAGACCTGGAATTCATGGGCGTAGGTGATCCGTTTGCTTGTCACATGGGCGATCGCCGGCAGCGATTCGAGGTAGCAGACCTCTTCCAGCGTGAATTCGACGTTGGTCATACCCCATCATTCCTAACGTAGATGAGCGATCATCTTGCGGATACGCTCCTGCAACGTGATGATCGTTCTATTGAGCTCCTGTATTTCGGACAGACTCGAAAGGATGATCTCATCACGCATGGCGGGCTTTCGTCCCTCTTCATCGAGCTGTCGGACCTCGGCCATGAGCTGGGGGTTGCTCTTCCACCTGCTGATGCACCGTTCGATGCGCTTCGGCCCGATCAAGCGCGAAGGAAGTCCCGCATTGGAAAAGATGACGCTCGGCCGCGTGCCATGCACATATTGGTACATGCAGTACACCTGAAACGCATGCGAGTAGGTGATACGGCTCGTGGTCGCATGTTCCACAACCGCCAGGGACTCGAGTTCCTCGATCTCCTGATCCGTAAACTTCTTATTGTTCCGCATATGGTATTCCCCGTATCCGTTCTTGCATCGGCATATGCCGACCTTGAGTTCTTCCGCACGGTCTTGTGTCGTCGCAGACCTTCAGATGCTTGCATTCCTTTCGATAATTTGCCTCACTATACTCTGTTCGGGCAGGAAATCCGCAGAACGGGGAAGCCTCTCCCCCTATAAGCAAACCGGTACTCCTCAATCCCCTTACGTACCCTTGAAACGAGTGGACGCCAAATACGACACACCACCCATCATGCTGAGAGCATAACGGGTGGCTGCCATGATATTTCGGGGGCTTACGATCGGGTCAGCTTTTTACGCTTCAGATTCAGCACGATATCGGCGGCATCGGCCACACGCTCGGAATGCGTGACCACGATGACGCACTTGCCCAACTGGTGCGCGGCATCACGCAACAGCGTGATCACATCACCCGTCGTCTTCGGGTCCAGGCTACCGGTCGGCTCATCGGCCAGAATCACGGAACCCGGGGAGACCAAGGCGCGGCCGACCGCGACACGTTGACGCTGACCACCCGATAGGTGCATGATGTTGCGCTTCGCTTCCTCACGGGTGAGACCCAGATCCTCAAGGATCTTCAGATCGGCCTTGGGATTGACCAAACGTAGGTTCTCCACCGGCGTGAGATAGTCGATCAGATTGTGGTCCTGGAACACCAAGGACACATGCTCACGGCGATGCTTCGAATACCCCGTCTCGGCGATGTTCCCGCCTTCGAAACGGACCACGCCCTTCGACGGGGAATCCAACCCTGCCAACAACGACAACAGGGTGGACTTGCCCGCGCCGGACGGTCCGGTTATCGCATACATCTTACCGGCCTCGAAATCCGCGCTGACATCCGACAGAACGCGTATCTTGGCCGCGCCGTACATGTAATCGACATGATCCAACTGTAGACAAACCGACATGATTGTTACTCCTAACTCATGGAGGAAAGAATGGACTTGGGAGAACGTGCCAGCACCGAGGCGAGCGACACCACCAAGGCGATCGCGATGACCCCGCAGCCAAGCAGCAATATGAGCGATGTCTGAGCAGGCGGCAAAGCATCCACCTGCAACGACGAGAGGGAGGCATCATCCGCATTGGCCAGCAGCATGGACGACACGAACCCCGATAGCAAAGCGCCGGTACCAAGCGAGCACAAGGCCGCAACCAACGCCATCAGGCAGGTTTCGATCACGAACTGCCCGACGATCCGGGCCTTGCCGATGCCGATGGCCAGAAAGACACCTATCTCATGGATGCGGGAGCGCACCCAGAAGACCAGCACCATGCCCAGCACCAGAACGCCGACCAGGCAGACGACCGCCAGGATCAGACGTACCAGATTACGCACCGTATTCACAGCCTGCAGTACGCCGGAGAAACGGGATGAATTATCCGTGACGTCATATTTCGTCCCGGCCAGCTCCTTGGCCTTCCGTATCGTGTCAGGCAGGCTTTGCGCGCTGGCCGACAGGCATCGTACCGTATCGATCCGCGGTTCACCGGTCAGTTTGGAAGCCACGTTCATCCCCGCATACAGCAGATTCTCCGAGGAATCCGACGGCATGGGACTTTGCGACTGCGTTTTGCCGGAAAATATTCCGGATACGCGCACGGTGGAGTCATGATCGCCTTGCTTCAACGTGAACGTCGAGCCGACCGACAATCCGTTCCGCTGCGCGAAATCCCGATGCACCAGTACACCATCGCCATCACCGGAGATGTGCTTTCCCTGTTCGAGCCGGTACAGTCCACTCTGGAATTCCGTGGACAACGAGGAATCCGTGGACCCCAATACGCTGACCTGTGCGGCCACGCCAACGTCCAGACGAGGCCCCTGTTGGGGAACGACGGGCTGGGCGCCGTCCAGTTCCGCAAAGGTCTTGGTCTCATATGCGGCCTTTTTCACGCCATCGAGATGAGCGAATCGGTCGGCCTCCTTCGTGCTGATGGGATCTTCGCGCGCCTCGACCGCAAAACCGATGCCCATGCTTCCGCCGATGCGATCGGCCACATCCTGTAAGGCCGCCGAAACTCCGGCCTGCGCCACCAGACCGGTGAAGACCAACAACATCAACAGGCCGATGAGTCCGCTACGAATCGGCTTGCGCACGATGGCCAGCACGGCACGGCTCCACACATTCACACTCGTCATCGCTGCATCCCCAGCAGATCACGCGGCGACTTGTACAGCATCGGCATGCAGGAGACGAGCACGCACACCAACACCACGCCCAAGAGCCCGAGGGAGACGGGAAGGATGGCGCCCGCATCGACCGATACCGCAAGCGTACTCAACGAGCGAGTCGCCATATTGGATTCGAGATTGCCGCCGGCCTGCCCCATGCTGCTCAGTTCGCGGGCGGCGGAGGCATTGACCGAACGAAGCGTGGACGAACCGAGCCATTGCGCCGCCCCTCGCGCACACAGCCAGCCAAGCGCCAGGGATGGTATGCCGACCAGAATCATCTCGCTGACATATTGGGCGACCATGGAGGGCTTGCCCACGCCGATGGATACCAGCACGCCCATTTCCCGGCGGCGGTCATTCATCCACAGCAGCAGCACCAGGCACAGTACGAGGGCCGCGAAGATGAGCACGCCGATCAGGGTGCCGCGCATCATGGAGCGCACGCCCTGAGCCGCACTCAGCATGCCGGCCGTGTACTGGTCGTTGCGGGTGATCTGGTAGTTCTTCCAATCCACCGGCAGCTTCTTCGCGTCGTTCATGGTCTTTTCCACATCAACGCCTTTGGCGAGGGTGAAGGTGGCGTCCTGGTAGATCTCCTTGTCGGGCTTGTACTGGTACAACTCACGCGTGGTATTCAGATCCGTGTATACGGTGTTGGAGGTCAGCTCGGCCCTGGTGGCCACCTTCCTGTTGCTGTCGCCCTTGAAAATGCCCGCAATCGTGGTGGTGACGCTTGCCGTGGAGCCGGATTCGTTGTCGGCATCATACGGATTGGCCCTGAGGGTGAGCGTATCGCCCACCTTGAGGTTATTGGCTTTGGCGAGATCCTCGTGAATCATCGACATGTGCTTGTCGGAAGCCTTCAGATGGCGTCCCTGCGCAATGCTGAGCGCATGCGAGGCGAAGGCATTGAGCTTGGCCGAATCATTCGTACCCTCAAGATTCACGGCATTGCCGAATCGCTGCTCCTTCGTCTTGTCGTAATCGTCACCTTCAGGCAGCTTCATCGCATCGGCATCCGTCAGATCGGCGGTGACGTTCTGACGGACGACATACGAAGCGATTCCAGGCAGTTTCGCGATGCGCTGCACGTCGGCCGGTTTCACCGTGCCGGCTCCGCGCGGCGTTCCCGAATTGTTCTGAGGATTGTTGGCCAGCACAAAACCGACGACCGCCTGCTTCTCGATTTGCTCGGCTTCATGCTTCGCCGCTTGCGATACGGCAATCGTGGCAAGCATGCTTGCGGACACTATGGTCAGGATGACCAGCAGAACCAAGGTCCGTATTCGTTTTCTGAGTACATAGCGTCCCGCTCGTGAGATGAACGTCATGATTTCCTTTCCTATGAGAAAACAAGAAGAGGGCCTTCACACAAGCATTCTGAAGGCCCTCTCACGTGAATGGAGGCGGATAGGCGTTACTTGCCACCGCGTCGACGCATGAACAGCGAGACACCTCCCGCAATCGCCGCCACGACCACCAACGACACCAGCACAACACCCGGTATGACCAGACTCGAACCCGTCGCCGCCATGACCTCCCGCATCGACGTCGTTCCGCCTGAATCGGCAACGGTCGCACCGGGCAGCTCAGCGGCCTGGGCCGCGGTTTGGGTGAATCCCACGAATAGGCATAGGCCAAACGACAGGACCGCACTCATCCATTTCGTCATTCTTCGCATTGTGCCGAGGTCTTTCCTATGAGATCTTTTTGCTCAATGGTCGGCTATCGCTCAACCGACCGATTATCCTCATGGTAAAAGTCCACGGAATCCCGTCCCCTTCGCTATCCGGCGACGGTATCATGCCATTTCGTTATCGGCGCATGCATCATCATTATTTTTCGGGTGCGTCTAGGGTATGTTTCGGCCCGTCGTTCGCCTTCCGTCCGACCGAATCGATCATGGTGCGACACCGTTCGCTCAACGGCACCGACATGGCGATGAGGAACAGGCACAACGCCAGCACGACATCTTCGACCACTCTCCACACCCCGGTCGCCAAATGCCATCTCGTAGCGTCCAGATAAATCACGAAAACGATGAGAATGTACAGACGGACACACAACTGACGAACGGGAAGCCGTTCCTCATCATGCTGACGATCAGACACCATCCCCCGCTTTCCTTCGACGCCGGCCATCCCTTTGAAACGCCATGATACCGCCGAACGCGACCATCACCGGCAGTCGGGGGGCATCCATCATCATGGACAAGCCGTCATGCCATCCTTCATCCACCCTATTTCAGCGGAAAACGCCAATCGGAACAACGATTATCCGAAGGTACGTCATAGGGGGACTCCAACGAAGACGCCGCACAGACGCGTAACATGATTCTTGCTTGCGAAAGCAAGTAACGGAGCATAGGGGGCTATTGGCCTGTTCGGATTTTATCTTTCTCTCTGTCCGCGCAGGCCATATCCTTTCCGAAACTGCCGGGGTTCCACGCCTCTCCCCTCTTATCCTTCGTGGAACTCCGGCAGTTTCCTTTCCTCAGCATCGTCATGGCATGCAGCGGCGAAGCCGGTCATCCCCGACGACGTGCCGTCCATGGCACACAGGTTGCCGAAGGTCCGTCGACGGACAATGCTTCACGCCGTACACCTCCCCGATGGATAGGGTACGTATAGGGGGATTATGCGGCTTGTCAACTCCTTGCAGACACCGGCATCGAGCCATAGCATGCCTTATTACGTGGGGTGCTGATGCGGCCTGCGCAAGAGGATAAGGATTTCAATGGACTTGAGTAGGGCATGTATGGCAATATTCTCTGCTGCATTTTTTACGCCACTGGTTTTTTCTCCGATTGCCGCATGGGCATCCGCAGCCCCGATAGACACCGTTCCTCCCACCATGTCCGGCATGAACAGATTCCTCAGGCAAGGAGGCAAGAACAAGCTGGTCTTCGATGCCGTCTCGGCCAAACGGGCCGGATATTCGGACCGTGACCTGAAAATCGTATCCTCCCAGATCAGGCTGATGAACATGCTGCTGAGCGAGGGGCAGGCCATACTTCACCCGGACGGCTCCCTATCGTTGCGGTATTACGCATCCGAAGGTTCTTCGCGAACCCTCGCGCGGGGAATCAACAGAATGGTGATCCAATGGTATGGCGTCTTCGAATACTGGCTGGACAGCGACAAGGCGCGTGATCTCATCTCGGAAATGAAAATGGGACGATTGCTGCCCGATATCATTCCCGGATGGCTCGGCCCGACGATCGACATCGACTCGACATCGTTGCTTCGGGGCGCGCGGGCGGCGGTCAAACCTGATCGAGGCGTGATCGTGTATGCGAGAGCCATGCGGGCCGGTGAGCTGAATTCCATCTGGTTCACCTCCCAATGATGCCGGACCGGGTCTGAAGGTGTCTTCAGGCGACGATCTGCGAGCGAATGGGAGCCGGCTCCACGGCGTAATGCTTGCGCATGCTTTTCAGCATCGTACGAATGGCTCCGTTGGTCTGGTTCGCAGCCGTACGGAACTTGTCGAAAGTACGACCGTGCGGATCGTCGATATCGTGCGGAGCCGGCAACATCGGTCGAATCATTGAAGAGGACCTGATCACCGACTGCAGACGCTCCTGAATGGTCAGACCTTTGATCATGCCGTTACGGGCGCAGTATTCGCACATGTTCGCGAAATCGCTTAACAGGAACGTATACCGTACGGCGGCCGGCGCCAAGGCCACGATGTCCTTGCGCTGGCTCTTTTCAAAACACAGGATCAGGTCGGCCTCGTCCGCCATCTGACGTGTGAGGCGACGGGAGCGGAATCCGCTGGACTCGATGCCCACGCTATCCATCAGGCGCGCGCTGGATGGATCAATCTGATGCATCGGCAGACCGCGGGTGCCGGCACTGGAGACGCGTACCGTGGTACCGGTCAGATATTTCGTCAGCAACAGCTCACCCATAGGCGAACGGCAGATGTTGCCCGTACAGACGAACATGATATGCATACGCTGACCTCTTGCAGTGCGTGTTTCGGTTCCTTATGCCGGCTCCAGGGCCGCCATACCCTATAAATGGATATTTTAGCGCAGTCCCTGCCTTCGCCGAACCGCCATCGTGAGGGCTCGGGACGGAAGGCTTCCACCATCACCGTCAAATCACTATATGGACATATCTTGCAGTGCGAAACGGTTCGGCAATGTGGTTTCGATACACTGCCACGCACTACATAACAAGCCGTGACCGCCTACGACAGACGGGGCGTACGGCAGGGGTTCCACGAAAGGACACATGATGAGCGAAGAAGACAAGCTCAACAAAAAAGTGGCCGAAGCCGTTGAAGTGGCAGCGAACGAGGCCGCAAAGCGCGAAATCGACGAACTGACCGAATTCGAGCACGCGGTCGACGAGATGCTGGCCTCCGGCTATCTGGATGATACGCTGCGCGTAATCGACACGGAAGGCGTGGCACAGGTGCTTCCGGTACTGGATTCCGAACCGATCTCGCATCTGGTCGAAGGCGTGGAGGCCGTCGGCGGGCGTGCGAACGTGTTCGTTCATACCAGCCAGGGCGTTGTGGCGCTGAGCGTGTTGGAGTACAAGCCGAACGACGAGGAGTGACGGCCGTACGCGAGTCGGGCTTGCCGGCTCCCGTACGGCTTTGGCCACGGTTGCGGCCACGGCCAAAGAGGCCCTCAGACTGCAGACTGCGGATTGTAATGTGAGATGCGGGTCAAGGCGCGCTGAACGGCTTCGCGTGTGGTACCGGCGCCGCGTCCACGCACCCCGAAGAACACCATCAGCACCATGATGAAGCAAATGCCGGCACTGATGCGCAGAGCCCACTGAATGCCGAACACATTGGCGACGGCATACGTGCCTTTCGCACCTCCGATGGCGACCCAACGCAACGACGTAAACGTTTCCATCAGAATCACCAGTACCGGAGCACCGACCGCGCCGGCAATCTGACGCACGGTATTCGTCACGGCCGAACCGGCACTCACCTCCTGCGGCCGCAGACAATTAAGCGACCATGTAGTAATCGGCATGAGCACGAATCCCATGCCGATCTGACGCACGAACTGCCAGATCGACACCCACCAAATCCAAGACGTCATGGAAATCAAACTCATCATGACCGTACCGAAACACAATGTGATCGTGCCGATCAGAGCAACCGGCCGGGCACCGAATCTATCGAGCGCCTTGCCTCCGAAAAACTGCGAAATGCACTGCCCGAGAGCGCCGGGCAACATCACCAGACCGCTGATCGTGGCGGAATAGCCGCGGCAATTTTGAATATAGAGCGGCATAATCACCATAATCGAACTGAATGCGAAGAACGACAGGGCCGCAGTAACCGTACCGACCATGAAACTGCGGTTCCTGAGCACACCCAGATTGAGCAGCGGCGGCTGAACCGTCCAACGACCATCTTCAGGCCGGGCGGCGGCATACCGGCGAGCGCCATGAATCTGGCGGGCGACGAACCAGATGATGCCGATGATGCCGATCAGCATCGGCAGCCAGACCATGGGATGCGTATATGCGTACGATTCGATGTTCGTGAAGCCGAACATCAGCCCGCCGAAACCGAAGATCGACAGTCCGACGGAGAAGAAATCGGCTTTGGCGGAAGGGTCGTGCACGCCGAAGTTACGTAGTCCGAAGAATGCCAGAAACAGTGAAATCACGCCGATGATCGTCAGAGTGAAGAAAATCGAGCGCCAACCGTTCAAATCGGTCTGCACACCGCCCAAGGTAGGGCCGATGGCCGGGGCGACGCTCATGGCCATGCCCACGGTGCCCATGGCCATGCCGCGGTGGGACAACGGGTAGATCGAAAAGACGGTAATCTGCAGCACCGGCCACATCACACCGGTGCCGACCGCCTCCAACAGGCGGCCGATCAGCACCAATGCAAAGGTGGAGCCCAGCCAGGCGAACACGGATCCGGCAGTGAAGACGATCATCGAAGCGAGCACGATCTGACGGGTCGAAAAACGGCGGGTCAAATATGCCGTAAGCGGAACCATCACGCCCATGACGAGCTGGAAAATCGACGTCAGCCACTGTCCGGTCGTAACGGAAATGCCGAAATCGGTCACAATGGTCGGCAGAGCGGCGCTCAATTGCAGCTGCGTGAAGTTGCCGACGAAAGTGATGAACGTCAGAATCGCGATGGAAACGAATGCCGCATGCGTCAGATGGCCGTTGGCATAAGCCTCTTCACGTGCGAGCGCCTGCGATGTTTCCTTCATACCATTGTTCATGCATCACCTCTGCCACGTCATAAATGACTTCAGAATTCTATGCCTACGGCCGGGCATTGCGCCCCCGGCCAAAGGCTGATTCAGACCTTGCCGAGGAGCGTGAGGAAGATCAGAAGAACGTTGAGTGCGACGATCAGCGCAGCGACGGCGATGTTGAGCGCATGCTTGAACGGACCGTCCGCATATTCGCCCATAAGATCCCTGTCGTGCGTGTAGCGCATGAGCGGAATGATTGCGAACGGGATGCCGATCGACAGCACCACCTGCCCGACGATCAGCGCTTCGGTCGGATTGCCGGCAAACCACAGCACAATCAGCGCCGGCACCAGCGTAACGATTCGGCAGGCCCACATCGGTGCCTTGATCCGCAGCAATCCGTGCATGATCTCGGAACCCGCGTACGTGCCGACGGACGTGGAGCTCAGACTGGAGGCCAGCAATCCTATGGAGAAAATCGTGCCGACGACCGGCCCCAACACACTCGCGATCGCATGCTGCGCACCTTCAATCGTGTCCGTGCCGGTCATGCCATACAACGAATTCGCAGCCAGAATCAACAACGACAGATTCACGGAACCGGCCAACAGCAGCGCCCAAAACACATCGATCTTACTGCCGTGCAACAGTTGACGGACGGTCGGCTTGCGCTGACCGGGCGCATAATGGTCATTCACCAGCGTGGAATGCAAGTAGATGGCATGCGGCATGACGGTGGCACCCAGCATGGAAGTGGCCATCAACACCGTTGCGGAACCCTTGAAACGTGGAATCAGACCGGCCGCCACCGCCTTTGGATCCGGCGGCGCTATGAACAGTCCCGCGATGAAGCCGAACGTAATCACCAGCAGCAATGCGATGATGAGTTTCTCGAACATGCGATGCGTGGCACCCTTCTGGAAAATCAGCAGAATCGTGGAAACCACGCCGATAATGCACCCGCCGGGAAACAGCGGCAGGCCGAACAGCAGATTGAGGGCGATGGCACCGCCGATCACTTCGGCCAAATCGGTGGCGATGGCGATGACCTCGGCCTGCATGAAGAACATGAACCGACCGCCGTCGCCCATGCGCTCGCCAAGGATTTCCGGCAGGCTCTTGCCTGTGACGATGCCCAGCTTGGCGGATTGGTATTGGATCAGTACGCTCATGCAGTTGGCGATTACGAGCACCCAGACCAGCAGATAGCCATATCGTGCGCCGGAAGTGATGTTGGCGGCCACGTTACCCGGATCCACATAGGCTACGGCCGCCACGAAAGCCGGCCCGAGAATGCCCGCCAATGCGTGTCCGTGACGTTCCTTGCCCATGGCCTTTCCGTGCCCTTCCCTGTGACTGGCGATTAACGAGCAACGTTATAGCGCGATTATGTTACCTCGGCCTGTAATTTCAGCTTTCCGGAATGGACTGTGCGGGGCAGCCGTGGAGCACCGACAGCATGGCCCGCTTCTCCTTGATGGTCACGGTCAGACCGTACTTGTCTTTCACGCCGATCTGACGCGCGACGTAATCGCAACGGTAGTCGCCGTTCGTGGGCAGCCAATAGGCGGCCGACGCGGAACCCTTCTCCTGATTGGCCGGACCATCGACCGCCAGCAGATTGTACATGTCGTTGCCGTATTCGTAACGTTTGGTCCTGCTCCATTCGCGCGCACCGGATTGCCACGCATTCTCAAGCGCCACCACATGGTCGATCTGCACGGCGCTGGACGTATCGCGCCCACGCCGGAAATGAATGGTCTTACCCGTGTACGGGTCGTTGAGCGTACCGGATTGCACTTTGCAGCCGCCGGCACCCTGGTACCGCACGTCCGTCAAATCGCGGGCCAGCACATCCTCACGTACGTCGCAACCATTGCCATCCGCGTCCGTCTGGCGATAGCCGAACGCGGTGCGATCATAACCGGCCTTGCTGGGGTTATCGTCGACCGTAAGCCGTTCCAGCGTTTCCGCAGCGGAGCCGGTCGCCGTATATTCACCGGTGATCTCACCGACGGTCGGACTGGTTTTCGGCAGAATCAGGCCGATGGTGATGCCGACCACCGCGGCAATCACCAGTAGGCACAGTATGCGTTCGACCGGTCCTTCCGCGTTGAAACGCTTCTTGCGAAAGTGCGTGGCATTACGTCGTCGTGGCATGGGAATCCTTAATCATAGGCGCATGGGTCATGGGTCATGACTCATAGCTCATGTGGGTCATAGGCAGAATCTCATCGGTAAGCAAGCCGTTTTATGGGCGGCCGACCGTCGAATCTTCGGTACAACCGAATCTTCGGTGCATTGCAGCGAACTGCAGACGATTGCGAATTAGGCGTAAGTGAACGTCAGCGGATCGTGACCGGCACGGGTCGGACCATCAAGCGCATCGATGGCCGCATGCTCCTCCTGGGTCAGCGCAAAACCGAACAGGTCAAGGTTCTCCCGCTGACGTTGCGCATGCACCGACTTGGGGATGATAATGGTGCCGTTTTCGATGTGCCAGCGCAGAATCACCTGTGCAGGGCTTACATGATGAGCTTCCGCGATACGTTCGATCGCACCGTTTCCGGCGTTCAGATCGGCACCGCGCGCCATTGGCGAATACGCTTCGACCGCAATGCCATGCTCCTTGCAGTATGCGACGACCTCCCGCTGCTGCCAAGTGGGATGCAGTTCAATCTGGTTGACTGCCGGGTATTCGCCGGTCTCATCATGAAGTCGGTCAAGATGCTCCGGAAGGAAGTTGCACACGCCAAGCGTCTTCACGCGGCCTTCCGCGCGGAACTCGACGAAGGCCTTCCACGTTTCGCCGCTGCGCCAGTCGAACGGGGTCGGCCAATGCAGCATATACATGTCGACATACTCGAGTTGCAACAGATCGAGCTGACGGTCGAAGGCCTTGCGTGCGGAATCATAGCCCTGCTCGGAATCACGCAGTTTGGTGGTGACCCAGATTGTTTCGCGCTTGCTGCCGGTATCGTAGCCGGTGTTCGCGAGCGCACGGCCCACGCCAGCCTCGTTGTTGTATCCGGCAGCGCCGTCGATATGGCGGTATCCGGCCGCAATGGCGCTTTCGACGACCGGCGTCACGCCTTCATCATCGATGCGTAGCACGCCGAGGCCGACCTGTGGAATCTTATTGCCATCGCTCAGCGTAATCGTCGGAACGTGCCGTTCCTGTGGTTCCGTCATTGTGGTTCCTTCCGTTCTTTGTGGTTCGGTTCTGGTCCGTTCTGGCCTTGTCTGGTCCGGTTCGGTTCCGTTCTAGTTCTGTCCGGTCCGGTTCCCGTGGCATTTCCCAGATTAGCCCCGTACGCCGCCCGACTCATCCGGACCGCATGCCCGGTCCCGGGGCCCCTCCGCCAGGCACGCTGCCGCCCCGGGTTCCGTGCTGTTTATGGTCAAATAAACGTGTACGGCGTCACCATCAAATCTGAACGGTGTGAGCGTTCATATCGGACACGGTCGGCGGCTGGAAACGGCATCGGCGGAAGAGAAGCGCCGGTGCCGTACGGTTCCTGATAGATTCCCGAGTGCTAACAACCAACACATGGTCCTCGGGAGGAAAGGAATGACGACACCGGTGCGTGTTCAACAGAGTATCAGGCAGCTCGAGACGAAAGGCCTGACGCATGCCCAGATAGCAAGGGAACTGGGGGTCTCGTGGACGACCGTGGTCAAATACGCTTCCCGCGACTATTCCCCGGTTCCCGCGGCGGGGAGGGAGGGAAGCCGGTCGCTGGTCGTGGGCAGGTACGCGCGCAAGGCCGACGAATGGCTCGAGGCGGACCGGCGCATGCCGCGCAAGCAGCGGCATACCGCCCGGCGCGTGCACGAACGGCTTGTGGAGGAATGCGGCTTCGAAGGCAGTTATTCGTCGGTGCAACGTTGGGTCAAGCGATGGCGGCAACGCCACCGGGACGAGGCCGAGGGATTCAGCGAGCTGGAATGGGCGCCGGGCAGCGCGCAGGTCGATTTCGGACAGGCCCTGGCCGTGGTCGCGGGCGTGGAACGGACCGTGCATTTCCTCGTGGTCTCGTTCCCGTACTCGAACATGCGGTACGTGGCCGCGCTGCCCGGCGAGACCGCGGAATGCGTGTGCCATGGCCTGAACCTGGTGTTCTCCCACGTCGGGATGGTCCCCCGCGTGCTGGTGTTCGACAACGCCACCGGGGTCGGCCGCCGCAGGGCCGACGGGACCGTCACCCAGACGAGGCTGTTCTCGCTGTTCTGCGCGCATTACGGCTTCGAGACGAGGTTCTGCAACCCGTGCTCCGGGCACGAGAAGGGCAGCACGGAGAACGCGGTCGGCTTCCTGCGCCGCAACCTGATGGTGCCGACGCCGTCCGCGGAGGGATGGGACCGGCTCACCGACGCGTGGCTGGAACGCTGCGACGAGATCGCGCATGCCGACCACTACCGCGAGGACGTGCCGATCCGGGACCTGTTCGGGACGGACCTCGACCACATGCTCCCGCTTCCCCCGTCCATGTTCGACGCGTGCGACTGGCGCGACGTGAAGACCGACAGGACCGGAACCGTCACGATCGACTCGAACCGCTACCTCGCGGGCCCGAAATGGCATTCCATGCGTCTCATGGCCGGCGTGCGGGCCCTGCGGGTCGAGCTGCGTTCCATGGACGGCGAGCCGATCGTCACGCTGGAACGCAGGTGGGGGCACAGTCCGGACACCGCGATGGACCCGCTCTCTCTGCTCGCCATCATCGCGCGCAAGCCGCGTTCGTGGGGCGAGAGTCCCATACGCTCCGATTTCCCGGAGGAGACGCGCATGCTGCTCGACCGGATGGAGCCGCGCGAACGCGGACCGCTGGTCGACGACATCCGCCGCGCCGCCGTGGCGAGCGGTTTCCACGCGGCCGCCATGGCCGTCGCCGAGATCGTCGCCGCGGGCAGGAGGCCCGACAGGGCCGCGATCGACCAGACAGCCAGACGGATCGCTCAGGGCGACGGCCCCGAATCGAGGGCCAGGCTCGACGCGTACAGCAGGTTCATGAGGGAGGACGACGGTGAGTGAGGCGACGGAAACCGTGGAGGGCGGCCGCAGGGGCGGACGGACGGTAAGCAAATCCACCCCGGACGAGGTCATGGGGCTCGCATGCGGGCTGCCGCTGACCAGGAGCGTGCTGCGTTCCGTGGTCGCGGACGCCACGCCCGGCCAGCTCGGCGTGCTGGCCGACCTGTTCAGGGCCGAGAACGCCAGCCGGACTCAGTCCAGACGCGCCCGGCTGATCAGGAACGCGGGCTTCCCGTGCGTCAAGGGCTTCGACGGATACGACTGGGGCATGGCGTCGTTCCCCGCCGACTGGGGACGGGAGCAGCTCATGGACCTCGGTTTCGTGGACCGGGCCGAGGATCTCGTGCTCTACGGCGACGTGGGATGCGGCAAGACGCACATGGCGATCGCCGTTGGCATGCTGGCGTGCGAGAGGGGCATGCCGGTGAGGTTCTTCACCGCGTCGTCGCTGGTGATGCGGCTGCGGCGCGCGAGGGACGAGAACCGGCTCGACGCGGAACTGCGCGCGATAGGCCGTGCCAGGCTGCTGGTCATCGACGAGCTGGGCTACCTGCCCATCGACATCGACGGGGCCAGGCTCCTGTTCCAGGTCGTCGCGGATTCCTACGAGAAACGGAGCGTGGTGTTCACCACGAACCTGGAGTTCGGGCGGTGGGGCGAGGTTTTCGGCGACGGCGACATGGCCGCCGCGGTCATCGACCGTATCGTGCACCACGGCAGGATCGTCAGGTTCCGTGGCGAGTCGTACCGCAACAGCCACTCCCTGATGAGATAACCGAAAACGAGAGGAACCATCCGGATTACCGGTGACGGTGTCCATTTTGAACGCCGATGGTGTTCAGATTAACTGGTGACGACACGCGGATTTATTTGACGAAAGACACGTGCGCCGCGCACGACCCGCGGCAGGGGCCCTTTCCCCGGAGCGGGCGCGGCCGCCCGCCCCTCGGACCGCCATCCGGGGCGCATCCCGCCGGCCGGGCGTCCCGCACCGGACCGTACGGGGGTGTCTGCCGGTCCCGTCCGGACGCACGATTCCCTGGGGACGGCCGGATGGCGGGTCGTGCACGGCTCCCGAGTTCCGGTCTCCTTCCGCCGCGCACGGAGGGATCCCGCCGAATCCGTCGGATCCGCTGGATCCGCTGGCGGCCCGCCAGCCACACACCACAACCCGCGGAACACCATATGCCGGCACACACATTTATGGAACGTCACCGAATCTGCCGTCTCCATCAACGCCTTTTCGCACGCCGACGCGGCCGAACCATCTTTCGCCGCCGACGCGCAAGCTCGCTCCACGGTATCGGCGTATTCACGACGATCGGTCGTCCATCAATATTCGACAATGCATGTGCCACATTCATGGCGAACGCCGCACGATGCAATTCATCCGAAAGATCCAACTGCGTAATCACCAGAACCACCCAACCGGCGGAAGTAAGGCGCATGCGCTTGTTCTGGTCACGCCTCCACTGCCGTCTGTCCGTGCGATGATGGTCGCCGTCATATTCCAAGCCAAGCTTGCGAGACGGATCTGCCAGATCGAGCGTTGTCATGGCACCGTTGCCGAACAGTACATCCGAGACAGTGTAATTGACCCTCATTGGTGGCAAACCGTACCGTTCCAGCACCAATCGCATCTCGGTCTCTTTAGGTGAATCCGATCCTTGCCGCACCAGCGAAAGTGCGTCCATACACTTGCTACGGTACGGAATTTGGGCTGTGGATACAAACTTCCGCAACTCGTCCAACGTCAATCGACGGTGTCGGATCATCGATTCCGCGAGTATGGTCAACTCTCCGACATCCAATGGGCCCGCCATCAACGCCCATGTCGGCGCGGGTGCCAGCACTCGCACCCCGTCAATCATCAGCACATGTTTGCCGTTCAGCCCTTTCCACACATGCATACGAACATGCTTACGCGCTCTGCGATCGTTGCGATTGTTCAGCACAACATGTATCAACGAATTATCCGACACGGTGTTGGTCGAATCATTCCACTTTTCGGTGGATGCATAATCTTCTGCATAGCCATAATCAGAAGACGGAGATTCAGGGTATCCGTAGGCAGGCCCTCCTGCAATCTCGGCATGATCAGTCCGCGCGGTTCGTGAGCGTCGATAGCCACTGCCGGAAGGTTGCTCAATACCCCATATTGCGAGTGCCGTCTCGTGACTGACAGGATGCTGCACCCCAATGGCCTTGCAGTCACGTAGCGCTTGCCGCTGCATCTGCGAAAGCATGATTCGTTGCATCGGTTTGTATGTTTCGTTGCCGTTCATGTTTCGACGCTATGGCAAGGAATGGTACGCCGTCCAGCCGATTCGAGGGTTGTGGTCGAAGGACGCATATTCAGCGTGTCGCTGTGGATAAGTCGATGCCGCCTCTTCTGACTGTGCATAAGTATGTGAATTATTGGGATTTGATGTTGCTTGAAATTCCCCTTGTTTTTCTGACGGACTGATACGCGATGTCGTCGAACTGTTGGATTGACGGACGTGTCTTTGGTTGTGGTGTGTGTGGCTGGCAGGTCGGACAGAACCAGAACGGAACCGAAACGGACCAGACAAGGCCAGACCGGACCAGAACAGACCAAACTAGGACAAATCAAGCAAGGCCGGACCTAACCTAACCAAACCAAACCACAGAAACCGAACCAAGCCGGACCGGACAAGGCCGGACCAGGCCTAGGCCGAACCACAAAGAACGGAAGGAACCACAAAGAATGGAAGTCTTTCGATCACCAACCCTTATGCTCGGGTGGTGGCGCGTGCAATAACACGCGACTGGGTGGTGATCAGTTCCGGCTCAAGATGACGCCCGTTGATGCGGTCGATAATGCGACTGACCGCAGTGGGGGCGGTCCAATCAAGGCAGGAATCCATGGTGGTGAGCGGTGGCTGGAAATAAGCGGCTTCTTCGATGTTGTCAAAACCGATCACCTGCACCTGATCGGGCACGCTGATACCGTTGGCCGCCAAAGTGAACAAGGCACCCAACGCCAGCTGATCATTGAAAGCGACAATGCCATCAAACGGCACACCGGAGTCGATGAGCCACTGCGTCACACGGGCACCGGAGCCGATGGTCCAGTCGTGGCCGGTGTTGCCGAGCAGACGCGAGTCAAAGGCAACGCCGCGCGCATCGCATGCCTCAAGTACGCCGCGCATACGCAACTGAGCATTGCCCTCCACCGCATCGTGCAAACCATCCAGATCCTCAGGCGCGGTTCTGGCACCTACCACGGCAATTCGAATCGCACCGCGGTCGAACAGGTATTCCGTCGCCTGCCTGGCTTCCTGCACATCGTCGGGAGTCACATGATCGGCCTTACCATGCGTGTCCCGCGCACCGACACAGACAAGCGGATAGTCAACATCAAGATCTTCCGGAGACAGATCCTCCACTTCGGAAATGGACAGAATCATGCCATCCGACACAGTGGTGTTGAAGCCTTCGAGCAGTGCACGAGCGCCACTGGCAGAGCCTTCCGCATAAGTGGTGACGTAAACGGAGTAGTCGTGCAGTCGCGCCGCGTCAATCACGCGATTGGCTAATTCGGCCAGGTATGGCGCGGTGAGGCTTGGCACGGCGAGCGTGATGAACCCCGTATTGCCACGATTGAGATTACGGGCGGCCACGTTCACACGATAGCCAAGCCGATCGATAACCCCTTGCACTTTCTCTCGCGTGTTTTCGGTCATGCGGCCGCTGTTGTTGATCACGTTGGAGGCGGTTTTCAGCGAAACGCCGGCTTCTTCGGCCACATCGCGCAGTGTGATGCGCTTCTTGTCCTGCTTCGTTTCGCTCATATCAGGGCTCCTTGCCTGCCTTTTGGCCTATATGTGGCAGATGTATCGGTTCTTCCGCAGTTTTCTGGCTTATGCATAGCAGGTATTCAACGAAAACCGAGATATTACCGTTGCCATGATAAGGCTCGGATTCCGAGATTCACGATTCACCTGCCATATATAGGACGGATGAAGACGAAAGGAACCGGTAATCCGCCACATGTAAGCGAGATGCCCTCGAATCATGCCGGCGTGCCGACTGATTTCGATTATCGTCTGGTAATCAGCATGCCATTGCGATGAATGACGTAGGAACCCGGCCCTTCCGGACCAGCCTCGCTGTGGAATTGGCAGATCGGTTCGCCTTCGATGCCACGCACTGTAACCTCCTGCTTGCCGCGGGGCATGTAGAAGTCGAAGGTCGCATCAGCGGATTTACGCACGGTATGCAGTACGTCGCCGTATCGGGGATCGTCTTCGCCACCTGAAGTAGTGAGATTGGCGCGGACGAACCTGCTCAGATCGGCCACGTTCAGGTCGCAGCCCACAAAATAGGCGGCGCCGGCACCGTACGGGCTACGGGTGATGGCGGCGGTGCCGTCCAATTCCCATTCGTCCGCGGAGTTTCCCGAATAGGTGGCGAGCACTTCGGTGTCAGGGCCTTCCACGTTCACATCGTTCTGCCACAGGCGGGTCACGGCACCGTCCATGCCGCCTCCCAATTCGATTTCACATGGCTCACCTTCCGCTTCGCATCCGAGAATGTTGAACTCTTCGCCACGGATGCCAAGCATCTTGCGGAGCAAACCATTACCGGCACCCGGATATCCGCCGAGCCAAGTGTGGAAATGCTCGTCGATCAGGCCGGTCGCATAGCCAATCACCACCTGACCGCCGGCAGCCGTAAAGTCGGCAAGCCGTTGCGTATCGGCGGCGCTCAGCATCAGCACGCTCGGCAGCACCACCACGGAATATGCGCTCCAATCGTACTTGAGCGGTACTACGTCGGCCCGCTGCCCTGCGTCCAGAAACGCGCGATACCAGTCACGCACGTCATGCCAATGGCTGAGTTTCATGCTCGGCAGGGTTTCACTGCGCGTGGCCCATTCGGATTCGGCACTGAACAGAATCGCCGTATCGGAACGTTCGAGCGTGCTTCCCTGCATGCCTGCGGCGCTCAAATCCTTGAGCACCGACCCGAGTTCGCACACCTGACGGAACACCCTGGTGTCTTCACCGGCGTGTGGCAGCATGGCGGAGTGGAAGGCCTCCGATCCGAATGCGGAAGCCCGCCATTGGAAAAAGTTGATGGCGTCGGCGCCCATGGCCACGTGCGCAAGGGAGTCGCGCACGATTTCACCCTTACGTTTGCGGATATTGAGCGGCTTCCACTGTACCGCCGAAGTGGAGTGCTCCATCACATACCAAGGCTTGCCGAGCGCCAACGAATCCATGAGCGCGTCGGAACAGGCGAGTTCGTCGAGATGCGATTCGCCTTCATGGAAGTAATGATCGTTGGAGACGAAATCCACTTCTTCGGCCCAATCGGCATAGTCCATGCAGCACTGGTCGGTGGAGACCATGAAGTTCGTGGTGAATGGCTTGTCGGGGCAGATTTCGGCGATGGCGTCACGCTCGGCCTTGTAGAAGTCGAGCAGCATATCGTTGCCGAATCGCTCGAAATCCAGTTTCTGTCCGGGATTGACCATGCTGTCGGTGCCCATGAAGCGCGGGATGAGCACTTCGTCGAAGCCGTTCATCTCCTGCCCCCAGAAGGTGGTGCCCCAAGCCGCGTTGAGCGCGTCGATGGTGCCGTATTTGCGCTCACACCACTTGCGGAAGGCGGCCAGGGCGTTGTCGGAGTAGTCTTCGCGGTTGTTCCAGCCATATTCGTTGCCCATGTGCCAAGCCGTCACATATGGATTGTCGCCATAGCGTTCGGCGAGTTTACGACACATGGTAAGCGCATATGTTTTGAATACCGGGCTGGTCGGGCTCCACGACTGACGCGAGCCGGCGTTGATCTGATGACCGTATTTGTCTCGCGGAAGAACCTCCGGATGGCTTTCGTACAGCCAAAGCGGAGCGGTGGCGGTGGCGGAAGCAAGATCGACCGCGATGCCCGCTTTGCCGAGCTTGTCGATGATGCGGTCGAGCCAGCCGAAGTTCCAGCGGTCCTCGGTGGGCTGGATGCGATCCCAGCTAAAAATCGCCAGGGCCACGGTGTTGACACCGGCCTGCTTCATCAGGCGGATGTCGTCGTCCCAGATTTCCTCAGACCATTGGTCGGGATTGTAGTCGCCACCGAACGCTATGCCACCTCCATTGCGAGTCAGCAGTCTCGGCCAAGAAAAGGTTCTTCTTGTCGTCATTTAAGCCTCCTGAAAGATGCGTTTGCCGCTTCCGATTCTTTGATATCCCATATGATACAACGGTGTAGCAACGCTTTCTAAATCGATATTTCGCACAGCATGGCGAGCCACGTCTCCGCCAGGCGCGGCCCGCCCCAGCTCATTCCTTGACGGCGCCGGCGGACAGGCCGGACTGCCAATACCTCTGCAAACACAGGAACGCGATCACCAACGGCACGATCGTGACCAACGAACCCGTGATCACCAGGTTCTGGATCGCCTGCCCGCCCGCCGTGGAGGCCTGGTCCTTCCACTGGTTCAACCCGATCGTGAGCGGATACCAATCCGAATCCTTGAGCATGATCAACGGCAGGAAATAGTTGTTCCACGTCGCCACGATCGCGAACAGGGCCGTGGTCACGATGCCCGGCGCCAGCAAGGGCAGCGACACCTGGAAGAACGTACGGAACTCGCCCGCCCCGTCCACGCGCGCCGCCTCGAGCAGCTCGGTCGGCACGGCCTGGTCCGAGAAGATCCACATCAGGTACAGGCCGAACGTGGACACCAGGCTCGGGATGACCATGGCCCACGGCGTGTTCGTCAGGTTCAGCTTGGCGAACAGCAGGAACTGCGGCACCGCCAACGCGATGCCCGGCACGCTGATCGCGCCGATGACCACCACGAACACGGCCCTGCGCCCCGGGAAACGGAACTTCGCCAGACCGTAGCCGCCCATGATCGCCAGCAGCGTGGCCCCTCCCGCGCCGGCCACCACGTACAGGACGGTGTTGAGGACCCAGCGTCCGAAGATCCCGCCGTCATAGGTGAACACGGTGACGACGTTGTCCCACAGGGCGAACGTCTTGCCGAACCCCAGACCGAAGGTCGACGTGAAGTCCGCCTGCGTCTTGGTCGCGTTGACCAGCAGATAGAAGAACGGGAACAGGCAGTAGACGGCGAAGACCGCGCATACCAGGGTCAGCAGGGCGCTGCGCCTGGGATTCGCGACGTTCGCGAACCCCGACCTCGCGGCCCTCGCCCGCTCCGCCCTCTCGTCCCTGGCCACACGCCTGCGGCGTTCCCTCTCCGCCTTCCCTGCGGCCTTCTCCCGCCCCTTCGGACCCGCCGCGGCGGCGCTGCTTGCATTGCTCATCTTGATGCTCCTTGAATCCTCTTGCCCGTGAGGCGACGCGCCCGCGCGCCTACCTCATCTGCTCTTTCATGCTCCTGAGCTGCACCGCGTACGCGATCGCCATCGTGATCACCGCCATCGTGATCGCCAGGGCGGCCGCGTAGTTGCTCTGGTTGCCCGCGAAGCTCAGGTTGTACGCGTACATGTTCGGCGTGTAGTACGTGCCGATCGCGTTGCCCGGCACCATGTTCTGCATGATGCTCGGCTCGTTGAACAGCTGGAACGAGCCGATGATCGAGAAGATCACCGTGATCGCCAGGCTGCCGCGCAGCTCGGGCAGCTTGATGGACCTGACGATCTGCCATTCGCTCGCGCCGTCGATCGACGCGGCCTCGTACAGCGAATGCGGGATCGTGGACAGCGAACTGTAGAAGATCAGCATGTTGTAGCCCGTGAACTCCCAGGTCACGATGTTGCCGATCGAGGCGAGCAGCACGCCCGGGGCCAGCACGTCCAGATGCGTGCCGAAGAAGCCGTTGAACGAGCCCACCAGCCCGTACTTCGCGCCGTACATGAACCCCCAGATCAGCGTGGAGACCACGGCCGGCACTGCGTACGGCAGGAACGTGGAGATACGGAAGAACCTGGTGCCGTGCAATTTCATGGAATCCAGGGCCAACGCCATCGCCGCGGCCAGGAACAGCATGACCGGCACCTGCACCACCGTGAACAGCGCCACCCGGCCCACCGCGCTCCAGAACTGCCGGTCGTGCAGCAGACGGACGTAATTGTCGAATCCCACGAACCGCGTGCCCCCGATCATCCTGTTCTGGAAGAAACTGATGTACACCGCGTACATGATCGGGATGACGAACACGAACACGAACACCAACGCGAACGGCCACATGAACTTCCAACCACGCCAATCCGCATGATGCCTATTGACACGGACCTGGTCGGGAGGTGTATGCAACTGCGTCGGAACGTTTGCTGTTGCTTGGGTCATGATTGCTTCTTTCTGTTGCGCTACAACTGCTGACGCCAACCGCTTCGTCGGCCGTTCAATCGCAGATGATTGCGATTCGGGCATACGGAAGGCGAGGATCCGCACGGGACGTCTCCCCGCCTTGCCTTACCCTGTGCTTGGTTATGCGGTTGGAAGTATGGACGGCCGGCAAATACCGGACCGGAACTCAACCCTTATTGGTGACGGTGTAGCCCTGCTGGGTGCCATGTTCCGCGAGCGCCTTGCCGTAGTTGGCGAAGGCTTCCTTCAAGGTGATCTCCTTGTTGTACGCCTTGGAAATCTGATCGCCGAAAGATGACTGCGCAAACGGATTGTACGGTAGGTAGGAGAACTCGGAGACCTTACGCTGGGCGGCTTCGGAAAGCACCTCGTTCACATTCTGGCCGCCGAAGTAATCGTTGACCTTCTTGTTGGCCTCGGTGGTCGGGTCGGTGAAGTCCTCGGAGGTGAGAATGCTCTTGAGGCTCGGGAAAGTACCGGTATCGGCCATGGTCTTGGCGCCCTCGCCGTGGGTCAGGTATTCCACGAACTTGTAGGCGGCGGCCTGCTGCTTGGACTGGGAGACGACGGCGAGCGCAGAGCCACCATCCTCGGCGGAGGCCTCTTCGCCTTCCTCCCACTGCGGCAGCTGGGCCACGCGCCAGTTGCCGGCCTGGTCAGGAGCGCCGTTCATAAGATTGATCGGCATCCAGCCTCCGATGGTCAGCGAGGCGATGGTGCCGTCGTTGAGCTCGCGGTTCCAGTCGTCGGACCAGTTGGCGGTCTTGGTGTCGATAAGGTCTTCGTCGATGAGCTTCTGCTGGAACTCGATGTACTTCTTCATGCCGGAATCCTTGGTCATGTCAATGGTGAGGTTTTCGCCGTCGACCTTCCAAGGCTGGGCGCCGGCCTGCCAGGCTTGCGCGGTGAAGGGCTGGTATTCCATGCTGGAGCCGGAATTGTTGGTCATGTAGGAGCCGATGGCCCTGACCTTCTTGGCCGCCTCGTAGTAGTCGTCCCAGGTCTTGATTTGAGTGCCATCGACACCGGCCTTCTTGAATACCGCATCGTTATAGAAGAACATTTCCGGACCGGAATCGATTGGCAGCGCGTACGGCTTGCCGCCGTACTGCAGCTTGTTCCATGGACCGGCGGAGAAATCGTCGGCGAGCTTATCGGCACCGAATTGGCTCAGATCCGCCAAATCTCCGGTTACCGCGAATTGCGTGACGGTCGGGTCCTCGAGCATGACCACGTCGGGGGCGCCCTTCCCCGCCGCGATGGCATTGCTCAGTGCGGTCTGCGTGTCAGATGCGGTGCCGGTGTTGTTGAACTTCACGGTAATGCCGGGATTTGCCTTCTGGAAGTCTTTGATGAGGTCGCTCATGGTATGGCCGGTATCCCAGCCCCAGAACACGAGTTCCGCCTTGTCGGCGTCACCGGCGTTGCCATTGCTGGCGTTTGCATTGCCGCAAGCGGCCAGACCGGTGAGGGTCATCACCGTGGTCAGAGCCGCAAGAACCTTCTGAGAGTTACGCATGTTTCCTCCTTCGAGAGCTAGCATCAGACCGTCTTCGTCCGATACGATCAGGAGCTTCATCCCACTCTGCCGCCCGTTTTGATATACCGCTGTACCAATGATGATGACAGTCGGTACGCCCTCTTACGGACAGCCTTGGGATTGCTTCTGTTTGACTCTGTTTCCTTCCTGATACAGCTGTGTATCATTGACTCTTATGATACACAGCTGTATCAACATGTCAAATCCAGTCGAACATCCCCTTTCCGATATCCGTTAGTCAATCGATTGACTCTTGATTTTCCAGGCGTTTCGCAATCACTTCGCGACAGACGACTTTCCTACAGTCGTATCCTCGGGCATCTGACCGACCGAAGATTTCAGCTCTACCCTGAGCAAGCTCTCATACTTAGAATTCATCAATCAAGGAAACATCATTCCGATGCGGCGCGTCCGACAGCGCACGATCCCTTAAAAACCGGTTCGCCGGCAGAGCGTGCACCAGGGATAAATCCGAAGTCAAATATTAGGGGGCATCAATCCGAAGATTTCCCTTCCATCTGAAATCAACCCCGGCAATCCTCCGTATGCAAGCCCTCACCCCGATCGAGCAACCGGAAGTGAAGGCCCAAGCATACGGTCGGTTTCGCTACAAACTCAGGAAAAGCTCGTGAATGCGGGTATCGTCGGTAAGCTCGGGATGGAAGGCCGTGGCGAGCATGTTGCCTTGGCGCAGGCCGACCACATTGCCGTTCACTTCGGTCTCGACCGTCGCCGCCGAACCGACTTCGGCCACGAACGGCCCACGGATGAACACCAGCGGAACATCCTTGAGTATGACATCGGACGAGACGCCTTGGGGAACATGCTCGCCCGGTGCGACCACGACGGCGTTTTCGCCGGGAGCGGAGCCAAAGTCGGCAGTGGCGGCAAAGGAACCGAGCTGACGCCCATAAGCGTTACGGCGCACGATGGCGTCAAGCGCACCGAAGTAGACATTCGGATCATTATCCAGCCGTCGCGCCAGCAGAATCATGCCGGCGCAGGTGCCGAACACCGGCTTGCCCGCGGCGATATGCGCCGCAATCGAATCAAACAGACCGGTCGACCGCAAAAGCTTACCCTGCGTGGTGCTTTCACCACCCGGTAGGATCACACGGTCGATGGAGTCATCGAAATCCTTGACGGCACGCAGCAGCTTCCACGGGGCGCCAAGACGGTCCAGCATGGCGGCATGCTCGGCGAATGCACCCTGCACTGCGAGAATGCCGGTCACGCCGTGACGGGCGGATTCGGCACCTGCGGCCACATCGGCCGACTCTTCCTTTGCGATATACTCAACGGCTACAACCATCGGATCTCCTTATGCGACGGCAAGCGGGAGCCGAGAATCCTACGATTCCCGGCTCGCCGCGTTTGTTCAGCATGATGGGCGCACCCATCCGGAACGACGAGGCCGGCATGCGCCCCGTCAGAACGACATGTCAAAACGATAAGGGCGAGAAATCACTCACCCCTGGCGGCCATGATGGTCTCGATCTCGTCCTCATTGATGCCGACCATGGCCTCGCCGAGATTCTCGGACAGGCGCGCAAGCAGGTCGGCGTCCTGCCAGTTGGCGGTGGCCTGCACGATGGCGGCGGCGCGCTTGGCCGGGTCGCCGGACTTGAAGATGCCGGAGCCCACGAACACACCTTCCGCGCCAAGCTCCATCATGAGGGCCGCGTCAGCCGGGGTCGCGACACCGCCGGCGGCGAAGTTGACGACCGGCAGGCGGCCGTTGTCATGCACATACTTGGCCAGGTCATACGGCACGGCCAGCTGCTTGGCCGCCTCGTACACCTCGTCGTCGCGCAGGGAGACGAGCTCGCGAATCTGCTTGTTCATGGTGCGCATGTGGCGTACGGCCTGGATGACGTCGCCCGTGCCCGGTTCGCCCTTGGTACGGATCATGGATGCACCCTCGGCGATACGCCGCAACGCCTCACCCAGATTCTTCGCACCGCACACGAATGGCACGTCGAACTGATTCTTATCGATGTGATACACGTCGTCGGCCGGGCTGAGCACTTCGGATTCGTCGATATAGTCGATTTCGATGGCCTGCAGAATGCGCGCCTCGGCGATGTGGCCGATGCGCACCTTGGCCATGACCGGAATGGACACGGCTTCCTGAATGCCTTTGATCATGGCCGGATCGCTCATGCGGGAGACGCCACCGGCGGCGCGGATGTCAGCCGGGATGCGCTCGAGCGCCATCACCGCGCACGCGCCGGCATCCTGCGCGATCCTCGCCTGCTCCGGAGTGGTGACGTCCATGATCACGCCGCCCTTGAGCATCTGCGCCAGATTCTTATTCAGTTCATTTCTGTTGTTGGCCATCGCCAGCCTTTCGTCGGTAGTCTTACTCCCGATACAGATACTAACGATTTGTAATTAACAAATTACATAAACTGAATATCACAGTGGTTCAAAAAGTTGGTTTCACTAAATTTTTGACCTCATTTTCACCATCTCGTCATTCCCTGCGATTTCGATTCAGGTGACAATCATACGATTTCGCCCGATTTTCTTGCCTCACCCGCCGATCACACTTTCGAATCGTCGGTTACGCACGATATCAGAAAAACGAATAATCAACGGTTGCCATACGACCACATTGCGGACGCCTACATGTGCACGATCGCATCGGCGATACGCATGGTGGAATCACGATGCGAAACGAGTACGACCATGCTCCCCTGCTCCGCAAGACCGTTGATCGACTGCAGGATCACCGATTCGTTATAGGCGTCGAGACGGCTGGTCGGCTCGTCGAACAACACCAGATCGGCATGACGAAGGAACATGCGTGCGAGTCCGATACGCTGACGCTCCCCCTCAGACAGCCGGCCACCAAGCTCACCGACCGGAGTGTCAAGACCTTGCGGAAGCGAATCGACCAATTCGAGTGCGGAGGCCCTGTCAAGCGCGTCGCGAAGCACGCGGTCAAGACCCACACCGTCTTGCGGTCCGGAGTCAGCGACGGCACCTGTGCCGGATTCGGATTCGGCATTCGCACGGTCGGCATCGGAACCGACGGACGGCTTGCCGGTGGCGGAATCGTCTCCGCACACTCCCTGAGGCAATGCGATCATCAGATTCTCACGAATCGTGCCATCGAACAGATACGTCTCCTGACTCATCATGGTCTGCACCCGCCGACGCCAGCCGGCATCGACCCGAGGCAGCGGCATTCCAGACAATTCGACCACGCCGGACTGCGGATCCCAGTAGCGCATGAGCAACTTGAGCAACGTGGACTTGCCTCGACCGGACGGGCCTTGAACGCCAAGAATTCCATGCTCCGGCACGTCAAGCGAAACGTGTGAGAGAACGGGAGTCGAGGAATCCGCCAACCCATATCCGAACGTTACGTCACGTACAGTCATGCCATGGTATTCCGGATGCGCGGAGCCGGTCTCGACCACGGCAGGAGCTTCGTCCATCAACGAGAACAGGCGGCGCGCCGAAGCGAAAGTCTGCGTCAGGTTCGCAGGCAGCGCGCTCAACGCAAGCGTCGGACCAAACGAACTGGCAACCAGCACGAACGCGGCGACAAGCTGCGGTACGGTCAGTCGCACGACAATCGGCATGACGGCATCCGGGCCGACATACGCCGCGAAATTCGGCATGACCATCGCCAGGAAAACTGCCAACACGGTGAACAACATCACCAGCACCGCGCCAAGTCCCGCAAAATCGCCATTGCGCGCACTCAAACGAGCACGATGCGACCACAGGGAACGAGTGCGGGCAACAATACCGGCAAGTCGCGATTCACCCTGACCAAAACGGATGATCTCGTCGAGACCACGCATGTCATCAAGCATCTCATCATCAAGTGCGGCGGATTCCCCGCGAATCCCGGAACCCAGGCCGCGCACTGCGAGCGCGAACAGTTTCGGCAGCACGACACCGACCATGAGATGAGCCACAATCAGCAGGATGGCGAAGATCGGGCTCAGCGCAAGCAATGCGATGGCATAGATGACGGTGGTCGCAACGGCGATTACGACCGGAGAAATGGTGTGGGCGAAGAAAATCTCAAGCAATTCCACGTCTGTGGTGACCAGCGCGATCAAGTCGCCCTTGCCTTTGCCTGCGAGCTTGGCGGGCGCAAGGCGACGCAATGCGGAGAACGCCTTGGTGCGAAACAGCGCAAGCAGGCGGAAAGCCACATTATGGTTCATGTACTGTTCGGCGTAGCGCATACCGCCACGGATCAGCGCGCAGACGATCATGGCCGCGATCGCAGCGGTCAGATTCATATGCCAGATTGGCAGATTGATCGCAGCGAATGCCGCGGCCACGCCGAAAACCGGTAGGAAAGTGGCCGCGAGATGGCCAAGTGTGCCGCAGGTGCAAGCGATGATCATGTATTTGCGCAGAGGGCCGACCTCATGCAGAAGTCGCCTCACAAGCCGCCAATCGGACATGCCGCCACTGGTGGAAGGTACCTGGACTTGCGGCTCGCGACTTGCGAGGTCAGGGTTCGCCTCCGCAGTTTCGTTCGTGTCGGATTCGGCGGAATCGGACATCCGAAGCCCCTGAGCGGACATTCCATAACCCGCCTCCTTTCGCTTTCCGACTCGTTCCACACTGTCCTGAGCACGAAACAGCTTGGCATACACGCCGTCGGCCGCCATGAGCTCGGCGTGCGTGCCGGTTTCCACGGTTCTGCCGTTTTCGAACACCGCCACTTGATCCGCATCGACCGCATTGGCCATGCGATGCGTGACCATGATGACGGTCCTGCCACTGCCGGCAAGTTCACGAATCGTCTGCAGGATCAAGGTCTCGCTTTCCATGTCGACGCTACTGGTCGCCTCATCGAACACATAGACGGCACTACCGCGCAGGAGCGCCCGAGCGATGGCGATGCGCTGACGTTGACCGCCCGATAGGTTCGCCGCGCCTTGGTCGATGCGTAGATCGAGACCCCGTGGATCGGCCCGTACGAATTCCGCGATTCGCGCCGCATCAAGGGCGCTCCACAGGTCGCCGTCGGCGGCGTCGGGGCGTGCCATAAGCAGATTCTCGCGCAACGTTCCGGCAAACAGGTGACTGTTGGCTCCGACCAGGGTGACGTTGCCGGTCAATGATTCGCAGGTCAAGTCGCGCAATTCGCATATGGACCCGTCATCTCCGCCAGATGGGTTCGAGATCGCCGAAGGCGAACCAGACAAAGCGATGGAGCCCTCATACCCGACTAGAGAGCCGGCGAGAAGCTTGGCCGCAGTGGATTTGCCGGAACCGGAAGGGCCTACGATCACGGTTAGATTGCCGGGGGTTGCGGTGAGGGAGACACCTTGAAGGGCACCACCTTTGGCCGTGCCGCGCGCGGCGTTTTTCGATTGCGGCGGATTGGATGGTGAGGCGTAGCGGAAGGCGACGTCTCGGAAGTCGACGGTGACACCATTGCCATAGACGGGTAGACCGACCGTGCCGCGGGTCGGCTCGGGCGCGTCCAACAAAGCGAAAATACGTTTTGTGGACGTCATGCCGTTCATGGCGACGTGGAAGAAGGAACCCAACTGTCGCAACGGAATGAAGAAGTCGGCGGACAGCAGGATCACAATCAGCACTCCGGCGAGCGGCAACGATCCCAAGTCGGCGAAACGGAAAAAGTTCGGCAGCCAATCGTATATGCCGGCCGGATACCGTCCGCCAACCATGTATTGCCAGATTGCGACGATGATGCCGGCTGCCGATCCACCATAGGCGACCACGTCCATCGCGGTAAGCGAACGCAGCTGAATCTGCAGTACATTCATGGTCATCACGCGGAATTGCTCGGCCTTTTCGTCCATCTCCTGCGCAGCGCTGGCGTCGGCGTCGAAGGTCTTCAATGTTTCCAGCCCCTGCAGATTATCAAGGAATGCGGAGCCCATGTCAGTGTACTTGCCCCAATATTGTTTGAATACGCGGGCGGCACGCATCGCCACCAGTCCCACGATCAACACGATGAGCGGTGCGCAGATGAGCAACGTCGCAGCGGTCGGCACATTGATCGGTGCCACAACAAGGAACAACGTAATCGGCGCCAACACGGCATAGAACAACTGGGGCAGGAACAGTTCGAAGAAACTTTGAATCTGCTCGACGCCCTCGCCGGCGGACTGCACCACGTCGGCGGTGCCCACACGTTGCGAATACGAGGGGCCGAGTGCAAGCATCTTATTGAACAGTTTTTCACGCAATGCAAGTTTGACCCGTTCGGCAGCCTCGGTGCCGAAGTGGGCTGCGGAACGCAGCATGAGGAAACGGACCATCATGGCGAAGACGATGACGATCGCATAGGCCGCAATCGCCTCTCCCGGCAGCCCAGCGGCAAACGTCGAAGTACCCACATGGGCGGCGAAGCCACTGAGCCGACCATTGAGTACGGTGATCTCCGTACCGAGCAGCAGGTACTCAAGCATGTGCGCTAACGTGAAAACAAAGACGACGTTCGCGAGCAGGCCTATCCACTGGCATAGCACTTTCGCCGCCACCAACCGACCGACGCCGGGAGCCATGGAGAACAGTCGTCTATCGAACATCGCGCCTCTTTCATAAGCCTCACGCCGCAAACGCGGCATACGCAAATCCACATCTCAGGCTACAGACCACGTGCCGAATGCACAATGACTTCTTCTTAGAGCCAGTCACCGCCGGCACACATACCCCCCTAACTTGCTATCTCGCTGCCGTGCGAGCGCTCCGTCTCGTCTTTCGGCATTGCGCCAATGTGATGGCACTGAAAAATAGCCATTCCCAAATTCATGAACTATGGAGAGTTTCGTAGAGTGCTCGCACGGCGGCGAGATAGCAAGTTAGGAGGTAGTGGCAGGAATCCCGCACGGCCTCAAGAGAGGCTGGATGTTCGCCATTGAGCAGGCAGCCTTGACGCAAGGGGTAATTGCGTCAATCGTGAGTGTACACGGATAACACGGTGATATTCAACAACATTTCAGCAGATTCTGATGCATTCCGTTCAGACGACACCCCCTTGCTGACGGCTCCCATTCCATTCAGATTTACGTCGGCGCCATGTCAATCCTTTTTCAGAGCGATTGTCACGCGATTGCAACACCGTGTTTGACGATTTCAATTCATTTGTCAGTTCATACAAAGTGAATCGAAGTGTTCTTGTCGCTTCTCACAATGCAGACTCATATCGTTACCACGTATGATGTGCAAGGCGTTTCAAGGGGTAAACCTCCCTTGTGCAGAGGATTACGCGGCAGTACCGCACCGCTACGCGGCCGATTCCCGCGAGAAAAGAGAACACTTCATGCTCACCGAGTACACGACTCCAGGCACATCCGCTGAGGTACGCGACGACGAATCCATCTACTCCCTGCTCACGGAGCGCATTGAGCGCACCGGCGAAGACACGATAATCGCCGCCCGCAAAATCGGCCCAGGCCGATGGGCGAATGTAACCACAGGAGAATTCCACCAGGCCGTGGTCGCCGCCGCGAAAGGCCTGATCGCCTATGGAGTCAAACAGGGTGACGCGGTGACCATCTTCTCCACCACCCGTTACGAATGGGGCGTGCTCGATTTTGCGCTTGCCGCCATCGGCGCCGTCAGCGTACCGATCTACGATACCGATTCCGCAGCACAGGCCGAGCGCATTCTCAACGATTCCGAAGTGAAACTGGCCATCGCGGACAATCGCGAACGATTCGACCGTCTTGATTCAGTCATCGACCACTGCCCTTCGTTGAAGCATATTCTCATGCTTGATTCCAATGCCATGGGCGCGCTGGAAGGCATGGGCGTGGCCGTATCCGATGAAGAGCTTTCCGCGCGCATGGGTGCGGTGAAGGCCGACGATCTGGCGACCATCGTATACACGTCCGGTTCCACCGGAGCTCCGAAGGGCGCGGAACTCTCTCATCGCAATTTCGTTGCGATCACGCGTGCCGCAAGCATGGCCCTGCATGAGATGATCACTGACGACCATCCGCGCCTGCTGCTGTTCCTGCCGTTGGCACACTGTTTCGCACGTTTCATCCAATATTGTTCGATCGCCTCCGATGACGGCGTCGTCGGCTATCTGCCGGATACCAAGACGCTGCTTCCGGACGTACGTTCTTTCGAACCGACCTATCTTCTGGGCGTGCCACGCGTGTTCGAGAAGGTCTACAACGCCGCTTCCCGCAAGGCCGGCACCGGCTGGAAGGGTCGCCTGTTCTTCAAAGCCGCCGAAGCCGCACGCGATTGGTCGCGCATGGAGCAGGCCGGCGAGAAGCCGACCATGAAGCAGACTGCGCAGCACCTGTCGTATGAGGCCTCCGTGTACCGCACCGTCCGTGGCGCTTTGGGACCGAGGATTCGTTATGTCGCCTGCGGCGGCGCTCCGCTGGACGCATCGTTGGCGCATTTCTTTGCCGGCATCGGCCTGCCGATGATTCAAGGTTACGGCATGACGGAAACCGCGGCACCGTTCGCCGCAACCCGCGTCACCGACAATGTGATCGGCACCGTCGGCCAGCCGGCACCGGGTTCGTCCGTGCGCATTTCCACGGACGGCGAGTTGCAGGTGAAGGGCCCGAACGTCTTTCTGGGCTACCACAATCTACCCGATAAGACCGCTGAAGTGTTCACTGAGGACGGATGGCTATGCACCGGAGATCTTGCCTCGATTGACGATGAGGGGCGCATCACGATCACCGGCCGCAAGAAGGACATCATCATTACGGCCGGAGGTAAGAACGTCTCCCCCATTCCAATGGAACAGGAGATTGCGAAGTGCCCGATCGTGGAGCATGCGGTGGTCGTCGGCGACAATCGTCCGTTCATCGGGGCGTTGGTTACGTTGGATCCGGAGGGGCTGGCGGCGTGGTTGCCGACCGTCGGTCTGTCGGCGGATACGCCGCTGGATCGCGTAGCCACCACCGCTGCCGTGCATGATGAAATTCAGCAGTATGTGGATAAGGCGAACGCCACGGTGTCACGTGCTGAATCCGTGCGCAAATTCGTAGTTCTGGACACGCAATTCACGCAGGGAAACAAGTGCCTGACGCCGTCGCTGAAGGTGGTGCGCCCGGCGGTGAACCGCATCTTCGCCGATGTGATCGACCAGCAGCTTTACAACGGCAAGCGCTGAAGCCTGCGTTCACCAGCCGCACATACTTAGGCGTCGGTGGATTGGGAATCTGCTCAATCCACCGACGCCTAAGTATGTCTGAGTGTCGGCAGTTTGCGATACTTGCCCAATCTGCCGACGCTCAGAACGTCTCACCGTCGGTGGTTTGCGACACTTGCCCAATCTGCCGACGCTCAGCGCCTCTCAGTGTCGGTAGATTGAGGCACCTCCCAGTCTGCCGACGCCTAGAGTGCCGTAAGCGTCGGCAGATTGGGCATGGCCCCGGACTGCCGACGCTTACGGCACATCGACTCAGTGACGATTGTTGAGACGGTGGTACATCTCACTGATCTCGAGGTCACGCTCGAATTCGCGGGCGGTGGTGTTCTCGTCAATGGTGGCGAGCTCGACGCCGGCAATGCGGGCGAAGTCCTCCCAAGCCTCACGGCCGACGGAAGTGGTCATGCAGGTGTGGTGCGAAGCACCGGAGCGCAGCCAGCACTCGGCGGAGGTCTTCAGGTTCGGACGCGGAACCCACAGGGCACGGGCGCACGGCAGCTCCTTGAGGGAACCGTCCGGCTCGACGATGTCGACCACGTTCATGGTCAGGCGGAAGCGTTCGCGCACATCAGACATGGACACGACCACGGCATCCTTCTTCGGGGCGCCGGTGAAGACCAGACGCACCGGATCGGCCTTGCCGCCGATGCCGAGCGGATGAATCTCCAGTTTCGGCTTGGCGATGGTGCCAATGGACGGAGAGGTTTCAAGCATGTGGGAGCCCATAATCTTCTCACGGCCCGGCACGAAGTTGTAGGAGTAGTCCTCCATGAGGGACGCGCCACCGTCAAGGCCATACCCCATCACGGCGCCGATACGCACGAGCACGGCGGTCTTCCAATCGCCCTCGGCGGAGAAGCCGAAACCGTACTCGGATGGGAAGCGCTGCGGGCCGACGCCCGGCAGCTGCGGCAGGGAGCCGAGGTCCTCGAAGTTGTCGACGCCGGCGGTGCAGCCGTTGGCACGCATCATGTTGACCATGGCGGCCTCTTCCTTGGCCGCGATGAACAGGGAGTCGTACTTGGCGTCAAGCAGTTCCGGATCGACGTCGTACTTGGCCTTGTAGTCTTCGATGATCTCCTTGACCTGATCGTCCTTGACGGCGTCGTAGGCGGCGCACAGTTCGTTGACGGCCCAAGTGTTGATGGAGGCGCCGAACACGCGCTCGGCTTCGGTCTTGTCGCCTTCGGTGACAGCCACGTTACGCATGTTGTCGCCCCAGCGCATGACCTTCATGTTGTTGGAGGCATCCCAGCCGGCACAGGCGCGGGTCCAGGTGGCAATCTGCTCGGCGACTTCCGGATCGGTGTAGTGGCCGACGACGATCTTACGATCGATGCCCAGACGGGTCAAAATGTAACCGAACTCGCGGTCGCCGTGGGCGGCCTGGTTCAGGTTCATGAAGTCCATGTCGATGGTTTCCCACGGAATCTCGAAGTGATGCTGGGTGTTGAGCTGCAGCAGCGGCTTGGTGAGCACTTCGAGGCCGCGAATCCACATCTTGGCCGGAGAGAAGGTGTGGCACCAGGTGATTACGCCGATGACGTTCGGATTTGCGGAAGCTTCGACCATGAAGGCCTTGACGCCGTCGGAGGACTTCAGGGTGGGCTTCAGCACGATCTTGACCGGAATCTTGCCGGTGGCGTTGAGCGCGTCGACGATTTCGCCGGACTGTTCGGCCACCTGGCGCAGGGCTTCTTCGCCATAAAGATCCTGGGAGCCGACGCCGAACCAGACTTCCTTACCTTCGAACGGGTTTTCCATTGTCATGTTGTTTCCTTTACTTCGTTGTTGTTGCGATCGTTGATTGTGCTTTGTCGATTATGTTGCGCCGCCATCTCTGGCGAAGGAACGTCGTCAGTGCTGTCCGTAAACGTTCTGGTAGCGGTCGTTCAGCTTGTCGATGTCCTCCTGCGGAATCGGAATGATATCGCCCAGCTGCTTGGCCGCCCACATGGTGTGAGCCACCTCCTCGGTCATGGCGGCGGCCTTGACGGCGCCTTCCGCATCCTTGCCGATGGTGAACGGGCCATGATTCTGCATGAGCACGGCCGGAGACTTCGGATACTTCTTCAGGGTCTCCACCACGCCCTCGCCAATGGCCTCGGAACCGATCAGTCGGAACGGTCCGACCGGTACCGGCCCGCCGAACTCGTCACCCATCATGGTCAGGCCGCACGGAATGTTCTGGCCGGTCGCCGCCCATGCGGTCGCGTAGGTGGAGTGGGTGTGCACCACACCATACACGTCGGGCATGTGACGGTAGATGTAGGCATGGGAAGCGGTGTCGGAGCTCGGCGACTCGGAGCCGTCGACCACGTTGCCGTCGAGGTCGCACACGACCATGCTCGACGGAGTCAGGTACTCGTAGCGCAGGCCGGACGGTTTGATGACCATCAGGTCGGCGGTGTGCAGACGCTGGGACACGTTGCCGGCCGTCCATACGACCAGATTCCACTTGATCAACTGCTCGTGCAGGGTTGCGACGACTTCGCGCACCTGCTTGACTTCGGCGCGGACCTCGGGGCCGTAATCAGCCAGAGTTGCCATGATGTGTTTTCCTTTCGTCAGGTCTTGATTTGATTTACGATTACTTGGTTTCCAGAGGGATGCTTGCGATTGCGGCGTGCTCCATCGGCAGTCCCTTGCGGAAGCGGTCGAAGAATTCCTCGAAACCGGCCACGTCGTCGGCGTCCGGCTCTTCCGTGGTGGAGACCACGTCTGAGAAGACGCGCGAATCGAGGTATTCGTCAAGCGGCTGGTCGGCATGCCACAGGTAGTCGGCGAGCACGGCCATACCCCACGCTCCGCCTTCAGCGGCGGTGGCCATGACCTTGATCGGAGTGTCGAACGCGGCCGCGAGGATTTTCTGCGCGACCTTCGGCGTGGTGAAGATGCCACCATGCCCGACGAGTGAATCGACTGCGACGCCTTCGTCCTTGGTCATAACGTCCATGCCGATCTTCACCGGCGAGAATGCGCCGAACAGTTGGGCCCGCATGAAATTGCCAAGACTCATCCGAGCTTCCGGACCGCGGGCGAACAACGGTCGGCCTTCCGACAGGCCGGCCAGGAATTCGCCGGAGCGGAACGGATAGTTGATGAGTCCTCCGCAATTGGAGTCGACGTCATCCGCGATCGCGGAACGGAAGAGCGTGCCATACAGCGTGCCGGCGTCGACCGGCTGTCCGATGGCAGCCGCGAACTGGCCGAACAGGCCGACCCATGCATTGAGATCGGAGGTGAAGTTGTTGGCGTGGCTCATACCGGCCAAATCACCGGCCGGAGTGGTGACGAGATCCACTTCCGGATGCAGTCGTGCCAGCTTGTGTTCGAGCACCACCATGGCGAAGATCGAAGTGCCGGCGGAAACGTTGCCGGTGCGCACGCGCACGGAATTGGTGGCCACCATTCCGGTGCCGGCGTCACCTTCAGGCGGGGCGAGGGTGATGCCCGGCTGGAGGGTGCCGGTCGGGTCGAGCAGCTTGGCGCCTTCGGCGGTGAGTTCGCCTGCCGGAGCACCGGCCACCAGCGGTTCGGGAAGTAGGTCTTCAAGCTTCCATGGCTGGGCCGCGACTTCCGGCAGCGCATCGAACTTGTCGATGAACGTGGTTTCGTAGGTGTGAGTGGTCGGGTCGATGGGGAACATGCCGGAGGCATCTCCCACGCCGAGCACCTTCCTACCGGTGAGCTTCCAGTGCACATAGCCAGCGAGCGTGGTGAAATAAGCCACCTTGCCGACGTGCTCCTCCTTGTTGAGCACGGACTGGTAGAGGTGGGCGATGGACCAGCGTTCCGGAATGTTGTATTGGAAGAGTTCCGAGAGCTTCTCATGAGCTTCGGATGTGTTGGTGTTCTGCCAGGTGCGGAATGGGACAAGCAGCTCGCCGTTCTCGTCAAAGGCGAGGTAGCCGTGCATCATGGCGGAGAAGCCGATGTGCCCCACATGGGTCAATTTCTCGCCGTAAGCGGTTTCCACGTCGCCGGCCATCTTGGCGTATGCGGTCTGCAGGCCCGTCCAGATCTCCTCCTGGGTGTAGCTCCACAGGCCGTCTTCCAGATGGCTGGCCCAGCCGTAATCGCCGGCGGCGATGGTGTGGTATTCGTCATCGATAAGTACCGCCTTGATTCGGGTAGATCCGAATTCGATGCCCAAGCTCGTCTTGCCTGCGCGGATTTTCTCGGCGGTCAACGCAACCGGCTCTTGCGACATAGTTCCAAACTCCTTGCGTCCGAGCGCCTCGTAACCACTCTGTCAACCGAATGTTAGCGCTCACTGTTAACGCTCACTATTCTAAACGGAAAGCATCGACCACACAAGTCCGCCGTGTCCTGCCACTCCATGCAATTCGCCTGATCCCAGGAAACGGGGGACATCCAAACCATCCTCGGCAGACATCATCCGTCCGATTCACCAAAACTCATCCGTCCGATTCACCAAAATCGGACAACCAGGGAACGACAAACGGCTTGTGGGTGTCCGAATCTTCAAATTCGGACACCCACAAGCCAAAGAGTCACGGGTAACGGAACTCAGCGGTGGCGTACAGGCCCCAAAGAACTGCGATTCATGACTTTGGCGGGGATAAGGCCCACACCATGCTGCGAGATGGAGAACGAGTTCTCGTCGCCCTCCCCAAGCAGATACAGCGCCTCACGCATGGCTGCGGTACCAAGTCGTTCGAAGTCCGGGTGAATCGTGGTCAGGGGCGGGAACATATTGTCCATCGCCGGCATGTCATCAAAACCGACGACGCTGACATCCTGCGGAATGCGCACACCGTGCTCGTGCAACGCGCGAGCCACGCCCACGGACTGGCTGTCGTTCGCGCACACCACACAGGTCGGCAGTTCACCGCCGGTGCGTCCGATATTGTCAAGCACATGGTTCATTTTGCCATACGCTTCCGTGGCGTCCCACGATTCACATTGCACGGTCACGGAACTGATCGCGTTCGCCCCGCATAGCTTGTTCCAAGCGAGCAAACGGGTCGCCGCATCCCGCCATTCCTTCGGACCGGCGAAATACAACACCGAACGGTGGCCATATTCGCTGACCATTCGCATCACGTCAGCCATAGCACCCCACTGATCCACGCCCACCACGGAAACATGACGGCGGTCGGCGGACGTCATCAGCCGCAAACCGTCCTGCACGCTTACGCCTCCGTGAGTGGAAGTGACGATCACACGCGGCTGCGAAATCTGCGCACGGCATGCGGCGGAGAACATCACATCGGTCGGCGTCAGGAAAATGAACGCGTCCACGTTCTGTTCGTCGAAGGTGCGGCATAAATCGTCAAAATCACCTTGCGTACACAACGCCTCGTGCACCATGCTCACCGACATGAACAAACCATGCGACCGAGCCATGGACTCGATGGCGGAAATCGCGGAAATCGGACCATAGAAACGCTGGCCGCCGGCAATCAATCCGATGGTGCGCGAGCGGCGCGAAGCCAGAGCGCGCGCGGAATTGCTCGGTCGATAACCAAGTTCGTCAATGGCCTTCTGCACTCTCTCCCGCGTGGCGTCCGACACATCAGGCGAATGATTGATGACGCGCGACACCGTCTGATGACTCACTCCGGCAAGCTTGGCGACCTCGAACATGGAAGGACGCTTGTTCGCCGTTTTACGCCTGACTGCCATGCCTCATTGCCCTCCACACACGACCATTGTTGCCTTCGACCATTCTACACGCAACTTCAGTTAGCGCTAACAGGCGTTCTCTCGCGTTCACTTAGTGCAGCATTCGTGCATGCCGGCAACCACCGGCGAACTTACTTACCGAGCTGCCAGACGGGCAAGTCGAGCCGCAAAATTCGGCCAGTCGGTATGCATGGCGGTCAGGAGCCTGCGATTGGGGACCTCGTCGATCGGAACCCATTCGACTTCCATGCTTTCGTCGTCATTCGCGGCCGGATGCACATGATGCCCGGGCTTCTCGAAGGCGAAGACGGTGGTATATGCCCACGGTCCGTGATCCTCACGGTAGGAGCCGACCACTTCAATGTCTTCCGGAGTGATGTTGGCTTCCTCGTAGGATTCCCGCAACGCACCTTCGATCGGGCTCTCGCCGTCGGCGGTGGCGCCGCCCGGAATGCCCCACGTGCCGCCTTCCGCGCTCCAGACCGCACGATGCTGCATGACGATATGCGTCACCTTGCCGGTCTCTTCATCGCGTCGGGCCAGTAGCACGCCGGAAGCGCCGTTGATGCCCCAATGCTTACGTCCGCAGGCGCAGTCCACCCAGCCGTCGCCAGGCTGATGCACATTTTCTTTGGGCGGCAACGGTTTCGCCGCTCCCGTTTTCGCATCATGAGTCACGCGCGGATATTGGTCCTCACGCGTCACATTCCACAGATCGGTCCATTCCACACCCAGTCCGGCCGCCAGTCGGCGCAGCAACGGCAGGCTCAATCCGATGATGCCGTGTGGATCGCCCTCGATGGAATCGATGAACGCGCCACCGAAACCTTCCAGCGTAAAGGATCCGGCAACCTCCAGCGGCTCACCGGTGGCAATGTAACGCTCGATGTCGAGGTCGGAATATTCGCAGAAATGCAATGTGGCCTTACTCGCGCCACGGACCATGCGACCAGTGGCGAAATCAATCAGGCAGTGGCCGGTCCACAGTTCGCCGGTGGCGCCTCGCATGGCGCGCAACCGCTCACGAGCGACGGCTTCGCTGTGCGGCTTGCCATAGCATTCGCCATCAAGCAGAAACATGGAGTCACAGCCGAGAATCAGCGGGCCGACGGTGGCGCGGGTAAGTCCCGGCTGACCTTCAACCGCATCGGTGATCGGCTCGATGACGGTCGGAATGGCGACATCGGAAAAATCACGGGTCTGCACATCGTCGGAATCCTGCACGACTTCCGGTCGCAACGTAACGACATCGGCCGCGGATCCGGTCTCAAAACCGGCGACGGCCGTATCTCCCGCAATCTCACGGGACTTCAGCGGATATCCGATGATCCTCTCGCCCGAAGCGGCGGCTGCGGTCGCCGCGACGTTACGGTACGCCTCATGTACGGCCTCGGCCTTGGCGGAAGCCAGGATCATCACTCGCCGCTCGACCGACAGATCGGCGACGCGAACCCCGGCTTCGGCGGCGGCACGTTCCAGCGCAGCCGGCTCGTCGACGTTCGAAACGCGGATGGTCGGGCAGATGCCGGCTGAGAACAGCACATCGCGACGTGGCTTGGATTTCGAGGCGAGAATCAGCGGAATGGAAGTACTCATGCGCGCTCCACCTGCACGCCCTTGGTGTCGACGCCGAGATGCAGCACGCGCCAATGGCCGGAGGAAAGCTCTTCCGCCGCAATCCGTTCGAGTTCCTCGCGGGCGTCGCCATGATGCAGCACCAACACGCACGGTCCGGCGCCGGAAACGGTGGAGGCGAACCCGTAGGAGCGCATCTTCTCGATCAGGGCCCAGGACGGTTCCATCAGCGATGCACGATACGGTTGGTGCAATCGATCCTGCGTGGCGGCGTACAGCAACGCATTGGCGTTCTTCTTCTGGCCAAGGGCGAGCATGCCCGGATTCATGGCGGCCGGCAACAGGCTCACACGGGACACATTGTGCACGGCATCCTTGAAGGCGACCTTGCCCAGCAGGGCCTGACGGGCCTTTTCGGTGGACAGCTCGTAATCCGGAACGAACACGGCGGCGGTCAGGTCATCGGCCACACGGTAGTTGATGGTGTGGAAGCCATTGTGGAGCGGATCACCGCCCGGAATCGGCACGGAGCCGACACCTTCCGCGGTCTCCATATCCCACGACATGGTCAGGCCTCCGTACACGGCCGGCGCTACATTGTCGGGATGGCCTTCGATGGCGGCGGCCAGCTCGAACACGGCGTCACGATTGAGTTCGTCATCCTGCGCGAAAGCTGCCGCTGCGGCGATGCCGGCCACGATGGCTTCGGCGGAGGATCCCATGCCCCGTGCCTGCGGAATGCGGTTGTTCGCCTGAAGGATGAAGCCCATGCGCCCCAGTCCGAAGGTCTGGCATGCACGGCGGAAGGTGGAGACCACCAAGTGGGTTTCGTCGCGCGGCAGGGTGTCGGCACCCTCGCCTTCGATCATCACCTGCGCCGCGGTGTTCACCGGGTCGGTGCACAACGTGAATTCAAGTTCGTCGTGGTAGTCCAGGGCCAGTCCGACCGTATCGAAGCCGGGGCCGAGGTTGGCGCTGGTGGCCGGAACGCTTACACGCACCTTGCGAGTAACTGGAGTCATGTCTCGTCGTCCTTCGTCACATCTTCATTACAAATCATGCACCGTATACCCGAACCGGTACAACGGTCAAATCACGGCACGCAATCATCATCGAAGTCGGGGCCCCCGTTTGCCTTGCCTGCAATCGTGGGCCCCGCACCGCAATCAGTTCAATACGCGCAGAATCGACGGCTCGCCGACCACGCAATCGAGTTCACACACATCCTTGACGGTCTTGCGCAGGGTGAGCTCGTCGGTCATATGCGTGACCAGACGCAGCTGCTGCAGCTCGCCGTCATAGCCCGGATCCTTGAGGGTGGGCTTCAGATCCTGATTCACACCGTTGATGGACACGCCATGCTCGGCGAACTTGGCCGCGATGGCGGCGAGCACGCCCGGATTGTCGTGAATCACGAAACGTACGGCGAACTCGGCCTTGGACGCTTCGATCGGCGCCTTCTTCAAGTCGTTATACAGCGGAATGACCGGGCCCGTGCAGCTTTGCGCGATATGACGCGCCTCGGTGACCACGTCGCCGACCACCGCGGAGGCGGTCGGAGCGCCGCCCGCGCCACGACCGTAGAACATGAGGTCATCGGCCGCCTCGGCCTTGACGAACACGGCGTTGAAGGAACCGTGAACGGATGCCAGCGGATGGTTGTTGGAGATCAGCGCCGGATACACTCGCGCGGAAACGCCGGCTTCGGTATTCTCCACGACGGCCAGCAGTTTGATGACCTTGTCTTCGGCGGTGGCCGCGGCGATGTCATCGGCGGTGATCTTGGTGATGCCTTCGACGGACACGTCGTCGATGGTCACATTGGTGTGGAAGCCCAGGGTGGCCATGATGGCGGCCTTGTTGGCGGCGTCATAGCCTTCGATGTCGCCGGTCGGGTCGGCTTCGGCATAGCCCTTGGCCTGAGCATCCTTGAGCACGTCGTCGAAGTCGAGGCCCTTGGTGGTCATCTCGTCGAGAATGTAGTTGGTGGTGCCGTTGACGATGCCGAGCATGCTCGTCACCTTGTCGCCCACCAGCGATTCGCGCAACGGCTTGAGGAACGGAATGGCACCGCCTACGGAGGCCTCGAAGTAGATATCGACGCCCTTGGCTTCGGCGGCCGCGTAAATCTCCGGACCGTACTTGGCGAGCAGAGCCTTGTTGGCGGTGACCACGGAAGCACCGGATTCGATGGCGGCGAGCACGAACTTGCGGGCTACGCCGGTACCGCCGATCAGCTCGATGACGATGTCCGAACCGGTGGCCACGCTCATGGTGTCGGTGGTGACCACGGACTTGTCGATCCATGGGAACGGGTCGGTTTCGGCGGGGTCGAGGCAAGCGACGCCGGTCAGTTCGATCGGTCGGCCGATGCGCGCTGCGAGTTCATCCTTCTGCTCCACCAGCAGACGTGCGGTCTGGGAGCCGACGGTACCTGCACCCAGCAATCCAACGCGAATCGGTGCAACATCTTCCTGTGCCAAGGCATCCTCCCTCGAATGTGAAATATTGGTATAACGTTGCTCATTGTACGGGGCCGATATGACGAACAGCGGCGAAATTCCAAGAAAGAAATCGCTATTTGCGACAATTCTGCCGTGAACGTCCCCATACGTGACGTACCATGTTCAGTAGAAGGTAACCACGAACGCGTTCGTGCCGGCTTCAACGTTGAGCGCCCGCCGAACAAAGTCCACGAAAGGACATGCAATGGCAGGATTCTTCGCCTCTCTGTTCCACAAGAAGGCCGACGCCTCCGTCTCGAATCCCGATGAGGGGGCCTTTGTCGAGTCGCCCGCCGACGATTCCCGCACGGCATCGTCGCAGGAGGAACATCTGCCGACGCGAATCGCACTCTGCTCGCCTGCCGACGGCGCCGCGAAATCGTTGGAGGAAGTGGCCGACGACGTATTCTCCACAAAGGTGCTCGGCGACGGTTTCGCCGTAACGCCGAGCAATGGGCTGATCGTGGCACCGGTCAGCGGCACCATCTCGACCATCGCCAATGCGAGGCATGCCGTGGGCATCACGATGGAGAACGGCATTGAAGCGCTGGTGCACATCGGCATCGATACGGTGCAGCTCAAGGGCGGGCCGTTCACCTTGCTGGTACAGCCCGGGCAGAAGGTCAACGCCGGTGAGCCGATCGACGAAGTCGATCTGGCGGCCGTGCATGCGGCCGGAAAGCTCACCGACGTGATCGTGGTGTTCACGAACGCCGACGACATCGACGCAATCGACATCACCGCCCACGGTGCCGTACTTGCCGGCGGTCCGGTGGGCACGTTGATTGCGCGCTGACGTTCCGTCGATACGCGCCGTTACCGGCTGACGTCCCAGCTGAGGAGATCGTCGATGCTCTGACGGCGAATCATCACATGCGCATCGGTCTCGCCGATGCCGACGACCGCCGGAATCAACGCCTGATTGTAGTTGCTGGCCATGGTGCGCCCATACGCGCCGGTGACCGGTACCGCGAGAATGTCGCCGCGCGTGATGTCGGCCGGCAGCCGCACTTCGTTCACGACGATGTCGCCGGATTCGCAGTGCATGCCCACCACACGGCACAGTTTGGTGTCGTCCGAACCCTTACGATTGGCAAGCCGTGCGGTATAGTCGGAGCCGTACAGGGCAGGACGGATGTTGTCGCTCATGCCGCCGTCAACGGATACGTACACACGTTCATGCACCGGATTGCCGGCCTTGTCGGTGGCGTCGCCATTCAGCCGCACCGGTTTGACGGTGCCCACACGGTAGAGCGTCACGCCGGTCGGCGCGACCGTCCAACGACCCGGTTCGAAGGAGATGACCGGGGCGGGCATGCCGAGCGCACGGTTCACGGTGGTGACCGCGTCGGCAAGACGGCCGAGTTCCACGTCGATGTCCATGGAATCCTCGCCATCGGTGTAGGCCACGGAATAGCCGCCGCCCAGATCGACCTCCGGCAGCGTGTACGCATCGGTGGCGTAGAAGGTCTTGCGTAGGAGCATCATGCGTTTCGCGGCCTGAATGAAGGCATCCGCATCATGGATGTTGGAGCCGATATGCGAGTGCACGCCGACCAGTTCAAGTACGTCCTGATGGCGTTGGATATCCTTCAGCACGGCGAGCGCCGGTCCGTCGGCCACCATGGTCATGGCTTCGGCAAGTTTGCGATCGCCTTCCGAAACCTTCTCGTGGCTCATGTCATAGGGGTACTTGATGTCATACCGCAGGGCACGGTCGGAACCGGCCTCGTCCGACTGCTCCCCCAGCCTTGCATTGCTTCCTGCCGGAGTCACGTCGGTCAGATCGTCCAGCACGCTCAGCTTGCTCGCGTCGGCGTCCACCGGCAGCAACGCCACGCCGAATTTCTGATCCTCGTGCGCAGTCGAAACGAATTCGTGACCGCCCGCATGGATGCCGGAGGTGACGCGCAGCATCACCCGTGCTCGCTTGCCAAGCCGTTTGGCGATGTCGGCGATGCGAGCGGGCTCGTTCGGCTCGTCCACCACGATTTTGGCGAATCCCTGTTCGATGGCGAGCGCGATTTCCTCATCGGATTTGTTGTTGCCGTGCAATACGAGCCTACGGCCCGGAACGCCTGCGGCGAGCGCGATGCGCATCTCGCCCATGGTGCAGGTGTCGATGAGCATGCCCGCTTCGGTGACGATGCGGCAGATCTCCTTGGACAGCAATGCCTTGCCGGCGAAGCTTACGTGCGTGACGGTGTTGTTGAACGCATTGCTTGCGGATGTTACGAATTTCGAGGCGCGCGCACGCACTTCATCGGTGTCGATGACGTAGAGCGGCGAGCCGAATTCGTCGAGCAGGCTTTCGGCGGTGCGACCGTGGAAGGTGATTTCACCGTTGTCGTTCACGGCCGACCCGGCCGGCCAAATCGGGGTGATGGGCATGTTCGGCCTCACATCCTGTCGGGGGCGGTGACGCCGAGTAGGTCAAGACCTTCGGCGATTACGGTCCGGACGGCGTCGTTGAGCTTCAGGCGTGCGGCGGCGCGGGCCGGTTCCGGAGCCTTGGCAATGCGCACGGCCTCGGCGTCCTCTCCGCGGGCTTCCGGGTCGGTGAGTGCCATCGGCACCACGCGTTCCACGTTGTACCACTTGTGGTAGGTGGCGGCAAGGTCCTCAAGGTAGTGGGCCACGCGGTGCGGCGCGCGCAGATCGCCGGCTTCCCGAAGCAGGGCCGGCCACTGGGCCAAGGCGGCGAGCACTTCGCCATCGGCCACGGTGTCGAGCAGGCTCACGTCGGCGCCATCGTAGGTGATGCCGGCCGCGGCCGCGTTGCGGTCCACGTTGCAGGAACGGGCATGCGCATATTGCACGTAGTACACCGGATTTTCGTTGGAATGCGATGCAAGCAGGTTCAGGTCGATGTCGACCGGGGAGTTGTAGTCGGTGCGGGCCAGCGAGTAGCGGGAGGCGTCCACGCCGATGGCCTCGGTCAGATCGTCGATGGTCACGACGTTGCCGGCGCGCTTCGACATACGTACGGCCTTGCCGTCCTTCATCACGTTGACGAGCTGGCCGATGAGAATCTGCATGTTCCTGCCCGGTTCGTCACCGAATGCGGCGCACATGGCCATCATGCGGCCGATGTAGCCGTGGTGGTCGGCGCCGAGCATGTAGATGGCCACGTCCGCCGGATCGGCTTCGCGATGGCGCTTGTTGCGATAGTAGGCGATGTCGGCGGCGAAGTAGGCGTAGTTGCCGTCGGACTTGATGATCACACGATCCTTGTCGTCGCCATGCTTGGTGGATTCGAACCAGGTGGCGCCGTCCTTTTCGTAGATGTCGCCGCGTTCGCGCAGGTCGGCGATGGCCTTGTCGACCTCGCCGTCCGAGTACAGGCTGTTCTCGTGGAACCACACGTCGAAGTTCACGCGGAAGTTCTTCATGGATCTGCGGATTTCGTCGAACATCATCGGCACTGCGCGCTTGCGGAATTCCTCACGCTGTTCGGAGTCACCTTCGCCGAGCGGTTCGCCCTTGTCGTCCTTGCCGCCGTCGATGCGCGGCAGATCGAGGATGTCGATGCCGTCGGACTTGGCTTCATCGATGACGCGCTGCGCGATTTCATCGATATAGGCACCCTTGTAGCCGTCGATCGGGGTCTCTTCGCCGTGGGCGGCCGCCACGAGGGATTTGGCGAAACGGTTGATCTGCTCGCCATGGTCATTGAAGTAGTATTCGCGCACGACCTTGGCGCCATTGGCTTCGAGCACGCGGGCCATGGAGTCGCCGACGGCGGCCCAGCGAGTGCCGCCGATATGGATGGGGCCGGTCGGGTTGGCGGAGACGAATTCGAGATTCAGGGTCTCACCGCCGAGATGGTCGTTCTTGCCGTAGGCGTTGCCGGCTTCAAGCACGGCATCGACCACGGCCGCTGCGGAAGCGGAGTCGAGCACGATGTTGATGAAGCCGGGACCGGCCACTTCCACGGACTTGATACCGTCGGACTGGGCCAGTTCGGCCGCGAACAGCTCAGCCAGATCGTGAGGTTTCATACCGGCTTTTTTAGCCAGCTGCATGGCCGCATTGGAGGCCCAGTCGCCGTGTGCGCGGTCCTTCGGGCGCATCACGGTGAGCTTGGACACCGGGGGGATCAGCTCGTCGGTCAGGGTGCCTGCCTTACCGGCGGCAACGAGAGCATGGGCAATCTTGGAAATCAGTTCACTTAACGCTTCTGGGCTCATTCTCCCCAGTCTACCGAGCGCGCCGACAGAACACCGGCCCGAGCCCACACGCCTCTTCCTCTCCTAGTCGGAATCGGAGGAATCGAATCTGGTCTTGAGGTAGTAGCCGGCATAGCAGAGGGCCACAAACGGAATCATGTACAGCAGCGTGGAACGCTGGGAGGGGTCGAGTACGACCAATGCCAGAGCCCCGACGCACATCACGATCGCGGCGATCGGCACGAACGGATAGCCGGGCGCCCGGTACCTGAGTTCGTCAATCGCATGCCCTTCCGCCAGCCATTGACGGCGGAAGCGAATATGGCACACGGACACCGACGCCCACACCACCAGCGTAGCCAGACCCGACACGGCCACCAACGCCAGATACACGGTGGAGGCGGCCACTACGGAGGAAAGCAGCGCCAGCAAGCTTCCCGCCATGCTGAACATCACCGCGAACACCGGCACGCCATGGAAGTTCGTTCTGCCCAGCACACGTGGAATCATGCCCTCCCTGGCCAGAGACCACACCATGCGCGAACACACATACAGACCGGAATTCGCGGCGGACAGCACGGCCGTCAACACCACGAAATTCATTACGTCACCGGCAAACGGCATGCCTATCGACTGGAACACCAGCACGAACGGACTGGTGTCGACACCCGACTTGTGCCACGGAATCAACGCGGCCATCACCGCAATCGAGCCGATGAAGAAAATCGCCAGACGCAACACCGTCGTATGCACGGCCTTCGGAATCGCCTTCGACGGATCTTTCGTCTCTCCGGCCGCAACACCGACGACTTCGGTTCCCGAAAACGCGAACACGACCGTCAGCAGCGTCGAGAAAATCGGCAGCACACCGTTCGGCAGCCATCCGTCGGCGGAATAGTTCCCGAACAACGGCGCATGCGTATAGCCGGCAATCGGAATCACGCCGAATATCGCCAGCAGACCGATCACGATGAACGCAATGATCGCGAAGACCTTGATCGACGCGAACCAGAATTCCGATTCACCATACAACCGTACCGACAGTACGTTGAGCAGCAAGACGACCGCGATGAACATGGCCGACCATGCCCAAGCGGGAGAATGCGGAAACCACCGTTGCATCAACAGGCCGGCGGCCGTGAATTCCGAAGCGAGCGCCACCGCCCAATTGAGCCAGTACAGCACGGCGATGGTGAAGGCGGTGCCGGGGCCGATGAACCGCTTCGCATACAGGTGGAAGCTGCCGGCATACGGCATGGCCACCGACAGTTCGCCGAGGCTGAGCATGATGAAATATACAAGCACGGAGCCGATGCCGTATGCGATGATCGCGCCAAGCGGCCCCGCCTGATGAATCGTGTAGCCGGAGCTCAGGAACAGACCCGTGCCGATTACGCCGCCCAGCGAGATCATGGTCAGATGACGGGTCTCCATCTTGCGTTCGAGCCCGCCCTGCTCGCGTTCGACCGCGGTTTCGTCGCCGCTTCCGGACTGCATGGTCATTCGTTCCAACTCCTTGCCTGCCTCCGCATGTGCGCCATGGCCGGGCGCATCCATCATGACATTACACGGCATGTCTGAAGTCGGCCGGGACGAATCGGCACGAACGAATGGAAGAGTAAGAGCGCCATACGCCGTTGTACGGCACCCGATTGGTGAGGAATCCCGCCTTACACGATGCCTCGGGCAATATGCGCGAGGCATTCCCATGCGGCGGGATTCGGCATACCGTCTGATGGATCAGAGAACCGCGATGGCGTCGATCTCAACAAGAGCGCCCTTCGGAATCATATTGTTGCCGAAGGCGACTCGTGCCGGCTTCACGGAGCCGATGAACGCCTGCGCATAAACGGCGTCGACCTCTTTGAAGTCCTCGACGTCTTTCAGGTAGATGGTGGCGCGGCACACATGTTCGATGCCGGTTCCGGCAGTGTCGAGAATGTGCTTGATGTTCTTCAGGGCCTGTGCTGCCTGCTCGCCCGCGGTGTCACCCGCCAGTTCGCCAGTGGTCGGATCGATGCCCAGCTGACCGGAGACGAATACGAATCCATTGGCCTTGACTGCCTGGCTGTATGCTCCCAAGGCGGCAGGCGCTTCGGAAGTCGCCACCGCTTCCATCTTCTCGCTCATATTTTCTCTCCTTTGAACGCACACCGTTGCGCGGCGAACGCGAGTGGGCTTGATGGGGATCGAACCCACGACCTTCTGTTCCGGAGACAGACGCTCTATCCACTGAGCTACAAACCCGTGCGTCACCCTACTTTACACGCTCTTTTCCGCAATATGCGCAATCGTGAGCAAATTCCGTTGAAAAAACCTGTGATTCGGCCGAAAAACATTACGTTCTCGCCGTTTTCCAAGAATGTCGACATTACACTGGGGCTATGGGAGAGCATATGAACGATTTCGAGTACACGCGCCGTTTCTTCTGCCGCGCGATGCCCACCGAATTGGATGATGGGGACAATCCCACTCTGATCGTGCAAAGCTATTACGTGCACGAAGGCGGCTACGCGCTGCGCGTACGGCTGAAGACGCGTTCCGTGCGTCTTGACATGTCGCCCGACGTTCAACCGTTGCAGATTCTGGAACGGTATCGCGACGACTTTCGTTCCGGCTCAATCAGCGTGAAGGGTCCTTCCGTCGGCGGCACGCGTTATGAAGCCAGCCGCGACATCGACGCCCGCATCGCCGGCGAACTGATCCGTCGTGGCGGCGAGGTGACCATCAAGAACCGGTTCAGCGATTGGATCGACGAGGATGGCTGGAACATCGACGTATTCGGCGGGGCCAACGCTCCCCTGATCATCGCCGAAGCGCAACGCATCGGACCGGTCACGAACCTGGTGATTCCGAAATTCTGCACCACCGAAATCACCGATCAGCCCCGCTTCAGCAACGAGGGACTGGCCGCGAAGCCATACTCGCTGTGGCAGTCGGAGTTCGAGCGGGAACTGGAGGCGCAGGGGCCCCGGTTCCTTGAACTGTTCGGCAAGAACCGCATGGAATAGCGGTCCGACCGCCATTGAGCGCCGGTCGCGATCAGTACGATCAGTACGATCAGTACGATCAGTACAATCAGTACGATCAGTACAATCAGTACATGAGCGTGGCCAGACGGCGCCGCGCACGCTTCAGACGCTCATCGGACGGTTCCGGAATGGTGAAATATTCAAGCAGACGCTGGCGTACCGGCTCGATATCGGCCTTGTGCCCGGCGGCCACGAAATCCAGCAGACGATCGAAGGCGTCCTGAATCTGGCCGCCGATCATGTCGATGTCGGCCACGGCAAGCTGCGCATCCACATCATTCGGATGCTCGGCGGCCGCAGCACGCACCTCACGCACGTTGGCGGAGCCGGAACGGGCCAGCAGCAGCGCCTTCGCACGTTCGCGAGCCGCGCGGGAGTCGTTCGGATCGGATTCCAGCACCTTTCCGTATGCGGCCGCGGCACCTGCATAATCGCCTTGCTGGGCCAACATGTAGGCCTCCTGATGTTCCGGCGGTATCTGGTCCTGGGCGGAAGCGGCGGATGCGGAATTGGCCGCATCGGAATCCGGATCGCCCGAATACGGCGCGGAACCGGTCACACCGGCCTGCTGGGCCGCAGCGATCAGCTTCGGCACCACGACTTCGGTGATCTGCTGCAGCTCCTCATCGGACGGCAGGCCCTGCAGAATCGGCATCGGACGACCGCCGATCAGTGCGAAAAGCGCCGGCGCTCCCTGCACTTGGAAGGCCTGCGCAATCGAAGGATTGGATGCGATGTCGATACGGGACAACTGGATCTGGCCGTTGAGCTGGTTCACGGCATCGCCCAGTTTGCGGGACATGTCGAACAGACGGTCGTCGGTCGGCACCCACAGCAATAGCAGAATCGGGAACGTGGTCGAAGTCTGCACCATGGCCTGGAACGTGCCCTCCGTGGTGTCGATCACGTAGCCGCCTGCAGCCGGAGCACCGCCGGCCTGCCCGGGCTCGGCCTTCACCTGATGCTTGAGCGCCTCTAAATCAACGGCTCCAGCCAATGAAACTCCCGGATTGAACGGCCTTTGTTCTGCCATGATGCCTCCCAAGACACAAAAATCGTTGCTGGCACCCACTATAGGTACCAGCAACGATTTCAACGTCCGGGGGTAGGGCCGTTTTCAGTTCCGGCCCGTCATGGCATCGTTCAGAGCGCTTCGACCTTGATGGGCTGGCGTTCCGAGCCCACGGCGGTAACCTGCTTGCCTGTGTTCGCCTTCGGAATATACAGCGCCACGACGTTCACATACGTGGTCTTCATGATGCTGGTGGCCTTGCCGTCACCGAACAACGCCTTTTCGGCGTCGGAGGCCGGCTGCGATTCGCGGCCTTCGCCGGCGGAACGCGTCCATTCGGAATTGATCTGAGCCACCACCAGGTCGCCGCCGTCGGAGGAGCGCATCACGCATATTGCGTCATCCACCGGGGTGAAGGTCTGTTCCTGGGTGCCCTTGTTGAGTTCCATGGCCTTCTGCACCTGATCGGTCAGTTCTGATAGCTTCGTGCGCAGATCATCGTCGGCGAACTGCGAGGCATACTTGCTGTTCGCGCCATGCTGCAACACGTCGGCGTATTCTTTGACCGCTTCCTTCGGTGTCATCAGCAGGCCGGAATCCTTGTCGGTGCCCTGCTGGCTGCCGAGGCTCGCGATCTCGAACTTCGGCATCTTCACACCGGAGAACAGACGCGCCACACCCCATAGCTTGTAGTTCTGATGCGCGGAATCCTGCTTGAGCACCAGAAGACGCTTGGACTGCTGGTCCTCGGTGGTGGTGGTGATGGAGAACACCGTACGCGGCCAGCCGCTCTCGGTGGAGATGACGGTCTGCGCCAAATCGGTCGGAATGGTGGTCTTGCGGTCCAGATTGTCGGTGGCACGCGCCACTTCAAGCTCGCTGGTGCGAATGGTCAGTTCCGGACCGGACAGAATCGTGCCGAGTTCATCGGTATTGCGATCCTGATTGTACTGGTCGAGTGTTTTGAGGATCTGCGTACGGATCTTCTTTTCCTGTTCCGCAGTCAGATTCGGTGCCGCGGAGGACGACGACGTGGACGACGACGCTTTCGGCAACTGACCTTCGCAGCCGCCCATGCCGATCATCAGTCCGACGGCGAGTACGGCCGCCGCGATTTTGCTGAAACGCTTACTCATCACTTGGCCTCTTCCGTTTGATCGTTGCCGTCGGCACCGTCGTCGGTATTCGACTGTACCTGCTCCTGCGCGAGTCGCGCGAAATACGCCTGCAGCTCATCCGCCGAAATTACGGAAGTAGCCTCGCCGTCACTGTTGCCGGCGGTATCCGTGGTTGCGCCGCCATCGGACGGCACGGCGTTCGCCTGCTGATCGGCGACCAGATTGCGCGCCGCCGGATCGATGATGGTAGGCTGCTGATCGTCTGGTTCCTGAGCGCGTGCGCCGGAACGATGCGACGCATGGCGACGGCGCTTGCGCTTGGCCGTCGAGGCCTTTTCATTACGGGAGGCGCTGGTTTCGGCGTTCCTCACCCATGTCGACACCGCTTCGCTGTCGCCCTGTTCGGAGCCGACGCCGGCAACGGCCGCGGCCGCCCGATGACGGCGCTTGTGCGGAGGCATGGCGAAGACCGAGGCGGCAAGTATCGCCAGGATCACGAACAGACCGCCCGCAAAATACAACGGCATGGCGAAATCAGGAAGCGTCTGTCTGGTCCAATCCAATGAAACGGTGGCGTTCTTCGCATCACCGAAATCAATCAGTGCAACGGCATTGGTGCCGTCATCGGTCGAGGTGCCCTTGATCTGCAGATTGGCGGTTCCGTTTCCGCATGAGGTCTTCGTCCACATATCGGAGTCCTGCACCGCCACCTGGTTGTCGGATTGGTCCGCGGTTCCCTGGGCCGCGGCCTTTTGCGTGGATAGCGCGGACCAGTCGGACAGTCCGGTGATACGCGTGTATGGCGTGCCTGCAATCCAGCCGGCGACATCGCGGGCCGACCCGATGACGATGCATACGTTCGCGGATGCATCCGAGGCCTTTGCCGTGATGTTCACGCGCTTGTCGATCAGGGAAAGCACACCGGGATCGGTCACGACATAGCGTGAACCGTTCACCGACGAACTGGCGGTGATCCGCGCGCTCGGCTTCCACATGGTGGCGTTCAATACGCCGAGAACGATGCACGCGACGGCGAGCAAACCAAGAATGGGCGTAACGATGCCACGCATGATCTTGGCATGGCGCGTGGGGCCTGCCTTGACCTGTGGCTGTTCTTGTTCTTCTTGCGGTAAAGTCATAGCACCAACCATTCTACAGTCTCCCCATATAAAGCCCCCTGAACCGAGGAAAATCAAGGTTTGCCGGTATGGTTGAACCCATGCGCAGAACTACTTTCCTGAAAGCCGCAGCGGCAGCCTGCACCATGATCATGTGCCTGGGCGTCTCAGCCTGCGGCAATGGCTCCGATTCGAAGGCCTCGTCCTCCTCATCGGCCTCGTCATCCGCGTCTTCCTCCAGCTCATCATCGACCAAAATGCATCAGATCGCGGGCGTGACCGCCACCGGCGAGCTCGGCAAGAAGCCGACCGTCGCCTTCAAAACCCCGATGACCGTCGAGAACAACAGCTATGCCATCCTGCAGAAGGGTGACGGCGCCGTCATCGAAGACGGCGACCGCGTATGCTCGCAGGGCATCGCCATCAATGTAAAGGACGGCTCGGAACTTATGAGCACGTGGGAGAAGAACACTCCGGATTGCTCCACCGTGGTCTCCTCCGACACCAGCCAGATGACCGCGGCCTACTACAATCTGATCAAGGGCCAGAAGCTCAACTCCACCATCGCCATCGGCGTCAATGATTCGAATTCCTCAGGCACCTCGTATCTGATGGTGCTCACCTTCGTGTCCAAATCGAAGGATCTGACAAAGGCCGAAGGCACCAAGGTCATGGATGTGCCGTCCGACCTGCCGAAGGTGACGCTCGACAAGGACGGCAAGCCGTCAATCGACATGAACGGCTACAAGGGCTCCGATTCGCTGGTGTCGCAGGACCTGATCAAGGGCAACGGCGCGGAGGTCAAGGACACGCAGACCGTTGTGGCGAATTACACCGGCTGGCTGCTTAACGGCACCCAGTTCGATTCCTCTTGGGACCGTGGCGAATCCAGCTCCTTCTCGCTGGACAGCGTAATCAAGGGATGGAAGCAAGGTCTGGCAGGCCATACCGTAGGCTCGCAGGTGCTGCTGGTCGTGCCGCCGGATCTCGGCTATGGGAACAAGAAGCAAAGCTCCATTCCGGCCAACTCCACGCTGGTGTTCGTGGTCGACATCCTCGCCGCATACTGATCCGCCGTTCAGGCGCATCATCCGATAGTGGGGGCCTTCCCGTTTTGAACTGCGCCCCGATTGTTGGACGTTGTTAAATAGGATACAGGTCTAGGCTGCGAGGGACACGCTTCGGAATTCCTCCGGGGTGTGTCCCTCGAGTCGTATCTGGCGTCGTCTGGTGTTCCAGTGG
>SKEW01000021.1_pt1 | contig 199524 bp, 174 predicted proteins | sample 4841441 | NCBI WGS metagenome assembly SKEW01 (sample SAMN11008799, study PRJNA524170) | human gut metagenome | isolation source: fecal sample from pouch patient p41 | place: Israel: Tel-Aviv | reverse complement strand
GCGAACGCACGCCACCCGGACCACGGCCCTTCGTCGGATACATCTCCAACGGCGTGACCTTCGCGGCACCGTTTTCAGTGCCAGGCAACGCTTCGGAATCGCCGGCAACCGTCAACACCACGGCTCCGGAAGCAGAGAACAGTCCATTCTCGCCTTCTTCGTAATTCCATGTCACCTTGCCGTCAGGCACCACCGCGAACGCGGCCACCGAACACCCCTCAGCCAGACGAATGCCCGCCATGCCGCCAGCGGTACGGCCCTGCGGACGCACATTCTTCGCTTCGAACATCAACAACGAGGAATCGGTGGACACAAACACCAGACGATCCTCATCACGGGCTTCGGCAGCGGCAAGCACTTCGTCATCATCCTTCAAATCGATGACGCTCCACGAATCCATTGTGGTCGGAGATTCACGGTTCCAACGCTTGACCACGCCGTTGCGGGTGCCCAACGCCAAAGGAACAAGCTGACCGTCGTCATCCGTGGACGGCATATCAATCGCAGCAATCACCCGTTCGCCGCGGATCGGATCGGTGTTCTCCGTCATGCCCAGCAGTTCCTCGGCCTTCACACCACCCGTGACACTGAGCGGCCCATCCGCGGAAACCTTCGGCAATTCGACCACATGGGCCAGCACCAGACGACCCGCTGAAGTAACCAAGCCGTATGAGGAACGTGTGGACGTGCGGAACATCGAAACGATCTGATCATCCTTGGCGCGTCCGTCGGAAGCCGAACGATTCTCCCAACGTTCCACCGCATCCTCGGAAGTGCGTGCGATCAGGCCCGTGGCGGACAGCATCACCGCGCACGGCTCGTCATCAATCTGCAGAGCCGATGCGGTGGCATTCTCATCGCCGGCTTTCTTTGCGGCCTTTGCGGCTGCGGCGACATCGGCTGCTGCGGAGGATACGGTCGCGGCGGCGCGCGCGGCAGCCATCGCGTTTGCAGAGACGCCATCATCGCCATGCGCCACAACAGGCGTCAAATTGCCTTCCTCATCCTCATCCAGCAGCACCGTGCGCCGGGGAGTGCCGTATTTGGCCACGGCGTCATCCATTTCGTCAATGACCACGCCGTCAAGCGCCTCATCGGAAGCAAGAATGAGTTCAAGCTCTTCGATACGCCGCTTCAGGTCGTCGCGTTCCGCCTCAAGCTCGATACGACTCATCTTGGTCAGACGGCGCAGCCGCAAGTCAAGAATGTACTGTGCCTGAATCTCGTCCAGATCGAATACGGCGATAAGCTTTGTTTTCGCGGCCTCGGCATCATCAGAAGAGCGAATCACCTGAATGACTTCATCGATGTCCACCATGGCGAGCAGCAAGCCCTCCACCAAATGCAGCCGCTCAAGCGCCTTCTTCCTGCGGAATTCACTGCGTCGGCGGATCACCACACGACGATGGTCCACCCACACCTGAAGCATTTCCTTCAATCCCATGGTGTGCGGACGGCCATTGACCAACGCCACATTGTTGATGGTGAAATTGTCCTGCAACGGCGTGTGTTTGAACAGCTGCGCCAGCACCGCGTTCGGATCGAACCCGGTTTTGATTTCGATGACGAGGCGCGTGCCGTTATGCCGGTCAGTCAGATCGATGGCACCGGAAATGCCGTCCAGCTTACGGTTCTTCACACCTTCGGAAATACGCTCCAACACACGTTCCGGACCCACCATGAACGGCAGTTCCGTCACGACGATGGCCTTTTTGCGAGCCGTCACGTTTTCGATATGCGTCACGGAACGCGTGGTCAACGCGCCACGACCCGTCTCGTACGCCTCGCGGATGCCCTTGCGGCCCACAATCACGCCGCCGCCCGGCCAATCCGGACCCGGCACGTAGCGCATCAACTCCTCTAACGTCGCGTCGGGATGGCGCATAAGATGCTTGGCCGCAGCCACCACCTCGCCAAGATTGTGCGTGGCCATATTCGTGGCCATGCCGACGGCAATGCCGGAACCACCATTGACCAGCAGGTTCGGAATCGCGGCAGGCAGCACAGTCGGCTCCTGAAGCTTGTTATCGTAATTCGGCGTGAAATCGACGGTATTTTCGGCGATATCGGCATTCATGCCCAACGCGGCCGGCGCCATACGAGCCTCGGTATAACGAGAAGCAGCAGGACCGTCATCGAGAGAACCGAAATTGCCGTGACCGTCCACCAATGGCAGCCGCATCGCGAACGGCTGCGCCAAACGTACCATCGCCTCGTAAATCGCGGAATCGCCATGCGGATGGAGCTTGCCCATCACTTCGCCAACCACACGCGCCGACTTCATATACGGCCGGTCCGGATTGAGGTTCATCTGACCCATCTGATAGATGATGCGTCGTTGCACCGGCTTGAGACCGTCCCTGGCATCAGGCAGCGCTCGGGCGTAAATCACCGAATACGCGTATTCGAGGAACGACTTGCTCATTTCCTCGTTCAACGGCGTTTCGACGATGTTCTCCTTGACCGTACGCGGGTCAAAGGCTGGTTTTGCCGGTTTGCGGTGCGACACCATGCGGTGGTTCTCCTCACGGAAAGGTTATGGTAATCAACCTAGCAATATTACCAGCTGGTACTGCCGCGGTGCTTGAATGGGAACCATGAGTGTTGAAGTGCCCGAAATCGACCAGCTGCTAGCCATGACCAGTCCGGCACGATATGGCGACGAACTGCCGGATGAGGGCGGCCGCGGCGGTGCTCTCCACCTATCCTCGGTACTTCCCGCCATTTCCAGTGCCATCGGGCATCCGATTCCAACGGCCATCCATGCCGATCCGAAACGACTCCAAGAGGCACTTGGCCTGCCGGACGCGCGTTCGGCAGTCGTGGTCCTGGTGGACGGTCTCGGATATTGGAACATCAATATGAGATTGGGACATTCACCCTATCTACGGTCGCTGATGGCGGACAGCGTTAACCAGCGGCCAATCGCCACATGCATGCCCAGCACCACCGTGGCCGCAATGTCCACGTTCGGTACCGGCACATGCCCCGGATTAACCGGCATGACGGGATATACGCAGCTCAATCCCGACAATGGCGAAATCTGCCAGCTCATCTCTTTCAAAAACGCGCCCGCACCGCTGAAACTGCAACAGCAGCCGACCATATTCGAACGATTGGCGGAACAGGACGTTCGCGTCACCAGTTCGGGACTGCCGAAATTCGCGTTCTCCGCGTTGACTCAGGCGGCGTTACGTGGCAGCGACTACATCTCCAATGACGATCCACGCCGACGTATCATGACCGCGGCGAAAGCGGCGAACACGCCCGGACTGACATACGTGTACCTGCGCGACGCGGACAAGATCGGACACAATTACGGCTGGGACTCCGACAAGTGGATCGGCACATATGAGCGTATCGACGCCCAGTTGTCTTTGCTGCGTCGAAGTGTGCCGAAGAACACGCTGATCGTCATCGTGGCGGATCATGGCATGATAACCGCCGACCCGGAAGCCTGCATCGACATAGCGTCCGAACCCCAGCTGATGCGGGGCGTCGCGAATGTCGGCGGCGAACCACGCTGTGTCATGCTTTATGGCGAGGATGGCGAGAATCCGGAGGACATCGCCGCTCGTTGGCGTGACGTGCTGGGGGAGCGCGCCCAGGTGCGCACCCGCCGGCAGGCAATCGAGGAAGGCGTCTACGGACCAGTCGATGAACGCGTCAAGTCGATGATCGGCGATGTGGTCGTCTCCGCTGCGGGCTCTACCACCATTGTCGATTCCCGCACACAGGCGGAGAAGGCGATGCATCTGCCCAGCGTGCACGGGTCGCTGACCTACATGGAATCTGATATTCCATGCCTGATTGACGTGGCTTGATCGAATGATCCGAACGTCTGAACGGATGTTGCCGTGGAATGTTAGGGAACGTTAATCAGTCACCGAACAGAATTTCATCCCAACTCGGCACTGCGGAGCGTCCTGCACGGCGCTTCGATTTGGTGGTGCTCTGACTATGAGGATCGGATGATGCCGTCTTGGACTTATCGGACTGCTGCTCGCCGGCGGATTGCGTGTTTTGCGAGTTTTGGGCAGGTTCCGTCGTTGAAGGGGCGGGGGACTGCGTCGTCGCGATTTCCGGACGGTTCGGCAGCGGAACGGTCGCCGATGGCTGAGTCTCAACGGTGGTCTTGATATTCGTGGCTTGTGGTGCAACCGGTTCCGGAGCATTCCAAGCGGACACCGTCTGTTCGATACGTGCGGAACGTGCGGAATCGCCCGGCAAATTCAATGATGCGAGAAAATTCTGGTCGACCTGCTTCTCGGCGTGTCCTTCCGTCGGCGTGTCTTGCTCGCCGATGAGCTTGCGTGCCGTTGCGTTCAGACAGTTGACCGCGTTGTCATGCATGTTCCAAGACCATTCCGCACGGGCGGCATGACCTGCGGAATCGAACTCCGCGGTAATCTTCCACGGTTCCAAACCGCGTCTGGTGGCCTTCCACCGCACATCCTCCAACCGTACGTGGGCTGCGGCGAAAGTGCGTTCGATCAGTTCGGAAAGCGTGCGCACACGGCTTTCCTTCGGCGCGGGAACCGCCAGGAACTGTTCGATCGCATATTGCTTTTCGGTTTCCACCGCCGCCGAGAAACGCCGAACAAGCGCTTCGCTCAACGAATATCGCTCCGCCACGCGGGCCGGATTGGCTCCGGCTCGAATCAAGGATTGGATTTGGGAGATCGGCAGCGTGGAAGGCGCTTGCTGCTGACGCTCCTCTTGGGTTTCGGTGCGAATCTGCTTTGCCTCCAAAATGGCTCTTTCAAGCGCTTCATCGACCTTGACGGCGAATTTGCCGGCACCTGAAACAAAGACGAGCTCGCCGGTTTCACTCACATGATCGAACCGTGCATCTTCGAGCGCATTCTCAGGCACAACACACCACTTTCCCTTAGATTTTTCTATTAATTCTATTGTGCCCCACGTGTCGGATTTTACGAGTATTTCAATTCGTGTATCCTAGCGGGGGAAAAGTCATGTATTCTATGGCGCATAAGCACCATAGATGACGAAAGGAATCTCGATGGCACAGGATTATGATTCCCCGCGCAACAAAGACGAGGACGAGGAGTCGCTCCAGGCTTTGAGCAAGGGTTCTCAGAACAATTCCAACGATATGGACGATGACGAGAACGCCATTGCCGAAGACTACGAGCTGCCGGGCGCCGATTTGAGCAATGAGGACGCTTCGGTGACCGTCATTCCGATGCAGGGCGACGAGTTCATCTGCTCCGAATGCTTCCTGGTGAAGCATCGCAGCCAGCTTGCCTACACTACCGACGACGGACAGCCGGTATGCAAGGAGTGTGCGGCCTGATGGCGTTCGACGAGGCATACAACGAGCCGGAAAACGTCGAGGTTCTGGTAAAGTCGCTGGATCCCGGGCAGCCGGCTCAGCTGCATTACGCCCATGCCGGAGACGCCGGTGCCGATTTGCGCACCACCGAAGAAGTGACGTTGAAGCCGTTCCAGCGGGCGCTGGTGCCCACGGGAGTGGCAATCGCATTGCCTGCCGGCTATGTGGCGCTGGTGCATCCGCGTTCGGGACTCGCCGTCAAGCAGGGCGTCACGGTGCTTAACGCGCCGGGAACCATCGACGCTGGGTACCGTGGCGAAATCAAGGTGCCGTTGATCAACCTCGATCCGGAACGCGCCGTGACGTTCCATCCGGGCGACCGCATCGCACAGCTGGTCATCCAACGCTACGTCGAGGCAAAATTCATCGAGGCGCAGACCCTGCCCGGATCCGACCGCGCGGAACGTGGCTTCGGATCAACCGGCGTTGCGTCCTGACGGGACTGCAATACACAAAGACCGAGGATGTATCCGGCCGTGCAACACGCGGCCGGATACATCCGTCATATGGTGATGCGCGGGTACTATAGGGTACATTCCAAGCGAGGAGGAGCGAAATGAGCGACATGGATCATGAGGTTCGTTCGGCCAGAATGTTGGGCTGCGAGATCAGCACGAATCCGCTTGACCCGCTTGAACCAATCCTCAAGATGTGCGAATACCACCATCCCGACGAGGACATGAGCATTCTCGCGAGAGCCTACCGGCGCGCCGTCAACCAGCATTCGTCGCAACGGCGTAAATCCGGCGAGCCGTACATCATCCATCCGCTTGCAGTGGCGCAGATCCTCGCCGATCTTGGCATGGGGCCGCTGGTTGTGGCAGCGGGCCTTCTGCACGACACGGTGGAGGACACCGACTACACGCTCGACGAATGCCGCGCCGAATTCGGCGACACGGTGACCGGCCTGGTGGACGGCGTCACGAAGCTTTCCAAAATGGAATACGGCGATTCCGCCCAGGCCGAGACCATCCGCAAAATGGTGGTGGCGATGAGCCGCGACGTGCGCGTGCTGGTGGTCAAGCTCGCCGACCGTGTGCACAACGCCCGTACATGGCGTTACGTCAAGCAGTCGAACGCGCAGAAAAAGGCACGTGAAACGCTGGATGTGTATGCGCCGCTCGCCAACCGTCTTGGCATGAACGCCATCAAAACCGAGTTGGAAGAACTCAGCTTCAAGGTTCTGTATCCGAAGATCTACAACGAGATTGTGGTATTGGTGGCCCGTCGCGCCGGACAACGCGACGTGTACCTGAAGCAGATTCTCGCCGAAATCAATGAGGATCTCGACGAACAGCACATCAAAGCCTATGTGACGGGCCGTCCGAAGGACTACTTCTCCATTTACCAGAAGATGATCGTGCGCGGGCACGATTTCGCCAACATTTATGATTTGGTGGGCGTGCGTATCATCGTCGACACGATTCAGGACTGCTATGCGGCGTTGGGTGCCGTGCATGCGCGGTGGAACCCTGTTCCCGGCCGTTTCAAAGACTATATCGCCATGCCGAAGCTCAACATGTACCAGAGCCTGCACACCACGGTGGTCGGCCCCGGCGGCAAGCCGGTGGAGATTCAGATCCGCACGTGGGACATGCACCGCCGCGCGGAATTCGGCATCGCTGCGCATTGGAAGTACAAGGAGAACGGCCAAGCCGGACGCGCGTTGAGCTCGCCTGACAAGTCCGACCGCAAGCGTGGCGAAAACCAGGAGCTGAGCGAGGCCGACAACCTCAAATGGATTCAGCAACTTGCCGACTGGACGAGCGAAACGCCGGATTCCGACGAATTCCTTGGCTCCCTCAAAGAGGATTTGGGCGCGGCAGAGGTCTACGTGTTCACGCCGAAAGGCAAGATCGTCTCGCTTCCCGCCGAAGCCACTCCGATTGATTTCGCTTATGCGGTGCACACCGAAGTCGGTCACCGTACCATGGGTGCGCGCGTGAACGGACGATTGGTGCCGCTTGATACCAAGCTCGAGAATGGCGATACCGTTGAAATATTGACATCCAAGTCCGAATCCGCAGGTCCGTCGCGTGATTGGCTGAGCTTCGCCAAGAGCCCGAAGGCACGCAACAAGATTCGTCAATGGTTCAGCAAGGAACGCCGTACCGAAGCCGTCGAGGAAGGCCGTGACGAGCTGACGCGCGCCATGCGCAAGCGCAACCTGCCAATCACCACGCTGCTGACTCCGGAAGCATTGGTGGGTGTCGCCGACGAGTTGAACCTTGCCAACGCGGAAGCCGTGTTCGTGGCGATTGGTGATGGCCAGATCTCCACGCAGAACGTCATCTCGCATCTGGTCCGTGACGCGGGCAGCGACGAGGTGGATGAGGAAGTCGAGCAGGAGGCGTTGCCGCTCAAGCAGGTGGAGCGTACCAAGAAGACCACCAGCTCGTTGGGTATCTCCGTCAAGGGCGTGGGGGACATCTGGGTCAAGCTGGCCCGATGCTGCATGCCGGTTCCTGGAGACAAGATCATCGGCTTCATCACCCGCAACCAAGGCGTGTCCGTGCATCGCGTGGACTGCCAGAACATGCTCGAACTGGAGAAACGCCAGCCCGAACGTGTGGTGGATGTGCAGTGGACCAGCACCAAGGGCGTGTTCATGGTCAAGATCCAGGTCGAGGCACTTGACCGTCCGCATCTGCTGAGCGATGTGACACGCGTGCTGTCCGACCACGGCGTGAACATTATCTCCGGCTCGATTTCCACCGGCACCGACCGCGTGGCCACCAGCCAATTCAGCTTCGAAATGGCCGATCCGCAGCATCTGAACACTCTGCTCGCCGCCGTGCGTAAAATCGAAGGCGTGTTCGACGTGTACCGTATCACCGGCGCGAAGGATTCCGCGGAGCCGCGACTGCGCAAAATGTGATGTTGACGAATCACATAAGCCGGTGATTGCAAGCAAACGCCTCTATAAATAAAATGAAGAAAGCCCCTCAATCGGGGGGCTTTCCTATATTGTACGGCTGTGCGGGAAACGCTTACTTGAGCACTTCCACGGACACGATGCCGACCGGCTCGGTCGGACGGTCCATGCGATCGGTGTTCACGGCTTCGAGCTTGTCGACCACTGCCTTGGAATCGTCATCCGCAACCTCGCCGAAGATGGTGTGGTGGCCGTTGAGCCACGGGGTCGGCACGGTGGTGATGAAGAACTGGGAACCGTTGGTGCCGTGGATCTTGCCGTCCATGCCACGACGCAGGCCGGCGTTCGCCATGGCCAGCAGGTACGGGTGGTCGAACTTCAGATCAGGAACGATCTCATCGTCGAAGTCGTAGCCCGGGCCGCCGGTGCCGTTGCCCAGCGGGCAGCCACCCTGAATCATGAAATCCTTGATGATGCGGTGGAAGGTTAGACCGTTGTAGAACGGCTCATGGGAAGGCTGGCCGGTCATCGGATCGATCCATTCCTTCTCGCCGGTGGCAAGGCCGAGGAAATTGGCCACGGTTTCCGGGGTTTCGTCATCGAACAGGTTGATTTTGATGTCACCTTCGGAGGTGCGCATGATAACTGTAGTCATGGCTCCAAGTGTCTCATGGGCTTGAGACCGGCCGGAAACCCCAATCCCGTCATGCTTTGAGGGGGTGGACGGGGAATCCGTACCGGACGGGACTACGGGCGGTATGAAACCGGCCAAGGCACCTTTAGCTGCACCCGAGATTCCACCCTCGATCGGCGCATCGGGGTTGAAGGGACTGACAAGGAACCTGGGGGAACCGGCACCTACCAAAGCACCTGGCTTCTCTGCAAAAACTCCATACTTAGGCTTGGTTGATTCTGTATATCCAGTTTTTAATTGCGACATTAATGAATCATCCATGAGTGCCTCGGCGGTGGTTCCGAGAAAATCGGCAGATTTGACCAAATCCGCCACTGACCATGCAATTCGACCCTTCATTTTGTTGGTCATGGTCGGCCGCTGTATGCCTAGAAAAGCGGCAAGAGCGCTTTGTGATTTATTTTGTGCAGTTAAAAGCATTTTGACGTTCCAGGCAATTACAGATTCTGCATATTGCACTTCAGTGTCGACGTTTTTCTTGGCTGTTGCCGGGGCTGATGTGGTCATTGTTGGTCCTCTGTTATTTATGTTTCTTAATAGATAACAACAAGTGTATCTATCGATTTGCGTTTCGTCAAAGGAAACGCTATATTGTTAGTTATGAAGAAACAACAGAACGCGAAAGGAACATCTGGCATGAAGGAATGGCTGAAGGCACAGGGGATTTCCTATCGCCGTCTTGCTGCTTCTATGGGGTCATCGGCTGCGACTGTTTGCAAAAAGCTGAATGGCGAAACTCCTTGGCAGCAGCGGGATTTGTTGTTTTTTCATGACAAGTTTGGACTTTCTTCCGATTTTGTTCTTGGTATTTCAACTGATGCTCAAGAAGAGGAGGTTTTGTGATGGCTGGTGGAATCTATGAGCAGCTTGATTGGCCGGACAGCCGGAGCGATTACGTCCAGGTGTGCGACGGCTGCCACACCGCGATCTGGTCGACCCGCTGGAACGAGGAGACATCGGACGGTTTCGACGCTTTCCTCGCCAGGAACGGCTGGCACGACTACATCGACCAGCTCGATCCCCGGATCCTGAACCTTTGCCCGGAATGCGCGGTGCGCGCCCTGCGCCGCGGCGAGATTCGGACTCTTGCCGATTGGCGGATCCGCCCCGTACGCTCCTACACGCACGCCGACCAGGAGGTCTACGCCCAACTGACCGCCCGCGAACGGATGGCGGCGAACCTGCTGCTGACCGCCGCCTGACGAAAACTGAACACTTGGCCGCTCCGGCACAAACGCAGACTCCACGGAACGGCCACAATGCCGGAAACGGTTGGACGGGATCTTTCCCTTCTCCTTGCTTCCTTCTCTCTGCAACCGAGAACCCGTCCGTCGGTTCGATTCCGACGTCCGGCACTCCATAACTGAAAACGGAAAAAGAAGACCCTGTGTCCCGTCGGAAACCGAAAAACCCGCGGAACACAGGGTGGACATGCAAACCACGACGACGGGGCCTGCCAGAACCTCCGCCATCGTCCCTTGGAAACCAAAGGAAGGCCAGCAATATGAACATGGTAGTCGAAACCGCCGTTAACGGCGTTTCTGATTCTGACTATACGGTGCGACACGCCGACAAACGGTGCACGGCGTCTACATATTCCGCCCGATCGGAGCAGTCGGAGGCGGAGTACTGGATGCTCCAGCACGACGCTTACTCGCGCCGGGCCGGCCGCTGCCTCGTCACGGCGGCCATCCTGCTGTGCGCCGCGCTGTCGTGCATGGTCGCGATGGCAGCCGCTCCGGCCATCGCCATGGTCCTCATGGGCCTGGCTTTGGCGGGGCGCGGCTGGTGGTGCCGCCGGAACGCGAAGGACGCATGGGACCTGTCCGTCTGGTCCATGTGAAAAAGAAGGGAAAAGAAAATGACAGACCATGATTTCAACGGGAACGAAAGCGTCATCCCGTCCGACATCGAATACACGCTGTCCAGGATCGGAACCATAGCGGATTCCGTCGATTCGTCGATGACCGTTGGCGAGATCGTCCGGCGGGCTTACCTCTGCGGCGTGGGGGACACGCTGGACGAGTTCCGGAAGCTCGTCGACAGGCGGACCTTCGTCGATTCCGCCATCGACGGGGCCATCGCCATCGACGAGATCGGGGCCATGGTCTACAGGGACGGGCGCATTGCCTCGATGCTCACGCATCCGGCTCTCGACCGTCCCGTGAGGCGTGATCTCGAATTCCCGTCCGTCGCCGAAGCGGAATCGAGGTGAACGCCATGGTGGTCCTCATCATCGCCGTGATCCTCGCGCTCGTGTTCCTGACCTGGACTTTGTGCCGCGCCGCCGCGGTCGGGGACGCCATCTCCGAACGGCTTTCGAAGAGCCGTTCTCCCAAGGAAGAAGGAAGTGGTCTGTAATGGAAGCCATGTGCATCGTGTTCGTTTTCGCCGCGCTGGTCTGCCTCGGCCTGCTGTCGCCGTTCCTGTACGCGGCCGCGGCGGTCCTCCCGATGGCCGCGAACCTGCTGCGACGCCTCATCAGACTGATCGGAGGATCGAGATGAGCAACATCGCACTGTCGTGGGCGTTCAAATGCCATGTCGGCAACGCCAGCGCGAAGGCCGTGCTCGTCTACTTGGCTGACCGCGCGGATGACGACGGCAGCGCCGCCTATCCGAAGATCGAGACCATCGTCAACGTCACGGAGCTCTCGGAGCGCACCGTGCGCTCCAGTCTGAAGCTCCTCCAGGAGCGCGGGTTCATCCGCCGTGGCGACCAACGGTACGCGCGTCTCGGCAAGGGCGGCAGGAACCGTCTGCCGCAGTACTGCCAGGTCGTGTGGGACCTCGCGGTGGAAACCGACCCGTCCAACCTCACGTGGATCAGGGAGACGCACGCCGCGGAACACGATCCCGCGACCATGGGCGCTGACGTGGACCCGGAGGCCGGAACCGTGGTCGAGAACGGCGATTCCAAGGACGTGCTGCCGGAGAACGTTGGAACGGAGCCGATTTCCAGCTCTGCAAATCTCGCAGGGCTGGAAAACGAGCCGGAACCAGCTCTGCAAATGCCGCAGGGCCAGCTCTGCAAATCTCGCACCTCTGGCTCTGCAAATCTCGCACCTCCAGCTCTGCAAATCTCGCAGGGCTGTATATATAAGGTTAAAACCCTCCAGGTAAACCCTCCATGTAAACCTCTCCCCTCACTCCCTTCGGGAGAGCTCCCCGCAAGCGGGAAGCGCCCCGCCGAGAAGGACGGGAAGAACGAAACGACGGGACGGGACTCCGAAGCCGTGTCCGTGATGGGCCATCTCGCGTCCGTCCGCTCCAGGCTGTCGCTCACCACCGCGAAGCCGACCAAACGCGACCTGTCCCGGATCGGACGCCTCGTCGACCGTATCGCCGAAGCCCATGCCGGCGACCATGCGGCCGCCCTGGCGCTCATCCTCGCGGTCATCGACTGGCTACCAGCGAACCCGTACTGGCTCCGTCGCGTCGACTCCGCGCGTCGTCTGGCCGACAACTGGGACCGGATCGCCAACGATTGGGCCGTCGACCGGATCGAACGCCAACGCGAACGGGACACCGAGACCCGCGGCCGCGATCGGAAACCCGCCGCTTCCAAGCCCACTCCCATGCCGGAACGGCATTCGAAACGGCACGTGCATTCGCTGATCTGCGAGCACGTCCTGGACGATATGAGGCCTCACGAGGCGGAATACGACCACGAGGGCAGTTTGCGCAACGGCAACCCGTCCGAATGGCAGATGGCGTGCATGCGGCATGCGGACGAGCTCAACCGGCGTGACGGGATCGAGGTGGCGGCATGAGCGGGGATCCGAACCTCGTCGCGGGTGTCTGCTCCGGCCTGCCGTTGGGTATCCAGGACCTCATGTGGGGCACCGACAACGAGCGCGTCAGGAACAAATCCGACCGGAGGATCCTGAAAAGCACCGCGCGGATCCTGTGCGACATGTGTCCCATCCAGGCCGAATGCCTCGCGCAATCCATCATCGGACGTGAGCAGCACAGCAGGATCGGCGGCATCGACGTGAAGGCGAGACGGCTCCTGCGGCACCGCGCGGAAGCCGACGGGGTGGACCTGGACCCGTCGAACCCGGCCCGGACGAGGAACCTCACATCGTGGATCCGCGACCATCCCGAACTCGTCCGCGAGGTCCGCGAGCAGTCATCGACCCGCGAGGGACGCCGCCGCAGGAGCGAGGACCAGTACGCCTACCGGCAACGCAAGACCGTCGAATCGGCGCAACGGCCGGAATAGACCCGATCCGTGCCAGCGGATCAAGGAAACGCAATAGAAAAGAAGGAAACCGAAATGGAAAACAATGAGACGAACGTACCCCGCATCATCGCCATGGCGAACATGAAGGGCGGCGTCGGCAAGACCACCAGCACCATCTGCACGGCCATCGCGCTGAACAAGCTCGGCAGGAAGGTCGAGGTCAGAGACATCGACCCGCAAGGCAGCGCGACGCTCTGGGCGGCCAAGGCCAGAGCCGCGGGCGGACCGCTGCCGTTCGACGTGCGGGTCGCCAACCGGTTCACCGTGGCCATGCCGCCGACCGACCCGGAGACATGGGTGCTCATCGACACGCCGCCCAGCCAGTCGGACCTGATCGCCGCCGCGGTGGACGCGAGCAGCCTGGTGGTGCTCGTCACCACACCAGGCCCTCTCGACCTCGACCGTATGTGGGAGACGGCTAAGGCCATCGACAGGCCCAGCAGCGTGCTGTTGACCCAGACCCGGGCGAACACCGTCGCGTTGAGGGACGCCGAACGGTTCCTCTCGGACCACGGCCTGGCACGATTCGACGCGACCATCCCGTTCAAGGAGGCGTTGCGCAGATCGAGCGAATCCGGACGCATGCCGTCCGCGAGCGGATACGGCCTCGTCGCCAACGAACTCATTGAAGCCTTCAACGGAATCGAATAGGAAAGGATGCGGGAATGGACATCATGCCAGACAAGAAACAACTCCGCGCGGGATCCACGGCGCTCCGCAAACACAAGCCCGTACCGGTCATGAGCTCACGTCCGGGCGTATCGGTCGACTATTCGTGCGCGTCCTGCGGAACCCGCTTCGCGGACCTCGAGACGGCACGGGAACACACGGTGCTCCGCATCGTCGAAGCGGTGTCGAACACGGAGGGGAAGACGCGATGAACATCAGCAAACCGATCAGCACGGCGTCCAGGCTCCGGGCCACGTTCACATCGTCGGCCGCGCCGGAACGTGCGGGCAAACCGATCCACGCGACGCTCAGCCTCGATCCGGGACTCCACAGGCGGCTCAAGCTCGCGGCCGCGACGCGGGGCGTGACCATGAGCGAACTGGTGTCCTCGTGGATCGAGTCGAACTGTCCCGCGTTGGACGGCCGGTAAGCAAATAATCAAATAATCATGCGCTTATATAAGGAGCGTGCAAGGGATAAGAGCATGATTCCACGCTTCGGGCGTCCGCAAGCCGCCCGGAGCGTAAGCCCATAAACATATACATACATACATACCATACGGATGCACGTACGCATGGGAGCGGGCGGGCGACGAAACCAAGGATGTGATTAGAATGGCCGATATGAAGGAAAACAACATGAACGACGGCGTCCCGTCGCTGGACGAGACCGCGGCGGAGGCGGTGCGGCTTTCCGTGGGGCCGCGTCCCGGTGCGGGGCCGGAGAAACCGCGGAAGGACCGCAGACGGATCATCATCGGCGCGGCGGCCGTCGCCGTGGCCGTCCTAGTCGCCGGAGGCGTATGCGCCCACCGGGCGTACGAGAGCCATCAGGCGTCGGTGGCGCGCGACGCATGCGAATCGGCCGTGGCGGACCAGGCCAAAGCCGTGAAAGCGTACAAGACACTGCTCGGCTCGGATGCCACCGTGGCTGCGTTGAAGACGGACGCGAAGAGCGTGAAGGACGCGAAGACCGTCGACACGCTCAAGAGGGCCGCCGCTGTGAGGCTTCCTGCCATGGTCAAGTGCGACGCGTCCAAGGCCGCCGACCTGGACGCGGCCGCCGCGAAGGCGGCCAGGACGTCTAGGACCGTCAAGGCGGACGCGAAGTTGTTGAAAACCGCGGTCAAGGCGGTCGAGACGTCGAAGCTCGACAAGACCGTGGCCGATGCGAACGCGTTGTACAAGGCCACGGACGGCAAGGTCGCCGACGACAAGACCCGCCAGGACCTGGACAAGGCCGTCAAGGCCCGCGACGCGGAGGCCATCGCCAAGGCCGTGAAGGCCGTGAACGATTCGAAGACGGCGAAGGAGAAGGCGGATGCCGAGGCCAGGGCGAAGGCCGAACAGGAGGCCGCCGCCCAGGCCGCCGCAGCGCAACAAGCGCAGCAGTCACAGCAGCGTTCGTACCCGTCATCCGGTTCGGGTTCGAACCGTTCGTATTCGTCCGGCGGCTGGTCCGCCGGTTCCGGTGGCTCCGGTTCCACCGGAGGCCAATCGTATTCGGGTAGCTCGTCAAGCGGAAGTTCCACGCCATCCAACGGTTCAGATGATTATGACATTACTCAGGATCCGTTCTTTAATCAGCACACGACAAATTCTTCTTGTGCTTCCGGTGGTTTCTGCCCTATCGGATGATTCGTTTCCTCTGTTTCTTTTCGCATGGCCCCGTCCACTCGGACGGGGCTTTCCTGTCTCTTGGACATTTCGTCACGCGGAAAACTTGTAGACATGGTGCACCGTTTGCCCGTCCGAACCATGGTTGTCTTGAAACTCGGACGGGCCCCCGTCCGGCCGCGCGGCAGGACGGGAACGTGGGATGCATCCCACGCCGTCCCATCCCCGGCCCGCATAGGCGGGGGATGAATCTGCAGGCAGAAATCTCTGAAAGGAGAAGGAACATTGGGTTCCACCAACAAGAACAAGAAATGGGGCAAAGCCGCTCTGGCCGCGATGGTCGCCGCGGCGACCCTGTGCACGCCGGTCGCCGGCGCGTTCGCGGCCGATGGCGGCGGCGGGTCCGGCACCGGCACAGGCACCGGTGATGGCGCCGCCGGTGGCGAAGGACAGATCAGCTGGGTGTACAAGGACTCCTTCGGCGCCCCGACCCGTGAGAACGTGAAGGCCGCGATGCAGGCCGCGGGTGTGAAGTCGATGGACGGCGCCGAATCGAACGGCGCCATCGACGAGGCCGTGACCAACGCGAACAACGAATGCGTGGCCCGTGCGAAGGCCTCCGGCAACCAGAATCCGGAATGCCGACTCGTGTCCGTGGGCTTCGTGCACACGCCCGGCAAGTCCGGCGACTGGTACACGGGCGCCAACGGCGGCTTCAACGCGAAGAAGTGGGCTGACGCTTACAAGGCGGCCGGCATTTCCGGCACCACCTATTACTATCAGGGGGTCGGATATAAGACCACTGATAATTTCTCTGATGGTCAGACCAATATTGATTCTCTCGCCGCGCGTGAGATGGCGAAGGCCCCACGCTCCGTCGTCGCCATCGTCCTCGACCAGGACGAGCCACCGGTCGACACGCCGCCGGTCCCGCCGACCAAACACATCACCGAGGGCGTCAGCGCGGACTCGATGACGAACACCACGACCATCGAATCCAAGACCGGCAGGAAGGGCACCAAGCTCGACTTCAAGGACACGTTCGACCCGCACGGCCAGAAGTACACCGTGTCCAACCTGAAGGTCACCGACAAGACCGCCAACAAGGACATGACCGGCTCCTACACGTTCAACACCGCGAACGGGGCCACACCGTCCGGCAACGTGCTGACCGCCACCTGGAACGGCGGCAACCTGCCCGACGACCATGACTTCGAGTTCACGTTCGACGTGACCGTGTCCACGCCGGAGACCAGCAAGGTCGAGGACAAGGGCCACGTGTTCTGGCAGGGCGTCACCAAGAAGCAGGACCAGGACACCGACAGCCACGAGTTCCCGACCTGGAAGCCGAACCCGAACAAGAGCTGGGTCAAGTGGGACGGCAAGGGCTGGAAGCTCGTGACCGACCCGACCAAGTCCAACAAGACCGGCGCCGACGACAACTACTTCCTCGACGGCGACAAGGTCGCCAGCGCGGTCAACGCCACCGTCGAGAAGGACCTCGTGCCCGACCAGTTGAAGACCTTCTCCATCGAGGACGACTACGCGAACGCCGACTACCTGTTCGACGCGGACGGCAAAAGCTCGATCCGCGTGTACGAGGCCGACGCGGACACCGCGGCCCAGTCCTCCGTCGACGGCATCGACGCGAAGGGCAAGGACGTGACCGCCCTGTACGACATCACCGTCGAGGGCACCAAGGTCACCGCCGCCGCCAAGGCCAGCCACCTGAAGGAGCTGACCGGCATGACCAAGGCGAAGCAGGTCACCCTGCTCGTGCCGGGCGTCATCAACATGGCCAACGGCAAGGGCGCGGCCCAGGTCCGCAAGGACATGGGCGTCGGCGAGGGCGACGAGACCTCGTTCTGCACCGCCGGCAAGGACGGCCACGAGCTGACCAACAGCGGCGCCGAGGTCGTCAACAACCAGTCCGTCAGCACGAACGAGCCGAAGATCTGCGGCTATGTGCCCCCGGTCAAGAAGGACGTCGTGTCCGAAGCCAGCCAGGGCGGCGACCAGGACAGCGTCCAGGGCAAGGTCGTGTTCCCCGGCCAGAAGGTCGAATACCAGTTGACCACCCAGCCGAAACTGCCCGGGAACCTCGCCTACGACGTGACCGACGTGGCCGTGACCGACACGTTCGACGCGTACCTCGAGCCGGACAAGCAGACCCTCGAGGTCCGAGACCTCCTGACCGGCAAGACCATCTCGAAGAAGCGGTACAAGACCACTTGGGATGACACCGACCATGCCTTCCGTCTCAGCTTCGACAATGAGTACGTGAAGGCCAACTGGGGCAAGGGCAAGAACCCGAGCGTGCTCGTTCGCTTCGAGGGCACCGTGTCCAAGGACGCGCCCACCGACCACAAGGTCGGCAACCAGTGGGGGCTGACCCTGAACAATTCGCTCACCCCGTCGAACAAGGTGTACAACGAGCCGCCGAAGCTCACCCCGAAGAAGAAGGATGTGTCCAGCAAGGACCGCACCGTCAGCATCGACGGGAAGACACTGCTGCTGGGCGACACCGGCAACTACATCCTGACCCTGGATGCGAAGGACCTCTCCAAGGACTCCACCGCCTACAAGGTGCAGCGTCTCGGCCTCGTCGACGACTATGACGAGGAGTACCTGGACATCGACCAGACCAAGATCGAAGTGCTCGACTCCACCGGCAAGGACGTGACCGCCAAGTTCAACATCCAGCTCAAGAACGGCGTGGCCTATGTGTTCGCGAAGACCGTGGACACCGAGATCCCCGCGACCGGCGAGACCGTGAAGGGCGACCCGCAGCCGGCCGACCTCGAGGAATACTCCACCAGGAAGCTCGACGCGACGAAGGATCCAAGCATCGACCAGGACCTGCTCGGCCAGGAATACCAGGTGGTCCTGCCGTACAAGGTCGCCAAGGTCCAGGACGGCAAGGTCGTGAAGAACAAGGCCATCCAGATCACCAACGATCTGAGCCGTGAGACCAACGAGGTATCCAACCCGCTCAAGCCAATCAACCCGGCCAAGGATGTGACCGTCAAGGTCGGCGGCGAAAGCATCGACGGCAGAAGCGTGTACAAGGACCGCACCTTCCTCTACCAGCTCGACAGCTCCGTCATCCCGGCCGACCGCGCCTACCCGCAGGTCGACCAGTGGAAGATCGTGGACCCGCTGAACACCGAGTTCGACCAGTACACGGGCCAGTGGGCCGTGTACGCGACCCGCGACCTGTACAGGGACGGCAAGGTGCTCGCCGCCAAGGGCGACAAGCTCGCCGGCAACGGCTTCGACGGCTCGAAGCTCGGCGGCGAACTGTTCACCGCCACGGCCGACGCCAACGGCCAGGTCGCCATCGAGGCGACCGAAGCGTACCGTGCCCTCGTGTCCGCGGACAACGAGCATGAGGCCGGCTGGCGCGCGTACATCCAGTGCAAGCGCCTGAAGGTCTCCGACCGCGTCGAAAACCGGTTCACCGAATACTTCAACGACAAGGAGTTCCAGTCGAACGTCGTGTGGACCCGCACTCCGGACATGACCCCGTCGATCCACATCGAGAAGTACGACGTGGCCTCCGGCGAACAGGCCGGCGACCGCGACGACGTGAAGGACGCGTTGAAGATGGCCGGAGACAGCCAGCAGATCGCGTTCAAGATCACCAACACGTCCAAGACGGACTCCTCGACCGGTGAGGGCGCCTGGTATCTCGCCAAGGACCTCAAGATGGTCGACAGGACCATCGCGGGCGAAGGCGAAGTGGTCGATCTGAAGTATCCGGACAACTGGGACACCCTCGTGCTCAAGCCCGGCGAATCCACCATCATCACCGGCACCCTCAAGGGCGTCGAGCAGGGCGGCAAGCACACCGACCGTGTCAAGGTCACCGGCACGCCGCTCGTCGAATGCCCCGTCACCGACCAGTTCGGCGGCCAGCAGACCGGCGACACGAAGGTTGACGGCGACGCGTCCGACACGACCGGCCTCAAGCAGGTCAAGGTCGGCGACAGGACCCTGTGCGAGGACACCACCGTGGAATCCAACCTGGATGATTGGAACGGCTACCGTGAGGATCTCGCCATGACCGGCGCGACCATCGCCGGCGTCCTGCTCGCCATCGTCGCGTTCGGCTCCATCGGCGCGGCTCTCATGACCGTCCGCCGCAGGACCGGCACGGCAAATCATGGCGCGCACGCCGGCAAGTGAGCCATGATCCGGTGAACCACCGGAACGGCCCATGACATGACGGGCGGGCGATCCAGGGAAGCATATCCCGGATCGCCCGCCCGTCCTTGTTTCCTGTGGACCCTTTTCCGGCATGTATCCCCCTTTACGATATCCGCCGTTATCTTCCCCACTCCACGTGGGTATGGAGGTGGGACCGGGAGACCGATGGCTGGCATACGCCATTGCACCGGTTCCAGGCGTGTCTTCTCGCTGGGAGGACGCGTTCCGACGGAATCCTCTTATACAGAAGGAGAAGAAACCAGCATGGACAAGAAAAAGATCTCGGCCGCGTGCGCGACCGCCGCGGCGTTGGCCACGTTGTTCGTCCCGGGTTCGGCGTTCGCCGCGGACGGCACGCTCGCTTTGAACGCGGGCGATGGCAGCACCCTCGCGGGCCACAGCTTCACCGTGTACAAGGTCGCCAACTACAACGACGTCGTCAAGGACGGCGCGAACGTGAAGAGCGTGAGCGTCTCCTCCCCGGACGCCGCGGCCGACGCGTGGGTCAAGGCCGCGTTGAACAAGAACGGCGTGACCTACAACACATCCGAGGGCCGTAACGCCGCCGAACAGCTGCTGCGCCTGCAGACCGACACGGACACGCTGCGCAAGGTCGCCGGCACCCTGCAGTCCACCGCCGCGTCCAGCAGGGTCACCGCGGTCAAGACCAACCAGACCTCCACCACCGGCAGTCTGAACCTGACCCTGCCGGAAGGCTACTACCTGGTCGTCGACGCTCAGGGAATCCCGATCCTCGTGTCCACCACCATCGGAGGCGCGACCAGGATGAGCAACGGACAGACCCTCGGCTCCACCCAGATCAAAACCAACGTCACCAAGATCGACAAGAAGATCAAGAGCGTGGACGGCACGTGGAAGGACTCCGCGGCCGCGACCAACGGCGAGACCCGCGACTTCAAGGCCACGTTCACCGTGCCGAACAAACTGGCCGTGGACACCATCACCCTCGAGGACCACATGACCGGCATCATCTACATCGACGGCTCCTTCCACGCGACCACGTCGTCCGGCATGGACATCACCAACCAGTTCGGCACCATTGGCAAGGACAAGATCGGCAATTCCGACGGCACCGGCTTCAAGGTCACGAGCCTGCAAAGCCTCGTGGACACCTACCAGGGCAAGCAGGTGACCGTCACCTACCAAGGCAAGGTCGTCAACGCGTCCAAGGCCAACAAGGCCATCAACCAGATCATCATCACGTCGAACTGGCTGCCGTCCGTCATCCCGCCGGACGTGCCGACCCCGAACCCGGGCACCGACGAAACCCCGGTCCCGACCTACGACGTGAACCTGAAGAAGATCAGCGCCGCGGACGGCAACAGGACCATCCAGGGCGCGAAGTTCAAAATCCACAACGACAGCCTGAACCAGTGGTACACGTGGGATTCGGCCTCCAACCAGTGGACGTTCGGCACGGACGAGTCCAAGGCGACCGAGTTCTCCACGAACGCGCAGGGCGTCATCAACTTCACCCGCCTGGGCGCCGGCACGTACACCGTGAAGGAAACCCAGGTGCCGACCGGCTACTTCACGTTCGTCAAGCCGAGCTTCACGATCAAGGTCACCGACGACGGCCACGTGACCATCGCCGGCAAGGACCAGCCGGGACTCACCGGCACGGTCACCAACGCCGACGCCAACGCGAGCACACCGACCGCTGTGGTGAAGAACATCGACAACATCACCCAGCTGCCGCAGACCGGCGCGACCACCGTGGCCATCATGATCGTCGGCGCGTTCGCGATCATCCTGGTCGCCACCGCTACCGGCTGGGGCGCGTACCGTATCCGCCACGAGAACATGGGAGACGGTCCGATCGCGGCCTGACCTCTTTTCTCGGATGATTCCACGGCAGCAGGGGCGGGGAGGCTTCGCCTTTCCGCCCCTGCTACTCCTTTTATCAGAGGACTTTTCTAAAAACAATATGAAGGAATGAAAAAGAATGGGATTCTTCACAAGACTCATCGCCGGTCTGGTCGCCGCGTCCACGTTGGGCGCGGGGCTGGCCGGCACCGCCGGTGCGGTGGACACGACCGGCACGACCGGGGACGCGAAAGGCGTCGTGAAACTCGCATCCGACAACACGAGCGGCCTGCCGGACCATCTGGTCAATGGTGATTTCGAATATCCGGGAGCCAACGTCCTGAGCAAGAATCGCTATGACGAGAAGGCTAGTTGGAATTGGTGGGGCGTCAGTCGCAAGGACAAGATGGTCTACGACTCGGACCATGAAACTCAATGGGTCTCCCTCCCGTCGACGTTCGATTCGGACAGATTCGCCTGGGATTCCACCGAGGTCGCCGGAGTCCAGAATGGGTCCTCGCAATGGCATACGAACGAGGTCGAGCTCCAGCGGGACTCGCGTACCGGCAACATGTACGGTGAGCTGTGCGCATATCAGGCGAATACCAGCATTCGCCAGTACATCCGCACCACGCCCGGCGTCCTGTACAAGGTGCGGTTGAAACACGCCAGTTTGAGCCGTGATTATTTGGATAAGATGCAGGTTTTGATTGGACCGGCCGGAAACGAGCAGCCGGTGAGGATGACCCGCGTCGGATCCCAGAACGGACTCGATGCTACTGGAGAGTCTACGGCATCCACGACTGTTTCAACTCATGCGTCGAACGAGATGGAGATTAAGGATGGTCAGGGCACACCTTATTCGTCACGGAACCATGACGGACAGTGGGCCACTTATGAAGGTGTTTATGTCGCCACTTCCGATGTGACGTCGTTCACATTCAAGAGCGTTGACGCGAAGGCATGGAATTTAGGCAACCTGTTGGATGACATCGTGTTCGACAAGGCGTACCGCCTGTCCTACGACAAGAACGCGTCCGACGCCTCCGGCCAGGTTCCGTCGAACGAACGCGGCAGGGAGAACACCGTCCAGCCCGCCAAAGCCAAGACCACCGGAACCGTGAGGACGGTGGCGGACGACGCAGCCGGCCGCACCGTCCTCGAATGCAAGCAATCCGGCGAAGGCGCCACCGGACCATACGCGGACAAATTCTGCTGGATCGACTGGTCGAACCTTCCATTGAGCCGGACCGGCGAACCGATACCGGTGCGCATCAACGTGCCCGGCGGCCACATCGACGCGGACGCGACCATCACACATACCAACAACGCGGCGTTGGCCGCGAAGGACTTCACCGGCAGCAAGTGGAGCCGGCTGACCTCCGCGTACAAGCTCACGGGCAACACCGCCCTCGCGTTCAGCGGCAGGATGGGCAGGCAGGATCCGGCAGCCTCCGTCACGTTCTCCAACATCATGCCTTCCGCAGACCGGACCGACACCGGCGTGAACGTGCTGAAGGACTTCCGTCTCGCATTCGGCGACGCGGAGGTCATGAGCGGCGGCGTCCTCCAAGGACACGACGTGTACGAGCAGACCGACATCGAATCCGACAAGACGTTGGAGAAACTCGGCATGATCGGCAGCGGCGATCCGAACCAATCGTATTCGAAGGCGAACACCGGTTACGGCACCACCCACGTGACGTTGGCCGGCGGCCCGAAGGGCGCGACCGACGACGTGAACAAGGACTCCAAGGGCTCCGCCGTGGTCGGAGCGAAGCAGGCGTCCCAGTTCAAGGTCTCGTTCAAACAGGTGAACCAGCATTGGGACGGTTGGGGCAGCGCCATCGCTGTCGGCGTGTACATGCCGTATCTGACCGCATATCCGCTCACCTACGACAAGAACGCTTCGGATGCCACCGGCGAGGTCCCGTCGAACCAGCGTGGCAAGGAGAACACCACCCAGCCCGCCAAATCCAAGACCAGCGGAACCGTCAAGACCGTCGCGGATACCAACGCCAGCCTGCCGGACCATCTGGTCAACGGCGACTTCAGCGTGAACTACCACGACCAGTGGAAGGACAGCTTCGGCGGCTGGACCAGCATCGACCCGAACGCGGGCAAGACCCTGCACGCCACCAGCCTTCCCAATGGCTCCAGCTGGAAGTGGACCGCCATCAACGGGTGGGACAAGTCCAAGTTCGGCTGGACCAGCACCCAGAAGGCCGGAAGCAACGTCCAGCAGAAGGCCAACGCGGTCGAACTCCAGTACGACGACTCCACCGCCGACAACGTGTACGCGGAGCTCTGCGCCTACGAGGCCGGCACAGCCATCTACCAGGACATCAGGACCGTGCCCGGCACCCTGTACAAGGTGCGGTTGAAGCACGCCAGCCTCAACAGCACGTACCTCGACAAGATGCAGGTCATGATCGGCACGCCCGGCCACGAGCAGCCCGTCGAGATGACCCGCACCACCGTCAACGGCCACGGCGACAAGCTCAACGAGAAGTCCACCGTCATCGCCACCAAGGTCACCAATGGAAACGAGCGTTCCCACGCCGACCAGTGGGAGACGTACGAGGGCACCTACCTGATCCCCGACGGGCAGACCACGACCCGGTTCACGTTCAGGAGCGTCGACGCCCGGACCCTCGACCGTGGCAACCTGCTTGACGACATCGTGTTCGACAAGGCATACCGCCTGACTTACGACAAGAACGCTTCGGATGCCACCGGCGAGGTTCCGTCGAACCAGCGCGGCAGGGAGAATACCACCCAGCCCGCCAAGGACAAGACCTCCGGCACTGTGAGACTCGCGTCTGACGACGATGTGGTGGAATACGCCGCCAACGGCTTGCCGAAGCAGATCATGAACGGTGATTTCGACCATGATTGGCGGAACATCGTCGGCCAGTCCAAGATGAGCGAGAAATACAATTTCGCCAACATCGACCCCGCGCACGGCGACGTCGAGATCAGCGGCGCCCTCAACAACAAGGGCGAGGCGTCCAAGCAGTGGGTGCATTTGAACGGGTTCGACGCGTCCCAGTTCGGTTGGAAATCCAACCAGACCGACACCAGGGTCGACGGCCGCGGCGGCATCGTCGAGATCCAGCGCAGCCGTGCGAACGACAACATGTACGCGGAGATCACCGCCTCGCAGGCCGACACGTACCTGTACCAGGACATCGATACCGCGCATGATTATCCGACCGTGTACACCGTGAAGCTCCGGTACGCGCATCGTAACGGAACCATCAACTCCAACGAGAAGATCCAGATCCTCGTCGGCGCGCCCGGCCACGAGCAGCCCGTCGAGATGACCCGCATCGCGTCCGACCGGGGCAACAAGCTGGGCGAGAAGTCCACCACGGTGAACGCTCCGAACACGGACGGCTGGCTCGGCTCGTGGGACACGTTCCAGGGTTCAGTCGTGGTTCCCGCCGGTCAGAACGTCAGCAGGTTCACGTTCAAGGCGTTGGGCTCCATCGACGGTGTGAGCGGCAATCTGATCGACGACGTGCAATTCAAGCTCGCCTACAAGCTCTCCTACGACAAGAATTCGCAGGACGCCTCCGGCCAGATCCCGTCCGACGAGACCGCGAACACCGTCAAGCAGGCCAAGGCCAAATCCTCCGGCGGCGTGAGGCTCGCGGCCGACAGAACCGACGGCAAGGTGTCCGACCTCGTGCAGCGCACCACCACGCATGAGGACGGCAGTGTGACCGTGAGGACCGTCGACCAGAGCACGGACGTGGTGTCCGGCTGCCAGGTCTACTATCCGGCCGGCCAGAAGATCACGTTGGCGACGTTGGCGAAGGACAACGACTGCTGGGATTCCAGCATGCTGTCGCGTCCGGGCCACACCCAGCTGGGTTGGAACCAGGACCGGAACGCCACGGCCGCACAGCCCGAGGTCACGATGGTCGAGGGCGGCATGACCGTGTACGCGGTATGGGTCGGCAACCCGGTCCTCACCTACGACACGAACAAGCCGAACACGTGGAACGGTCAGATGCCATCCACCCCGGCGTCCGTCTCCGTGGCGTACAACACGGCCGCCGCGGACGGCTCCGGCTGGCAGTCTGGAGACACGTCGAAGATCCGCGGCTACAGATTCCTCGGCTGGTATGCGGGACCGCAGGATGATGCGGGCCTGTACGACTGGAACACGCTGTTGACGGGTAATGTGACCGTGTACGCGCATTGGCAGCGGTTGCAGGCCAACGTCGTCTACGACGCGAACGGCGGCACCGGCTCGCACGCGAACACGACCGGCTGGCAGTATTCGGACGTGACCGTCCCGTCCGACACATCCAAGTCGTTCAAGCGCGACGGATACTATTTCAAGTACTGGAACACCCAGAAGGACGGTAAGGGCACGACCTACAAGGACAGCGCTCAAGTCCCATTGCAGGACAAGAACGTGACCTTGTACGCGATCTGGGCTCCGTACCATACGGTCATCACCGAGACGGGCGGCATCGGCCTGCCGGTGCTTGTCACGGGCGGCATCGTCCTGCTCGTGATGGGTATCGGATCCACGGTCATGCTCACTCGTCGCATGCGTGGTGAGCGGTGACGGGCAAATCCCGTCCGACGGGGAAGGCATCCGGCATGGTCCCTTTTGTATTGGAATCAACCGGGTGCCTTCCTTTTTATCCCTTGCCGATATTCGTTGTTTCTCCGGTGGTGTTGACATGAGTGTTATTTCGAGTCGTATGGATTGGGATTGGGTTCTTGGAGGCGACCATGTGTACGACACTCGGCGTGAGCGACGGTCGCGGCTACTGCGTCGACGTCATATGACGCGGGTGGCCCGACTGTTGGCCGCGTTCACGGCCGTCTGCCTGCTCGTGGGTTCCAGCGTGTTCGCGTGGATCGGCGTGGAACAGGCCGGCGCGTCCCGCAGGGCCGCGCAAAGCGCCGCATTGGCCGACGAGGGCGACCGGTCCGCCGGGAAGTACGCGCGCATGGTCGAGCAGGCCCATGCGTACAACAGGAAACTCGCCGCCACTCCGCAGGTCATCGGCGAACGGTTGGAGGACGACGGCACCATCGATGGCGATTTCGGGTTCAAGGATGACAAGGAGTACCAGAATCTGCTGGATTTCGGCGACGGGATCATGGCGTCGGTCGAGATCCCGTCGATCGGCGTGGACCTGCCCGTGCGCCACGGGGCCGACTCGTACGCGTTGGACAACGGGCTCGGCCATTTGCACGGCACGAGCTTGCCCGTCGGCGGCGAGAGCACGCACAGCGTCATCACCGGGCACACGGGAGTGGCGGACAAGGCCCTGTTCACCCGGCTCACCGAACTGAGGAAAGGCGACGTGTTCTACGTGAAGGTCGCCGCTCAGACCCTTGCATACAAGGTCACGCGTATCCGCAAGGTCGATCCGGACGATCTGAGGAGCGTGCGCATCCAACCCGACCATGATCTGGTCACATTGGTGACGTGCACGCCGATCTTCCTGAACACGTACCGCCTGCTCGTCACCGGGGAACGCGTGAGCATGCCGGACGTCGCGCCCTATCCCGAGGACGCGCCGAGAACCAGCGGACGGGACACGCGCCCCTATCTCGTGTCCGGTGTGACCCTGCTCGCGGGACTGCCGGCCGCGATCGTCGCAGCCAGGCCGACAACCCGGCCGTTCGGACGACACGGACGGAGGGGCTGACCCCGACCGGCAATGTCTGGGGGTAGTCTGGAGTGTGTGCGGCCACACCACTGCCGACAGGACGACACGCCGGCGATGCCGATATCGGATTGGGGGCACGTGGAGTGGCTGACGGAAACGTCGCAGGGATGTTTCCACTGGAGCCGGATCCCATGATCGGGAGATGGCATTGGAGGGTAGATATGAACAAGAAGGCTTTCGCAACGGCGGTCGCATCCGTGGCGGTCGCAGGCACCATCGCCGCGCCGGCCATGGCCGACGAGACCGCGGTCACGCCGGTCGAGCAGGCCCAGCAGGCCGTCGCCCAGGCGCAGGAAGCGGTCGATCAGGCAGCCGCCCAACAGAACGCGCAGCAGCAGGATCAGGTGTCCGCAGCCCAACGGCAGGTCGCCGACGCCAAGGACAGCCTCGACCAAGCCAACACCGGCGTGCAGGACGCACAGCAGGGCGTGGACCAGGCGCAGCAGCAGGTCGACCAGGCCCAGCAGAACGTGCAGCAGGCCCAGCAGAATGTCGAGAACACCATCAACCAGAACCAGAACGTGCGGCAGGCCACCAATGGCGTCCAGCAGGCGCAGGACAGCCTCGACCAGGCGCACGACAATCTCCAGCAGGCGCAGGCGAAGGCCGACCAGACCGCCCAGAACGCCGACAGGCTCGAGAAGGCCATGAACGACAGCCAGTCCATCCGCGACGACGCCGCCAGGGCCAAGGCCAAGGCCGACAAGGAGGCGCAGGAGGCTCAGGCCAAGGTCGACGCCACCGACAAGACCAAGCTCGACCAGGACACCGCCTACAGGAAGGCCGCCGTCGACCAGGCGCAGGCCAAGGCCGACCAGGCCCAGCAGGCCGCCGACAAGGCCCAGTCGAAGGCCGACGAGGCGAAGGCGAAGCTCGACGAGGCCACCCGTCTGGCAGGTGACGCGAACGATCCCGCCAAGGTCAAGGAGGCGCAGGACGCCGCCCGTAAGGCCGGCGAGGCCGTCGACGCGGCCCGGAAGTCGCAGGCCGAGGCCACCGTGGCCGCCGCGACCGCGAAGACCACCGCCGACAAGGCCCAGTCGAAGGCCGACCAGGCGCAGAAGAAACTCGACCAAGCGAACGATGACGCCGCCTCCGCGAAGGCCAAGGCCGACAAGACCCAAGCCGCCTTCGACAAGGCATCCAACGACAAGACCACGTCCGACAAGACGCTCGACAAGGCGCAGACCGCGAACGAGAAGGCCCAGGGCGAGCTCGCCAAAGCGAACCAGAACGCCGCGGACGCGCAGGCCGCCGCCGACAAGGCGTCGCAGGACGCCGATGCCGCGCAGTCCGCGTACGACGCCGCCGTCAAGGCCGCCGCGGACGCCAAGAAGGCCGCCGACGAGGCCGTCAAGAAGGAGGCGCAGGGCGCTGCCGGCTGGTTCCAGACGGACGACGCGGAGCAGGCGTACAAGTATCTGACCGACTCCAGCGTGTCCAAGTACCTCGAGTACACGCACATCGGAGCGAAGGACGACGCGACCAGCCTCGATAACCTGCTCAGGGCCCTCGACATGATCGACGAATGCAACAGGCTGCGCGAGGAGAACGGCCTGGAACCGTTGAAGGTGTCCGAGACCGCGTTGGCCATGGCCATGGTCCAGGCCAACTACGCGGCCCAACCCGGCCACTACGGCCACAACTACCAGTACGAGAACACCGGCGAGAACCTCGCATGGGGCACCGCCGACTGGAATCCGTACGACGGCTGGTACACGCAGGAGAAGGAGACCTACGACGCGGCCGTCAAGTCCGGCGACTACCCGGACCTCGCCAAACTGTCCACGTACGACGTGTTCCTGAAGTATCCGGACCTGTACCAGAAGATCGGCCACTACCTCAACATCATCAGCCCGGACTATATCGCCACCGGCATGGCCTACAGCGGATACAACACCGGCAGCTATGGTAATGGCGCGTCTTCGCAGGAGTTCTTCAACGAATGGAACTCCTACAACAAGAACGACACCGTGTATGACGCGGCCGTGTACCGCACGATGGTCGAAAACTACGTCAACGGCGTCCGCAACGCCCAGTCCACGTACGATGCCGCGTTGAAGAAGGTCGATGAGGCCAAGGCCGCGCTCGACAAGGCCAACCAGACGAAGGCCAGCACCGCCGACGCGAAGACCGCCGCCGAACAGGCCCAGCAGGCCGCAAAGGCCGAAGCCGCCGAAACCGCGAAGATCCTCACCGACGCGACCGTCAAGAGCCAGCAGGCCCAGACCGCGTACGATGAGGCCAAGACGGCGAACGACCAGGCACAGGCCGACTACTCGACGGCCGACACCGCACGCCAGGCCGCCCAGACCGCGTACGATGAGGCCAAGACGGCGAACGGTCAGGCACAGACGAACCTCAAGAACGCCCAGGCCGCGGTCGAACAGGCCAAGCAGGCGCTCGACAAGGCGCAGGCCGACAAGACCACTGCCGACGAACGCGTGAACATCCTGACCGACGCGGAGAACGCCTTGGCCACCGCCAAAACCAACTACGAGCAGGCCAAGAGCGAAGCCGGACAGGCCAAGCAGGCATCGGAGAGCGCCAAGGCCGACCTCAAGGCCAAGCAGGACGCCTACGCGCAGGCCAAGGCGAAGAGCGACGAGGCCGAACGGCAGGTCAAGGATCTCGAGGCCGCGTTGGCCGACCTCAAGGCCAAGACCGACGCGTTGACCGCGGCCCAGAGCGATCTCGACACGAAGATCCAGGCATACCAGCAGGCCGCCGCGGCCCGCGACGAGGCCACCAAGCAGGTCGAACAGGCCAAGACCAACGTGAAGAACGCCGAACAGGCGTTGACGGACGCGAAGGCCAAGCTCGAACAGGCCCGGAAGGAAGCGAAGGACACCGACGCGGTCAAGGCCGCCCAGTCCGCCGTCGACAAGGCCCAGACGGATCTCGACGCCGCCAAGCAGGCGTTGACGGAAGCGAAGGCCAAGCTCGCCGGCGCGAAGACCACGCAGGCCAAGGCGAAGAGCGACTACGACAAGGCCCAGGCCGCATTGGCCGCCGCGATCAAGAACGCGGCCGACAGGAACGGTTCCAAGACCGACGGCGCCTCCGGCCCGCAGATCGAGCAGGCCGGCCTGAAGGCCAGTGAGAAGGCCACGTCGAACGCCGCCGCCAAGGCCGATCAGGTCATGGCGTCCACCGGCGCGAACACGAACGGCATGCTCCTCGCAGCCGTGGCCCTCACCGGCATCGGCTGGACCATGCTCGACATGAAGCGCCGCCGCATGGACGTGACCGCACGCCACGGCAGGCGCTGACCCAATTCCCCCTCCAAACAAACAGGCGGCCGGAACAGGACGACGGAAACCCTTACGACGGTTTCCGGAACTCCCGTTCCGGCCGTTCTCCTTTCCCACGGTCCTGCATCTTGGACTTTCCGTCGGGGGCGTAAACATTTACCCATGTCCTTCTTTCCGGTCGGAAGGCCGGGCCGAAGCTAAAGCTTTGCCACGCAGGAATCCTCTGCCGTGACGTCCATGCCGCTTCATGATGGCGGCCATGTTAGGGGCGTCAGCCTTGGGAACGGGCGAAACGGTCGCAGGACCGGGATTCCCGTAGACCCGTTGCGAGCCGGATCGCCTAGCGGAGGGCAATACAAACATGGATTCCAGCAGTGGTTTAGGCTAGTTCTCTTGCCAATCATCCTGGACCATGACCATGGCACGATGAATTCCGAGGACGAACTGGTTCATAGTGATCATTCGCGATATCCAAGGCGTTTCTTACTGATCGGACGGCTTATTCTATCTCGCACTCGGGCTTTGCCGTGAGCTCACATCCATCGAACAAAAGAGCATATAATATAGCAAATAGAATAATAGGCGCAGCGAAGACCCATAGTGTGCTATATTGTAATTACGCCGTGACTGCGCCACTTCGCAGGTTTGAGGAGAATTCCTCGACACGGCGTCTATCATATTTAGACGTGCAATGCACCGTGAGGCACCGATATTATTCCATACCCGTTCACGTCTCCGTTCGGGCGGCATCGGATATTGCCTCGTATCACATCGTAGAAACTCGAATCACCTTTGGATACCTTGCGGTAGACGGCTCCAGCGACCAGATCCGCGAATTGCACGCCGACGCTGTGATGTGAAGCTGCGATGAACAGGCCCTCCACCAAGTTGTTGTAGTCAGCGCGTCTGCTGTCGTGGTTGTTGAGTAAATCGAAGTGGAAGTTGTCAAGTTGCTTGTTCTGCTGGTTGTTACGCTCGTCAATCACCACCATTCCGTAGAAGGGTGAGCCGGTCGTGGCGCGCTGCATGTCCTGCAGATAGTATTGGAAACGAGCGCAGACCGCCTCGAACGCGTCGTGGTACATGTCCTCTGCATCTCGGTCGGGGTGCTTCTCGTAATAACTTTTCGTGTCCACTACGGTGGCAAGAACACGGAAGCTCTTGTAGCTGGCGATTACGTTGAACAATCGCATGCGCAGCTCGTCAAGCTGCGGTATGTCCAGATGCGAAAGCGGCGTCACCTTGTGACTTAGCGGATGAGGGATGAAGTATCGCCATTTAACTTCTCCGTCAACGTGATACTCAGCTTTGAGTCTCCTGAGATCCTTTTGGAGGGACTTCCACTGCGCTTCAGGCACAATCAAGCCACCGAGGACAAAATACGGATTGCGCTCAACGGCATTGCGCGCCGGTGCGGTACCACTCTCGTCAAGAAACAGAATCTGCATAGCAAACCATTTTTATACCGATGCACCACGCAACGGTCGTTTTACCAAGAAACAGGCTGGGAGAAGAAAGAACGGCCATGATTCCGCACACCCTCATCCCCCCGTGACGGTATCGGACGGGGCGCGTGTGGAAATAACACAGCGCAGGAATCGACAATCCCCGCGCAAGGAGGATGAGATGGACACGATCACTGTCATAACCATCATCGCCGTCTTCTGGCTCTCCGGCCTGCTGATGACATGGAGCATGTGCGTCGTCTCGGCACGAGCCGACCGGCGTATGGAAGAGCGCGAACGCGGATGCCGGCCGGACGACACCAGCCACGTGGAATAGCGGGGACGCGTCACCGCCGGTTTCTCCATCGTGATGTCGGACGAGTCAATCCCCCTGTCTGATATCGCAGTCGTGTCATGTGGATTGTCCGGGAACGGATCTCCCGCAAGGGATTCCCGTTCTCGGACATGTCCGATTTAGGGAGGAATTATGGCTGCAACTCTTTGCATCCTCGTGCTGATGGTCCTCGCCGCCTCATGCCTGTACGAGGCTGTCGTGTACCTGGCCGTCAAACAGAAAAGCACCTTCGTGGGCCGTAGGGCCAAGGACAAGGTGCTCGCCATGGGCCGTAAGGCCCGTCAAGGCAAGGCCACCCTGTTCATCGTTCTCGCCATCATCTGCTTCGCGCTGATGATCGTCGCCGGTATTCTGATGGCCCACGCCGGATACAGCGTGTGAGCGGGAAACCGTCAGCCAACATGATGGGCGGCCGACGGGCGTACCGTTCCCATGCCGCCCATCCTTTCGTTTTTCTTTCCGGGGAGTGAGCATGTCCGTCAAGGACGATGACGAATACGACGATGCTGGGACGGCCAGCACGGGTGACGATGACGTCGACCCGTTCGTGCCGTTGCTTGAGAATGATGGGCATCGGCTGGGCCGTCCCGCGCGTCGCGGCGTCGGCGTGGTGGGTTTCGTGCCCGCGCCGACCAGACTGTCCATTCCTGAACTGGATTGGCTCACACGCGTGCGTGACGGTGGCGACCGTACCGTACGCGTGCCGGATCACCGGTATTCCCGATCCGACCGCAACGCGGTCGAGGCGGCGCGCGGCCGCCTGTATTCGATGGTGTCGAAGCAGATCGACCAGACGAAACGCGTGTACAAGGCGCGTCAACGCGACGAGGAAGGCATGCTGCCTTTGGGTTCCTCGTCCCCGTTGGACATGATCACCCGTGATTTCAACGAACGTCCCCTGATTCCCTGGCATCAGACCAGTACGGGCCGGGCTGGCGTGCTCACCACGTTCGTGGCCGGTTCGGGAGCCCAGTTGATTCCCGGACCGCCCATCGGCGTGGACGCGCTTTCACGTGAACTGTTCCAATTCGACTGTTGGGGCACGTACGACGTGCACATGACCACCAGTCCGGACTTGTTCTTCAGTGGCCTGCGCGGCCAGGGCAAAAGCTATTGCGCGAAAGTCCTCGCGGTCCGTGAGATCGGTTTCGGACGCAACGTCATCGTCCAGTCGGACCGGCAGGGCGAGTGGAAGGCCATAGCCCAGGCCATTCCCGGCGGGCAGGTCGTCTCCCCCGGCAAAGGCAGTTATCTTAACCCGTTCGCCATGCCCGACATGTCCCACGTGACTTCGGACGAGGACAGGCGCGCGCTCCGCCAGGAGGTCCTGTCGGGCAGGAAAAGCGCCATGATGGCGTTGGCCGAGGCCGTGAAGGAACCCGACCGTCCGTTCCCGTTGGACAAGGACATGCTCTCCCTGATCGACCAGCTGATAGCCAGTTACGGTACGGGGCCGATGACGTTGGAGTCGGCCGTGGCCCGCCTGTCCGACTGGGATTGGGTCGATGGCGTGTACAAGAACATCCACGGTTTCGAACATTACCGCGATCTCGCGCGCGAGAAGGCCAGCGAGGCGGCACGCGTGTTCTCCCCCATGGTCGAGGGCGGCACGATGAGCGGCATGTTCGACAAGGCCTCCACGATCACGCTGGATCCGGCCGCGCCGATCATCGTGTTCGACACGTCCGGCCCCGTGTTCCAGGATCCCACGTTGAAACGCGTGTACACGGCCGCGGTCAGCTCGTGGATCGACCGGCTGCTGCAGGCACGCGACGGATTGCGCCGCATCATCGTATGCGAGGAGGCGTGGGACCTGCTGTTCAATCCCCAGCTGGTCGACTCGTTGCAGACCCGGCAGCGTTCCGCGGGCCATTGGGGTTGCGCGACATGGCTGATCGTGCACGGCGTCGCGGACATGACCCAGGTGTTCACGGCCGGCAGTGGCCTGCGCGGCAAGGTCGAACAGTTGATGAACCTGATGGAAACGAAGATCATCTACCGGCAGGGCGGCGAGAACATACCCCTGCTGAACCAGCTCATCCCTGATCTGAGTGAGGACGAATTGGAACAGATACCACGTTTGGCGCAAGGCTATGGCATCTGGCGTATCGGACACGAGCATCCACGCATGATACTGCCCATCGCCGGCCCCATGTGGGCGCGCGTGTTCGACACGTCAAGCCTGCGCAGGGCGTCGTAGGAGAATCGCCATGCAGTATCGGATCCTATTTCACTTCCATGTCTTTGTTCACGAGGCTCATGCAGTCTCTTTTCGCTTGTCTGAACCCCGAAAGGTCCTCATAATGGCGGATTACCCTTTGATCGGGATGCAGTTCTTTCGCGGGCCATGTTTTTCCAGAAGCGCTGTACACCGTCAGATTGCCGGTGACTTCGAAACTTTCGCTCCGGTATTCCTCGCCCTTGTCCGTTTGGCCGGTCAGGGTCATACTGGTTCGCGGGGCGACCGCGAACAGGAGTTTCGACTCACCTGGAGCAAGACCGAAGCTTCCCTTATCGTTGAGGACCGCGGAACCAGCCTTGTATCCTCCTTTCCTGTCGAATTCCGGCATACATATTCTCATGCTTTCAGCATGTTTCGTATCCCTGCTCAGGGAAATGACGGTGTCCTCCGTCCTACCGCTGTTGGCCAGAACCATCGCGAATGTGGACTGAGTGGACATGACATCCGCCTCGATTCTCACATTGGGTTCCATCCTGTCGAGCATGAACCATGTATAGTCTGGGCCGGACCGGTCAAACTGCCAGTTGCCAACGACGATCTGATAGCCCGTCAGCACTATGGCGACGATTGTAGCCACGTTCGCAAACAGGCCTATCACCTCCATCGCACATTCCCGCCGTTTCATCCACTCCGTCCTCGGGCTTCCGCCGATGCTCTTCGCCGTATCGGCGTGATTCAGCGCTTTGGATCCGTCGGAGGGTTCCCCTTTCCTCGGTGGAGTTCCTTTTCTTCGGGGGTTTCCGTCTTTTTTGGATCATTCTCTTTCATTCCCTTTCCCTATTCTGGAGGTTTTCCATGGATCTTATAAGCGATTTTATGTGTACTGACGCCGGCCAGCGGCTGACGGTGGCCGTGCTGTTCATCGCCCTCGTGCTGAACCTGCTCTCCTTCGCGTTGAAGCTGTTCGATTTGTTCCTCCATTCGTCTGGCCAAGATGAGGAAGACGACTTCTCCCAGCAAGGTTGGTCCAATGATGCGGAAGACAACCGGGAGGGATTGGCGTCATGACGGGATATCGGACCACGGCACGCCGCGGCTACGACCGTGAGGAATTGAACTCGGACAACCGCCGCAAGGTCATGGACGCGTGGAAACGGTTCGAATCATCGAAGCCGGGCGTATGGCTGAGCCGGCACACGGACCTGCTGGAACGTCTCTCGGACGAGGAAAGCCATCTCGTGGCGCGTGTCGGCGCGATGGTGTGCGTGTTCGCGTTGATCCTCTCGATGGTCTTGTTCCTCGCCGTCCAAGGCGACATGCTCGCATGGACGCTGTTGACGCTGCCCGTGTTCGCGGTCGCGTTCATGGTTGTCATGGCCTTGTGGATCTTCTGGGACGCGTACCGGGATTCCGGCGAACGCGCGGCGGACTGGCTGTCCACGCGTCCCGGCGTGGCCACGTGGCGTCAGCTCGCCGCGGACTATGGACCGCGCGCCATCAACCGTGACGTGGTCCCGTCCGTCCTGCCGCGCATGCTGGCCGACTTCCGCGACCGGAAACCACACGCCATCCACCCCCGCCCCTGGCATGCCGCATGGTATGTGGGCAAGTCGTGGAACATGGAGGTGTGGCTGGGTTCCGAACGGCACATCTACGTGCTGGGTCCTACCCGTTCCGGCAAGACCGTCAGCGTCGTCATCCCCGCCGTGGTCGAGGCCCCCGGTTTCGTACTCGCGACCTCCACGCGAGGGGACATCATCAAAACGACGCGTTACCTGCGTGAATGCGGCGTGAAGGATCGGGTGACCGGCGCGTCGTATGGTGGCCGTGGCGCGGGCACCACGCACATCTTCGACCCGGAGGGCGTCGCGGAGAACGATCCGGATACGCGGCACAACATGAACTGGACGCCTTTGCAGGGTTGCGACGATCCGGCGGTGGCGATGCGCCGCGCGCAGACCATGGTCGCGATCGGCGGCATGGGGTCCGGTTCGAACAACCAGGAGTGGGGCGTGAGCGCGGCCATGTACGTGCAGGCCATGCTGTACGCGGCCGCGATCGCGGACCGCACCATCAACGACTGCTTCAAGTGGAGCCTGTCGCCGGAGAACGCGCAGGAGGCTGCGGACCTGATCCGCAAGTACACGAACGAACGCGAGATGGACCGTTGGGCCGCTACATTGAACGCGCTGCCGCACGTCGATCCCCGTCAGAAAGGCAGCGAGTGGTTCGGCGTGAAGAACGCGTTCAGCATCCTCGCCGACCCGAACGTGCGTGCCCGCATGAATCTGAGTCCGTCCGATCCGCGACTGATCGACCCGAAACGCATGGTGTTGCGAGGCGACACCGTGTACGTGCTGTCCAAGCCGCGCCGTGACGGCGGCGTGTCTGGCAACGCGGGCATTTTCGTGAGCCTGCTGCTCGACACGTTCCAGGAGGCGTGTCAGGATCTCGCGTTCGACAAGGCGTCCGGTTCGCGCGGCAAGATCGAGCCTCCCGCACGGTTCGTGTTGGACGAACTGTCGAACATCGAGAAATGGCCCGGCCTGCGCAACGCCATCACGCAGGGCGGCGGCAACGGCTACCAGCTGATCATCGTGGAACAGTCCCGCCAGCAGATGGCCGACGAGAAGGACGGGTATGGCAAGGCCGTGGAGCAGACCGTGTGGGAGAACTGCCATCGGATCATGCTCAAGGGCGTGTCCGACGACGAGACGTTGAAATGGTGGATCGGCCAGATCGGCACGCATCACCGCACGCGCCGCGAATCCTCCTGGAATCCGGGACAGGGCCCGTTGGGCGGTCTGACCACGCGTCACGAACGTGAGGAATCCGTCACCCAACAGGAATTGAGCCTCCTGCCCGTAGGCTACGCGCTCGTGGAACCGTTGGGACAGGCGCCCGCCTTGGTGCGCATGATCATGTTCATGCGCCGCGCATGGTGGCGCGAGGGCTTGGAGGGCCTGCGCCCCACGGCCACGAACGCATGGCATGAGGATCACGGCGAAAGGACCATCGCATGAGCGACGTCGAAGAATACTTCACCCAGATGGCGGGCACCGACGCCGACAAGCCGGACGCCACGGACGACGCCAAGCATGACGAGACCATGGGAGCAGGCCAGGTCACGGACGCGGCTGGCGGCTTGGAACGCCCGTCGTTCTGGACGGACGACATGGAACGGGAATTCCGGGCAGAGGTCAAGTCCCTGTTCGACGACATGGTCGGCAGACAGCAAGGCGAACTGTCCGTGAGGGACCAGTGCGAGCACGCGTACGAGGAACTGACCGCCACGGTCAACGGCAAGTACAAGGAGTTGACCGGCAAGGACCTGCCGGCCTCCATGGCGCGCAACCTCGACCAGCTGCTCACGCAGATCACCATGGCCCCGCTCAACGAGCCGGAACACGGTCCGGGACTGTGGGCCAAACTCCCCCAGCATTCCATCGCCACCATGGTCGAGGCGCGCCCGTTGGACCTGACCGGCTCGCCCACGCGCATGGACATTGATTTGATGATGCTGCACACCATCCGCATGGGCCGGTTCCTCACCACGCATTACACGGATTGGGCGCAGACCCTTCCCCCATGCTGGATCCGCCACGACGACGTCGTGCAGGAAGTGTATGCGCTCAAATGCTACATGGACCTGGTCGTCGCCAGCCCCAACGGAGGATTGTACGCACCGACGTTGCAGTCGCTCATCCATTCCACGTTGGAACGTGTCAAAGCGTATCTCGCCTCGTCCGAAGCTTCGAACTCCGACCATCGGCATCACCTGTCCGGACCGGAGGAACGCCAACGGGAGCAGGCCAGGAAGGATGAGTACGAGCATTGGTTCAACCGTGACGGCGGATGGAGCGAGGAACCAGGATTTGACCAGTCATGGCGGTTCTCCACCCCGTCGGAAGGCTTGGACACGGTCTGCGACCTGATGACGCCCACCCGCGTCGGCGACGTGGACGCGGCCGACGACGCCACACTGCGCAATCAGGCCGCCCAGTGGCGTTCGGAAATCGACAGCCTGCGCTGCAGCTACGACACGGACCATGCCACGGAGCATCTCGCGCAGGCCGCGCAGGACGAGGAGACGATCCGCCGCGTCTGGCTGTCCTACACGGGACGCGAACGCGAAAGCCGCGATCGGCTCGACCGCGCGGCCACGTCCGCCGCAATGCTGATGCGGGACACGGAACGGTCCAAGCTCCTGTCCGACAAGGACCGTCGAAACCTGAACGACCTGATCGGCCGAGCCCGCATGATCCTCCACGCGTATGGCAAAACCTACTTGGACGAGAACTACAAGCCGTGCAGCATCGGCCTGCAGGACGATCTGACCGCACGCCTGGAACGCATCGTGCAAGGCGATCCCGCCGGAGTGTTCGACCGTTGCGAACGCATGATCGACCAGATGGACGCCACGTTCGCACGCGGAAAGGAGCCAACCGATGACCAGCGAACAGCCTAGCCTGTTCGACCAGTTGACGCCGTCCGACGCGTTGAGGGACGACCTCGACTGGCTCGACTCGCTTCAGGAGACGAAACCGTCCACACCGCCGCGCAAGCCGAAGAACCGCCGTTCCAGCCGGAAGCATGATATCGAACCGGTCCAGCATGACGACAAGCATGGAACGACGACCGCTCCCCCAACCGAGACGACAGTCCCCGCCACGGTTCAGGACACGTTCGCATTGCCTCCCGTATCCGAAGGCGCGACAGACACGACGCCGGTTCCACAATCCATAGGCGTCGAAAACGACCAGACGGCGGAATATCCGGAACCTTCCATGCCGTCCAGCGACGCCCGTCCCATGCCGGCGGTCCCACTGCCTCCACGTCCGGCCATGGAGGATGTCAACGTTCCGGACGAGGCGGAGGACACCCTCGCCTCCATGGTTCCGGTCGGAGATGAAACCCCATCCGACATTCCACCCGCGAAAACGGAAACGGGAACCGACGGCATCAGGACGGCCGTGAGCCTGCAGGACGTGGCCGACCCCGACGGACCGTCCGAGGACGCCAGGACGATGGTTTGGGTGCGTCGTGGTCTCATCGGCGCCCTGGCGTTCATTCTCCTGCTCGTCCTGTTCGCGCTCATAGGCTCCCATTCGGCCGCCGTCAGACAGCAGGCGTCGGCCGAACGGTTGCAGACCTCCATGAGCCAACTGTCCACATGGACCGGCAAGGCGAAGACCACGATCAAGCAGGCGGATCGGGTCGGATTGAAGGATACGGACGACACCGATTCCCTCCGCCGTCTGATCGACTCGAACGGCAGGCTCATGCACTCCGACCGGACGGGACTGTCGGAAAACGAATCGGAACGGCTCGCCGCCAAGTCCGACAAGGCCACGAAACGCACCCGCACGCTGACCAACAAGATTGGCCGGCTCGTCAAGGAAAAGCCGTTGACGGACGCGAAGAACAAATGCCATACGGCATTGGACAAGGCGTCGAAAGCCTCCAATGATGCGAAACCATCCGACGATGCGACCCGTACGGCGAAAGCCACATTGGACAAGCTCATCGCGCAGGCCCGCAAGCTCGACAAGAAGACGACCATCGACACGTGGAACGACATGGCCGCCAAACTTGACAAGGCCCGCGAAAACCTCGCCCGCGCATTGGACGCGAAAACCAAGGCCGACGAGGAAGCCAAACGCCAGGCCGAAGCGCAGGAGCAGCAGCAGCAACAGGCCGCGCCGATACCAACCCCAGCACCGACGCCCACGCCGCAATACTATGGTTCGTCCGGCGGCTCCGGCTCCACGACCGTGCCCCGCGGCGACAATGGCGGCAATACGAACAATGGCGGTACCGGCAACAGCGGCGGATCGTCCGGCGGGAACTCCGGCGGATGGTACGTGCCACCGGAAACCCCTGACAACAGTCTGCCGAACAACGATTCAAGCCTCTGAGCAAAGGAAGACCAATGGGAAAGAACAATCCACGCAAACAGTCCTCACCCGAAGCGAAGAAACAAGCCGCCATCTGGTGCGCCATCGCGGTCATCGCCGTGGCCGTCATGATGCTGATGGCCAACCCATGGAAACATCAGCCGGCCACGACGACGCCCCAGGCCAATTCGGCCACCCAGACCCAGTCCGATGCGAAACACAAAGCGAAGGCAAAGAAAAAGGGAAAAGCAGCGTCCACGTCCGACAGTCTGGAACAGAAAGCCCAGACCATGTTCACCGGTGACGCGGAACAGATTTCGAACGACGTGCGCGACCTATTGAACGCGCCCGAAAACTCAAACGTCGATACACTCAGCACCCTGCTATACCGGCACGGACGGCAGGACCTCGCCGAAGCGACCGACCTGTACGACGCGATCGGACAACAGAAGGACATCGACACGATCCGCACCCTCGCACGCGAATGGTATCCGCAAGCCATGCGCGCCGCGATCGAAGCACGCCGTTCGGACCTCTCGGACGGATTGGACAACACCGCGAAATCCGTGGAAACCATCCAACAGGACAACCTGGAGAACATGCAGGGATGCGGCGACATCAAAAACGCGTACGAGACCGCGAAACGGCTCGTGGACTCCAAATCGGATGATTACGACGCTTTGACCAAAGCCCAGCAGGATCTGACCGCCGCTACAAGCGGATGCGCCACCAACCTAGATCCGAAAGACCTCGAGAAAGTGTTCGGACAGCCACAGGGAACCCTCAAGGAAGACAAGGAGTAGGAAAACATGACCACCACGAACAACCGCGCATGGAAGGCACTACTGCCACAAAACGGCATGATCGGCATGAGCCCGCAGGTCGGCAGGGTGAAGATCCCTCCCATCCGTGTCCGCCAAACGTTGAACCTGACCGGAGGCAGGAAAATCAAAGCGGTGAAGGCATGCTGGTTCGAAAAAGATTCGGCCAGATTCGTAACACTTGTCCCCTCGACGGGAAGACTCCGCCTGGAAATGGACTCGTTGAAAGGCGGAGAGACCATCGAATTCGTGGGACATTCACGTGAATGGCATGACATGTCGGGACAAAACTACTTCGTGGTCATCGTCACCGACATGGACATCATCGAACCCAATATTTCAGAATGTCGGAACCGGTTCAACGGAGCTAATAAGTAAATATACCTTTACTCATTAAGTAAATAAGTGTAGACTATTTTTATGGAATGCGAGGCATCATCTGCCGCCTTGGAAGGAATCGAAATGAGCGAACCAATGAACGTGACCGCCGCAGCCGAGCGTTCTGGCGGACGGTGGTCCGTGGAAGTGCCGGAAATCCCCGGACTGTTCACGCAGACCCGGCGTCTCGACCAGATCGACGCGATGGTGCGCAACGCCGCCGGCATGCTTGACCGCGAGATCGGCACCGTCACCGTGGAGCCGAAGTTCCCCGAACGGGACGAGCGCATGCTCGCCGAACTGCTGGACGCACGCAGACGGGCCAGCGAGGCACAGTCACGTGCCTCCTCGCTCACCCGCGACGCAGTGGGCGTCCTACGGTCCCAAGGAATGACCGTGCGCGACATCGCCGCCGTCATCGGCGTCACCCCGCAGCGCGTCAGCGCCCTCGCCAACGCCTGAGCCAAGGAACCGAAAGGATCATCATGACAGCGATAGAATCCCTGCCCGCGTACAGGAAGGCCGAGGCCGAGGCGGAACGCCGCGGAGAGAATCTCAGCTCTCTCATCGACGCGTTCCTGGCCGGCTACGCCAGAGGCGCCTCTACGAATAGCCTCGCCGCGACGCCACAGCCGGGAGACACCGTACTGCGTGACGAAACGGACTGGCGCATGCTACGCGACGAGATGCATGGGGAAAAGCTATGAGCCTGACCATCGCCTTCTCATCCGAAGCCAAACGCGATCTGAAAAGGCTCTACAGGCGTCACCCGGGTTATGCGGACGAACTGCTCGACATGCTCCACGACGAGGTGCGGGTCCAGGGACGTGTGCCCGACGCCTACGACCCGCACATACTGGACAATCCGCGGGCGGCATACAGTGGAGCTCTCGAGTTCCACTTCATGGACGATGTTCTCGTGATCTGTTATCCGCCCACGCCGCGCGAGTTCCTGCGCATACTGCATATCTGCACCCATGCCGAGCTCAAAGCCGGGCGATGCTCGGACGAATGGCCGCGCGGCTGACAGCCGACCATCATCCCCATGACGGTCTCCTCACCAATACGAACAGTCTAGGTGTGGGACCGTTCCATGCTTGACAACTTGCCCCACGATCTTTTTCGAAGAGCTTTCTTGTCTTCCCCTCTCCTTGCAACTAAGCTGGGATTTGCGGAGTGTTCCTAAGAACACGAAGAATGGTCCGGATTCCTTCGAACCTGGATCATCCTATCTCCGTTAAGGTCGACGTAATTCCCTATCCAGGATCACACCTTGCTGAGCATATCGATGATTCCCGAGGCGTCTTGTTTCAGGCTCTCCATGTACTTCTGCATGTACTCCCAATCCGGAGAACCATCTGGCTTTGCTGGCAGCGTCAGCTCCGCTCTCTCCATTTTCTCCTTGCTCCATTTGTCGTCGTACGCGTATGAACGTCCAGCCTCCCAGAACAACGGCTGGAGGAACAATGCGACTTCTTCTGTCAGATCGAATTTCGGATAGAGCACGTTGACATCATCGGATGCCCAGAACGGTTCCGGCTGCCAGAAAGCCTTTCCTGTAGCTTTCTGCCCATTGTACGCGACAGTCATTACCCCATTGGGATGGATATGCTCTGCGTTGCCAATATGAGCGGTGACACCGTTATTCTCCAGCGTAGCGCCGATGAAGGGGATGCCGCCGGGAATCATGTCTGCCCGAGTCAGGCGCGTGCCCTTCTGCACTACGAATAGATCTTCTATTTTGAATCTCGCCCATTCCGAACTGTCCAGAATGCTATACGAGGCTGTCGTCTCCGTCAATGCCGATATCTGCGCATCCGCTGTTTTCATAATGGATTTCATGAAGTCTCCCATATACTCCCAGTCGGGCGAACCATTTTCGGACATGGGAAGCATGACGCTTTCCTTTTTGATGCGTTTGGCCGATATCGAATCGCTCCATGAGTACTTTGGTCGCAGAGTTGCCCTTAATGCCGAAACCAGAAAAAGGAAGTGGGCTTCGTCCAACTGCTTCCCTTGCGGATACAAGGCGATGTTGTGACTGTCATTCGAGCAGAATGGCACCGCCTGGTAGGAAAACGTCATGGTCTTTCCGCCTATGAGTATGCAATGGCCAATCTCGAGACAATTGGTCGGGCAGTCGATTAAAGACTGTACTCCGTTGTTGCCCGCCTGGGCGGTCACATAAGGAACACTCCCACTATCGGGCGCTATGTCCTTCGCCGGGACGCTTCCTGTGTTTCGTATCAGGAAGATATCCGTGATAGGGAACGGTTTCCAGACAGTATCTGTCATCGCTTCTCCCCCCTGTCCAAAGAAATAGTCACCGCATCGCCGTCCGCCTCTATATCGCTTGAGTACAGCACCTTCTCAAAGAGGCTGGCGCTGAATTCCTTCGCGTCTATCCTCCGCATGTACATGAGATAGTCCATGGCCGTTTTGCGGAAATCCTCCTCCGATATCTCGAAGGGTTTGATGGGCACCTGATATGAAAGGCATTCGTCTGTACTCTCCCATACGCATGTATCGTCGCCGGATTGCTTGGACACGATATCGATCCAGCACCTCTCGATCGCGGGCCAACGACCGCGCACGTCGTGCCGTCCCTTGTTCTTCACAGTCTCCATCATCCAGCAGGTGAAGAACTCATGTCCGTTCTGGGGCACGCCGGCCTCGAACACGAATATGCTCGTGGTCATTCCGATGCCGAAGAATAGGTCCTCCGGCAGCTTGACCACTTTGCGGAGTCGGTGGTGTTCGAGAATGCGGGCCATTTGCTTTTTGCCCGTCTTCTCGAGTTTTTTATCCGGAAGGACGAACGCGCAGGGCGTATTCGGCGGGACGTTGTCCAGCACGTTCTCGACGATTACCATGCAACCGTACTTCTTCTCATACGGGGGATTCATGAGGACTTTAGTGATGTTCTGATGGGCAATCCATTTTCCGGCCTCGTCGGATCTGGCATCCAGTTGCTCCAGATTGGTCTTGCCGTCCTTGTGGATGAGCATGTTCGCGCATGCGAGGGCGTAAATCTCTCTATCGAATTCAATGCCGAATAGTTGGTTCTGTTTGATTTCCTTGGCTTTTTCGGTGTTCACTCCGCCGGCCTCGTCGATCATGTTCGCCATCGCTTTGATCAGGAAGCCTCCACTGCCGCAGGTCGCGTCGAGCACCCTGTCGTTCTGGTTTACTTCGAGGATCCTGTATATGAAGTCGGTGATGTGTTCGGGGGTAAAAACCTGTCCTGATTCGGTCTTCTTCTTGTAGCGGTTGAATTCGTTGAAGAAGATGCCCATGACGTCCTCTCCCCGCCATGCGTCGGAGTTCAGGCAGTCGGATATTTCCGTCACCCAGTCGATGAAGTTCGAGATCAGATCCTTGACGTGTTCCTGTTCCTTCTCGTCCTCGCTGTTCACGTTGAGGTTCATACGAATCTCGGAGAACACGTCCGCGAGCAGACCGAGCTTCTGATTCTGGTGCTTGTCCCGCAACAGCTCCTTGTTGAGGCAGTTGAGGATTGCATTGTGGAATTCGGAGTAGTCCATGCCGCTGACCATTGTCGCGTCGTATCGTTTCGCGACCAATGCGCAGGCGGTGAAAATCATCCTGTGGTAGAGGTTCTTGATGCCGAACTCGAAATGCAGGCAGTTGTTGATACGGGCCGTCAGTTCGTAGATGCGCTGCTTGTCGATGTGGTCGACGTTGAACAGGGCCGTGTAGTAGGCGATGTTGTGGAGCTTCTCGCTTCCTTTCTCCTTGTATTCCTCGCCGTTCTTGAACACCCTGGTGGATTCCCCGTTGTAGAGGATGCCCACGACGTGCTCGTATTTCGCATTCATGATGCGGATGTTCTTCAGAAGCTCCTTCGCCTGCGTCGCACCCAGTGCGATCTTGGATGCCTTCGTCTCCAGAACAACAGCGGTATCGGACTTATTGGCCGGGAGATACCAGCCATCCGGCTTGTCGAGTTTCCCCTTAAATCCCAGCTGGTTGAATGTCGTCAGCTGGCCCACGCCGGCGGTCACACCCCCGTGGCTGTTCAGACCCAATATTTCGCGCGCCTTATCCCTGACTTCATCCTCGGTCATGTTCTCTGCCATCTTCTTCCTCTCAATTGATTTCTTTGTTTTTCTGCAAACATCTGTATATGGTGGTCCGACTGACGCGCATCATGGATGCTATCTGATCCACCGTCACAGATCGGGATTCGTACAGGCGCTGCACTTCCTTGATTTGTTTCTCATTGAGACTTGCAGGGCGTCCGCCTGTTCTACCTCTCGCTCTTGCGGCTTCAAGTCCTGCACGTGTGCGTTCGCGGATCAGGTCGCGTTCGAACTGGGCCAAGGATCCAAAGATGTTGAATATGAGTGTGCCGCCTGGAGTGCTTGTATCAATTGCTTCGGTCAGTGAACGGAACTGAACTCCCCTAGTGTCGAAGTCGTTGATAAGTTCAACCAGATTCTGCATGCTTCGTCCGAGCCTGTCGAGCTTCCAAACGACAACGGTGTCGCCTTCGCGTAGCAGGTCGAGCATATGGTCGAGTTCGGGACGATGGGCCTTTGCACCGGACGCCACGTCGGTGAAGATTCGATTACAACCGGCCTTTTCGAGTGCGTCCCGCTGCAGGTCGGTGGTCTGGTCTCCGGTGCTGACGCGCGCATACCCGTATGTCATGCTTGCCATGTGTGCCATGGTACCATTACCCGTCAGTCGGCTCACCTTATGGAACGTTGATTGTGGAACGGGTTGTGGGACGCCCTTCGCCTTCGAATCAAAGCATTTCGCATACCGAAGGAATCTGTTTCATAAACGGACGATTATGACACCCAGAAAGACCACATTTCTTTACTGAACCGCCGATCTTGATCTGTATAACATGCCGTTCCCCTTCTGACAGGTGCGCCCCCATAGGGGCAACATCCTCCGGATTGGCTATCTAGACAATCTTCAATCTAAAAGGTGTCTCACCTTCATTTAAACAACGAGAAGACACATTATCAACATGATTGTCATTAAGTTAAACCTAACAAATTTTGTATCTAATTGCACTGCGTAACGATCGCGCCATTCGGTAAACATCTCGTGAATTAGTGCAGGTAAAAACTACTGCGGCGCTTCGGTCGTAAGAATTTGTAATCTTGTCTAATAAATCACCTCTATTACGATAAATATAAAAGTATGGCTGACCTTTAAACTTGTTTACACAATATTCCTCATAGCCCGCTCTATCGTCTTCATAAAACCAGACACGCCTGAAACCAGACGTACAGACATCAACCAAGGTGCCGCGCGGATGATTTATATAGAATTGTGCAGCAATTACCTTTTGTTCTTTAAAATCAGATAGCAGCTGATGCAGTTCATCATTGTTCGTCAAACAATATATTAATAATTTATAAAACTCAGAACGGAAAGAGAGCGAATACAAATCCATAATGGCATCGCCAGGTGCTCGGCAGGCTACTTCCATGAGCACCACTGCTCCTTCGTCCGTAATCTTATACTCTGCATGACAAATACCGCTATCAAAATTTAACTGTTCTATTATTTTCTTATTAACAGACAGCAAATCATCTTTTAATTTATCAGTTAGATTAATAGGCGGATTTATATGCCCCATTTCAGCAAAATAATGAGATTCATTTTCGTTGGTTATCTTTTGTGTAATTCCGCAAAAAAGAATAGTTCCACTTGAAACAATGGATTCTACAGAGTACTCACATCCACGAACGTAGTCTTCACAAAGTACAATATGTCCAAACATCTCTTTTGGAATCAAAGACAGAGAGTTTTCATCATTGATTTGAATAACATTTCTACTGGAAGATGAATCTATAGGCTTAATCACAAACGGATATTGAGAGGGAAGATCCGAAAGCATACGAAGATGAATAGATTGTGAGCGAGGACTAAACTCTGAAAGATATTGACGTTGCAAATCTTTTTTACTACAGATACTGGAGGCAATCAATCCCGGGGAAGGTAAATCTAGATAAGCAGCAATCAAAGCAGCTTGTTTTACAAAATCGTCCCTAAAATTGATTAGTCCAATAATATTGTATTCTTTGTTCCAAATAGCAACGGCATCTTGAGCATCTTGGAGCGAGGTGTAAAAATGCAAAGAAGCAATGTCTCGGTTGTTATTGCCTGAAAAAACGCCTTCTTCCAACAAGTTATCAATAATATGGTTATGTTCGTCTAAGACTAATGCTTTAATGTCATTTTCTGTGCAGTAAGTCAGATACTCAGGAAACTTTCGTAATACCAATATTGATACAAATACAATAGCTTTATCCATTCTTCTGAACCTTTAGCCCTAGTCCCAACTCGCAAGTTTGCACTTCGCGTTCAGCTTGTGCTGCACTAATGCTGGAGCAGTATATATATCCGAAAGCGTCAGAGTTATCACTAACTGCACAAATATGATCTTTCTTCACAAGCAGCAGTTCAGTGTTTTCAAGTTTATGAAGCCCGAGTTCATAGGAAGAAATAAGAGTTCCTGGCTCGTCAGAATACAGCACATTATATGCTGCACCTTTCCTGCAAGAAACAAATTGTTCTTGCGGAAAAACGTATTTTGTCCCCAAAATCGATAATTTGAAGGTTTCTAAGAAACAGTTAAATCCATAGACATCTTCAATCATTTTCGAGATATAGCGTCCGCCCAAACGTGGATTAACTTCAATTAGTGTAGGATTACCGTTGTTTAACTTTATCTCTATGTGGCTACAGCCAAAAGTGACGTTAAGCGCATCTAGAACTGAATAGACATAGTCTTTAATTCTCTCCACGAGCACCGACTCTAAGGAATAGGGGAAACTGAATACTTTTTCGGCGAAAGTATCCTTATGCATTCTTTTTGATGTGAGTCCTAAAATGTGTCGACGACCATTCTCGGTGAAAACTTCGACACTGATCTCTTCCCCTTCGATGAATTCCTGAATAAGCAGGATACCACTCTGTAGCTGCATCCTCTCATTATATTTGCTCATTCTTTGTTCATCAATGTATTTTTTGAATTGCTCAGGGTTCTTGATTAATGTAACACCATGGCTGCTGCTGTCTGAATCTGGTTTAACGATACAGGGATATTGAATTGTTTCCAAGGGCATTCGTTCTCTCTGTTGAAGATTAAGCACCTCTGTACGAGGTATGCGAATTCCCTTACTTGCCAGTATTTGATATTGCGTACTTTTACGTTTAATATTAGTTACAGTTTGCGGCTCCTCATTATTGAGATTAAACAATTCGCAAAGCTTTGACGCAATCTCCACGTAATAATCCGAAAAAGACAGAATGGCACTAATTTCTGCCTCTTTTTGAATTTTCTTGATTACATCAACTAACTCATTAATATCATTGGTTTCACAGCGAATTATGCAATCAGATTCTAATAAACCATTTCCTGTAAGCCCAGGAAAGGCGTCTATATAGATATTGATGTCTCGACAAAGAAGTATAACCCGATACCCATGTTCTTGGATTTTTTGTATTGTACTATAGCTTAAATAGAACAACTGGCTTTCAATCAATATAACACATTTATTCATTGTTACTCGATGTGGTGAAATTTAATCCCGTTAACATATCATGAAGAATATTAGCGGCTAGCAAACTCGTGATATCAGATGGATCATAAATTGGCGCAACTTCAACAAGGTCAATACCAAGTATCTTGTATTCCTTGAGCTGGTCAATAATTTGGAAGACCTGTGTACTGGTACAACCACCAGGTAATGGCGTCCCTGTGCCAGGTGCAAAAGCTGGATCCATGAAATCTATATCAAAAGATATATAGTAAGGTATATTGGAGTCGCTTATATAGGAATGAATATCGAAATCATTGTCAATCAATTCCTCCATAGATACAGTTGTGCGCTCAGCCGAGTAGAGATATCGAACACTATCAGCACGTACTTGTCCCCGGATACCGAATTGAATGATGTTCTTTTCTTGAACGAGTTTATCCTCAACAAGTATCCGAAACATTGATCCATGATGATATCTGAATCCATCAACATCACCAAAAGTATCGCTGTGAGCGTCGAAATGCAACACTCCAAAGTTACGACTACCGTAACAGTTCGAAACTGCTTTTATTGCCGGATAACTAATAGAATGATCCCCTCCTATGAGTACAGGTATTTGGGATTGACAGAGCGTCTCTGTCACTTTTTCTTGAATTGTGTCAAAAGCTTGGTTCCTGTCATATGGGGACAAATAAAGTGGATTAGAAATATGAACTGAGTCCATGTCAAGATAATTCTTATTCCTAACTGAATATTCTCGCATCTGCGAAAAATGTTTCAGGACAGCCTCTGGCCCAAACTTCATTCCTTTTCTCCAATATGCCCCTTCCTCGTAAGGAACAGGTATAATATCTGTTGTTGTCACCGGAACCCCCTAAGAACCAAAACGTGTAGTGGCTGTTATTGATTACATCCGAATACGCGGTGGCCATGACCTGAATTCATGTCCACCGCGATGGCAATGACTTTACTGGTCTGCAGGTACTGAAATCCAACCTTCCCTTGGGAATCAAGTCGTATAGTAGCTGTTGATGCGAATGTATTCCTCAGTCAGATCGCATCCGAATACGCGGTGGCTTTCGTGACCTGAATTCATGTCCACCGCGATGGCAATGACTTTACTGATCTGCAGGTAGCGACGAATGGCTTCGACGTTGTCCGTGACTTCTTTTTCATCCTCGAAGATGAGGGAATCCCCGATGGAGATGCGAATCGCTGTTTTGTCAAGCTGGATATCCGGCGTCTTGCCGAGGGCCATGATGATTCGTCCCCAGTTGGGGTCTCCGCCATAGATGGCAGTTTTCACCAGAGGGGAGTTGACTATGGACTTGCCGATCCGCTTGGCTTCCTCCTCGGTCGCGCAGTTGTTCACCACCACTTCGATGGTGTGCTTGGCGCCCTCGGCCCCTGCCACTATCTGGCGGCAGAGCGAGATGCATACGTCATTGAGGGTGCTCTGGAACTCATCGAGGTCGACGGGGAAGATTCCGCTGGAAAGGAGCGCCACCGTGTCGCTGGTGGACGTGTCGGTGTCGACGCTCATGCTGTTGAATGACAGATTCACGCTTTGCCGCAGAACTCCGTCGATACGGTCATCCGGCACTATGGCATCAGTGAATATGTACACCAGCATGGTCGCCATGTTGGGTTCGATCATTCCGGCGCCTTTTGCCGTTGCAAGGATAGTGGCTTCCCCAACGTTGCGCGACTCGGTTTTGATTGCCGTGTCCGTGGTGATGATCCCCTTCGCAAACTGCATGAAATGCTCCGAGGACAGCTGATCCGCAATAGATGGCATTCCCTGCAGAATGGTATCCACCGGGAGCTGGGGGCCGATCATTCCTGTAGAGGAGGGCAGGATGTTCTCAGGAGCGATGTTCGTGAGCGAAGCGAGCTTGTCAATGAGCCTCAGCTCGTTCCGCCGCCCTTCCTCCCCGGTAGCGACGTTGGCGATGCCGCTGGTGACGATGACCCCTTGCAGTCGATGATTGGACACCGCCTGCTTTCCGAGGGGAATACACTCACCACAGAAAAGATTCCTAGTGAACATCGCGGACGCAACGCACTCCCTATCGGCGACCGCTATGCCGATATCATCGTTGACCTCTTTAATACCGACATGACCACCAGCAAAAGCAAAACCCTTAGGAACATTCATAATCCAACTCCTTATCGGAAAGCTAATATAAAGCTAATATACTTAGGTAAAAAATACAGGTATGCAAATATGACCAATATATGGGCAGTGCCTTGGATGTTGCGCACTCGGGATCTCCCGTCCATGCGTGATGATCAGTTCGCTTCGCCAAGGTTGTCATCGCACCGAGACATGTCGAGATAGTAGTGCGTGCTTCATTCGTTGGCGGTGATGTACCTGATTCTGGCGCATATGAGCATGAGGGCACTCCTGCCGTCGGGGAAGCCGCCCACGACGCGGGTACGCCTTCGGATCTCCTTGTTAAGCCGTTCGATTATGTTGCTAGTGCGGATACGGCTGCGGTGCTCATTCGGGAACTCGTCTAGCAAATAGGTGGTCGTCTCGCCGACGCCCCCCAGCAGTTGGCGGCAGCCCTGCGCTTGCGTTCCTTCATCTGTTTGGCGACCTGCTCGGCCTTGGCGAGGGCGGGGTCCCAAGATTCCATGGCGAATATGGCCTTGAGCGAGGCGGATGCCCATTGCCGGTGAGCGGGCGGCACCTTGGTCAGCCCGTTGCGCATGAAATGCACCATGCAATGCTGGTACCTTGCACCCGGCAGCCTGGAGTTGACGGTGGAGATGAGCCCGGCGCACCGGTCGCCGACCACCAAGCGCGCGCCCCTGAGCCCGCGTTCAATCATGGAACGGACAGACTGTTCCCAGCTTGCTCTGTCCTCACGCATGCCCTCGTCCACGGCGATTATCTCGCGGTGCCCGTCTTGGTCGACTCCGATGGCGACCAGCACGCTGACGTTCTCCACGCTCCCGCCCCAGGAACGCTTGTGCCACACGCCGTCCATGAACACATACGGGTATTCGCCCTCCGGCGGCATGTCGTGCCATTGGTCGATCTGGCCGTACACGCGTTTGAGCTTGTCGGAGAGCATCTGCGAGGGCATGCGGTCGCCCCACAATAGTTGGCTGATGTCATCCACCTGGCGGGCGGAGGCTCCCGCCAGGTGGATGTAAATCGGGAATTCCTCCACGCTCTGCTCCCTGCAGCGGTAGCGTTCGATCACCGCCGACTCGAAGACAGCACCCTTGAGCTTGGACACCTTCAATTCGAGTTTGCCCACCTTGGCAATCAGGCCTTGCTCGTAGTGGCCGGCCCGGTACGCCTTCCTGCCATCGGCGCGTTCGTATCTCGCGGCGTTAGCTATCTCGTCGGCCTCGGCGTCGAGCATCGCGTTAACGATGGACCCGACCTTGACCTTGATCATGGCGTCGAGTTTGGTCTCAAACATGGCACGATCGAACTGTATGATTTCCTTAGACATGGCCCCTGCGCCTTTTCCAATCGCGATTTCTTGTTCATCGGCTGAAAATCGTACCCAGCACGGGCCATGCCCTCTCTCAGAAACTCGAATCACAAAAGGGCGCAAGAATCCGGACTTTACATGTAAACATGACCAATATATGAGATAGTTTTCGGTAGTCATACTTAACAATAGAAGATATCCATTGTAAAAACTGGGTTAAGACTCACATATCGAAGTTCAATATTTGGACATAGAGACTTCGAGATGAGAAGAACAGCCGATAATTGCCATCGACAAGTATCTAGGGGGTCGAACATGCGTTACTTCAATATTGAAGAATATCAAAACAAATTACATGAAAAACAGTCAGCAACTTTGTTAGTATATGAGGGATTTGCAAACAACACAAACGAAATCCTAAAGAAAATTAACGTAGAACCGTGCGGGAATGAATACCGTGATATAGAAACTGCATTCAAATATCTTGGCGTGGAATTGTTTCGATTATTAAGAGGAGAATATTTTATCGCATTTGGTATGAACAATACCATATATGCCAGTCTGGGAAATACGTTTAGCATTTCAATATACTATTATCTTCATAAAAAGAAAATAGTATTCTGTGATTCGATTCAAGACATCCCTGATTTGTATAATCGCTTGCAACCATTTGAGAGAGTATCTTACACTGGAGACCATGAACAGCACCCGGTTTTCAAAGATGTTAACATGTTGCGTTATGGCGAATATGTTCAGTTTGACTTTTGTAATATTGATTTACAGAGTTTCCCTATGCAAAGTCCTTTAAATACTGAAGTATCTATATTTAACGAAGAAGAAGCTAGGCGCAAAATATTTAGTACACTGAGTAACGTAATTCAAGAGAAAATTGCAAACTCTTCCAGAGTCGTAGTTCTAGTGTCCGGTGGAATTGATTCAAGCGCAGTAGCATATCTTGCAAGTCTGTATGCAAGCAATTTAGAGCTATACTCCATCGGAACAAAGAAGTCAAATGAATTTATATATGCAAATAAAATCGCTGATTATTTGAAGTTACCTCTCCATAGAATTTGCATTGCAGAAGAGGAGTATCGAGAAGCATTGCATAATGTGACACAGATTCTGGAGCATAGCGATAGTACAATCATCGAATATATGATTCCCGAGTTCATTGCATATAAACACATCGCACGCCCCGGAGATGTCTTCTTATCCGGATATGGATCCGACATTCTATTTGGCGGATTTAATTCCAAATCAGCTTTTAGAACTAGCGAACTAATATTAAGTGAATTCAAAAGCGTGCAATACTCGGGAGAGATGAGCAAGCGATTTGATGATTATTTTTCCGTCCGAACGATTTACCCATATTTCGATTACAGATTTCTAGATCTTGCTTTTTCGATATCTAGTACTCTAAAAACTCGCTATGGAATAGAGAAATATATTCTGAGAAAAGCATTCGAAAACGTTCTTCCACATTGCATTACTTGGCGCAAGAAGATAGGAATTCATCAAAGCACTGGTTGCGAGGATTATTTCACAAATTTAGTCAATCAGTCTGTTCATGATTTCTCTGATTTACGATTAGAAAAAAATCGTTTAGCATATAAAGCTTTGGTTAGAAGCATAAAGAAGTAAAGGAGAACAATAATGAGCGTTCCTGTTAAGATCGCATTGCAAAAGTGTTTGAAAGCACATGGTATCGATACTGTCTATGGAGTTCCTGGAAGAGAGAGTCAGTTTATTAGGTTCAATGAAGTTGAAGGACTTGATTTCATCTCAACGAGAGTCGAGTTCACCGCCGCTATTGCGGGGGAAGTGCACGCAAGCTTATTAAATAAACCTCAAGCAGTTTTTGCCACCATGGGACCAGGCGCCACTAATCTTACCACAGGGATTGCGGCAGCTATGCTTAATCATGCGCCTGTATTATATCTTACAGCGCAACTAGAGGATTATGACAAATTCTATAACTACACTCATCAGTGCGTGGATCAGACATCTATCTTCGCCCCCATTACAAAAAAGTCAATTGAGCTTGATAAGTCTAGCTCAATTTACAAGACAATGCATGAGCTACTTAAATTAGCCATGGAAGAACCTCGTGGACCTGTGCACTTAGCGATTCCTTGTAACTACTTTGATATGGACGTGGAAGAAGAAGAGTTTTCTGCATTTACTGAAGAAGATTTACATCCTTTTAATTCCCCCATCAATGATGAAACCCTTCAGACATTAAAAGATAGTATTACAGCGGCTAAGCATCCAATCGCTTTTTTGGGATCTGAAATTTGTCGAGAGAATGCTTATGAAGATGTTCTTAATTTATGCCATAGTATTAATCTACCCTTCTTCACTGCACCTTCGGTAAAAGGTATTAGCGACGATAGGTACGATTCACTTAATTTAGGATGTGCTAGTTGCTATATGGAAGGTATTTATGGAGAAGCGCTCTTACAGCCATTATTTGCAGATGTAGATTTGATTGTTCTGATTGGATATCAGTACGTGGATGACATTCTTCCAAAAATGTGGACAAGAGGTATTCCTAAAAAGGTAGTTTCTATACAACTTGTTCAAGACGATAGGCTGTATAAGCTACTAGGCACCGACGCTTTTTATGTTGGATCTATTAAACAGCGTTGTACGGAATTATCAGAGGCACTTGTTGGAGTTCGTAAGACAGTGCCGACATCAGTATCTGATTATCGCAAAAAGATATCCAACTTTAGTGAAAAAATTTCTCAAGAAGGTAAGCTAACCCCTTATTCTGTAATAAAAGAAGTAAACCACTACTTCAGTGAGGGGAAAATCGTTACGGATATTGGTTATTACAGACATCACACTTCATTGTTCGCACGACCTTTGAGTCCTCATTCGTTGATCACGGATACTGCAATTTCATCGTTCGGATCCGGATTACCTTCAGCGATAGCAGCAAAAAGATGTTTTGCAGATAAAGACGTAGTCTTGATATGTGGTGATGGTGGCTTCCATTCCGGTAGCGGAGATTTATCCACTCTTGTGAAATATCATTTACCAATTCTAATCATAGTAATGAATAATTCTTCTTTTGAACTGATTCACCTGTACCAGCAAAGCTCGATGGAAGAGAAGAACCTTCCTAATACAGATACAACGACTTTGAGCCATGTAGATTTTGTCCAATTAGCTGAGGCAAATGGATGTGAAGGCAAAAAAGTCCGGTCTTCCTCTGAATTGAGAAAGGCCATCGAGCTATGGGATAAGGCACACACTTTGTTGATAGAGACAGATTTAGAATATGTGGATGAGTTCAATGTCTCATTCTAAACAGTTCTGAAGTGGCCTGTTTTTGTCGCAGGTTCTAGAAAAAGTAACAGCATCTTCTTCGGCTAGAAGTACCGTGTTTCAACCGAAGAAGGTGCTGTTTACTCATGGGTACGTGTTTATTCACATCTGTCGTCCGGTGAACAGATCCGAACCAAGAAGCTGCATTGCGAGCAGGAGTTGAATATCAGGAGGATGGCGGAGCTGATCGCCCCGGGACAGGCCCGCCGCCAACCGCGTGTTGAGGCACGGCCCGCGGTGATGACGAAACGTTGGACTCCTTGAGTGGGAGGAGCCACCATCGTGGCGAGGTATTCAAGGTAGCAGCGTAGGTGTGCGGTGGAGTTGTGCGAGATGTACGAGCACAGCGTGACGGACGTAATCCGGGAGTTGGAGTATCCCAGCAGGGAAGCGTTGCGTATATGGCATCACGAGCAGCTGGAGAAGCAGCGTACCGGACGCCGCGTTCGGCCAACGTCTGCGGTATCTCCACAGGGGCCAATGCGTTGCGGACGCGCAGAATCTCCGAGCGACCATCCTCGACTGCAATCGGGGTGCGGTCGAGGATGACTCATCACCGGCCACGGCCTTCGCGTCACAACGCGTCGCGGCGGATAACGCCCGTCTTCTTGCGCAGATTCGGTTGTGGGTTCCGATGAAAAGGACATGGCCCGGCTTTGGTACGATTTTCAGTCGCTTACACATGAAAACCGCGATTGGAAAGAAGGCCGGAAGCCATGTCCGATAAAATCATACAGTTCGACGACGCCATGTTCGAGTCCAAGCTCGATGCCTTGGTTCGAGTCAAGGTCGAGCAGACCATCAACGCCATGCTCGACGCCGAGGCCGACGAGATCGCCAACGCCGCCAGATACGAGCGCAAGACCGACCGGAAGGCATTCCGCGCCGGCCACTACGAGCGCACGCTGACCGCCAAGGCCGGCAAGTTGAGTCTCAAGGTACCCAAATTGAAGGGCGCCCTGTTCGGGTCGGCGGTGATCGAGCGCTGCCGGAGGCGCGAATCCAGCGTCGAGGAGGCGCTGATGGAGATGTACCTCGCGGGCGTGAGCACACGCAGGGCGGACGACACCGGCCAGCTGCTGTGGGGCGAGCGGATGCCATCCCAGACATTGAGCGACAAACTCAAGAAGATCTACAAGGAGATCGACGAGTGGCGGAAACGCCCGTTGGAATCCGAGTACCCGTACGTGTTCGTGGACGGCGTGTGGCACAAGCGATCCTGGGGCGGGCACGTGGAGAACGCGGGCGTCCTCGTCGCCATCGGCGTCAGCACGGAGGGCCGGCGCGAGGCCATCGCGGTCGACGAGGGCATGCTCGAGGACGCGGCCAGCTGGGAGCAGTTCTTCCGAAGCATGATCGAACGCGGGTTGAGGGGCGTCAGACTGGTGGTCGGCGACCGGTGCGCCGGACTCGTCTCCACGGTCAACTCGATGCTGCCGAACGCGAAATACCAGCGGTGCATGGTGCACTTCATGCGCAACGTGCTCTCCAAGACGCCGCCCAGTCACAGGGAATGGGCGTCCGCCGCCCTGAAGGCCATCTTCGCGCAGGAAAACCGCGAATCCGCCATGGCCAAGGCAGGGACGGTCGCGGGCGAAATGGAGGAACGCAAGCTCAAGGCGGCCGCGAACTGCCTCCGCGAGGGCGTCGGCGAGACCACCACCTACCTCCTGCCGGAGTTCCCCGCGAACCATAGGATCAAGCTGCGCACGAACAACATGATCGAGCGATTGAACAAGGAGATCCGCCGGCGCACCCGGGTCGTGGGCAGCTTCCCCGACTCCAACAGCGCGCTCATGCTCGTATGCGCCAGAATCCGCTACGTCACCTCACGCTCGTGGTCGGACCGGCGATACATGGACATGTCCCGGCTCGATGACAACCTAGGCGCAGCGGCATGAAAGTCACGCCAACAGCTTGCCAACAGCTGGCCAACAGCCAATCTGCGCAAAGAAGCGGGCACTACCTCGCGGCGTCCATGATCGCCTGCAGGGGCGAGAAGAAATAACGTCATCGTCATAGATTCTCGCTTCTTTCCCTTAAGAGGATAATCGTAACGAACGCCACGCAGGCGGCCGGCAGACACAGCGCCATGCTGCCCTGCACGCCGCCGCACCAGTCGATGAGGGTGCCGCCCACGGACGAGCCAACGATGGAGCTGATGCCGGACGCGGCGGACGTCCACCCATAGGCCCGGGTCAATCCGTCGCCGCTGCGCCGCACCTTGCCGGTGACGACATCCAGCGTGGGGCTGATCAGTAGCTCACCGAGGCTGAACAGCAAGCCGAACCCGATGGGTACTGCCACGGACGGCGGTAGCGCCAACAGCACGAACGCCGGCACGAAACTCAGGAACCCGCCGAATAGGATTGACGTATCCTGCGCGTGTTTCAGACCGTGCACCAGCAGCGGGTACTGCACGGCCAGGATGAGCACTGCATTACCGATATAGATGGCATTCGAGCCTGCATCGGTGCCGAATCCTGCCGACGCCGACATCGGCACGACCAGCGACCATTGAGAGTAGATCAGCCAGTACATCATCGTCAGCACTAGTATCAAGGCGAAACCGTAGTCGCGCGTCTGGCGCCGACCGCCATCGGACCGCACAGGCTGGACAGGGCGGCCGGTGCGGTCCTCCGGCGGCTGGAACGGTAGGAACAGTAACGCCACGGCTAGCAATACGTACGCGGCCTGCACGATGACCAAAATCGCATCGAAATCCAATAACAGATACAGTCCCGCGCCCGCCGCCGGCCCGATCAGCGCGCCGGAGTTGACGGCGATCGACCGCATGGTGACCAGACGACGGTCCGTCGACTGGCGCATCAGCTCCGTCTTGACGCCTAGGTTCGCGCCGGCGCTGCCCAACGAGGCGATCGCCGCGAACGCCACGTACGCCGCCGTGCTGGCATCGAACAGGAACACAGCCATGCCCGCGGCCCGCAACACCAAGCCGATGACAGTGATCGGCTTGGATCCGAACCGGGCGTTAATCATACCGATGATTCCCGAGCACATCAGACCGGCGCCCGAGAGCACGCCCAGCACCACGCCGGCCTGTCCTGCGGTTTCGCCACGCCTCATCAGCTCCAACGCCAGCAGCGGATTGACCATGAATGTGGCCATGCCGCACACCACGATGGACACCAGCATTGGCATTGCGGATTGATTGTTCTTCTTTGGCGATGTTCCCACCGGATTCCGTATGTTACGCAATATGCACCTCCATGCATCGACCGACCGCAATCGCCCGATCCCGCGCGGATGCCGTATCGGGACCGACGGCTGAGACATCGCCGACACGGGCCCGGTATGTACCGGTCTGTTCAACTGTGACACCGACACCGTACGTCTGATGCCATTGCGGATGCCCCGGGTATAATGAGAGTTTTTCGTCCCGAGAATGACGCCGATCGTTCACGACCTATCCGCATATATACTGACGTGACTGTGACCGCTACGGATGACACGCTCACGTGGCAGCGTGACGTGTCCGACCAGTTTCATTGACTCGAACCGCAATACCTAAGCGTTATCTTGCGGCTCAATAAGAGTGGGTTCTTTTAAAACATGTTTCATAATAACTCCACAATCCCTTCTTTAACAGATGCCAGTCGCTAGGATAGTCCAAGTTTGTTTCCGAACGGTTTGTCTAGGTTGCTCTGCAAAGAGCAAGCCACAAGCGGTACCGGTAGCATAAAGTCAGTCTGTTTGGTCTCTACGCCGCTTGGCTTCCTACTCGGCATCTGCCTAGGATTCACCGTATGTTGCGCTATGACCATGATCATGGTCGGCGTCCCGCTGGTGATGGAACATGTGCTGCACGAATCCGACGGAACACGCATGCAGGCCATGCAACTGCATATGCTCGGCATGTACCTGCCCATGCCATTGATTCCACTGCTGAATTCCAAAATGCGCTGTCATGCTGTTTTCGTTTTCCTTGCCCTAGGTCTGGGATTTGCCAGCTGCCTGTTGGGGCTAGGCCATGACGCACCGCCCGTCGCAATGGTGCTGTTGGGCATCGCCGTCGCGTTTGAGCGCTCGGCTACAACGAGGGCACTGTGCTGCTGGTGAGTTCGTATTCCGCAGACGAAGTGGCATCGGCCAGAGGTAAGGGCGAGTTCTTCCTCGTGCGTGGACAGGTCATCGGCAGCCTGCTGGCTGGCTCTGTCTTCGAGTTCCTCGGCTGGCGGACCTGCTGGTAATCCTGACGCTACTGTTTGTGCTGACATCTGGTATCGCCATCAACAGTCGAAAGGCTATCGCCTAGCTTTAAATCGAAAAACCAATAAGAATTGGCGAAAGGTCTTGGAATAGGATAATTCCAAGACCTTTCGCCAACTTTACTTCTAAGTCGCTTGTATTCTTACGACGATTAGTGTATTGTTTGTCTTAACAGTAGCCTCCAAGCCTCCTAACAGTGCTCAAACCCGGGGGCTCTTGTTTTATCCACGGGAGGCGGAGAGGTGCGCAAACAGGCCAAGTCGGTGTCCGAGATGATCGGACTGCTCAGGCAGCGCGGCCTGACCATCGATGTGCCCGACATGCAAGGCATCCTGTTGGACAACAACTACTATCGCCTGTCCGCGTACTTCCGCCCGTTCCAGAATGATCCGGCGAACGGCGACAACGACTTCCAGCCTGGTGCGAAGGCGTCCGACTTCCTCACTCCTTTTATGCTGGACGACCAGTTCCGCCGCCTTATCCTTGAGGGCACCTCGCGTCTGGAACTGACGCTCCGTGCCCGACTCGCCTACAACCTGGCGCTGAACGGCAATGCCTACAACTATGACGAGCCGGATTCCTATCGTGACATTGCGTATCCGGGCGGCACATTGAAGCGAGACGCCCTGATCTCGAACATCAAGGGCTGGGTGTCCCGCTCCCACGAGGTATGCATCCGCCACTACCGTCACCAGCACGAGCAGCCACCTGTGTGGGCTGTGGTGGAGGTGCTGCCGTTCGATACATTGTCCAAGATGCTCCAGTTGCATACGGATGTGAATGCCGTGGACAAGGTGACCAGATCCCTGGGATTGAGCAGCAACCGTCGCCGCGCTTCGGAAATCGTGCATGCGATGGTCTACCTGCGCAACCTGTGCTCGCATCACTCTCGCCTGTGGAACCGCGAGATGGTAATCACCCCATCGGTGCTCAAGGGCATGAAGGCGGCATTTCCGGAGTTTGAATACGAAGAGAAGTCCGTCGGTAACTCGCTGATTGCGCTCATGTACCTTGTTGACCGTATCAACGGCGACCGGGAATACTCGAACAAGATCCTTGACTTCTTGGCGCAGGATGATTCATACCGGCATGGCATCCTCCATCCGCTGCACTGGGACTAGAGCTGAGGCAACAACAAAGATTCCGAAATCAGTTCGCCAACCGTCCAGATTCTTGGCCCCGGACCGCAGCGTAAACGAAAGGATCAGGTTTCCACGTGCGACGGCTTTCGTCAACTCGGATAGCCCGCATACGTTGCTTATGCAATCTTTCGACGCCCGCCCTCAAAAGCGGGACGTTTGCTTTCTTGCCAGACTCGCTTGGAGTCACTTTAGTCCGTCAGTTTGTGGCTGAGGAAGGGTGGTAGGCCTCGTAGCAGGTAGATGCATTGGCTGGTGTCGAGGCGGCCGTGTTCGTCGGGGTGAGGAGTTTGCGGGCGTTCTTGCGGATGCTGCGGCTCCAGGAGCCGTTTGTGCCTTTGGTTTCGCTGGTTTCGATGACGTCGATGGTTTGGTCGCCGAGCCGGTCGCTGATGGTTTTGGTGGTGGAGGCTTCGTTGCCGCCGAGGAAGAGCCAGCTGTCGCAGTTGCCGGCGATGGTTTCCCAGTCGTCTTTGTATAGGCTTTTGCCTTGGGAGACGGTTTGCAGGATGATCGAGCAGCTGATGCCGCGTGAGCGGATGGTGGCGATGAGTCTCACGAAGTTCGGGATTTTGCCGATGTTGGCGAACTCGTCGAGCAGGCAGTGCACATCGCGGCCGAGCCGGCCACCATCCGCGTGGTCGGCTTTCCTGACCAGAGTCTCGAAGAGGCATTGGTAGAACACGCTGGCCAGGAAGCCGAACGTCGCGTTGGTGTCGGGCAGTTCCAGATAGACCACGCGCTTGCCTTCGTCCAAGGATTCCAGGTGGATGTCGTCGCCGGAGAGGATGCGGCGCACCTCGCGCACTTGCAGGGGCGCGAGGTGGACGCCGGTGGTGATGATGATGCTTTTCTTGGTTTCTCCGGTGCCTTTGAGGAACGTGTTGTATTGGGCGCAGGCGAACGCCAGGCCTTCGAGCATGTCGCGAGTCTGCTCGTCGTAGTCGTCCTCGTGGGCGCGCATGGCGGCGATTTTGACGCGGGTTTCGGCGAAGAGGGCGTCGGCGAACACGCGGGTCTGGATCTCCTGTGCGAGGCTCATGAGCTTGTCCTTTTCGAGGATGCTCACGGTGATGTCGTTCGCGCCGCCGGACGGATCGCGGAAGGTCAGGGTGGCGCTCATCACGTTTGTGAAGTTCGCGACGGCGATGAGCAGGCACACGATGGCGGCCAGGGCGTTGGAGTCGAACATGCCGAAGCCGACGAACAGGAAAAACAAACCCCAGACGAGGCTGCCGAGGTTGAATTTCGTGTTCGTGTCGACGCTGGCGATGTTGCGCAGTGGGATGGTCTTGGTGGACGCGCCGAGCGGGATCAGCCCGAACAGGGTGTTCGGTGCCCTGTATTGCACGCGCGTGCTGGACGCGGCGATCGAGGTTTTGAGCCAGAAGATGATCACGCTCGGGCTGAATCGGTCGCCGACGATGTTCTTCTCGCCGGGCGCGTAAGTGAATTCGGTCATGGTCTGTGCGGTTTCGGCCATGTTCTTCTCCTTTGCTTTGTGTTGTGTTTGTTTTTCTTATCCCCTTCCCGCTTCCCGTATGGTGTTTGGGATGAGGAAACAGTCTGATGGTTTCCGGTCCGATGTCCTATTGGCGTATGGCGGACGGAGGTCTGAGTTTTTCGAAGTCCTGTCGGCCCATGCGTCGTTTCGCCCGGGTCCAGAACTCCCTGAGTTCCCTGCCGTCGTATGCCGCATGCCGGCTTCCGATCGTCGTGCATGCGCTCATAGTCCGAGTCCCGGATCGTTCGGGCCCGCCACTGCCGTATCCTGGTCGATGGCCGGATCCGGCAGTGGAACGTCCGGCTGGATGCTGGGGAATTCCAGTAGATCCCTCTTCGGAATGGGTGATTCCTCCGATTCGACGCTGAGCCGGTAGATCCGTTCGAATTTCTTGCCTAGGTATTCGCCGTCCGTTGTTTTCTCCATGACGGTGCAGTGCAGCACGTCCGGGATGAAGACCTCGCTCTCGTTGCGCACGCCTCCCCTGCTGCCGACCATCGGCACTCCCTTTGAGGCGCCTTCGATGATGAGGAGGATTCCACCCGCTCCGAGCCAATGCGGGGTGGTGACGGTCGTGGACAGTCCCGGCCCCATGGTCACCCGGTCTCCCTCGTTGAAATCCATCAGGGCAAGATAGTCGTTCGTTTCCGGGGTGTCATAGTCCTTGAAGCTTCCCGTGGCGAGTGTGCGCAGCAGTTTCAGCTGCGGGTCGAACTGTTGGACCTGATCCTGCCGATATGCCTCTTCGGCGGCCTTCCTGCCCCATGGGGTCGGTGGCAGCATCCCTTCAGGATTGTCCTGCGGAACAAGACGCATGTACGACGTCCCATCGGTTATTCCGGTTTGGTGGCTGACGCTCTCCCTGTATTCCGGGTCGGTGTCCAGGGATTGTTCGATCAGGTCGAGCATGGATTCCAGGGAGTTGGTGGAGGTGGCCTTGTCGGCGACGATGTTGAAGTCTTCGAACAGGTCTTTGGAGAGGCTCCCCAGCCGGTATTTGTCTTCTAACACCAGCCGGCGTTCGTCTTCGAGTTCGGCTTTCAAAAGGTTGTAGTGATGCTTCTTCCCGAAGGACCATGCATGTTCCGGCGCGGTCGCCGTCATTTCCTCTTCCAGGCTCTTCACCGTCCGGTTCCGTTCCCGCAATTGGCCGGACAATGCTCTGATGGTTTCGATCCGTGTTTTCAGCTCTTCGGTTTCGGACATTGGGGCCGATCCTTCCTCTTTTTCGTTCCAGCCGGTTCACGTGTGGTCCTGCCGATATCGGAACGGGCCGGATGGGATTGGCTCCCGTTCCGGCCCGTCGTCCTCTTATTCGAATGCCCTACGTCACATGCCGATTCCCGGTCCGGCGGACACATCATCGGATGGGTCGATGCATGGGTCGGGCATTGGAACGTCGGTCGTCTCCGCTGCTGTGGGGAAGGCGGACGGTTCGGATGGGTCGAATTCCACGGTCACGCTTGTGGCTTGGGCTTCGGCTGGCCCGTCGGAGTGGTATGAGGCTTCGGCGAGGTCGGCCTGCGTGTCATGTTCGTCCTCTCCGGCCGGCGACGTGTCCTGGCCGTTCTTGATTTCCAGGTTCATTTTGGCTATCTGGTCGGTGAGGTCGTCGTACTCCTGCTGGCCTTCCCATGGCGTGTTCAACGCGTTCCACGCGCTTTCCAGATTGGCTTTCGCATTGTCGAGTCTGACGCGGAGGCCTTGCGCCGTGTCGGTGTTGTTGGCGATGATCCGGTCGAGCTGTCTGATGACGTTGTCGGCGCTGTTGTTGATGTCGGGCACGCTGGTGCCGGCCCAATGCTCATGCTCGCCTTTCAAGCCGACGAACGGACGGAACGCGTTGATGCCTTTGACGGCCATGTTCTTCGACGCGACCATGACGGTCAGCCCGCAGTATTCGCCGACTTCCATCGTCTGCCCGTGGTCGAGCCGGTGCGCGATGCCGACGAGGTCGTGGATGGCCTGCTTGCGGTCCGTGATCGGCCCGTCGCCGAGATCAAGCCCGCATACGCCCTGGGCGAGATGCTGGTCGCGGATCTCGACGGCCTTGTGGAATTTCGGCTCGTCGTCCACCGCTTCCCCGTGGAGTCTTTCGAGGTTGTCCACGGTCGGCTGCAGTTGCATGTCGATCTTGAAACGGATCGACCTTTGCTGGTCCGCGTGGGCGCGTTTGAGCAGTTTCATCTGCGTGAGCTGGTTCTCGAGCTCCATGCGTTTGACGATGTTCGGGTCTCCGGTGGCGATGGCCTTCATGTCGGCGAGGCTGAGCACCGTGGAGTCCACGTCGGACGCTTCGCGTGACGGCGAGCCGGAGCTCATGATCTGGCTGATGAACCGGGCCTTGCGCTCGACCGTCTGGAACATGTAGCTGTCGAACGTGCCGACGGTGACGTACCGGTAGTCCTGCGCTTTGTCGAACATGTTGCCCTGCCTGCGGACACGTCCCTGGCGTTGTTCGAGTTCGGCGGGCTTCCATGGACAGTCGAGGTCGTGGATGGCGAAGAGCCTGTCCTGCACGTTCGTGCCGGTGCCCAATGTTCCGGTCGAGCCGATGAGCACGCGCACGTCGCCTTTGCGGACCTTCTCGAACAGGGCCTGCTTCTTCTGCGGGTCCTTCTCCTGTGCGGCGAACATGATCTCGTCCTCGGGGATGCCCAGGTCGATGAGGCGGCGTTTCAGATCGGATTGGATGTTCCACTTGCCGGACGCCGTGGTGGACGAGTCGCAGAACACGAGCTGCGTGGCCTTCTCTGCGGCATGCTCCTGCCATATCTCGTGGATCTTCTCGGCGCAGACCTGCACCTTGCCTCCTTCCATGGGTTGGATGTCCGGATCGGACACGTCGAGCAGTTTCGGGTCGAGACTGACCTTCCTGCCGTCGTTCGTGATGTTGAGCATGTTGTCGTCCGACGGGTCCACGGCTCCGTCACGCACCAGTTCCGCCCTTTGCACGAGCGCGTCCACGGCCTGTTTCTGTGCTTCGGTCGCCTCGACGGCGACGGAGATCACATCGCAGTCGGGCACGTCCAGGTCAAGCTTGTCGGCGGTCAGCAGGTCCGCGTAGTCGTGGAACGTGCTCATCAGTTCGGGCAGGTTGTGGAATTTCGCGAACCGTTGCTTGATCTGGTATCCGCTGCCTTCCGGCTTGACCTCGACGCTTTCGACGATGCTGCCGTACGTGTTGGCCCAGCTGGTGAACGCTGCCACGCTCTGGGCTCTGAGTAGGTCGGGCGCGAGATAGCGTTGCATGTTGTACAGTTCGGCCATGGAGTTGGACACCGGCGTGCCGGTCGCGAACACGATGTTGCTTCCATGTCCCGTCTCGCGCAGGTACTCGCACTTGTCGAACAGGTCCTCGCATTTCTGCGCGGCGGCGACGTCCACGCCGGGCACGCTGATCGTGGTGGCGATGGCGAGGTTTTTGTACTGGTGCGCCTCGTCGATGAACAGCATGTCCACGCCGAGGTCCTCGAAGTCGATCCACTCCTTGTTGCCGCCGCCGCGTAGCGCCTGGAGTTTCCCGTCGACGCGCATGCGGTCCCTCTCGGCCTGTTTGACGGTCCGGTTGAGGTTCTTCTCCATCTTGCCGATCTCGTCCTTCAGCTTCTTCGCGGAGAAGTCGTTGCCGACCGCTTCCGCGGTATCGATGCTGTCGAGCATTTCGGCCTTGCGCCGTGAGAAGTACCTTTCGCGGCGTTCGGGACTGACGTGCATGCGTTGGAACGTGTCCTGCCTTACGATGACCGCATCCCAGTCGCCGGCCGCGACCTTCGCCCAGAAGCGTGCCGCGCCCTTGCCTGCGCCGTCGGCCTCCGTCATGGACAGGATGTTCGCGTCCGGGTAGAGCGTCAGGTAGTCCTTCGCCCATTGTTCGGTCAGATGGTTCGGCACGACGATCATCGGCTTGGTGGCACGGCCCAGACGTTTCGCCTCGTGGCATGCGGCGACGCCGGTGAATGTCTTGCCGGCGCCCACGACGTGTGCGACGAGCGTGCCTTCCTTGGATTGCAGGATCCTCGCGACGGCATTGCGCTGATGGTCGTACAGGTCGATGTCGGTGCTGATGCCGGGGAATGTGAGGTAGGAGCCGTCGTATTCGCGCGGGTGGATGCGGTTGAACCGCGTGTTGTACACGTCTTCCAGCATGCGTGTGCGCGCCGGATCGGTCCATACCCATTCGGTGAACGCCTGTTCGACGGTGTGGCGCTTCTGGTACAGCAATGCGGTGGCCTGCGCGTCCCTGACCCTTTTCTTTCCGGTCGGATCGTCCGGATCGGGTTTGGTGAGGTTGCTGGTCGTTGCGTTGAGCGCGCCGGACACGACCTCGAACGGGTTGCGTCCCGCTCCGATGCCCAGACCATATTTGCGGATGGTCTCCTCGTCGAGTTTCGAGGCGAGCGACGCGTTGACCTGCCAGTTGCCGGTCGTCTCGTCATGGCTGACCGAAAGGCTTCTCATACCGCCGTCGGTGATGTCGGGCTGGGTTTCGAGTCCGAACGTTTCAATCATGAAGTCCCGGATCACGCCGGTCGGGATCCACGCTGAGCCGAGCTTCGCGGTGATGTCGTTATGGGTGAGTCGGACTGGCATCGACTGTTCGAGCCGTCCGCGTAGCCTTTGCAGGCTCTTGAGCCGGTCCATGTCGGCCGGTTCGGCCGGATGGTCGCGCATCCACGTGGCACGCCTGTCCCTCCACTGTTCCAAGCCCTCCATGTCGACCACTTCGTCCAACGGTTTGAACGTCTTCTGGTTCCATGAATTGTAGCGTCCGTACCGTTTCTCGACGGTCGGATGGGCCAGTCGGTCCGCATCGGCCGCGTATAGGTATTCGCAGGTTTCCGGATGGGCGCGCAGTTCCTTGGCCAAGGCGAGGTAGTCGCACTTGGCTTCCCTGTAGTAGCCGTGGTCCTCCACCTTCCACAGGCTTGGATCGGTGATCTTGCGCAAGGCATCTTGTACCGGGCCATGTTTGAAGCCGCTGGTGTTGAGGATCGTGGCGATGGTCCTGTCGTCGATGGCCTCGGGGTCGGCCGTGACGGCCTTGTACAGCATGCGCATGGCGCTGTTGGATGTTCCGTCGTCGTCGCTTGACCAGCCGCTGTCGAAGACCTCGTAGAACAGACTGTTGCCTTTGGGTTGTTGGACGTTCCAGTTTTTGTCGAGCAGTTCCACGCCGGGCTTGCAATCATCCAGGAACATGCAGGCGAAGGCCCTTCTCTGTCCACGTCCGTACTCTTTGAACTCGTTGGAGAACCATGGGGCTTCGACCACGGACTTGTTCGCGTGGATCGGGTCGGTGGCGCTCTGCCATGCTCCTGCCTGGATGAGTTCCCTACGGCAGCTTTCCACGCGCGAGGGCGGTGTTATGGCCTGTATCCCGTTTTCGGCGAGCCATGCGCGTACACGTTCCTGTTCGGGCTCGTCGACCATGGCACGCAATAGTCCGTCGACATGGTCGAGTTCGCCTCCCACGTCGCCGGACAGGTATTCGTCCGCCGGCAGTGGAGTGCCGTCGTCCGGGTCGGTGACGATGAGGTCGCCGAGCCGTGCGACGGTTTCGAGATCGTCCCGGGTGCCGAGCAGGTGGCCGATGAGGTCGAGGTCCACGTGTCCCACGCGATCGAGGCTGATGGCCAGCGCTTCGACGGGTTCGCCCACATGCTCCGGCATGGGAGGCATGGGCGTGACGACCCTCTTGGAGAGCATGTCGCCTTTGGCTTCGAAACCGTCGGAGCCGGTTTTCTCCAACGTGTAGAGCTGGTTGAGGCTCGGATCGGAATTGTTCGGGTCGAACACGCGCAGGTTCTCTTTGGAGTTGAGCCTGCCGTAGGATGCGGTGAACCGGTCGTACGCTTCGTCGAGTTCCCTGATGCCTTGGGCAACGGCGTCGTCGGTGGTGTCCGGGTCGCGTTCGACGGCAAGCAGGCGTTCCACCTGGTCGCGTAGGCGCAGCATGGAGGCCATGCGCCTGTCCCCTCCCTTGGCGACGCGGGAGTGCGCGGGTACGATCTGGCCATTCATGTCGCCGTACCAGATATGGTCGTTCGCGTCGACCATATAGCGCATGGCCGCCTGCTGGGTCTTGTCGGGCACGACGATCGGCTCGTTGGCACGTTCGCCGAGCCTGTCGTGCAGGTCGATGCCGTGCTGTTCGAGCTGGCCGGTGAGGATGCGTTCGACCTGTTCGCCCAGCCGGGTGATGTCGCCGGTTCCGGTGACGTCGATCTGCGGGCCGAACGGTCCCGAGCCTATGGCCATGGTTCCCGCGACGTATTCGGGATGTTCGACGAACAGTCTGTTGGCGTTGACGCCGTCGCGGAATTCGGTGGTGTCCGTCCACGCTGCGTCCACTTCGGCCAGCGGCTCGTCACGTTTGCGCAGGATCAGGATGTCGGAGATCACTTCGGTGCCCGCCTGCCGGTCGAATGTCTCCCTGGGCAGGCGGCATGCGGCGACAAGTTCGGCCTTGCGGGCGAGGCCGCGGCGCATGTTCGACGTGTTCTTGTCGAGCGTGTACCGGCTGGTGAGCACGGCGACGAGACCGCCGGGGCGCACCGCGTCGAGACTGTGCTGGATGAACCAGTCGTGGATGACGGTGCCGTCTATCCTAATCGCGTCGCTGTACGGCACGTTGCCGACCGCGAGGTCGAACGCGTCCGTGGGCAGTCCGGTCCGTTCCATCCTGTTGTTGATGATGTCGTCGTCCGTACACAGGTGGCGTGCGATGCCGGCGCTGATCGGGTCGGCTTCGATGCCGGTGAACCCGTAGGACGATCCGGCCGGTGTGGAGCGGATGAAGTTGCCGGTTCCGCAACCGGGTTCCAACACCATGTCCGGGTGTTTCGGATCCTTGCCGAAACCGGCCTTGCCAAGGGCCTGCCACATCGCGTCCACGACGGGTCGTGGCGTGTAGAAGGCCGTGAGCGTGCTGCTGCGCGCGTCCGCGTATTCGGCGTCGGTGAGCAATTCGCTAAGACGCGTGTTGATCTCGCCCCACGCCGGATCGTCACCGTCTTCTTCGAACGCCTTCTGGGCGCCGCCCCAGCCCGCGTACGCGGCGAGGGCGCGGATGTCATCGTCGGTGGGTTCGCGGCCACTGTCGTCGAGGTCGCGCAGCACCTCGATGGCGCGTACGTTCGCGCGTGCGCGTTCGGGGCTGGATCCCGTGGCCTGCAGATCCGGGTCGAGCAGGCCGCGGTCGATGTGGGTCAGAGGGCTTCGACCACGTTCCTGATGGCGATCTCCTCGGCCTGATGCTCCGCCATCTTGAGTCCCTTGAACCACGGGTCCCAGTTGCCCGGCTGCTTCAGATGCTGGTGCGTCTTGCCCCAATGGTTGACGTACTCGGTGATCGTCCGGCCGTAGTCCTTCTGGACCTGGTCCATGTAGGCGTCCAACGCCGGCATCCCCTGCCTCTTGAGCTCCCTGAGCTGTTCCGGCAGGTGCTCCGCCATGAACAGGTACCTCATCTTCTTGACCCCCTGGTAAGGGCAGTACCTGACCGTCATTTCGGGTCGTCTCCTTCCTCGCATCGTTTTCTTCCGTTTCATGGGAAGAACCCAAATTAGACACCTTATCTAATTTCGCTTGACCAATATTTTCCTCTTGTTTTCGAGGGACGTCAAGTTCGTCCGGCATGTCATCGAAGTCAAAGGCCAACTGCTCCGCTTCGATAGTGGCCGCAACCGTCGGCCGAGCCGGTTCCTCCAATCCCTTGGACTCCGGAGCGTCCTGCGATGCCATCACGTCTTCGTCTTCGGAAGCACCCTTTCCCTTCGTGGAGTCGGGTTCCGGTTCCAAGGAGACTGACGTCTCATCTGATTCGGTTTCGACTGCGGTGGCGTCGTGGCGTTCCGTCCGGTCTGTGGCGGCCATGATCTCGTCGGAGTCCACCCGGTGGCTTCCGTCGTTCGTGACCATGGTGACGGGCAGCACGTCCAACAGTCTGTTGATGTTCCCGCGCCGCTGTTTCCGCTCGTTGTCGGATGGGTCGTTCCGGGCTTCCGTGGTTTTTCCTGCGTCGGAGAGGATATCCGAGACCTGTTGCGCCGCGTCATCGTCCAGGAGGTTCACGGCGCCTTCCGGCATGCCGCGGTCTGAGGACAGCGATGCGAACACGATTTGCGGCCCGTTGCTTTCCACGGGTTCGGGTTCCTTCTTGTCGGACGCCGCGGCGGCGGACGTGGAAGGTGTCGTGCCGAAGGAGTCCCAGGAGTCCGGACTGTCGAAGATGCCCTCCCTCATTCGCGTGAGTTCCTTCCACGTGATCTTGGGGCCTTCGTGGACCAGGCCCTCGTCGTCGAACCAGTCGAGCCGGTAGGACGTGGGCGCGCCGTTTCCGACACGGTCGGTGACCTCGTATCCGGCGAATTGGCTCGCGCCGTTCTCTCTGGTCCCAGCGTCCGGGTCGTGCGTGTCGATGTATCCGATGATCGCGTTCTCGAATGCGGCGTACTGGCCGGACAATGCGGCGTCGAGGGCGTCTTCGATCCCGCCGTCGGCCGGCGTCCTCATCGCCTGTTCTGCCTGGTCGATCCATTCGGTGGTGAACCATTCGGGACGGTCTTCCGGTCTGATGCTTCCGTCGATCTCACGGAGTTTCGCTATCTGCGCGTCCACGCTGCCTGCCCACAGGTATTTCTCCGCGTGGGATGGTCCGAGGAAATAGTCGATGTCGGCCTTGAGCCGTCCGAGCAGTCGCAGGTTGAATCCGTACGTTCCGCCGGTTCCGGGGGATGCCGTCGGCGTCTGGTTCTCGTCGGTTCCAGACAGCGTGTCTTTCCCGAGTCGTTCGCCGAGGATGGTTTTGGCCTGATTGTTGCCTTCCGCTTGGGCGATGAGGCCGAGCATGTTCGGATTGATTTCGTCGGCGTATTCCGTGGCCGCCGTGTCGATGAGTGTGCGCCAGTTTTCGTTGTCGTCGTCGGGCATGCTGAGAATCAGCCCTATGGGCGCGTGTTCCAGCATTGTTCTCGCTGCCTGTCGGACGACCTCCCTGTCGGGCCGGTCGAGATTGCACCGGCGGCCCATCGGATTGGTGTACGCCGTGAGGAGATCAGGTGAGGCGATGACGCGCCTGATGGCCTTGGCCTCGCCGTCCATGTCGAACTCGCCCGTGCCGATCAGGGCCGAGACGACGTCCGGATGGTTCTCCTTTTCGATCATTTCGGACAGTCGAGCCCTGTCGAGTCTGCCGGATTCGACGGCGTTCTTTCTGGACGGCCACCAGTCTCGTCCACTCAGCCGGACCAGCAGATGGTCCGAGGCCTTCGGCAGCATGCTCGCCGCCAATCGGCTGTCCGTCTGGTTCCAACAGCACAGGTCGATGGTGTTCTGGCCGAGTTTGCCCGATTCGACGAGCATCTGCAATAGTCTTGTGTTGCTTTCGGTGCGGGCCATGTCTTCGAGCAGTCGCGCCGGAGTGTCCTTGTAGCGGATGACGGATTGGCGCAGTTCCGGCAGGCTGCTTGCCGCGAGGGTTTCCAGATCATCCTCGGAGAGGCTGGCAAGGTCCGCGTCATGGGTCATCTCCACGAGCTCGTCCAACGCGTTGTAGTCGCGGTTCCGCCACTGCGGGTCGAGCAGGTGCCGTGCGGTCTGCTGCGGGGTGGAGTGTTCGCGAGCCCACCGCAGGTCGGCCCAATCGTCCGACCGCCAGAGGGATTCTGCCTGCCGGCTAGTGTCCTCGTCATTGTTCGTCATGTGCGTTTCCTTTCGTGTTCATCGCATGATTTCCGGCGCGCACTGCGGCCGGCCGTCCTCTTCCGCGGACCACGCCGGGTTGGGGTCTGGGAGCATGTCGGACAGTTGCCTCGGACGTTTGTTGCTGCCCATGAACGGTTCGTCCGGCAGAGTGTCGCCGTCGAACGCGCGCGCCCATGGGTTCAGGAACATTGGCGGCCTCCACTGGTCGTTCAAGACCGGTCGCGGCTTTTCCGCCTTCTTTCGTTTCACGGCTTCCGTCTCGTGATTCGTTGTCTTGTTTTCCAAGGTCTCGTCGTCGTTCATGAGATGTCCTCTCATATGCCGATTCCGGTATTCGCCGTGGTGTCGGCGCCCGGGTCGACGCCAGGGTTTGGCATGGGAAGCCCGGCATCATCCGAGAGGATTAGAGACCAGGGGTCTTCGACTGGTTCCGGCGTGGTTTGTCCCACGGTGTCCGGCATGGTGGAGGCGACGTCCGTCATGGACGCCCATGGGTCGGCGTTCATGACGGAATACCGGTCCTCGATGGCTTGCAGCAGGTTGCCGATGGCCGATAGACGGTTCGGTTCCTGGCCGGTGTATGCGGCCATGGGTCCTTCGGCCGGTTTCGTCCGTTGCCAGTCCTCTCCGGCGAGACGCCATAACCATTCGCCGTGCCATGGCATGATGCTGCCGAGGACCTGCCCGTCGGGCAGTTCCGCGTCGCTGATACGTGGACCGTTCGCCCAAGCAGAGCCGGACCGTATGTCCACGTCCCTTATGGTGAATTCCTTGCCGTCGATGCTGAGTCTCTTCATTTCTTCCATTGGATGCTCCTTTGCTGTTTCGTGTTCCTGTGCCGTTTGGAGTTCCGGCATGTAGTCGATGGGGTTGAGTCGGCATGATGCGCAAAGCTGTGCGAACGCTTCGAGGGTGACGGCCGACCCTTTTTTGAGGCGGGTGAACATTGCCGGGCTCACGCCGGCTTTTTCGGCCAGCGCGGTCCATGTCGTGTCGGTTTCGAACCGGTACCGGTTGATGTCCTCGCGGAACCGTTCCATATCGATGGATGACATGGTTGGAGCTCACATTCCGATTCCGGAACCCATGGGATTGGTGCCGGATGCCGGGTCGATGCCTGGTTCGGGATCGGGAAGGGCCGGTCCGACGTTTTCGAGCAAGGCGTCCATGTCGACGCCGATCCACGGGTCGGGAGCGGGAGTTGGAGTGGCCGCGCGTTCGCCCATGACGCAGACGCGATTGGTGAGGTCGGCCGGCATGTCGGCCGCGTATGCGCCGACGCTTTTCAGGATCGTCTTCCGGTTGTCCCATACGAGCCGGTCCGCCTCATCCTGGCTCATGCCGACCCAGTCGCCGTCCTTGTTGACCCTCAGATACCGGTCCCTGTCGGGGTTCCATCCGCCGTACATGGTTTTCTCCGCGATCTCGCCATCGATGAGATGCTCTCCGACGGTTTCGCGGGCGGTTTCGGACGGGTAGGCGCGGTAGTATCCGAGGTCGCTTCCACCGTCCATGTCGTGGACGGTATCGACGATGTCATGCAACAGTCCGATGTTCTCCGGCGTGCGTTCGATGAGATTATCGGCGTCCAGTTCAAGGGCGATCTGCGATGCGGCGGTGGCGCGCGCCATGACGGCGTCCGACGGGTCTTCGTCGCGGGTGGTCCAATAGGCGCCGTCGTTGCTGGACCATAAGGCATCGGCCGCGACATCATGCCAGTATCCGGGGTCGTTCCAGTTCGCGGACCATTCCTTGATCTCGTCGTCGAAGCCGGTCATGTTCGTCATGGCGATGTACCGGTCGTGTTCGATTCCCGGTGGGAGGACCGAGTCGAACTGGTCTTCGGTGACCCAACGAAATTGCCCGTATCCGTCGGGCTTGCAGCAGTCATCTCCGAGCTGGTAGCATTCCTCGCCGATCTCGATCGGCTCTTCGATGGCGTTGTTTCGGGCGAGAACCGATAGCCGTTCGGTTGCTTTGTCGCGCCATGCCTCCATCTGTTCCAAAGTCGGTTTTTTCATATTCATTCCTTTTTGCTCTTGGTCGAGTCATGATCCATGCGCAGCAGATCGGACTTGTGGCCGATGTCAACCATGATGGTTCCTTTCCGACGGGTCTTTCCCGTCTTCCTTTTCCGTTCACACGCCACCGTGTTTTTCGCCGCCGATATTTTTTTTCGCGGGCGAAAAATCGATATCGGTTGGGATGCGTGTGGAAGAAACGCACCATTCGATATCGGGAAGGAATTGAATTGCGTCTTGTGATCGCCGAGAAACGTTCCGTGGCCTTCGCCATCGCGCAGGCGTTGGGCGATGTGCGGCAGGGTGACGGATACGTGTCGGCCGGAGGGGCGCTCATCTCGTGGGCGCAGGGCCATCTGGTCGAATTGTCTGACCCGGAGGAGTATTCGGACATGCCCTGGTCCGCGCATAAGTGGACGATGGAATCCCTTCCCATCGACCCGAAGTCATGGCGTTGGCGTCTGAGCGGCGCGAAGGGCGCGGCGCAACGCTACCGTTCCCTCGTCGAACTGCTCCGATCCGACAAGGTGACCGAACTGGTCAACGCGTGTGATCCGGACCGTGAGGGCGAGGCGATATTCCGTCGTATCCTCATGGCCGCGAAGGTTTCCAAACCGTCCCTGCGCCTGTGGGTCGCGTCATTGGATGAGCAGGCCATCCGTGACGCGTGGAACCGTATGCGTCCCGAATCCGATTACGATGGTCTGGCGGCAGCGGCCGACGCGAGGGCGAAGGCCGACTGGCTGGTCGGTATGAACGCGTCACGTGCGCACACGCTCGCATGGCATCGGAGCCTGTCGCTCGGACGCGTGCGCACGCCAACGTTGACCATGGTCGTCCAACGTGATCTCGCCATCGAATCACACAAGCCGACACCGTTCTGGCGTCTTATCGTGCCGATGGACGGGTGGACGCTCGAAAGCGGGAAGATCGAGGACCAGGTGATGGCGCGCCGCATACTGGCCGACGCGATGGGGCTTCCCGTGGAGATCCTGGAGGTGAGACGGCGCCGCGAGCATGCGAAGCCGCCGACCCTGTTCGACCTGACCGGCTTGCAGAAGGCCATGAGCGACAGGCACGGGCTGACCGCCGAACAGACGTTGGACTGCCTGCAGCATTTGTACGAGATGAAGGTCGCGACCTATCCGCGTACCGATTCGAAATACATAACCCATGATGACGTGGACGGGTTGAAGGAACTCCTGCAGCCGAAATACGCGTTGGGTTTCCTGGACCAGAAACCTGTCGAGGCGATCCACGACCTGTATTCCGCCGGAGGGTTCGATCCGATGAGGTGCGTCGCGGACGACAAGGTCCAAGGGCATACCGCGATCCTTCCGACACGACGCCTCACCTATGACGTGTTCCAGCATGACCTGACGGACATGGAACGCGAGGTCATAGCCGTGATATTGACGCGCATGTGGTCGGCCTGCGCCACGGACCGTGTCCACGACACGGTGAAGGTCGAAGCCGTGTTGGACGAGCGTCATGCCGACGGTTCCATGGAACGGGTTCCGCTGTCCGCTTCGAGCGACGTTACCGTCGAGGCGGGTTGGACCGCCATCGAGGGCACGTCGCGAACGGACGATGCGGAGAAGAAGCCTGTGAATCGGATACCCGACTCCCTGGGGAAGGGTCCTCTCCCCCAGTCCGGCGCCCCGTCTCTTACGGAGGGCGTGTCAGCGCCGCCGAAACCGTTCACGGAGGCCACGCTGCTGTCCGCCATGGAGCATGCGAGCCGTTTCGTCGCGGACAGTGACCTGAAAGCAGCCTTGGATGACGACACGAGCCATTCGGGAGGCATCGGCACGCCCGCGACCCGCGCCGGCATTCTCGAGAGCCTGGTCAAAAGCGGCTACCTGCAACGTAAGGGCAAGCAGCTACGCAGTACTCCCGCCGGGCGGATGCTCGTCGGTGTCGCCATCGACGAGTTGAAGGATGTGAAACTCACCGCGCAATGGGAGCAGAGCCTTGCCGACATCGAACAAGGCAAGGGCGACGAGACGGTCTTTCTGAACGAGATCCGCACGGCATGCGCGGCAATGCCCGGTCGGGTCATGGAAATGACCCGGCGGGACAATCTGCAGCAATTGGTCCGGCAGGCCGGCGAACGTGAGTCGTTCGGACCCTGCCCGCGTTGCGGCAAGCCCGTCGTCAAGACCGGGAGCGTCTGGCAGTGTTCGTCGAACAAGAGCGTGAAGGATGATGCCGGTGCCTGGAAGCTCAACGAGGGTTGCGGTTACAAGATCTTCGCGGAGAAGTTCGGCAAGAAGCTGACCGATAGCATGGTCCGCCGCACGTTGGAGGGCAAACGTCCGAAAGTGTCCGGCCTGAAGTCGAAGGCGGGCAAAACGTTCGACGCGCGTCTCGTGCCGGACCGGCAGTATGGCATCGGATTATCGTTCGACGATCTGAACAGGAAAAAGAAGTAGGCCATCACATGCACACTTCCCCGCCCTCTCTTTCAATCACCTGCATCGCCATGGGCAACGTGAGGAAAATCCTGAAGGACAGACACCTCAGCGTAAACGGACTTCTGATTTTGATCCACAGCAAGCATCCCGATTGTGGCATGTCATACAACAGTTTGCGCAGGCTTGTCTCCCATGAGCGAAAGATGACTATCGATGAGGCAATTCTGATTTGCGACGACCTTAACGTCCCGTTCACGTCCTTGTTCAGTTTCGCGGGAGAATTTCCTCACGGGCAGCTCAAGGGCATGACGGCGGTAGATGTCTACCACGCCATTGAACAGGATGATCGGACCAAAGAAGGGTCAAATAATCACTAGATACTGGGGATATACTCGAATTGTTCGACAGACGATTTCACCTGCCTGGCATGAAAGGACTCTGGTTTGCTGCCTGAAGACGTATATTATGTATCAACCGATGAGGGAACCCCGGCGACTCGCTCCAACGCTTGGGATATTGGCTTTGGTCTGCAGGCTGCGGACGGACTTACCCCGTCAGACTACGCTATAGAACAGTCCAAGGAGCAGATTTCGGGAAAAGCCTCCTATGCCGAAGTCGAACATCGTCTACGTGAATACCATTCCGCGGATAGTGAAGAGGCGGAGCATTTTGAAGCTGACATCGTATCCACCAGAATCAGTTCCCTCCTCCAGACTGAATCATTCGTCTTCGCTCCCCCGATGCTCAGGCAGATTCATCGTCATCTTTTTGACGGCGTATTCAAAAATGATTGGGTTGGACAGTGGAGGCAGGTCAATCTGACCAAAAAGGAGCCAGTTCTTCAAGGAGATTCAGTTTCTTACGCTCCCTTCCATCTGATTGGAGAGATGCTGGATTATGATTTCGGTCAAGAAAAAGGACGACAGGCCAAGTATCCCCAAATCGGCAGGCATGAAATCGCTTCCTCTGCATTTGGATTCATTTCTGGAGTATGGCAAATTCATCCATTCCGTGAAGGAAACACTCGAACGACTGCTGTATTCGCGATACTGTACCTCAGACAGCTTGGATTCATAATCGGCAATGAGCCTTTCGCGTCCAACGCCCAATATTTCCGAGACGCTCTTGTACTTGACAATACTTTCGACCCCGACTTCAAGGATCCGGCTCCTCTTCGTCGTTTTATGGAAAAGGCTCTTTTCAATTCACCTATAGAATTGGAAAACCTGCGAGATTCTTATTTTGCCGTCCAAAGTACGCAGAGCGATCCTTTACCAGAGCCCGATCCATCAGTGGATAATGAGACATCTGCCGGCATAGCAACTCACGAACTCAATTAAACTAGGAAGTCAAGCAAAAGCGGACAACATATGGTGGACTGATCTTTTTATGTGTTGTGGATTACACTGCCACAACGCATACAAAGATCAGTCCATGGTCAACATGAGCGTCGGAACCTCCATGCCAAGTTCCTCCAACCCCACAGTCTTATCGAGCGGAGTCTTACGCCAAGCTTGCCGAGACCAGAGCCACCGCGTTCTCAATAGTGGTCACGGACGGACAGAATGCACAAGTCGCCGTCCTCAATCATGTATACCAGGCGGTTTGCGGAATCGATGCGGCGGCTCCACGCACCCTGCAGTTCCCATTTGAGCGGCTCTGGCTTGCCGAGACCCGCGAATGGAGAACGCATCGCATCACGTATCAGCGCGTTGACCCGCTTGAGGGTTTTCTTATCCTGAACCTGCCAATACAGGTAATCGTTCCACGCGTCATCAGTCCAACGCAGCATTATCACTCTCCGACCAGATCATGTAAATCGGTGGAACCTGAGCGTACCTGTGCCATGCCACGGCGGACTTTATCGAACAATCCTGGATTCTGGTAAACGCGCAATGTCTCCATAAGCGAATCGTAATCGTCGGCGCTCATCACCACCACGTTGTCCCTCGGATCCTTGTTGGTAATCAGAAGCATATCCGCGTCATCGTTCACGCGACGTAGATATGACTTCAGATCCTTGCGGAAATTGGTGTACGCGACCGCCGTGACCATGCCATCCTCCTTCAACGACAATTACATGTACAGAAAATGGTACAACAAAAGTCGGAAAGACTCAAGCATGTTGCCGTGTTCCGCTTCCATCCGTCTTAATGTTTTATATATGTTTAGATTGTTTATATTCTAGGGAATTCGACCATGAACGATATTCCACCGGCCCAACGCTTGGTCGGGGGATGGAAATGAGACCACCCCGCCGGTTTCGGCTCTCCCAAAAGACTTCTTGCTTGCCATGAAGAACGGGAGAGGTTAGCAGTACCTCAATCGGCACTCCCCTGTTAGCCGATATCATCGCTTATGTCGAGAAAGCCTTTTTGCAGGAACTGGAGAATGAAAAAGGAGTCCGCACGGCAGTCCCATGGTCTGGATGATGGCGGCGCATCTCGACCGTCCAGAATGCGATGCGGGATACAGTGGCACACTTCTTAGCAAAGACGAAGAAAATGAGCCAAAAAGAACTCCGCAGACCGCAAAATATCAATGCATTATTATGTTTCGCGGAACAGTATGAGGTCATGAAAAATGAAATCATCCAGACCGGCAGATTTGGACTCGATGGGAAAGTCTAATGAATCTATTCGCCTATTGGATTGGAGGAACTGTGAACAGTTCTTCCTGATTCGTGTGGATTGGTTTGATTCTTCAATCAGGACTGTTTTTATGTGTTGCAGCACATATTGCTGCAACACATAAAAGGTCATTCCATGGTTAGCGTGAGCGTTGGAACCTTCACTCCGAGTTTCTCCAAGCCCACAGTCTTATCGAGCGGGACCGTTCCTCCGCTTACTCGGTAACGAGCAGCGGCTTGCGTTGTAGCATGTTCTGGATGAGCGTGCCCATGTCTGCGACCGGCAGGTAACGGGCGATGATGGTCCAGATGATGGCGACTTCGATCAGACCGAAGATGACGGTCACCGTTCCCCAGACGAGTTGCATCCAGAGTCTCGGACCGACGGCCGCGCGGCCGGTCACGCCGGCGATCACCGTGAGGATGATGAGCGCCGGCACCAGTAGCGTGATGTCCCAGCCTTCGAACCATTGGCTTACTGAGACAACCCATTCTGTGAGGGTTTTGAGGAATCCTGGAATGGTGTCTGCCATGTCGCCATCCTTTCGTGACTGGTTTCCAGTGTCGTCTGTTCCACGCGCGGCTTGTCCTGTATCGGCTGGTATGCCTGCATACGTTGCGTTTTCGTGGCCTTGACCGTGGTGAAGGTGTGGTTGATGCGTCCGTTGAGGTTGGCCCAATGCTGTTCCTGCCTGCCGCTTTCCGCCGGAGGTCTCTCCCCCAGTGGACTGTCGGCGTCCTCCACGCCCCACATGGCCCGGTAGACGGCCACGTCGCGTAGGAGATGCTTGTCGGAGTCTCCGGCGGCGGCGAGTACTCGGCCGACCCATGCCTGCCCGGAATGGCAGGCCTCCTGTTCTAGACTGTCGATCTTGGTTTCGATGATCCGTTCGTTCTGACGTACCACGTCAAGGACCGCGTCATGCTTGCGGGAGCGGATTGGCGGCAGGATGCCACCAATCCAATTGTCATGCACGCTGACGTCGACCCGGTCCAAGAGTCCCGCGTTCAACCGTCCCGCGATGGTGGCCGCCCAGTCGGGTTCCACGGGACGGTTCTTCTTTTTCAGATCGGGATCATCATTGATGATTCCGCGGGCGGTTTTGCGCAGGAACTCCCATTCGGGGAACATGGATTGGTCGATGTCGTCGCGGAATTGCATGTGCGCGTCGAGCATGGCTTGGACGGCCGGCGTGTACCGTTCGTCCATGGTGAACCGGCCGCGGCCGGAATCCAGGGCCGGCTCCTCGCGGTATGGGATGCCGGTCTCATCCATCATGCGTCGAACCATTTCGACCATGTCGGTTTTGGCATCCATGTCGAGCGTGAACGCGTCGCCCGTTTCCGTGCCGGCTTCGGGCATCATACCGCGTGCCGCGCGAATGGCGGCCTGTTCCGCTTTTTCCACGGTGAGTTTTCGTGGTTTCTTTTCAAGACTTTGGCTGATGATCGCGGTCGCCCGTTTCGCGTCGGTCATGTAGGCGCGGGACCAGACTCCGCGAAGCCATTCGAAGCTTGGACTGCGTTTGATCTTGTCCACGGTCCTCTTGTCATGTGATTTGCCGAGCATGGCGAGCAGGTGGGGGCCGGCGATGAGTCCGGCCGCGTAATCGTGTTCGCGCAACAGTCGTTTCAGATCGTACCGGTCCTTGTATTCCTGTTCCATGGTTTCGGTCGCGGTCATGACCTCCGTGTGGGTCAATAACGCGTCGAGCATGCGTGTCCTGGCTATCTCGCGGGGATCCTCTTCCGCGCCGGTGAGCATGTGGTCGACGTGGCGTTCCTCTTCGCTTTTGCAGCCGAACAGGAAATGGTTTTCCTCCTTGCCGCGTGAGCCGGCGACGTATTGCAGGTTGCATGGAAGGTTCGCGTCGGATGGGAACACCGCGGCGCAACGGTCCACGGTCATGCCTTGGCTGCGGTGGACGGTGGCCGCGTATCCGGCTTCGCATGATTTTCTGAGCCAGTCGCGTGGGATGTCGCAGATGACGCCGTCCGCGAGGTTCATGCATCGTGCGCCGGATTTACCGACGGCGATGATCCGGAACGTCATGTTGTTCTCGATGCTTCTGCCGGACCGGTCCAGTATGTTCTTCGCGTTGACGCGGCATACGATCTGGTCTCCCAAGCCGACGGAGAGATTGTCACGCAGACGGCAGAGTTTGGCCGGGTCGCTTTCGCTTTTGCCTTGGGCGCGGCGTTCGAGGATGAACCGTTGGTTGATGTCGCGCACCTGCGCGTTCGTGCCGGCGATCAGGAGCGTGGACTTGCCTAGCGCCTGCCACTTGACGCACATCTGGTACGCGTCCTCCTCCATGTCCAGATCCTCTCCCCAATGGATCCGGTCGTGCGCCATGTATTCGTCGACGAGCTGACGGCACTTGTCGACGCTTCCCTCGTCCAACCGGTCACCGCCCTCACGCAATCGGAGCGTCGCTTCCGCCTCGCCCTCCCACCGTCGCCGGGATGCGGGCCCGTCCGGATCGTTCGCCCATTTCTCGGATTTCGAAGTGAATCTCCACAGGCTCGTCAACCGCGCGCACTTGTCGTGCCGGTCGGCGTAGCCGAGCATGCCTCCAGCTCCGGAAACGGAGTCGAGCTGTTTCGGATCGCCGGTGAGTATGACTTTCGCGCCACGTGATTCCGCCAGTCTGGTGACCCATTGCAGGTTCCTGGTGTCGACCATGCCGGCCTCGTCCACGATGATCAGCTGGTTCGGCCTGATCGTGCCCGACGTGTCCATGACACGTTGGGCCGCGATGTGTATGCGAGCGAACAATCGTTCCAATGGGTTGGACGCGTTGCGCAACCGCTGTTGGAGCATGCCCTCGCGTTGGATGGCGGCCATGATCCGTTCGGGATTGTTGATGGTCAGGAGCTTCGCGATGGTCATGCTTTCGCATCCGATGCTGCCTTTCAATTCGCCCACCGCCTTTTTGCTGGTGGCCAGTCCGATGACGCTGCCGGAACCGTATCGCGCCTGCCATGCCTGGGCGACCGCTTTCATGGTGGTGGTCTTGCCCGTGCCCGCCGGTCCGATGATGCTGCTGACCAGACGCGGGTTCTCCAACACGTATGAGGCGGCCTTCTGCTGATCGGGCGCGAGCGGATAGCCGCCCTGCGCGCTCATCCGCTTGTTCCACTGGTCGAGCCATTGGTTTCCCTCGCCGGGCGCGTATCCGAGCTGGACGGTCTTGTCGAGGCTTTCGATCATGTACCGTTCGGCCTGGAGCACATCGACCGTCGTGTACTTGTCGAGGTCGGCGTCCTCGAACACGCTTTGCCCTTGCCGGGTGGCGATGCTCAGATTGTCCAACGCGTCTTTCGGCACCTGGTACCGGTCGGGTGTGAGTTTGACGCATTGGCTGAGTGCCTTGTCGGCGATCCTGTTGGCGACGATGACGCGTTGCGTCGGGTCGATGCGCACTCCGCGCAGGAGCCGTTCGGCTTCGGCGCGCACATTGGTGCGTTTCCATACGGTGTGCGCGTGGGCCGTGTTCGCCATCGCCATGCGGGCCTGACGGTCCAGATATTCGTCCGCGCCTCCGGCGAGCCGGGTGAGGTCGGCGAGCTGGCCGAGCAGCAGTCGGGCTATGTCGTCCTCGCATTCCGCGTCCACATGCATGAGGCTGGTCTTGCGTGAGTTGACGTCCTTGAGCATCCGGTCGATCTGGACGCCTGGCGCGACTTCGCCGAGTTTCTGATACCAGTGGTCACGTTTCGCTTTCAGGGATGGCTGAATCTCCGGCTTCGCCTTACGGGTGTTCTTCCAGACTTCCAAATCGATCTGCGCCTTGCGACGCGGGCCGACTTCCCTGCCGGTCTCGCGTTCCTCTTCCTTGATTCTCCTTTCGACTTCCTTGGCTATTTCCGCATGGCGTCCGCTGAAAGCGTCGATGAGTTCCTGCGGCACGCCGTCGACCTCATTGACCATGGCCTTGGTGTCATGATCCTGTTTGAGGTTCCACGACCAGCCGAACCGTTCGGTGAGCAGATCCTGCAGCAGGTTCTCATGCACTTCGCTGATCTCGACCATGCCCGCATAGATCTTCCGCCCGTCCAATGCCGTCCATACCTTGTCGGACGAACGGCGCACACGGTTGCTGATGACGATGTGCTTGTGCGGCTGCGGGTCACCGTCACGACTGTCGTAATGGTCGAACACGAATCCGGCCACGCCGTCCGCGGAGACGCTGGCGATGCCCCCCTGTCCCGCGCGGGTGGTCGCGTACTCGTTTTCGAAATAGTCGATGGTCATTTCCGTGGCCTTGCGCATGCACTCGTCGATGCCGTCCCTGGTTTCCTTGTCTCCGAACGCCCAGAGGATGCTGATGCTTTTCGGCTGGCGTGTGGTCAGGTCCCATCCGGCGACGGGCGCCTCCCCGTTGTCCCCCTCGCTTAGTTTGACGTCTCCGAGGTATTGGCCGTTGGATGGGTTGCGCCGTTCATTGATGAGCTCCCGGACAGTTTTGCTGGATGCGGTGGTGCCGACCTTGCCTCCGACGAGTTCAGCTCCCTTGCCGATCCAATAGCCCGGCGGATTGCCCGCCGCCGTATAGTAGGCGCTCGGATCGGACGGGTCCAACGCGTTGTCCCCGTCGATCGCTTCCCTCGCGTCGCTGAGTGGATACTCGGCGTTGGTGAGTTTGGTCAGATTCATCGACATGTTGTCGTTTTCCCTCTTGTTCTTCCTATCGCGGTATGGGGCCCGTGTATCCGTTGTGTCTGAGCATGCGTTCCGCGTCTCCGGGCCTGCCTTGCCGATCAATGTCGTCCATGAGTCCGGCCACGTATCCGTTGGATGGCGCGTTACCGATAAGTTCCGGATCGCGTTCCAGAATGGTTTTGAGTTGGAACATGCATGCGAGACGGCTGGTTTTCCTGACTTGTTTGATTTCCTGCTGCGCGTTCAGGTTACGTTTTCTGATTCTGTCGGCTTTTCCGCGATAGTCGTTGGCCTGGTCCATAAGCTGTCCCACGGCCAAGTTCGCTGACTTGTCCTTCCTGAATTCAATCGCTTCTTGTTTCCTCCGAGCGTACGTCTGACGGCATGAACTGCTGCAAAACCGAGCGGTCGGCCCTCGCTTGGGTTTGCGTATCAGCTTGCCGCAGATGGGACACACGCCATCGATCCGGCCGTACTTTTTATCGAGTTCATACCGCCTGCGTTTGATCTCGGATGAGCGCATGCGCAGTCCGATGAGTTGCCGGTTCTCTTTCTTTCCCATATTTCGTTCCTTTACTTGTACGTCCATGGACCACGGTCGTTGGCCCATCGGCCTCCCGCGATGTTGTCCTCACGCCAGATGTGTTTCAACGCGGTCTCGTAGGAAACCGTCCCCTCACGATCCACATTTCCCGTGTACACGTCTTCGAGTGTTTCCCCAGGCTCTTTGACATGACCCATGAACGAGCGGGGCGCCCTGCCCTCCGGACTCACATCCGGGTCATTACGCCACTTGCGCGCGCCATGCCAGCGAACGCTATCGGAGATCAGATCCATCCCGTCCGAACCGATCTCGGCGGACAGCCAACGGAAGTCGTCACCGTAGTCAACAGGGATCATCGGATTGATCCGGAACATCAATATCGCCTGACGGGTGAGCTCGTAGACCATCCGGACCACCGCTCTGTCATGTTCGGGCGCGAACTCGTTGTAGTCGGAAATCTCACGGCCCAGGAACTCCAAAGCGTCCTGCCGGTCGAGCCACACATCCAACAGCCGGTCGTCCCGCTCCTTCTCAATACGCCGACACTCGTCAGTCTTTTCCATCCGAATCTTGCGTTTCGAATAAGCCTTGGCACATTTCCTATGCCACCGCCGATACTCGCCCTTCCTTCCCGCCTCCGTGGTCCTCTGACAGACCTCGCTTTTCTGGTTGACCAACTTCCCGCACACCGGGCAACGGGGATATTTCACTGCCTTTTCCATGCCCAACCCACATTCTCCACGCTCTTAATTCGCCGATATCGGGTCAAAACCCCGACGGCGAATTAACAGCACCCATAAAACGGCGGTATTCCGCCGTTTTCAGGCGTCAGCCGCGGAGCAGGGTGCAAGACGCGCGTGGTTTCTTTTTGATAGGTATAGTTTTTGGTTTTCTGCTTTGGTTGTGGGTATGGCTTGTTTTTCTGTCTGTGTTGTCTTGCTTTGTTCTTGTGGATTGCTTTTGGTTGTGTGTTGATTCTTTTTCTGTGTGTGTTCCTTTTGATCTTGCTTTTCGTTTTGCCTTGTCCCTTGTCCTATATCCGTTCTTATCGCTTTCCCGGTATGTTCCGTATCCGTTCCGGAGCATGGCACGCAAAAAGCGCGGCGGCACTCAGGTGCAGATCGCTTCCCTCACCGATCGACTATTGGTTCGATATCGGTCCAATTGCTGTATGGAAGGGGAATGGGCCGTCCCGGAGGAATCGGATGAATGAGCCGGAAGAACGTCCGATATCGGATGGCCCCGGGAACGTGGTCCCTTTTCTGGATTCTTAATCTGGTCCGTGGCTGGATTGACCGTTTTCCGGTCCATCTGCTCTTTTGGTCCGATATCGGTCTCAATTGGTCAGACTCCGATATCGGATTCGATGGATGAAAATTCCCGATATCGGAGTCTTATGGTCCATGTCATATCGATGGACCATATGATCCCGAATTTGGTCTTTGACCGATATATCGGCTAATGGACCATTTCCGATATCGGTTCAGATAAGTGGTCCAAAGTGAGCCTTTGGCTTCATTCCAACGATTCGTTGTTATTTGGACCATTTGGTCCAAATGGTCCTGGCTCATTTCTTCTTTTGAACCGATATCGGGTTCATTGGACCGGCTCCGATATCGGATGACTTATGTCAATTAGCTGCTTCATTGCGGCACTCCGATATCGGACTTCGACCTAATATGCCGGCGTTTGGGCTCACATACTCATGGACGTCTGGCAACGGGAGTTTTTAATCTACCATTGCCGTGTTGTTCCGCTTGAGTTCGAGGCGTCGTGATTCCGCGGAGGTGATGCCGCCTGGCAGTCTTCCGATGGCGTTGTCCTTCAACCATGAACGGAATGGCACATCATCGTTCGATTCATAGTAGCGCAGCAATCTGGTTGTGAATTCTCGTTTCAGGGACGGGCTTATGGAGAATACGCCGATGCCGGCGTTGATGAGCGCATGGTTCGCGGTCATCAACGCGGTTCGCTTGTTCCCGTCATTGAACCATTGCCCTCGGGTGATTCTGCAGAACACGAGCAGGGCACGGTCCTCGGGTGATCCGGTCTTCATTAATGAGGCAATCTCGTTATGTGAGGATTCCATGGTCGGGAGATCCGGAATCTAATCGGTTCCTCCGATACGCGCGTCGTTCGTTCTCAGCTTTCCCGCATCGCGGATAAGGCCTTCACCGAGAATCCGATTGTATTCGGATACATATTGCCAGTCGATGGGCTGGTCGACGTTCATTTGCTGCTTCGCTCACTTTATTTGAATGGTCTTCCTTTTGAAGCACATGAATAATTACGGCCCATGACGATCGGTTGGATGTCGTGGGCCCGAGAATTCTTGTTTTTCAGAAGGCTGGTTCCTGTGGTTCAGCGAAATGGTCCTGGGTCGCGTCGGGCCATGGATCGTCTTTCGCTTGTTGGGCCGGCTGGGATGCCGATTGCGTGGCGGTGGATTCGTTTGCTTTGGCGATCTGGACCGTCGCATAGCGGATTGAGGCGCCGATGTCGTCGGCGTTGAGTTCGAAGCTGCTGCGCTTCTCCCCTGTCTCGGTCTGCCAGTTGCGTTGCACGTATCGGCCGGCGATGATGACCCTGGTTCCCCTGCGGACGCCGGACGCGATCATGTGATCCGCCAGTGCGCCGTATGCGACGCAGCGGATGAATGTGGTCTCGCCGTCCTCCCATTTGCCGTTCCTCTCGGTGACGCTGGTCTGCGCGACCCGGAAGGTGATGGCGGTTGCGCCTCCGGCAGTATGTTTGGGTTCGAGGTCTTTGACGATGTTGCCCATGATGGTCATGGGGATTTGGTTGATTGTCGCCATGGATCGTCCTTTCTGATGATCGGTCGGCCTTTTCCGAAAGGCTTGCCTGTTTCACATGCGTCTTGGTTGATATCGTCAGACGAGCTGCAATTACAGCATCGGCGTGGTGTCTTTCCGTTTTCCTGGCATCATTTTCCTTTCCGATTGCATTTGATACGTATAATGCGTATAATTAGTGTGTGAGATTCAAGGAAATAGAAAGGCGTCTTCTAGAGGACGGATGGCGGCTGTACGCGCAACGTGGCAGCCACTGTCAATACGTCCACCCGGAAAAACCCGGGAAGGTCACCATCCCGAAACACAACGGCGACATCAACCCTAGAACGGTGGCTTCCATATGGAAGCAGGCCGGAATCAGCGAAAGGAGAACGAAATGAGACTCGCCTACCCGATCATCCTCAGCCCGTTCGAAGACGGAAGCGGAGGATATACCGTCGAGGTCCCGGACCTGCCGGGATGTGTCACCGAGGGTCGGGACCTCGCCGACGCGCTGCTCATGGCGGAGGACGCCGCGAGCGGATGGGTGCTCACCGAGCTTGAGGAGGGTAGTCCCGCGCCGAAGGCCAGCAAGCTTTCCGGGATCAGGACGGAATCGTCCGACCAGCTTGTGAGCATGGTCGCTCTTGACATGGATTCCTACGCGGCAAAATATGGCAGCAAGGCCGTTCGCAAGAACGTCACCATTCCGGCATGGCTTGACACTTGGGCTGAATCCGCTGGCATCAACTACAGCGGCGCCCTCAGGGATGCCCTTGAAACGAAATACGCGGCTCAGGTTCAGGCGGCCTGAGCCACGCGCTTCCCGTATCATCGTCCGATCCACTTTCCTCGCATGGTGGCTTCATGGCAGAGCGCCCGGTAGACCATCTGCTCCTGGATTGCGTCGGCGAGGGCGCGGTGCTCTTCGGTGTCGCCGATGTGGTAGTCGGCGATGAGATCGGTCACGCGATGGTGCCGTTTCTGCGGGTTGAGTTCCCAGCTCATTTCCTTCGTGCATAGCCACCGGCAGTCGAATCCGCTTGCTGTCGGATCGTAGACGCGTTCGGCGGCGTCAAGGAAGCCGACGTCGAATTCGGCGTTGTGGGCGATGATGGTCAACGGCTCCCCTGCCGGCCAGACCTGGTCGAGCCATTGGTGGAAACGGAGCATAGCGGCGCCGGCTGTGGGCATGCCTTGGAGCATCTGGTCGGTGATGCCGGTGAGCCCGGTGATGAATTCCGACAATGGTTGGCGCGGGTCGATGAGCTGTTCGAATTTCGGCCGGCTGTTCTCGTTGCCTGGCTGGACGAGGAACGCGCCGATTTCGATGAGCGTGGCGCCTTCCTCGGGATGGAGGCCCGTGGTTTCCGTGTCGAGCATGACATACATGTCGAGCGGCTTGTCGAGTGGTTCGATGCGGCGTGGATTGTGGTGGATGTAACGATCCCAGTACATGGGTTTTCCTTTCTGCTTGTTTCCTACTTTTCCAGGGTCCAGTTGCCTGCGGCGCCGGTTTCCTTGAGTCCGATCGCCTGGCGTGCCCCGTCCTGTCTTCCGTGCCGGTAGGCGGCCTGGCTGGGTCTTGTGGTCTTGGGGAGTTTCGGCTTATCGGTGATGAATGTGACGTGGGTTTCAATCCATTGGTCGACCTGGCCGCTGCGCACGGTGACGAGTTCCTTGCCGCTGCCGTCCGATTCCATCTCGAGTCGGAGGATCTGGTATCTGCGGGCGATCTCTTCCTGGAATCCGCGATAGTAGCCGTTCCTCCAGGCCGCGTTGGCTTTCGCGCGGGGTGTGGTGCGCGCTCTTTCTCGCCACATGGCGGCGCGGCTGGTTTCCATGGCGGTCCAGATGGCTTCGGTCTTGTCGACGTCTCCGCGGGTTCCGTAGATTGTGATGGCGCTGATCACATCGCGTCCGTTTCCTGCCCTGCGGCATTTGTAGGAAGCTCTGCACCGGTTTCCGCGGGCCACGATGTTCGCGAGTTGCGCCATGTATCGGTTGCATGGATTGGTTTCCAATCGTATCCTCCGTTTGATGATCTCGACATCGTCGTGGTTCTCTTCGAGCTGCCATTCCTCGATGGCGTGTTTGTCCATGAGCCGTTGCGCCTGTTCGAGGGCGATGCGCTGCTCGTTGTCGGAGGCGGCCGGATCGTTGGCGATGGCCAGCAGTCGGCGGACGCGTTCCATGACTCGTTCCGTATTCATGTCCATAGGACTCCTTTCGTTTTGTCAATACCGACGCGGGCCGAAATCGTTCCGCTCGGTGAAGTCGAGTATCGCTTGCCGGCGAGAGGGCAGTCATTCGCCCTTGACGCCATCCGCGTCCATCATGGCGACACTCCCTGCAGGTTCGCGATTTCCACTCGTAACGCTTTCGCTCGTGGTTGGCGGCGGCCGTGCTCGTCTCCGATCCAATACATGGTTCTTCCCCTTCGCTTCGGGGGTTCGGCTGGCCTTTTGCCTTGCCGACAACCCCATTATATCACAGTATTGTGATATTTTTTGCTGGTTTTTCGATCATGAGGTGAGGAAATGCATGGCCGCGAGCGGCGGGCATGCCCATCGCCAGAGGGTGAGGATGATCGCGGTCCACATCATCAGGAAGACGATGGTTCTGGTGATGGTGAAGACGATGGTGTTGGACGGCATGATGCCGGCGTTGAGTCTCCATAGCCAGGTGATGGGCCCTCCGACGTCCCGGCCATGCCAGTAGCAGGTCATGCGTCGGTGCGAGCACACCCATGCGGTGGCGTCGAGCAGGATCCAGATGATGAATGCGCAGATGCCGAGCACTCCCGTGACTGGCAGGTTCGTTTTCTCGCTGACGATGACGATCCTGCGGTTGACCTTGTCTATCGTCGTGTCGGTCGATTCCGTGTATTCGGCTGGCGTGCCGTCGCTCTTGGGCGCCCAGCCGTCCAATTCGCCGTGCACGATCAGCCTGTGGGTGACGTCGCCGCCGGCCATGATGGGCCAGCAGGTCTGCAGGGTCAGCCCCCGCTCCGCGCCGGCCGCCGTCGGTTCGATGACGTCGGTGCGTGACCGGTCGACGATTTCGGGCTCCGAATTGATCTTGTACCGATACCAGTTCGACGCGGTTTCGATGTAGACGATGTCACCCGGCTTGAGCAACCGGATGTCGGCCATGTCCGCGAGTGTGTTGTGTCCGGCGAGAGAGCTGTTGCCGGCCTGGCCGGGCATGGCGGTGGTGTCGTAGTGTCCGGCGCCCATCTTGTCGAGCACGGTTTTGGCGGTGCCCTCCCAAATGGGCAGGCGGTATTGCTTGCTCCAGGAGGGGACGCGGATATACGCGAAGAGTTCGCCGTCCGCGGGCCTAGTTTCCGTTGGAGGCGTGTCCTGGCGCATGGTGGCGGTCTTGCCGGGCGTGGCCTTGTGGATTTTCCTGTGGCTGACCTGTTCCTGCTGGTGGCTGACGTAGGACTGGTCGAGACTGCTGGCCTTCGCGGTGTAGGCGAGGTAGGCGCCGAGGAAGATGACGGCGAGGGCGCAGAGTTCCGCGAGGATGCCGCAGATGATGTTCATGGCTTTTCTCATCGGTCCTCCCCCATCTGCTTTCCGTCGTCGACTGTTGCCCGACGGACGGTCGATACGCTGACGTCGAAGGTCTGGGCGACGATCCGGTCGCTGAATCCGGTCGACTTGGCTTCCAGGAGCAGTTGTCTGCGGTCGCTTTTCGGCAGCTGCTTCATTATCGATGCCTGTTGGCTGAAGTTATCTTTGCAGTATGCGGCCCAGCCCTTCCTGCCTTCCGGATATCCAAGTGTGATCCAGATGTGCCCATCGAAGGCCTTTTGCGCGGAGTGTATGAAGTCGAGCATCGATTGGAGCAATCTGGTTCTGGCTTCCATGAAGTCGTTCCATGCCTCGTCCAGATTCTTTGGATCCTGTTGTTCGTTGGACATTGTCGTTCCCTTCAGTTGATGGAGAGGTTGATGGTGATGGTGGGCATGTCGATGTCGGGCACGCCGTCTTCGGGCCAGTCGATGCCGGCACGGCGCATGATCTGGTTGACGCAGGTGCTGTGCGCGCAGGCGAGCTCCCACTGCCAGCATTGCGTGTTGCACATGCCGTAGCAGCGGTCCCACATGAGGTATCCGTCCTCATCGACGGCTGGTTTGCTGCCGTTGAGCAGGTCGCGCAGGGCGAGGACCTGGGCGCGGTCCTTGGCTTCGAGGATGGTGGACTTTCTCCAGGTCATGGAGGTAACCCAGCCGCCGCCGTCGACGATTTCGCTGTTCTTGCCGATGGTCACGGTCAGCTTGTAGTTGCACACTTTTTCTTTCCTCCCCTTTGTTTCGTTCTTTTCACGGGTGTCCGGCCCGATATGGGCCGGACATGTTGGCTGGTCCGGGTCTCAGTCGGCGAGTTCCTCCTCGAGGTGTGCGATGGCGTTGTCGCCGTCTCCCCATCCCGCGTCGCAGAAGTACTTGTATTCGCCTGCCGTGTTCCTAGTCGTCCAGTAGCCGTCCTCGCCGTCCACGCCGTTGGCGTTCCGAACCCACCAGTATTCCCGGCTACCGCTCTTTTCGACCGCGTGAAGGCTGACGTCCCAGTGGCCATGGAGTCCTTGGACCTTGATGTTCTTCGGTTCGTGCTGCGAATCGTATGTGCAATGATTCATCGGTCTTCTCCTTGGTCCTGCCGGTCCCTGAATTTTTTCTTTGTGGCCGTTTGGTCGAGCGTTAGCGTTAGCCGCCGGCACGTCCGCGAGCACGCCGGACTTTAGTCCGGCATCGCGTGGCGCGGATGTGGAGGCGGTTACGATCATGAGGCTTCAGCCGAACGGTCACAAAGAAAATCAGGATGCGCGGCGCGACAATGCGCCGCTCCGTTTCCTCGGGCTGGAACGCGGCCTCCGTGGCGCGGCCCAGCCACTTGTTGGGTCCGGGAACTGGTTCCCGGCGCGTGGAGTCCAGAGGACGTTAGCCGTCCTCTGGCCGCCGGAGGCACCGCCCGCGGGTGTCGCGGGCGGGTCCGGACCTTTCTATCCAGCCTCATCGATTTGCTGGCAGAGGTCTTCTATCTCGCTGGAGAGGATGGCGAGGAATTCCCGGTAGTTGTCGAGTTCGACCGCCATGTCGATGGCTTCGGCCTCCAGTTCGAACCGGCAGGAGGAAGTCCGGAGGGCGACGTGGCCGCCCTCCGGGTCCACTAGAAGTTGGTTGCGTGGCCGACGATGACGCGTGGACGGTCGGTGCCGTAGCGCAGACGGCGTAGCAGGCTTCGAATCCGGAGCGAGAGTATGTATGCTCCCGCGGGGATGACGAAGATAAGCGCCTCTACGACTCCGCCGACGAGTTCGGCTCGTGATGCGGGGTCCGCCATGAGTTCGTTGAATGCCTCGAGCATTGTTGTCCCTTCCATTGTGGGGTTTCGGCTGGCCTTTTGCCTTGCCGACAACCCCTATTATATCACATTATTGTGATATTTTCTGGTTGTTTTTGCTGTTTTTTCAACGGGTTCCGTGTTTCTTCGCGGGTGCAGGCATGCCGTAGACGTCACGGACGCGTGGCCCGAGTGGGTTGCTCGCCCGGAGTTGGGTGCGCAGGTCGTACTCCTCGATGGGTTTCTCGCCTTGCCCAGTTTGTGCATGTCCTTCGCGGCTTCTTCAAGCCATTCGACCCGCCAGCTCACGCCGTCTCCGGGGTCGGCGTGTCCGCGATGTCCTCTTCGGTCAGGCCGAGCTCGGCCATCAGGTCGGCGTTGGGGATGGTCGCCCGGCCATCGTTCGGGGATTCTCAAGGGGCGCGGCGTCGCGCCCCTTGAGCCTCGCCGGAGGCGCGTGTGGTGGGTGGGCTGTAACGTGTCTTCGCAGCTTGCAAACCGATATAAATATACCTCTTGTGGTATATTGATTGATATGTGGACCATTGAACTCGAACTTGTCAAGGATTGGCTGAACTCGCTCGACCGCGAGTCCAAAATACAGGTTCTCGCGGCGTTGGAGATATTGAAGGAACAAGGTCCGAATCTCAAGCGGCCGCTTGTAGGCAAGATCAACGGATCGCGTCTTGTCAGGTCGATGAAGGAGCTTCGCCCTGGTTCTGCAGGACAGAGTGAGATACGCATCCTGTTCGTCTTTGATCCCAAACGCAAGGCGATCCTGCTTGTCGGAGGCGATAAGCAGGCGAAATGGAACAAGTGGTACAAGACGGCCATTCCCGAAGCGGAAAGACGTTACGTCGCATGGCTTGAGAACCAGTACGGAAAGGAGACGAAATGAGCTACACCATCGAACAGTTCATGTCCGACAGCGGCGTCACCCGCGCCGAGGTCGATGAGGCCAAGGATCGGATGCTGGAGGAAATGCGCGTGTATGAGCTCAAGGAGGCACGCAAATCGAGGAACCTCACCCAGAAACAGCTCGCGAAGAATATGGGCGTCAGCCAGAAACGCGTCAGCACCTTGGAGTCCGGCGATGTGGACCATGTCGAAGTGAGCACGTTGAAACGCTATCTCGAAGGCATCGGAGGCACGTTGCAGGTCATGGCGGATCTGCCGGACGGACGACGGCTGCAGCTGGTCTGATCGTTCCACGACGTGTAGCCATATTGGTTCCGAAGCGTCGCCATACATGAACGTGATAGCGGCGCTCGCGGCCAAGATCGATCTCATACTGGATCCACCCGTGGAACGGCGTGAGATCGGCACGTGCGCACTATGCTCCACCATGCTCACCGCAGGCAGCCGCGACCAGTGGACGACATGCCCCGTATGCGGAAGGGAGGATCGCGTGAGCACGGTCAAACTCAGGCGGTTGAAGACATTGCGCTACGACGATTCGAAGATCAGCACGGCCGGCGAGGTCGCTGCCGCACGTTTCGAGCCTGTGGGTCTGAATGTTGGGTTCGATCAGTTCGTCCCAATGGTCCCGCACCCATCGTTCGGCCTGTTTTTCGTCCAGTCCCTTCGGCATATGGATCGTGAATCACCGCCACCGATGATCGGATACAGCAAACCGGCGAATTCAGAAAACTCCATTTTGTACCGAACTGTACCGGACTGTACCGGACTGTACCGGACCGTCCCCGTCCGTCAGGGTCTGACCGGTCCGAATTTCATACCATAAAAAGCGCAAACGTGTTGCCGAGAGTGAGCGTCTCGTTCCCTGGCCTGTCGTGGTCGATGAGGATGCCGTCCACGGTCCAGCCCTCCGGAATGCGGGTGGGATCGTAGTCGCGGTCGAATAGGTATCCTGTGACCGTCCAACCGTTCGGCAGTCGGAGGGAGAGCTTGTCGGCGGCGGGATTTTGCCGGCATCGGCGTCGTTGCCTGTGATATCGTCGGGATGGGTTGGGCCGGCGGTCTTTTCTAGCTGCATCCGGATTATCCGCTTATCCGAACTCCATGGACGTCGTCGTGGCGCATCTCTTCTTTGCCGCTCTTGCGTGTAGAATCAGCGGTTGTCCATTGTTTTCCGGGATGGCTTCGAGGCCGCCTGGATCCCTCGAGGAAAAGGGGTTTGGAGATCATGGTTTTCACGTGCATCGAGATGGAGACGAGGCGTCGCATGCTTGGTTTGAGCCAGGCCGATCTGGGTGTGATTCTTGGCCTGCTCGTACCGAAGGACCCGTCCGATCCCAAACCGGTGGGACAGCAGACCGTCTCCCGTTGGGAGGAAGGCGTGAACGGCCATGAGGAGCCGCCGTATTGGGTGCAGTTCGCCCTGCCGAAGGTGTTCGACAGGATCAGTGAGATTCAGGAGGCGTTGTTCAGGCGCGTGCTTCCTTTCGTGGAATCATTGGAGGCAAGCGAGGACGGTCTGGTGCATGTGCCGATGTACCGGTCGGATCGGGATTTCGCGCGTGCGATGCCGAAGATGGCGGGCTGGCCGGCGAGCCTGTGGAACAGCGCGGCGTTGAGGGCGGTGGATTCGTTGGACGATGGCAGGGAGTACCAGTTCGATATGGTCCGCTGACTTTCGGCGTTCCCGACGGTTGTACGGTTCAGTCCAATAGGTCTTCGGCGTGGACGCCTAGCGCTTCGGCGAGGGTGACGGCCGTTTTCAGGGTCATGTTGGCAGTGGGGATGCGTCCGGTTTCGAATTCGCTGATCCTGGATTGTTTGATGCCGGTGGCGTGGGAGAGTTCGATCTGGCTCAACCCTTTTTTCCTTCTCAGTCCGGCCAGTTTTGTTGTTTTGTTTGGCATTATGGCTCCAATAGCGTGTGGTAGCTGCCGACGTAGATGGTTCCGTCGTCGATGAGCTTGTGGATGCGGTCCTCGATGACGTCCTCGTCCAGGTTCGAGAGGGCGCCGTATCCGTCGAGCTGGTCTATGTCCCTGTCGTCGACTCCTTCGCCGGTGTCGCCCATGAGACTGCGGATGGTTTTGCGGATGCCATATCCGAAGCCGAGCATTCGTTCCCGGTCGTACACGAATCCGGCGATGGTCGCATCTATTTCGGCGAGGTCCAGGCCTTGCGTGCTGGTCTTGGGCTTGGTTTTCTTGGTTTTTCCGCCCGTACTGGACGGCTGGTCGCAGTCCGCGATGTACGTGCAGTTGCCGCAATTGTCGCAGTATTCATCGTGGTCGTCTCCGAAATAGTCGAGGATCACTCCCCGGAGGCATGAGTCGGACTCGCAGTATCCGCGCATCGCGTCGAGACGCTCGAACGCGGCCTGCTGCGCTTTGGAACGGTCTTTCGGATCGTCGAGCGCGTTGCCTGCGTTGTCTGCGAGGCGTCTTTCCCAGTTCATGAAGTCGCTTCCGGCCCAGAGCATGACGCTGCGTGCGGGCTTGCCGTCGCGTCCCGCGCGGCCGGCTTCCTGGTAGAACGATTCGAGGCTTTCGCAGGGCCCGTCGTTGAGGACCCAGCGAACGTCGGGCTTGTCTACGCCCATGCCGAACGCGGTGGTCGCGCAAATCACGTGCGGCGATCCGGTGAGGAACCCGTCTTGGATACGGGCCTTCTCCTTGTCTGTGAGGGGCGCGTAGAACGCTTCCGCGTCGATGCCGGCGTCCTGCAGGCATTCGACGAGTTCGTCGCAACGGCGGATGGTGGTGCAGTACACGATGCCGCTTCCCTCATGGTTTTGGGCCCATTTCGTGATGAATTTCCTGCGTGCTGATGGTTTGAGTTCGATTGAGTCGAACCGAATGTTGGGACGGTCGAAACCGGTGCCGATCATGATGGGCTGTTCGAGTCCGAGGTCTTGGGCGATTTCCGGGACCTGTCGCTTCGTCGCGGTCGCGGTGAACGCGGCTACCACGGGACGTGACGGCAGGCCCGCGATGAATTCGCCGATCCGCATGTAGCCTGGCCGGAAATCGTGGCCCCATTGAAGCACGCAGTGGGCTTCGTCGATGGCGATGAGATCCACGCGCGTGGATTGCGCGAAGGCGGTGAAATCGTCGGCGAACAGGCGCTCCGGCGCAACGTACAGGATGCGCAGGCCTCCCCCATGGGCCATGTCGTAGATGTTTCGACGTTGCTTCGGCGTCACTCCGCTGTCGATCAGCGCGGCCGGCACTCCCCTCGCCTGCAATGCCTGCACCTGGTCGCGCATGAGCGCGCGCAGGGGAGAGACGACGACGGTGAACGACCCAACACGCAGGGCGGGCAACTGGTAGCAGACGCTCTTGCCGCTGCCGGTCGGCATCACGGCGATCAGATCACGCCGGTTGAGAATCGCGTTGACGGCCTCGAGCTGGCCGGGACGGAACGACTTGTATCCGTACGCCTTGTCAAGTTGGTTCAGGGCGGCTTGGGACCAGTCCCGTAGTTCGTCCTGCAGGATGGTGCCGGACTCGGTGTCGAGGTAGTTGACGTTCATCATATGCGGTTTCCTTTTTCCGTTTCGGGCTCGGCCTGTGCCCTCCCGATAACACCAATATTATCACACTATTGGGATATTTTATGTTGGCGCCGGCGTAACATTTGATGGTGGAAACCGTCGAACGAACAGTAAAACGGCATTTTTCGCGAATCGTTGCAGCGACACGCGTCGAGGGGTTCTCCATCTCAACGGTATGGCACGCAACGCAATCAGTGAAGAAATGCCATTTTTATTTAGTCCTAAAATATGGTACTATATTATTATGTTCGAATGTGAGGAATCCGCCTACAAGCATTGGATCACCAGACCGCAGATCGACTACGTGATCACCCACCCGGTGAAGATCCTCGAGGTCGAATCCAAAAGGAAAGACGATCGGGTCATGGCTTTTCTCGGATACGTCGACGAATTCCGGGAGAAAAAGATCGAGGTCCTGGTGTCGCAACGTTCCCGTAAAGCGTTCCATGCCATGGAATGCAGGACGGAATGGCTGCGTTATTTCGATGAGTGACCGATTGGAAAAGGAGAACGACATGACAGACGAGAAGACATGGGATGAACTGTCCGACTACTACGCCGGCCACACCCCGGAAATCATCCGTGAGATCCAGGTTCCTGACCGTGCTCTCACGGCGGATGATCTTGACGACATCTTCGCCGGTAGGCCTCTCGCCGACCAGCCGCGTCCCAAAGCCGATATCCTTGCGAAGACCTATCTGACCAAGGAAATCGAGACCGAGGCCCGCAGTGTCATGAAGAGCGAGGGCATAGGCATGTCCGCACTGTTGCGAAAGGCGCTGGTCAGCTATCTTGACAGTCATTCGAAGCAGGCCGGTCTGGCCGTGTGATTCGATTGGTGACGAAAACCCTGGCCGTGGTATGGGTCGGGGTGGAACGAATTCAACGTTCCACCCCGATCCGTATCCGTTATCGCCGGTATCTCAGGATATCCTTCCTCACGTATATGGATGTTTCCTTTCTGGTTTCCACATGGTTTTCATGATTCTTTGTTTCCGTTGTTCCATCCGCCTGCTTCTCTGCAGGATTGCCGTCGATGTCAGTGAACTTGTTCCAGAGCGCTATTGGGTAGGTGGTCATGAACATGCTTATCAGGATTCCACTGTTGCACGAGATCAGGGCCGCCATGCCGGGGACGATTTCTGCCAATATTCCGAAGGCAAGGAACAACCTGTAAAACATGAGGAGCGGCCGTCCAAGACGAAATGCTTTTTCGCTGTCGAGCATTCCTCTCCCCCAACCTTCGTCCTTGTATGCCAGATTGGCCATTAGAGCCAGCGTCAACAGGCTCATGAACGCCATGACGAACGCGGAGGCTCCCGCTTCGGTTTCGCCGTACGCGTGAAGGAAGAGGAACAATATGAAAAACAGGACGAATGCGGCCAGATGGGCGAACCACATGCTGCGTCTCGGCCAAGCGAGATGTACGATAAGCGCGATTGCCGTGAAAAAACATACGGCCGCGATCACTGTCACCGCATCCGGAACATTGCCCTTTGAAACGATGGCCCAGATAAGACCGACGCCGAACGGGACCAGGAGGGCCGCCAATAGGATATAGCTCCATTTCGGCAAGGTGTTTGCTTTTGCATCAATGGACATTGTGAAAAGCTCCTTTCTGATGTTGGAAAGCCATTTCATTTTCGAGGTTAGTCGAGCTAATTCGGCTTATATTTGGTTTGCGGGAATTTCCTGGTCGATTCGGCTGGAAATCTTGTAAGATCGACCGATTCACTGGTTTTCGCAAACATGGCGGCCCTTACTATCCGTTCCTCCTTCCCACCACGCATGTGATTCATTCAGGTGATTGGAGGTTCGGTGTTGCCGCGTTGCTATCGATTCGACGGGTCCACGGGCATGGATCTGCGTCCCGCCGCAGTGTTGGAGGCGGACGCCGCGCGTATAGATGAGTTGCGCCGCCGGCGCGATTCGATGGCCGTGACCACGCGTATCCGCATGGTCGACCAGCCGCCGGAAGGATTATTGCCCCTATCCCTGTTCAACCGGACGCCTTTGCCTGATCGGGCGGCGTTGCATCCGCGTTCCATGGAGACGGTCGCTCCGGACATCGTCGGCCTGTACGTAGATTACATGACGCGAATCGCGATGGGCGCGCCTAAAAGGGTCGCATTCCGCATTCCCATGTTGGGCGCCCGTCTGGTCGGTCAGGGTGAGTATGCGGAATCGTTGCTGTCCAGAATGGTGGATTTCGCTTTTCCTTCGGCTCGTGCTGCGTGCCTGCTGCTTGATTTCGACGCGGCCTCACGACGTGGACCGCAGTATTGGAGACCGCGGCGGATGGTTCCGGATGCGGCGACGTATTTCAATCTGACACGCATGGTCGCCAGGTCCCGCGTGTTCCTCGACGAGTATGGTCCGGTGGTATGGGAGGGATTCGATTTCGAGGGAGGCTATACGGACCGGATCACGAACGGGTCCGGTGATTTCCTCACCGAGGACACGTTGTGGGATTTCAAGGTGAGTGGTTATCCTCCGAATCCCCGGTACACGCTTCAACTGCTCATCTATTGGCGGATGGGATTGCATTCCGTCCACCCTGAATACCAGTCGATCCGGCGGCTGGGTTTCTTCAACCCCCGCCGGAACGAGGTGTGGCTGTTGGACGTGGACCGGATTACGCCGGAGCTCATCGATTGGACTGACCGTGAGCTGATCGGCTATCCGGCCTGATGGCACCTCGTTCAGTGTACGAGCTCCAGACGGTACTCTTTCCTTTGGTTGACGGTTTCAATGAACTGGTTCAGGAACCATATCGCGCCCATCGTCTCGTCAAGGTCCCTGAACTGGTTATTGTCGTTTCTCGGCATCGAATGGCTTGTTGCATGGCCGTGCCTTCGGTTTGGCCTGTTCATTGTCCCATCCCGTCAACGAAGGTTCTGGTCCTGATGAATTCGGATATCTTGTCAAGGCAGATCACGGCGCCGGCACGGGCCTGTGGATTTTCAGCCAGGATCCGGTCGTAGCAGAAGTCACCGGTGCCCAAGTCTACGGCGATGATGCAGTCGTCGCTGTCGGGCCTGTCGTCGTATCCCATCGCTTCGATCCATATGGCTTCCGGTAGGATCGGAATGGTCTCGCCGTATTCTTTTCCAAGGTTTCTCAACGCTGTTGCCATGGCCTTGCAGACGTCGGCGACCAGGCCGGTGTCCGGTTCCGCGTGCCGGTCGAGGAAGTATTCCGCTCCGATGTCCTCGTCGGACAGTCAGGTCGCCCGCATGCCGGCGACGGCCATGCGCGCCATGGGCACGGTGTGCCCCGTCACGGCTCCGAACCAGCATCTGGTCCTGTCGCTCATCGTCTTCCTCCTTTTCCGTGCCTCCATGCGAGGACGATCGTCACCACGGAGAAGATGATGGCAGTGGCGACCAGGCCCAGCAGAACGAGCCACAACCACCCGTATCGTGGCAGCAGCGCACATTCCACGCAGATCATGATCGTCGCGACGATGCAGGCCACGATGATGACGGTCGCTTTGACGATGGGGTCATGATTCCTGTTCATCATGCTTCTCCTGTTCCTGTTGGTTTTCGAGTTTCTTGCGCCATCGTGCGGCGCATCGCTCGATGCGTTTGCTGCCGATGACTTCCGGACCGCATCCAGCCCGACGGAAGATGTCGCTTGGAGCGCATCCTCGCACAAGTTCCTTTATCGTGTATGCGATGAAAGCCTGATTCCAGGTGATCCTTTTCTCGGTGCACGCGTCGACGGCGTCCAGACCGCACAGGTATTGGCGCTCCTGGTCGTCGAATGGCTTGTTGCGCGGCCGTGCCTTCGCTTTTGGTCTGTTCATTGTTCTGTCCTCCTTGCCGGCCTCTGGTCCGGTTGTGTGGTTTTCGTTCATATGCCGAGTTCTCCTTGGATGACGGCGTGGCTGCCGTCCGGCCCGTAATCGGGTTCGTCCAACTGCCAGGTCTTCTCCTCGCTTCCGTCAAACGGGTGCTCTTCCACGAGGGTCAGTCCGCACACGCCGCAACGCATCAGGCATAACCGGCTTCGGGTCGTGCGGCCTGTGATGCTCCATGGCTTCCATAGGTGGGGCCGATGCTGGTTCCATTGACGTCGACTGTCTGTGCCGGGGCATGCCTGGAGGGTTCTCAGACGGTTGTTCCCGCAGAGGAACAGCATGTCTCCAATGTCGGTCCAACGGTCCGTCCAGTGGATGATCTCACCGTCCCATCTAACGGGCAGCCGCTCGTCCAGGAGCGCGCTTTCCGATCGGAGGGCCGCGTCGGCCTCCCCTATCGTCGTGTCTCCGCTCGCCGTCATGGTCTCTGGCCGGCTTGGTATTCCACGCCGGCCAGGAACGCCTGGCCGATGATATTCAATGTGTGGTCGATGCCGTACCGGTCGTTCCGGTCCGACACCATGTATTTCCTCCTTATCCGGCGGGCGTATTCGTTGGCCGGTTCCACCGCGTCGGCCAGCGTGTCGGCCCATATGCGTTCTTCCTCGCTCATTTGTCTTCCTCCTTGTCGAGTGCCTGTTCCGCTTGGATGCAGAAGTCTAACGCGTCGTTCCATCCCGCCCGGTACGCGATGACCCATGCCTGCGCCGGCGACTCGTCGGTGAGGCGCGCCGCGATCAATGTCCTGATGGCGTTGCCTTTGACGAATTCGTCGGCGCCGATCCTGTCCATGTCGTTGGCGCCGTCGTTTTTCCTGAGCCTGAGCTGGATGGCTTCGGCCATGAGTCGTGTCGCCGTGATGTGCAACTGTCTGGCGCGCTCCTGGAGCTCGTTCTTGAGCGCGGCCGGCACCATGAAGCTCACCATGGCCTTCCCGTCGTTTCCCTCTCTTTTCTCTTCCATGGAGAACAATCCGTCGTTCACCGGCCCCTTCCTTCCTTTTTCCCGCCCAGCATGACGATCTGGAGGCGGATCTCCTCGATTCTTCGGTCCAGGTCCTCGACCGCGCCCCTCAATTCGATGTCCTTTTCGACCAGGCATCCGGCCGTCTCCCTCACGAATCGCATGATGTCTCCGGCCGTCTCTCTCACGAATCGCATGACGTCTCGTTCGCCGCATTCCGTCGTGTGTCTCATCGCCACGCTTCCGTCAATCCATCGCTGACGGTGAGTTCCGCCCACGCGCGGTTCATGGTCTGGGCGAATCTGAGCGTCATGTGTCCGCTTGACGCGTGTTTGAGGAGTTCATGGTATAGGGTTTCCGCTGTATCGCAGGCCTCGTCGTGGCCGATGGGTTCGATGTCTGGATCGTCTTGCATGGGCATGCCGAACTCGTCCATGACCTTTTTCAGCGCGTCGGACGCGGCCGTCATGCCGTGCAGTCCGTCGGCGAACATGTCCGCCATCTGCGTCGTCCTGTCGAGTCTGGCCGCGAATTTTACCGCCTGTTGCATGATTGTCGCTCCCATGTCTTCCCCTTCCTTTCATTGGGATGATGGTCGTGTAGATTGTCGTGAGCAGGATGGGGACGAGGGTTATCGCCATGATGCCGCATACGACTCCTGTATGCCGGCTGATGAACGTGGCCCGCAGGTCGATCCGTGACCAGATGATGGTCATGATGTAGCAGGCGCAGCAGATGGTGAACAGGTTCATCGCGATGGTCGCGAGGGTCTGGAGCGTCATGCGTGGTTTTCGTCCGTTCCTCATCGGTCCTCGTCCTTTTGGGAATCGGTTTCCCGAAAAGGGTTTTGGGGAGGAACACCTTCGGGGGAAAGTGTGCGAGTCTGTTCTTTTATTGTTTCCCCCGTCGGTTTCCTTCATTGATTCCACATGTCCCCATTGCGATATCGGGAGTAATGTTCGTCAGAGGATCTTCCATGGGTGCGGGCGTCCCATGATGTTCTGGTAGTCGTTGGCATCGAGTTCGTTTTCGAGGATGGAGACGGTCTCGTGGTATTCGCGCATCGTCTTCACCGCGCGTGCCTGCTCGCGTCCTGCGGCGCATAGGAGCGCGATCGCGGTCGCGAACGGGATGATGGCGAGGAACGGAGTGCTTTCCACCATCGACAGAGTTATGACGAGGCAGGCTATGGCCATGACCGCTTCCAGGTCGCGGTTGTTTCTCATCGTGTGTGCCTGGGTCGATTCCAGTTCGCTTTCGCTTTTCATGCGGGCCGCGTCTTCGAGGTCGAGGCTGCTTGGACGGTATGCGTTCGGATCCGGATTCATTCGTGCGCTCCTTGCCTGGCTTTGGTTTTTCTCCTAATCCGGTCACGCATGCGTTGATTGTTATCGGTACATGAAATCACGAATGGATGGCCATCTCGCATGGGCTGACCGTCCGTGCGCGCAGGCCGATTATGTCGTCTTCAAAACGCGACAGCAGTCGGTCATGTTCGTCGGTTTTGTCCGGTTCCCAGAGGACATCCGTTCGCATTTTCATATTGGTAGGACCGAGGGTGGATATCACCGGTATCGGGCCCGTAGATCCATGGGGATGCGCGCCATGATGTCTTCGTCGGTGAGCCATGCCTCGGCCGTGGGGAACGACAGCGGGGAGGATTGGGACGGCCATGCGCGCCGGCATAGCGACAGCAGCTGCGTGCCGTCGATAAGGTGCACGCCGGTCCGGACCGCATAGTCGACTGCGCCCTGGGTGAAGGAGCTGGTGGTCACGACCATCATCTCCTGGGCTCCGACCGTGGCGTTCGCGCCGTGGAGCTTCTGCACGACGGGCCGTCCCACGTGGTGGTTCCGCGCGTAGCATTTGCATTCCACGATGGCCGTAGCACCGGTCTCGCCGCGCATTGAGATGTCATATCCTCCGTCGTTGGTGGGAGGTGTCGTCTCGGCCATCCAGCCGAGGGTGCGGAACATGTCCGCGCAGAAGTCTTCGAAATCCGTGGGACGGTCCTCGAACGCCGAGATGATGTCGTCGATGTTCCCGCAATCGCGTCGGCGCATGGCGTGGGATGCGAGCCGGGAGCGTTTCAGCCTTTCCTCCTGGCATGGGACGATCACCTGTCCGTTTCGGCGCAGGGCACGGACGAGGTCGTACGCCTCGAACGGGTTTTTGCCGCGCAGCTTCCAGCCGTCGAGGAGGATGAGCGTCCGGTCCTTGATGACATGGAAGTCGTTGGTTCGGCGGTCCCTGGTGCCATCCTTCTTCGCGCTGCGCCATTGCGGGTATCCCATCGCGAACGAGCCGACGTCGTCCGGATGGAGGTCCACGCCGACACGTACCGAGAACGGGATCCGGACCGAGTATCGCCGTCCGACCGTAAGCCGTAGGATCGCCTGAACGATCTGATCCAATACGAGCACGTACAGAACAACTAGGACAACCAGAAGAAGCGGCTCCCATGGCACGCCGGTCTCGTCCAAAGTCTGGATGATGGAATCCATGTTTCTTTTCCTTTCATAACGTGGGATGTTCCATTCCGCCCCCGCAATCACCGCATTGCAGGACGGTTCCTCTGAGTATCCCGGTTGGAATGCGTTCCGGCAGGTCCGTGTATCGGACCCGCCGTCCGTGCGCGTCGGACAGTGACCACCCGTCGACGTAATGCCGGGACCCAACGGCCTTTATGCAATGGGTGAAGATGGTCGGATCCGTATGATGGTCTCCTGGTATGAGTGGGATCGTTCCGGCCTTGTTCGTAGTGTTCTTGTTCCGGCTCCCAGTTTGGAGCATGACGTCTCCATGGGATTGCGTCACGTCTCCATGATGTCGTGATGTCGATCGGCTATTAGGCTTGTTCTGGTTTTCCATCTGCTTGCTTTTCTCGTTCTGCTGGCTCATGCTCATTCCCGATATCGGCTGGTATGGTGAAAGCGTTCGTCTTGGGAATAGGAGGTTTTCCATGGGATTGTTCGAAGGATTGCAGAATCTGTTCCGTGGCATCTCCAAGGGTCGGTCGGATGATTCGGACAAGCTCCCTGTCGTTTCGTCCGTCGGGTTGGATGAATCGGATGGTACGTTGCGCTTCACTGTCGCGGATGACCAGATGCAGGTGGATATGATCTGGAATCTGCTCACCGAACAGATCGGAGAATGCCGGAATCAACAATTGCCAAAACCGTTGCCCAATCCGGATGACCTGTTCCGGCCGACGCTTATAGGGGCGTGGGCCGAGGACCGCCTTGTAGGAGGCGCGTTCGTCATGCCAGACCTGGAGGATTCCGCATATTATGCCGCTGCCGGGCACGGTGATGCAGCAGAGTTCCTTGCCGTAAGGACCGCCATGGTCCAAGGGATCGCGGTGCTGCCCGAGTGTCGGCATATGGGTGTCGGTGCCGAGATCAAACGGCATTGCGGCTTGTGGGCCGCACAGCACGGCTGTGTACTCGTGTTGTCCATCGTGACGAACGACGCCGCGGCTCGCATGAACGAGAAAGCCGGCTATCAGGTTTTGCCACCGTTGGTCACGCTCGTCGTTGAGGCGGTGGATCACGGCCGGTCCGTCACCTTCATCGGGCTTCCGTTCGATCGTGACTCTCCCGTCTGTACGCGTTGGGCTTTCGGTTTGGTTGGCCACGTTGATGGGCTTGCGGTCCGGGTTGGCATGGGAGGTGTGGCCGAGGGATGATGCCGTGATGTCGTGTAGTCGTAGGATTCTTCCTTGACCGTCCGCTAGGTCCGATATCCTCCCTCCTCTTGCGGGCGCTTCGAGCATGATCGTGTCCGTCATTTGCCTATCCTCCTGTTGCGTGGATTACGGTTTCATGTTGGTCACGCTGGAATTGTTTGTTATTAGTCGTTCACACTTATCTGTTGTAGGGCTTTGATGATCAGGGAGAGTTTCGCGTCCAGATCCAACAGTCGGGCCTCCGGAACCGGAGTCGGAACGGCGTATTGCACACCAAGGATATGCTGCAGGGCCTCGCTTTCCGATGTCATACCCACTGCCATGCGATTCACTACCTGACGTTGATGTTCCTGCACTGTCCTTGTGTAATGACGCATCACGACCTCTTGGGTGGAATCTCCGATGTTGTCCATCGTTTCACGGATCGTGCCGCCGTTCTGCATGAGCAGGGTCGCATGAGTGACACGCAACGTACGGAACGTCGCTGTCGTGCATCCCGCCTGTTCGCGCGCTTGACGGAAATGATTGCCCAGGGTCGTCGGGGCGAGTGGCCCCTTGCCCCGACGGGACTGGAATAAATACGGGCTGGATTCGTCTTTTCGATTGGCGATATGCTCGCGGACCAATGGCACCAGCAGGTCAGGCAACGGGCACACGCGTTTGGAATGCTTCGACTTGGTCGGCCCTAATCTTAATTCTCCCAGATCGTGTTCCCCACGGCAGACCGAATGATTCACCATCATGGTTCGGGCTTCAAGATTGAAATCGGATACTCTCAACGCGCATGCCTCGCCGATTCTCATGCCACCGGCCCATGCGGCCAAGAGGACACTTAACCTGTCGTATTCCGGCATCGACTCGTATAGGGCGGCCAGTTGCGTGCCCGTCAATGGCGGCACCTCCCACGATTTGGGTTCCGGATCAGGTGGAATCGGTAGCTGGAACGGATTCGACGCCAGCAATGGCATTCCTGTACCGAACTTGTCCGAGCATGCGAGATTCATGATGGCTTTCAGTCTCTGGCACATGCGGGGGAACACCCACTCGCCTTCCTCATGCTCGCCGAAGTACCATTTGGAAATCACGTCCGGAGTGATTTGCTTGACCGTCATGCCGCCGAACACGTCTTTTAAATGGCCCACGTCCGTCCGCAGATTACGTCTCGCCGCGCCACGCAGCGCGGTGCCATCCGGTTTTCGATGCGTATCCACATACCAGTCGGCAAGTTCATCGAATGTCATCGATCCCGCTTTTTTCCGACGATCCCTGTCAGTCGGATGAACCCACTGTTTTAAACCACGACGGTGCATTTCAACCAGCTCATGTTCGCCGGCAAGCCATGACTCAGCATCCCGCACACTTTCAAATGATCGTTGCACTCGACGTCCATCCACGGGTGACGAATAGCGTGCAAGCCATGCGCTAATCGACCCGTCGGATCGTTTCCGCGCAACGATCGTTCCGAATCTTCTTATCCTTGTGACTTCCAGATCTGGGTCCGTCATATCAGGTCCTTCCACGCGTCAGCGTCGGCAGGGACGCCCGATTCAGGGAGGATTGCAAGGCAATGAGAGCACGAGCGTCTTCGCCATTGAAAGAGCATATGCATCTCCGGGAGACGAAGCCCCCTCGATGCAAAAAAAGATAGCGCATGACAGTTGATTCGGCAAAACCGGTCAGACCTATATGCATGGCGTTTTTTGGAACCTTAAAATGCATCTGAAACGGCACCTGGGAATGAAAAGCCGGAAGGGAATATGTTGTGACGTCTTCGTCTGTTCCCTTCCGGCCTCTCTAGAGTGCAGAAGCGTTCTTTTATATGGTCTTTCCTGGTACTTCATTCGTCTTGGGAGCCAGTGACATCCACCAAAGAAGCAACATAAGTAGCATGAGATCTTTCGAGTCCAGGTGGGGGAGCTTGCTAGGATAAAAGCTCCTGCAGAATCAGTCTGCAGGAGCTTTTATCCTATCCGAAAACGCAGTAGCAGAAAGCTCAGCGGCACTCCGGGAAACATATTCGCAATACACAAAATTTGCGAGGTGCCCTCCCCATATGGAGCGGGCACCTCGCAAATGCGCCTATACGCACCTATGTCAGGCGAACAGGAAGCCCTGGCCGTGGTGTTCCGGGTAGGTGTCAAACAGTTCGGCCACAGAGCCGTCCTCGAACACAGCGCGGATGGCGCTGGCCAGAAGCGGCGCGATCGATAGCACGGTCAAACCGTCCCAACGCTTCTCCTCAGGAATCGGCACGGTGTCGGTAAGCACGACCTCTCGGACGCCACTATTCTTCAAACGTTCGACAGCTGGACCAGACAGCACGCCATGCGTGGCGACAACGGTCACCGACTTGGCGCCGGCGTTCTTGAGCACGCTGCAGGCGCCTGCGATGGTTCCAGCGGTATCGATCAGATCATCGACAAGCACGCAGTCCTTGCCTTCGACGTCACCCACGACTCGGTTGGCGACCGCCTGATTCGGACGGGTGATGTCGCGCGTCTTGTGCACGAATGCAAGCGGACCGCCGCCAAGACGCTGCGCCCACTGTTCCGCAACCCGAATGCGACCTGCATCCGGAGACACGACGGCGACGTTGTCAAGTTGGTTGGCGAAACGATCACGAATGTAGTCAACAAGCACCGGCATAGCGATGAGATGGTCGACCGGACCGTCGAAGAAGCCCTGGGACTGTGCCGCATGCAGGTCGACGCTCATAATACGGTCAGCGCCCGCAGTCTTAAGCAGGTCGAACATCAGGCGGCATGAAATAGGCTCGCGGCCGCGATGCTTCTTGTCTTGGCGGGAATAGCCCAGCAGTGGGCAGACCGCCGTGATGGAACGTGCGGAGGCACGCTTGAGCGCATCAATCATGATGAGCTGCTCCATGATCGACTGATTGATCGGAGCTGCGTGACTTTGCAGTACGAACACGTCCGCGCCACGCACGGATTCGGTGTAGCGCACGTACATCTCGCCGTTGGCGAAGTCGTATGCTGTGGTTTCCAGAACGTCGATGCCGAGTTGTTCGGCGACTTCCGCCGCCAGTTTCGGATGTGTTCTGCCTGTGACAAGGATAAGGTTTTTATCCGGCTTTCCTTCAAGGATTGCGCTCACCATGTCTCCAAACGTCTGTTTTCGCGTCAAGTGGACGTGACCCATATTAACCATCCGCGCAGACCGTCTCATCCGCGCGTGTTCACCTGAAATTTACCGGTACAGTCCGTGTTTGCCAATATATTGCACCACGCCGTCCGGTACGAGATACCAAACAGGTTCCCCGTGTTCCGCGCGTCGACGTACATCAGTCGAAGAAATCGCCAGCGCCGGTATTTCCAACGTATCGACCTTGCCTTCCGGCAGTTTCACCCCTTCTGGCGATGAGTACCCAGGGCGGGTCACGGCCACGAAGTGGGCCAAATCCCACATTTTGTCGGCGTCTTTCCATTGCATGATTTCCGCGACCGCGTCGGCTCCGGTGATGAAGAAGAGTTCCGCGTCGGGATGTTGCGCACGGATGTCTCGCAACGTGTCGATGGTGTAGGTGACTCCCGGACGGTCGATGTCCACGCGTGATACAGTGAATTTCGGATTGGATGCGGTGGCGATGACCGTCATGAGATAGCGGTCTTCCGCGTTGGTGACGTTCTTGTCGAGTTTGAACACGGGGCGTCCTGTCGGCACGAAGATCACTTCGTCAAGGTCATACACCCATGACACTTCTGATGCCGCCACCAAGTGGCCGTTGTGGATGGGGTCGAACGTACCGCCCATGATGCCGATGCGAGGCCTGCTATGCCAGTTGCCGCGCGCTGAACGTCGGTCCGTGGCCACCGCGGAACCTGCTGATTCCACGGACAGGCCGGACATGCGCCGTTCCGGTTCCGCCACATAGCTGATGGCAAGTTCGGAATCGGCTTCAGCGAATTCGGGCCGCATGCGTTTCGGGCCAGTCATGAGGCATCCTCGTTTTTTTGTTCCTGATCGGCATCCGCGGTTTCACGTCCAATGCTGTCGGCCGTGGGCGAAGCGTTGTCAGGATCGATCTTGCCCATATCCTCGTCCCACTCGTCCTGCACAACACGCCTGATTTCAGCGAAGGTCGGCAACGGGAAGTCCGGCTGGTAAGCACGCCGCACCTCGGCCACACGTTCGGTGACACGAATCAGTGTATCGGTCATGCCATCGATGTCCTGTTCGCGTTCCATAGCGCTGAATTTGGCGATGTACTGTTCCATGAGACGCATCTGCTCGTCGACGTTCCTGAGTTTCTCCTCGCTGAGTTCCACCACGTCGTCGGCGTCAGTTTCCGGCCAGCCAATCAGTACCGCGTCGGCATATTCGAGCGACGCACGCTGTGCCGCCGAGGCGATGCCGTCCTCGATTTGCACAAGGAACACGTATCGCACGATGCTTAATCGTTCGGAGGCGAGCTTCAATCCCAGATATGGGTTATTGAGATCCGCATTCCATGGATTCTTGACGTCGGTCATTGTTCCCTCCATCTGGCTGTCGTTTTCGTTGATACCGTTTCGTTCGCTCATGCTCGCACTTGCCCCGTTCCGTAACCGATCCACTTGGTCGTGGTCATTTCGCGTAGTCCCATGGGGCCGCGTGCGTGCATTTTCTGCGTGGAGATGCCAAGTTCCGCGCCGAAACCGAATACTCCACCGTCGGTGAAGCGTGTAGATGCGTTGACCATCACTACCGCCGAGTCGATGCGTGAGGTGAATTCCTCGATGGCCGAATAGTCTTCGGCGATGATGGATTCCGTATGTCCGGTGGAATGACGGTTGATGTGTTCGATGGCTTCGTTGAGTGAGTCGACCACTTTGACGCCGATTTTCAATGCCAAATATTCGGTATCCCAGTCTTCGTCAGTGGCATGCATCAGTTTCACTCTGTCGATACCGGCTTTATCGATGATTGCGTAAGCGCGCTCGTCGGCATGCATTTCAACATTGGCTGCGGCGAGTGCGGCTGCGGCCTGCGGAAGGAACGTTTCGGCAATACCCTGATGCACGAGGAGTTTTTCAGTGGCGTTGCAGACGCCGACACGTTGCGTTTTGGCATTGAGGATGATGGGGATGGCTTTGTTTTGGTCGCCGGTTTGGTCGACGTAGATGTGTACGTTGCCAGCTCCGGTTTCGATGACCGGCACTTTGGAGTTTTGCACGACGGTTTGAATAAGGCCCGCTCCCCCTCGTGGAATGAGCAGGTCGATGTGACCTTGGGCTTGCATCATGGCGGTGGCACCCTGGCGTCCGTATTCGTCGACGGATGCGATGAGTGCGGGGTCATATCCGTAGTCGCGTAGCACGTCGGCGATGATGCCGAGTGTGGCTGCGTTGGTACGTTCGGCCGCGTGTCCGCCTCTGAGGAGCACCGCATTGCCGGATTTGATGCAGAGCGATGCAACGTCGACGGTGACGTTGGGACGTGCTTCGTAGATCATGCCAAGCACTCCGATGGGCACGCGAGTCTGTTCGAGTCGTAGACCGTTGTCGAGATGGTATCCGCGTACGATTTCGCCGATCGGATCCGGCAGTGTGGCTACGTGGCGTACGCCTTGTGCGGCTGCGTTGACGCGGGACACGTCGAATTTGAGTCGGTCGAGTTTGCCTGCGTCCATACCGTGTTCAGCAGATTCCTGCATGTCGATGGCGTTGGCTGCGGCGATTTCTCCGGCACGAGCGTCGAGTGCGTCCGCGATGACGTTAAGAAGCTCGTTTTTACGTTGCGTGTTGGTTTGGGCGAGTTGCGCTTGCGCGATTCGTGCAGCGTCGGCTTTGGCGCACACTTCGTTGAGCACGTCGGTTTCCATGGCGTTGGCTTGGGCTTGTAGGTTCGTCATAGTTCCCTAGATTAGCGCGAAAACGCGCCTTGTTCCGCAGCTTCGACCATTATTTCGTCGTAGCGTCGGAATCAGGGCGCGATTTCACATGTCACGTGGCCTCAGAGATTCATATCCGGAAGCGTTCTCAATCAACCGTTATTCGACATGGAATCAGTGAATCTGGTCGAGGCCCGGATACAGTGGGAAGTCTTCGGCGAGCTTGTCGACGCGAGCCTTGAGGACTGCTACGTCAGCGTCCTTGCCAGCTGCGAGTGCAGTGCCGATGATGTCGGCGACCTCTTCGTATTCCTTGTTGCCGAAGCCGCGGGTGGCGAGTGCGCTGGTGCCGATGCGCAGGCCAGAGGCCACGCTTGCCGGGCGCGGGTCGAACGGAACGGTGTTGCGGTTGATGGTGATGCCGCATTGTGCAAGGAGGTCTTCGCCCTGCTGGCCGTCCATTTCGCTGTTGCGCAAATCGACCATGACGAGGTGGACGTCGGTACCACCGGTGAGGACGCTGATGCCGTTGTTCTTGACATCGTCGGCCATGAGGCGTTCGGCGAGGATCTTGGCACCGTCGAGGGTACGCTGCATGCGGTCTTTGAATTCCGGGGAGGCAGCAACCTTGAATGCGACGGCTTTACCTGCGATGACGTGCATGAGCGGGCCACCCTGCTGGCCCGGGAAGACTGCGGAGTTGAGTTTCTTGGCATAATCCTGCTTGGCGAGGATGAAGCCGGAGCGTGGGCCGCCGAGTGTCTTGTGGGCAGTGGAAGACACGACATCGGCGTATGGGACCGGACTCGGATGCAGTCCTGCAGCGACGAGGCCCGCGAAGTGTGCCATGTCCACCCAGAACTTGGCTCCGACTTCGTCCGCGATCTCCTTCATGGCCTTGAAGTCTTCGATACGCGGGTAGGCGCTCCAGCCGCCAATGATCATGGCAGGGTGGGTTTCGAGCGCGCGCTGGCGGATGATTTCAGGGTCAATGCGGAAGGTTTCGGGGTTGACTCCGTAGGCTTCGGCATGGTAGAAGCGCCCAGAGAAGTTGATCTTCATACCGTGGGTCAGGTGTCCGCCATGGTCGAGCGCGAGGCCGAGCACGGTGTCGCCCGGCTTGACGAGTGCCTGGTAGACGGCTGCGTTGGCCTGTGCGCCGGAGTGGGGCTGCACGTTGACGTATTCGGCACCGAACAGACTCTTGGCGCGTTCGCGGGCGATGGTTTCGATCTTATCGACCTGCTCGCAGCCGCCGTAGTAGCGGCGTCCCGGATAGCCTTCGGCATACTTGTTGGTCAGCACGGAGCCTTGTGCCTGAAGCACTGCACGCGGCACGAAGTTTTCAGAGGCGATCATTTCCAAGCCGTTTTGCTGTCGGTACAGTTCGGCGTTAAGCACTTCGGCGATTTCGGGGTCCGCTTCGGCAATGGGTGCGTTGAATATGTCGTTCGGGGTTTGCGCGAGGGGCGATGCGGTCATTGAGCTCTCCTTGGCTTGGAATAAAACGTTGCCCGTACGAGCATGCGGGCTTAACGATGAAGTGTACGTGCATAAATCGTATAGGGGAATAGGGCGTTTCGAAACATGAAAGCAATCACGAAACAAGAAGGAAACAATCGCCGATTTGCAAATCGCATGTCGTCCCATTCCACGGACGCCAAGCATGTTTCTTCCCGCCCGTAACGCTACACTCAATACTGTTTGACGTTATTGTCCGTTCTATTGCTAAGGAAATCCAGTGACCACGTTCCACAGCACCCGCAGCACCACCGATTCGCTCACCTCCAAGCAGGCTATCCGCAAAGGCATCGCCGACGATGGAGGCCTGTTCGTAACCGACTCACTGGGCGAAACCCACGTGGACATCGCATCCCTCGCAGGCAAGTCCTATCAACAGATCGCATTCGACGTGCTGAGCGTGTTGCTGCCTGACTTCACCGAAACCGAACTCAAAGCATGCATCAACGAGGCATACGGCGTGCAATGGTCCAACGAAAAGATCACCCCGGTCAAACCTCTCGGCGATGACTACGTGATGGAACTATTCAACGGCCCGACCTCCGCATTCAAGGACGTCGCATTGCAGATCCTGCCGCGTTTCATGGCACGCACCACCCCGACCGGCGACGACAACGAGAAAATCATGATCGTGACCGCCACTTCCGGAGACACCGGCAAGGCGGCGCTCGCTGGTTTCGCGAATGCCGAAGGCACGGGCATCACCGTGTTCTATCCGGAAGGCAAGGTCAGCCAGGTGCAAGAACTGCAGATGAGCACGCAGGCCGGTTCGAATGTGAATGTGTGCGCAGTCAAGGGCAATTTCGATGACGCACAGTCCGCAGTCAAGCGAATTTTCGGTAACCGCGAGCTTGCCGACCGCTTGGCGTCCGACTCACATGTGGTACTGTCTTCCGCAAATTCGATTAATGTGGGGCGTCTAGTGCCGCAGGTCGTCTACTATTTCTCCGCTTACGCGCAGCTGCTCGAACAGCAGGTCATCAATGTTGGCGATGAGGTCGAGTTCGTGGTGCCGACCGGTAATTTCGGTGATATTCTTGCCGGATATTATGCGAAGTTGCTGGGTCTGCCGGTCAAGCATCTGGTTGTTGCGTCTGATAAGAACAATGTGCTGTTCGATTTCCTGACTTCCGGCACGTATAACCGTCAGCGCCCGTTCTATCAGACGATTTCCCCGTCGATGGATATTCTCATTTCCTCGAATCTGGAGAGAATGCTGTATTACATGTCCGACAAGGACACTCGTCTGATTGCCATGCTGATGAACGATCTGAACCAGTGGGGCGCTTATGAGGTTCCCGAATCAATGCTGGCCAAGATTCGTTCCCTATTCGGCACTGGCTGGGCCGATGAGGATCAGGTGCGTGAGATGATCGCGGATTGTTGGAACAAGAACCATTACGTGATCGACCCGCACACTGCGTGCGGCTATTACGTGATGCAGCAGATGCCTCGCGATCCGCTGACGCCGCGCGTGCTACTGAGCACCGCCAGCCCGTACAAGTTCCCGCGCGTGGTCAACGAGTCCTTGGGTTTGGATGCTTCCGGCACGGATTTCGAATGTATGGACGTGCTTGCCGAAGCGACGGGCACTACTGCCCCGGCCGCGTTGCGCGGTTTGGAAACCGCCAATGTGCGTTTCGACCATGTCGTTGATATCGACGGTATGGAAGGTTTTGTCGAGCAGGCCGCCAAAACCCTGTAAACGAAGCGTGTCTTCGAACCGTTAACTCGTTACCGCCGGCCGTCCGCAATACGTGGGCGGCCGTTTTTCGTCAGGGCTGCTACAGTTGCATGCTCGGAGGCGAACCAGCATGACAGTACCAACAGCACCCGAGGCATCCAACAAGCCGACGATTTCCGCATCCGAAACGACACAGCAAACGCAATCGGCGAAACAATCAAGGCAGTCGAAACAGCCGCAACGCAAACATGACCGTCTCATCACCCGTGATATGGCGTTGGTCATGCTCGCGACCTTCTGCTTCATGTCGAGCAACATGCTCGCCAATCCGATCGTTGCCGGATATGCGGAATCATTGGGCGCGTCCGGCATGCTGATGGGTGTGGTGGCCGGGTCGATGAGTTTCATCTCACTGTTCTGCCGCCCGATCGCAGGCAACCTTTCCGACAAAACCAGCAAACGTACGCTTGTGGCGGTCGGTACTGTGCTGTATTTCGCGGCGGGACTGCTGTACTATTTCGCGAACTCTCCCACCATGCTCATCATGGCACGTGTGATCAACGGCGTCGGTTTCGCATGCTGCTCGGTCTGCCTGGCCACATGGATGTCGCTTTTGCTGCCAATCCGGCATATGGGTGCCGGCATGGGATTGTATGGCACGATGAACGCGCTGGCTATGGCGGTCGGACCGGCATTGGGTATTCGCGCGCAAAAATACATCGGTTATCGTCTGACGTTTTTGAGTTCGCTGGTGCTGGCGGTGATCATGCTGATCGCCACACTGATGGTGAAGAATGGCGGACAGCCGGTACGCAAAAAGCAGACTTCCATAACGGAGAATCCCTCCACTGCCGTAGACATTGACGGTTCTGCTAGCGCAACCAAAAAGCATCGTTTTTCGATCCGTTCGATTCTGGAACCGCGTGTGGTGCCGTTGTCGCTGACGTTCATGATGTTTGCGATAGCGTATTTCGCAAATCAGTCCTTCATCGTGAGTTATGTTCAGTCTCGTCATCTGCCGGTATCGTCCGACCTGTTTTTCATGTTTTACGCGGTCGCGTTATTGGTGTTGCGACTGGGCTTGCGCGACCTGTTCGACAGCAAGGGCTTCCGTTTCTGGCTGACGGTCTGCTCGTTGGGCATGCTGGCGATGCTCGCGTGCATGACGTTCCTGTTCAATGATTGGATGCTGTTGTTGGCTGCGATTTTCACCGCTGTCGGCTACGGTCTGATGAGTTCAGTCACGCAGGCGCAGGCCGTGGTAATCGCCGGCCGCGAGCGCAGTGGTATTGCGAATAGTACGTATTATGCGGGTATTGATTTGGGTATGTCGGTTGGTCCGTTTGTGGGTGGTTTGGTGTATGGGCGTTTGCCGGTTGTGTGGTTTTATCCGGTGTTTATGTTGACGGTGCCTGTTGCTTGGTTGATTTATTTGTTGTGTGTGAGGCGTGTTTCGCGGTAGTTGTTGGCATCGTGTGCGAGGTTTCTGCCGTAAACCATTCCAAGCGCGTGTCGTTCTAACTGTTTTTGCGGTCGGTCGTATTTTCCATATACGGCAATATGACCGACCGACGCCCATCCTGGCTCGTGCAAGGCGTCCATGCCGAAGGGGAGATGTCAAGATCGGCCCTTGCCGCCGTATTCCGTTCTAGCCTTTCCGTCTATTTGACTTGGTGGATTTTGTTGCCTTTGACCATGTAGGCATGGCGGGCCATGTCGATCATGGGTTGGTCGAAACGGCTGTCCGTGTAGAATTCGTCCACGCGTGCGTTGTCGCCGTAGAGTTCGCGGAATCGTTTGGGCTTGTTGGTGTTGAAGTTGAGGTAGTCCACGTTCAATGTGCTGCCATCGATGGTGGATGAGACCAGATGCTGCACGCCAAGCCTGCGGCAGGCCTCCCCTACCGTGATATCGAACGAGGCGGTGAGGATCACATCGTCTTCGCACGGCTCATACCAGGATTTGATACGTTTCATGTTCTGATCCCAGAAAGCGTTGACGAGTTCTTCGAATTCCACCGATTCGGCCAGTTCGCTCAAATATCCGTGGCATAGTTTGCCCACACCGTATTCCATTTGATCGAACGTGGCTCGTCCGAGCTTGTATTTGATGGCATAGCGCAGCACCGGGGCGATGTACCGCAATACCTTCGGATTGTATTTGGCCGAAAACAGGTACAGGTCGAACAGGCTTTCTCCGTCATAGATGGTTCCATCGAAGTCGAATACACGCATGTATGCAGCTCTCACTTCCTCGTATGCGCGCATTCAATACGCGCCATTGCATCTCATGCTAAAGTCCGAAGGCTGATTCCTTCTTACACCAAGGTGAACGGCCGGCGACCGCAATGTGCACAAATTGCACATCTCAATGCACATTCGGTTCATGTCACGTTTGGAAGGAGGAACCACCACAACAACACAGTCGGACCGCTATTCGCCCCATAGGAGCCGTTCGCGCTGCTGATACTCCTCATCGAACAACGGCTGGGCCTTCGTGTCGATGAGCTTGGCGAATTCCAGATCCTCATCTCGTTCCACCCGATGCTCAGCCATATTCCATTGGTCATGGTACGTGTAACGCAATGCCTCGGCATCCGTTTTCAGAACATGCGACCGGTAAAGGTCCCGTTCGAATAGAAGCGTATCAACCAGCCATCCTGGCTCGTCCGGAAACTTGCTGATGCCATTGACGTACTCCGCACGATACGCGTCATGGCCAAGGACAGGCAACGCATCGATACGCAAAAGCTCCTTGAACATGATAAGCCGTCCGATTCGACCGTTGCCGTCCGAAAATGGGTGAATCTTCTCAAACGTCCAATGGACACGGGCGATCTGATACGGTTCATCCTCAAGTTTCGTGCACATATCAAACAGCCTGTCCATAAATTCGGGAACATCCTGCGGCAGCGCAGTCCTTGTCGGAGTGACAGGATTGCCAATAAAGTTCGGCCGAGTCTTGTAGCCGCCCACGTTGAAAAGCGAGTCGGAGACCTGTCTGGTGCCCTGCTTGAGAATGGCATGCAGGTGACAGACCATATCCCGGTCCACCGGCTCATCAGCATGGTCGAGAATCCAACGGAACGCAGCGAAATGATTACGGGTTTCCAACGCATCGTCAGGATTGACCTGTTCGCTGCCATCCGTGGTATAGGTACCGGTGGCAAATAGCTGCGCGGTCTGTTTGGCAGTAAGGGTGGAACCTTCCATATGATTGGAATTCCATGCGAACTGGATTTGTGTAGTCGTGTAAATGCCGTCACCATATCGAGTATCACGCTCTCGGATAAGACGCTCCACGATACGTTCCGCCATAACCCCATCCTTCCTTCATTCCGCTCGACTATCCTCCCATGGTAATTCATTTAGGCTAGAAACCGTGGTGGATGTCGTATATCCTGCAGGTTGGTTCCATGTCGAACGTGACCGTGTCGAACTGTTCGGGATGGTGCACGAACGTATCGATCAGCTTCCATTGACGACGGCTGATGCCGATACGATAGTCCGGACGGACCATAAGCACCGGCGCTTTCGGCTGGAGTTCCTCCAAGAGCTGCGCGCGCTGTTCGAAGCATTCATCATCGTCGATCCATACGATCGGCGCGGGTTCATTCTCTTCGCATTCGATGCGTACGCGTCGTTGGATGGTCTGCCATTTGCCTGTCTCACGTCCCCATTTGGTGACGGGATCGTACCAGGTGATGACATCGACCAGCATGGGATCCCAGCCGAGCATCGGGTCGAGAATCTGACTGCAGTATGGCTGCCAGGTGGACAGCCACCACAATTCCACAATGCCGTCAACTGCCAACGCGTACATGGCGTCGGACAGTTCGCTGGACCAGTGGATGCGCCATGAGCCTACGGGCGTGTGGGCTTTTTCGTTGCCGTCCAAGTGGAACGCTTTTTCAGGATTGTACATTTACGCGTAGGGACTGTCGGGCTTCGCCCAGGTCATAACTTTGTTCACGCCGCCCCTGCGCAAAAGCTTGTCATCCGGAAAGGCGTTGAGCACCCCATCGAAATCCGTGAACACCACAGGCTTGGAAAACATTTTCAACTCCGTCATCACCACTCCCCTTTCAATCATCAACTATCTTCTTATATTGACCTTACGGTTTCCTCACTACGTTTTACCTGACAAATACTGACAGCACCGCCATCGTTTTATTTGCTACACTCGGATTGGTTCGGCACGGACGCCGAACGACCGCAGGCACGAGCATAGGCAACCGCAAACATGGTCCATAGATGCGCAAAACATGATGCGCGGACGCATCCAAACAAGCGGTCACCATCACGCAAAGGAGCGAAACATGGCAGACGAATCATCGAAGATTCCAGAGAAAACCGTCGAACAAATCTTCGACGAACGTTATCCCCTCGACAAATGGGAGGATTCAAACTACTCGATACTCGACAAATTCTCAATGCGCGGACGCAAAGGCTTCGTCACCGGAGCCGCAGGCGGTCTAGGACGCAACGCGGCGGCCGCGCTCGCCCAAGCCGGAGCAGACGTCGCACTAGTCGACCTGCCCAGCCAAGAAGACAAGCTCACCGAACTGGCGAAAGACATGAGCGAACGTTTCGGCACCAACGTCATCGCACTCACCTGCGACGTCACCAACGTCGAACAAGTAACCGAACTCAAAACACAATTGGTGGAACAGCTGGGCACCGTCGACTTCGCGTTCCTCAACGCCGGAGTCAACGTACCGGGCGACGATCAAGACGCCACCGAAGAAGTATGGACGAGCACCATCAACATCAACCTCAACGGCACCTACCGTACCGGCCGCATCGCGCATGAAATCATGCGCGAACACGGTCATGGCGGCTCACTGATCTTCACAGCCTCCCTGTCCGGACACAACGCGAACTACATGATGGGAAGTCCGACGCCGGTGAACGCGTATGGCGCCACCGAAGCGGCCATCATGGAACACTCACGTTACCTTGCCGCAGCGCTCGCCAAAGATGGCATCCGTTCCAACACCATCTCCCCCGGATACGTGTGGTCTGGAATTTTCAATGGCCGTATCGACAGGCCTGGCCACGACGCCATGCTCGAGGTCGTGCCGATGCATCGTTTCGGCACGAATGACGAGATTGCCAGCACGGTGCTCTTCCTCGCCAGCGACGCGTCCTCGTACGTTACTGGCACTGACATTCGCGTAGACGGCGGCTACAGCGTCTTCTAATCACCGTACCCCATTTGATAAATGTCCGGTCGCAGCTAATGTGCTTCGACCGGCCATTTATCTGGTGGTGGTTTCTAGAACATACCGCTACACATGCTTGCGGCGTATCAACGTACCGGCAGTGGTTCCGGCTCCTGCAAGGAGGAGCCTGACCGCGATAATGGGAACGATGTCGGAGCCCGTGCGAGGCGAGTCCGCGGTCGGTTTTCCATCGGCCTTGCTGGCATTCTTGTCTTTCGGGGGCTGCTTGTCATTCGGCTTGGCCTCGCCACCGCCCGGCTGGTCATCAGGCTTCGTTTCCCGAAGCTTCAGACCGTCCAATGCCGTGTTAAGGAGCGTGGCGGCATTGGAGACAAGACCGTTCTGTTCGCTGCTGAACGTGGTGTTGTTCCACAGCGAGAGGGCCTGCTCGTACGCTTCCGTGAGAGATGCGACCGTATCGTCCGTGTATTTGCCGAATTCGGCAAGCTTGGCCTGTGCCGCCGCGATCGGAGCTTCGAGCGCGCTCTTGTCGAGTTCGGTCGGATCATCATACATGGCCTGATATCCTGGGATGGTCAGTTTGGCGAGCTGATCGTACATCTTGGAGTAGAGGCGAGCGTTGAAGTTCATGACACTGAACCCTGCGCGGGACAAGTTCATCTGTCGGATTTCCAGATTGTCTGGATCGTAGGCGCCTTCGGCAAACGTCATGTCGGACGATTCGCTGTCGGACGCGCCCTTGCCTGTTCCGCTGGTGTCGAGCGCGCTGCCCGTGGAGTAGTCGAACGGGGTGCCGTCCTTGCCGCTCCATGCGTTGATGATGAGGCTCGACGTGCGGAACGGGTCAGATCCGACTCCTGCATAGTTGTAGCCTGCAATGTCCTTGCCGGAGAAAACGGTGTCGCCGTTCTCATCGACGAAGTAGATCGGGTTGCCGTCGACATCGAGCGGATACCCGTCGGGACCCCACACGTTGTCGGTGATCACTGCAAGACCGTCACGGTCGGTAATAGCTGCCCATGCGGGATTCGCGATACCATGCGTTGCCGGTCGTGGCCGTCGGATGCAGGAACAGTTCGGCTCCGGACGCGGCATAATAACGACCGAGTTCCGGATAGAAGTGGCCGTCTCGACAAATGTCGATACCGGCCTTGAGTGGCTTGCCGTCCGAGCCGGTCCACTCGGGCATCTCGAACATGACCGGCGTGCTGCCAGGCAACGACCATGCGGTTTCCTCGGATCCGGCACGATGCATCTTCTGGTAGGAGTCGGCGTGCCCGTCAGGGAACGCTATGGCAGCGGAATTGTAGACCTTCCGCACGCCGTCGCTGTCGGTGATGAGACTCTCGGTGATTTCAGCTTGGGAGGCCGCCATCTTGTATGCTGCGGAGTCTAGGGCGCTTGAGGAAACGCAGCCGGTGAGTGCCGCGACGAAGGCCATGGTGGCGCACAATGCGACGCTGCCCACCGCCGCAACCGCCATGTTGAGCTGTCGTTTGAACCATATGGATTTCGCGGTGACGTTCGCTGCCGCGTCTTTGTTCTCCGTTGTCGTACGGTGCGACGTGGATGTCCCTCTCTTCAACGCGCCATGCTTCACCGAAATTTCCCCGCTCTGGAAAACATCATAGGAGATAAACGGAATTGTATGACAGTTCGTTTTCCACTTGGCTTCTGAATTCCGAAGAGTAGCTAAAGAGTACTCATGCCCGATTCTGCGAGCGCGATCATTTGACGTTTCCTTTGTTGTTGAACACTGTTTTGCCCATATCTCGCTTATGTATGGCAGATTTGCGAACTTGTCCGGAGATATCTTGCTTATATATGGCAGGTCAGTCCGTCAAAGCAGTAGGTAGGGGGTATGAAAAACCTCATTTTCGCGAAAACGACTGCCATATATAAGCGAGATGCCTCATGTCACATCCCGAAATCTGCCATACATAGGCGAGATACAGCCTGCTTTGCTCAGCACAAGGCCGACAGATCCAGAAAATGCGCACGATGACACGTTTCAAACCATACTTCGCGCAGGATCTTTTTCCGATTTGTTCCCTTGACAGGTCTGACGCCTACTGCTTGGGCAGTTCGCGGCGGCGCGCAACGAGTCAACGAACTGTGCACACGCAAAGGCGGGTATGATGACGTTTATTCTCACTTGGTATCGGCACTTGAAATCCGAAGAACAGTAAGGAGATAATCATGTCCGACATCAATCCGTCAGTAGCCTCGGCAGCACAGAACCCTCCTGCATCCGCACGACTCGAAGCAGGACTAATGGCCCCGGACTTCACACTTCCCAGCGACAACGGCGATAGCATCACGCTCTCCGCATTGCGCGGCCAGAATATCATCCTATACTTCTACCCTGCCGCGATGACTCCCGGCTGCACCACCGAGGCCTGCGACTTCCGAGACAACCTCGAACGCCTGCGCTCCCGCGGATTCACCGTGCTCGGCGTATCGAAGGATCCGTTGGACAAGCTCATCCGATTCCGCGGGCGCGATCATTTGACGTTCCCGTTGTTGTCGGACGCCGATCTGACTGTGCATCGTTTGTATGGTGCGTATGGTGAGAAGAAATTGTACGGCAAGGTCTATGAGGGTGTAATTCGTTCGACTTTCGTGATCGATGGTGATGGAGTGATTCGTATCGCCCGGTACAACGTGCGCGCGAAGGGTCATGTTGATTCTTTGCTGCGGGCGCTCGACAAGCTTGATGGTTCTGTTTTCTAGTCTGGAATGCGATGCCGCTTTGTTTATAGATCAGCTTTTTCATGCGAATGACGCAAGCAGCGTCAGTAGCGGGTAGATGTCGAATTCCTGATAGTGGTCGTGCAGTGTGCCGATGTCTTCGAATATGGGCTCTTCAGCAAGCCTTTCGAAGGTCTCGTAACTGCGCGGGGCACGGCCTCGTAAGAGAAGAGGAGAAGCGCGATGAGACTCAGACTTCCGACAATAAATCATCGTCTTCCGACATGTCAGCCCACGGCTCGCGTGTACGGTTTGCTTGATCGTGTTGGCGATGCGTTGGCTAAGGAGCGTGAACGTTTGGAATTGAAGGTGATTGAAATGCTGAAGGGGCCGAAGCGTCTTGTGTAGCCGGAGCCGGTGAATCATGCTTGGTGGGATGATGGTTCCGGCGTATACAGCGTTGTCTGATAGGTCCGGTAAGCTAGTGTGTATCCGGCGGAGAGGGACGTGCCATGGTAATGCGGCGCAATTATGAGCAGACGGTTGCGGGAAGGCATCGCATGATGAGGCGTGCCGACCGTGAGGTGGCCGATCCGCGGCAGGTCGAGGCGATTATCGCAACATGCAAGATCGTGAATATTGCATACACCGATGCGGAGGGCATCACCATCGTGCCGTTGAATTTCGGATACGTGTTCGACACGGAATCCAATCATCTCACCTTGTATTTCCATGGTTCTGCAACCGGACGTAAGATGGACGCTGTCAAGGCCGCGGGCAACGCGCTTCCTGTAGCATTCGAAATGGCGACTGACTGCGAGGTGGTCGAGGGGCGCACGCTGTGCAATTGGGGCGAGGCGTTCAAGTCGATCGTCGGCAATGGTACCGCGTCCATCATCGACGATCTTGACGAGGCGCGCCAGGGACTCGCACTGCTGATGAGGCAGCAGGCCGGTATGGAGCATGTGGAGTTCACCGACCAGCAGGTATGCGCCGTCACCGTATGGAAGGTGGAAGCGGACTACTTCACCGCCAAAGTGCGCGAAAAGCCCCAGCCGCATACGCACTGACCTCATATCGCACCTGACGCAATGATGCGCTGCTTCCAAGCCCGGGGATGGGAATTGGGAACAGCGCATCAGATGTAAAACGCTAGACCGAAGTCCGGCTGCAGCCAAGTTGCAAGTCAGGCCGTAACCCGGTCGAGATAAGGTTTCAGATCAAGCCTTCCGGCGGGAACGCCGCGCGTAGCTTCCTCCAAGAATCGCGGAGGACACCATCACGACGGCCGCCACGATGGCGGGCGTCACGTTCGAACCGGTTTTGGCGAGCTTGACCGCATCGCCGCCGTTCGCGGACGATTTCACCGGATGCTTCCGCTGGCCGTTCGCATCATTCGCACCCGGAGCCTTCTGCGAATCATCTGGTGTCGATTCATGGCCTGGCGTTTCAGGCTGACCTTCCTCATCCGTCAGTCGGGCATCAACCGTGGTTCCCTTACCATTCAGGCAGCTTTTCAGCTCACTTTCCTTATACCAGGTCGAACCATCCGCAATTGGCGTGCAGGAATCGTTGAATCCGATTTCCTTCTCGTTGTACAGCATTCTGACCAACGGCTGATACGGCTGCCCCGAAGCGTCCGTACCATCACGCACAACCACATCCCACTGCACATTCGCAGCCATCGGCGTCACACTTTCGCCACGCCACGGATTGTTCTCATACGTGTACAGTTCACTTGCCTGCTGCTGCGATCCAGGCAGCTTCAGCAATGCCGCAAACGGAATAATGGTTTCGGCATGTGCGAATCGGAACGTCGCGGCGGTGCCGGCCCGCTCCCTCGTGTCGATCGCATTGAAGAAATCGTCGAGCAACGGCTGGGCGATGCGGTAGGTCTCATCCTGACCTGCGCGCCCCGGTCCCTTCTCATAGAAGTCCTCGGCATCAAGCGACCAAGCAAACGTCTTCGCATCCTGGGCGTGCTGACCTTGGAAGTACTGGTCGAAATTGAACGTGTGGGATCCGGTGTTCTCCTGTTCCATATCGGCCGCGATGATGTACAGATTGTACAAATCCATTGCTGCATCCTGTTCCGACGCGATCTTCTTCTTGGCGTCACCGCACGCGTTCGCATCCTTGGCAGGGTCGGCGCCGGCAGCGCAATTGGCCGCACCCTTCTTCGTGCCGTCAGCCGTGTTGTACCAGATGCGCTGGCCTTCCTCCTTGCCGATGGACGCGAGGAAATCGTCAGTGAAGATTTGAGAGAGCAGATCATGCGAAGCGGTGGTCATGGACGGATCGTTCGTCACGTTTTCCTCAGCTTCGGCGATGCCCTCATCATTCGCGACGAACTGCTGGTAACGTTCCGCGCGCTCCTTGGCCTCGCCCATTTTCTGCGTACCATCCGGATTATCGGTCTTATGGAAATACAACGTGGTGGTGTTCTTGTCGAAATCCTTGCCGGAATTGTTATCCGCAGGATTATTCGGTGCTACAACCGCATTCGCCAGCAAACCGTTGGAAGCCTGATCGAATCCTAGTTTGAAATTCTCTCCGGATTCGGTTGCACGAGGCTCACCCGAGCTCTGGTATGAGACGCGCAGTCCCTGCTTTGCGGCATTGGCGAACAGATCAGCATCACGCTGGTATATTCTCTCACCAATGCCCTGATGCTGTATGGCGCCCTGACCAGAGAGCATGCCATACCCGTTGCCCACGTTGGCCGCGGTAATGGCATTGACATTGTTGATGAATTCCTTGCCAACCTCTGGGCTAACGAATCCAGCATAATTGTTTTCCGCAGCGGACTGAGCCATCAGTGCCAGCAAAGCGTCATACTTGTAGCTCGACAGACCACGCGAGCCATGCCTTGCCACAGACTCGGTGTATGCAAGATGGTATCTGTTCGGAATTGCTGAATATGATGTGCTCGCTGGTGCAACATACGGCTGCTTGCTGCTGTAATACCGGGCGGTTCCTTCCCCAGCCAAAGCCGCTGGCGTTGCGAACATGGCCGCTGCCACTACAGCGCTTGTCAACGCGAGCATGCCACCACCCACCGATTTGGTACCGCGTTTGCGCCAGGCTCCTGCCTGCCGCCGTCCCTTTGTTGCCATATGGTTTTTCGCCATTATCCTCATTCTTCTACCTCTTCTGCTTTGCCACATTGAAGCTGTCAGACAAGCCAGCCCGGGCGACAAAATAGGCTCGGAAGGCAAACACGCAACGCCTTAAACGTGAACGATCGACAAATAATCCGCGAACGCAAGTAAATATCACTTCCGTCAATCGCCGACCGCAAGAGACGTTCATGGAGCGGCGGATTTCCTTATATTCCAACAGAACCCGTACTGTTATACGACACGCAATAACAGTACGGGTTTTCTGTGTTACTGTTATATATAACAGCTAAACAGTTTGTATCTAACTGTTCGGCTGGGAGATATATCACCTACGGAACATACAGAAAAAGAGGCACAGATTGAAGCTGATCATCTCATCCGTGTCCGGAGAACCGATTTACGAACAGATCAAGAACCAAATCAGGTCCGCGATCATGTCGGGTGAGTTTACGGCAGGCGAGGCGCTTCCCTCACTGCGCAAGCTCGCCAAGGAACTGCGCGTCAGCGTGCTCACCGTGACCAGAGCGTATAACGAACTGGCCGACGAGGGACTCGTGGAGAATGTGCAGGGCAAAGGCACATTCGTGATGGAACGAGGCAACGAACTCATGAAGGAACGTGCGCGTGAACGCATCATGGACAAGCTCCGTGAAGTTTCCATCGAGGCCAAAGCCGCCGACATCAGCCTGCTTGATCTGCTTGGCATGTTCGAGAAAGCATACAGGGAACAATCATGAACGATTCCTCACTCCCCCAAGGAACACGGCCAACCTTGGCCTTGAGCATAACCGGATTGACGAAGCATTATGATTCCGGCTTCACATTGGATGACGTGACCTTCGACCTGCCGTCCGGCTACATCATGGGTCTGGTCGGTCCGAACGGTGCCGGCAAATCCACGTTGATCAAACTGATCCTCAATATGACCACGCGAGACGCGGGACGAATCGAAGTGCTCGGCCTTGACGCGATAGCCGATGAGGAGCAGGCCAAAGAGCAGCTGGGCGTAGTGCTCGACAGCAGCTATTTCATCGAATACATGACGGTCGACGCGGTGGAACGGACAAGCAGCCCAATGTACCCGCTGTGGGACCACAATCTGTTCGACGCATACCTCAGACGGTTCGGACTCGGACGGAACAAGAAGATCAAGGACCTGTCGCGCGGCATGCAGATGAAGCTCATGCTCGCCGTGGCGTTGAGCCACGATGCGAAACTGCTGATTCTCGACGAGCCGACCAGCGGTCTGGACGTACTGTCCCGCGACGAGCTCATGGACATCCTGTCCGATTATGTTGCGGATGGAGAACACAGCGTAATCTTCTCCACGCATATCACCGCCGATTTGGAGCGTTGCGCGGATTTCCTCACGTATATCACGCACGGCATGCTGTATTACAGCGGGCCGAAAGACGAGTTCGAAGACGCGTTCCGTCTGGTCAAGGGCGGTCCGGATGAGCTTACGGATGGCCTACAGCGGGCAATGGTCGGCATCCGCACATACGCAACCGGCTTCGACGCGTTGGTCCGCACGCAGGACATCCCACACATCGGCGGCACCGACGGTCTCCTGACACAGCATGCTTCGATTGAGGATGTGATCAGACTGACCAATGCCGCAGAACATACGGCAATCGGCAATACCAACGAAGGAGACGTACGATGAACACGACAGCGAACGCGAACGCCATGACCGCCATCCTTAGGCAGATTTCCTTGGACTGGAACCGCACCATCAGCTACGGGCGGTCGTACATAGCCATCTTCTTCGCTTACGTTCCAGGTTTCACATGCCTGATGGCGGCCACAGGATCCACTCTCGACAGCGTTGCGGGAGCCGCCATCGGCGGGGCGGCCTCCGGCTTCCTGATGCTTAATATCAGCCTGTTCTCCTATGAACAGATGAATAACCATCATTGGATGAACGGCATCGTGCCCATCAACCGCAACCACCAGATCCTCGGACGATTCGCATTCCTTATCGCCTGCGATCTGGTGGCAGGATTGGAAGTGGCCGTCAGCATCGCCTGCGCCGGCATCATCATGCACGAGCCAGTTAAAGTGACGGATGCGATCGGCTTCGCCGCGATGACCGTGCTGACCCTCGTGCTGCTCAACGCCATCGTGCAGCCGTTCCTGTACCGGTTCTCCCCTTATCGCGCCATGGCCGCCATTATTCTGAGCATCGGCGTGATCATGGGCACGGTCATCGGACTGTGCAAGGCATTGCCGGAATTCGAAAAGACCGTCGAACAGCTGGCCGAGGCGATCAGCCGGCACCAAGCCATTGCATTAGCGGCATTCTTGATCATCGACGTACTCGCCTTGGCGTTCTCCAGCAAGATATCGCTGCATATTTACGGTAGCAAGGACATCTGAACCGAACCAACCGGTAGACTCTTATGGAGAATGGATTTGGGGTTTTCCGAATCAACGGAAGACCCCAAATGCATATATCCCCGTACGACACCGGTTCCTATAATGCGGCGGGCGCGTCGTGGAAGTCGAACATGACACCATCCGCCAGACCGCAAATCGCCGGCCAATCAGCATCGGACGAATCATCGTGCATGGCCCACACTCGCATGCCGACGGACTTGGCCGATCGCATGCCGACGAGCAGATCCTCGAATACGGTGCAGTCGGTCGGCTCGATGCCGAGCCTCGACGCGGCCAGCAGGTACACGTCCGGCCTGTCCTTGCCGATATCGCCCGCATCGTCAACGCTGACCACCTCGTCGAAATAATCGAAAATGCCGACATGCCTCATAGCCGGCTCTCGCAGCATCGGTGGCAATGACGTGGCCACGGCCAGTTTCGCCCCGCTCGCCTTCAACGTTGCCAGGTATTCACGCGCGTGCGGCTTGGCTTCTACCACCGTGGAGTACATGACGCGAGCCATATGATCCCACTCCTCCATCAGCTCCTCAGGAGTGTCCGACAGGTTGAAGCGTGCGATCGTGTATTCGGCGATCTGCCGGAACTGCATGGCGGCGACCTTCTGCATGTAGTCGCCCGGTACTTCGAATCCACGCTTGGCTAGAAAATCGACATCCACCTGGTCCCACACGCCCATGGAGTCGAGTAACGTGCCGTCAAGATCGAAAATGGCACCTTTACCTTGGTTGCTCACGTTTTCCTGCGTCATGTCAGCTCCTTTGATGGTCGTGTTTTTCGATTCTCTGTTTTGCGATTGATTTTGCGACTTGCCTGCGATTGCCTGCCACGGGTCAGTCAAGCACGGACGATTTGAGTAGTTCCTCGGCATGTTCCAGCGACGCCTCGCTTTCACTGCCGGAGAGCATGCGGGCGATTTCGTGCACACGTGCCTCTCCACGCACTTGATTGATGGTGGTGGCGATTGATCCGTTATCCGTTTCACCTTTGGCGACCACGTACTGTTCGTCCGCCCAAGATGCGACCTGTGGCAGATGGGTGACGACAATGACCTGCGCGGATTGAGCGAGTTTCGCCAATCGCGCGCCAAGCTCCACCGCGGTTTTGCCGCCGACGCCTGCGTCGACCTCGTCGAAAATGAACGTCATGGGAGGTACGGAACCGCCCGCCACCACATGTTTTTCCGCCGCAACGAGTTCAAGCGCGAGCATGAGTCGGCTCAGCTCGCCGCCGGACGCGCTTTTGCCCATCGGCATTTGCGGCGAACCCGGGAACGGCGTGAATAAAAAATCGATGCCGTCAGCGCCGGAAGCGTCCAAATGTTCACGTTCCGATACACGGATCTCTAGTTTCGATCCGCTCATGGCAAGAGATTCGAGTTCCGCAGTGACTTTGGCGGCAAGTTCCTTCGCGGCAGCGACACGCCTTTTACTTACCGCACGCGCCGCCTTCAACGCTTCACCGAACAGTTTTTCACGTTCCGCCTGCAATTGACTAACTTTTTCTGGAGACGCGTCCAGATCCTCCAAGTCGAACACCGCTTGATCTCGCCAGGCAATCACATCCGACAATTCCGGGCCCCAACGACGAATCAAGTCGTCAAGTTCATGGATCCGCCCGTTGATGGCGTCCAAGTCTTCCATGCCGAGATCATTGTCGACTTCGCCCGACAAGGTGAACACCACATCAGACAAATCAGTGCTGATGGAATCAAGCCGATCGGCCAATTCCGAAAACATGCCGTCCACATGAATGGCACGAAGTGCCTGCGACGCGCGATCGATCAGATCGGTGGCGCTGGATGATTCAACATCGTCAACAACCTGCGAGGCATCCAACGCGCTCAACGCGCGGTTCACGCCTTCGGCGATCTCAGCCGCGTTCTCAATGCGATCACGGCGAGCACGCAACTCGGTCATCTCCCCCGGCTGCGGATCGATACGGTTGATTCGTTCGATGGACTCGCGTAGGTAGTCTGCCTGCTGGCGCATGGACGATTCCTGACTCGACAATCGTTCCAACCGCTCATCCATGGCACGAAGCGCGTTCCAAGCCTTGCCGTATGCGGCCAACGCCACATCATCGCCGGCATAGCGGTCCAAAAACTCACGTTGTCGCACCGAAGACGCGATACGCAACTGGTCTGCCTGACCATGAATCGTCACCAATTCCGCCGCGATCGACCCCAGTACGGAACGAGGCACGCTACGACCAGACAGCATGCTGCGGGAACGCCCGGAAGCGGGCACCTTGCGAGACAGGAACAGTTCTCCGTCTTCAGGTTCGAAACCCGCCTCGTGCGCGACGGCAACCGCGGCTGGTGACGAAGCGACCTCGAACACGCCCTGCGCCCACGCCTCGCTCGCTCCAACCGATACACGGCCGCCGTCGGAAGGACCGCCGGAAATCAGCCGAATCGCACTGAGCAGCATCGACTTGCCTGCACCCGTTTCACCAGTGATCGCCGTCATACCGCCGGCAGGCGCGATCAGCGCAGAACGGATCGGCCCAAGATTATGAATCTCAAGTTCTTCAAGCATCAGTGTTTTTACTCGTTCGCTTCCTTATTTTCCGGAAACACATGCCCATGATGCACTCCCCCGGTTTTACGTGCCTGCTCGCGCCAACCGACAACAGGAAGATCGAATTTCGTGACCAGACGATTCGTGAACGGCACGCCGGAAAGACGGGCCAGACGCAATGTGCTCTTCGATTCGCGCACCTCGACCCTAGTGCCCCGCGGCAACGCGCATTGGCGACGGCCATCGCAGCAGATCCAACCATCCGACGTGGAATCCTCGAGAATATCAATGGCGAATGTGGAACCGGAACCAATAATCAACGGGCGTGCGAACAGGGCATGGGCGGCCAACGGCACCAACTGCAACGCCTTCACGTTCGGCCACATGATCGGCCCTCCGGCGGAGAACGCGTATGCGGTGGAGCCGGTCGGAGTCGACACGATCACGCCATCGCAGCCGAAGGAGCTCATTTCCACATCATCCACACGAATCGACAGTTCGACCATTTTGCCACGGTCGGCACGCTCCAACGTGATGTCATTCAACGCCCAATCCTCAATCGGCTCGCTTGCTCCCGGCAGCCACACGTCGACATGCGCAATCATGCGTTCGTCAATGGAATAATCATGCTCAGCAACTCTGCGGATCGCTTCACTCATCTGGAAGCTTTCAAACTCCGCCAAAAAGCCGACATGTCCCAAGTTAACGCCAAGAATCGGCACACTGGTGCAGTGCACCAGTTCAGCCGCCCGAAGAATGGTGCCATCCCCGCCGAGCACCACCACGATCTCAGTGCGTTCGGAAACCACCGGCGGCTGCTTGCCGAAATCCGGCGCCTCGATATTGTCAATAATCGACACTTCGAAACCAGCCTGGGTCAGTTGCTCGACAGCCTCCTCAACCACCGTGCCGCTCTCCCTCAGACGACTATGCGTCACCACCACCGCATGACGGGTACCGAACATCGTTAATCCCTTTCCAGCAAAGGAAACGCCCTATGGAAAACGCCCATGTAGACGTCACCGACCTCCAGTGTAATCGAACAAATGAACGAAAACCGGCAATGCGCGTCGAAAACATGCCAGAATCCGCGAAAACACCCCAAATCCGTCTCCAATGCAAGCCACGAATCAGGAATGTCAGCCATCAAATAGCCTGTTAGTCACACATATGCTTACAATAGCTCACAGGAGCGAAGACCAAACTCATAAGAAAAGGAGAGAGGAACGGCATGTCAAACCTCGTCTTTGACGAGTCCTCCTCCAATCGTGAGGCCTCACATGGCTACGCATGGTGGTTCTCAGGAGATACTTTCGAGAAGGCCATGGTGGAAGACCGCAAGCCACGCAAACGAGGTCTCACGCGCCGACTCGTCAACCATCCAGGCCGTCTGACCATCTTCTACTTTCTGACGCTCGCAGTGTTGTCCACTACGTTGCTGATGACGCCCATCGCCACGCCGAAAAGCGAAACCACCACGTTCACCACCGCGTTCTTCACCGCAGTATCCGCCATTTCCACATGCGGCATCTCCATCGTCAACTCCACCACGCATTGGACCGCCTTCGGCCAAGGCGTGCTCATCTTCGCCGTACAGATGGGCGGCCTTGGCGTCATGACGTTCGCCTCCTTGATCGCATTGGCCGTGAACCACCATCTCAAGGCCACGCAGCGCATGCTGACCGCCAACGAACTCGGCACTACGAAGCTCGGTGAAATCAAAGGCGTGCTCACCGTGGTCATCACCACCGCATTCGTCATTGAAGGCATCACATTCGTCGCATTGTTCCCCGGCCTCTACAAGGTCAACCACGGCAATGTGCGCCACACATTGTGGGAATCGTTGTTCTTCGCGGTCATGGCGTACAACAACGCCGGCTTCACCCCCGACGGAGCCGGACTGCATGTCAATAACTGGGCGGTCGGCCTACCGATCCTGGCCAGTGCTTTCTGCGGAACCCTCGGCTTCCCGGTATTACTGAACCTGATGCGCTCCTGGCGCATGCGCCGTCCTCCGAAGCGCTGGAGCCTGCACACCAAGCTCACACTGACCACCACGTTCTGCATTGTGATCGCCTCGTTCACGTGGTTCCTGCTGATGGAATGGAACAACAAGCTACTGTTCGCCGGAGACGGCATCGAGCCGCGCCTCTGGCACGCTATGGTCGCGGCCGTCATGCCACGAAGCTCCGGATTTGACCTGTCGTGGATGCCAGGTGTCAGCGACGCAACCAAAGTGTTCCTGTCCATCGTCATGTTCATCGGCGGCGGCAGCACCTCGACCGCAGGCGGCATCCGCGTCACCACGTTCGCGGTGATACTGCTGACCTGTCGTGCCGCATTCACCGGACGCCACGACATCAACGCGTTCCACCGCCGCATCCACACACAGGCGGTTATGACCGCCGTGGCCGTAAGCACGGCATGCCTCACGCTGGTCACCGTGGTGTCGATGGCGCTGATGATCATCACCGGCTGCTCGCTGTGCGACGCACTGTTCGATACCTGCTCCGCGTTCGGACTGGGCGGCTACTCAGTGGGCGTAGCCAGCGAAAGCAGCCCCACGGCACTATACATTCTCGCCGCCACCATGTTCATCGGGCGTCTCGGACCGCTCACCATCGCCTACGCGATTTCGCGTCCACACAATCTCGAGGCAGTCCGCTACCCCACCGAGCAAATCGTAGTCGGCTGACGATACGGCTTCATATACTTGCAGTTGCCTGCAATCACACATGAAGACGGAATTTCGAAAGGTGCATAACATCATGGCTAACAACACCAGAAGCGTTCTCGTAGTTGGTTTGGGGCGTTTCGGCAGCTCTGTGGCCACCACGCTCGACATGATGGGCCAGGATGTGCTCGCCGTCGACAAGGATGGCGAACTGGTGAACCGTTGGTCTTCGCAGATTCCCACCGTGCAGGCCGACATGACCGACGTGATGGCATTGGAGCAGATCAACGCATCCGATTTCGACACGGCCGTCGTAGCCATCGGCGACAGCGTCGAAGCTTCCGTCATTACCGCCGGCAATCTGCTCGACGCCGGCATCTCCGACATTTGGGCCAAGTCCGTGTCGAAGGAACACGCCCGCATTCTGCAGCGCATCGGCGCACGCCACATCATCAACGCGGAAACCGATGCCGGCAAGCGTGTTGGACATCTTGTGTCCGGCAACTATCTTGACTACATCGAGCTTGAAGGCGCATACAACGTCGTCAAAATCCATACCCCCGCGCATGTGGTCGGATACACAATCGAAGACGCCCGCGTGCATGAACGTTTCGGCATCACCGTGGTCGGCATCAAATCGCCAGGCAAGGAATTCGAATACGGTTCGAAAGAGCTCATCATGCACCGCAACGACGAGCTCATCATCATGGGCAAGCAGGATCAGATCGACCGGTTCCTACGCGGTTGACATGCTCTTTCCATATGGAAAAACCGGAATTTCATGATCATGATTTCCGGATTTTCTTTTACTTATTTACTTGGCCCGTCCAAAGACAATCGTTATTTTCTGTGCGGCGCTCTCAACGCAAGTAAAGCGACAAGCCGGAGGAACAGGCAGCCAACCTGTTCAGCGCCGGATCATGGCCTTGGGATGGCCGGACCTATTTACGATGTTGGTGTTGTTCGCTCAATCTCTTTTTGGAAATGTCACCGCCCCCACCGTCTGGCTTCCCGAACTTACTCAGGGTTGCCGTTATTCCCTTGCGTTAGGAAGAAAACCTCCTCTCATAAACCGAGACATTTTTTCATCAATTCCAAGTGGGTTAAGAAGAAAAAATCAAAAAGTTTTTTTCATGCGTTCAAGGCCACGCTTGATCGACTGGCGAATAGACTCCTCATGTACGCCCTCGGCCTCGGCAATTTCCTTAATCGACTTGCCAAGAATGATATATGCGTCAATTCTACGGCCCTGGATTTCCGGCAGAGAATTGAGAGCGTTCCACAGACGAAGAAAGGTTTCCATCCGTTCAAGAAGCTCCTGCGGGGTCGGCTCATGCAGGCAGGCGGAATATTCAATCCCGTCATCGCAGTCCAGAGAATACTGCGCCTTGTGCCGGGAGAGCCGCCGCTGGTAGGCCATTTCGTAGCGGGCATCGGCCTTGAATACCTCGGCAACCTCGTCAGAAACTTCGATAAGCTGATCCTGCGTGTACCAAATAATAAAAATCTTTCAAATTGATAGTAGTCATCGTAAAATCCTCCATTTCAGTTTGTTCGGGGTTGGTCGGAAACGAAATGGAGTAATGGCGGAGAACGGCACCGCACCTCGGGACACTTTGTCTCGAAGTCTGGAAAGCAAAATGCGCCTGCGCGACACAAAGCCGCACAAGCGCACGAAAAGATATTATCGGTTATGTACTGTTTAATTTCACATTCAAAACCGGACTGCTCCGATGGAGGGGCTACGCTTTTTTAGCTGGTGCAGATCACGCGAACAATGAAATAATAAAATGGACACGGCAATACCTCCCGGGAACCGCCGTGTCTTAAAAAAGGGTGACTTTAATACACCCTCCGTATTTCTACTTTTTGAAAAGAAAACGGCGGCTTGAAATTGCTATTTCAAAACCGCCGTAAGGCTACTGTATTTTGTTTTGGCGCATAGAAACTCAGCCGCCGAAACAACGTTTTTTTATTATCCCGTTGGGCTGATAAAAGTCTATGATATAAAAAAGCAGAGCCAATAACCTACATCAGTAAGTGGTCATCGGCTCTACGTCTTTGCGTCTGGCTCTTTGATAACTGTTGTATGAAATTGTTTCACATTGATAATGGTTTCCCGCCTGCACTTCGGACAGTACAGGCGGGAAATTTTCAAGTATGGTGTTTTCTCTGATCTTCACCCTTGTTTTATTGCCACATATCGGGCATAAGATCCAATTATTTTTAATCATGCATCACCCACTATTATAAAATGGAAGATGCCGCAACACTTTCTTCATTCTCGCATTCTGCAAAGTCAAGAATGTCTGCGGGATAATCACGAGCATACTGCTTTATTCGTTCTATAACGTACTCATTCACAACAAGATTCCTGCATTCCGTACATTGTTTTGCAGGAACATTTTTGACTTTTTGTGTTTTGCCACCAATATCAACCTCAATATTGGCGTCAACTAAAACCAATTTGCCACAACATTTCTTGCATTTTCTAAAAAACATAAATTGACCTCCTTTTCAGCTGGCACTACCATCTTCTATCTTTGTTTACGATAGATAATAACAGGAATGTGATATGAAAATGAACCAAGACGAAAGAAGGTTTGACTTTCACGGCCTCGGGCTGGCACTCAAACGATCCAGAGAAGAAAAGGGCTGGACACAAGCCTATGTTGCGGAATTAGTAGACCGTGACTCCCGTACCATTATGAATATTGAGAACAAAGGACAATATCCCAGCTTCGATCTTTTTGTTAAACTCATTACCATGTTTGATGTTTCAATTGACCAGTTTATTCATGCGGACGGAGGGGCGAGGTCAAGTTCTTGCAGAAAGCACATTGAGGTGCTCCTAAATCCTATGAATGAAAAAGAGCTTGTCGTGATAGAAGCCACAGCCAAGGGTATTAAGAAAGCCAGAGAAACGGAGGATGCGTAAGAAAGCGTAACCTCCGTTTTTTGCGCCATGTTGCGGGTTACGCGTTTTGGCAAGCAATTCGGGTGTGGCCACACTCCGAAATTTTTGCAGGGCGCAGGGCCCGCAAAAATGCTTGTTGGGGAGCTCCCCCAAACCCGCTGGACTTCGGGACAAATTGTCCCAAAGTCCAGGTGCGCTGCACCGTAGTCTGCGGCCCGCCACTATCGTTCCTGGGCCTTATTTTCACGCTCGTCTGTTATGCCGAGCAGATGATCAATGTTTGCTTTTACTGCAACGGCCTCCCGCATTTGCCGCTGGGCTTCCCGGTATTCTGCATAAAGCTCTTTCTTTTGTCCCGCCAGCTCATGGCGGGATTTTTTTAGTGTTTCAATCTTATCTTATTTGCCTTGCCTACACTGTAGACACGGTTTTCTCAATCAGCCACTGTTTCACTGCATGACCGCGTACAGCAGATATTCGATATTGCCATGCGTGCCTTCAATGGGAGATACTGTTGTAGCGCGCACGTCAAGCCCGTTGCGTTCCGCACATGCTACGACGGATGTCAACGCCTGTTCGCGTAATTCCCGGCTTTCGACAATCCCGTTTTTCCCAAGGTTGCCTTTGCCGACCTCGAATTGCGGTTTGACCAGCAGCACAATCTGCGCCTGCGAGGCGGCGATTCTTGCGATTACAGGAATCACATATGTCAAGGAAATGAACGACACATCAGAAACAATCATTTCCGGACGGTACGGCAAATCATCCACATACACATCGCGGATATTGACGCCGCTCATCTCGATAATACGATCGTCATACGCGATTTTCGGGTCTAACTGTCCATGTCCGACATCCAATGCGATGACCTGCGCGGCATCATTACGCAACAACACGTCACAGAAACCTCCGGTGGACGCGCCAATATCCAAGCAATGCAATCCCTGCGCTGAACGCAATCCTGCGTCGGCGAACTGTTCGAACGCGCCGACAAGCTTGTATGCGCCACGGGAAACGTAACCGTCTCCCCTATCGGCTGTGATGACGTCATCGCAGCTGACTTTCGTTGACGCCTTGGTGACGGTGACACCGTTCACACTGACTTTGCCGTCCGCGATCAAACGTTGCGCTTTGGAACGACTGTCGGTCAGACCTCGTTCCAACAACGCAACGTCAAGACGAACCACTTGAACGGAATCACTGTTTCGCAATGGTTTTCCGATAATCGGCATGAACTGTTCGCTAGGAAATGCGGAATTCCGGAACGATGATGCCACTCACGTCACGTCCGCTGTCAGCAGCGGCCCACATGGCGCTGCATGCGGCACGCAACCCGTCGACGCTGGTGACGTCGGTGACATACAGACGGTCGCCGTCAACACGAGCCTTCGTATCGCGGCACAGCCATGCGCCCTCATCGTACACCACTTCAGGAGCGGACTCGTTGAGGCCGCACAAATCCCTGGCGATGTAGGTTGGGCGAAGATGTGCCGGCGCGAACATGAGTTCGTTTGGATTGGTGACGCCGGTCAACACCGCAAGGGAATCATATCCGCCACGATTGCCCGCCTCGATATCGGTGTCAAGACGGTCTCCAATGGCGAGGCACAGTTCCTTGGCCACCGGATCGTCACCATCATGGGCTGCGAGAACGCGCGCTTCATCATACATGGCGGATTCCGGCTTACCTGCGGACGAAACCGGTTCCACACCGGTGGCGTTGATCACCGCCATGATCATGGAACCGCATCCCGGCGCGATGCCAAGCTCGCGGGGAATGGTCAGATCACGATTGGTCACGAAATAGGTTGCGCCATGCTCGACTGCATAAGCGATCTGCGCCATCTCATTCCATGACATGTCGGGATACCAGCCTTGAATGGCGGCAACCGGCTGCTCTTCCGCACGATCGACGACCTCAAGTCCCTGCTTGGACACTTCCTCACGCAGATGCTGGGCACCAAGCACGAAAACCTTCGAGCCTTCAGGCACGGCACGAGCCACCATGCGTGCGGCGACAACCGACGAGGTGATGACCTGCCATGGTTCGACTTCTAGATCGAATCCTTTCAGCTGGTCCGCCACCACGGCCTGCAATCTGGACGAATTGTTGGTGGTGTACTCTACCGTCATGCCCGAAGATTCGGCCTTGCGAATGTTCTCGGCGGCATGTTCCACAGGGTTCTTGCCGCGGTAAACCACACCATCAAGATCAAGCAACGCCAGCTTGTACGCCTCGCTGAGCGGCTGATTCGTGGACTTCAGCATGTGGGCCACGCACCTCACTCGTTGTCTTCGGAGGCTTCGGAAGATTCCTCGGCCTCATCTTCGTCGCTGTAGGCTTCGCCTTCCACGGTTTCATCCGCCTCGTTGGCTTCGGCCGGCTCAGCGTTGGCCTGAGCCGCCGGCTCGTCATCGGATTCCGCGCCAGCTTCCGCTTCCTCGGCCTCAAGCTGGGTTTCATCGCTGGTTTCGCCGTTCTCGCTGATGGCTTCGGATTCGTCTTCCTCATCCTCAGGATCTTCCGGAGCATACTGCGCGTCATCTTCGGAAATGCCGAGCACGTCCATGAGTTCGTCGTTCAGCTCCTGCATGTCGTATTCGACAACAAGATCATCGGAAGTCTCATCATCCTCAACATCGGCATACTGTAGTTCGAGCTTGTCAAGCAGACGATCCAATGCGATGGCCTCATCGGTACGACCGGCCTCTTCAAGGAAGTACTGTTCGGCCTGCACCGCACGCATGCGGTATTCGCCAGCCAGTCCCTTGGAACGGCCCAGCGTATGCACAATCTCAATGGCCTTGTCCCACATCTTCAAGTCACCCAAGGCACCCGCGTAGACCAAGAACATTTCAGCCTTGGCTTCGCCTCGCAGATACTTGGCGTCATCGCTCACCGCCACTTCGATGGCCTTCTTCGGCTCACCCATGCCACGCTCGCAGTCGGCGATGAACGGCAGGTAATCCAAGAAGCCGTTCATACGGAACGCAGTGCGGAACTCACGCAATGCAAGCTTATAATCACCCTGACGGTATGCCACGAAGGCTAGCGTCTCACGAGCGAAATCGATGCGGGAAGCCTGACGTGCCACCCACTTGGCGTGTTCGAGAGCCAGTTCCGGATTGCTTTCCTCAAGCGTGTACGCGGCAAGAATGTGCAGACCGATGTTCTCCGCATGCTCCTTCGACAGTCCACGCAGGCGTTCACGATCGTCGGTGGTGAGCATGCGCCATTCGATACCCTTCGGCATCTTCGGCTCGTCAGGACGACGATGCGTGTACGGATTCTGAGAGGGGAAGCTCATCGTGCCATCGGAATTGCGGCGTGGCTTGGCCATGTACTCACCACGCTTCTCCTCACGGTAAGCCATCTTCTCTTCACGGGTGAACTCGCGGCGTTCCTCACCCTGCTGCTGGTCACGATCCTTGTGGAAGTCGCGACGCTGGTCGTCACGACGGAAGTCCTTACGATCACCATCACGGAAATTGCGACGGCCGCCGTCACGACGATCATTGCCACGGTGGTCATCGCGGTGGAAGTTGCGGCGTTCGCCATCACGGCGGAAGTCCTTACGATCACCGTCACGATGGAAGTCACGACGCTCACCATCACGGTAGTTGCGGCGTTCACCGTCACGATGGAAATCCCTGCGATCGTTGTCGCGGTGGAAGCTACGGCGATCACCATCACGACGGAAGTCCTTACGATCACCGTCACGACGATCATCACGACGGAAACCGGAACGCTCGCCATCACGCTGATAGCGCGGATTGTCTCCACGGCCGCCACGATAACCGCGATGATCGTCACGACGCTCGCCGTCACGGTTGAACTTGCGCGGACCGTTATGGAAGCGGCGCTCCTGGCCTTCCCCCTCACCGTCACGACGGAAATCGCGGTCGCGGTGGAAATTGCCGCCATTGCCTTTGCGATATCCGCCCTTATGGTCGTCGTTATGGAAGCCTCCGGCCTTGTGGCCGTAGGACTTGCCGCCATTGCCACGCGGCTTGAATCCCTTGCCGCCGCGATTGCCCGGCTTGCCCGAGCCGTAGGACTTGTGGTTGCCGTAGGACTTGCCGCGCGATCCGCGCTGTTCTTCTGCCATGCTGTTCCTTATATTCCTTGTATTCCTTGAGGATGATCTTTGTTGTTCTTCGCTTACGTTTGCTTGTGCCGCTCGCGATTGCCTCACGCGTTTTCGACGACGCCAAGGGCCTTCTTGCCACGACGGATCAATGCGAAACGGCCATGCAGGAAGTCGTTTTCGTTCAAAATCTGCTCTTCGTCTTCAACACGGGTGTTGTTCAGATACACGCCGCCGGCCTTGATCGTCTTGCGCGCTTCGGAAATCGACTTGAACAGTCCGGCCTTCATGCCGGCTTCCGCCACACGGTCGCCCACCGCGGCCTTGGCGAACTCACCATCGATCTTCACACCGTCAAGAGCAGCTTCAAGCGTAGCCTCGTCAACACCTGCAAGATCGCCGCCACGGCCGAACAGCGCACCGGCCGCCTCAATGGCCTGTCGGGTGGCTTCCTCACCATGAACCAGGCTGGTGACCTCCCAGGCCAAGGTGCGTTGCGCCTCACGCGCGCCCGGATTGGTCTTGCTTTCCTCCACAAGACGTTCAATCTCCACCTTCGGCAGGAACGTGAACACCTTCAGCAGGTTTTCCATCTCGCTGTCGGGACGGTTGAACCAGAACTGGTAGAACTTGTACGGGCTCAGCATGGTTCCGTCGAGCCAGACGGCGTTACCCTCGGACTTGCCGAACTTCTTGCCTTGAGCGTCGGTGATGATCGGGCTGGTGAACACGCTCACATCCACGCCACGTACCTTGTGGATCAGGTCAAGACCGGACGTGAGGTTGCCCCACTGGTCGGATCCGCCAAGCTCAAGCACGCAATGGTATTCGTCGAACAGGTGCAGGAAGTCGTTGCCTTGCAGCACCTGGTAGCTGAACTCGGTGAAGGAAATGCCATCTTCGGAATTCAGTCGACGGGCAACGGTGTCTTTGGCGAGCATGGTGCCCAAACGGAAGTTCTTGCCAACGTCACGCAGGAAGTCGATGACGTTCATGGAGGCAGTCCAATCGTAATTGGACACAAAACGAACCGGGTTGCTGCCTTCCACTTCGAGAATGCCGCCAATCTGCGCCTTCAGACGCTCGGCCCAACCAGCCACGACGTCTTTCGGATTGAGCGTACGTTCGCCCGACTGGCGAGGATCGCCGATCAAGCCGGTGGCGCCGCCTACCAGAGCGATCGGATGATGGCCCGCTGCCTGAAGGTGACGCATGTTGATGAGCTGCACCAAATTGCCGATATGCAGAGAGGCAGCAGTCGGATCGAAACCGCAATAATAGGAAATGGGATCTCCGTTCAACGCTTCGGCGAGTCGATCCCTGTCAGTGGACTGGGAAATCAACCCGCGCCATTCCAGTTCATCGAGGACGGACTCGAAACCGGCCTCCTTGAAATCGATGACGTGAGCCATAGCTGTGTTTTCTCCCTATTGGATTGCGGATGATACTGCGTTTTACGCATCCTACAGTCTCGCAGAAGATGAAGACAGGCACACGCGGTGTTTTTGCCATCATCCATCAACCATCGTGCATACAAGTAAAGTTAGAAGGAGAATCCCCATACCAAGAAGGGAGATATCTGTATGGACCGCAAAGGCATGAAGGTTGCGGCTAAGAAAGCCCAGAGAAAACATTATTGGATGATAGTCGTCATTTGTCTGTTCGCTTCGGTATTCGGTGTTGCGTACGCATCATCGACGCTCTCGGTCAACATCAACATTTCGGTCAGCGCCCCGCAAACAGAGGATTCCACGCAATCCAACGATATGTATGGCGTATTGCGGGATCTTGCCATAGGCAATGAAGACAATGCCCGTGAAAAAGTCAAGCAAAACCAAGAGCAGATCGTCAACAACGATACCGATGCCATGTTCGGCCGCCGTCGCGGCGTAATCGCGTCCCTGCTCAACTCGTTTGCATCAGGATCGCTGGTGGTTGCCATTGTCGATGCCGTCAATTCCGTCATCCATAACGGCGGAATCTCCATTGCGGTTCTAATCATTCTTTCTTTTGCCGTCTATATTTTCATCTGGCTGTTCATTCAGGAAACGTATCGCGTCGTCATGATGCGCATGCTGTTGGAAGGACGATTCTACGACAAACTGCCGGCATCGCGCTTCTTTTACCCCATCCACACGCACGCATGGCTTCGGATAGCCTGGACCATGTTCGTGGAAAATGTGTTCCTGTTCCTTTGGAGCCTTACCATCATCGGTTTCTTCATCAAACAGTATTCCTACCGTATGGTGCCGTATATCATTGCGGAGAATCCAAACATCAAAGCCTTGGACGCTATTCGCCTGTCCCGACATATGATGAAAGGGCATAAATGGGAATGCTTCGTGGCGGACTGCTCGTTTCTTGGCTGGTATCTGCTCAACCTCGTCACTTTTGGTCTGATCGGTATCTTTTACTCCAATGGCTACAACGCCGCATTTTTCGCCGAGTATTACGTGTATCTGCGCACGTTGGCCAAGGACAACGGCATTGAAGGCGCCAAGATGCTCAACGACGAATACCTGTATGCCAAGGCCGATCCGCAAACGCTTCATACCGCATATGCCGACGTCGCCCAGTCCGTGGCACAGCTCGAACAAGGACTCTCCCCCGCCCTCAAGCCGCGTGGATTCACCGGAATCCTGTCCGAATGGTTCGGCATCCGTATTCTGCATGCCGATGCGGTGAACCGTTATGAGGAATATCGCGAGGATCTTCATCAAATGCAGATTGGCAAGGATATTTTGGAAGGTAACATCTATCCGGGGCGTCTCGTACCTGCTCCCATATCATTCAAATTCCGCGAATCACATACGATCAGTGCTGACCGTAGCTATTCGCTGGTCAATCTAGTCATGATGTTCTTCATGTTCTGCTTCGTCGGCTGGGTGTGGGAGGTAAGCCTCGCATTCATTTCCGAAGGCATGTTCGTGAATCGTGGAACCTTGCATGGCCCATGGTTGCCGATTTACGGCACTGGCGGAGTGATCATTCTGATTCTGCTCAAAAAGCTGCGTGAGAAGCCCGTATTAGAGTTCGTGGCGACCATGGTGCTGTGCGGATGCTTGGAATACTTCTCGTCGTGGTATCTGGAAATGACGCATGACGGCCAGCGTTGGTGGGATTACACCGGATACTTTCTAAATGTCAACGGCCGTATCTGCGCCGAAGGATTATTGACGTTCGGCCTTGGCGGATTGGCCATCGTCTATTTGCTGGCTCCGGCCCTCGACAATCTGCTCAGCCGAATCGATACGCAAAAGCTTAGCATTGTGGCTGTCATGCTGCTCGTGCTGTATTGCGCCGACCAAGTGTATTCCACACAGCATCCGAATATCGGCGAGGGCATCACCGACTACAAGGGATCAGATACGTCGCTGGAAGCGCCCATTCCGTACGAAATCAGTAAACGATCCAATGGACTGCCATAGCGTGATTGTCATGCAAATCGCATATCGCAAACAATAATGGAAATTGCCTGTCGTTCTTTCGAGCGGCAGGCAATTTCATGTCGTTGCTTATTGCGCGATTATTTGCGACGCAGCATTTCGTGCAGAGTTTCGATGATCTTGCTGTATTTGATGGAATCCGTGAAACGCAGGCGTGGGAATGCGTTGATCATACGACGCTGCTGCTTGTTCAGGATAGATGCGGCAGTGGCCTGCATACTGGCAAGAATCTCCTGCGAAGAGTCCGACCAGTCCTGAACCTTGTCTTGTACCTTGTCACGGAATTTGTCTCGGAAAACGTCCTTGCCCCATTGCAGAGAATCGCCGGCCTTCTCCGCATATGCCTGCACGGTTTCACTGAACTTCGCAAGATTATCGGCCAAATCGATGATGCCAAGCACTGTGATAATGGTATCCGCGACGATAAGCGCCATGAAAATCACACACATCCAATGCACCGCCGGCAAAGGAATCATCTGTGTGACACGATTCACTTCAGGCTGTATCACATCTGTGATGAGCACACCCAGCAGACCGAACACCACCGCTCCAAGCAAACAAATGCGCCCTTGAACGTTGAATCGGAGATGACTGTAATCCCACCACCGCGCGTGGAATAGCTTTTCCATGCCCCATGACGTGATGTATTCAAGTATGCATGCGCCAATCGAGGAGATGAGAAAAACAGCGAAGGGATTATGCAGATCATGCAGCAGCATAATCGCAAGAACGGCTCCACAACCGTAGATCGGACAGACGGGACCATTCAGGAAACCACGATTCACCAAACGACGTTCCGAAACGGACACAAGAATCGACTCGTATACCCATCCGGCAAATGAATAGAACAGAAACCATAAGAACAGGTATTCCAACAGGAGCATGCCTTTGAGCCGTCACTTTCCACTTATGCACGTATTGGTTTTCGTCTTATAGAAGCGGTCAAAGCTGAACGTCTCCCGTGTGGCGCTGATCTTATCTGCGATAGTCACCAAATACCCTTCAAGATACCGAGGCGGTATCGGTGTCAAAGGAAACATATGGTTCTCAATGCTGTCACGTTCCACTCTATTGAGATGGAAATCACGCATGGCATTGCGCATGGCGGTGCCACCATGGGTGAAACCATGCATACGATGCCGGCCACCATCATGAGCATGCCAGTCGTATAGAAAATAATCATGCAGCAGAGCGGCGCGAATCAACGAATGCAAATCCACCCTATGCCATAAGTGCAACCTGTCTGCAATCCATACGGTCAGACAGGCCACACGAATGGAATGCGCAAACGTGGTGACCACGCCATGCTGGTAACAGACTCTTTCGATCTGCATATGCTCATGGCATAGTATTTCCTGGCCGTGAAGCCGAACAAGCTGCTGTATCTGCGTTCGTGTCAGTGGCACCGCTTTGCCTTTGTTTATGTATTGTTGCTGTGGTTACTTAAGCAATGATTCCGGCGTCTTGTATGCCGGGCCATCACTGACGGAGTTTGCGAAGGCACGCAGCTGTTCGATGGCGGTTTTCGCGGAAACGATCTGCTCGCGCACACGCAGCGGAGACGTACCTCCCTTGCCATTGCGGGCGGAAACCGAACCTTCGGTGGACAGCACTTCGCGCACTTCAGGCGCCTTGTCGGCCGGAAGGAATTCCTTGAAGACCTCGACGAAGTCATCGTCAGTCAGGTCCCACAGTTCCTGGCCGCGGTCTTCGGCGATCTTCACGCATGCGCCGGAAAGCTCATGTGCATGGCGGAACGGCACTCCGTTCTTGACGAGCCATTCGGCGATGTCGGTGGCGAGGGCGAAACCGGTCGGGGCTTCTGCTTCGAGGCGTTCCTTGTTGAAGACCATGGTGCCGACCATGCCGGTGAACGCGGGAAGGAGCACTTCCAGCGTGTCGACCTGATCGAATACGGCTTCCTTGTCTTCCTGAAGATCACGCGCATAAGCGGTGGGCAGGCCCTTCAGCGTGGTGAGCAAACCAGCCAGATCGCCAATGAGACGGCCGGACTTGCCTCGTGCGAGTTCCGCGATATCCGGGTTTTTCTTCTGCGGCATGATGGACGATCCAGTGGAATAAGCGTCGTCAAGGCGCACGAACGCGAATTCCTGGGTGTTCCAGATGATGATTTCTTCAGACAGCCGACTGATGTCGACACCTGCCATGGCCGCAATGAATGCGAATTCGGCAACCAGATCACGGCTGGCGGTACCGTCGATGGAGTTCGCGGTCACCTTGGAGAAACCAAGTTCGCGGGCCACGGCCACCGGCTCCAAGCCAAGGGTGTTGCCGGCGAGGGCACCGGAACCATACGGGCTTGCGTCGATGCGCTTGTCCCAATCGGCAAGACGTTCCACATCGCGCAGTAGCGGCCACACGTGAGCCATCAGCTGGTGTGCGAGCAATACCGGCTGGGCGTGCTGCATGTGGGTGCGGCCCGGCATGACGGTGCGTCCAGCCTTTTCGGCCTGTTCGGTCAGTGTCGCGGCGAGGCCGAGCAACATTTTGGCGATGACGCGGCTGTGGCGACGGAGCCACATGCGAATCAGTGCAGCGATCTGGTCGTTGCGGGAACGGCCGGCGCGGAGCTTGCCTCCAAGTTCGTCTCCGGCAATCTGCAGCAGTCCACGTTCCAATGCGGTGGCTTCGTCCTCATCGTCTTCGATTGGAGCAAACGCACCGGAATCCACACGACGCTGCAGCTCGTCGAGAGCATCTTCCATACGCTGCAGCTCGTCAGCGGTCAACAGTCCCGCACGTCCGAGCGCACGGGCGTGGGCGCGTGAGCCTGCGATATCGTCATCGGCAAGACGCCAATCGAATTGGGTGGACTTGCTCAGTCGCGCGAGTTCCGGAGACGGGCCGGACTTGAAACGGCCGCCCCACAGGGCGAGGTGTTCACCATTGGTTGTGCTCTCGGTCATTGTTACTTCATTCTCCTTGCAGATATGGCTGAGGGAGAGAATACCAGTCAGGATGGTCCTAACGGTACACTCTCCCCCATTATCGAGACGATTTGGTGTAAAAACCCGCTTACTCGACGCTGTTTTCCGGAACCTCGATTCCATTGCCGAACTTGACGTCACGGGCTGCGGCCACACGGCTCGGCAGACCGTAGATGTCGATGAAGCCGTTGGACGACTTCTGATCGAAGCTGTCGCCGGAATCGTAGGTGGCCAGATTGTAGTCATACAGCGAGGTGTCGGAACGACGACCGGTCACGACGGCGCGGCCACCATGCAGAATCATGCGGATTTCGCCGGAAACATACTTCTGGGTATCTTCGATGAAGGCGTTCAGGGACTGCGTTGCCGGGGAGAACCACTGCGCATCGTAGACGAGTTCGGCCCAGCGCTTGTCGATATCGCGCTTGATGCGATGCTGCTCGCGTTCGAGGCAGCAGTTTTCGAGTTCCTGGTGGGCGGTGATCAGTGCGATAGCGCCCGGAGCCTCGTACAGCTCGCGGGACTTGATGCCGACCAGACGGTCCTCGATCAGATCGATACGTCCAATGCCCTGTGCGCCTGCGCGACGGTTCATCTCTTCGATGGCCTGCAGCGGAGTAACGTCGTGACCGTCGATCTTGACAGGGATGCCCTGCTTGAATTCGATGACGACCTCATCTTCGACCGGCGGGAATGCCGGATCGTCGGTGTAAGAGTAGCAGTCCTTGGTCGGGCCGTTCCACGGATCCTCAAGGAATCCGGTTTCGATGGCGCGGCCCCACACGTTCTGATCGATGGAGAACGGGCTCTTCTCGGTCTGCACGATCGGAAGCTTGTGCTCCTTAGCGAATGCAATCTCGACGTCGCGCGTCAGCGACAGGTCACGGATCGGGCTGATGGCCTTCAGCGTCGGGTCGATGGAGGAGATGGACACCTCGAAACGGACCTGGTCGTTGCCCTTGCCGGTGCAGCCATGGGAGATGGTGTCGGCGCCGAACTGGTGGGCGGCGCGCACAAGATGCTTGGAGATGAGCGGGCGGGAAATGGCGGAAACCAGCGGATACACACCCTCATATAGGGCGTTGGCCTTCAGCGCCTTCATGCAGTACTCATTGGCGAACTCGTCGCGGGCGTCTACCACATACGCTTCAACGGCACCGCAGGCAAGCGCGCGCTGCTTGATGGTTTCGAGGCTTTCGCCACCCTGACCGACGTCGAGGGACACGGCCACGACATCCTTGCCGGTGCGTTCCTTTAGGTATGAGATGGCGACGGAGGTATCCAGACCACCGGAATATGCCAAGACGAGACGATTCTGATCGCTCATGGTTTCCCTTTCTAACATCAAACGTTATTCATCAGTATATGCAATGCTCTGTATATTTATGCATATACGGTGCGTCGTGTCCACTATACGGCTATTCAGCCTTTGGACACGACGTCCAACAGCCATTGCGCACGCTGTTTCGCATAATCGTCATCGGCGCAAATCACCATGACGGTATCGTCCCCGGCAATGGTGCCGAGCACTCCATCGATGGGCTGCTTGTCGATCACACTTGCCACATACTGGGCCGCGCCAGACGGCGTGTGGACCACCACCAGATTCCTAGCCGCCGCGACCGAAGTGACCAGTCCCGAAAGCACACGATTCATCTGCTGTTCCGTTTTTGCATCAGGATTGGCCGACGCGCTTTCCTCCGGCTGTCTGCCCAGCGCATAGGCCACGGTTCCGTCAGCCAAACGGGTTTTGGTGGCATGGATCTCGTCAAGATCGCGGCTCAGGGTGGCCTGGGTCACTTCGATGCCCTGATCCGCGAGAATCTGGGACAGCTGCGACTGCGAGGTGACGATGCGCGTCAGCAACGCCTGCTCGATGGCGCTCAATCGAGCGGCCCGTGTGGCAGGACGTTGCAGCGCAGGTGTTTGGTCCGTCATCAGGCCAGCAGGCTTTCATCGCCGCGGGCCTTGCCGGCAAGCCAAGTCAGCAGTGCCTTCTGCGCATGCAGGCGGTTACCGGCCTCATCCCAAACCACGGACTGTGGCCCGTCGATGACTTCGGAGGTGACTTCCTTGCCACGGTATGCCGGCAGGCAATGCTGGAAGATGGCGTCTTCCTTGGCATAAGACATGAGTTCGGCGTTCACCTGATAATCCCAGAACGGCTTGGAACGGATGGCGTATTCCGATTCTTCGCCCATGGAAACCCATGTGTCAGTGAACACGCAGTCGGCGCCGGCGACCGCTTCCTTCGGATCGGTGGTCACCAACACGGAACCGCCGGTTTCGGATGCGATGGCTTCGGCATCGGCAACGATCTGCGGATCCGGCAGATAGCCGTTCGGCCCTGCGACACGCACGTTCATGCCGGCCACGGCGCCACCAAGCAGATAGGAGTTCGACATGTTGTTGGCCGCGTCGCCGAGGTAGGCGATGGTCTGGTTTTTCAGATTGTCGACGCCACCACGATGTTCTGCGATAGTCTGGAAGTCGGCAAGAATCTGGCAGGGATGGAATTCATCCGTCAGAGCGTTCACCACCGGATGGGTGGAATACTTGGCCATTTCCTCCACACGATCCTGACCAAAGGTGCGCCACACCACGCCGTAGGCCATGCGGTCAAGCACACGTGCGGTGTCTGCCACCGGTTCGCCACGGCCCAGCTGGGATCCGGACTTGTCGATGACCAGCGGATAGCCGCCCAGTTCGGCAACGCCAATGGAGAAGCTGGAACGGGTTCGGGTGCTCGGCTTGTCAAAGATCACCGCGATGCCTTGCGGTCCGGCGAACGGCTGATGGTAGAAACGGTCGTTGTGGAATTTGATGGCGAGTTCGAGCACTTGCTTCTGCTCTTCATGGTTGAGATCGTCATCGCGCAACATGTGACGCAGTTCAGGAGTTGCCATTGTTGGCTCCTTTCAAAAATATCCAGTCTGCTTTGATTGCCGGCTATGTTCAGTCGTTGGGAAGATCCGTTGGAATCTTCGCGAGGATGGAGATGGCCTGATCGATGTCCTGTTCGGTCACCACCAGCGGAGGGGCAAGACGAAGCGCATCCGGCGCCACCGCGTTGACGATCAAACCGTGTTCCAACGCCCAATTCATCGCCGCATGCGCACATGGATGGGCGAGTTCGACCGCGTCGAGCAAGCCACGTCCACGCACGAAGACGAAAAGCGGATTGCCGCAAGCCATGATGCCGTCACGCAATTGCTGGCCACGCGCCTCGGCGTTGGCCACGAGACCGTCTTCCTCAATGGTCTCCAACGTGGCCATCGCGGCGGCCGCTCCGAGCGGATTGCCCGCAAAGGTGGAGCCGTGGGAGCCTGGGGTGAACAGTGCGGAAAGCTTGGCGCCGAAGGAGATCATGCCACCCATCGGGAAACCGCCTGCAACGCCCTTGGCGAAGGTCACAATATCCGGAACCACTCCGCCCGCAAGATCCTCACGCTGGAACGCGAACCAGGATCCGGTGCGTCCGATGCCTGTCTGGACCTCATCGATGATGAGCAGCGCGTTGTTGTCGTCGCACATCTGACGGGCCTTCTTCACGTAGTCGGCGCCGAGCGGACGCACGCCAGCCTCACCTTGGATCAGTTCCATGATGACGGCTGCGACAGGACCTTTGCCATATTTGCCGGGACCGGTTTCGGCAAACGCGTCATGCAATGCGGTCTCGTCACCGGCTTCGACGAATTCGATATTGGGAACCAGCGGTTCGAACGCTTCTCGGATGGTGGGCTTCCACGTTGCGGACAACGCGCCCATGGTACGTCCATGGAAGCCATGGGTCATGGCGATGATACGCGCCGGTTTGCCTCCAATGGCAGGCGATGCGCCCGGCAAGGTGCGGCCATACAGTTTGGCGAGTTTCAGTGCTGCCTCGTTGCCTTCCGCTCCGGAGTTGCCGAAATACACATGAGATCCCTCGGGGGCGCCGGCAAGCTCAATGAGCTTCGACGCCAGTTCAATCTGCGGTTCCGTGGCGAAGTAGTTGCTCACATGAGCGGCTTTGGCTGCCTGCTCACTGACGGCCTTCACCCATTTCGGGTGGGCGTATCCGAGCGCGTTCACCGCGATGCCCGCAAGGAAATCGAGGTATTCATTGCCATCGATGTCCCAGATGTGCGCGCCTTCGCCATGATCCATAACACGCAGCGGAGTACCGAACACGTTCATGTGCACCCGGGAGTACTCCCCCAGCCACTTGGCGTCCTCGCTGCCGAGGTTTTCCAACTGTTCAGTTGCCATACGAACTCCTCATTTCAATACCGTCTTCGGGAACGACCATGGTTCCAATGCCGTCTGTGGTGAAAATCTCATTCAGGATGGAATGCGGTTTGCGTCCGTCGATGATGTGGGCGCGTGGCACGCCTCCATCGATGGCTCTGACGCAGGCTTCCATCTTGGGGCGCATGCCGCTCTCCAGATCCGGCAACATGTCGCGTAGGTTCTCCACGCCGATGCGACCAATCAGAGAATCCCTGTCCGGCCAATCGGCGTACAGGCCATCCACATCGGTCAGCACGACCAGCTTGCTGGCTCCAAGAGCGGCCGCAAGCGCCGCAGCCGCGGAATCGGCATTCACATTCAACACTTCGGTAGCATCATCCTCATTTGGAGCCACCGAGGAAACAACAGGAATGCGTCCGGCATTGATCAGGTCCTCAACCGCGGATGCGTCGACGCTCACCACGTCGCCGACCAAACCAATATCAGTTGGCGATCCATCGATGATCGGCTTGCGCTGCATGGCGGAAAACAGCGCACCATCCTCGCCGGAAAGACCGACCGCGAACGGACCATGGGCGTTGATCAACCCGACAAGTTCACGGGAAACCTTGCCCGTCAAAACCATACGCACCACATCCATGGCCTCCGGCGTGGTGACCCTCAGACCTCCCTTGAATTCCGACTTAATGCCCAAAGCCTTAAGCATGTGCGAGATCTGCGGGCCTCCGCCATGCACCACAACCGGATGCAAGCCGACCTGTCGCAGAAACACCATATCTTCAGCGAAACAGGCTTTGAGATGATCGTCGATCATCGCATTGCCGCCATATTTGATGACGATGCGCTGTCCGGCGAATTCCTCAAGCCATGGCAGTGCCTCAATCAGCACTTCCGCCTTTTGGTCGGCGCGCAAATCGGTATGCACGTCAAAATGGAATCCAGGTCCTTTGAGTTCCTTGGTCATTACCGTTCAATCAGCTTTCGTAATCTGCATTAATGTGTACGTATTCGTGGGTCAAATCGTCGGTCCAGACAGTTGCTTCCGCATTTCCCGCATGCAAATCGATGTCGATGTGCACCTCGCGCGGAGTCATGTCGACTTCGGATCGGTCGCGTCCGGCTCCGCCGTTCTCACAGATACGCACGCCATTGACATCAACCGTGACTTTATTGGAATCGTATGGCGCGACTTCCGGCGGCACGGTGCCCAACGAGCTGACGATACGTCCCCAATTCGGGTCATTGCCGGAAATGGCGCATTTCAGCAGGTTGGACGCGGCCACCGCACGACCGCAGGCAAGCGCCGCATCCTCCGTGGTGGCGCCGATCACCTTGACACGGATGTCGTGGCTCGCGCCTTCGCCATCGCCGATGATCTGGCGTGCCAGAGACGCCGTAGCCTGCGCAACGAGATCGTTGAATTCGTCCGGATCGGGTTCGATGCCCGAAGCGCCGGATGCGAGCAGGAGCACCGTATCGTTGGTAGACATGCATCCATCCACATCGATGCGGTTGAACGACATCTCCACTCCGGCATTCAATGCCGCCTGCAACTGGCCGGCACTCACCACGGCATCCGTAGTGATGACGCACAGCATGGTGGCCAACTGCGGGGCAATCATGCCCGACCCCTTGACCATACCTCCGACATGGAAGCCGTTGGAGCCTTCCAACTCAACGGTTTTCGGCTTGGTGTCGGTGGTCATGATGGCATGGGACGCATCCGCACCGGCCTGAGCGGTATCGGCAAGGGCCGCGAACGCTTTGTCTGCGCCAGAAAGCACATGGTCAAGAGGCAGAAGCTCACCGATCAGGCCCGTGGAGCAGACCGCGATATCGCTGTCTTTGGCACCTACAAGCGCCGCGACCTTTTGGGCCGTGGCCTTGGACTGCTCATATCCCGGCTGGCCGGTGCACGCGTTTGCGCCTCCGGAATTAAGGATGACGGCTTTCACATGACCGTCGGCCACGATCTTGCGCGTCCACTGCACGGGAGCTGCGCAGAAACGGTTCGAAGTGAACACTCCGGCAGCCATATCCAGCGGACCGTTATTGACCACAAGAGCCAGATCCTTCTTACCTTCGACTGCGGAAATACCGGCTTCCACGCCAGCCGCGGAAAAACCTTGCGCAAACGTTACGCTCATGGCGCCACTCCAATCTTTGTCAGGCCTGCATCTTCAGGAAGTCCCAGTGCTACGTTCAACGACTGCACCGCCTGTCCGGCCGTGCCGCGGTTGAGATTGTCAATTGCCGCGAAGGCCAGCAAACGCCCCGCCTTACGGTCGATGGCCACCTGAATATGGGCCGCGTTCGATCCGATGATATTGGCGGTGGCCGGCATGACGCCTTCCGGTAAAACAATCATGAAATCCTGATCCGCATATGCGTCAGTCCAAACCTGCCTGATTTCAGCATCTGACATATTCAATGCTGTATCGGTTAGTTTGGCGGAAACCGAAGCGAGAATGCCACGGGCCATTGGCACAAGAATCGGGGTGAATCCCAGCGTGAACTCGTTTGCCGCGGATGCGTTCTTTCCTGCAGCATGGGCGAAGTTCTGCAAAATCTCAGGAATATGACGATGAGTACCGCCGACAGAATACGGTAATGCGGAACCGAATGCCTCAGCTGCAAGCAAATTGACGCGCTTCAGATTCTTCCCTGCGCCGGAGTAGCCGACCACCAGATCGGCAACAATATCCGCCGGTTCAACAAGCCCTTGGGCAATGCCCGGCTGCAGCGCTAATGTGGTTGCGGTCACATTGCATCCTGGACCGGCAATACGCTTGGTTCCTGGAATCACCTCACGCTGGTGCTGGTAAGAACCATCTTCGGATATGCCGGTAATGAGCTCAGGCATGCCGTAAGTCCAGTGCTCATAGAAGTCGCCGCCGTAGAACTCATCCCATGCGGTTTTTTCCTCAAGCCTATGGTCGGCTCCCAAATCCACCACCACGGCATTCGGATCAAGCTGGGAAGCCAATGCACCGGATGCCCCATGAGGCAGCGCAAGGATGATCACGTCATGCCCGTTCAGTACCTCCGGAGTGGTGTCTTCCACCACAAGGTCGGCAAGCTGCGGAATATGTGGCATATGCTTGCCAAGCTTGTCCCCAACGGATGAATGCCCGGCCACGCACGTCACTTCGAAATTTGGATGGGCCGCGAGGATACGGAGGGCCTCGCCTCCCGCATACCCTGTCGCGCCGGCCACGGCTACTGTGTATTTGGCCATGTCACGTCTCTTTCCATTGACTCACTGAAAACACATTCAGCATACACTTTATGCACTACATTGCATAATTATGCATTCATTTCGTGTCGCATAGTGGTCATTGCGCGACTATGACAATTATTAAAGGACTAGAAAACACGCCGAATCAGGCAGCGATCGACTCGTCTCCCTGCCCCGATCCCGCGCCGCCAAGCATATTCTGCAACGTCTCGTTATACAGGTCGGCAACGGAAAGACCATGCATCGCCAACCAAATCACGGCCAAGGTGTACAACACATTGATGATCACCGCGGCGAGAGCCAAGCCATACCCTTTCATATGGAGCTTCTTGGTACGCCACATCGAAATCGCGCCGACCAACGCGGGAAGGACCGGCACCGGCATCAGCACGGCAAGCACGAGAGACATGATCGCATAGGCATCCCAATGGCCGTATGCGGGATTCTGCCGAGGATCGTTGAGATCCAGATTCGGCAGATAGGGCATATTGCCCTGCTGCGGATATTGGTTCGGATCATACGGATTCGGCCCATACGGGTTGGCGCCGTATGGATTCCGTTGTCCGTTCGCATTGTACGGAGGCATCGGTTGCTGCCCATTTGAAGGGTATTGCCCCGTTTGGTATTGCATATTCTGCTGCTGTACAGCATCCGCAGGTTGCGGTTCAGGTTCAGGCGCACCATACACGTATGGATCGTAACCGGCCGGCAGCTGGCTACTCATCGCACCATATTCGGGTTGATTGATCTGACCATACTCCGGCTGTGGAGACGCAGCGGCATCGGAAGATGACGAAACCAGAGCAGCATCAGCCGTCTCCTGACGTTCGTCGGTGTTGGTCGGCTGATACTGCTCCGGTTCGTTCATAATCATCCTCTGTTCTTGGGAAGGTCGGGATCAGGCGCGCAGCTGCGCACCCAGCTTGGACGCTTCATCCACAATACGCTTGCGGATGGCTTCGCTGTCTTCGGAAGCGAGAGTCTTATCCGGAGCGCGGAATGTGACCGCGTAGGCCAAAGACTTTTCGTCCTCGCCCAGCTGGTCGCCGGTGTACACGTCGAACAGCTCGATGCTTTCGAGGCTGCTTCCAGCGGCATCGACAATAACCTGCTTGAGCTCGGCGGCCGTGACATCGGTAGACACCGTAAAGGCCAGATCCTGCTTGACCGGCGGGAAGGTGGAAATCGGCTTGGCCTGCACCGGCTTGCCGCTCAACGTGGCGAACAGCGCGGTCAAATCCAACTCGAAGGCCGCGGAATGGGCCGGGAAGCCCAACACCTCGTTGACATGCGGGTGAAGCTCGCCGACCATACCGACGAATACGTCACCAGCCATCACACGAGCCGCACGACCCGGATGCCATTGTGCCGGCACATCTTCAGCCTTCGGCTGATCCAGCGTGAGAGCTGCACCAATACGGTCGGAGATGCGCTGCACCGCCTCAACGGCGTCAGACCAATCCACTGCGCGGCGCTCGCCCAGCCAACCGGAGTCAACGGCGTTGCCGGTCAGAATGCCAGCAACATGCATCGGCTGGTCCGGAAGACCGGCATCAAGCGCGGCAAGCTGCTCGTCCGTCGGCTTGACTGCACCCGGCAGTGCCGGAATCGCCGGAGCGTTCGGATCCCACAGATACACGTGGCCGATCTCATACAGCGACACATTCTCCACGCCGCGACGTAGATTGCGCTGAACGGTCTGTGCCAACGTTGGAATAATGTCACGACGCAGGAACGGACGATCACCGGCGAGCGGGTTGGCGATCTCCACGCTGACGTTCTTCGTCTCAGCGACGTCCAGCGCGAAGTTCTTGTAATCCTCATCGCCGACGAACGGGTAGCTCAACGTTTCCACCATGCCGTATTCGGCAAGTTCATCGGCAACCTGGCGCTTGCGCAGCTGCTCAGCAGTCAGACCGACCTGACCTTCGACCGGTGCCGGCGGCACGGTGACGGGAATCTCGTCATATCCGACAAGACGCGCCACTTCCTCAACCAGATCGCACGGCTCGTTCAAGTCGGGGCGCCAACTTGGAGGCGCCACGGAAAACTCGCCGTTGCCGCCTCCTGCGACGGAGCAACCGATGTCGGTAAGAATGTCGCTGATGGTGTTCACGTCCGTGTCAAGTCCGGCCACACGAGCCACTTCCGAAGCCTTGAACAGGATCGGACGGCGGTTAGAGACGGTATTGAAGTCGGTCGGGTGCTCGCTCGGCTCGCCATTGCCGTACTTAACCATCAGTTCGGCGGCCATTTGGGCGGCTGCCGGCTGCAGCTGGTCGTCCACACCGCGTTCGAAACGACGGGAGGCTTCGGACGGAATCTTGTGACGGCGTGCGGAACGCGCGATCGACACCTGATCGAAGTGCGCGGATTCCAGCAGGATGTTCTTGGTTTCGGCAGTGACCTCGCCATACATGCCGCCCATCACGCCTGCGATGCCAAGCACACGGGAGCCGCGTTCGCCATTCGGGGAATCGGTGATCAGCAGATCCTCGACGCTCAAATCGTGATCCTTGCCATCCAACGTGGTGAGCTTCTCACCTTCGTTGGCGCGACGCACCACGATCGGTCCTTCGATCTTATCCAGATCGTAGGCATGCATCGGCTGTCCCAAGTCGAGCATCACGTAGTTGGTGACATCCACTGCCAAGGAGATGGAACGCATGCCTGCGCGGGTCAGGCGGCGACGCATCCAATTCGGCGTATGGCTGGCCGGATCGAAGCCCTTGACCGCGCGAGCGTAATAGCGATCGCATCCAACCACACCGTGAATCGGATTATTGTCGTCGACGATCACTTCGATGTCGGTCTTGGTGCCTTCCGGCAGGCCCTTAGTGATCGGCGCCTTCTCGTTCAGGGCGACAGCCGGATCGGTGTAGGCCGCACCGGTGGAATGATGGTATTCGCGAGACACGCCACGGTATGAGAACGCGTAGCCGCGATCCGGAGTGATGTTGATCTCCAGCAGCGGCTCGTCCAAGTGCAGCAGGTGCATGGCGTCGTCACCCGGCTGGAGCTTCTCATACTCTTCCGGGGTGAAGCCGTACTTGCGAAGCAGGATGATGCCGTCATGGCTATCACCCAATCCAAGCTCGCGTTCGGAAGCGCACATGCCGTTGGAGATATGGCCGTAGGTCTTGCGCGGTTCGATCTTGAAATCGCCCGGCAGCACAGCGCCAGGAAGCGTTACGACGACCTTTTCGCCGGCAGCCATGTTCGGCGCGCCGCAGATGATGCCGCGCGGCACCTTGTTGCCGTTCTCATCGGTCTCATTGTATTCGTCGCCGACGTCAACGTGGCACCAGTTGATGATCTTGCCGTTCTTCTGCGGTTCCGGAGTGGCGTCGACCACGTAGCCGACGACGATCGGACCGACCAGCTGGGAGGTGTGGATCTCTTCCTCTTCGAGACCGACCTTCACCAGATCTTTGGCAAGCTGTTCGTACGTAAGGCCTTCCGGAACCTCGACATGGTCCTTGAGCCAATCAATGTCAACCATTGGCATGGGTCAATCACTCCCCCATCACAAACTGTTCGCTGAATCGCACGTCGCCTTCGACCAGGTCGTGCATGTCGTTGATGTCGTGGCGCAGCAGCAGGGTACGTTCCACGCCCACGCCGAAGGCGAAGCCGGTGTAGACCTCAGGATCGAGGCCAGCGGACTTCAGCACATTCGGGTTGACCATACCGCAGCCGCCCCATTCGAGCCAGCCTGCGCCACCCTTCTTGTCAGGGAACCACAGGTCGAGTTCGGCGCTCGGCTCGGTGAACGGGAAGTAGCTCGGACGCAGACGGGTCTTGGCTTCCGGGCCGAACATGGCCACGGCAAGCTTATCGAGCACGCCCTTCAGGTCGGCCATGGTCAGATGCTTGTCGACCGCAAGAGCCTCCACCTGGTGGAACACCGGCGTATGGGTGGCGTCGAGCTCATCGGTGCGGAACACGCGGCCCGGGCATGCGATGTACAGCGGCACGCCACGGGTGAGCAGACCACGCACCTGATCGGAGGAGGTCTGGGTGCGCAGCACCATGTTGGATCCGACGAATCCTGCGGCGTCCTTGGCCTGATTGCCCTTGACGTAGAAGGTATCCTGCATCTGGCGTGCCGGATGATCGGGGCCGAAGTTCAGCGCGTCAAAGTCGTACCATTCGGTTTCCACTTCAGGACCGTCGGAAATCTGCCAGCCCATGGAAATGAAGAAGTCTTCGACATCCTCCATCAGTTTCGGCAACGGATGGCGCGCGCCAAGCGGCTTGCGATTGACCGGAAGAGTCATGTCCACGGTTTCGGCGGCAAGCGCACGGGCCTCTTCCTCGGCCTTGACCTGCTGTTCCTTGGTGCCATACGCACGACCAAAGTCAGCGCGCAGCTTGCCCATGATCTTGCCGGCGTCTTTCTTCTGGTCCTTCGGCAGCGCGCCGATGGCCTTGCTGGCCTGCGTCATCGCGGATTCCGCTCCGGCGTACTGCGTCTTGATGGCTTTCAATTCCTCCATGCTGGAGGCGTTTTCGATTTTCGCGATGCCCTCGGCAACCGCATCGGTTACCGCTTGGGCGTCGAATACCGCACCTTCTGCCACGAGATACCTTTCTCATTTCCCGTTTGTTTTACGCGAAAAACGCGCAATTTCAACGTTTTCCGACTTTACATTCTTTCAACATGACTCGACATAGCCAAGCTCAGCAGCATTACCGCCGAACTGGTGCCGAGGTTCAAGGATTCCGCTTTGCCATAGAGCGGTATGGACACGATCCTATCGGTTCGTTCCAAAACTTCCTTGGTCAATCCGCGTGCCTCATTGCCGAACAACACCGCTTTGGCGCCGGCAAGCGTTTCCGGCGCAGCGATTACATCCGTCAGGGATTCCGGCTGCCGGGAATCCGTGCCATATACATCGGCCGCATACACTGCCAACTCGTGAGTATCGCACCATGCGAAGAAGTCGTCCGTTCCCATGGTCAGAATCGGAAGGTGGAACAGTGATCCCACGGTGGAGCGGATCACTTTCGGATTGAACACGTCCACGCAGTCGTCGACCAATACCACGGCGGAGCAGCCGGCCGCGTCGGCGGAACGAATCACGGTTCCGGCGTTACCGGGATCGCGGACCTGCCAAAACGCGGCGACCATCGCATGCTCGTCGAAATCGTCCGGAGCGGCGGACGAATCGAGGAAAGCCTGCATGTCCGCGACGGCAAGCACGCCTTGCGCGTCGGCGCTCATACGGTGCATCACCGCATGAGTGACCTTGTGCACATACACGCCGGATTGCATGGCCTTGCCCGCCATCTGCGCGACGACAGGTGTCGCAAACGAGGCATCGGGCTGTGCCGACTCGACCTCAACGTAGAGGTCCTCGACAAGTCCTGGATGCCATGTCAGCAGCTCGCGCACCGATTGCGGGCCTTCCACCATGAAACGGCCAGACCGTTTCCGCCCTTTTCGATCGGCGAGCTCGGACACGCGGCGGACGCGCTCCGACTTGGGGTTCGCAATGACTTCGGATTTTATAGGCATACGCGTTAGCCTAACACCATTGCCGCAACGAATGCCCCGTCCATGTCGCGTTTTTAATTCAGAAAACTTTCCAGATTCATTCCAGCAGCAGTCGCAGCAGACCAGCCAGAGGGCGCAGTCCGGTCGCGATATGCAGGGTCCGACAAATGATTCCAGCGACTCTGCCGGCTCGCAGGATTCCAATACCGATAACAATTCTCCGGATTCGCAGCAGTCCGGCAACGCACAGAGCGATGCCCCAGCGCTGGCAAAACCACTATGCTGTTACTGATTTCCGGGCTTGCGAATCCCACAGAGGGAAAAGTGTTGTGCAACGGCAGCGATTTGTCACAGCAGGATCGTCACCCTTCGCCTTGCCCCGTATTCGACATGTCATGAATTTGGCAGGTCGGGTACGGGGCTTTTGCACATCCATGAAAGATATGCACAGCTTGCGAGTGTGTCTCACCGCTTTCGATTGGTTTGCGAACATCGGTTCGTTACACTGATTATCTGATTATTGTCTGATTGCGGTTGGGAGTGCGACATCATCCCATGAATGTTGGAGGTACAAGCATGAACGTCACGGTGTATTTAGGAGCTCACGAAGGCAACAACCCCGTATACAAGCAGGCCGTGGCGGAGCTGGCCATATGGATTGCCGAGAACGGGCACCGTTTGGTGTATGGCGGTTCCAACGAGGGGCTGATGGCAGTCATCGCCGACACTGTGCTTGAGCAGGGTGGCGAGGTGACCGGCATCGAGGCGCAGATGTTCGTGGACAAGGGTGTCGCGCACAAGAATCTGACCCAGCTCACCATCGTGCCGAATATCACCGAACGGCGTACTCGCATGATCGAGCTTGGCGACGTGTTCATCGCCTTCCCCGGCGGCACGGGAACGTTGGAGGAGATCAGTGAGGTTGTGTCGAAGGTTTGCCTTGACCAGTTGACGCAGCCTTGCATTTTCTACAATCTCAACGGTTTCTACGATGACATGAAGGCGTTGCTGCAGCGCATGATCGATGATGGTTTTTCCACACGGGAACGTCAGCATGGTATCTATTTCGCTTCGGATCTTGCCGAGATAGAGCATATTATCGCCATGCACAAGGCATAGGCGGCTCAGTAAGGTCGTTTTTATTCGACAGGTTTTTCAAGAAAACGGGGACGCCCAAACGACCCTCATAATCGGCCGGAATATCCTCCAACCGGCCCATCACAACCAACATGCATCCACATGCCCCGCAGCGCATCCGGTCAACTCCGGGATGCTTCGTTTGCCGAACTTACTGATCGGATGGAACCCGTATCCGTCGGCCACGCGAAGAATGGATTTGCGTTTTATTGTCTGCATGATTTACAGTTTCGTTACCATGAACATCCCGTTTGTCCTGCTGTACATTTTCCTCGGCGGCGTGCTCCTGTTCTCCGCTTATTCGCTCTGGGAGAAAGACAAAAACAATCGGAGGTAATGCAGAATGGACAGCAAGGCACTTCTTTCCTTGAACCATTTAAGCGTCTGGTACACCGCAGATCACCCCTTACTTTCTGATTTGCACTGGATCTAGGGGCAGCGGAAGATCAGTCATTTCAGTATTTCACATTCCGGGAATATCTAACGTATGTGGCGGCGTCCTATGGTGTCCCGCTGCCAGATGTGTCTGACCTCATAAGGGGATTTCACTTTGAGGACTATGCCAATGTTCTTCTATCGGTCGCGGATCTTCTTCCACTGCCTGCCATAGCGCTTGCCCGCGGAGTAGCCGCGCGTGAAATGCCTGTACTGCCGCTCCGCTTCCTTGCGATGCTTCTCACAGTATTGCTCGCCGTCCTCGCAAAGGTTCGGGCAGCCGGGGTGGCGGCAGGGGCGTCTTGGTTTTCTCGGCATGCGTGCCGCCTCCTTTCGGACAATAGAAAAGCCCCGAAAGGATTGCTCCTTTAGAGGCTTGAAACAGGTCGTCCGGACCGCGTTCTCCTTCTTTCGGCTTGTTATCTACGATGGGCGCCATGGGTGCTTATAGAGAGTGATTCGCGGTAACGCTACGCTTGCAGGACGGTTGAAACCTGAGTATTTATTTAATCCAGTTAGGCGTAGTGCTTTGTGATGCACATTGGCAATAAAAATCTTGAAAGACGATAAGCGGCTATGCGGGAATTACTACATGAGGATGATTTCCTACGATATACCCTGCAGAGCAAAGGCAAGGTATATTTGTGGGAAACGAGTAATCAATATGCATGAACGGCGCATGTCGCCAAGGAGATGGTTTCGACATGGACAAGGATTTCCTTGCGATTTTTAATGCCATAAAGGCTGATGGGGCGAATGCAGACTACACCAAGCGCGGCATCGATCCGCTCTACTCCGTCGGGGCTGGCGCTCGCATCGTGGTCATCGGGCAGGCACCAGGCGCGGTGGCGGAAGAGACGCGCATCCCCTGGAACGACAAGTCAGGAGAGCGTCTGCGCGATTGGCTGGGTGTTTCTCGCGAGACGTTTTATGATCCTGAGCGGGTGGCGCTTCTCCCCATGGACTTTTATTTTCCGGGACATGGCAGGTCGGGCGATCTACCGCCGCGCAAGGGATTCGCCGAGCAGTGGCATCCTGCACTCTTGGCGCTCATGCCCAATGTTCGGCTCACTGTGCTTGTGGGCGCATATGCCGTCCGCAGGTACCTGCATCTCAAGAATTCGGACAGCCTTACAACCGTGGTGCGCGATTATGATGCCTATATCGGCCGGGGATTCTTCCCTTTGGTGCATCCGTCGCCGCGCAACCAGCTATGGATGAGCAGGAATCCTTGGTTCGAGGCCGAGACCTTGCCTGCACTCAAGGCGCAGGTCAACGCGGCGCTTGAACAGAGGTAAGTGGTTACGAAATCATCTGTGACGATAACTTCCAGCCATACAAGGAGGTTCATTCATGCAGAGAAGGACGTTGGGGACTCGTGAGGCGCTTGAAGGCATCCTCGAAGATGCCGCGACGCCAAGGTGGCGAGAGCGTTCGCGAGTGACTATGGCTATGACCTCGTCAGTCTTCTGCTGACCGGTGATGAATGCTCGTATGTGATGGGCAACCCGCCGTTCATCGGCCATCAGCAGCACACGCAGCAGATCAAGGATGATATGGAACTGGTGTGCGGCAAGGCCGGAGGCTCGCTGGATTATGTGGCTGGATGGTATTTTAAAGCTATTGATTTCCTTGACGGGAATCCCTCCGCGCAATTCGCGTTCGTATCCCCGAATAGCATCACACAAAGCCAGCAAGTCGCCCCGCTATTCAAGCATGTGATCGAACGAGGGTGGCGTATCCGGTTCGCTCACCGTACGTTCTGCTAGGACGCTCAGACTACGGACAATGCGAACGTGCATGTCGTCATTGTCGGATTCGACAGAGGCACAAACGCTCCTGCGTTGTATGAATACGACGACATTAACGGTGAACCTGTGGAAGCACGTCCGGCTCATATCAACGGTTATTTATTGGATGCGTCTGATGCGTTCGTGGAGGCGAGGAGTCAGAAGACCGGTCCGTAAGGTCTTTGCCGTCCCGGATGGAAGAAATTCTGTAGGAATAAGGAGAGCCTCCCCAATTCGGGGAGGCTCTCCTTATAACCAATCTGGCTACCTTCTGATTACCCTTGGAGTCCAAAACAGCTTGATTTCAAGGGAAACTGGGTATAGGCCTCAGATGTGGAAGTACAGCTCGTACTCCAGCGGGGTCGGAGCCAGGCGAGCCTGGTCGATTTCACCACGCTTGATGCCGATCCAGGTTTCGATCAGGTCGTCGGTGAAGACGTCGCCTGCGGTGAGGAAGTCGTGATCTTCCTCAAGGGCGTCCATGGCCTCGGCCAGGGAGCTCGGAACCTGCTTGATGCCTGCATGCTCTTCCGGCGGCAGCTCGTACAGATCCTTGTCGACCGGCTCCGGCGGTTCGATGTGGTTCAGGATGCCGTCCAGACCTGCCATCAGCTGTGCGGAGAAGGCGAGGAACGGGTTGCAGGACGGATCCGGAGCGCGGAACTCGATGCGCTTTGCAGCCGGGGAGGTGCCGGCCAGCGGAATACGGATGGCCGCGGAACGGTTGCGTGCGGAGTACACCAGATTGACCGGCGCTTCGAAGCCCGGAACCAGACGGTGGTAGGAGTTCAGGGACGGGTTGGTGAAGGCAAGCACGGAGGAGGAGTGCTTGATCAGGCCACCGATGTACCAGCGGGCGAGGTCGGACAGGCCACCATAGTTCTTCTCATCGTAGAACAGCGGCTTGCCGTCCTTCCACAGGGACTGGTGGCAGTGCATGCCGGTGCCATTGTCGCCTGCGATCGGCTTCGGCATGAAGGTTGCAGCCTTGCCTGCCAGAGCGGCGGTCTCGTGAACGACGTACTTGTACTTCATCAGGTCATCGCCTGCGTGCTGCAGGGAGTTGAAGCGGTAGTTGATCTCCTGCTGGCCAGCGCCGGCGACCTCATGGTGGGAACGCTCGAGGATCAGGCCGACCTTCTGCAGGTTGGCGACCATGTCGTCGCGCAGATCCTGAGTGTGGTCGATCGGCGGGACCGGGAAGTAGCCGCGCTTGACGCGGTTCTTGAATGCGATGTTCGGGGTGCCGTCGTCTTCGGTGTCGACGCCGGAGTTCCACGGAGCTTCGATGGAGTCAACCTCGTAGAAGGAGCGCTGCATGCTGTTCTCGAAGCGCACCTTGTCGAAGATGAAGAACTCGGCTTCCGGAGCGAAGGAAGCGGTGTCGGCGATGCCGGTGGACTTCAGGTAAGCCTCGGCCTTGCCTGCAACCTGACGCGGATCACGGGAGTACGGCTCGTCGGTCAGCGGGTCGACGATGGAGAAGGCCACGTCGAGGGTCTTGTGCTTACGGAACGGATCGACGAATGCGGTGGAAACGTCCGGCACCAACTTCATATCGGACTCGTTGATGGCCTGGAAGCCTTCCACGGAGGAACCATCGAACGGCATGCCGTCGGTGAAGGCGTCCTTCAGGAATTCGCTTGCCGGCACGGTGAAGTGCTGCTGAACACCGATCAGATCAGTGAAGCGAACGGAGACATACTCGATGCCTTCCTTGTTGATAAGGGCCTCAGCATCAGCCTTGGTTTCAAGTGCAGTCACGGGACCGCTCCTTTCGAATAAATAACTTACAGGCTCTTAGTCTAGGAACGTGCGTTTCGCTCACTCGCCAATTGGGTTACGAGAATGTTTCGTAATGACATATTCGAAGGATGATTTCGCAGAAAACTGGGATTCAATTGTTACGAACGCTCATATTCGTTTGCGCAAAACCGTTCAATTTGTGGACATTCGTGTCGTCGCACCGTCCGCAACGCCAGTTCTTTTCCAAACCTTACGTAGGCTCACGGAAAGATGAAATAAAAGAACCTCGATTGTATATCAATCGAGGTTCCTGCACGTTATACCGGATTATCAATCCCGGGCATCAGCGGCCACGCATGGCACGACGGCTGACACGCTGCGGATGCATCGGGTCGACACCCTTCGGAATGCCCATGCCGTTCTTCATCTGCAGAGTGCGCAGACGCTCGTTGAGAACGTTCAACTCGGTTTTGGTGAGTATGAAACGGCTCTTCGGATGGATGGCGGCCACCAGCTTGTTCTTGTGGTGGGTCGGCAGGTAGCTCTTGCATTTGAGCACGGTCTTACGCAGGTTCTTCAGGCTCGTCTGGTTTTTGCCCTGGCCGACGTAAATGCGGTAGACGGGAATATCGGATCCGGCGGTCACGCCCTTGATGTTCTGTTCCTGACGATCCATGGCACGCTTGACACGGCCGTATTCGCCTTCGCCCAACAGATAAATACCGTTGTAGCCGGTACCTCGCCAGATGGCATCCTTGGTCTTCGGATCAACCCACACCGGTTCCTGCGGGAAGTTGAAGCCAGCCTTGTTGATGTTGCCGAGAACGCTGATGGCGGCGCCCTGACGGCCTTCAAGCTTGGCGTATCCAACCTTGTCGGCACGGTTGGTGAGCATCATGGTGGCGAATAGCAGGCCAAGCATGACGGCCAGGATCATGGATGTGACCCATCCAATCACCGACCACTTGAATACGATGCCAAGTACCACGAACACGATGATAGGCGCCACGAACACGCCTCCGCACAGCCACGGAAGAGCCTTGTCTTCGGCATGGGTGTACTTGAAGATCTGAATGATCTGTTTGATGGTGCTCTGCTTCTTCTTTGGCTCTTCTTTGTCTGCCATCGACTTCCTCACTTGGTTATGCGGTTACTCACACTGGAACGGTAGTTTATCAGGAACCATGCCATATCGCATGATTTCCACTGTTTCCCCTTTATTGACGAGGATTATCGGGTGTGCAAAGGCCTGCCATCCGCTTTGAGCAGCGCCTCTCCGAACGATTCGCTGAACGTAGGATGCGGGTGAATGAGCTTTGCTGCGTCGGCAAGCGGTACATGGTTACCGACCAGCTGTTCGGCTTCCGCGATCAGATCGCTGGCTATCGGACTGACGATGTGCACTCCAAGCACAAGAGGAACGTCAGGAGCGTCAGTCATCGCACCGCTGACGATGGTCATGGATCCACCCTCCCCGCTCATGAGCATACGCGAGTTGGACAGCATCGGATATGCGGTTTCCTGCGGATCGACAATGGTGTCACGTGATTTCGCCTCGCTGAGCGTAAGCCCGACGCTTGCCGCCTCGGGGAAGGAAAACACGACTTGCGGCACGGTTTCGTCGACGACAGGTTTGGGATCAAGTCCCGCGATGGTTTCGGCGATGGTGATGCCCTGCTCGAACGCACGGTGCGCCAAGGCATGCCCCGGCGTGATATCTCCCAAAGCCCATACGCCTTCCACGTTCGTGCGCCCGTACGCATCGGTCAGAACATAGCCACGTTCATCCAATGCGATGCCGTTGGAAGCGAACCAGTCGGCATCGGTGTTCGGCATGCGGCCAATGGCAGCAAGCACCACTTCGCCATACGCGGTACGCTCCTCAACGTCATCACCCTGCCTGTAGTGCACGGTAGCACCCAAGTTTGCTCCAGTGTCCACATGACTTACCGACGTGCGCGCCACCACATTCACGCCATGGCGTTTGAGCTCACGCGTCAACGTCATCGAAGCCCGCCTCTCCCAAGACGACAGCACGCGATCCTTGCGAATGAGCAAGGTCACCTTGCATCCCGACGCATTCCACAATGATGCGAATTCCAACGCCACCGCGCCAGCGCCGATAATCACCGCGCTGGATGGGAACGTGTCCAATTCCAGAGCCTGCGTCGAATCAATCAACGCTCCGGAAAACGAATCGTTAGGCAACGGCAGCGGGCGCGAACCGGTCGCGAGAACAATATCGCCGCCTGAGATCGTAAGTTCAGGTCCTACAGGTTCCCCTACTCCCGCCTTGATGGAACGCAGAACCTGCGTCTCTCCCAAGGCCGGCGCAACATGCACCTCATGACCATTTTTCAGCTGTGCCTCGCCACGGAACACGGTGACGCCACGGTGCGACAGCAATCCCGCCAATCCCTTCGTCATCGTCTCCACCGTGGACATACGGAAGTCACGTAACCTGCCGAAGTCAATGCTCTGCAATGCGACATTGATGCCCATACGCTCCGCCTGACGTACGTTCTCTACACTATGCGCGGCCGTCAGCAACGCCTTCGATGGAATGCACCCGCGATTGAGGCAAGTGCCGCCCAACGTGTCGTCGCGTTCTACCAATGCCACCGTTTTGCCAAGTTGGGCAGCTCGTAGTGCCGTGGAATATCCGCCTGGTCCCGCTCCGATGATGACGATGTCGAAATGCTGTTCAGTCATGCCTGTCCTCGTTGATTCGTGCGTTACAACTGGTTACATGGTAATGGAAAAGCCGCCGGTTTTCGCCGACGGCTTGAAAAAACGATGGCCGCGATTCCCGGCAGGAGCCGATCACTCCGGCCAGTGTCCACGCTTATCGTAACGCGGCTTCGGCAGACGCCAACGGCGCATCTGGATCGCACGGCTCCACGCATAGGAACCAGAACGCATGCCCTTGGCCACGGATTGCTCGCCGAACTTCTCAATGAGTTTCTTCTTGAGCTTACGCCACATGATCACTACGTCAATGATCACCGCGAACAGGTACACATACATGAGTACCATCAACGGCAATGCCAACGCAGGCCACCGATATGTCACGAAAATCGAACCGATCAGAATGACGAACGCAACCGGAATGAAGAACTCACCGAGGTTAAAACGAGCGTCGACGTAGTCACGGATGTAAATTCGCCATGGCAGACGCTCTGCCTTTGGCATGTGGTTGATGTCGCCCTTCTGCATGGCATCGTACTCGGCGTTCTCACGCTCGCGCATACGCGCCTTGGCGGCCTTACGGCTCGCCTCGCGGTCCTTGGGAACCAACGGGCGAAGATTCTGCGCCTGAGCATCCTTGCGCTTCGGCGTCGGACGACCCTTGCCGGAAGTGGTTTCCGCAACCTTGGTCTCGACAGGCTCCTGCGCCGTCTCTTCCTTCTTGTTAAACAAACTCATGCCTATAGAGCGTAAAGTGACGTATCGACGCCTTGGCCCTGCCCTGTCAACAATTGGACGTGCCGATTGAGACCGATACAATGGTCATTCGTTACACGCATATGATCACGCTGCGTTGTTGTATGGCAGCACGTCTTTGTAAGGAGCAATATGGCAGCTTTACCTGTCGAAGAAGTTCGATCACGAGTCGAAGCGGATTTTGACCGCATCGTCAACGTGCTTAACAAGAAAATCGCATTACAGTCCATTTCGGCAAAAGGCATCACCGCGGATCATATGAAACGATCCGCCGAATTTGTGGCCGAAGAGCTCAGCAAGGTCGGCGTAAACGCCCAAGTGGTGCAGTCCCATAATCCTAATGGCACCCCGGGCGCTTGGGAAGTCATTGGTTCGAAGATTGTCGATGAGGATGCACCGACCGTGCTTTTGTACGCGCATCACGATGTGCAGCCGGTACCCGACGCCAGCGCATGGAACACCGACCCGTTCGTCGGCACTGTAATCGACACCCGCCTATACGGGCGCGGCTCTGCCGACGATGGCGGCGGCATCGCCATCCATTCAGGCGCATTGCAGGCCCTCGGCGACGATCTGAAAGTCAACATCAAAGTCTTCGTCGAAGGCGAAGAGGAAATGGGCTCACCAAGCTTCATTCCCTTCATCGAAGAACACAAAGACGAATTCGACTCCGATGTGATCATCGTCGCCGACTCGGGCAACTGGTCCGCGGAAATCCCCTCCCTCACCACATCACTTCGCGGCAACACCGACATCGACGTGCATGTCAAGGCATTGCATCACCCAGTGCACTCCGGCCAGTACGGCGGACCGATCCTCGATGCGAACACGCTCGCAGCCATGCTGATCGCCTCCATGTACAACGAACACGGCGATCTGGCGGTACCGGGCATCGCCTCAGAAGATCCAATCGGCGGACTGCAGCGAGACATGGACGAGGCAACCGTGCGTACGGACGCCGGCATCGTCGATTCCTACCGTCTGGCCGGCACCGGTTCTTTGGCCGCACGCCTGTGGACCAAACCAAGCGTGACCGTCATCGGTTTTGACGCGCATCCGGTGGAAGGATCCTTCAATGTGATCTCCCCTGAAACAACGTTCCGCCTCAGCCTACGCACCGCCCCGAACCAGCGTCCGGAAGAGGCCCAGGAGGCGCTTGCCGCATTCATGGTCGAGCATGCCCCGTTCGGTGCCGAGGTGTGGGTCGACAAGCTTGATAATGGCATGGGCTGGGCTATGGATCCGAATGCCGAAGCCACCAAGGATGCCATGGAAGCCATGGAAGAGGCTTTTGGCGTGGCTCCTGTCAACAAGGGTGAAGGCGGTTCGATTCCGTTCATTCCGGAATTGCAGCGTATTTTCCCGAAGGCCCAAGTCTTGGTTACCGGGCCGGAGGATCCGAAGGCCAACGCGCATAGCCCGAACGAGTCCATCAGTCTGCCCAGTCTGAAGAACAACGTGATCACCGAGGCGCTGCTGCTCGACAAACTCGCCAAGTAGCGGAGGCCACGCTTTTTAAGAAAAAACATACAAAAAGGACGTTCCATTCTGTGTAACGAATGAAACGTCCTTTTTGCAATCGCCGCAAATCCAACAATCTCGAGCTATGAGATCATCTGTTCAATCAATTGCCGGTACCGGTGAAAGCCCAATGCCAGTAGCCCGTGAAGTAAGCGCAAGACAACGCAATCACTGGCACTGCCACACAAATCGCATAAAACAGCCAGTCGACGGCGTTCAAACGTGATTCCCGGGCCTGACTACGTGGAGCATCCGATCCGAAAGCACGCGCCTCCATGGCGGTGGCAAGCTTCGTGCCGCGTCGAATCGACACAACCAATAGGCTGAACGCCTGGGAAAATACGCGCTTGATGGCGCTGCCGTCGCCTAGTCCACGAGAGCGGCGGGATTGCCCAAGCGCACGCCAATCATCCTGCAGCAACGTGAACATGCGCATGCCAGCCAAACCGCCATATACGAATCGTGACGGCAAATGCAAAATCTGCACCAAACCATCGGCCAGATCGGTCGGGTCAAGGCCAAGCGCGAGGATCACGCCGGGAACGGCAATGGCCGCCACACGTAGGAACGTGGCCAACGCCAAATACAACGATCCCTGCGAGACCACAATGACATTACCAAGATTGACCAGCACGGCACCGGAGGTTTTGCCATACAATGACACGGAAATGAAGCTTCCCGAAGCGGCGACCCATACCGGCCAGGTTTTACGAAGCACCGTCCATGGAGCGACGCCTCCAATCCAGAGCAGCAGCATCTCCAACGCAAACGCCACCGATGCGGAAACCACGTCCAACGTTACGAACATGGGAATGCACAATATCAGCGCACCGATGAAACGACTGACCGGATTAATCTTCGCTACAAACCATGACGGCGACGCCGGCTTGGCGTCATCATGACGTTCCTTATGCGGCACCACGCTGATGGTTTTCAACTGTTCCATCTCACTCCCCCTCGCTTACGAGAATGCGACGCGCACCCAGCGCTTCGATCAACGGCTCGTCATGAGTGACCATGATGACGGAACAGCCCGCGTCGCGCGCGCCCGCTATCAGCCTGACCATTTCCGTCCATGTGGTGAAATCCTGACCGAATGTCGGCTCGTCCATCACCAACACCTTCGGCGCCGCGGCAAGCATGGATGCCACGGAAAGGCGACGCTTCTCGCCGCCGGATAACGTGAATGGATTGGCTGGGGCGAACCGTTTGAGGTTCAGCCGTTCTAGCATCATATCGGCGATGGCGTAGGCCTCGTCATCGGTTTTCCCCATGGATTTAGGACCGACTGCCACTTCATCGCGCACGCTGGACGTGACGAACTGGTGTTCCGGCTCTTGGAACACCATGCCGATTCGCCCAAGAAGATCCCTGCTTTTCCATGTGAAGACGTTGTTCTCCCTATGTGCGGGAACCATGCTTTCATCCATACTTACCCGACCGGAAATCGGCTTGAGCAAGCCAGCCAAAGTCAAAGCGAGTGTGGATTTTCCCACGCCATTTTTGCCGGTCAGGGCGGTAATCTCGCCGGCATGGAACGCGAGGTTCACACGCTCGCCAAGCGCGAATTCACGTCCGAAGCTGAGATCCTCGGTTCGCAGAACAACATTTCCCGACGATTGATTGGATTCGGGAATATGGCTTTCGACAGTGCGCCCCGGAACCCAGGCACCACCTTTTGTCAATACCGGCGCCATACTGCCAAACACTTCTTCCGGAGTGCCGTCGGCGATGACTCCGCTGACATGCGAATCGGATTCCGGCTTGCCAAGCACAATGACACGATCCACCAAATCAAGCCATACGTCGATATGGTGCTCCACCACCACCAAGGTTTCATGGGTTCGGTCAAGCACACCACGTACCGCATCATGCACTTCCTTGACGCCTTCCGGATCAAGATTGGCGGTCGGCTCGTCAAGCAACAGCAGCCCGGGATGCATGGCGAGTACGCCAGCCAAAGCCAGACGTTGACGCTGCCCGCCAGAAAGCCTGCGTGTGGAACGATCGAGCTTCATATAGCCAAGTCCAACAATGTCGAGTGAGGAACGGACCCTGCTCCAAATCTCATCTTTTGGCAGATTCAGATTTTCACAACCAAAAGCAGTATCGTCTCCCACACGTTCCAGAATCGTCTGCGCATCGGGATCCTGCAATACCAATCCTGAGCGCCCACGCGAATGGCGGGCATCCGTTCCGTCAATCAGCAGCTCACCCTCGAGTTCGCCTTCATCATCACCGCCAAGCACGCCGGCAAGACCGGCCATCAACGTCGATTTTCCGGCACCGGAAGCGCCCAACAGCAACACGCGCTCCCCCGGCTGTATGGTGAAATCCACATGCCTTAACGCAAAATCCTTACGTGAGGCATGCCGCCATCCCCAATCGCGCGCGACCACCCCGGCTGCGAAAAACGGTTTTCCTGCATCAGTACCCATGAATCGTTCTTTCATTCCTTTTGAATTTGACATTCGCAAGGCGAACACGCATCAAAGAAGTCCCGTATCCACTCACCGTGAATGCGATACGGGACTTCACAAACGAATCGTCAGACCAGTTCCTGCGTGCGGCCGGATTCGAAACGGTCAAGCACGCCGGTTTTGGCGATGGCCACCTGTAGGAAATACATCACCATCCCGGCGAGCACTGCACCGGAAATGATGGAGGTGCCTAGGTAGATGCTGGCACGCACCGTGCTCCAGGCCGGGTTGGTGATCCAGTAGTACAGACCGCAGCCAATACCTGCGAGGGCGCCGGCAATGGTGGTGGACAGCAGGTCCCACTTCCTGTAGGCGAAGACTGCGAAGCCGATTTCCGCACCAAAGCCCTGCATGATGCCGACGATCAGCGAGCCGCCGACACCCCACTGGTTGCCCATGGTGAGCTCAAGCGCGGCGGCAAGGGTTTCCGCGAACAACGCGGCACCAGGTTTGCGCACGATAATGGCCGCCAAAGGACCTGCGAACAGCCAAAAGGCGTTAAGCAATCCTTCAAAACCAGGGGTCACCGCTCCGAAGAGAGCCAGTGGTGCGGTACAGACAATGTCCCAGCCCCAGAAGATCACACCGGACGCAACGGCAATGATGGCAGCCACGACAATATCGACTACACGCCACTTGTTGTTGTGCTTGCGCACTACGGAAGACTGCTTTTCTTCAATCATAGGATATGTGCCTTTCTCTCTTTGACAAGGCACGGGAATGGAGAGACGTCCGTGCGCCGGCATTACCCAGTATACGTTCATACGGTCGAAGCGTTTGCTTCCTCTCAGCCATACGGCCCCCGTGTCTGCGCTTGATACTACACAAGGCACAAGATTTTCACAAGGACCGTTTCATTTTCGCTTCGTTTCTGGTATGGAATACGCTCGGTTTTTTGCAATGGCCTGTCTTCGCTGGTTTCCTTCCCATACTGAATGCAGTACGGGGACACGGTTCCATAGAGTTTTACAGGGGCCTGCGCATCAACGATTCAGCTAGGTTCCTGAATGTCTCGCCAATATCGTCGGCACGTAATGAGCCATCCTCATTCAGCACGGCCGGACGTCCGGCCTCACCAGTCTCCCTCAATTCCGGTTCCAACGGAAGCTGAGCTAGCAAAGGAACGTCATAGCCGAGGCTTTCGGTCAGCTGTTCCGACACGCGCGCGCCGCCGCCTTCGCCGAAAATCCGCAGACGTTCACCCTTGTGCTCGTAATAGCTCATGTTTTCCACAACACCACGTACTTTCATCGGCACCTGCAGCGCCACCAGGCCGGAGCGGACCGCGATGTCGGATGCAGATGGCTGCGGCGTGGTGACCACCACCAGTTCCGCGTTCGGCAAGGCCTGGGCCACGGAAATCGCCATATCGCCGGTGCCTGGAGCCAAGTCAAGCAGAAGCACGTCGGGCTCACCCCACCACACGTCTGAAAGGAACTGTTCGAGCGAACGCTGCAGTCTCGGCCCTCTCCAAAGGATCGCACGATCGGCGCCCGCAAACATGCCGATGGAAATCAATTTCGTTCCCCAAGCGGTGACGGGCATGAGCATGCCATTCAGATTGGTGGGTTGCGCGTGCACGCCGAACAGTCGCGGCAGCGAGAATCCATAGATGTCGGCATCAATGGCGGCCGTATCATAACCGAGCGCCGCGAAAGTGGCGGCAAGATTCGCGGTGACGGACGATTTGCCGACACCGCCCTTGCCGGATGCTATGGCGAAAATACGGGTTTTGATGCCCGGCCTGTTGAAGGGATTCTGCTTGCGCTCGGCTTTGAGACCGGCAACGAGTTGAGTGAGCTTGTCTTGGCTCATAGATCCGACTTCGATGCGCGGCAGCAGCGTTGCATCCGGGTAGGATGCCACCGCTCCGTTGATCTGGTTGGTGATGGTCTGCGATAATGGGCAGCCTTCTACCGTCAGTTCGACCTCCACACGAACCTCATAGGTGTTCGCCTTACCTTCCACCGGTATCGCGTCGATGGCTGCGATCATGCCCAGATCAGTCACAGATCGACCCAGTTCCGGGTCGATTACTTTGCTGAGTCGCTCATAGATGCGCGCTTCGATGGTGCGCTCGTCGGTCATGGTTCCTCCTTAGCCGCGTACCAGACTAGCGTCTGGAGACGCGGCATGCCAGAGCTTTCTTGCGATTACGTTGCCAGTTTGACGTGCCGGTATCACACCGTTCCGTTTTCCAGCAGTATTTTAAACTGGTCCTCGTTTAGCATGGGAACGCCTAATTCCTCTGCTTTGGCGGCTTTGGCACCGGCGTTTTCGCCAATGACCACCCAATCGGTTTTCTTGCTGACGGATCCTGAGGCTCTTCCACCGCGGGAGATAATCGCTTCTTTGGCGGAGTCACGCGAGAAGTCAATCAACGAACCGGTGACAACCACTGTTTTACCTTCAAGCGTCTGCGGTAGTGTACTGATTTCAACCTGCTCCGCACCGACTCCAGCAGCCTTCCATGCTTCCAACACCGTGCCGCGCCAATCGCCTGGTTCCTTGGCCGATGCGAACCACGTGACCACCGATTCCGCGATTTCCGGACCGATGCCGTCTATCTGTGACAGTTCGTCCACACTGGCGCGTTCGATGGCGTCAAGCGATCCGAACGTATTGGCGATAACACGTGCCGTAGGAGGACCGAGTCGCCTGATGGACAGAGCCACAAGCACACGCCATAAGTCGGCGTGGCGTGCCTTGTCAATTTCGTCAAGCATTTTCCTTGTGTTTTCCGCGGGGCGTATATATACCGGCTGCACGCTGGATGCTCCGGAACGCGACACCTTGGTTTCCTCTCGGACCACCATGGCATCCTCAGGCACATCATATCCGGGATATTCCACGGATTCATCGACTTCGTCCTTACGCTTTCTCGCCACTGTCGGAGTCGTCCAAAATGCCGGAACCTGATGCCACAGGCCTGATCCGCCGATACGTTTGCGCGTTTTTTTCGGTTTACTGTTCTTACCGACGGTTTCGTGGATTTCGATGATTGGCGCTTCTCGCCATACGCGAATATCCTGCAAATCGGAGGATGTCAGCGAGAACAGACCGGCCTCGCTGGACAACACCGGCGTTTGCCGGGCCGGCAGTTCCAGCCCTTCCACCGGCTCGTACGGTTCTGGCTCCTGCCCCGGTGCCACCACGATTTCCGTGATGTTCGGCGCGTAGGTCGCCACCGAATCGGGGCGATCCTCTTCTGGATTCGTCAACGCGATGGCCGATTGGTCACCCAGATGTTCGATATCGAACGCCTTTCTGGACGCCAGGTTGATGATACGTTCGGTTAACTGTGCCGGGCAGGACTCCACGTTCGGGCAGCGGATGTCCTTGTCCCCCTCTTTGGCTGGAGCGAGTTGTGCCCCACAGCTCGGGCACTGCGAAGGCATCACGAAACGGCGCAGCTGGTCTTCGTGCCCTTCCCTACGCTCCAACACTGGACCTACAAGTTCGGGAATCACATCGCCTGCCTTGCGCACCACAACGGTGTCGCCGATAAGCACGCCTTTACGTTCCACCTCGAACGGATTGTGCAAAGTAGTTCTCGACACCGTTGAACCCGCAACATATACGGGCTTCAGAATAGCCACCGGTGTCACGCGGCCGGTACGCCCCACTTGCACGGTGATGTCAAGCAACTCCGTGTTGACTTCCTCCGGCGGATACTTGTAGGCGATGGCCCAACGTGGCGCACGCGAGGTCGCGCCCAGCGACCGCTGCAACCCCAGATCGTCCACTTTCACGACGATGCCGTCGAGCGCATGCTCGATGTCACCGCGATGCTCGCCGTAATAATCGATCATGTCGAGGATTTGGCTGAATGTGGTGACTTCACGGTTGTGCGGAGAGACCGGTATACCCCACTTCTTATATAGCTCGTACGCCTCGGATTGGTTGTTGATGATATCGTGTCCGTCGCCGCGTTTGGCACCCCATTGGAGCGTGCCGATACCGTGCGCGTAGAAACTGAGCCTTCTGGTGGAGGTGATGCGCGGGTCTTTCTGACGCAGGCTTCCTGCGGCCGCGTTGCGCGGATTAGCGAAAGGCGCGCGTCCCGCATCCTCGCTTTCCCTGTTGAGCGTGTTGAAATCATCCCATCGCATGAAAACCTCACCGCGGATCTCCACGAATTCAGGAATATCCTCCTCTGGTCCGGCAAGATTCTGCGGAATGGTGGAGATGGTGCGCACATTGAGTGTGATATCTTCGCCAGTCACACCGTCGCCTCTGGTCAGACCCTGTTCAAGCACGCCATTACGATAGATGAGATTGAGCGCAAGCCCATCAATCTTCACTTCGCAGGTCATCGGCAGGGGCTTCGTATCTGACCAATCAAGGCCTCGGATGACACTGTCATACCATTCGCGCAATTCCTCAAGCGAAAAGACATCGTCAAGACTCATCATGCGTGACGGGTGACGCACCGATGCGAAATCATTGGAGAAGGTGCCCCCAACACGATGCGTCGGCGATTGCGTAGAGTCGAGGGATGGAAACTGCGCCTCCAAAGCCTGTAGGCAGCGCATTCTCGCATCGTAGGCCGCATCAGACGAAACCGGCGCATCATCGATATAGTATGCAATCTGATCGGATTCCACCCATGCTGCCACTCGCGCCCACAATCGCGCCGCGGCTTCAGCACTCATCGACGAAACGTCAAGCCTGTCCAGTCGCATGGCGTCCGCATCAGTCGCCTGCAATGCGGCGATCCACCGTTCGCTTCCCGGCGCATATGAGGCGACTCCCCCATCTGCCGCCACGGGCGTCGACGTGCCCATAGCACCGCCATCCGTTTCGGGAGCGTCAAAATCCCATGCGAGCTGTTCGGAATCGTCATGCCTTGTCATTGTCACTACCTTGTCAACGTTTTTCGATGTGCTTTCAGTACTGTCGGTCGGCGGCACTTCGAACAGTATCGCACAAATGTTCGATTAACGTGCCGTCGACGCTGAATTATTCGCTCCGGATGGCGTCAGTCAGTTGTTCAACGATCTCAGGAACTGCATCTGCACCACGTCGGCCCCGTCTCGTTCCTCGTCATCCATTCTGGATGCGGCCACTGAAAGCGTTCTTGCCGGCACGAACATGCCCTCGTCCACGCAGACTCGCGCGGCCTTGCGCACCAAGGACGCAACCCGCGTGTTGGGCCATACCGGCAGTCCAGCCTGCGCAAGCACATGCATGGCTTCCGGAACATTGGTAGGCACCGGAATGCACTGCGATTGCGCGCGTCCGATTAATTCCTGAAGCTCACCTTCCAACATGGCGATACGCCCCGGAGCGATCTCTTCGCTCATGATATATGAGGCGGCCGCAATGTCGAAATGATCGCACATCCATTCCGCGTAGGCGAGCCTATAGTAAGCGAACGATGCATCCTCACGGTCGAGTGCGACATGCAACGCGTTGAGACATGCGGCTCTAGCCGGATCCCAATCCTCGGAGCGTGCCAACTGCACCGCCAGTTTAAGGTGTGAGAGCGGATAAGCAGGCGCGTATCGCACCATCGCGTTGAGATGCGGCAGCGCGGCCTTGACTCCTTTGACCTGTGCGAGCACGTCAGCTAGTTCCATATGCGCATAGAACAGGTTGTCAGGGATAAGCACGGTACGTTCGCCTTCCGTAGCAAACATACGGTTATAGATGACACGTTCCGCATACGAGTTGAAATACCGTGGCACGCCCGGATTCGAAACGAACAGCTGATCCATTCGTCCCAGCGCCGCTTCGGCCAATTCCACGCTCTGATCGATCTGCCCGGAAAACAGCAGATCCCTCGCCTTGATGCGCTCCGCATCGAGCTCGTCAGCCACGCGGAATGAGAAATCCGGCGTGTCCTTACCATCAATAAGAGCGCTCGTCACTTGCGGAGCCAGGGCCGTTAACTCAGGGTCGGAGATGGCATTGATGACGTCCATGGCCTGCTTCGCTTTGGCCACCGATTCCAGATGGGGGTCCTGCGCGATCCTATGGAATTCGCCAACCGCGCGCTGCAGCAGATCCACACGTTGGATGGACAGCCCTGACATGTCGCGGCAGCCAAACAGTTGCGCCGTATCATGGTCGAACGCGGCGTCAGAAAGCTCGGGCTCCTCCTGGCTCCCCGCCGGAGAGAAACGGCTGTCACGCAGGTCGAGTGCGGCATCCACCGGCTTCAACGCTCCAAGACCATCCACATCCATTTCCGCGCCGAACATGCGGTACGTGCCTGTCGGATCAGACAGTCCGCACTCACCCAACCGTTCCATGAACTCGCTTCTGGTAAAGGTGACCGTCACCAGATTGCGCACGGTTGGATTCTTGCGAAGCTGGCTCAACGGATCGTCGCCATCCCCGTCGAAATCGTTATAGCCGATCAGACCAGCATCAAGACCATCATGCGTGGAATGCTCGGAATCGCCCTCCTCGCCGGTGGACTCGTTTGAGGCTTCGTCAGGAACCGCAAACGCCATCTCGTCGAAGTCGATATCTTTCATCAGAGCCTCGAACTGGCTGTTCAGCGAATCGTCCGTATCATCGCCGTCACCGTCATCGGCACCCAAGTCAGCGGTTTTCGGCGTCACTGGCCGAGACGGATCCCCATGGAAATCGCCGTCCTTCGGATCGGCTTTGGATCCGGAAACGCCCATATCTCCGGTACGGATTCGTTCGAACGCGGCCAATGCCTCGCTCATCAGCTCGCTGATGGCGGAATCCTGCTCGGCCACGGCCTCCTCCAAACCAATCGAATCAATGTGCATCGATACGCGCTGGATGCCTGGATCGGCACCGAAACTCAACGCGGCCATCATCAGTCCGACACGCAGATTGTAGTCCGCGCTCATGCGAGCGCGTTCGGCGTCCGTCATGTCCACCCATGCATGGCGTGTCGCATCGTATCTGGTGGACGGCATCATGGAAACGCCTGCGGAAGTAAAGCCGATCGCCATATTGCCGTCCTTGAGGCTGCATCGGAAATCCACGTCGAAACGGTATGGAAGGCGCATGCTGCGCAGCAGCCGAGACATTGTCTGGCGGTACACCCATTCCGAACCGCCTTCGCTGCCTAAGGCGACGCCATCCGTGCCGCCCTTCGTGTTTTCGGCAATGGAACGCCTGGTTTCCGAGGCGATGTCCACCAGACGCATGACGGCCTGCACGCCATCATCCTGCCGGGAGTCGAGGATTGCGCCGAATTCGTCATCCGGTTTCAATGCGATCAACGCCGGATTTTCCAGCAACGCCATGTCGATCTGCGCCGCTTCGGCTCGTGTCACGGTGTCTTCCGTGGGGAGCCTGCCGATACGAGCGTTGCGTTCCAACCATGAGCTGACTGCGGCGAAACGGTTGAGATTGCCTTCGATGTTCAGCGCACGCAACGATGCCGAGAACGGCAACGTGGAATCCCATGCGAAGAAGTAGCAGCCGGAATAACTGGACGTGTACAAATGTAGCGGTTCCGCACCATGTACGGCCTCAAGGCCTTGGTCTTTGTCGAGGGCACCGGCCTCGCGCATGAGGTCGGCGAAATAATCCTCGAGTCCGGAGGCGCGCATGCCGTGCGAGCGGGCACTCATCGTGTCTCTGATGGATCGGCGGATCGCGCCCATCGGCGCTTCTCTGTTGAGCCTGCGGAAGATGTTGCCTGTGCCGAATCCTACGAGTAGTCCGTTCATTTGCGGCAGCATGTAGGCCGCGAAGAACGCGATGGCGATGGCGTCACGGTATTCCAGGTCGAATCGCATGGCTTCCGGCAGGTTGGCGCGCATCTGTTCAAGCGTGTAGCGGTTGCCGACCTTGAGCCAGGACGCGAGCCACATCATGCGTCCTCCGGGCATGCGCCCTACGACACCGCCTTGTGATGCGCGTACCATTTTTGGCGTGCCGTTCGCAGCATGACCGAATCGTGGGCCGTCCGGCAGAGTGAGGGTCTCCTCTTTGACGAAGATGAAGCGTGGGTCCAGTTCCTGCACGTCCATTTCAGGATCGGTGCCTGCGAAGACGCGCGCTTTGTTGTCGGCGAGCGCGATTTGTGCGAAGTGGTTGGTGTCGGTGAATAGGCCGATGGAGAAGGCTTTGCCTTGGGTTTGCGGTAGTTGTGCCCAGCCGAGTTGGAGTGTGTTTGGCACGCCTTCGAAACCTTTGATGATGCGTCGTTTGATGAGTGGGTTGAGTTTGATGGCGTTGCGGGTGAGTTCGGCGACGATGTCGTCTGGCGTGTTGAGGGCTTTGCCGAAGGGGTTGGTGTCGGTGGTGTTGTGGAGGTGTTTGTTGTGGTTGATGAGTTGTCGTACCCCTTGCATGGCGTGGTTGAGCATGGTCCGTCCTTGGTGTGGATGGTGTGCTGATGGCGATGCTGGTGTGAGGTGTGACATGTGGGCTATTCTTTCAATTCAATGCGACATGCAGCCTTTAGAATAATATTTGTGGTTTTTTCGAAACAGCGTTTTCAGGCGCGTCATCGTGTGCGTGCAGCTATTGTAGTCGCTTTTGTTGTGGTGGCGTTGGTTGAGTGCGTGTTGTGTAATGTGCCTTTTTTCCAGTCGTTGGCGGCGTCGGGTGATTCGGCGGCTGCGTATAACACGTTGGGGCCGGGGCTTGAGCGTCGTGATGATGGGTTGTTGGAGGTTACTGATCCGACGCAGGCGTATTTGCAGGTGGCGGCGGATGGTTCGTCGGATTATGTGCGTGTTGTTCCTGTTTCTGATGAGGTGTTGCAGAGGGCTGAGCGGCAGGGTGAGCGCGTGTTGCGTACGGTGCGTGTGCGTCCTGATGCTGATCGTAGGGCGTGTGAGCTTACTTCGGTGTCGTTGGATTCGTCTCGTTCATTGTATGTGAGGGCTGCGGCTGGTCGTACGGTGCGTGTGCAGGTGGTGGAGCCGAAGGGGTCTTTGATTCCGTTTGAGGCGGTGCGTGCGAATGTGCGTGTGCCTTTTTCGGTGAGTCCGCTGCGTGTGGCGTTGTTGGTGTTGGTGATGGTGTTGGTGGCGTTGTGGCGTCCGGGTTCGCGCTTGTGGAAGGTGCCGTTGGATACGTCGAGCGTGCGTCAGCGGGTGGCGTTGGGCGTGTTGCTGGCGGTTCCTGGGTTGGTGACTGCTGCGGTGGTGGTGTGGCAGTTGGTGTATGCCGTGCCGTTGAGCTTTCATACGGATGGCATGTATACGTATGATTACGATCAGTATGATCATGTGGCTCGGGCGTTGCTTGATGGTCATGCGTGGCTTGATTTGGATGTGCCCCAAGGGTTGCGTGATGCGGATGATCCGTATGATGTGGCGACCCGGCAGCAGTTGCTTGCCGATGGCGTGAGTCCTGTGTATTGGGATTATGCGTTTTTCAATGGACGTTGGTATTCGTATTTTGGTGTGGTGCCGGCGTTGCTGTTGTTTGTGCCGTATCGTGCGATAACGTCGTTGTGGGTTGATGGTGGTCTGATGATGCCGTCGGGCGCTGCGGTGCCGTTGCTGATGTTTGGTTTTTTGGTGTTCGCGTGCCTGTTGACGATTCGTGTGATCAAGCGTGTGCGTCCGCATGTTTCGGTGGCTGCGGTCAGCATGTTGTGCGTGTTTGTGTTGTTGGCGTCGAATGCTCCGTATTTGTGGTATCGGACGAATTTCTATTCGGTGCCGATCGCGGCGTCTTTGTTGTTGAGCACGTTGGGCTTGTGGCTATGGTTGGGAGCCGAACGTCCATCCACGGCCTACGCTGGCGAGGATGGCGAGGGGAATGCGGTCGGATCGTTATCGCTGCCTCGTTTGGCTGCCGGTTCGGTGTGCATTGCCGCAAATGTGGGTTGTCGTCCGTCGTTTGTGGTGGTGGCGTTCGCCGCGTTTCCTTTGTTCTGGCCGCAGATTCGTGCGATTGCCAAACAGTTGCGTGATGGCGTGTTCGCTTCCGGTAAGCATGGGCGTGCCTGCGCCATGTTGCATGCGTTGCGCGCGCCTTTGGCCGTGCTGGTATCCGCATTGGTTGTGGTGGTGCCGTTGTTCGCCTATAACATGGTGCGTTTCTCCTCGCCATTCGATTTCGGTTCGTCGTATCAGCTGACGGTCACGGATATGACGAGTTACCATCAATCGTGGTCGAATTTCATTTGGACGGTCGCATACTATCTGTTTTTGCCGTTGCGTTGGACGAATATGTTCCCGTTCCTTGCCGTCGAACCCGCCCCGTTGAAGGATTGGGGGTTCACGGAGGCGATGCCTGGAGGCTTGTTCGTCATGGCACCTCTCGCATTGGCTTCGCTGGCATGCCCATTCCTGCGCCGGCATATGCACGCTCGTGACCATGCCGGCATGTGGCGCACGCTGACGACATTCCTGCTGTTGGGTTTGCTGATTGTGGCGCTTGACGCGCGGCTGGGTGGTCTTGGATGGCGTTACATCGCCGATTTCGGTTGGCTGTTCGCCTTGGCTTCGTTGCCTCTGCTGCTCATTGCGCTGGATTGCGATCGTCCGCGGCTGCGCTGGCTGTTGCGCGTACTGGTGCTGGCGCTGCTGCTGTTCATGTTTGCGGTGACAGTGTTGTCGTTGTTCCTATATGGTCGCGACGACGAGCTGATACGCAATAATTCCGGTTTGTTCCATGATGTGCAGTCGTGGTTCACCCTGATATGAGGCACGGCGTTTTCAGGGTTATTTCAGGGTTTTCTTACGATTTATCCAATAAAATCTCCGGTTCGTTCCGAGTTTTTCGGATAATAGTGGTGCCGTAACTGTTCGCTATGAGATGAACCCTTATTGGAGACATCGGTTATGGAATCTCTTCCGCTTCTGTCAAGCCATCCTCGTATTAGACGCTAGACCGCAGCCGTGGTAGCATCGACCATCGCATTGAGCGTCTGTCTCGCCAGCTATGACAACGTCAATGCGGCCATCAGACAAAACAGGATCGAGAGGAAGTGCAGCTGGAGCAGACCTTCGTAGCCGATTCCGGAGAAGACCTGGGCGATGGCCTGTATGCCATTCTCGGCAACGATTCCGACGAGCAGGACTTCATGTTCTATTACGATACGCACGGTGTGCTGCGCGGCGAGATTCCCGTGCTCTACTATCGTTCGCATCGTCTGCTGTTCGACGATGACGGGCTCATGTGGTTCTCCGCTTCCACGCACCACATGGCGGCGATGAACCGTCTCGGCAAGTTGGAGAAGATCTATGATCTTGGATCCGACTATATTCTGCACCACGATTACGCGATGGACGCCAATGGAAACATCGTGCTGTTGGCCACCGAGATGAACCGCGACGACAATGCCGTGCAATATCAGGTCATCAAGCTCAGCACATCCACCGGCAGTGTGACCCGCTTGGCGGATTTCGGCGAACTGTTCGCAGACTATAAGGTCTCTACCACGCATGCGGGAACCGACGTGCCGTATTCGCCGTATGTCAGTTCCGCACTGGAATTGGACAACGGACAGATTCTCATCGATTCGGGCATGAAGGGCCTGTTCGGCCAGTACAACGAGTATGGCGATCTGTTGGCGCAGTTCAAGATGACGTTGAACAGCGCGTACATCTATCGCGTGTACACGTACAATTTCTCGGGATTCTATTTCGCCTGACGCGTAAGCGTTCGCGAATCTTGACGGGGCTGGAATCTGAACTCCTTGTGGGGGTTTGGGTTTCCGGCCCCGTTTCGCATGCATCGGGTTCGGCGCGCCCGTACAATGGGCAGCATGGGTTTTTTCGATTCGTTGTTTTCATCCAAGCGTCCCGAAGGGGCGCGTGATGTCACGTTCACGCTTGACCAGGCCGGCCACACGTATGAGGATGGCAATGTCGGTTTGAAGCCGACGTCGTTGACGATCACTCCGGAAAGCAAGCGTGTGGCCGTAATCGGGTTGAATGGTTCCGGTAAGACCACGTTGTTGCAGTTGTTGGATGGCGCGTTGGCCGCAACGTCCGGTTCGGTGCGCATCGATGCGGATGGCGTTGCATACGATCCGTCGGTGAAGCGTGATCTGAAACGTATCGAATCGATGATCGGTCGTGTTCGCCGCGAGGAGATTCCGAACAGTTATTACAAGGCGGATTCCATTCGTGAGGCGATTGATGAGCCGTTGAAGAAGCATAAGGTGCCGGAAAGCGAACGTCAGGCGATTATCGGCAATCTGTTTGCGCATTTCGATTTGGCTGCGGTCGCGCGCGAGTCTGCTTCCGCGTTGGATAGCGAGAAGCGCCATCTGCTGGCGATTGCTTCCGCATTGAGCTTCTCTCCCGCAGCGATCGTTGCCGACGAGCCGACTAAGGGTTTGGATGAGGTGGCGTCCGCGCATGTGGCGAAGGCCTTGTTCAGTTACGGCAAGCAAGTGGTGTTCGCCACGCATGACACGGAACTGATCACACGCGCGGAATATGCGATCGACCGCACACTGGTGGTCGTCGACCATCAGGTGGTGTTCGACGGTGGCCCACATGAGGCCGTCGCCTTTTACACAGATCTCATCCAAGCCAAATACGAGGCCTCCAAAGCCTGATTCATATTCCGATCGATTCGTATTGGCGTCGCTGTACCGTCATTGGCGTTAATTGCGGCACAGCGACACGATTCAAGCAATCATTGTGTTGACGGTGTCAAGCACCACTTGCACATTATGCCGAAATTCGTCGGATTCCGGCAGCAGCGAAATCGCAAGATAGCCGTTCGAAGTCATATCAAAGAAGTAGCCGGGTTGGCCTGAAATTCCATGGCGTTCGATCATGGCCAATACCAGCTCGTTCTCGTCGAGTACGCTCGGCACGCGTAACAGCACGTTCCATCCACCCTCGGCACGCAATACGCTGACCATACCGTTTTTGTCGGCGTTCAGCATGGCATGCAATGCGGTGAGATTGGCTTGCACGCGGTTTTTTACGCGCGTAGTCTGCGCTGGAGCCGCCTGCAGCATGAGGGGAATCTGCTTGGCGATGATTTCGCTCATCGGCAGATAGTCGTCGGCGATCACGTCGAGCCTGCGCCTGGCTTCTTCCACCTCTCCTGCCGGGCCGGATACTTGGATCCAACCGACTTTGGCGTGCGGCGCAGCCAACGTTTTCGAAAACCCGTCCAACGCGAAGGTCAATGCACCCTTCTCTCCCGCAAGACGCGCGTTGCCGTCGAATGGTTCCAGATCGTAGTCGTAGAACACCTCGTCGGCGATGATGGCCACCTCATGGTCGTGGCAAAGCCGCACGATGGCTTCACGTTCCGACGGTTTGACATATGAACCAGTCGGATTATTAGGGTTAATGAGTACCAGTGCGCGGATACGTTCGCCTTCTTCACTTTCAAGCGCCTCGCGCAGTTCGGCCACATCGATGTACCAAGATCCGTCGAATCGCTGCTGGTATTCGATCATGTCGACACATTCGAGTCGTGCGATCGATTCGATGAGAGGATAGCCGGGTTTCGGCGCGAGCACGGCATCGCCGGCGTCGCACAAGAGTTTGATCAGCCACGAGTACGCTTCGGACGTTGAGCTCAGTATGTACAGGTCTTCGACGTCAACATCATTGCCTCGCCCTTGAAGGAATGCGGCCAGCGCTTCGCGCGCATACCGTTGGCCGCGTGGCTCAGCGCCATATATGTCTGGCAGAAGTTCCGGCGCGAGCGCATGCTTGGTTGGATTGGAGTCGTTGAGTTTGCCGAGCGTGATGCCGCTTGTTTTGGCTTCCGCTTCCGCTTTGGCGATGGGATTGGGCTCGCTGATATCGACTCTGGAGGAAAAACGCATGGTCTCCACCATACTCCTTGGGTTGCGCAAGTTGCTGCGTCAGGCAAGATGGCATGCCTTCGCTGCGCAAATGTTGACGGAATAAGCGAGAGCCATCCGACGATGAAATCGGACGGCTCTCGCTTATACGAAGGTTGGGAACCTTAATGGTTCACGGCATCACTTCTGCTTGGTGCTTGCGTAGTACGCGGCACCGATGATGCCGGCCTCATTGTGCAACTTGGCTGCGACGATCGGGGTCTTGATGTCGATGTACGGCAGGAACTTCTCAGACACACGAGACACGCCGCCGCCGACGACGAACAGCTGCGGATCCAAGTAGAACTCCATCAGGGAATAGTACTTGGTCAGTCGCTTGGCCCACTTCTTGTAGCCCATATCAAGCTTTTCACGGATGGAGGATGCCGCGTACTTTTCGGCGTCGCCCTTGCCCTTGAGTAGTTCCAGGTGGCCAAGCTCGGTGTTCGGGATGAGTTCGCCGTTGAAGATCAGCGCCGTGCCGATACCGGTACCCAGCGTGGTTGCCACGACCAGACCATCCTGGCCCTTGGCCGCGCCGAACTGCTGCTCGGCAAGGCCTGCCGCGTCAGCGTCGTTCACCACGGTGACTGGACGTCCGCAGGCTTCGGAGAATACTTCTGTGACGTCCACGCCGACCCAGGACTGGTCCAGGTTGGCCATGTAGCCGAGCTTCTCGCCCACGTGAATCGGCGCCGGGAAAGCGATGCCGACCGGAGCGGATTCGGGAACCTCGAAATGCTCGAGCTGCTGACGAACGATTTCACCAACGGCCTTCGGAGTGGAAACTTCCGGGGTAAGGATCTTCAAACGCGGTTCGGCAAACTCGCCCTTTTCGAGGTTAACCGGGGCTGCTTTAATGCCGGAGCCGCCAATGTCAACGCCAAACGCCTGTGCAGTTTCAATCATCTTCGACCTCTCCTATCAAGGTACATAGTGGGTGTTATCGAACCGGTAAGCGCCATAGTAACTCGCCCCATGCCCCAAAACGCGCTGAAAAAGCACAGATGGTGAATACGGTTGCATGATTTTTCGCAATGAAATGATTTATTCTGCAACTTTTTTCTGCAAACGATTCGCCCCATGTCAACTCAACGCATCGGCATAGGGCGAATCGTAAGAAGATGACCGTCTGAAGACGGCGCAACCGCATCACTTGAGCGGCGGCATCGGCTTCCAATCCGGATCATGCAGCAGCTTGCGTGAATCCCACCAACCCTTGGCGATCTGCACCAAGCCGGTCTTCACATGCTCTCGGTCCACCATCACCAGGCGGATGACTTCCTTGGCGGCGGTCAGCAGCGTACCCAGACCGAACATCAGCGGACGGTAATCGCCGAACGCCATGAAATAGCGCGCCATGTAGCCTCGGTTACGCATGATGTGGTAACGATTCATGTCGGAAGTGGAGTTGAGCTGGCGCACGCCGGCGATATCCCAATTGCCGATTTCACGAGTGCGGCGCAGGATTACGTCGGGCACTACGATCGGGTTGGTGACTTTGCTGGCGCGGTAGCCGTACATCGTGTCGTCCCAGTAGATGAAGAAACGCGGATCCGGCAAGCCGATCTGTTCGACGATGTTGCGGCGGAACAGACCCCCCTCGAAGCACAGGGTGTCCATCACGCGGTAGCCGGGGCGTCCGAATGCGGCCGGAGCGATCGGATTGGGGATGCCGAGAGGAATGATGAAATCGTATTGCCAGTAGAACGGGCCGCCGTCATAGTCGTATCGGCTGCCTTGGATCACATCATGGCTGCCGGTCCACTTGGCGAGTCGTTCGATGGCTTCGGGCATCACGGCCACATCGTCGTCCATCACCCAGAACCATTCGGATCCCAGTTCATACGCCTTCTTCACACCTGCGGAGAATCCGCCTGCGCCGCCGAGGTTGTCGGATTGAGGCGCATACACCACGCGACTTTCGTTGCCCGACTGGTCGGCGATGGTATTGCCCCACTGCGCGGTGACCGCTTCACGGAAATCGTCGACCATGCCTTGGGTCGCATCGCTGTGCTCGTTGTCCACGACGATGATACGCCATGGCGCCACAGTGAGTTTTTCGATGGATTCGAACAGGGTGGCGAGCAGCTGCTGACGCTTGTATGTTACCACGACGATAGCCAACTTTTCGATGGTGTTCTTCGCAACTTGCTTTTCAGTCATACGTTCTATTCTTGCACTCGCCCTCAACCGAACATCGCCTGTGTTCGCATCATGCGGCACGATCCCATTCGGCGAACAGGCTCTTGCACATTTCGGACGGCTTTGCCATAATGTACGGCGTAATGCAGGGGAACCCGTGTCTGTCGGGTTGAGATAGGCCAAGTGAGGCCTGAACCCTTTGAACCTGATGGTTAATACCAGCGTAGGGAGGCATGTCTAATGACTGCTGTGACATCAACAACCAATTTCGATTATGAGTTCGACGCCGCCAAAGGCATCCAACGCAACAATCTTCCGCCGTTCGCGCAGCGCATGCGCAAGGCTGCTGACCTGGTTTGGGAGGAAGGCTACCAGCAGCCGTTCATCCGCGAGCTTGGCGAAGGCACACTGCAACGCGAGCGTTTCGCCTTCTATCTGCTGCAGGATTTTCGTTATGTGAACGATTACGCCAGAGTGCACGCTTTGGGATTAGCCAAGGCCACCGACCCTGAAATCATGGCGTTCATGCTCAAGGTGCAGAACGGCGCCCTGCAGGTGGAAACCGAAGTACACCGCTCCTACTTGGCCAGCTATGGCATCACCGAAGAGCAGATGAACAATGTGCGCCAGTCGGCCTTCGCGCGCGCCTACACGTCGAATATCCTTTCCATCGCCTATGGCAAGGATATTCTCGACATTCTTGTGGCCGTGCTGCCGTGTGCCTGGGTGTATGCGGATTATGGATACCGTCTTGCCGCCGAGTTTGCCGACACGCTTGACGACAATCCGTACAAAAGTTGGGTCGACATGTATAAGACCGACGAATTCTGGCAGGATTCCGTGTGGCTGCTCGAACATATCGAGAAACTGGTAGCCGACGCGAGCGAGGAACGCAAGCGAGAGCTGATTGACATTTTCGTGACCGGCGTGGAGAACGAGTACATGTTCTGGGCCAGCGCGTACGACATGCAGTACACGTGGAAGCCCGAATGGAATCAGGAGCGCTGACACCGCTCCATCGCATGTTTTCCTGACTTCCGATTGTTTATTCTCATTGCAATAGGGCGGGTGCCTTCTAATTGGTTTTCAGAAAGCACCCGCCCTGTTATGTTTGGTCGCGTCAGTTTCCCGCTTTATTCGCGTACGAGACGAATATGCTCCACGTCATCGCGATGGGAGCGGCGATAGAGCACGAAACGGTTGCCGATAACCTGTACGAGTTCCGCGTTCAGTTCTTCGGCCAGCCCCTCGCCCGCTTCCTTGGCAGTCAGTCCGGATCCGTCGAGCACGGAGCATTTGATAAGCTCACGCTTTTCAATGGTCTCGTCCGCCTGCTTGATAGCGGTTTCGCTCAAATCGTTCTTGCCGACCTGGATGAGCGGATTGAGCTTGGTAGCCAGGCCACGCAACTGCTTGACCTGCTTCTTGGTTAATGCCATAACTTGTTCCATTCCTATTTATGATGCTTGCTCAAGAGTAGCGTGAGGGCAGTAAAATCTTGCATATCACTCCCCCGCGCCTTTAATGGCGTTCACACCGTTTTCGATGTTCTTGCGCGTGTTCAGACGTGCTTCTTCGGCGGCTTCGCTTTCCAATGCGATCAGTGGAGCGCCATGCCCGTCCGGAATGCTCAGCATAGTCCAGCGATCAGGGTCAATGCGGCAATGTACGACACACTCACACCGACTACGGCGATGTCATGTTTGGCGATCCGCATGATTCGCCAGTGCGTGCGCATGATGCCTTCCTCGTAGCATCGTGCGTCGAGTGCGAGGCTGAGATTATCGGCATGGCGTATCGCTCCTGCGAATACCGGAATGATAATGGCGGTTATCGCTTTGATCCGCTGTACGAATGTTCCTGTTTCAATGCTGCCGCCTCGGGCTGATTGCGCATCCACAATGGCTTTCGCTTCGCTTCCTAACGTGGGCAGGAACCGCAATGCGAGGCTCATCACCAACGCGATCTCCTGCGCGTGTATGCCGAATTTTGCGAAAGGTTTGAGCAATGCTTCGAATGCGTCAGTAATGGCCGTGGGAGTGGTCGTGGCAAGGAATACCGCTCCGACGATAATGACCGCAACGAATCTGCAGGCGTACAGTATAGCGATACGCACACCGTCGTCGGTGATTGGAATCGGTCCGATGTTCGTAAGAACATTGCCGGATCGTACGAAGAACACATTGAGCAGTCCGCAGAACACGAACAATGCAAGGAACATGCGAATCGATTTGAACAGTTGTTTCACGCCAATGCCTGATGTCGCAATGATCATGCCGGTCAACAGTGCGGCCACCAGTAACTGCCAGAAGGAGCGGATGGCGAATGCGGAGAACATGACCGCCAACGCGCTCACCATCTTCACGCGCGGGTCAAGCCGTTCCATAAAACTGCGGTTTTCACGGACGTCTCCCTTTGCATGTCCGGAGCCAAGCGTGTGCAGATTCTTCGAACCTGCCGTTTCGGAAGTGACATTGGTTCCGATATCTCGAGTGACGTCATTATCGTTTTGCCCACGATCAAGTGCGATCACCCGATCGGCGAGCACATCGATTTCCGTTTGCGAATGGGAAATGATGAGTATGGTGATGCCTTGTGCGTGGAGGGTTTGGATGAGATTGTGCACGCAGGTTGTGGCTGCCTCGTCAAGTCCTGCGGTCGGCTCGTCCATAATAAGGATCTGCGGTTGGCATGCGATGATGCCCGCTATGGCGGCAAGTCGTTGTTGTCCGCCGGAAAGATCGAATGGCGAACGATCGGCTAGATGTTCGATATGCAGCAGCGTCATGGCTTGATTGACGCGTTCGGATACTTGCGTTTGGTCAAGATGTTGGTTGCGTGGTCCGTAGGCGATATCCTCGGCTACGGTTTCGGCGAAAAGCTGACGTTCGGGATGTTGCATGACGTAGCCGATGGTGGCGCGCAGTTTCTCGCGGTCCGCACGCTTGAGCGACTGCATATTGCCGTTGGCGCGTTGGCGTGCGACGGGAATGGTGTTGATGGTAATGTTGCCGGATTGCGGCTGGTCCAGCGCGCAGAGAAGACGCGCGAGGGTGGTTTTGCCTGCACCGTTATGCCCTGTGATGGCCACGGTTTCACCCTTATTGATGGTTATGGAAAGCTTATCGAGCACAGGCTTGCTACTGTTTGGATACTGGTATATCAGATTATGGATTTCAATGATTGGTACAGCTGATGTTGGCTTCGATGCACCATTTGCAATATTGGATTTGGCAATTGGGTTGTCTTCTTGCACTGTGGCTGATTCGTCCATTTCCGGAATACTTGCAGTATTACCGCGAGCGCTTTGCACGATCCGCCCGTTATCCAGGCGAATGATGCGGTCGGCATTGACGAATTCGTCACGATGGTGGGTGACGAGAATGATGGTTGTGCCGTGCTGCTGCAATTCGTCAAGAATATGCATGATGTCGGCACGGCCTTGCGGATCGAGCATGGCGGTAGGCTCGTCGAGCACGAGGATTTCGGGACTCATGGCAAGCATGCCGGCGATGGCGACGCGCTGCTGTTGGCCTCCGCTCATTCGCGTGGGATCGGCTTCTCGTTGTCCGCTCATGTCGACTGCGTCAAGTGACATGGCGATGCGCATATCGATATCATCATGCGCAATGGCGAGGTTTTCCGGACCGAAGGCAACATCATCCTCGGTGATGGTGGTGACGATCTGATCTTCCGGATGTTGGAAAACCGCCCCGATACCATGCCGGGCGCTGCGGTAAGCATCAGCGTGCGCGCCGGCGTCATCGAATACGTTGTTTCCCAACAGCGTGGCATGTCCGGCATCGGGTGCGACAAGTCCTGCGATGATGCGTGAAAGTGTGGATTTGCCCGATCCGTTTGGTCCTGCCAAGCATACACGTTCGCCTTGGCGGATGGTCAGGTTCACGCCGTCGAGCACCCAGGTCGCGCCGGAGTCATATGTGAAACGAATATCACGTAATTCGACCGCAATGGTGTTCGTGTCGCTGTCAGGGTTCATGGAATCGTCTTTCATAAACGGAAGGAACCTTCCATACGTCGAAAGGTTCCTTCCTATTCATCAATATGCAGAATCGATATGGTGAACGAGGCTCAGCGGTTCAACAGGTTGGAGATCGGCTTGTAGATCAGGAAGGTGACCACGCCATGGATGGTGAATTTCAACGCGTTGAACGGCAGAAGCGCCGGCACGATCAATGCCACGACCTGTGCGGTGGTCATGTGCGCGTAGAACGGTGTGACGATTATATTGCCCACAATCGCCATCGCCAAGGCTGCGATTGCACCGACGATGATGCCGATGACCGCGCCTTTGCGGGTCTTGTTCCTGCGGTAGATCAGTGCTGCCGGCACGGATAATGCCAAAGCCACGAGCACGGCCATAAGCGTGCCCCATGGGTTGGTAAACAGGTGCGGCAGGAAACCAAGCACGCTGACGATTACCGCCGCCGCTGGCCCGTAGGCGAAACCTGCCACCAGGCTGACAATGCCGGATGGATCATATTTCAGCCATTCAACGCCTGGCACAATGGGAAATTCCACAAAGCTGACGGCCATCGACAGCGCCACGAACAGCGCATACATGGCGATGCGTTTGGTGGACCAGCGTCCAGAGTCGGCCACGCCTGTGGAATGCGCGTTGTCGGGGCGCGTCATGCTTTCGCTTGCGATTTCGGCGTCGTTGTTTTGGGTATTGTTTGGTGAGGATACACTCATGTTGAGCCCCGTTTCTTCCATCCGGACTTTGACCGTTGGCTCCGGATTCTCACCGGATCAGCCGCTTTCGCGGGTCGCGGGCTTCGGCATGGGACCGTTATGAACGTCAGTCGTACCGTTACCGCCAGTAAGGATTTTCACCTTCCCTGAAACTTGCACGACAATATATACGCCCACCATGCGATATTCGCAACCTGTGTTCCGTTTTTATCTTGCGCTTTGGAACGCAGGATTCCTCCGACCGCACGTCACGACAACAGGCCGAGCAGGTCGTCCTTGCTGAGTGTGCCGACGCCTCCGGATGCGGTGCCGTCGGTGAACTGCTGGGCGAGTTCGCTTTTCTTTTCCTGAAGTTTGAGGATGCGTTCCTCGATGGTGTCTTTGGCTACGATTTGGTACACGTTCACATCCTGCGTCTGGCCGATACGATGCGCACGGTCGGTGGCCTGGTTCTGTGCGGCGGCGTTCCACCAAGGGTCGGCGTGTACCACTACGGATGCGCCCACAAGGTTCAGTCCCGTGTTGCCCGCCTTGAGCGAGATGAGAAATACGGGAACATCGTTGCCGTTGAATTCGTCCACCAGTTCCACACGGCGTTTCTTCGGTGTCTCGCCGGTGATGGTGTAGAAGTCCACGCCATGTTCAGCCAAACGTGTACCAATCAGGTCAAGGAATGAAGTGAACTGCGAGAATATGAGCACTTTCTTGCCTTCGTCCATGCACGTGGATACGAGTTCGCAAATAGCGTCAAGTTTGGCGGAAGCGTTTTTCGCATCCGCATAGACGAGTCTCGGATCGCAGCAGATTTCGCGTAGCAACGTGAATTCGGCAAGAATGCGGATTTTCTTGGTATTGAAGTCGGCATCCTTGGTTTTGGTAAGGGTGGCGCGCAACCGTTGTTCGTGTGCCGCATAGAGTTTGCGCTGTTCGCCTTCCAATTTGACGGTGAGCACGTTTTCGAACTTGTCAGGCAAATCGGTAAGCACGTCTTTTTTCAGACGTCGTTTAATGAACAGTCCGACCAAAGCCTGCAGTTTGTCGGCCATGACGGAATGTTCCGAACCGGGTGCCATGATCGGCTGTTCGTATTTTTCTCGGAACTTCGTGTAGGTTCCGAGCAATCCGGGCATGAGGAAGTCGAATATGCTCCACAGTTCGCTCAACCGGTTTTCGATGGGCGTGCCGGTTAATGCGAACCTGTGTTCGGCGATGATTTGCTTGACGGCTTTGGCTAGTTTGGTGGCATGGTTTTTGATATATTGAGCTTCGTCAAGTGCCATTAATGTGAATCGGCAGTCGGCATAATCATCCACGTCTCGACGCAGCAAATCATAAGAGGTGATCACCACATCGGTTTGCTGCGTTTCGTTGGTTGCAGGCGAATTGTTCCATTGCTGCGCCACGGTTGCGATGAGTTTGCGACGTTGTGCTTTCGTGCCTGCCACGACTTCGATGGTGAGATCCTGCGTGAACTTCTCGCATTCGGCGGCCCAGTTGTATACCAGGGATGCCGGGCAGACAATCAACGCTGGACCGCTCCCCTTGCGAGCTTCCACCAGTGACAGCAATTGCACGGATTTGCCCAAACCCATTTCGTCGGCGAGAATGCCACCGAAGCCTTTGTCCCACAAGGTGGAAAGCCATTGGAAGCCTTCCACTTGGTATGGGCGCAGTACGTTTTTGAGCTTGCTGGGCACTTCGTATCGTTTCGGGTCGATGATTTTCACATCGTTGACATAGTCGACGAACGATTCGCTTTTGCCATCGTCATCAACTTGAGTATCCAAGAGAAACGCCTGATATCCGGGAATGGTGATTCTTCCGGAATCAAGCTGTTGCTCATCAAGGTCAAGATCTGTGGCAATCTGATCAAGTTCATGCAGATCGGCATTCTTCAGATCAACGAACGTACCATCCTTGAATCGATGGTAGCGGCGGTTCCTGCGGTAGGAATTCAGCAACGCACCGACCTCGTTCATCGGCACTTCGTTGGCTATCGGCGAAATCTCAACCAGATTCGAGTCGATGGACAGTCCGACCTTCACGGTAGGACTGCTTGGCATCATCATGCCGTCGAACGCGGCCGTGGAGAACACCTGCCCGACCGAGCGCAAGATATCCACGCCTTCGGTGAGCAAGAGCAGAATCGTCTGTTCGTCTTCCTCACGAACCCGCGCCACGTCAATGGAACTCCATGTCGGGAAAAGCTGGCGAACCACCTGCACCGCGAATGATTCGCGAGCCGTATCTCGTTTGATGAGCGCCGCTTTCGACCGCGAATCCGGATTAATCACGCCTCGTAGTGCTTTAGCGGTCGGCACCAACTGGAACACGAAATCGCCGTATCGTGCCACAGCCTCACAGGTGATGCCCTGCAGATCACGGTCCAAGTAGAATTCGATCTGGCAGTCGACTCCCATCCGTTCGGCGACTTCCTGCGGAATATCGAAACCAATGCCCGCTTCGGTAAGTTTTGGCAGTATTGTTCGTGCGAACATGGGCCAGTCGTTTTCCGCGATGAACACACCATCGCTAACGTTCGACGCGCACAATGTCATCAACGCGTCCACTGCGGGAAGGATGCTGTCGGCGCAACGGAAGAGTCCGCTCACTGGCATCATATGGGAATCCGTCGGAGTGCCATTATGCTCGGCACTCATGAGGTACACGCCCCGCTGCCCAACAATCCGATCCGTGATGGTACGGTTCGACGTGATACGCACGCCCGACGAAGCGCCTTCCTTCACATATTCGGCGATGAACCGAAATTGCGGATTGCCATCGAATATGGCGATAGTATGCGATCTGGACTCCCCTGGCGTGGCCACTTCGACATAGTCCGGAGCGGCGTCATCCGTATGGGCGAAATCATCCGGAGTGAGCTGCCGTGCCCTCTCACGCCCCTCATGCTTGGGAGCTTCCAGCGGCCCATGTGCTATCAGCACGTCTTCGATGTAGTCCTGTTGCGGTTCCGCTTCGAACAGGTTCAGCAGATCGCACAATTCCCCATCGGTAAGCATGATTTCACGTTCGATACGCACGTCTGGCGCGTAATAGTAGTTGTTCTGCAGCTGTGCAGCGACACGTGATCCAACAACACCTTGCAGGAATCGGAACAGCTGCAACGAGAACGGTTCGAGCATGTCCGGAGTGTGGGTGAACGAGAGCTTCTGTCCGTATGACACGTATGCCCCATTGTGCATGTCGGCTACGAATTTGGAAATGCTTTTGATGATATAACTTGCGTCGCCGCAGCCGATTTTCAACGTCAGGCTCCACAGCTCACGGTTCATGATCAGCGTGGGCTTCAGACATACGCTTCCCGGTTTCACCATGATGGAACCACTCTTGCGTTTTGTTTTCGTGGCCCCTTGCGTAATGGCGCCTCGTTGTTCGTCGGCGAGACGGCTTTTCGCGTCGACGATGCGTTTGAGCACGTCAAGCTGCGCGCTTTGACCGGTATTGTCATTCTTCGCATCCAGCGCACGCATGTAGTCGGATAGGATATGCGAGGTCACGCCACTTCGCTTGAATCCGCGGAACCGTTCGGGCTGGTCAAGAAACAGCAGCAGCATTGCGGCGACATGCTTGCACATGCCCGTATAGCGGCGTCCCCCAGCCGGCTCCGAAGCGAACTCGTCATCGTCCTGCACATGGCCGAACGCCGATCCTGAACCGAAATCATCATAATCATCGACATAATCGTATTCATCGTCATCATCGACGAAACTGCGATATTTTGGATTGTTGCGGTAGCTGGGCGAATATGCCGACGAATACGTGCCATAACCGTGCTGCGAACCGTTGAACGCCGGGCAGGAACAATACCTGGCCAAGAAAAGCTCATCATGCAAATCAAGTGTGGCCTGCACTTCGTATCGGCTGGACGGTGAGGTGGTGCCCCGCATATTGGCATGCAGGGTGATGCGATCGGAATCGGAGTCGTTCAGGCAATGCAGATCCGACATTTTCGCACGCCACTGGTTGGCGATTCCACGGGCACGCTGCAATACAGGCTGACTGCATTCGCTGCGTAGTTCGTCAGAAAGCCATGACAAAGTATCCGCCAACTGAACCCCAATCGTTCGCACATTTGTTCTTATGAAAGAGTATCAGCACAGCGGAACAGGAAAGCCGTGGCTGCAATCCCAGCCACGGCTTCGCTCCATACAGGTTATATCAGCGGCAACGCTTGGTGAGCGGCTGCCATGGATCGAGTTCCACCGGTTCGGATTCCAGCAGCGCGAGGGTGGCGTCGTCGAGGTATTCCCTGCGGATGATAATCTCGGTCACATAGCGGTCGAACCATGCGTCGGAGGCCACGTAGTAGCCGTCCTCGCCGTTGTCCTTGCCCCAGCTGTTCTCCACCTTCCAGCGGTTCGGCTTGCCTTGTTCATCAAGGTTTACGCCGGTAATGGTCATGGCATGGTTGCTCGGGCTGTCACCGTATTCGAGGCCGTGCGCCTTGTCGAAATCGAAATCGGTGCCGAACAGCTGGTCCACGCGCACGCTGTCGCAGTCGAAATAGCCGGCCGCGCGTAGCGAGAATTGGGTGCAGTCGCAGGCGAACCAGATCGGATGGCCGGCGCTGATCTGGTCGACGGCGGCCTTCTTGAACACGTCGAGCGGCACGTTGATGAATTCCATATCCTCCGCTTCGGCGACATTGGCGGTGTATCGGATGCGGTAGCGTTTGTTGAACGGGCGGGATTTCATCGGCACGTTGCACAGCGTCACCAGATCATCGACGTCCACCGGCACGTATTTCCTGTAGAATTCCATCGGCGTGATGCCGGTCTCACGGATCTGCCTGCGCTCGTCCTTGCCGGTCTTTGGATTGTCGGGCTTGCCTTCGTCGGCTTTCTTGTCGTTTTTCTTGTCATCGTCGCTCACGCGGGCCAAGAAGTCGAACCTCTCCGGCGGCTCACCAAGCGAGATGGCGCACATGCGGTACACGGTGGACATGTCGTCTTCCTTGACCGACCGCAACTCTTCAATCGAAGCTCCAGCGGCATGGCGTTCGCGCAAATCCGCCGCGAACTGACGCAGCCTGCTGTTGAGATACTGTTTGAATGCGTCGGAATCCTTGGAATTGGCGGATTCCGGGTATGCGTTCTTCGGCACAAGACCGTACTTGTCAACAAGGGCGGCGAACATCTGCCACCAACCGCCATCGTCGGCCGGACCATAGTTGATCTCCTGGAACAGGCGGCTGTCGGTCGGCTCGTCGAGCGTGGAAAGCACGTTCTCAAGATATGCGTTGGATTTCTCCATCGCATCCCAGAAAAACAGGTAGGTTTCGGAGAATTCGAAATCGTCAAGTCCCCATTTGTGCATGAGCTCATAACGCAGGGTGTTGAGGGACGCGAACATCCAGCAGCGGCCCGATCTACGTTGGTTGGTGATGGAGCCCTGCTTCAGTTCTATGGAGAAGTCGCGCGGCAGCGAGCGCTGACCCTTGTAATCAGTGGCAGCTTCGAGCACGCCCACAGATACCGCCGCGTTGGCCGCCACGAGATTGGCGCGGTCTGCGTTGAAGTCCTTGGCGTATTGCATGAGACGTTCCGATTTGATTGCCTTGTTACTGTTTGTCATATCGCCGATATTCGCCGTATGCCTTGACAGAAAGGCACGTTTCAGCCCCCATTTCGTCCTGTCCCAATTCCATTTCGCTTATATGTGGCACTTTCTTCCACGCCAGCGCCTCCATAACCTCGGGAAAATACCCCCTTGTACGGTTTTCCCAAAAAGCATCTGCCACATATAAGCGAAATGACATCAGGCGGAATGGGAAATCTGCCACATATAAGTGATTTGACTTCGATTTGCGGGTACGCTGATAGCGTGTGAGAGTTTGGAGATGAGGAGCATATCATGCGTCGTCACAATTCGATGATGTCCGTATTGTCCGGATTGCTGGCCGTGGGGTTGGTTGTCGGCTTATCGGCTGGATCCGCGTTGGCCGTGGAACCGACCGATAATACCGGTGCCGGACAGAACGCCACTCAAGCGCTGGATTCGTTGGAGGTCAAAGGCCGCGCCCCGAAGACGGGGTATAAGCGCACGCAATTCGGCAAGGCATGGGCCGATGCGGATCGCAACGGTTGCGATACGCGCAACGACATCCTCAACCGTGATCTGACTGACGTGAAGCATAAGGTGCGTACGCACGATTGCGTGGTGGAATCCGGCCAACTGCATGATCCGTATACCGGCAAGGATATCGCATTCAAGAAGGGATGGAAGACCTCCACAGCGGTACAGATCGACCATGTGGTGGCGTTGAGCGACGCATGGCAGAAGGGCGCGCAGAAACTCAGCCAGACGAAGCGTACCGAACTGGCGAATGATCCGTATAATCTGCTGGCGGTACAGGGAAAGGCCAACCAGAAGAAGTCGGATGGCGATGCGGCCACGTGGGTGCCGTCCAACAAAAGTTTCCGTTGCGAATATGTGGCACGTCAGATTGGTGTGAAGCACAAATATTCGCTGTGGATCACGCAGGCCGAGAAAGAGGCCATATCCAAGGTATTGTCCTCCTGCCCGACGCAGACC